>OBVB01000032.1_pt1 | contig 197076 bp, 168 predicted proteins | sample 1475891 | NCBI WGS metagenome assembly OBVB01 (sample SAMEA2579943, study PRJEB22360) | human gut metagenome | biome: human gut; feature: human-associated habitat; material: faeces | place: Denmark | collected 2008/2010 | reverse complement strand
ATAGGTCGAGGGCATAACCAAGCAAGGTGATAGGAAATGGATGATTCTTTGTATGCAGTTTTGAAGGTATAGGAAATACAGATGGAATGAGAGGCAGCACCGGTTGGTGTTGTTTTTTTCTATATGTAAATCTACGGAAGCACAAAAGGAGTATTACAGAAGATGAGAGAAAAAGGAAACCGTCTGGTTCAATATGTACCGGATTATACGGTATTTGATCTGGAAACGACAGGTATCAGTGCAAATATGGATGATATTATAGAAATATCGGCAGTAAAGGTGAAAGGTGGAATTGTGCAGGATACATTTTCTACATTGGTGAATCCTGGGAGACACATTCCGGCACAGGCTACGAAAGTAAATGGAATTACAGATCAAATGGTGTCAGAAGCGCCATTGATCCGCGAAGCAATGACGGAGTTTTTGCGTTTTGTAGGAGAGGATATTCTGGTGGGACATAATATCCAGTCATTTGATATGAAATTTATTTATCGGGAAGTGGAAGAATTATTTCAGGAGACAGTCTCGAATGACTTTATTGACACCTTGTATATGGCAAGAAAATGTCTTCCTGAATTGAAACATCATCGATTGACAGATCTCGCTGAGCATTTTGGAATCAGTTCTAAAGGGGCGCACCGGGCTTTGAATGACTGTGTGATGAATCAGAAGTGTTTTGAGGAAATGGCAAAGCTTCAGAAAAAATCAGTAGTGTTTGTTTGCCCGAAATGTGGTGGAGAGATGATTCGAAGAAATGGAAGATATGGGGAATTCTGGGGATGTGGAAATTTTCCGAAGTGCAGATATACACAGAATATATAAGTAAAATCCTGCTGGGAGTCATTATGAAACTCTCAGCAGGATTTTCTTAGATGGAATGTTATTCTTCAAATACAATTTCAACTTGTTTTACAATGCGGTCTTTGATCATATCGTAGGAATAACCACTCTCCCGGAAAGATTGTTGAAATTCTTCATATTCGGGTTGATTGTTAACATCCTGGTCCGGGTTCACAGGAAGTTTAAAATAGCAAATTTGAATTTTAGAAACATCATGATCTTGAATTGCAATAAGTCCGGTTTTATCTGTCATATGATTTCCATTTGCATCGTAAACAGCATAGCCATATTGTTCAAATGGTGATAACAGTGTGTCAGTACTACTTTGTTCCACTTCTTCGTTATCTTTGGATTCTTCATTACCTTTGGATTCCAGAGAAATTGTAGTCAGTGTTTTTGTGGCGGAGATCAAAGTAGTTCCATTTGGCAGTTTTTCGTTCAGTAATTTTTTTACAGTACCGTCTGATTGGACAGGAGTTTCAATCTGAAATTCAAGTGGTTCGGAAAAATAGATATACATATTTCCGTTTTTAGCTTCCTCGGGACTATATTGAATTCCAGAAATTTTCCATTCTGCGTTATACGTATCTTTTGAGGTGTTTTCTCCAAGTATCTGATGAAACGAACCGATAAATGTGTGATCGTCAGAAAATGTTCCAGAGAGGGAAACTCCTTGTGTGTAAGAATTCTCAGGAAAGCTGGAATCGGTCCATTTTCCCATCAGATAAAGGGAAGAAATACCATCTGGATCCACTTGTGCTCGTTGGCTTTCTGGAAAACCTTCTTCAGATGTAATCTGGACACTGACATAAAAGTTCTGTGTATCACAATATGTCTCGGATAATGTGAATGTGTATCCGTCAGATTTCTGTGAGTTATTATTGGTCAGAGGCGTAGCGTGAGTGTGCAGGTCTCCGGAAAAGATCTGTTTGTTTTCTATCTTTTCAAATAGGTGTAAAAGGTCTGCTGCAAGTGATGGATTAGAGTGTAAAAATATAGCGCTCAAGCAGAAGAAAAAAGCAGCAGCACAAAATAATCCTGCGGTATGGCGAATCATTTGTTTACGATGAATACCGTGTACTTTTTTTATGTTGTTTTGAATTGTTCGATTGAGTTTTTCTTCCGGGATTTCAATGGTATCAAAATCAAGATTCATAGAGATAGTCCTCCTTTAATTTTTGTTTTAATTCATTTCTTCCACGACTCAGGTATGCTTTGACAGAACCAGATGGAATACTGAGTGTCCAGGCAATCTCATCGACTGTCATACCACTGAAGTATTTTAGTAAAATAGGAATGCGGTATTTATCAGGAAGTGTTTCGATAGCGGTTTGCAGGTCAAAATGTTCGACAGATGGAATCTGTTGATTTGCCGTGGAAGCATGTGCAGAATCTATAGCGGAATCCTCCTGTGAAAGTGTGCTTAGGGCTTTTCTACGATGATCATGAGCTGTGTTGATCAGCGCTCGTGTAATCCATGTCTGAAACAGAGACGCGTTTTTCAGCGTTTTTATCTGCAGATACCCTTTGAGTACTGTGTCACCTACAACATCTAAAGCATCCTGTTCATTTTTTGTATATAGAAAAGCCATTTTGTACAGATAGGTACGGTGTTTTTCAATCAAGTATCCATAGGCAGTGGAATTGCCACGGATTGCTTTTTTAATTAGTTTTATATCATCTGTGTCTTTACTCATCATATAAACAGTATCCTTTCTAATACAGAAGCGCCGGCAGCTTTTGTATTTGTTTACATAGGTTAGACAGAAATTGAGAGAAAATGGTTACAAAAAAACAGAAACTGCCGTAAATTGACAACAGTTTCTGCTTTAGAGGATCAACCCTTACAATTCAATAAATCCGCTTTTATCTTCTCCGTATGTAAAATATGCTTTTTTGTCCTCCGGTTTTAAGTAGATCGAGATTGTATTCAGCTCATCAGAAGAAGCACCGTTTAAGAGACAAGACTCTTTGACTCTGGAGATAATTTCTGTTTCCAGATATTCCTGATCCTGATATTGAATAAAAAAGTTTATGGTTTCTTTGGATGCAGATGTCTCAGCAATAGGGGATTCAATTGCTGTGGTCTGCCTTTTCAGTTTTTTCTTATCCAGACGTTTACTCATATGACAAAGCCCTCTTCTCATTTAGTTTCTATATTGAATTATAGTACTTTCGAAGATAGAAGTCAAAAGGGGATTGGGATTTACGGTTACTGTGAACAGCAACGAGTTATGAATTCAGCTGCCGCAACATTTCCAGAAGTTCGATATCATCTGATTTTAACTTCAGGTTGGAAGAATAGTGCTTGCCGTCCGGAGAAGTTACATTGATTTCTATGATCGTATCTTCCTTTAATGCGTCTGCAGAAACTGCATTCAGAAAGAGTGGAAATTTAGGGTGATTGTTTCGAAATGTCTGGACACTGCTGCGAAGTTTCTGAAGCATTGCCAGTTGATTAAAATTTAATGCCATGTTAGTACTCCTTTAGTTTTTCTTATCATAGCCTAGTTTATGCAGAATGGCAAGAGTGATGCTAAAAATGAGAAATATTATATATAATTAAAAAAATTAAAAAAATTTGAAAAAAGGGGTTGCATTTTATGAAGCCGTGTGATATTATAATTCTTGTCTTGAGGGACACAAAAAAACAAAGAAACATGCGGGTGTAGTTCAATGGTAGAACACCAGCCTTCCAAGCTGGATACGTGGGTTCGATTCCCATCACCCGCTTTTTTCATGCAAACAGGACGAAAACAAAAATGGAGTTGTTTTTGTCCTGTTTTTTTGTATAGAAATATATAACAAGGGCAGAGAAGATGGCAGTTACTTTCGCTTCCCGGAGGTTTTTCTACATTTTTCGGAAAGAAGTGTTTCATGCCATAGAATGGCATGTTATAATAGTAGAAAAATAATAGAAAAGAGAGCAGAAAAATGAACTGGATAGACAATGGGGTAACACGTTTTTTAGGGAAAGTAGCAGATTTTATGTTTTTAAATCTTTTGTGGATCGTATGTTCCATTCCCATCATTACGATTGGAGCTTCCACGACAGCAATGTATTCGGTCATGCTGAAGCTGGTAAAGAATGAAGAGGGCTACATAGTAAAAGGGTTCTTAAAAGCATTTAAGGAGAATTTCAGACAAAGCACACTGATGTGGCTTTTGTGTCTTGTGTTTGGGATCGTGATTGTAGTCGACTTTATGCTGCTTCGTATGATGAGTCCGTCCATCAGGACTGTGATGCAGGTATTTTTGATCTTCATGACTATCCTGCTGATCAGCATGGGGATCTATGGATTTGCGTTGCAGGCAAGATATGAAAATCGGATCAAGAACACATTGAAAAATGCATTGATCCTTACGGTTGCAAAAATGCCATATACACTTTTGATGCTGGTCATTACAGTAGTACCGGTAGTTGTGACATTTCTGACAGTGCGCACGTTGATGTTAGGTTTTCTGGTCTGGCTGTTACTTGGCGTTTCTTTGATAGTGTGGCTTAATTCGCTGCTTTTAAGAAGGGTATTTCTGGTTTTTGAGGATATCGAGACATCGGAAAAAGCGGAGAAGATATAAGCCATATAAAACTTGTTGTTTTTCAGAGAAAAAACAGGTATAATGGGGAACAAAATCAAAAAGTGATTGGGAGAAGCAGAAGATGAATTTTTTAGAAGAACGAATTTTAAAAGACGGGATTATCAAAGAGGGGAATGTACTGAAGGTGGACAGCTTTTTGAACCATCAGATGGACATTGATCTGTTCAATGAGATCGGACGCGAATTCAAGAAGCGTTTTGAAGGAAAAGAGATTAACAAAATCCTGACAATCGAAGCATCCGGAATCGGGATCGCATGTATTGCGGCGCAGCATTTTCATGTGCCGGTCGTATTTGCAAAAAAATCTCAGAGCATCAATCTGGAAGGGGAGATGCTTGTGGCAGAGGTAGAATCGTTCACACATAAGTGTAAAAACAATGTGATCGTTGCAAAGAAATTCCTTAACCCGGAAGACAAGGTTCTGATCATTGATGATTTCCTTGCCAACGGATGTGCGCTGCAGGGACTGATTCAGATTGTACAGTCAGCCGGAGCTTCTGTAGAAGGAATCGGGATTGTGATTGAGAAGGGATTTCAGTCAGGTGGACGGATCATCCGTAACCTTGGATTCCAGCTGGAGTCTCTGGCAATCATTGAAAAGATGAATGCTGCAGACGGAAGTGTTGTGTTCAGAGAACAGTAGGGAACAGAAAGGACGGCAGGACAGTCAGATGAGTGAGCAGCCGATTAAAGGACTAGTATTTGATATGGACGGGCTTCTCTTTGATTCCGAGAGAGTCGTACAGAAATCGTGGAATGAAGTCGGAAGGCAGATGGGATTCGGAGAACGGTTCGGTGACCATATTTATCATACCATTGGTTTCAATGTAGTGAGAAGAGAGCAGTATTTTAAGGAGCATGTATCGCCGGATTTTCCGATGGAAGAGTTCACGGAGAATACGCGTCGGATCTATCATCGGATCATGGAAGAAGACGGGGTAGACAGAAAGCCCGGGGCAGAGGAGTTTTTAAAGTATGCAAAAGAGCATGGCTATCGGCTGGCACTGGCGACTTCTTCCAGAGAGCTTCATGCACAGCTGCTGTTAAAGAAATATGGACTGTTTGATTATTTCGACGGCGCTGTTTATGGAAATATGGTATCGGCGGGGAAGCCGGATCCCGAGATTTACCTGAAAGCCTGTGCTTCCATTCAGGTTTTGCCCGAGTTTGCAATCGCACTGGAAGATGCACCGTCCGGGATTCGCTCGGCAGCAGCTGCAGGGATGCGTCCGGTGATGATTCCGGATCTGGTAGAGCCGGATGAAGCGGTTTTAGAATTAGTATGGCGCAGGTTTGACACTTTATATGATGTGATAGATCTTCTGGAATCGGATTTCCAAAATTCTTAAACATCCTTAAGAAATTCTTTTGAATCTTATAACGGTCTCCTTTATTTTTGTATTTTAAGATAAATACAAAAGTAAGGGAGGCCGTTTTCTATGAGTATCCAGACATTGACAAATTATTTTCTTGAATATGGAGCATTTTTCATCTTTCTGATCGTGCTTTTGGAATATCTGAATCTTCCGGGATTTCCGGCGGGGGTGATCATGCCGCTTTCCGGGATCTGGGCATCTCAGGGTGAAATCAGTTTTCCGCTGATCATGGTACTGACGGTGGCGGCCGGACTGACAGGAAGCTGGGCGTTGTATTGGCTGGGAAGAGCAGGCGGAGATAAGGTGCTGGGCTTTTATTTCAGGAAATTTCCGAAACAAAAGGAAGCAGTGGAGAGTAAGATCGACATGCTTCGGGAAAAGGGAAGTGTGGGAGTGTTTGTGAGTAAACTGCTTCCGATGGTGCGTACGATCATTTCGATTCCGGCAGGGATGGTAAAAATGGATTTTGTGAAATATACCATCAGTTCCTGTCTGGGGATTCTGATCTGGAATCTGGTGTTTGTAGGAGCCGGATATTTCTTTGGAGAAGCAGCCATTCGTGTTTTGGCATAGAAGAGGGGGAAACGTCATGAAGATTGCGATGCTTACGAATAACTATAAGCCGTTTGTCGGCGGAGTTCCGATTTCCGTGGAGCGGCTGGCAAAAGAATTGAGGAAACAGGGACACAAGGTGACGGTCTTCGCACCGGATTATGGATTTGATCCACGCTACGGGCAGGTGGAAGAGGACGATGTCATCCGGTTTCAGGTGACGCGTCAGAAGATGGAAAACGGCATGGTATATCCGAAGCTGGTCAGCAGAGAAATCTGGAAAGGATTTAAGGAACACGAGTTTGACTGTATTCATGTGCATCAGCCGATGTTTGTGGGAACGCAGGCATTGTATCTTGGACAAAAGTATCAGATCCCGGTTATTTATACGTATCACACACGGTATGAAGACTACCTGCATTATATTCCGTTTTTCAGAGAAGAGCAGGCAGGGATGTGGAGAAAAAAGCTGATCCGGTTTGCCAAAGACACCGTGGTCCCGGGATATATGAAATGGTTTACGAATAAATGTGATCTGATCTTTGCGCCGACACCTGGAATGCAGAACCGGATCCGGGAAAACGGTACGGAGGTTTCCATGGCAGTGCTGCCGACCGGGTTGGATGACAGTTTTTATATTGAGGATGAAGAGAAGACAAAAACGATCCGCAGACAATATCTTGGGGAAGAGAAAAACGGACATTTATTCTGTTCCGTCTCAAGGCTGGAGGAAGAAAAAAATCCGATATTTCTCCTGAATGGAATTCGGTGTTTGAAAGAGAAGCTGCCATTTTCGTTTCGTGTGTTGCTTCTGGGTGAGGGAAGTATGAGGAAGGAACTGGAAGTACTGGCAGAACAGATGGGATTGTCCGATACCGTGGTCTTTCTGGGAAATATATCGAATGAGGATGTAAAGCAGTATCTGTATGCAAGTGAGCTGTTTTTGTTCACATCGAAATCAGAGACACAGGGGATTGTTCTGGAAGAAGCTATGGCAGCAGGCAATCCGATTGTGGCAGTTCGGGCGAGTGGCGTGGAAGATGTTGTAAAAAATGGAATCAACGGGTATATGACAGAAGAGGATGTGGAAATCTGGAGTGATAAGGCGGCAGAGCTGATTCAGAGTCCGGATTACAGACAGGTTTGCATGGAGGCACGAAAGACCGCAGAAGGCTATCGGGCATCAAGGCTGGCTGTACATGCAGAAACATTATATCGTCAGTGTATGGAAAGAAAAGAGGAAATGAGATATGAGGAGCATACAAAAAGTGGGAAAGAACATTCTGCAGTATCTGTTCTCCGGTTATTTAAAACTTCTTAAAAAGACGGTTGCGATCGAATGGCAGGAAATCCAATTTGTGACAGGAAATCAGGTGTTTGGATTCTGGCATGAGGACAGTTTTTTGATGAATCTGGTGCTGGAGGAGTTATCCGGGAAAACCAGTCCGGTAGATGTCATTGTGACAGCAGACACAAGAGGGGATTATATTGAACATATGCTGCAGGCATGCGGCGGTCATGCCCTGCGTGTTCCCGACGGATTTGCGGCGTTTGGAGCACTGAAAAAAATTCTGCAGGATTCTTATGAGCAGACGCGTTCCATTGCGGTGGCGCTGGACGGACCGCTGGGACCAAGGCATGAGCCGAAAAAGCTGGCATTTTATCTGGCAGAGCAGGCACAGGAGTCTTTTGTGGGAATTTCAGTTTCCTATCATGGATGTCTTCGGCTGTTCTGGAGATGGGACCACTATGCGATTCCACTTCCGTTTTCGAAAATCAGCGTAGCAGTTCACGATTATGGAGAAGTCAATAAAAAACAAATTCCTGACCTTCCGACAAGAGCAGAAGTCTCAGAATGTGGTATACTGTTAAAAGGTGCGTGACCGCATAAAATGACGAGAAAAGGAGAAGGATGAGAGATGGAAATGAATCACATTTTGGTTGTGGAAGATGATAAAGAAATCAGAGAAGGTGTTAAGATCTATTTGCAGAGTCAGGGCTACGAAGTATTTTTGGCTGCAGATGGGATTGAAGGACTGGAAGTCATGGAAAAAGAGGATATCCATCTGGCGATCGTGGATATTATGATGCCGAGAATGGATGGAATCCGGATGACTATGAAGCTGAGAGAAAAATATGATTTTCCGGTGATTATGTTATCGGCAAAATCCGAGGAAGTAGATAAGATCATGGGATTGAACATCGGTGCAGATGATTATGTCACAAAACCGTTTACGCCGATGGAACTGATGGCGAGAGTCAATTCCCAGCTTCGCAGATACAGAAGATTTATGGAAAAGCTGGAAGTTCGTGAAAATGTGCATGTGATCGGCGGTCTGGAGATCAATGAGGACACTGTGGAAGTGTCAATTGACGGAAAACCGGTGAAGCTGACACCGATTGAATATAAAATTCTGCTTCTTCTTGCCAAGAATCCGGGGAGAGTATTTTCTGCCGAGGAAATTTATGAGCGGGTATGGCAGGAAAAGGCGATCAATACGGATACGATCATGGTGCATGTGCGGAATATCCGGGAAAAAATTGAACTGGATCCGAAAAATCCAAAATACTTAAAGGTGGTGTGGGGAGTTGGATACAAAATTGAAAAACAACAATAAAAGAGGAAATCTTCTGACGGTCATTGTACTGTTGATCTCATCTGTCGGAATGCTGCTTTTTTATCCGGCGTTTTCTTCCTATATAACGGATCAGGATCAAAAAGAGATGCGAAAAGAAGAGCAGATGCTGGATATGCTGGATCCGATTCTGGACGGAAATTATCTGTTATATAATGAAATCTCGAATGAGACGGAGTCTTCCGAGGTGATAGAAGAGTATGGAAACAGTCGTTTCGGATTGATGAAAAAGTACATGAAATATGGAATTTTTGATGAATCCGGAACGGCAATGCTGACCTCGGATGAATCTGCCAAGAAATTGCCGGAAGAGTTCGACGGTGATACGTATGCACTGTGTGTTCGCTTTTCGTTTGATGTTGACGGAGATATTTCCGATATCCAGGTGGGCGGAACAGCATATGATAAAAACCTTCAGTTTACGGCAGAGCAATGGCTGTATGACAACAGCGTTTATTCAGCGGCGTCTTATATTTCGACTCCATCGGAGGTGCAGATCATGTATGCGATGACAGAACAGAATCTGGAGGCTTATCTGGAGCAGTATGAGACATCGAATGATATGTATGCATATATGTATGTAGATGAACTGATGCAGCAGCCGTCCTTTAACTGGTCTGTTCTGATTTTTACAGTATTCAGTGCAGCAGCAGCGTTTTTGATTCCTCAGTATAAGAAACGGGCGTTGGAAAAGGACGTTATAGTGGATCCCAGAAGATGTCCGCTGGAAATTGCATTTATTATTGGACTTTGTCTGATGGCGTGTGTCCGTGCACTGGCGATCATGATATGGAATACATGCAGTCACAAGTTTATTCAGATCTTTTCTGCAAGCTATGGAGAAAATCTGAATGATGCCATTTCTCTGGCATCGAATGCAGTGATCTGGTTTGTGTATTTTACAGTGGTGTACTGGCTGGCAGGATGTGTCAGAGAGATTTTTGTACTGAAGAAATCGTACTTAAGAGAAAGGTCCTTGTGTGTGAAGTTTTTATTGTGGTTGAAGAATGGAGGGAACAGCATGACAGAGAAGATCAAAAAACTTGTTCTTGGATGCTGGAGAACATTCAAAGCATTCTGTCGCCATCAATATGAAGCGTTGCTGCATATCGACTTCCGGGATAATACCAACAAAACTATTTTACGGATCGTCTTGCTTAACTTTGCGGTGATCTTTGTGATCAGTATGTTCTGGATGTATGGAATCTGGGTGTTGATTATTTATTCCGTTGGATTGTTTATTTTCCTGAGAAAGTACCTCAACAAGGTGCAGGAACAGTACCAGGGTATTTTAAAATCGACCAATCAGCTGGCAGAAGGGAATCTGGATTTCCCGATTACAGGAGACGTGGGAATTTTCGCACCGGTTCAGAATGAATTGAAACGCATTCAGACGGGATTTAAAAAAGCAGTCAGTGAGGAAGTCAAGAGTGAATGGATGAAGACAGATCTGATCACTAATGTTTCCCATGATTTAAAGACACCACTGACAGCGATCATCACGTATGTGGATTTGGTAAAAAATGAGACAGATGAGGAAAAGAGAAAAGAATACATCGGAGTTCTGGAGAGAAAGTCTTTGCGCCTGAAAGTGCTGATTGAGGATCTGTTTGAGATCAGTAAGGCAACCAGCAGAACGGTAACACTTCATTATATGAAAATTGACATTGTAGATTTGCTAAAACAGGTAGGTTTGGAGTATGATAGTAATATCAGAAAAGCAAATCTGGAAATGAAGTGGAATCTGCCGGAACATAAGATCGTATTATGGCTGGACAGCCAGAAAACATATCGTATTTTCGAGAATATGATCGTAAATATCACGAAGTATGCAATGCCGCATACGCGTGTGTATATTGATATGAAAGAGACAGAACAGGATGTGCGGATCTCAATGAAGAATGTGTCTTCTGCGGAACTGAATTTCAATACAGATGAAATTACAGACCGTTTTGTAAGAGGGGATGTTTCGAGAAATACCGAGGGAAGCGGACTTGGTCTGGCGATTGTAAAGAGCTTTGTAGAATTACAGCACGGCACTCTGCAGATCTCCACGGAAGCAGATTTGTTTAAAGCAGAAATTGTGTTTCCAAAGAGACAGGAGGTACCGGATGGAGAAAATGAAACAGGAATGTAAAGTGAAAAAACCGCTGAAGATCTGGCAGGGTGTACTCACCCTGCTGGTCTCTGCGGTTATTTTGTTTGTGGCAGCGCCGATATTGCTGTCCCCGTTTGGCATGTATGGAAGTTTGCTCGGAGAGCTTCTTCTGTTTGGGGTGGCAGTGGGGGCTGTCCTTTTGTTCCAGGGGGATCTGCGGGAGGTGTTTCCGCTTAAGAAACCTCATTTTTCAGGGATTGCAGGCACAATTCTGATCTGGGTAGGGACGTTTTTGTGTGAAATGGTACTGCTTTTGATCTTGAGTCTGTTTTTCCCCGAGCAGATTCTGGAGGTCAATGACGGGCTGTCATCGTCCATTGCCGCAGGTCCGTTTCTGCTGTCCTTTGTTACAGTAGCAATTTCACCGGCAATCTGTGAAGAGGTTCTGTTTCGGGGAACATTTGTCAGCAGTCTGAGAGGAAGGCTTGGAAAATGGGCAGTACTGTTGATCAGTGGCTGCATTTTTGGGATGTTCCACGGAGATGTTTTTCGATTTTTTCCGACAGCGATCGGTGGGGTGATGATGGGATATCTGTTGTGGGAAACCGGAAATATGTGTTATAACATGCTGTTTCATTTTATTAACAATGCACTTCCTGTCATTTTACTTTATGCCATGCAGGGAGTGTATTCCAGGATGGAGCTGTATATGGAGGCACAGACACTTGCGCAGGGGACTCAGGATATGCTTCCGGCAGTGGGGATGTACCTGATGATGGCTTCTGCGGCTCCCGGGGCAATCTATATCGGAAATTATCTTCTTCATGCAAAAACACCGGGGTATCGCACGAAATTATTCCCGTCAGGAAAACCGGGGCTGGTGATCGGTCTGATTCTTGGATCTTTGTTTTTATTTGCAGCGGGATTGCTTGTTTTTTTCATTTCAGTCGCGAGAATGTTATAAATCACAGATTGACAGAGCAAAGAAAAATGTTTATAATTGTACTAACAATATAATACAATTCTATAAGGAGAATGCGTATGAGATATGAAATCGTAGGAGAAACATTACCGGCAGTGATCTGTACTTTAGAAGAAGGAGAAACGATGATCACAGAGAAGGGAGCCATGAGCTGGATGTCCCCGAATATGAAGATGGAGACGAGTACCAACGGCGGGATCGGCAAAGCATTCGGAAGGATGTTTTCCGGAGAGTCGATTTTCCAGAACACGTATACTGCAAAGGGCGGTCACGGAATGATTGCATTTGCATCCAGCTTTCCGGGAAAGATCGTTGCACATGAGGTTGCGCCTGGACGGGAAATTGTAGTACAGAAGTCTGGTTTTCTGGCAGCAGAAGCCGGCGTGGATCTGTCGATCTTCTTCCAGAAGCGGATCGGTTCCGGAATTTTCGGCGGAGAGGGATTTATCATGCAGAAGCTTTCCGGACGCGGTATGGCATTTCTGGAATTTGACGGTCATGTGGTAGAGTATGAGCTGCAGCCGGGGCAGCAGATCGTGGTGGATACCGGATATCTGGCTGCAATGGATGCGACCTGCAGCATGGAGATTCAGAGCGTGCCGGGTGTGAAGAATATGCTGTTCGGCGGAGAAGGCGTGTTCAATACGGTCATCAGTGGACCGGGACATATCTGGCTGCAGACGATGCCGATTTCGAATGTGGCAGGAGTGCTGGCACCATTTTTGCCGGTGGCGAAGTAAGGTGGCAATATGGAATATTTGGGTGTGTTGGCATTTGTTATAGTGCTGTGTTATATGTCATATCCTGATAAAGTGAAAAAGCTTGAAAGGAAAGTAAAAAAGTTAGAAAAAGAAAGGTGCAGAGAAAGTATCATGTCAAAACTGATTGAAGAATTAGTGGGAAGAGATTGTAAAATTTCAAGCGAAAAAGGAATCAATTTTGTTGGAAAAACAGAGTTTGAATGTCATGTGATGGACTGTGATGAAGAGTGGTTGAAAATTTCTCTGAAAGATAAAAAGAATCAGGAAATTGTAAAAATGATACGAGTGGAAGATGTGGATGAAATCGAAGTCAAAGTAGATCAAAGCTTATGAGTTAAATAAGAAAATAAATGAACTTTTCATAACGGAGAACAAAGAACAATATAAAAACTGTCGGCAGCTGTGGTGTCGGCAGTTTTTGTATTGTATGGAAATGTCAGGTGGTATGTAGATTTTTACGAAACTTTTTGGGTGTAATTCCATGAAATTCCTGAAATACTCGTATGAAATGACTGCAGTCGCAAAAGCCGGTTTCCTGGCTGATGTAGGAAAGGTCGAAATCAGTGAAACGAAGAAGATCTTCTGCTTTTTGGATTCGTACCATTTTGATAAAATGCCCGCAGGTCTGCCCGTAGTATTCTTTAAATTTTGCGGAAAAGTGAGAATAACTCATGTGAAAATTCCGTGCTAGAGTTTCGATACAAATGGGTTCTTGATAGTGTTGAAAAATATATTCTGCCACTGCGGAAAATGTTTCGTTCTGAGAGTGATGCAATGCATTACTTGTAATTGAAAATCCCTGTTTTTCCCAAAGTTTGAGCAACTCTGTGATAAGGATACAATAATATGAGTGTGCGAGAATGTCGTAACCAAAGTTTTTTTCTGTAACGATTTGTATGATTGTATCAAACAGGGAATGTAAGGAAATATGCTTCAGCTCGGATTTTTGAAAAAAGCAGGAAAAGCGCTTGTCAGTATCAATCATATGAAGTAGTGTGGAAATGGAAGGGAGACTGCTTCCCGGAGTATTTAGATGTACGGGATCAAATTTCAGCACCTGATATTGGAGGGGAAAAGGACCTGCAGCATAAATAGCATGAGGTGTCTGCGGGTGGAAAACAATCAGATCTCCGGGTTCCAGAACATAATTGTCTGTATCGGTTTCGATATAGGCAGTTCCTTTCAAAATATACAGAATTTCCATAAAATAATGCCAGTGCGGAGAAACTGGGAAGTTGTTTTTTTGAGCGTCAAAAAAGAAAGCTTCATAAGGATTGTTTAATGTATCAGAGTATTCGAAAATGGGGTTCATGTCCTCCTCCTTTGTGAAAAAACAGTAAGATGCAAATGTTGGATAATCATAGATTTATACAATTTTTTGCGAGAATCATTATATCATGCATAAAGGGAATATGCTATACTTTCGGGGAATTTAAAGGAAGGGGATTGCGCATATGAAGTTTATAAAAGGAATTACATTTGCTCCGTTTTACAGGAAAAATACATTGAATACAGAGCAGGCAAGAGAAAGTTTTGATTATATGATAGAGAATACGGGAGCAGATTTTGTGATACTGGCACCGGGAGGACTGCAGGATACAGCACATTCGGAAGAGATTTGTTATAGTTCCAATGCTACTTTTTCGGATGAGGAACTGGCAGATATGATCTGTTATGCAAAGAAAAAAGGAGTCAGAGTCGGATTAAAGCCTACCGTGAATTGTAAAAATGGAGAATGGAGAGCATATATCAGCTTTTTTGAACATGATGTACCGTGTGAGTCAAAATGGGGAAACTGGTTTTCGTCCTACACAAAATTTCAGACGCATTATGCGGAGATTGCACAAAAAGAAGAATGCGATATGTTAATCGCAGGGTGTGAAATGGTGATGTCAGAACATCGAGAGAAGGAGTGGCGGGAAGTGATTGCTGCAATCAGAGAGTGTTACGATGGGACAGTATCATACAATACGGATAAGTATCAGGAAGACCGGGTTAAATGGTGGGATTGTGTAGATGTGATTTCATCCAGCGGCTATTATCCGATTCAGGACTGGGAGCAGGAACTGGATCGGATCGAGGCTGTAGTAAAAGCTTATCATAAACCGTTTTTCTTTGCAGAAGCAGGATGTATGTCCAGAACAGGATCAAAACACGTTCCGAATAACTGGGGGATTGAAGGAAAGTTACGGTTAGAGGAACAGGTGGAGTGGTATACAACTATGTTTGAGTCATGCAGAAAAAGAGAGTGGATGCAAGGGTATGGTTTGTGGGAATGGGCGCCTGCAGTACCATCAGCAAAACAGGCATATAAGGATGACAGTTATCAAATCTGCCAGAAGCCGGTACAGGAGATTATAAAGAAGTATTATAAGGAATAGACGGGAAGAAGCAATGGGAAGAGAAAATGAAAAAAGTAATATAACACAAATGTTTCGAGAAAACAAAGGTCACAGTTTAAAGACATTGCTGCTTTTGTTTCGCGGGCGGTATCTGGCGCTGTTTGGATCAGTTTTCTTTTTTGTAATCAAGCATTCTCCTACGTGGGTGCTGCCAATCGTCACAGCAAATATTATCAATGCAGTGACAGATAAAGAGGGGGATATTGTGCGGATTTTGACTGTGAATACGATTTTAATGCTCGTATTTCTTGTCCAGAATGTAGCAACAAATTATATTCATACCTGGCTCTATGCGAAAAGTGTAAGAGGTGTGGAAAAGGAGTTAAGAGAGGCTTTGATTGTAAAGCTGCAGCAGCTTTCGATCACGTATCATAAAGAAATGCAGTCCGGAAGGCTTCAGTCCAAAATTATGAGGGATGTGGAACAGGTTCAGACACTGGCGTCTCAGATTTTTATCTCTTTGATTACGATTATTTTGAATATTGTAGTGTCATTTGGGGTGGTTATTTATAAAAGCAAGATTGTATTTCTGTTTTTTGTATGTACGATTCCGGTGGCAGTTTTAATCATTGTAGGATTTAAGGGAAAAATAAAAAGTCACAACAGGGAATTTAGAGAAGAAATGGAAGAAACATCTGCGAAAGTGATGGAGATGGTGGAAATGATCCCTGTTACAAAAGCGCATGCAATGGAAGATAAGGAAACAGAAAAAATGGAACGGCAGTTGACAAGAATTGCTCAAAAAGGGTTAAAGCTGGACATGGTCCAAACCTATTTTTCATCGATCAGCTGGGTGGCATTTCAGATTTTTCAGGTGTTCTGTCTGGTGTTTACTGCTTACATGGCGTGGAAAGAGTTGATTCAAATCGGAGATATTATGCTGTATCAGACCTATTTTTCATCTATTGTTGCACAGATTGCAAATGTGATGGCATTGCTTCCGATTATTTCCAAAGGGTTGGAATCAGTTGAGTCGATAGGAGAAGTGCTGTGTGCAAATGATATTGAAGATAACTGGAAAAAAGAGAAGGTAAAAGAAGTAGAAGGAGAAATTGAATTTGATGAAGTTTCGTTTTCTTACAGAGGGGAAGAAAAGAAAATACTAAATGATTTAAACTTGAAGATACGAAAAGGAGAAACAGTTGCATTTGTAGGAGGTTCTGGATCAGGAAAGACGACGATTTTGAATCTGGCAATTGGTTTTCTGAAAGCAGACAGTGGTCAGGTACGGATTGATGGAAAAAATCTAATGGAAGTGAATCTGCAGAGCTATAGAGAACACATCGCGGTTGTGCCTCAGCAGTCCATTTTATTTTCGGGAACGATTCGAGACAACATAACATATGGAACAGAAGGGATTCCGGATGAAAAACTCTGGGAGATCGTCCGGGCAGCAAATTTGGAGGATGTGATCAAGAAAATGCCGGATGGATTGGATACGATGATAACAGAGCATGGGGATAACTTATCAGGAGGTCAGAAACAGAGAATTTCAATTGCCCGGGCATTTGTGCGAAATCCGAAAATTTTGATTCTGGATGAAGCGACTTCTGCTCTGGACAGTGTTTCAGAAAAGAAGATTCAGGATTCCATCCAGAGATTGGTGAGAGATCGAACCACGTTAATTGTCGCACATCGATTGTCTACGATAAAAAATGCAGATAAGATTGCAGTGATTGGAAATGGTGGAGTGTTAGAGTATGGAAATTACGAAGAGTTGATGGAACAAAAAGGGGAGTTTTATCATCTTAAAAAATTACAGAGTTGACAAAAGTGATAAAAAAAGATTAAAATTATAATTAAATAAGGTTAAAATCAAGTTAAAAAAGAGAAGGTGATGTGAATGAGAGTTGTGTTTGATGAAAAAAATAAGGTATTTTTGCTTCATACACAAAATACTACATATGCAATTGCGGTGACTGAAGATAAGTATGTGAACCATTTATATTATGGAAAAAAACTGGAAGATACGGATATCCGATATTTGCTTCGAGAGGATGAGGCTCCGTTTACTCCGGGGGTGAATCGAAGAGAAAAGAATTCTTATCTGGATTTTGCTCCGATGGAGTATCCGGAAAGTGGAATGGGAGATTACAGAGAAAGTGCGATCTGTGTCAGAAGTATGTCCGGTTACAGAGCAAGCGAATTGATTTATGAAGGATATGAGATCAAGAAAGGAAAGCCGAAACTTCCGGGACTTCCTGCAACATGGGGAAATGAGGAGGATTGTATTACACTGAGTCTTTTGACAAGGGATCCTGTTCTGGGAATGAAGGTGGTGCTTCGGTATTCTGTCTTTCGGGATCAGGATGCCATAGCAAGATCTGCGACAATCTGCAATGAGGGAAAAGAGGCGTTTTATCTGGAAAAAGTACTTAGTGCCAGTCTGGATATGGATGACAGAAACTTTGAAGTAATGGGGTTGTTCGGTTCGTGGGCAAGAGAGCGGCATATTCAGAGAACACCTTTAGGATATGGAAGACAGAATATTGCATCCTTTAAAGGGGAGTCAAGTCATCAGGAAAGTCCGTTCATGGCTCTGGTAACTCCGGAAACGAATCAGGATGTGGGAGAAGTTTATGCAATGAATTTTGTGTATTCCGGAAATTTTATTGCACAGGCGGAAAAAAGTCAATTTGATTCTGTGCGTATGATGATGGGGATTCATCCGGAAGGATTTACGTGGAAATTGGAACCGGAGGAGTGTTTTACGGCTCCGGAAGTGATTCTTGTCTATTCTGGGAAAGGTCTTGGAAAGATGACGAGGACATACCATGATCTGTATCGGAATCACCTGATTCGCAGTCCGTACTTGCACCGGGAACGCCCAATCCTGATCAACAACTGGGAAGCAACGTATTTTGAATTTGATGATAAGAAACTTCTGGACATTGCACGTGAAGCGTCCAAACTCGGAATTGAGATGCTGGTGATGGATGATGGGTGGTTCGGAAAAAGAAACAGTGATGACAGCTCTCTTGGAGACTGGGTAGTGAATGAAGAAAAAATAAACGGAGGTCTTCATAAGCTGGCAGAGGATGTAAAGAAAACAGGGATGAAGTTTGGAATCTGGGTGGAGCCGGAAATGATTTCTCCTGATTCAGATTTATATAAAGAACATCCGGACTGGGCGATTCAGATTCCGGGCAGAGAGATTACACAGAGCCGCGCTCAGTATGTATTGGATTTGTCCAGAGATGAGGTGGTGGATGAAGTCTATGAAAAGATTGCTGACGTATTAAAAAGCGCTGATATCGCTTATGTAAAATGGGATATGAACCGTCAGTTGACAACGATGGGGAGCTGTGGACTTCCGGCAGACAGGCAGGGGGAACTGTACCATCGCTATGTGTTGGGAGTCTATAAAATGCAGGAGCGGCTTTTGCAAGATTTTCCAGAATTGCTTTTGGAAAATTGTTCAGGCGGCGGTGCGAGATTTGATGCGGGAATGCTGTACTACAGCCCGCAGATATGGTGTTCTGATGATACAGATGCAGTGGAAAGGCTGGCAATTCAGGAGGGAACAGCGATGGTATATCCTGTTTCAACAATAGGAGCGCATGTCAGTGTTTGTCCGAACCATACAGTTGGAAGGGTGACACCGTTTGAAACCAGAGGAAATGTTGCACTTCTGGGGACGTTTGGGTATGAGCTGGATATTACCAAACTGTCGGCAGAGGAAAAAGAACTTGTAAAAAAACAGACCGCAGATTATCATAAATACAATGAGCTGATTCGCGAAGGAGATTATTATCGACTTGCATCGATTGCGGAAAACGGACGTTATGACAGTTGGATGATCGTGGAAAAAACGAAAAAGAAAGCACTTGTATTTTATGTGCAGGGAATGGCTGCGGCGAATGGAAAGAGCAGATTCGTAAAATTAAAAGGTCTCAAGGCACAGAGTCGTTACAGAATAGATGGAAAAGAGTACAGCGGCTCCGTGTTGATGCAGGCGGGGATTAAAGTGGCGCAGGAATTTGGAGATTTTAAGAGCAGGATATTCCTCGTTGAAGAGAATGATGATTGAAAGTGGAGATATGGGTCAGAAAAAAGAAGTAAAGCTGGAAGATATTGCGGACAGCCTGGGAGTTAGTATCGTAACCGTCTCGAATGCCCTGAAAGGAAAGAAGGGTGTCAGTGAAGGGCTGCGAAACAGAATCAAAGAGGCTGCGCAGAGAATGGGATATAAAACACCGGTTTATGAAGAGAAAGAAAAGGAGAGGTCTCATATTATAGGGGTTCTGGTTGCAGAGCGCTATGTGAAGGAATTTCCGTCTTTTTATATGGAGATATATCGCAGAGTTGCACAGGAGACTGCCAAAAGGGGGCATGTGACTGTTCTGGAGGTGGTTACCTGTGAAAAAGAAAACTTGAGTGCAGATGCGATGGTGTTTTTAGAACAGTCCATGGATGGGCTGATTGTGATTGGAGAATTGTATCAGGAATATATGAAAATGCTGCGCAAAGTGAGCCGCATTCCAATTGTGTGTGTGGATTATTACGATGTTTACGATGATATGGATTACATTATAACGGATGGATTTGGCGGTATGGAGCAGATGACCAGACTGCTCTTAAAGGAAGGATATCGAGATTTGATTTTTGTGGGCAGTCCGAATGCGACCAAGAATATTACGGACCGATATTTTGGGTATTGCAAAGCAATGCAAAGGGCAGGCATGGAAGAAGAGCAGTTTCGGTTCGTTGCGGACAGGGAATGTGGAAAAGGGAATTACCGGCTGGAGATTGAATTGCCGGAAAAACTGCCACAGGGATTTGTCTGCAATTGCGATAAAACGGCAGTGCTGCTGCTTGAAAGACTGAAAGAGCGGGGGGTACGTGTTCCGGAAGATGTTTCTGTTGTAAGTTTTGATAATTATTATCCGCAGGTTCAGGATGGAGTAAAATTGTGTACGTATGAAAATGATGAGAAAGTAATTGCAAGGATCAGCGTCAGCACGCTTTTGAAAAGAATTGAGGGAAAAAGCAGGCCGGAAGGTGTAAGAATCGTGGAAGGCAGGATCGTGCCCGGAAATACAGTGAGATTCAGGGGGGACTGTTGATATGGCAGAAGTGAAGTTAAAAGATATCGCACAGGCGGCAGGTGTAAGTACGGTGACAGTATCCAATGCGCTTTCCGGAAAGCGGGGGGTAAGCAATGATGTCCGTGAAAAGATCGAGGAAATAGCAAGGAATATGGGATATGATTTTTCCAGATATGAGAAAAAAGAAGGGGGCTATCGCATCGGAGTGATCGCTTCCGAAATGTATATGGAAATGGGAACCTCTTTTTACTGGGCCATGTATCAGCAGGTTGTGTATGTTGCGTCCAAAAGCCGGAGCCAGACGATGCTGGAGATTCTGGATACAGATATGCAGAGGCGGGATGAGCTGCCGAAACTGATGCGGGAAAAGATGATCGATGGATTGATCGTTATTGGATGGCATTTCAAGTCATATGTGGAAAATCTGGTAAAAAAATCTGAAATTCCGATTGTACTTCTGGATTTTCAGATAAAAGGGCTTAAGTGTGACGCAGTAATGTCGGGAAATTATATTGGAATGTATAAGATGACACACTATCTTTTGGAAAAGGGACATCGGGATATCGCGTTTGTGGGATCGGTGTATGCCAATGAAAATATTATGGATCGTTATTATGGATATCGGAAAGGTCTGGAAGAAGCGGGAATACCGTTTCGAAAAGAATGGGTTCTGGAGGATCGAGATCTGATTGTCGGCGATATGCGGGTGGAACTTCCGGATAATATGCCGACGGCATTTGTGTGCAACAGTGATTTGTCAGCGGGATATCTGTATGATGCTCTCACTGAAAAAGGATTCCGAATACCGGAAGATATTTCTATTGTCGGCTATGACAACTATTTGTTCGGGCATAGTTTTGCAGACCGTCTGACTACGTATAATGTAGATATAAAGCGGATGGGGGCTATTGCGGTAAAACTTCTCATGGGAAAGATCAGAGGAGATGAAAAACACTGGGGGACCCGATATGTGGACAGTGTGATTGTGGAACGTGACAGTGTCAAAGAACTAAGGTGGTAAAGGAAAGAGACTTTTTGCTGAAGAAATTAAAATTTCAGTAAAAAGTCTTTTTTAATTAAAACAACGTATTGGTTTAAGTTTAATTAATCTCTTAAACAAGCTTTAATGAATGGAAAATAAAGGGTTTTCTATTTTTGATATGTTAAAATATACAAAAATAAGGTGTCGAAAATGTGAAAAGAGTAGAAATAGAAATTAAAACAAACAAAAACTTGAAATTAAAATAGATTAATGATAGGATTAAACCAAGTTAAAAATAGAGGAGGAAATAAAAAATGAAAGCAAAAAGAGTATTGGCAGTTACGATGGCAGCCATGATGATCATGTCATTGACAGCGTGTGGGAATTCCGGGAATTCGGGCGGAAAAGAAAAAACGAAGATTGATGTCACCTTTGACCAGATCGAAGTGGGGAAAGACTACACGGATATCAAAGCTGATTTGAAATTCCTTACACATAAGACGGATGTAATCGATACAAAATTCCAGGAGTATATTAAAGAATTCCAGAAAATGTATCCGAATGTAAATATTGAATATGAAGGGGTAACAGATTATGCAAATGGAGTCACCACAAGGCTCTCTACAGGCGACTGGGGTGATATTTGTATGGTTCCGACTACAGTTGATAAAGATGAACTGGAAAATTATTTTACAAGCTTCGGAAGCTATAAAACATTAAGTGAAAGTTATGATTTTGTAGATAATCTGAAATATGAAGATGATGTATACGGTATCCCTTCCATGGCGAACGTACAGGGCATTGTTTATAACAAAGCAGTCTTTGAAGAAGCGGGAATTACAGAATTGCCGAAGACACCGGATGAATTTTTAGAGGACTTGCAGAAGATTAAAGACAACACAGATGCGATTCCTCTTTATACCAACTTTGCAGCTGATTGGACGATGAATGCATGGGATGCATATATTGACGGAAATGCAACAGGAGATCCGGATTTTGCAAATGAAGGAAGAACCAAAGGAAAAGATCCGTTTGCAGATCATGGAGACGGAACTGGTCCATATGCAGTTTATAATACTTTGTATGAAGCTGTGAAGCAGAAGCTTACAGAAGATGATCCGACAACAACAGACTGGGAAGGCAGCAAGGGAATGATGAATCAGGGAAAGATCGGATGTATGGTACTTGGTTCATGGGCAATTTCTCAGATTCAGGGAGCCGGAGATAATGCAGATGATATCGCATATATGCCATTTCCTATTTCTGTGAATGGAAAACAATATGCAGCAGCTGGCCCTGATTACTGTTATGGAATTAACTGCAACAGTTCAGAGGATGAACAGATCGCGGCAATGTGCTACATCAAATGGCTGACAGAAAAATCCGGTTTTGCGGAATCAGAGGGTGGAATTTCGATTGTAAAAGGAATGCCGTATCCGGAAACACTTTCTTCGTTTGAAGATATTGACCTGGTGATCAACACTCCGGCGCCTGACGGAGAGGAAAATCTTATGTCAGATATTAATAATGAGTCTGAGCTTGGTATCAATGTGTCAGGATCTATACCGAAAGAAGTTCTTCAGGCAGCGATCGATGGAAGCAAAACAATGGAAGAAATGTCTGCAGAGTGGAATGAGAAGTGGACAGCGGCACAGGAGAGCAACGGTGTTACGCCACAGGAGTATGATTATACGAAATAGTCTGTGTCAGTGGAGATGACGGATGGATCAGGGGCGGCGGGAATGAAAAGGTTTCTGCTGCCTCTGTTTGAAAAGGAGAAGATTTATGAAGCAGAAAAAAGGATTTGTAAAGTGGATACAGAGCGGAAAAGTGAACCGCAGGCTTTGCATGATAGTGTTTATGTTTGCGCCACTTGCATTGCTTTTTACATTTACATATCTGCCGTTTGCGGAGATGGTACAATTCAGTTTTTATGATATGAAATATATCGGAGAAAGAACATTTGTAGGGCTGGAGAATTATGTGGAAGTATTTTCGAGAGAAGACTGCTTTAATGCATTAAAACTCAGTTTATATTATATGGGAGCTTCTTTTGTGCAGCTGGCGCTTGCGCTGTATTTTGCATCAATACTCAGTTTTAAAATAAAAGGTGCGGGAGTTTTTAAAGGTTTTTTGTTTTTCCCATATCTTGTATGCGGAATTGCAGTAGGATTTATCTTTAAATTCTTTTATACAAGAGGTTTTGTTTTAGATACGGTATTGCAGTGGTGTGGATTTGAGCTGGATAATCTGCCGTATTGGCTGAAGGATACAAACATTAACAATATTTCCCTGGCTGCAACATCTGTATGGCGTTATATGGGGCAGAACATGGTTCTTTTTATCGGAGCGATCATGTCTGTGGATTCTTCTCTTTATGAAGCAGCAGCGATTGATGGTGCAAGTGGATGGCAAAAATTCCGTTATGTGATTTTTCCAAGTATCAAGACGATTATTGTATTAAACATGATCTTATCGATTACGGGATCGCTGAGTGCTTTTGAACCGCCGTATGTTATCACAAAAGGTGAATTTGGAACAGGAACTTATTTTGTAATTATGGATAAGCTGGCACATGCAAGCCAGAAGGTAGGATTGGCATCGGCAATGGCGGTTGTACTTCTTATTATCATCCTGCTTGTGACATTCATACAAAAAGCTGCATTTAAATATTTCTTCGGAGAGGGTGAGCAGGAAGCCATCCGTACGGTAAGAAAAAGAAAAAAACTGGCGAAGAAAGAACAGAAAGAGCTGTCAGTAAATTTAAACAGGGAGGTGAGCAGAAATGTCAGTGGCAAAGCTTAAAAAAGTAATCTGGACGATTTTTAAATATGCGACACTGCTTCTGGCAATTTTCATAGCAGTGCTTCCGCTTGTATCCTGTGTGATCACAGCATTTAAAACACCAGAAGAGTATGCTTCAACCAATGTGATGCAGCTTCCGCAAAGCTGGACGTATTTTGAGAATTTTATTCAGGCATGGAAGCAGGCCAATATGGCAACAGCATTTAGAAACTCATTTATTATCCTGGTATTTGTTCTTTTTGGTTCAATTATGACAGGTTCCATGCTTGCATATGTGCTGAGCAGATTTAAATTTAAGGGAAATGGACTGATCCGTAATCTGTTTTTGTTTGCAGCGCTCCTTCCGGGAATTGCGATGCAGGTGCCGGTATATCAGATTATGTATACGCTTGGGTGGATCAACAGTCTCCCGGGGTATATTATCCTCATGTGTGGAACGGATGTTATCTCCATTTATATTTTCATTCAGTTTTTTGAGAATATACCAACTTCACTGGATGAATCAGCGATCATGGACGGATGTACCTATTTCGGAGTGTTTTTCCGTATCCTGCTGCCGCTCTTAAAGCCTGCGATCATAACAGTCATGATCTTAAAAGGCGTGGGAACATATAACGAATACTATATGGCGAACCTCTATCTGCAGGATCAGAATTCACTGGTTACAGTGGCAACATCTTTGTATAAATTTACAGGACCGATTGGAAATCAATATAACTATATTTGTGCCGGTGTACTCATCACCATGATTCCGGCACTGATCATCTTTATTTTATGTCAGAAACAGATTTACAGTGGGCTGACACAGGGAGCCGTTAAGGGCTAAAAACAGAAATTATGGAGGAATAAGAGATATGAGTAATATAAAGATCATAGGAGCAAATGTGCCGAATATGCCATGGCAGGACAGACCGGAGGGAAGTGGGAATCTTCCGGTATGGAGATACAATGAGAACCCGATCATTGGACGCAATCCGGCAAAAGGAGTTGCGAGAATCTTTAATAGTGCAGTTATGCCTTACAAAGATTCATTTATCGGAGTGTTCAGAGGGGAGCAGACGAACGGGATTCCATATATTTATCTTGGAAGAAGCAAGGATGCGATTCACTGGGAATTTGAGGAGGATAAGATTCCGTTTAAAGACGAGAATGGAAATGATTTTATGCCGAGATATGCATATGATCCAAGACTGGTTAAGGTAGAAGATACGTATTACATTATGTGGTGTCAGGATTTTTATGGCGCTTCTATCGGAATTGCTAAAACACAGGATTTTGAGACATTTACAAGAATTGAAAATCCGTTTATCCCGTTTAACCGTAATGCCGTTCTTTTCCCGAGAAAGATTAATGGAAAATACATGATGATGTCGCGTCCGAGTGACAGCGGTCATACTCCGTTTGGAGACATCTTCTTGTCTGAGAGCCCTGATATGGTTTACTGGGGCCGGCATCGCCATATGATGGGAAACAACAGCGGTAACTGGTGGGAGAATGTCAAGATTGGCGGAGGTGCAGCTCCAATTGAGACAACCGAAGGATGGCTGTTATTTTATCACGGTGTAACAGGTACATGTAATGGATATGTGTACAGTATTGGTGGAGCAATTCTTGATATTGATAATCCGTCAGTGGTGAAATATCGCTGCAGTACATTCCTTTTGACACCGGAAGAGTGGTATGAAGAGCGTGGATTTGTACCGAATGTTGCATTCCCATGTGCAACGATCCATGATGCACAGAGCGGAAAAATCGCAATATACTATGGATGTGCAGATACTTATGTAGGACTTGCATTTACGACTGTGGAGGACGTTGTTTCCTATATTAAAGAACATAGTGTTGTTTCTGAAACAGATACTGAGATCGGAATCCGGTAAGGAGGAGTATGATGTTTGTACAGGAAGTAAAAGATCATCTTATTCATAAGATCATTCCGTTCTGGGAAGGCTTGAAGGATGAGGAATTTGGCGGATATTACGGATATAAAGGGTTCGATCTTGTGACAGATAAGGAAGCGGTCAAAGGGTGTATCCTGAACAGCAGGATTCTCTGGTTTTTCTCCAACTGTTATATGCTGACTGGAGATGAGGAGTTGATGGAGCATGCCAGACATGCATATTGCTTCTTGAAAGAACACTGTGTTGACAGGATTAACGGAGGAATCTACTGGTCTCTGACATATGACGGAAAACCGGAGGACACAACAAAGCATACATATAATCAGGCGTTCGCTATCTATGCTCTTGCTTCCTATTATGATGCATCAAAAGATGAGGAGGCCCTGAAACTGGCGCTGGCACTTCGAGATATTATAGAAGAAAAATGTAAAGATGAATATGGCTATCTGGAAGCGTTCAATATCAGCTTTGTGCCGGAGGACAATGAAAAGCTTTCTGAGAATGGTGTCATTGCGGAGAAAACAATGAACACACTGCTCCATGTTTTTGAAGCTTATACGGAGTTGTATCGTGTGACGAAGTTGGATGAGGTGGGAGATAGTATCCGTTTTATGCTTGATATCATTGCGGATAAAGTATATAACCCGAAAGAGGGGCGTCAGGAAGTATTTTTTGACAGGACATGGCATACCCTGATCGATCTGTATTCCTATGGTCATGACATTGAGACCGCCTGGCTTGTAGATCGTGGTCTGGAAGTATTGGGAGATCCGGAGTATACCAGAAAGCTCAGTGTGATTACAGAGTCAATCACAAAGAACATTTACGACAGAGCATATATCGATCATTCTCTGGTAAATGAGGCGGAGAATGGTATTGTAGATACGACTCGGGTCTGGTGGGTACAAGCAGAAGCGGTAGTCGGATTTATCAATGGCTGGCAGAAGTGCCCGGATCATATGGAATATCTGGATGCTGCAAAAGATATCTGGAATTATATCAGTACATATCTTGTGGACAACAGAGCAGGATCTGAGTGGTACTGGGCGCTTGACAAAGATAGAAAACCCCATGAAAAGCCGATTGTGGAGCCATGGAAATGTCCGTATCACAATGGAAGAATGTGTATAGAAGTGATCAGGAGGATGCAGAAGCATGCATAAACAGTATTATATAGAGCAGAAAAAAGTAGAAAAGCTGATCAGCAGAAGAAATCAAAAAGCAGATTTCTATAACGGAATTTATGATCGTTACGAGTATCCGGTACTTACAAGAGAGTTTGCACCGGTACACTGGAGATATGATCTGAATGAGGAGACGAATCCTTATTTTATGGAACGTCTCGGTATTAATGCGGTGATGAATTCCGGGGCTATTGAGTTAGATGGAAAGTATTATCTTGTGGTCCGTGTGGAAGGAAATGACAGAAAATCATTTTTTGCAGTAGCGGAGAGCGAGAATGGAATTGATGGATTTCATTTTTGGGATTATCCGGTTGTACTTCCGGATACCTGTCCGGAAGAGACAAATGTATATGATATGCGTCTGACAAAACATGAGGACGGATGGATCTATGGAGTATTCTGCTCTGAGAGCAAGGATCAGGAGAATCCGGATCTGTCGGCTGCGGTTGCGGCAGCAGGAATTGTTCGTACAAAAGATCTGAAAACATGGGAGAGATTGGACAACCTGACTACGCTGCACTCTCCGCAGCAGAGAAACGTGGTGCTTCATCCGGAATTTGTGGATGGAAAGTATGCATTTTATACAAGACCGATGGACGGTTTTATTGAGACTGGAAGTGGTGGAGGAATCGGCTTCGGTCTGTGCGATGATATTGAACATGCAGTAATTGATGAGGAAAAGATCATAAGCCACAGAATCTATCATACACTGACAGAATCAAAAAATGGTGCCGGTGCAGTTCCGATCAGAGGGAAGAAGTGCTGGATTCATATTGCACATGGTGTACGCAATACAGCTGCAGGTTTGAGATATGTGCTGTATGTATTTGGTACGGATCTCCATGATCCGGCAAAAGTGATTGCACGTCCGTCAGGGGTATTTCTTGTGCCGCTTGGAAATGAAAGAGTGGGGGATGTCTCCAATGTGGTTTTTACAAACGGGGCAATTGCAAGAGAGAACGGAGATGTATATATCTATTATGCTTCTTGTGATACGAGAATGCATGTGGCAACAACTACGATAGATAAGTTGGAAGATTATCTGTTCCATACACCGGAAGATCCGCTGCGTTCACCGGATTGCGTGGCGCAGAGATGTGAATTGATCCGAAAAAATCTGGAACTGCTGAAATAGAATACAACATATTACGGCGGTCTTGAAAAAGGCCGCCGCTATCAGTTTAACATGTGTATAAAAAAGAGGAATCAAAAGGAGAAGAGAGATGAGAATATTACCGGATCATGAAAAGCTTCAATACAGTGGAAGGATTGACTGGACAGACAGAAAGGCGCCTGTATTTGTATTTCCATGTACTTTTGTGAGAATGTGTTTTACGGGAGAAGTGCTCAAGATTTATGTGAAGAATAAAAAAGCATATTGGGAAAATTATCTCGGGTGTATTCTGGACGGGAAGCAGACAAAGCTTCTGCTTCCGGATGATGGGGAAGGGGTTCTGGAGATACCGGTCAGTACTGTAAAAGATGGAGTGCATGAGCTATTGCTGTTTAAGCGTCAGGATTCCTGTCATGAGATAACCTTTTTGGGATTTGAAATTGAAGATAACGGTGAAGTCCTGGAATCTCCACAAAAGTCGAATAGAAGGATAGAAGTGTATGGGGATTCTGTTTCGGCAGGTGAAGTGTCTGAAGCTGTGGAATATACAGGGAAACCGGATCCGGAGCATAACGGGCAGTATTCTAACAGCTGGTATTCCTATGCGTGGATGACTGCGCGCAGGCTGGATGCCGAGATTCATGATATTGCACAGGGAGGCATTGCACTTTTGGACGGTACGGGTTGGTTTCACGCACCAGATTATGTAGGTATGGAAAGTGCATGGGACAAAATACACTACAATCCGGTATTTGGAAAACAGACAGACTGGAGTTTTGAAGAGTATACACCCCAGGTTGTGATCATTGCGATTGGTCAGAATGACAATCATCCGGATGACTATATGAAAGAAGATTATGACGGTGAAAAAGCACTGCATTGGAGAAGCAATTACGAAAAGCTACTTGGCAGGATCAGAGAAAAATATCCAAATGCATGGATCATATGTATCACAACACTGTTGGAGCATGATCCCGCATGGGATCGGTCTGTGGAGGAAGTCTGCAGAAAGATACAGGATGAAAAAATCCGCCATTTTATGTTTCGGCGCAATGGCAAGGGAACTCCGGGACATTTGAGGATTCCTGAAGCAGAGGAGATGGCAGAAGAATTATCTGCATATATTGAAAATCTGGATATTGAGTGGTAATAAGAGTAGTACGGATAGGAAGATTTCTGTATCTGAGAAAGGCGGAAAAAATATGTATAAATCAGATCTTACAAGATTGAAAGCATGTATGAGACGGGCGGAAGCCGGAGAGGATGTTACTCTGGGATTTTTTGGTGGTTCGATTACGCAGGACAGCCTTGCTACAAAGCATGAATATTGTTATGCATATCGGGTATTTCAATGGTGGGAGAAGACATTTCCAAAAGCAAAACTGCATTATGTAAATGGGGGGATTGGAGGTACAACTTCTCATTATGGGGTATCCCGCGTGGTAACAGATATGTTGATGTATCAGCCGGATTTTGTAGTGGTAGATTTTTCTGTGAATGATGAGCCGGAAAAATTCTTTCAGGAAACGTATGAAGGGCTCGTTCGAAGAATGCTGACATGGAGTTCGGTTCCGGCAGTTTTGCTTTTAAATAATGTTTTTTATGATACGGGAAAGAATGCACAGGAGTATCACAATCAGATCGGAGAATGGTATCGTCTGCCCTATGTGAGTATAAAAGATACGGTGTGGAAACGAATAAAAGCCGGAGAATTTATACGGGAAGAAATATCACCTGACGGACTTCATCCGAATGACAAAGGACATGCTCTTGTGGCATCGGAGATTACAGCATATCTGGAAAACGTAAGAAAATCAATGTGGGAAGATGAGGAACAGACATCTTTGCCGTCTGCGATGACGGATAATGCATATGAAAGGGCACAGAGACTTACGATCAGGGAAATCTGTCCAAGGCTGGATGGATTTCGGGCAGATACTAACGAGAAAGAAGGGCATCTGGATCATTTCAAGAACGGCTGGATCGGCAGCAAAGAGGGAGATCGTCTGTTATTTGAGACAGAGGCATCTTGTATTGCAGTTCAGTATCGAAAGACAATCCGACACCCGGCGAGAAAGGCAGAGCTGATTCTGGATGGGGATACAAAACATCCGGTGTTGCTGGATGGAAACTTTGATGAGGATTGGGGAGACTGCCTGTATCTGGAGCCGGTGCTTCATCATGGCGAGTATGGAAAACATACGGTAGAGATCAGAGTACTTCCAGATGAGTTTGAGAATGCAGAGCCGTTGTATCTGATGGCTTTGATTATCGCATAGAAAACTGCTGACAGGGAAAATGGAGGAAATGAAAGATGGATGCAAAAAAACGATATGAGGATTGGCTGGAAAATCCGTATTTTGATGAGAATACAAAGAATGAACTGAGAAGGATTGCAGATGACGAAAAAGAAATTGAAGAAAGGTTCTACAAGGAGCTTGAATTCGGTACGGGAGGTCTGCGCGGAATCATTGGTGCCGGCACAAACCGGATGAATATCTACACGGTAAGAAAGGCAACACAGGGGCTTGCAAATTTTATCCTCAAAGAGAATGTTGAAAAAAAAGGTGTGGCGGTCGCATTTGATTCCAGAAACATGTCTTTGGAGTTCGCACAGGAAGCAGCGCTCTGCCTTGCGGCAAATGGAATTAAAGCTTATGTTTTTTCCTCACTTCGTCCGACACCGATGCTCTCGTTTGCACTTAGAACACTTGGATGTACGGCAGGGATCGTGATCACTGCAAGTCACAATCCACCGGAATATAATGGATACAAGGTGTACTGGGAGGACGGAGCTCAGATTACGTATCCAAAAGATGTGCAGATCATCGAAGAAGTCAATGCGGTAACAGATTATGCAGGTGCAAAGACGATGAGTAGAAAAGAAGCAGAGGCGGCAGGTTTGTATCAGGTAATCGGAGATGAGATAGATGATCAGTATATGAAAGCGTTGAAGTCTCTTGTCATCCATCCGGAGATTATCAGAGAAGAAGCGCAGAACCTGAAGATTGTTTATACGCCACTTCACGGAACCGGAAATATACCGGTACGCAGGATTCTAAAAGAGCTTGGTTTTGAAAATGTATACGTAGTAAAAGAGCAGGAGCTTCCGGACGGGGATTTTCCGACGGTGTCTTATCCAAATCCCGAAGATAAAAATGCGTTTTGTCTGGCATTAAAGCTTGCCAAAGAAAAGGATGCAGATATTGTACTGGCAACAGATCCGGATGCAGACCGGCTCGGAGTGTATGCAAAAAATACAAAGACAGGAGAATATCAGAGTTTTACCGGAAATATGTCGGGTATGCTGATTCTGGAATATATATTGTCACAGCGGAAAGAACAGGGAACTTTGCCCGAAAATGGTGCTGTAGTAACAACGATTGTTTCAGGCAAGATGTCAAAAGAGATTGCAAAGGACTATGGCATGACACTCATTGAGACGCTTACGGGATTCAAATACATTGGGGAGCAGATCAAGTTTTTTGAGCAGAAGCAAGATTATGAATATGTGTTTGGTTATGAGGAAAGCTATGGATGTCTTGTAGGAACACACGCAAGAGATAAGGATGCAGTTGCAGCAGTGATGGCGCTTTGTGAAGTGGCGGCGTACTGCAGACATCAGGGGATCACGCTCTGTGATCAGATGGAGAATCTCTTCCAAAAATATGGATATTACCAGGAAGGGCTTTGTACAGTGACGCTGAAAGGGCAGGAAGGTGCAAAGAAGATCCAGTCCATGATGGAACAAATTCGGGAAAATATACCGGAAAAGGTCGGCGGATTGAAGGTGATGAGGTTTCGAGACTACAGAGAAGATATCGTAAAGGATTGTGTGACAGGAGCACAGACAGTCACAGGACTTCCGAAATCGAATGTGCTTTATTTTGAATTGGAGAATGAAGCATGGTGCTGTATCCGTCCGTCAGGAACAGAACCCAAAATCAAATTTTATATCGGTGTAAAAGGAACCAGTGATGCAGATGCCGTAGAGAAGCGAAAGGTGCTGACAAAGGCAGTGGAGTCACTGGCAGAGTAAATATATCAGGCAGAGAAATAGAAAAACAGAGGGCACAGGAGGAATTACATATGGGATTTTCTGACAATTTTGTCTGGGGTGCAGCTACCAGCGCTTATCAGATTGAGGGCGGTGTAAAAGGAGCAGGCAAGGGAATGCATATTTGGGATGTGTATACAAAAGAATCCGGAAAGGTATATGGCGGGCATACGGGAGAGACCGCATGCGATCATTATCACCGTTTTCGCGAGGATGTACGCATTATGAAAGAAATCGGATTGAAGGCATACCGGTTTTCTATTGACTGGACACGTGTTCTGCCCGAGGGGACAGGGAGAGTAAACGAGGAAGGAATACGGTTTTACAGCGATCTGATCGATGCTCTGATAGAGAATAATATTGAACCTTATATTACGTTGTATCACTGGGAACTGCCATATGAGCTGTACAAAAAGGGCGGCTGGATGAACAGAGATATTGCGGAGTGGTTCGGAGAGTACGCCGGACTGGTGGCAGAGCGCTTCAGTGACAGAGTAACCCATTTCTTTACATTAAATGAACCCCAGTGTTTTGTAGGACTTGGTTTTCTGACGGGGGTACACGCGCCTGGATTGAAGTGTCCTGTACGGGATACCTTTGAAATGGCACATAATGCGCTGCGTGCGCACGGCAGAGCAGTTCAGATGTTAAGGCAGCACGCAAAACAGCCATTGACTATAGGTTATGCTCCGACCAGCGGCATCATTTATCCGGCTTCCGACCGTCCGGAGGATATTGAAGCTGCCAGAAAGAAATATTTCTCCATGCCGGAAGATGATTCGAACTGGACATGGAATGTGGCATGGTGGTCAGATCCGGTTCTTCTTGGAAAGTATCCGGAGGAGGGGCTGAAAAAATATGAGAAATATCTTCCGAAGATCACGGAGGAGGATATGCGTCTTATTTCTGAGCCGATCGATGTGTACGGGCAGAATATTTATAATGGAAGAGCATTCCGCATGGGAGCAGATGGAAATCCTGAGGAGGTCGGGCGTGTGCCGGGAGCCGGTAAAACTGCGGTCAACTGGCCGGTAACACCGGAGTGTCTGTATTGGGGGCCTAAATTTCTTTATGAGAGATATAAGAAACCTATATATATTACAGAGAACGGAATGGCATGTCATGATGTTGTGTCATTGGATCAGAGAGTCCATGATCCGAACAGGATTGATTTCCTTGCCAGATATCTGCATGAGTTGAAGCGCGCCGCAGAAGAGATTGATCTGCGCGGATATTTCCAGTGGTCGCTCATGGACAATTTTGAGTGGGAAAAAGGCTATGCGGAGCGGTTTGGTATCGTATATGTTGATTTTGAAACACAGGAGAGAATTTTAAAAGATTCAGCATACTGGTACAGAGACGTCATTCAAACAAATGGAAGGGATCTTTAAAAGAGGAGTGAGAGTATGAGCGTTTTAAAACTGAAGCCGAGCTGTAAGGATTATTTGTGGGGCGGACACAGGCTTGTGGAAGAATACGGAAAAGAATATGACGGAGAAATTCTTGCGGAGACATGGGAATTGTCCTGTCATCCGGACGGTCCTTCCACGATTGTAAATGGTGCATATGCAGGTAAAACACTGGAGGAGTACATAGAGGCGGAAGGGAAAGAAGTGTTGGGAACCAACTGCAGGAGGTTTCGTGATTTCCCCATTTTGACTAAATTTATTGATGCAAAGCAGGATTTATCTATTCAGGTTCATCCGGATAACAGATATGCCCTTAAAAATGAAGGACAATATGGAAAAACAGAAATGTGGTATGTAGTGGATGCCGGAAAAGAAGCGTTTCTTTATTATGGATTTAAAAAAGAAGTCAGCAAAGAAGAATTTGCAAGAAGGATCCAGGAGGACACACTTTTGGAAGTGCTCAATGCAGTACCAGTACAAAAAGGAGATGTTTTGTTCATAGAGTCGGGTACGATTCATGCAATCGGAAAGGATATCCTGATTGCGGAGATACAGCAGAATTCCAATGTCACTTATCGGGTTTACGATTACGGGAGAGTAGGAAAAGACGGGAAAAAGCGCGATTTGCATATAGAGAAGGCAATCGCTGTTACCAACCGGGTGCCTCTGATCAAAAGCAGGAGCAGTTATCCCCATGTGGCAGACTGCGATTATTTTACAGTAGACAAGTTGAATCTGGATGGCCGGATGATGTGCAGGGTGGAAGGCACTGTTTCAGAGGAATCTTTTGTCAGCATACTGATCCTTGACGGAGAGGGAGTTGTCTCATGTGGAAATAAAGTGTCTTATCAGAAAGGAGACAGTTTGTTTCTTCCTGCGGGAAGCGGAGCATATGTAATAGAAGGAAGCTGTGATGCGCTGATCACAACAATCCGTGCAAAGGCGGCACCGGTGCGGATAGGTATTGACATTGGCGGAACAGACACAAAAATCGGGCTTGTGGATGTGCACAACAAGCTGCTTGATTCTGTATGCATTCCGACAAAAGCAGAGCGTCCGGCAGATGAAGTAATCCGTACAGTGGCAGAAACCGCACTTTCTATTCTGGATAAGAACGGGATTGCCATGGAACAATGTGTTGGCGTTGGAATCGGTGTTCCCGGAACCGTAGACCGTAAGAAAGGAATCGTCCGCTATTCTAATAATATTCGTTGGGAAGACGTGCCGCTGGTAAAGGAGATGTCAACCTATCTTCCGATTCCGGTGGAAATTGCAAATGATGCGGATTGTGCAGCGTTAGGGGAGACAATAGCAGGAGCAGGAAAAGAGTGCAGTGATGTGGTTATGATCACACTGGGAACCGGTGTTGGAGGCGGAGTCGTTCTGGATGGCGAGATTTATGAGGGCAGAGGAATCGGAGGAAGTGAACTGGGTCATATGGTGATTGTGGAAAATGGAGAACCTTGTACCTGTGGGCGGCGAGGATGCCTGGAGGCATATGCATCCGCAACTGCACTGAAAAGAGAGGCAAAACGCGCGTCTAAAAAAGAGTTGATCCCATCAGAAATCTTTGCTCTGGCAAAGCAGGGAGATCCGGCCATGAAAGAAGTAGTAGAGATCTATATCCGCAGGCTTGGTCTTGGAATCGTAAATATTGTGAATATCTTTCGACCGCAGCTTGTGTTGCTGGGCGGAGGAATTTCCGGACAGGGAGAGTCTCTTCTTGTACCACTTCGCAGAATTTTAAGCGAAGAATGTTTTGGCGGAGAAAGGGGAGATGTTCCGGAGATTGAAGAGGCTGTGCTTGGAAATAATGCGGGTATAATAGGTGCGGCAGGCTTGCTGTAGGATCATTTTTAAGGGAAAGATATTTTGACGGGAAATATGTGAATGAGCGATCCGGATAAAATAGGAGAAAAGTTATGAAAAGAAAAATAGTTACGAAATTGATGGCAATCGTTTTGGCGGGAGTGCTTTTAACGGGATCCGTAACTCCTGGTTTTCATATGTCGCGTGTACAGGCGGCGGAAGATTTGTTCAATACAAGGTATGATTTTAATTTTGAGGATGGAATAGAAGGTTGGTACTATGGAGAAGGTTGGGAATATCAATATAATGGAGCCAAGCCAACGCTAGAGTCAGATACAGAAAACGGACGCATGAAGATAGCGGTTGATTTCAGTCAGGATGCAGACAAGAACTGGAGCAATATAGCAGCATGTTGGAAGAGCGAAGAGGGGATCGATCTGTCTGGTGTAACACAAATTTCTATGGATATTTGGTATGAGACAGAAAAACTGACAGAAGGAGAATTGAAGTTGGCGTTTTATTCCAATTGTGGAATTGATGTGAACACAAGTCTTATCGATGTACAGGAAGAGGAAGGAACAGGATTGACAAAGGCGAGGGCAGTGTTTGGCTTTCCTGCAATTGGATCTGATGCGGTGACGGATCTTGCAGTCAAGATTGTAGGATGCAATACCGGATATTCTGGAGCGGTATGGATTGATAATATTCAATTTGAGGCAAAGGACAGTGAAACAGGAGATGAGAGCGAACAGCCGGATACAAGTGTCGATTCCACACTTGCAGCCAACAGTGGGAATCCGGTAAGTTCAAATGGGAGTGCATTGACAGTGGTTAAAAAGGATGGAACATCAGAATCAGAAGAATATGCTTCATCGGTTTCAATTACAGATCCATCTGCAACAGGAGAGACAGTGGCACTTTATCAGTATCTTCAGGCAATGGGAAAGACAGACAGCATCATCTATGGGCACCAGAATGATACATGGCATAAGGCCGGAAGTGCAGAACTTTCTAATTCAGACACTTATGATGTAACAGGTGCATATGCAGGAATTGTAGGTATGGATACGTTATCGGTTACAGGAAACGAATACAGTGCTGAAAAGTACAACAGCGAGATGGCGGGAAAACCGGGATTTGAGGCGGTAGATACACAGGGGCAATCAATAGAAGAAGCCAACGTGGAGGCTGCGGCTAAGCTTGCAAATTACAACATTGCCAATGGATCAGTCATTACACTGTCCTCTCATACACCAAACTTTTCTCTGGTAAAAGAAAATCCAAATTATGATCCGCAGACAGATCCTTCCTATGCAAAATATGATTTTTCTGTATATACGCCGAATACACTGACCGGAGATACAATGAACCAGATTCTTCCGGGAGGAAAATATAATGAAATATTTAATGCATATCTTGATATGATCGCTGATTTTGCGGGCCGTGTAGATGGACCGGTAATGTTTCGACCGTTTCATGAGGCAACGGGCAGCTGGTTCTGGTGGGGCGCTGCGTTTTGTGATGCAGAAACATATAAGAGCGTATATAAATATACAGTAGAATATCTCAGAGATAAAAAAGAGGTACACAATTTTCTTTATCTGTACGGACCGGGGAGTGAGGCGGTTTCAGAAGAAGAGTATGGAATCCGTTATCCCGGCGATGAATATGTGGATGTAATCGGGTTCGATATGTATGATATGGATCCCGTGGATGATAAAGAAGAGGTGTGGTTTGGAAATTTAAGGAAGCAGCTTGAAATAGTACAAAATTTTGCTGATGAACATGGAAAGCTTATGGCAGTGACAGAAACAGGACTTGCATGCAGCAGTGCGGATCCCGGACATAATCAGACAGTTCTTCACGAGACAGGAAACAAAAATCTTAATTGGTATAATATGGTGCTGGATGTAGTGTCAGAAAGTAATGCATCTTATTTTCTTCTTTGGGCAAATTTTGGAAAAAAGGACGGGTATTATACACCATATGTAGATTCCGTGAACAATGACGGAACACTGCATGGTCACGAAACACTCGATGGGTTTATAAGCTTTTTTAATGATAATCGTTCAATTTTTGCATCGGATCAGAAAAATATTCTTGCCAATATTAATGCACCTGAGGTTCAGTCACCGGCAAAAGGAGTATACGGTTATATCACGGCTCCTGTGGCGGGAAGTCGTATACTGGAGCCAACGCAGCTTACTGCACAGGTAAATGGCAGTTCAGAAAATTCGCAGATTGCGTTTGTATTAAAAGGAGAGACAGAGCAGACGATTACTGCAGAACTGAAAGATGGTACAGCAGTGGCTCAGTTGACAGCAGAAACATTAAAGAGCCTGGGTGAGTCTGCAGAAGGTACGCTTGAACTGACAGCAGACGGACAAGTGATCGCATCTATAGGTGTACTCTATAATATTGCGATACCAGAAGAAGATCCATATGAAATTGATGGATTTGAAAATTACTATGGTGTGGACAGTATGCTTACAAATTACTGGGCAGTGAATAAAGATACCGGATGCACCATTAATCTGGCTTTGACAGCAGAAAAAGGACAGGTATTTGACGGCAAGTATGCGATGAAGTTTGTATATAATGAGACATCGAACGGATGGGCGGGAGCTACGATTTCAAAGGAAGTTAACTGGTCTGACTGTGATGCACTTCAATTCTATACAATACCGGATGGAAAACATCAGAAAGTAGTTATCCAGCTGACGGCAAATGGTAAGGTATATGAAACATATTTGAACGAATATGAGGCTTATGCGGAAAATGATGGCACTGTTCCAATCAAAGTGACAATACCATTTACAGATTTTGTAGAGAGAGATACGCAGGGAAATCCGGCAGGAGGACTTGCACAGGATAAGACAAGCATTACATCCTTTGGACTGTGGGTAAATGCAGTTCCCGGAACGGATGCAGTCGGAGACGATGGTATGGTAACGGGAACGATCATTTATGATAAGATTACAGCAGTATCATCAGGCGTTACAGAGGCTGTTTTTGAAAAAGCTGAATCAGGAGATTCGGAAGTGGAAAATCCGCAAACAGAGGATCCGGAAGCAAATAGTGATGAAAATGGAAGTCAGGAACAGAACAGTACGTCGGCTGCTGGTCAGGATAATGGGAAACATATAGACAAAACAAAACCGATTCAGACAGGAGATGATATCAATTATATTCCATATGCTGCGGCTTTGTTTGTGGCAGGAATTGCAGCTCTTGGAGCAGTGATATACAGAAAAAAGAAAAAACATGGATAAAAACTGAAAAATCCGGTCAAGAGAGCAGATTCACCTATGGCGCAGTGATATGCTCCTGACCGGGTCTTTTTTGTTATACGCAATCTGTATTTTTACCTGCATGATTTGCATAAGCAGAACTTCCGGAAATAAAATGTTCCTTTTGAATCAAAAAAACCTCCGAATAGCCAAAGGTAATCCGCGTTTTTTGCATTCTATATAATAATTAATCCATATATCATCAGGGATTTTTGTTTATTTCAAAATAACAAGACTTGTTTTTATTTTAATTATCGAATAATATGGAATAAAAGATGGATATTAGAAAACTCTTATTTTTTTATTTTCAAGGAAGGAGTTCTATGAAAAAATTATTACCGCTATTATTTTTTGGATTTTTATCAATCATAATAGGAGCTTCGATATTGAGTAAAGAAAATAAAGAAACATCCCCAAATAGAGACATATCACAAATGTCAGATGCTCATCTTTTATCAGATACAGGTACTTTGTTGGAATACCATTCTGATAAAAAAGAAGCCATAGTACAAGTAGATGATACAAATAATCGATTTTTATACGATGAGGTTACTTTAATTCTCACAGGTCCTGCAGGTGAGTATAAAATTGATTCCTCAATGGTTGGTGAGAAAATCAAATTTTCTTATTTCCATAGTACACCAACGGATAAGCCGACATTAGAAATTTACTTAATTGACAAATTGGAAAAATAAATTGTATACCTATAAATGAGCAAATATTGAATTTTACACAAAACTGACTTTAAGTTTATTCAGGGGCAGATTGCCCCTGTTTTTTAAAATAACTCCATACTTCTCTCTAAAATCCCTCGCATATACGCAATGGCAATTCCATAATTCGTAATTGGAATGCCCTGTTCTCTGGCGCAATCTAATCGATACTGCATTTCTTTTTCTGTCAGCGTGCATCCACCGCAGTGGATGATTACCTGATAAGGAGACAGATCTGACGGAAAATCCGTTCCGCTTGTAAATGTAAACTGCAAATCTTTCTGTGTAAACTGTTTCAGCATCCTGGGCAGTTTGACAGTTCCGATGTCTTCGCACTGCCGATGATGGGTGCAGCCTTCGCAGATCAGTACATGATCCCCGTCTTTTAATGTTTTCAGGGTCTGTGCACCATGGGCGGCAAGTTCTAAATTTCCTTTGTATCTGGCAAATAAAATCGAAAAAGAAGTCAACGGTATTTCTCTTGGTACGATTTTGGCGACGGCATCAAAGACCTGACTGTCTGTGATGACAAGAGCCGGTGTTCTTCCAAGGTTTTTAAGCGTTTCTGAAAGCTCACTGTCTCTCACTGCAATTGCGGTTGCTCCGTGATCGAGAATATCCCGGATGGTCTGCTGCTGAGGCAGGATCAGGCGGCCTTTCGGAGCAGCTTTGTCAATGGGAATGACCAGCACGACAAAGTCTCCGGGATGGATGAGATCTCCCACGATTTTTCGGGTTTTTGGTGTCTGTCCGAGCTGTTTTGCAAGCAGTTCTTTTAGTTCGTGGATGTGTGTTCCCGCGGCAGCGCTGACATACAGGATCTGCTCCCGGGAAATTTCATCCGGAAGAACAGGAGAAGCTATGGTAAGATCCATTTTATTGACAGCGATCACAAAAGGAATCTGTTTTTGGCGGATTTGCTGTAAGATCCGGGTATCTTCTTCAGTTATGCCAAGCTGCCCGTCAATGACAAGCAGCGCAATATCTGTGGTATTTAAAATCTGTTGTGTTTTTTCGATACGCAGGGTTCCGAGTTCTCCGGTATCATCCAGTCCCGGAGTATCGGTCAGAACAACAGGCCCCAGAGGAAGGAGCTCCATTGCTTTTTTGACCGGATCTGTGGTGGTTCCCTTAAAATCTGAAACAATGGATACCGGTTGTCCGGCGAGGGCATTGATCAGACTGGATTTTCCGGCATTTCTTTTTCCGAAGATCCCGATGTGGATACGTTCGGCAGAAGGGGTCTGGTTGAGTGTCATAAAGATGCTCCTTTCTGTTAGAAACGGAAATCCCGGCGATTGTTCTGTTCGATCAGGCGAAGATTCTCCAGAACCACAGCACGAGCTTTTTCATTTGGGACGTTTCCGACTTCTTTCGCAATGAGACGGTCTCCGATGGCTTTTGTCTCCGGTGAAGCATAGTCCATCAGGTATTCCTTGAGTGTCATCAGTGCATTTGGATGGCAGCAGTTCTGGATCTGACCGCTCTTGCAAAGAGACATGAAGCGGTCTCCGGTGCGGCCTTCCCGGTAGCAGGCAGTACAAAAACTTGGAATGTAATCCATCTCCATCAGCCAGCGCACGACTTCATCCAGCGTCCTGGTATCACTGACGTCAAACTGTTCAGATTTTGCGTCATCCGGCTCCGGCTCGCAGTAACCGCCAACGCTGGTACGGGAGCCTCCGCTGATCTGGGAGACGCCAAGGTGCAGAACCCGTTCTCTGCATTTCTGACTTTCTCGGGTGGAGATGATCATACCGGTGTAAGGAACGGCAATGCGGATACATGCCACGATCTTTGCAAAGGTATCATCATCAATACCGTTGTCAAATTCATCGGCATTGATATCGTCCGCATGACGAAGCCTCGGCACGCTGATCGTGTGCGGACCAACGCCGAAAGCAGCTTCCAGATGCTCTGCGTGCATCAGAAGTCCTGCAAATTCATAGCGGTATTTGTCCAGTCCGAATAAAACTCCGATTCCCACATCATCAACACCGCCTTCCATGGCGCGGTCCATTGCTTCGGTATGATAATTGTAGTCATGTTTCGGTCCGGTCGGATGGAGGGTCAGATAACTCTCCTTGTGATACGTCTCCTGAAACAGGATATAGGTGCCGATCCCGGCTTCTTTGAGCAGACGATAATTGTCCACAGTGGTTGCTGCGATATTGATGTTCACTCGTCGGATGGCGCCGTTTTTGTGTTTGATGCTGTAAATGGTGTTGATGCTGTCCAGATAGTACTCCATCGTGTTGCGTACGGGATCTTCTCCGGCTTCCAGCGCCAGACGTTTATGCCCCATATCCTGCAGTGCAATGACTTCTTTGCGGATTTCCTCCTGGGTCAGCTGTTTTCTTGCGATATGTTTGTTTTTCAGATGATACGGGCAGTATGTACAGCCGTTTACGCAGTAGTTGGACAGATAGAGCGGTGCGAACATGACGATCCGGTTCCCGTAGAAATCCTTTTTGATCTGCTCTGCCAGTTTGTAGATTTCCTGATTTTTTTCTTCCATCTGGCAGGCAAGAAGAACGGACGCTTCTCTGTGAGAAAGTCCTTTTCTCAGACGTGCTTTTTCCAGGATTGAATCAATGAGCGCTTCATTGGTTTTATTCTCATCTGCATAGGCAAGCGTTTCTAAAATTTCTTCGTGATTGATAAAATCATCCGCATGTTTTGAATATACATCATACATAAGTCATTCCTCCAATTGTAAAATAAAAAAAGAAAGTTGTTAAGGGGTGATGTTTAAAGAATCTCCCCGGTCAGTGATCACCTGATAGCCGATGGACTGCATACGCTGCTCCAGCTCTGCCCGGCATTCGGCTGCTTCTGCATCGGTACTGATCTTATTGTCATAGAGCAGATAATCGCCTCGTACCTGTTTTGGGGAGAGGTTTGGCATGACCACGTTGGCCCCGGATAAAATACCAAGTTCCCGTCCGTTGGGGGCAATGGTTCCAAGGGCAGTGGTTGCCGGGAGCAGTACTTTTGGAAGCATCAGGCGAATGAGTCCCAGAAGAAACAAGGTCAGCTCCAGAGTCCCCGCTTTTTGTGCAGCGAACGGTGTATCATGGTGCGGGATAAAAGGACCGATCCCCACCATTTGAGGATTTAATTCTTTGAGAAATAACAGATCTTCAGCCAGATGTTTACTTGTCTGACCGGGAGAGCCTACCATAAAGCCGGTTCCCACCTGATAGCCGATTTCTTTCAGGTCCCAGAGACATTGCTGTCTGTGGGATGCCAATAGACGCGGCGGATGCAGCTGTTGGTAGTGGTCTGCATTGTGGGTCTCATGGCGCAGAAGGAAACGGTCAGCGCCTGCATCAAAAAGCTGCTGATATTCTGCCTTAGTTGCTTCTCCGGTAGAAAGTGTGATGGCACAGTCCGGGTACATGGTGCGGATTGTGTGGACCAGGTCGGATAATCGATCCGTTGTATACCATGGATCTTCTCCGCCTTGCAGGACAAAGGTACGAAATCCAAGTTTGTACCCATCCGCACAGCAGGCGAGGATATCCTCTTTTGTCAGCCGATAGCGATGTGCATGTGTGTTGCCGCTGCGGATCCCGCAGTAATAACAATTATTTTTGCAGTAATTGGTAAATTCAATCAGTCCACGGATGTAGACCGTATGCCCGTAGAACCGGATCTGTGCACGGCGTGATTTTTCAAAGAGATATGCGGCAAGTTCCGGTGTGCGTCCGTTCAGCAGCTGTATCCATTGGGAAGCGCTGAGGGTATGTTCCTGTTCCAGTTGGTCGATCAGGGAGCAGAGATATGGATCCATCAGGTTGACTCCTTTCTGAAAAAATGTTTTTATATTTTTTTATTATAGCACAGTTTTAAACATAGAGGTTTATTGTTTCAGTCTGAAATATTGACAGGGGTGATACGGTGTGATAAGTTGGACACAGAAACAGCAGAAAGTGGTGATGAAATGTCGGAAGTGAGAAAACATTTTGTCGTTCATGGAAAGGTTCAGGGCGTAGGATTTCGTTATACTGCAAAATATCTTGCATTGTCTCTGGGACTGACCGGATGGGCGAGAAATGAATGGGACGGAACAGTGACCATGGAAGTACAGGGACGGGAAACGTTGATTAACAAGCTTCTGGTGGGGCTGAATCAGAACCAGTTTATTTCCATCGAATGGATCGATACAAAGGAGATACCGTTGGAGGAAGAAAAAGCGTTTACCGTAAAATGAAGGAAAGAAGAACTTGGACAATAGCATAGAAAGGACAGGGAGAAGCAGGATGAAATTAGGATTTATCGGAACAGGAAATATGGCAGGTGCCATTATGGGTGGTATTATCAGAAACGGAGTGCTGAAGCCGGAAGAGATTATCGGTTCGGATATTTTGGAAGCAGGGAGAGAAAAGGTACATTCTCTTTATGGAATCTGTGTGACAGATGACAACAGGGAGGCGGCAAAGGCAGAGATCGTGATTCTTTCTGTAAAACCGCAGTATTACGAACAGACGATTGCGCAGATCAGAGATGAGATCACAGAGGAGCAGGTAATTGTCACCCTTGCTCCGGGAAAAACTCTGGAATGGCTGCAGGGGCAGTTTGGAAAAGATGTCAAGATCGTGCGCACCATGCCGAATACACCGGCAATGGTCGGTGCAGGGATGACGGCAGCGTGTGCAAATGCTCTGGTTACAAAAGAAGAGTTGGAAAAAGTGCTGACAATCCTGCGCTCTTTCGGAGAGGTAGAAGTCGTATCAGAGCATCTGATCGATGCAGTTGTGTCTGCAAGCGGAAGTTCTCCGGCATATGTATTTATGATGATCGAAGCAATGGCAGATGCGGCAGTGGCAGATGGAATGCCAAGACCTCAGGCGTATAAGTTTGCCGCTCAGGCCGTGATGGGAAGCGCCAAGATGGTCCTGGAGACCGGAAAACATCCGGGTGAACTCAAAGACATGGTATGTTCTCCTGCGGGAACAACGATCGAAGCAGTGCAGGTACTGGAAGAACGCGGTTTTCGAAGTGCTATTATCGAGGCAATGCGTGTGTGTGCGGAAAAATCCAGAAATATGTAGAGTAAAGTGACAGGCATGAGGGGGAAACGGCGATGGAGATTCATGGAATTCAGAAAATGACACTGTTAGATTATCCGGAAAAAGTGGCGTGTACGATTTTTACGGCAAGATGTAATTTCCGCTGTCCGTTCTGTCATAATGCTTCTCTGGTGACACATGTAGATGCGGCGGCAGCAATTTCCGAGGAGGAAGTGTTTTCATTCCTTGCGAAACGGCAGGGGATTCTGGATGGTGTGTGCATTACCGGAGGAGAGCCTCTGCTTCAGCCGGATATCGAAGAGTTTATCCGGAAAGTGAAAGAGCTCGGTTATCAGGTCAAGCTGGATACCAACGGCAGTAATGTATTGCGTCTGAGACGGCTGGTGGAACAGGGGCTTGTGGACTATGTAGCAATGGATATCAAAAATGCTCCGGATAAGTATGGTATGACCATTGGAATTGAAGAATATGATATGTCCAATATTTTTCAGAGTGTGGATTTTCTGATGTCAGGGGATGTTCCCTATGAATTTCGCACCACGGTCGTGCGGCAGTTCCATAAGCGGGAAGATTTTGCTGCTATCGGGCGATGGATCAAGGGGGCAAAACAATATTATCTGCAGAGCTTTGTAGATTCCGGAGATTTGATCTGCCCCGGAATGAAGGGGTATACAAAAGAGATTATGGAACAGGCGCTGGAAATTGTGAAGAGGAACATTCCAAATGCGAAGTTAAGGGGTGTGTAGGTTACAAGTTATTTCAACAACAATTGTTAGAAAAGCCTGAAAATTCAAGAAAATAGACGGTTTCATGCAGGGAGGATGTGACTCAAAACGGGTCATACCCTCCCTGTATTTTATTGTTCATGTATAAAAGAGCAAAATCATGTAATAATCAGCCACTGTTTCTTAGTATAATTTCCTCAAAAAGTGTTACGTTTCTATTTTTTTTATTATTTTAGAAAATTCCATATTTTTCTATAATACAGATATCAAAAACAGAGACGAATAAAAAGGGAGGAAACGATAATGAAGAAAAAGAGAATGCTGGCACTTCTTTTGACAGTAGCAATGGCAGGAACGATGCTTGCAGGATGCGGCAGATCCGATGGCAAGGAAGATGAAAAAGGAAAAAATCAGGCAAAGAGTGAAGGGAAAGTGTACTATCTGAACTTCAAGCCGGAGCAGGCAGATGACTGGGTAAAACTTGCAGAGACTTACACAGATGAGACTGGTGTTCAGGTGGATGTGCAGACAGCTGCTTCCGGGACGTATGAATCCCAGCTGAAATCTGAGATGGCAAAAGAAGAGGCGCCGACCCTGTTTCAGGTCAATGGTCCTGTCGGTCTGGCATCCTGGAAAGATTACTGTTATGACCTGTCAGACAGTCAGATTTACAAGGATATTTCCAGTGACGATTATGTGTTAAAAGAAGGAGATGAAGTCAAAGGAATTGCGTATGTAGTAGAAACATACGGAATTATTTATAACAAAGCGATCCTGAATCAATACTTTGAACTTTCAGATGCTGCTGTAAAATCAGTGGATGAGATCAATAATTTTGAAACGCTGAAAAAAGTTGCGGACGGAATCCAGAAACACAAAGATGAATTGGGGGTGAAAGGTGCATTTACATCCGCAGGTATGGATTCTTCTTCTGACTGGAGATTTAAGACACATCTGGCAAATCTTCCAATCTATTATGAATATAAAGATGAGGGCATTACATCCACAGATGCGATTAAAGGAACCTATCTGGAAAACTATAAGAACATATGGGATTTATATATTACAGATTCTACCTGTGAACCGTCTATGATCTCCTCTAAGACGGCAGAGGACGCAAGCTCCGAATTTGCACTTGGAGAGGCTGTATTTTATCAGAATGGAACCTGGGCATACAACGACATCAAGGATATGGAAGTTGCCGATGAGGACATGGGAATGCTTCCGATTTACATCGGTGCCAAAGGAGAAGAAGAGCAGGGACTTTGCACGGGATCTGAGAACTACTGGTGTGTGAATAAAAATGCTTCAGAAGAAGACATTCAGGCAACTCTGGATTTCCTGCAGTGGGTTGTGGAAAGTGATGAGGGACGCGATATGCTTGCAAATACGATGGGATTTGTGACACCGTTCACCACATTTGAAGACTATCTGCCGTCAAATCCTCTGGTGCAGGCAAATGAGGAATATAACAAGGCAGGCAAGACACCTGTAAGCTGGAACTTTACGACAATGCCTTCTGAAAACTGGAAAAACAATGTAGGCTCTGCACTTCTTGAATATGCACAGGGAACTGGAAAATGGGATGCAGTGGAAACTGCATTTGTAGATGGATGGGCAACTGAGTATCAGGCAGCGCATGCGGAATAAAAACATAGATTTGAGGCGGACGGCAAACCGTCCGCCTTTTCCATCAAGAGGAAGGAGAGAGGGACATGCAAAAAGCAATAAAACGATATTTCCCTGTTTTTGTACTGCCCACGATGATCGCATTTACCATTGGGTTTATCGCGCCGTTTTTACTGGGTATTTATCTTTCGTTCTGTAAATTTACAACCGTGACAGACGCCAGATTTATCGGGCTTGAGAATTATGGAAAGGTATTTCAGGATCCTACATTTTTACACTCTCTGTGGTATACCGTGCTGTTTACAGTACTTTCCATGTTATTGATCAATGTACTGGCATTTGCGGTGGCGTTGGTATTGACAAAACCAGTACGCGGGAAAAATATTTTTCGGACTGTATTTTTTATGCCGAATTTGATCGGTGGAATTATTCTGGGATATATCTGGCAGCTTCTGTTAAACGGAGTGCTTGCACATTGGGGAAAAACACTTACATATTCCGGGACCTACGGGTTGATGGGAATGATCATTCTGGTGTGCTGGCAACAGATTGGATATATGATGATCATCTACATTTCCGGCATTCAGAATATTCCCGGAGAGCTGATCGAAGCGGCGAAGATTGATGGAGCCAACTCCTGGCAGGTACTTCGCAAGGTCATTATTCCGATGGTGATGCCGTCGATCACGATTTGTACATTTTTAACGTTAACAAACGGTTTCAAGTTATTTGACCAGAACCTGGCACTGACCAATGGTGCACCTTCGAAAATGTCAGAACTTCTGGCGCTCAATATCTTCAATACGTTCTATGGAAGAGCCGGTTATGAAGGTGTTGGTCAGGCGAAGGCAGTAATCTTCTTTCTGATCGTTGGTCTGGTTGCCGTGATTCAGAATCGCATGACAAGATCAAAGGAGGTGCAGCAGTAGTGAATAAAAAATTAAAACATGGCTGGCTGGTTACGCTGATTTTTTCTGTTATCAGCCTGCTGTACTTATATCCGATCATTCTTGTTGTGATCAACTCATTCAAGAAGAAAGCCTACATCAGTCGGGTGCCATTTGAACTCCCAAGAGACAATATGTTTGTAGGATTGGAAAATTATATCCGCGGAATCGAGCAGACAAAGTTTTTTGAGGCATTTGGTTGGAGTCTGTTTATCACCGTGGGCGGAGTTGCAGTCATTATCCTGTGCTGTTCCATGTGTGCATGGTTTATCAGCCGGGTGAATACATGGTGGACAAAACTGATCTATATGCTTTGTCTGTTTGCCATGGTTGTGCCGTTTCAGATGGAAATGTACACCTTGTCCAAGATTGCAAACATGCTCAGACTCAATACCCCATGGGGACTGATCTTCATCTATCTGGGGTTTGGTGCCGGGCTGGCGGTGTTTATGTTTACCGGATTTATGAAGTCGATTCCATTGGAGATCGAAGAGGCGGCAATGATTGATGGATGCACTCCAATCCAGACTTTTTTCAAGGTGGTTCTGCCAATCTCAAAACCGACTTGTATCACGGTAATGATTCTGCAGGCAATGTGGATCTGGAATGATTATCTGCTTCCGTCTCTGGTGCTGGATACGAAGAAATACCGGACGATTCCGATCGCAGTACAGTATTTAAAAGGTGGATATGGATCTGTGGATATGGGAGCCATGATGGGAGCGCTGGTACTTTCTATCATCCCGATTGTAATCTTTTATCTGTGCTGCCAAAAACATATTATAGAAGGTGTCGTGGCAGGAGCTGTGAAGGGATAAGGCTTGTAAGAAAAAAGGGAATGGATTAAAATAAAGAGGACAGATCAATAAAAAATCTGCCATGCAGCCAACAGAGGGGCATGGCGGATTTTTTGGCATGTATCAGAGGGGGGACGGACATGATCACGATATTGATTGCAGATGACGAAAAACTGGAGAGAAACGGGATCAAGTTTCTGCTGAAACGAGAGCAGGAAGAACTGGAGATTTTAGAGGCAATAAACGGGAAAGATGCAGCGGGGATTTTGCAGAAAAAACAGGTGGATATTTTGTTTTCGGATATCAAAATGCCTTATATGACAGGGCTCGAACTGGCGAAAGCTGCACGGGAGTTGCAGCCGGAGATCGAGATAGTGATTTTTAGCGGATACAATGATTTTTCTTATGCGAAGGAGGCGTTGCATTACGGAGTAGTCGATTATGTGCTAAAGCCGGTAGATCCGGGAGAGTTTCATAAGACGTATTGTTCTGTGAGAGATCATATTCTGGAGAAGAATACGCAGAAAGGAGAAATTGCAAGGCAGCAGGATGATCTGGGAAAATATTTTCTGCAGAATTTTTTGTATGACGGCAAAGAAGAAAACGGGACAAAAGCTGCGGAGCTTTTATGTCAGGATGGAGGGCAGTATACTCATATGATCCTGGCAGGCGGCGAGGACTGCTTTTTTGAAGTGGATGAAGAAAAGCTTTTGGGTCAGCTCAGAGAGCACATGTCCCGTCAGTTCCTTTATCTGAATGTGGCAGCAAATGAGTCCTTATTTCTGTTTCAGGAAAGATATGCAGATTATGAGACAGTGGCAAAAGAGTTATATCAGTTTTTTAAGAATAAGTACGATGAGGAGTGCTATTTGGCAGTAAGTGAAGAAATTACAGACTGGCAGGAACTTCCTGAAGTATTTTCCAGTTTAGAGGAGGTACTGGCAGAAAAATTTTATCAGCCAAGGCAGAAGATTTTCTTTGCAGGGGAAGTGCAGGAGACCAGAGAAATGGATGAGGCAGAAGAATCTCAGGTCCTGAATAATATCAAAGAGGACATTCAATATAAAGACAGTATCCATCTACGGCAGGATTTTCAGAAGCTGGAGAGAAAATATAGAGAAAGTATGAAATTTTCAGAGATGTATGTGAAATTTGTATTTTCTAATATTGTCAAAGATATTTATGAGGAGATCAATCCAGGAGATGTGAAAGCATTGTCAAAAATGATCGACAGGCTGTACCGCTGCAGGAAAATTGAAGATGTACTGGCAATTACAGAACAGGTAGTCTGTGAACTGGAGAAATTTGTACAGGAGCAGAACAAAGGATTTCGGAATGAAGTTATGAAAGTGAAACAGTACATTCACCATCATTATGCAGAAAATCTCAATGTAGAGAATCTGGCAAGGCAAGTCTATCTCTCCCCGGGATATTTAAGTGTTGTATTCAAGGAGGAGACCGGAGTCAATCTGAACCGTTATGTCCGGGATATCCGGATGAAGAAATCCAGGGAGCTTCTGGAAAATACCAGTATGAAGATCTCGCAGATCGCAAAAGAGGTTGGATTTTCCAATAATTCTTATTTCTGCAGGAGCTTCCGGGAGTATTTTGGCAGCACACCGGAGTCTTGCAGGAAAGGGAGTATGAGTGATGAAGAAGCTTCTTTATCGGTTTCATAATTTTAAATATCGATATAAGCTGATGATCCTGATTTTGATCGCTGGGATCATTCCGACACTGATCGTGACATGCTATATGCAGATGGGAATGATGAACACGCTCAAGAAGCGGGAAATGGAAAATATGCAGGAGTCTTTAAAACAGGCAGTCGATGCAATAGACAATCAGGCGCAGATTTATGAAAATCTGATTGATTATCTGTCTTATTCGGGAGACCTCAGGAAAGTGCTGAAAATGGAACGTGCATCAGATTTTAATACATATCTGAAGTATACTCAGGTGGCAGATCCGTTGTTGAATATGCCGCAGGTGTATCACAAAGAAATTAAAGGGATCACGCTGTATGCGGATAATATTCAGGTTGCCCATGGAAGTACACTGGCTCCTTTGTCGGAGATTCAGGGAGAAAACTGGTATCCCAGAAACAACAGAAGTCTGATTCGCTGGTATGTACAGACTGGAAGTCAGAATAAAGTGATTGTAGCCCGAAAGTTTTATGACGGGAGCAGTGAGATAAATGCTGTGCTGAAGATCACACTGGATTATAATAAATTGTTCGAACCGTTTGAAAAAATCATGGAATCTGATTTTGCCGGAATTGTCTGGGATGAAAACGGCAATGTCGTGTATTCCTGCAATAAAATTCCCGCTAAATATGAGACCGGGAAGGTGGATACAATTTCGGAAGTACAGAAAAGTTTTTCCAGTGTGACAAAGGAGATGGAAGGGAATCAGTGGAAATTCTGTTATTTTTGTCCTACGGATACGATTATGGAATCGGCAAGATATTTGATGTTGAAAAATCTGCCGCTTCTGACAGCCTGTATTCTGCTGATAGGAATCTTAAGCTATTTCTTTTCCAGACGTCTGGTCTGTAAGCTGGAACAGCTGACGGAAAATATGAATCAGATCCACAGTGGAATCCGGGAAGTGACCGTACAAAGTGATTCCAAAGATGAGATTGGTGTGCTCATTCGTACTTTCCGGCGTATGATGGATGAGATCAATAAACTGATCTCAGAAGTATATGAAGCGAAAATTGTGTTACAAAGGACAGAGATGAGGGCATTGCAGGCGCAGATCAATCCCCATTTCCTGTACAATTCACTCTCAATTATCAACTGGAAGGCAATCGAAGCAGATGAACAGGAGATCAGTAAGGTGACACTGGCATTGTCTACCTATTATCGGACCAGTCTGAACCGGGGGGAGACAATGACGACAGTAGTAAGCGAGATGGAGAATATCCGTGCATACCTGAAAATCCAGCTGATTATGCACGATAATAGTTTCCGGGTGGAGGAAGTTTATGATAATACAATGGGAAGTTGTGAGATCCCGAAACTCATTTTGCAGCCATTGGTGGAAAATGCGATCGATCATGGGCTGGATGTGTCGGAAAAGATCGAAAAAGTATTGCGGATAAAGGTTGTGCATGATGAGCTGTTTTTATATTTTATGGTGGAAGATAACGGAAACGGAATGACAGAGGAAAAAGCGAGTCAAATCGTGACATATCGATCCAAAGGGTATGGTGTGCGCAATGTCAATGAACGGATCGTGCTTCTCTATGGAGAAGAAAATAAAATCCGGGTGGAGAGTAAAGAAGGAGAAGGAACCAGAGTATGCATACGGATTCCAAAGAAGAAGGAGAACGGACATGAGAAACAGGAAACAAAAAATTAAATACATACTGCTGTTATGTGTGTTCTCGATGTTCCTGATCGCTTCCTGCAAAAGATCGGAAACCGGTAAGACGGTGGAATCGAAAGAAGTGATAAACGCACAGTGGGAAAATGCAGCACACACACCGTATGGGAAATATCCCGAGCTTGTTACTTATACACTGGGGAAAATCGTTGGATCTAATAATGCAAACCTGCCTGTGAAGGCGACTTATGAGGATAATGCCTACACACGATACTTGAAAGAACGGTTGAATATTCAAAACGAAGATGTTCTGGAAGGGGAAAATTCCGATTCTTATGAGGAGGCCGTTCAGATTTTGATGGAAGATCAGCAGCTGCCGGATCTGTTGGTGGTAAAAGGCAGGGAGACAGTCAAAGAACTGGTCAGGCGTGGGATGGTCGAAGATCTTACCACAGTATATGAAGAATGTACCACAGAAAGGATCAAGGAAATGTATCAAAGCTACGGAGAAGCACTTCTGGAATCGGCTACATTTGACGGCAGACTCTACGCACTTCCGGATGCAGAGGTAGATCATGGAGCTTCTCTTTTGTGGCTGCGCAAGGACTGGATGGAACGGTTGGGACTTTCCGATCCTGTAACGCTGGAGGAAGGGATGGAGATTATCCGGCAGTTTGTGAAAGCTGATATGGCAGGAAATCAAGAGACGGTGGGGTTGGCAGGAAGTACGGATTTGGTTTCTGAAAACAGCGGAACCTATGGGCTGGATGCTGTTTTTGACCAGTATCATGCAAAACCGAGCCAGTGGATTTTGAACGATCAGGGGAATGTGGTGTATGGTTCTGTGACAGAAGAGACAAAACAGGCGCTGATCTATCTGCATCAGCTTTATGTAGAAGGAATTCTGGACTCCAACTTTCTGCTGCGGCAGCAGGAAAATCTGGATACACTTCTTAAAGAAGGAAAGTGCGGGGCTATTTTCGGATACTGGTGGGCACCGAACAATCCACTGAGTTTATCTTATAGTGCGGACAGAACTGCAAAATGGCAGCCGTATCTGCTGACTGGAAATGCAGCGACCAGGACACGTACATTTCAATCCTATGAAGACTGTCTGTATGTGGTGGTAAGAAAGGGATATGAGCATCCGGAGATCGTGGGGAAATATGTGAGTACACTGTTTGATTATGGTCGTTTTGAAGATCAGAAGCAGTCCGATGAAATCAATGAATATTTTTCTTTGAATGTGGATCCGACAGCAAGACCGTTGAATATCAATGTAGACTACTGGGATGCGATCTACAGAGTGCAGCAAAATATACAGGATGTTCTGGATGGAAAAACGCAGCAGAGCAAATTGAACGGATTAGAAGCTGCTTATTATAAAATCTGTAAGTCATTCCTTACAGGAGATGTGACCACGTCGAATGCATGGGCAGCATACACTTCCCGGATACAGGCAACGGGACTTTTGACGAAAGAGAATCTGGATGAAAATCAACCGCCTCTTTCGTTAGGCAGTCAGAAAATCAAAATCCCGGAAGAATTGCTGGAAGAAGAGAAGAATACATTTCTGCAGATCATAGTGGGAGAAAAGCCGCCTGAATATTTTGATACGTTCGTAAAGAAGTGGTATGAAAACGGCGGAAAAGCGCTCACACAGCAGGCGGATGACTCTTATAAAGAAACGATGAAATAGTTATAAACGCCAATATCTAGTTTTTGAAGGAAAACCTGCATACTAGATGTTGGTGTTTTTCATTGACATTCAAAAATGTGGGTGATACACTAAATACAGCGTTTAGCTGCAGAAAGGAGAGGTACGAAACATGTATCAAGTCACAAAAAGGGACGGGGAAATAACAGAATTTAATCTGACCAAGATCAGCGAGGCGATACGAAAAGCGTTTGAAGCCAGAGAAAAAGAGTATAATCAGGACATTATTGATCTGTTGGCACTGAAGGTGACCGCAGATTTTGAACCGAAGATAAAAGAACATAAAATTGCAGTGGAGGACATTCAGGACAGTGTAGAGTCTGTTCTGATCAAAGCAGGATACGCAGATGTTGCGAAGGGATATATCCTGTACCGCAAGCAGAGAGAAAAAATCCGAAATCTGAATTCTACACTTTTGGATTACAAAGAGATCGTGGACAGTTATGTGAAGGTGACAGACTGGCGTGTCAAGGAGAATTCTACCGTGACATATTCTGTCGGAGGTCTGATCTTAAGCAACTCCGGTGCGATCACAGCCAATTACTGGCTGTCAGAAATTTACGATGAGGAGATTGGAAAAGCACACAAGAATGCGGATATTCATATCCACGATCTTTCTATGCTGACCGGATATTGTGCAGGCTGGTCTTTAAAACAGCTGATACAGGAAGGTCTGGGAGGTGTGACGGGCAGGATCACATCTGCTCCGGCGAAGCATTTGAGTGTTCTTTGCAATCAGATGGTGAATTTTCTGGGAATCATGCAGAATGAGTGGGCAGGAGCACAGGCATTTTCATCGTTTGATACCTACCTTGCACCATTTGTAAAAGCAGACCATCTGACATATCGGGAAGTGAAAAAATGCATCGAATCTTTCATTTTCGGGGTGAACATTCCGTCCAGATGGGGAACACAGGCGCCGTTTTCGAATATCACACTGGACTGGACTGTTCCAAATGACCTCGCCAATCTGCCGGCGATCGTGGGCGGGAAAGAACAGGACTTTACATATGGTGATTGTAAAGAAGAGATGGATATGATCAACCGGGCATTTATTGAGACGATGATCGAGGGAGATGCACAGGGAAGAGGATTCCAGTATCCGATCCCGACGTATTCCATCACGAAAGATTTCGACTGGTCGGATACGGAGAACAACCGTCTGTTATTTGAGATGACCGCAAAATACGGAACACCGTATTTTTCCAATTATATCAACAGTGATATGGAGCCAAGCGACGTGCGCAGTATGTGCTGCCGTCTGCGTCTGGATCTGCGGGAACTGCGCAAGAAATCCGGTGGATTTTTCGGAAGCGGAGAGAGCACAGGTTCCGTTGGTGTTGTGACGATCAATATGCCGAGAATTGCATATTTATCGAAAAATGAGGAAGAATTTTACGAGAGACTTGATAAAATGATGGATATTGCCGCAAGATCACTTCATATCAAACGAGTGGTGATTTCCAGGCTTCTGGATGAAGGGCTGTATCCGTATACAAAGAGATACCTGGGAAGTTTTGATAACCATTTCTCTACAATCGGGCTCATCGGAATGAATGAGGCAGGACTGAATGCAAAATGGATCCGTAAAGATCTGACGCATCCGGAAACGCAGAAGTTTACAAAAGATGTTCTGAATCACATGAGAGAGCGGCTGTCCGACTATCAGGAAGAATATGGTGATCTGTATAACCTGGAGGCAACTCCGGCAGAATCTACCACATACCGCCTGGCAAAACATGATGTGGAGCAGTTCCCGGATATCATTACAGCAGCAGAGGACTGTGGAACACCATATTACACAAACAGCTCTCATCTGCCGGTTGGCTATACGGAGGATGTATTTGCCGCACTGGATATTCAGGATGAGCTGCAGACGCTGTATACATCAGGAACGGTATTCCATACATTCCTGGGAGAAAAACTTCCGGACTGGAAGTCAGCGGCAGCTCTGGTCAGAAAAATCGCAGAGAATTATAAGCTGCCGTATTATACAATGTCTCCAACATATTCTATCTGTAAGAATCATGGATACATTTCCGGAGAGCAGTATACTTGTCCGATTTGTGGAGAAGAAACAGAGGTATACAGCAGAATTACCGGTTATTATCGTCCGGTCAAGAACTGGAATGATGGAAAACTGCAGGAATTTAAGGAACGAAAAGTGTATGATGTAGAACACTCTCACGTGAAGCAGGAGAATTTCAGGGAGACAGAACAGGAAGAAGAACAGCGTATTTTCGAAGAGGTGAATACAGAGGAAGGAAAAGTACTTCTTTTTACAACGAAGACCTGTCCGAACTGTAAGCTTGCAAAAGATTCCCTGGAAAAAGCCAATATTTCTTATGAAGTAGTTGATGCGGGAGAAAATGAAGAACTGGTTAGAAAATATGGCGTCATGCAGGCGCCGACACTGATCGTGATCAAAGAAGAAGGTGTACAGAAACTTGCAAATGCGTCCAATATCCGGGCATTTGCAGAAAAACGATAGAAAAATAGAAAACGGAGGAACTCGATATGTATGATATTGGAATTATCGGAGGGGGGACAGCAGGTCTGACAGCAGCTATCTATGGACAGCGTGCAGGAAAACGGACTCTGGTGATCGAAGGACTGAATTTTGGAGGACAGATTGTAAATTCACCGAAAGTAGAGAATTATCCGGGATTGGAGAGTATCAGCGGAAGCCAGTATTCTATGAATCTGCTGAATCAGGCAATGAAGCTGGGAGCAGAGACTGCTTCCGAGCGTGTAAAAGAAGTACGTGAGGAAAACGGGATCAAAATCATCGTGACAGACCAGAAAGAATATCCATGTAAGGCCGTGATCCTTGCAACAGGAGTGGCTCACCGGCATCTGGGGATCCCACAGGAGGAGGCGCTTGCCGGTTCCGGCGTCTCTTATTGTGCGACCTGTGACGGCGCATTTTTCCGCGGGAAAGATGTAGCAGTGATCGGTGGAGGAAATACCGCTCTGCAGGATGCAGAATTCCTTTCGAATTACTGCAATAAAGTATATGTGGTACATCGCCGGGATGAATTCCGTGGGGAAAGCAATCTGGTAGACGTACTGAAAGAAAAAGACAATGTAGAGTTTGTTTTGGATTCCATAGTCAAAGATATTGAAGGCAAATTCATGGTAGAAAGATTGTTCCTGCGTAATAAAAAGACAGGAGAAGACTTCCATATTCCGGTATCCGGTGTTTTTGTAGCAATCGGTCAGATTCCGCAGAATGAAATCTTTGACGGTCTGGTACGCCTGGATGAAAATGGATTTATTCTGGCATCTGAGGACTGTATGACATCTCATCCGGGAATCTTTGCAGCCGGGGACTGCCGGACAAAAGAAGTGCGTCAGCTGACAACTGCAGCGGCAGATGGAAGTGTGGCGGCATTGGCGGCTTGTAAGTATCTGTCAATGAATTTTTAAGGTAATTAAGAAAATCAAAATAAAACCAAAATATTGCCAAAATGATCATGCAGAGAACAGGCTCCCACTTTCTTTGTATGGTCATTTTTTTGTATCTTTTTCGCAAACTCACAATTTCTTGCATTTTAAAAGATATTATTATAAAATAACTATATGTGTTTCCGTGGATGAGCAAGAAATGGAGTATTCTTAAATTTTATATCCAACGGAGCAGGATGATATCGGGGGAAAGAAACTATGAGTGAGAATTATAAACAGCGTTCGATCCTGGAGATTATGAATGACGTGCTCGGTACGATACGCGATTACTACGATTCAGAATATGTGTATTATATCGAGAGAGATGAAGAAGAGATTCTTACAATCTATGAGTGGTGTGCTGAATTCGTGCCGTGGCAGCGGGATAAGATCAAGATGCTTGATAAAGAACAGTGGCCGCGGTGGATCCGACAGGATATCACGGATACGACAGAAGCAGACTACAGTGTTTCTCAGCCATTGGAAGATGGAATTACGGCAGTTCTTGCAGCGGTAGGGGTACACAGAGGCGGATGTGAGATTTCTTTTATGAGGTCTCTCCTTCCATATATTTCACAGTCTATTCTTTTGCAGAAGATGCAGAAGCAGCAGGAATATCTGAGTTATCATGATGATCTGACTGGTTTGATGAACCGGAACAGCTTCGTCAGATATATGTCGGACGTACAGAAAAAAGAGCACAAATCACTGGGAGCAGTATCTGTGGACATCAATGGATTGAAGAACTTTAACCGGGAATTTGGACATGAATATGGGGATGAGGTTGTAATCCGTGTAGGTGAAGTGCTGGAGGAGCATTTCCGCAGCTCTCTGGTGTTCCGAATGACCGGAGATGAGTATCTGGTAGCGGTAGAGGATGCGACATATGATACATTTATCAAGAGCGTGAACGATGCACATCATAAACTGGACAATATCAGTCTTGGACTGGTATCTGTCGGTTATGCCTGGGAGAAAGTGGATATTGATGCAGAAAAGCTGATCGGCCGCGCAGAAGGTATGATGCGTGAAGAGAAGCAGAAGTATTATAAGAATTTGAAAAAGGGGCATCATGAGCCTATCATCAAACAGGATCTGCTCAGCGATATAGAGAATGGCAATTTTATTGTCTGTCTGGTTCCGAAAGTGGATGTAGATACTGAGGAAGTAGTCGGAGCAGAAGCAGTGGTACGCTATCACCACAAAGATCTGGGTATTATGAATCCGGGAAAATATCTGACACTTCTGGAAGAGACCAAGCTGTCTCATTATCTGGATCTGTATGTGTTTGAAGAAGTATGTAAGACGCTGCGCAGATGGGAGACGGAAGATTTGCCGATGATCCCAATCGCTGTAAATTTTGCGGGAGCAACGCTCAGACAGATAGATGTAGCAGAAAAAATGACAGCTCTGATCGAGAAGTATCATGTGTCCTGTGAGTATCTGGAAGTAGAAGTTTCAGAGTCTTACAGTGATATGAATCAGGAGATGCTTGCAGAGACGAGTAATAAGATTCGAAAGAGCAATGTGCGGGTGATTTTGGACCACTTCGGAGCAAAAGAATCCACAGTAGCGATTCTGACGATCATGGAATTTGACGGATTGAAGATAGATAAAAGTATCGTGACCAATATTGTAGGCAACGGCCGAAGCCAGAGTGTGGCAAAAGCAGTAACAGATGCCTGCTGTCAGCTGGGAGTACCGGTTTCAGCAAGTGGTGTGGAGACAAGAGACCAGCTGAATGTATTGAAAGAACTTGGCTGCAGCTGTGTACAGGGAAGCCTGTTTAACAAGCCGATCACGATTGATACATTTGAAGTCCGTTACCTGAAAGGATAAAAGTATGATACGTACCTGGCTTGCAGATATCAGAGCACTGTATGATGAGGAATGTTATCAGAAATATTTTGCAGCACTTCCTGCGTTTCGACAAGAGAAAGCAAGGAAGCTGTTGTTTCAGAAAGACAGGGCTCAGAGTGCAGGGGCATGGCTTTTATTGGAGGAGATCAGAAAGCGGTACAAAATTTCCGACCGGGCAGTTTACAATCTTTCGCATTCCGGGGATTATGTGCTGTGCTCGATCGACACTGATGCAAGAGAGGGCGTACAGCTTGGATGTGATATTGAGAAAGTCCAAAAGGCCAGAATGGAGTTAGCAAAACGTTTTTTTTGCCGCAGTGAATATGAAGATATTTTCAGATGTGATTCAAAAGAGGCAAGAGCGGAAAAGTTCTGCAGATACTGGGTACTAAAAGAAAGTTTCATGAAAGCGACCAGAAAGGGAATGGCACTGAAGATGTCATCGTTTGAGATCCTGCTTTCGAATCCACCCAGGCTGATAAAAAAGCCGGAGGAGTTTGAAGAGACATATTATTATTGTGAGTACCCTCTGGAAGGATTTCCTTATCGAATCGCAGTCTGTTCGAACGATTCAGAGTTAGATTCTAGAATACAAATGGAGTTAAAAGAAATATGGCAAGAGTAAATCGAAAAGCGAAAAAAATACTGATCACAGGGATGATCCTTGGAGCGGCAGCAGGGATTTTGCTCACATTTCTGGCAGCAAACAGCAAGATGCATGACAAAAATGATGAGATCAAAACTGTCAAGGCAAAGTATGAAAAAGAAGCGAAATCTTTGAAGAAGCAGCTGAAGGAAGCAAAGAATGAGCAAAAAGAAGTAAACCTGCAGTCAAATGAATGGAATCTGCTCCTGGTGAACAGTTCTTATCCGCTTGCAGCAGACTATTCACCGGAATTGACGGCTGTAGATGATGAAGATCATAAAGTAGACTCCCGGATTGTAGAGTCTGTAAATAAAATGCTTCAGGATGCGAAAACAGCGGGGATGAATCTGAAGATCATTTCAGCATACCGTTCGTATGATGATCAGAAGAATGTGTTCAATGATACCATGCAGTCATGGCTCAGTCAGGGATATTCGTATTTAGATTCTTACGATGAGACGAAAAAGTCTGTAGCAGTTCCGGGAACAAGTGAACATGCAACGGGGCTTGCACTGGATATCACATCTGAGTCGAACCAGACACTGGATGAGACACAGGCACAGACGCAAGAGCAGCAGTGGCTGATGAAGAACTGCCAGAATTATGGATTTATTCTGCGTTATCCGAAGGATAAGACAGATATAACCCAGTATATTTATGAGCCGTGGCATTACCGCTATGTGGGAGAAGAGGCTGCAAAGGCGATCATGGAAAAAGGAATTACGCTGGAAGAATATCTGGCACAGATACAAAAATAAGCAGGAAGAGTTTTTATTTCGCAAGCCGGGATAGAAACTCTTTTCTTTCTATAGCGGAAAAACAGGCTTTGCGATTGACGCATAAAATGGGATTTGCTACAATGAGAGAAGTTGGGTGACGGGAAATAAAAACATTTCCTGTCTGATGTAAAAATCCGAGAAGGAGGAAGAGCATGGAAGATCTTACATTTGGAGAACAGGTCAAGGTAGTATTGAGCCGAAAAGGCATGACCATAAAGGAACTTGCGGAGATTATAGAAGAAAAGACCGGAATGAAAATGTCCAGACAGAATCTGACGCAGAGACTGGGAAGAGACAATTTTCAGGAGCAGGATATGCGGATGATCGCGTCGATCTTAGACTGTCCGTTTCAGCTGAGTATTTTAGGCGGAGAATCTGCTGAACTGACGCCTGCGGATCTGCGTACCGTAGAAGAGATGCGCAGAAAAGAAGGAAAATTAGAGGATGGAGAGCCGACACTTGAAGAGATGCAGATAGAGCTTCCGCTGGAAGAGTTAAAGCCACATGAGGAAGAAGAGAATCAGGAGCGTACCATCGAGGAGATCGCAAAGGATATTCCGATTTCTTCCGTGATGAAGCGGGCGGAAGAAGAGGATGCAAAACGAGAAGATCTGTCTGTGGGTGATATCAATCCATATACAGGTCATGAGTACCAGTCCAACAGTGTCAGAATGCATCCGAGCCGGATCGGATATGTTCAGGTATACGACAGAAGGACTCATAAGTGGAAAGATATGACAGAGTGGGCATTTCTTGGAGAGCAGGAGAGAAAGAAAGCGATGCTTGGAAGGGAGTATGTGCCGCCGGTTTATCTGGATTAAAAGGAGGCTGTCTATGGAGTGGAAGACCTTATTATCTGAAAAGCGGATGCGGGGATCCGGAAAGAAACAGAATGCGAAAAAATCGGATTTCCGCAGTGAGTTTGAAAAGGACTATCATCGGATCATAGGAAGTGCGTCATTTCGGAGACTGCAGGATAAGACGCAGGTATTTCCTCTGGATCAGAGCGATTTTGTACGGACAAGACTGACGCATTCTCTGGAAGTGTCTTCTCTTGCCAAGTCGCTGGGACAGAATATCGGTGAAGCAATCCTGGAGCGTGGAGCGGATCAAAAGTTTACCCGGAAGATGAAGGAGGATATTTCTCATATTCTGGAATGTGCCGGGCTGATCCATGATATCGGCAATCCGCCGTTCGGGCATTTCGGGGAGCTGGCGATCCGGGACTGGTTTGTGCGGAAGCTTCCCGAACTGCATTATAAGAGACAGACTCTGGATATGATATTGAGTCCGCAGATGAAAGAGGACTTCTATCATTTTGAGGGAAATGCACAGGCACTCCGACTGGTAACGAGACTTCATTATCTGGTGGATGAGTACGGGATGAATCTGACCTATGCACTGCTCAATACGATTATAAAATATCCGGTTTCGTCCACACAGGTCCATCCGGATTCCGGGAATATCAGAGAAAAGAAGATGGGATATTTTCTGGCAGATGAGAAGATATTTGAGGAGATCACGCAGGAGACGAAGACAGGGAACTGCCGTCATCCTCTGACCTATATTCTTGAGGCTGCGGATGATCTGGCTTATAAGACGGCAGATATCGAAGATGCATTTGTAAAAGGATTTCTGTCGTATCATGCGTTTAAAGAAGAACTCGTATGTCTGAATGAGCAATATCCAGATTCCGGGTTTGACGGAGTTTTAAAGCTGAAAGAACTGTATCAGAGAGGTCAGGAAAAGGGTGTTCAAAATCCGGAGGCTTATGCCATCAAGAACTGGATCATTCGCGCGCAGGGATTTCTGATCGACTGTGCGACAAAAGGATTTATGAACCACTATGAAGAAATCATGGCAGGGACGTTTCAAAGAGATCTCTTTCACGGTACCTTTGGAGAAAAACTGATGGAATGTCTCGGCAATATCGCATACCGGTATGTATTCTCTTCCAGAGAAATTTACCGGATGGAAGTCAAAGAAGCAGTGATCCTGGACTTTTTGATGGATCGTATGATCCAGGCTGTGTTGTACTATGATACCGACAGGGAGTTAAATGCCATTGACAGCCGGGTATTGTCATTTATTTCAGATAACTATAAAAAGGCTTACAGTTATCAGGCAGAAGGAAAGAGCGAGGCAGAGAAGCTGTATCTCCGCCTGCTTCTGGTGACAGACTATGTCTGTGGGATGACAGACAGCTATGCAAAGCGCCTGTATCAGGATATGAACGGGATTATTTAAGACAGCGGCACCAGTAGCCGAAGTCTTTATCCGTGCTGCATTCGTCTTCGGAGAGCGCCAGTTTTTGATGGTATTCTCTCGTAAACTGAGGAAATCCGAATAACTCGGCAGCATGTGCTTCACGGGGAGAATAAATACCGGGAACACCAAGCCACTGATGTCCGTCTTCTTCCAGTAAAAGAAGATGATGGTAGTTGTGGTATCCATGCAGCAGAAAGCTGTTGTTGGCAAGCCGCCAGAATGGTTTTTGCAGGGAGGAGAGATCCTCATAACTGAGTTTGCGTATGCGGGAAGTCGGTTCGCAAGGTTGTGCGGTTTCTTCTGGCGGCTCGCACATTTTTTCTTCTGCAAGGACAGATGGGGCTTCAGGTTCTGGAGCCGGTATAGATTCTGGTTCCGGGTCCGGCTCCGGGCAGGGGGCGGGTTCCATCCAGTCAGTCAGAAGGTTTACAGAAAATGGCCGGTTGCCTGTAGAAGCGGCGAAATATCTGCCGTCTGCGGTTTCCAGAAGAAAACCATGGAGCTTCGCTAATGTCAGATTCGGTGGAAAGTCAGCTTCTGAAAGTGTGACACGACAGGATACACACTGATTTTGTGTGGGAAGCTCTGCCACAGTTTTTTTCCGGGGTTTGTCTTTCTCGAAAAAGAACATGGACAGAGGAAGTTTTTCCTGTGATGCAGCAGGAATCTGCCGGATGGAGATCTGGAGATGACAGGACTGAAAAGTCTGCGTCAGTTTTAAAAAGCCTACATTTCGGATTTTTTTGTCCGCTTGATATTCATAGAAATAATAGATGCCGGATGTCATATAATACCTCAGGTCTTGTCTTTCTTCTAATGTATTCAATGTGTGGGAAAAAAGAACCGGATCAGGGCAGAGAGAAATTGGAAAGAGGAAACATTATGAATCAGGATGAAAAATATATGCGGGAAGCGATCCGTCAGGCAAAAAAAGCATACGCTCTGGAGGAGGTACCCATTGGCTGTGTGATCGTGTATCAGGATAAGATCATCGGACGCGGATATAACAGAAGGACAGTGGATAAGAACACACTGGCTCACGCGGAGCTGCAGGCGATCCGCAAAGCAAGCAAAAAAATGGATGACTGGCGATTGGAAGACTGCACCATGTATGTGACACTGGAGCCGTGCCAGATGTGTTCCGGAGCGATCGTGCAGGCGCGGATCAAACGGGTGGTAGTCGGGTGTATGAATCCCAAGGCGGGCTGCGCGGGTTCGATCCTGAATCTTCTGGATATGAAAGAGTTCAATCATCAGGTGGAACTGACAACGGGAGTTCTGGAAGAACAGTGCAGTGGGATGATGAAACAGTTTTTTAAGGAACTGCGTCAGAAACAAAAAGATAAAAAAAAGAAGTCTGAATAACTCAAACTTCCTGTTTTTGCGGAAAATCATTCGTGCATTACGCTTCGAATGCATCACCCCATACGTTACCTCGGTAGTTAACTCAACCCAGGCACCCCTACGGCACCCGAGAGGTTCTGCTTAGTGCTGCTTCGTTCCCGACCTGACACGGTTCACAGATTCCCGTCGCGTAGGACCCAAATCTCAACGCCACTTTCCGAGGGCAGCTATGCAATGCTGCACCCTCTGCGTAATATCACCCCTGCTATAGCGGATTGCAGGTACAAGGTACCGCTAACACCCCGGCTGCACGGTTTTTAATTTTACATGGTTTTGATTCAAATGTCAACGGATATGGAGGTTTTTATGAAAGTTTTACTGACAGCGATCAATGCAAAGTATATACATTCCAATCTGGCGGTGTACAGTCTGCGCGCCTATGCGGGAAAATATGCACAGCAGACAGAGATTGCAGAATATACCATTAACCAGACGATGGATGATATTTTGTCTGATATTTACAGGAAAAAACCGGATATTCTATGTCTGTCCTGCTATTTATGGAATATTTTATATGTGGAGCAGCTGATCACAGAGATTCACAAAGTGCTGCCAAAGATGCAGATCTGGCTTGGCGGGCCGGAAGTGTCTTACAATGCAGTTTCTGTGATGGAGCAATATCCACAGGTGACAGGTGTCATGTGCGGGGAAGGTGAAGAGACCTTTCTGGAACTGATGGAATATTGGAATCAGGAGAGGGAAAGTCTGGATACGATCAAGGGTATCGTATACCGGGAGAATGGAACCTGCCGGCAGAACCCGCCGCGCCCGGTCATGGATCTGAGTAAAGTGCCGTTTGTGTATGATCACATTGAGGATTTTCAGAATAAGATCATTTATTATGAATCCAGTCGCGGATGTCCGTTTTCCTGCAGCTATTGTCTCTCCTCGATTGATAAATGTCTCCGTTTTCGGAATCTGGAACTGGTCAAAAAGGAGCTTCAGTTTTTCATTGATCACGAAGTGCCGCAAGTGAAGTTTGTAGACCGCACCTTCAATTGTAAGCACAGTCATTCCATGGCAATCTGGACATACTTAAAAGAGCATGACAGAGGAAAGACGAATTTCCATTTTGAGGTGGCAGCAGATCTGTTAAATGAAGAGGAGATGGAGCTGATCGCGTCCATGCGTCCGGGGCTGATCCAGCTGGAGATCGGAATCCAGTCCACCAATCCGGAGACGATCACGGAAATCCGCAGAAAGATGAACTTTGAGGAAGTAAAGCGGATTGTAAAAAGAGTGCAGGAAAAAGGAAACGTACATCAGCATCTCGACCTGATCGCCGGGTTGCCGTATGAAGATTATGAGCGTTTTGCACAGTCCTTCCGTGATGTCTATGCATTGCATCCGGAGCAGCTCCAGCTTGGATTCCTGAAGGTGTTAAAAGGTTCCTATATGCATGAAAAGACGGAAGATTATCAGCTTTTATATCAGGATCGGCCGCCGTTTGAAGTGCTTTCTACAAAGTGGCTCTCCTATGATGACGTGATCCGTCTCAAAGGTGTGGAAGAGATGGTGGAGGTCTATTACAACAGCGGACAGTTTGTCAATACACTGCGATTATTAGAGGAAGAGTTTACAGATACGTTTGCTTTGTATGAAAGTCTGAGCCGTTATTATGAAGAAAACGGACTGCATATGATAAATCACTCCCGAATTACAAGATATGAAGTATTATTTGCATTTATCAAAGCATGTGTAGAAAAGAATGTGGAAAACTATCGGCAGATGTTGATACTGGATCTCTATTTACGGGAAAATGTGAAAAAAAGACCGGAGTTTGCAGGTGAAGTCAGCGTTGATAAGCAAAAAGCTTCTGCTTTTTATGAAAAAGAGGCAGAAGAGCGCCGGTATTTGAAGGGCTATGAAGGATATGATAAGAGACAGCTTCGGAAAATGACGCATCTGGAGCAGATCAATGGAAATCTCTACGTGTTTGATTACCGGAACCGGAATGTTCTGACGAATCAGGCAAGCGTATTTTGGGTAGAAGGAGGAGACGAGGCATACCCATCCGGGCATCCAACACATGCCTGCGGCGGGCAGACTTCGTCTGATCATGTATGAAAAAACGGACAAAAGAAATTTTAGCGATTCTGGATGAGCAGTATGGACGGGAGTACGTCTGTTATCTGAATTATGAGACACCGTGGCAGCTTCTGATCGCAACCATGCTGAGTGCACAGTGTACGGATGCAAGAGTAAATATTGTGACGGCAGATCTGTTTCAGAAATATGATACACTGGAGAAGTTTGCCAATGCGGATTTAAAAGAGTTGGAACAAGATATCAAGCCGACCGGATTCTACCACAATAAGGCGAAAAATATCATTGCCTGTACCAGAGATCTGCTGTACAGATTCGGTGGTGAAGTGCCCAGGAGTCTGGAGGATCTGACTTCTCTGGCAGGTGTCGGGCGAAAGACGGCGAATGTGATCCGGGGAAACATCTATCATGATCCGAGTGTGGTGGTAGATACACATGTAAAACGGATATCCAGACGCCTTGGCCTGACAAAAAACGAAGATCCGGAAAAGATTGAAACGGATCTGATGAAAGAACTGCCAAAAGATCACTGGATCTTATATAATATTCAGATCATTACTTTCGGACGGTCGATTTGTACGGCAAGAAGTCCAAAATGTGAGCAGTGCTTCTTGCAAAAATACTGCAAAGAGTTTAAAATGTAACCTAAAATACCCATTGGGTATGAGAATTTAAAGAGGTGAAAACAGTGGATTTTAATGATAAAAGAGTCAAAAGAGTGATTGCGATCGGAGCGCTGGTACTGGTCGTTGCGATGATCGCGACGATGATCCTGCCATATCTGGTATAGAAAAGTGGCTGTTGCGAACAGGAACATAGAGGGTTAAGGGAGACGGAAACGATGAAAGTTGGAAATGTATCACAGACAGTTTTAAAACGTTCTGTACTGAAACAACTGCATACAAAAAGAAAAGAGATTCTGACAGACCTTTCGGTGGAAGAGATGTGTACTGCGGTACAGATCAGGGACACAGAAGATGTGGTCTTTGCTTCGGCTGTAGTTTCTGGAAATTCCAAAAATATCGGGGTATATGCGATCATGCGTGCCGTGTTGGATCTGGAGACAAGGGGGGCTTCGGCAATTGGTGTTTCGGTACAGGTTATTCTGCCAACATATGCTTATGAGTCGCGGTTAAAAGAGATGTTCCGCTGTATGGAAGAACGGTGTGCATCCTGGGGGATTGCAATAACATGTGCAAAGGCAGAGACCAGTCCTGCAGTGAGCCAGTCCGTGGTATCGGTGACTGCGGCAGGAAGTGTGGAAAAAGGACAGCTGCGTACGCTTGCTCAGGCGGAGCCGAATCAGGAAATCGTACTTTGTGGTTCGATCGCAGCAGAAGGCGTACTGCGTATTTTCGATGAGAAGAGAGAAGAGCTTTCAAAGCGGTTTGTTCCGACATTTATGCGTCAGATCCAGGGGATAGAATCAGAACTGGAGGTTTTCCATGCGCTTCGCAGTGTGAAGCAGGAAAATACACCAAAAGGGGAACCACTGGTGACTGCAATGCAGCAGATTGGAAGCGGTGGTATTCTGGCATCTTTGTGGGAACTGACAGAGGCGGCAAATGTGGGAATGCAGATTGAAATGTCCCGGATTTCAATTCGGCAGGAATGTGTGGAAGTCTGTGAATATTATCACCTGAATCCGTATCAGATGACTTCCGCAGGAACGGTTCTGATGGTTACCAGAGACGGCAATGCTCTTGTGCGGTGTCTGGAAGAGAGTGGGGCACGAGCCAGTGTGCTTGGGGTTACAACGGCAGATCATGCAAAAGTAATCACAAGCGGAGACGAAGTGCGTTATCTGGACAGACCTGCTCCGGATGAATTGATGCGCTGGTGGGAAGAGCAGGCACAAAAAGAGGTAAGATCAGAATAAGGAGAATAAAAACGATGGAAAAGCGAGAATTGATCCGAAAAGAAATTTTATACTATATAGAGAAAAACAGCAGAGCCAATCTTGGAGAACTGGCAGTACTGCTTGGAACAGATGAGGTGACAGTTGCCAATGAGATTGCAGAGATGGAGAAAGACAAAGTAATCTGTGGATATCACACGCTGATCGACTGGGACAAAGCAGGTGTGGAGCTTGTGACAGCATTGATCGAAGTGCGTATGACACCGCAGAGAAGTCAGGGATTTGACAAGATTGCAGAGCGCATCTGCAACTATCCGGAGGTACATGCAGTGTATCTGATCTCCGGCGGCTATGATCTTCTGGTTTCTCTGGAAGGAAAGACTTTAAAAGAAGTGTCGCAGTTTGTTTCAGAAAAACTTTCTACTCTGGATTCAGTGATCAGTACAGCGACTCATTTTATTTTGAAGAAATATAAAGACCACGGAACGATCCTTTCTTCAAAAAGTGAGTCAGAAAGGATGCTGGTGACACCGTAATGAGAAATCCATTATCAAAAAAGATCGTAGAGATCCAGCCGTCCGGCATCCGTAAATTTTTTGACGTGGCAAATGAGATGAAGGATGCGATTTCTCTGGGTGTTGGAGAACCGGATTTTGATACGCCGTGGAGAATCCGTGAGGAAGGCATTTTTTCTCTGGAAAAGGGACGTACATTTTATACATCCAATGCAGGACTCAAAGAACTAAGAGAAGAGATCTGCAGCTATCTGGAGCGGAAAATCGGAGTATCTTATGATCCGATGCAAGAGACCATGGTGACAGTCGGCGGAAGTGAGGCCATTGATGTGGCACTTCGCTGTATGCTGGATCCGGGAGATGAGGTTCTGATTCCGCAGCCGAGTTATGTATCGTATCTTCCATGTACGATCATGGCAGATGGCGTGCCTGTGATCATTCCGCTTCAGTACGAAAATGAATTTAAGCTGACAGTGGAGGATCTGAAAAAAGCAGTGACGCCGAAGACAAAAGTTCTGGTGATGCCGTTTCCGAACAATCCGACCGGATCGATCATGACAAAAGCAGATCTGGAGCCGGTGGCAGAGTTTATCAAAGAGCATGACCTGTACGTGCTCTCCGATGAGATCTATTCGGAATTAAGTTATCAGGGAGATCACGTTTCAATCGCAGCTCTGCCGGGGATGAGGGAGAGAACGATTGTGATCAACGGATTTTCCAAAGGCTTTGCCATGACAGGATGGCGTCTGGGATATTGCTGCGGACCAAAGCTGATCATTGAGCAGATGGTAAAGCTGCATCAGTATGCCATTATGTGTGCGCCGACAAACAGTCAGTATGCAGCGATCGAGGGACTGCGCCACTGCGGAGATGAAGTAGAGGAAATGAGAAAATCCTACAATCAGAGAAGGCGTTTCCTGATGCATGAATTCAAACGGATGGGATTGGAATGTTTTGAGCCGTTCGGAGCGTTTTATGTATTCCCGAATATCAGTGAGTTTGGCATGACATCTGAAGAATTTGCAACCCGCTTTTTGATGGAAGAAAAAGTTGCGGTGGTGCCGGGAACTGCATTTGGAGAGTGTGGAGAGGGATTCTTGCGTATTTCCTATGCATATTCTCTGGAAGATCTGAAGGTGGCGCTGGGAAGACTGGAGCGCTTTATTGAAAAACTGAGAAATGAGGATAAAGCATCATGTTAAATATCGTGTTACATGAGCCGGAGATCCCGGCAAATACAGGAAATATCGGAAGAACCTGTGTTGCTACGAATACCAGACTGCATCTGATCGAGCCGCTGGGATTTCGTCTCAATGAGAAAGCATTAAAGCGTGCGGGGATGGATTACTGGGCAGATCTGGATGTAAGAACGTATATCAATTTTGAGGATTTTCTGGAGAAGAATCCGGGAGCAAAAATCTACATGGCGACAACAAAGGCTCCGAAAGTCTATACGGAAGTACAGTATGAGCCGGACTGCTATATCATGTTTGGAAAAGAGAGCGCCGGCATTCCGGAAGAGATTCTTGTGAACCATAAAGAGGACTGCGTGCGGATTCCCATGGTGGGAGACATCCGGTCTTTAAATCTTGGAAATTCAGTTGCCATTATTTTGTATGAAGCACTTCGCCAGCAGAATTTTGCGCATATGAATCTGGAAGGACATCTGCATGAGCTGAGCTGGGAACAGCAATAGAATGAAATAGAGAAAATCAGGAAAAAATGGTCTTATATGCAATGATGCAGTAAGATCATTTTTTTCAATGTAAATCTGGACATCTCTTGCTTGTTGTAGTATAATTCAAATAAATAGTTCCACAATATAAAAACTAGTTTCATAATATGAAACTAAAATCGATAGGAAAGAATGTCAGGAGGAATCAAGATGGGAAACAACAGATTTGATTTATTATCATTAGGTGAGATTTTGTTGAGATTATCCCCGCCGGATAATGAAAGGATCGTCAGTGGGGAGACATTTCAGAAGCAGGTTGGCGGTGCAGAGCTCAATGTCGTGTCGGGAGTTTCGATTCTGGGGCTTCGCACAGGCGTTGTCTCCAAGCTGCCGGACAATGCACTCGGAATCTATGCAAAAGATAAGGTACGTTTCTGCGGAGTAAGCGATGATTTTCTGGTATATGATGACAGTCAGGATGCCCGTCTCGGGATTTACTACTATGAGAATGGTGCTTATCCGAGAAAGCCGGGAGTGGTGTATGACAGAAGACACACTTCTTTTGACAAGATCAGTCTGGAAGAACTGCCAAAGGAGATGTTCCAGAGCACCAGATGTTTCCACACAAGCGGGATCACACTGGCATTGAGTGAAAATATCCGCCGTACTGCCATCGAGATGATCAAACGATTTAAGGAAAACGGTACACTGATTTCGTTTGATGTGAATTTCCGTGGAAATCTCTGGACAGGACCGGAGGCGAAAGCATGTATTGAAGAGATTCTTCCGTATGTGGATATCTTTTTCTGCTCAGAAGAGACCGCAAGGCTGACATTCTTAAAAGAAGGCGATGCGAAGCGTATCATGAAGAGCTTCACACAGGAATATCCGATCTCTGTGGTGGCTTCTACACAGAGAATCGTACACAGTCCGAAAAAGCATACGTTCGGTTCAGTAATCTACAGTGCGAAAGAGGATTGCTATTACGAAGAGGAGCCATATCGCAACATTGAAGTCGTAGACCGGATTGGAAGCGGAGATGCGTATGTATCGGGGGCGTTATACGGACTTCTTGCGTATGATTTTGACTGTCAGAAAGCATTGGAGTATGGGAATGCGGCAGGAGCAGTGAAGAATACGATCAAAGGAGATCTTCCATCCTGCAGTAAAAGAGAGATGGATGCAATCATTCGAAATCACAAGCATGTAGGACCGGAACTGGAAATGGACAGATAAAAAACAGGACAGACATTCTTTTTATTTGGAGAATGCCTGTCCTGTTTTTTGTGAATACTAATGTAGATGTGTGCAGTTTGCAGCACGAGAAGAAAACAGCATATTTTATGAAGATTTCGAAATTAACAGAAAAATAGAATGATATGGATTTATATTTTGACATTATTGCAGTTTGCGGTATAATGACATTAAGTTCATGCGCAATGCATAGAATAGTTGCATTGTAATGGGGAAGTAAAGGAAGGTGGTGAAGAATCGATGGTGGAAGAAACAATCAAAGCAATCCTTGAAACCGAAGCAGCGGCAGATGTGATTGTAAAAGAAGCTGGGGAAAAAAGCCAGAAGATTCTGGAAGATGCCAGACAAGAGGCAGAACGTATGATCAAATCCCAGGAAGAAACACACCGGATTTCTGCACAGGATGCGATGCAGGATGCCAGAGAAAAAGCCAGGGTATTTCAGGAAGAGGCCCGTGTGCAGACAGAGAAAGAGATCAAGGTGTTAAAGGAGTTTGCTGTCCAGAAAGAAGCGGAGGCAGTGAGTGCAGTGATTTCTCAGTTAGTGTTGTGAAAAGAAATTAAAAAAGGAGGGAGTGCACTATGGCGGTACTGCAGATGCAAAAAATCAGTATCTGCGCCCTGAAAAAAGATCGAAAAGCAGTTCTGGAAAAGCTTCAGAGGATGAAGGTGATGGAGATCAGCCAGATTCTGGAGGAGGATCCTGATTTTACAACGATGGATACGAGACAGGAGCGAATGGAATTAGAAAAGAGCGCTTCACTTTCAGATCAGGCACTGGAAATTCTGGATCGGTATGCGCCGGAGAAGAAGTCGATGTTTTCTGCACTGGAAGGGAAGGCGCTGATCGAAGCGGATGATTATGAAAAAGTGGTGGATCAGAAGGAACAACTTTTATGTACAGTCAAGAGGATCCTTGCGCTGGATAAAGAAAAGGCAGAACAAAAAGCCGGTATCCTAAAGCTGGAGAACAGTATGGAAAGTCTGACTCCGTGGATGGATCTTCATGTACCGATGAATTATGGCGGTACGGCACATACAGTGATGCTGATCGGAACCATGCCGCTTGCCACGCTGGAAGAGATCTATCAGATGCTCGCACAGGATGCACCGGAAGTGGATGGTGTGGATGTGTCCGTTATCTATTCGGATAAGGATACCGTGTATCTGGCGGTTGTTTGTCTTACACAGGATGCAGAAAAGCTGGAAGAAGTATTGAGAAGCCGTGGATTTGCAAGAACGTCCCAGATATGGGACAAAGAGCCTGCGGCAGTGAAGGCGGAGCTGGAACAAACATGTCGGGAGTGCAAAGAGCGCATTCTGGAAATTGAAAAAGAGGTACGGTCATTTGCCGGTGAGCGTAAAAATATCCGGATTCTTGCAGATGATTACAGGGTGCGGGCAGAAAAATACGAAGTGCTCGGAAAGCTGCCGCAGTCAGAACGGGCATTTTTCATTACAGGATATGCTCCGGCAAAAGATACAGGACGCATTGAAGAGAGTCTGACGAAGGAGTTTACGTGCGTCATTGATATTGAAGAAATCAAAGAGGATGAAGAATCGCCAACGCTTTTAAGCAACAATTCATTTTCCGCAAGTATGGAAGGAATTGTGGAGTCCTATGGACTTCCGAAGAGAGGAGAATTTGACCCGACGACGATTATGTCATTCTTTTATGTATTTTTCTTCGGAATGATGCTTTCTGATGCGGCGTATGGCGCCATCATTGCAGTGGCGTGTTTCGTATTATTAAAAAAATTCCCGCGGATGAGCCGGGGAATGTATCAATCGATCAAGATGTTTATGTACTGCGGAATTTCCACACTGATCTGGGGAATTCTGTTTGGCGGATATTTTGGGAATATTGTAGATATTGTATCCCAGAAGTTTTTCGGAACAACGATAACGGTGCCGGCTCTTTGGTTCATTCCATTGAATGACCCGATGAAGCTTTTGATGTATTCGATGCTGTTTGGTATGATCCATTTGTTTGTGGGACTTGGCATCAAAGGATATATGTGCCTGAAAGAGAAGAAGATCCTGGATTTCTTCTGTGATGTGGTACTTTGGTTTATGCTTTTGATCGGGCTGATCCTGATGCTGCTTCCGAGTGAGATTTTTTCATCGATCTCGCAGATACAGATTGTATTTCCGGATGCAGTGAACCTGGTGGCAAAGGGACTGGCGATCGCGGGTGCGGTGGGAATTTTGCTGATGTCCGGCAGGGACAAGAAAAATCCAGCGGTGCGTCTTGCGCTTGGTGCTTATGATCTGTACAACATTACCGGATGGCTCAGTGATGTGCTGTCCTATTCCCGTCTGCTGGCGCTGGGACTGGCAACAGGAGTAATCGCATCGGTGATCAATCAGATGGGCAGCATGCTGCCAAACAATATTGCAGGCGTGATTTTGTTTCTCGTTATTTTTGTAATCGGGCATACGCTGAATCTGGCAATCAATCTGCTGGGAGCATATGTACACACGAATCGTCTGCAGTTTGTGGAGTTTTTCGGAAAATTTTACGAGGGAGGCGGAAGAGCATTTCATCCGTTCGCCCCGGATACAAAATATGTAGATGTTAAGGAGGAATCTTAGTTATGAGCATTATGGAAAATTTAGGAATCGTGTATGCACTTTGTGGTGCGGCAATCGCAGTACTTCTCGCAGGTGCAGGCTCTGCGATCGGAGTTGGAATCGCAGGTCAGGCAGCAGCAGGTGTTGTAACGGAGGATCCAGGTAAATTCGCGAAAGTATTGATCTTACAGCTTCTTCCTGGTACACAGGGACTCTATGGTCTTCTGATTGGATTTATCACATTGTCTAAAATCGGAATTCTTGGCGGAGGACTTGCAGAGGTGGATGTGACAACCGGACTTCTGATTTTGGCAGCCTGCCTTCCGATCGGAATTGTAGGTCTGATTTCCGGAAGATCGCAGGGAAAGACAGCCGCAGCATCGATCGGGATCATTGCAAAAAGACCGGAGCAGTTTGGTAAAGCAATGCTGTTTCCGGCGATGGTAGAGACTTATGCAATCCTTGCACTTCTGATCTCTTTCCTGGCTGTCAGCGGAATTCAGGTGTAAATGAGTGAGCCAAAGTGAACGAAAAAGGAGAGCATGAAGGATGAGTGGATTAGAGAATATGAAACGTCAGATTCTGGACGAAGCGAATCACTCAGCGGAAGAACAGATCTCGAAAGCCAGGACAAAGGCGGAAGAGATTTTAAGAGAAGCAAGAGAGCAGATGGAGGAACAGAGCGCAGTCATGGCTAAAAAGTCGGAAGACGAGACAAAAGACTATGCACAGCGCATTGCATCTTCCAGTGAAATGCAGAGAAAGCAGGCTCTTCTGCAGGCAAAACAGGAAGTGATACAGGAGGTTCTTAACAAGGCATATCAGCAGGTACTGCATTTGGAACCGGAATCATACTTTGAGATGCTTCAGAAGCTGCTGGAAACATATGCACTTCCGCAGGAGGGAACAATCTATTTTTCTGCTGCGGATCTTGCGCGTATGCCGCAGAAATTTGAGGACGTGATTGAACAGACGGCACAGAAAAAAGGCGGTCATCTTGTGGTTTCGAAAGAACCGAAGGATATGGACGGCGGATTTGTGCTGGTTTATGGCGGGATTGAAGAAAATTGTACGATCAGGGCAATGTTCCACACAAAGCAGGATGAATTGTCGGATGTTGTACAGAAAATATTATTTGTATAGAGCGCAGCCGTTTTTTGCAGGCAGCAAAAGAAAGCGAGAAGGAGGGATTCGTCTTGAATGAATTGGAATATACCTACGCGGTTGCGCGCATACGGGCGCAGGAGGGTTCTCTGTTGACACAAAGTGTCATTGAACAGCTGATGGCGTGTCAGAACGAAACACAGTGCCTTCAGCTTTTGAGCGAGAAGGGATGGGGAGATCCGGCGGATGCACACGATCCGGTGAAGATGCTGCAGCGGGAAGAGGAGAAAATCTGGGAAGTGATCTCGGATATCGCTCCGGATTTGTCTGTTTTTGATGTGATGTCCTACACAAAAGTGTTTCACAATGTAAAAGCAGCAATCAAAGCAGTATGTACAGGGACAGAGGATCGGAATGTTTTTTACAATGATTGTTCCATTCCCGGAGCACAAATGCTGGAGATCGTAAAGAATAAAGAATTCTGGCGTCTTCCGCCGGCAATGTCAGAGGCAGCTCAGGAAGCGTATGACGTGCTGCTTCATACCGGTGACGGACAGTTGTGTGATGTGATCGTGGATCGGGCAGCGCTGAAAGCGATTTCTGAGGCCGGAAGAAACGCAGAGGATGCGATCATCCGTGATTATGCAGAGTCTGCGGTAGCAATCGCAGATATCAAGATTGCAGTCCGTTCTCAGAAAACAGGAAAAAGCCAGGAGTTTTTAAAGCGTGCTCTGGCACCCTGCGATACAGTTCAGGTGGAGCTTTTGGCAAAAGCAGCGGCAAACGGCATGGATGCGATCCGGGATTATCTGCTCACAACTGCCTATGCAGGTGGGGCAGAAGCATTGGCAGAGTCACCGTCCGCATTTGAGCGGTGGTGTGACAACCGGATGATCGAAACCATGAGACCGCAGAAATATCAGGCGTTTTCTGTGGGACCGCTGGTAGCATACATTGTGGCAAGAGAAAATGAAATCAAGACCGTTCGAATCATTCTGACCGGAAAACAGAATCAATTTCCGGAAGAGGCAATTCGGGAAAGGATCAGGGAGATGTATGGATAAGATAGCAGTAATTGGAGATTATGACAGTATTTACGGCTTTCAGACACTGGGTCTTTCTATCTGTCCGGTCAGAGATGCCGAAGAAGGAAAAGAAAAGCTGCGTCATCTGGCTCTGGAATGTGGGATCATCTACATTACAGAGGCACTGGCAGCAGAACTGCCGGAAGAGATCGAGCGATATAAAGAACAGGTCATGCCTGCCATCATTCAGATACCGGGTGTGTCCGGCAATACAGGAGCAGGTGTAGAAGGCGTGAAAAAAAACGTGGAGCAGGCAGTCGGTTCGGATATCCTGTTTTCACAGGAATAATGGGAGGTAGATTCGGCAATGAGTAAAGGCGTAATTAAAAAAGTAGCAGGACCGCTGGTCATTGCCTCTGGAATGCGCGATGCCAATATGTTTGATGTTGTGCGTGTAAGTAAGCAGAGACTGATCGGCGAAATTATAGAGATGCACGGAGATGAGGCGTCTATTCAGGTATATGAGGAGACATCCGGACTCGGACCGGGAGAGCCGGTGGAATCCATGGAAGTGCCAATGTCCGTAGAACTCGGACCGGGGCTGATTACCAGCATTTACGATGGAATCCAGAGACCGCTGGATGATATCATGAAAATTTCAGGCAACAGTCTGAAGCGGGGTGTGGAAGTTCCGTCTCTGAAACGAAATCTGAAATGGGAGTTTGTTCCGACTGTTAAAGTCGGAGATGAAGTCGAAGAAGGAGATGTGATCGGTACGGTCCAGGAGACGCCTGTGGTACAGCAGAAGATCATGGTTCCTTATGGAGTAAAAGGGACGGTCAAAGAGATCAAAGCAGGAGAATTTACGGTTGAGGAAGTGGTTGCCGTTGTTGCCACTGATACGGGGGACAGAGAGCTTACCCTGATGCAGAAATGGCCGGTCCGCAAAGGGCGTCCGTATCAGAGAAAGCTTCCGCCGAAGATGCCGCTTGTAACCGGGCAGCGTGTGATCGATACGTTCTTCCCGATTGCAAAGGGCGGTGTGGCAGCCGTGCCGGGACCGTTCGGAAGCGGTAAGACTGTCATTCAGCATCAGCTTGCAAAATGGGCAGAGGCAGACATTGTGGTGTATATCGGATGTGGAGAGCGTGGAAATGAGATGACGGATGTTCTGAATGAATTTCCGGAGCTGAAGGATCCAAAGACAGGCCAGTCTCTGATGCAGCGAACGGTTCTGATTGCAAATACATCGGATATGCCGGTGGCAGCCCGTGAGGCTTCTATTTACACCGGAATTACGATCGCAGAATACTTCCGTGATATGGGATACTCGGTGGCATTGATGGCAGATTCTACATCCCGCTGGGCAGAGGCCCTTCGTGAGATGTCCGGACGTCTGGAGGAGATGCCGGGTGAAGAAGGGTATCCGGCATATTTGGGAAGCCGGCTGGCACAGTTTTATGAGAGAGCCGGACATGTGATCTCACTTGGAAAAGATGGAAGAGAAGGTGCGCTTTCTGTAATCGGTGCGGTATCCCCTCCGGGTGGAGATATTTCCGAGCCGGTTTCTCAGGCAACGCTTCGTATCGTGAAAGTATTCTGGGGACTGGATTCCGCACTGGCTTACAAACGGCATTTCCCGGCAATTAACTGGCTGAACAGCTATTCTTTGTATCTGGATGATATGGAGACCTGGTTCAATGCCAATGTGGCATCTGACTGGATGGAAGGCCGTCAGAAGATGATGACACTTCTGCAGGAAGAGGCAGAGCTGGAGGAGATCGTAAAAATGGTAGGTATGGATGCTCTTTCACCGGGTGACCGGCTGAAAATGGAAGCGGCCAGATCCATCCGTGAAGATTTCCTGCATCAGAACTCTTTCCATGAGATCGATACGTATACTTCGCTGAAAAAACAGCATATGATGATGAAGCTGGTCATGGCATTTTATGAGAAGGCAGTGGAGGCACTTTCAGGCGGTGCATCTCTGCAGGATCTGATCAATATGCCGGTCAGAGAGCAGATTGGACGTTTTAAATATGTGCACGAGGACGATCTGGATACAGAATATGAGAAAGTAAATCAGGAACTGGATGCGGAAATTTCCGCTGCACAGGGGAAGGAGGGCTTCTAAATGCCAAAAGAGTACAGAACCATACAGGAAGTAGCCGGACCTTTGATGCTGGTGCGCGGTGTAGAAAATGTAACTTATGATGAACTGGGAGAAATTGAGCTTGCAAGTGGGGAGACAAGGCGCTGTAAAGTGCTGGAGATCAATGGAAACGATGCATTGGTGCAGTTGTTTGAAAGCTCCACAGGAATCAACCTGTCCAACAGTAAGGTCAGATTCTTAGGACGAAGCATGGAGCTTGGTGTATCTGAGGATATGTTGGGCCGTGTATTTGACGGACTGGGCCGCCCCATCGACAATGGACCACAGATTCTGCCGCAGGCACGGATGGATATCAACGGACTTCCGATGAATCCAGCTGCGAGAAGCTATCCGGAGGAATTTATCCAGACCGGAGTCTCTGCGATTGATGGATTAAATACACTGGTACGTGGACAGAAACTGCCGATCTTTTCAGCATCCGGACTGCCCCATGCAAAACTGGCTGCCCAGATTGCAAGACAGGCAAAAGTACTGGGAACGGATGAAAAATTTGCGGTTGTATTTGCTGCGATGGGAATTACTTTCGAAGAGTCCAACTTCTTTGTGGAGAGCTTTAAGGAGACCGGAGCCATTGACAGAACGGTTTTGTTTGTAAACCTGGCAAATGACCCGGCCATTGAGCGAATCGCAACGCCGAAAATGGCGCTGACGGCTGCGGAATATCTGGCATTTGAAAAAGATATGCATGTTCTGGTCATCCTGACAGATATCACCAACTATGCGGATGCGCTGCGTGAAGTGTCTGCGGCACGAAAAGAAGTGCCGGGACGACGCGGATATCCGGGATATATGTACACAGACCTTGCCACGATGTATGAGCGTGCGGGGCGTCAGAACGGCAAAAAGGGAAGTATCACGATGATCCCGATCCTGACCATGCCGGAGGATGACAAGACCCATCCAATCCCTGACCTGACCGGATATATTACAGAAGGACAGATTATTTTGAGCAGGGAGCTGTACCGAAAAGGTGTGACACCTCCAATCGATGTACTGCCGTCCCTTTCCCGTCTGAAAGACAAAGGAATCGGAGAGGGCAAGACCAGAGCTGATCATTCCAATACCATGAATCAGTTGTTTGCAGCTTATGCACGAGGAAAAGATGCAAAAGAGCTGATGGTGATCCTTGGAGAAGCAGCTCTGACAGAGATTGACCTGATGTATGCAAAATTTGCAGATGCATTTGAAAAGGAATATGTTTCTCAGGGATATAATACGGATCGAAGCATTGAAGAGACGTTGAATATCGGGTGGAAACTTCTTTCCATGCTGCCAAGAACCGAGTTGAAACGTATTGACGACAAGTTTTTGGATCAGTATTATCAGGCATAAATGTTATGTCCGGAAAGAGAGGTGAGAAACGATGGCATCAAAACAGGTGAATCCTACCCGTATGGAATTGACCCGCTTGAAAAAGAAAAGGATTACGGCAATCCGTGGCCACAAACTTTTGAAAGATAAACGGGATGAGCTGATGCGTCAGTATCTGGATCTGGTGCGGGAAAACATGGAAGTGCGTAAAAAAGTGGAAGCCGGGATTCTCGCAGCAAATAAAAATTTTGTCATTGCCAAAGCGGGGATGTCTGAGGCGGCATTGAATACTGCATTGATGGCACCAAAGCAGGGGATTATGCTGACACCGGGAGAGAAAAACATCATGAGTGTCAACATTCCTACATTTGCATATCAGACAAGGACGGCCGATGAAAATGATATTTACTCATATGGGTTTGCGTTTACATCCAGTGATCTGGACGGAGCAGTGAAGTCTCTGGCAGATATTCTGCCGGATATGATCCGTCTGGCAGAATGTGAGAAGGCATGTCAGTTGATGGCAGCAGAGATTGAAAAAACGAGACGACGTGTCAATGCATTAGAGCATGTGATCATTCCGGAGGCAGAGGAAAATATTAAATATATTACAATGAAACTGGATGAAAATGAGAGAAGCACTCAAATCCGTCTGATGAAGGTGAAAGATATGATGCTGGAGGATGCGCATCATTATAAAGAGAAGATGCAGGAATAGAATCCGTAAGAAAGCAAGAGGGGCGGTTCAGGTGACCAGCCCCCCCTTTTTTGTATTAGTGCGTTTTTTTATATTTTTGAATGATGGCATTCATGGTATCCCATTTTGCTTCCATGTCAGATACCAGCTTAAACTGTGTGCGGCATCTGTCTAAGTTATGGTTTTCCCGATGAATCTTAAAATAGGTATCTCCCTGCAGATAATCTGTTAAAAATCTCATGCCACACTCAAAGGTCATTACTTTGGCTCCAAGAGGCAGCAATTCAATTTCTTTTGTTGTTAATTTTCCGGCACAGCCTTCAATAAATCCTTTTGCGTAAATATCAAATAAGTTCATATCACACTGGATTTTATCGAGGTCAGTTTCATCTTCTGCGCCTGTACTTGCACCGAAACGGATAGAATCTCCAAAATCATTCATGGCAAGTCCCGGCATAACGGTATCCAGGTCAATCACACAGATTCCTTTGTGGGTTTCGTTATCGATCATAATGTTATTTAATTTTGTATCATTATGCGTGACACGAAGTGGCAATTCTTTGTTTTCAAGCATATCTCCAAATGCATTTGCGAGATCTTCATGAGCAAGAACAAACTGAATTTCATCCTGAACAGAATGTGCACGTCCGCAAACATCTTCTTTCACAGCTTTTTTAAATGTTTCAAAGCGGGCTTTTGTATCATGGAATCCTTTGATCGTTTCATGAAGGGTTTCTGCCGGATAATCGGCCAGTAATCTTTGGAAATTACCAAAAGAGACTGCGCTTTGATAAAAGTCTTCCTCACTTTCTACCTGGTCGTAACTTGTAGCACCTTCAATAAAATTATAACATCTCCAGTATTCACCCTCGGAATCCACAAAATATGAGTTTCCGTCTTTGGTCGGAATCACGTTTAATGTTTCTCGTTCAGGATCACCTCCGTTTTCAATGATTTTTTTACGGAGAAATGATGTCACTCCTAAAATATTTTCCATTAACTCTTCCGGGTTTTTAAAAATATTTTTATTCATGCGCTGTAAGATTACACGGCCTTCGGTTCCCTCTTCTCTTTTTAATGTGACCAAAAAGGTATCGTTGATATGTCCGCTTCCGTAACGTACTGCCTTCATTACCATTGCGTTTAACTGGAAATTGAGCAATGCTTCCGTTTCCCCGCACCAGACTTTTTCCGGATAGATACCGTCGTCTTTCATAGTCTGAATTGCATTTACGACAACCTGTTTATCATCCTTGTATGTCACACCGTACCATTTATCTTTTGAGGTAAGCACAGACACGGTTGCCCGATTTTCTTTTAATAAATTACTTACTACGGTTGGGAGGAAATATTCACATTTTAATGGATTATGTTCTAAACCTTCTTTCAGAAATGCAGCAAATCCTGCTTTGATTTCCTGAAGAAATCCTTCTGAGAATCCCCACATATTCATAGAAACGACAGCATCCATTGGAAGCTCTGTCCAGGAGGCTCCATCATCCTCTGTAAAAGCGGCCCGCTCTCCCTTTTTTTCAATATGAGTGCGTTCGGTAACTTCTACTAAATATCCATTTTCATCCACAGTACAAACGCCCCGTGCGACATGACCGTTTTCTGTCAATGTATTTTTTAAATGATATCCTACCATTGTAAAACGGTATTTATCATCATCTTTCTGTGTTGACAGGAAATGATAAATTTTCTGGAATGCATCTCTTCCATAGTAATCATCCGCATTGATCACAGCAAAAGGACCATCTACAACATCAATACAGCTGAGAACGGCATGTGCGGTTCCCCATGGTTTTATTCTTCCGTCTGGAACTTCAAACCCTTCCGGAAGATTCGTCAAGTCCTGGAATACGTATTCTACGTCCATGACGTCTGCCATACGATTTCCGATTACTTCTTTAAAATCTTTCTCATTTTCTTTTTTGATAATAAAAACGACTTTTTCAAATCCTGCTCTTTTGGCATCAAAAATGGAAAAATCCATGATGATATGTCCCTGATCATCGATTGGGTCAATTTGTTTTAATCCTCCATAACGGCTTCCCATTCCTGCGGCCATAATGACTAATACTGGTTTTTTCATAATATATTCCTCCATATAATTATCATTGATTTGATAGATTTGTGAAAATTAACGCAGATTCTCTACAAAAGTGTCGAAATCTACAACGGTCCCGTTTGCTCTTGATTCCTCGGCTGCAAACACGATCAGGTGATTATTTACGGATGTTCGGATGTCAGAAACAGAGAAGCCTTGATATTCCCCAGTCAGATACTCATAAAGAGAGTACACAATGCCATCATCGCCGCCGCCATGCCCATTCGTAATGCCATCTTTGGCAACAATCGGAATTTCTGTAGTCTGCTTTGTTTCGAATTCATATATTGTAATAGGAGTTCCGAGCCCGTCCATTGCTGCGTGCAATTCCCCTTTTGTTCCCATAATATGTATAAATCTGCCGCCTTTGTTGAAGGCATTCATAGTAAAGGTAACAGTGATATCATCTTCAAAAATCATATTGACAGTCTGATGGTCTACAACATCGTTATCACATTTGAATACACATTTTCCATATTGTGTTGTACGAAGTGCTGTTTCCACCATTTCATCAGTGGGATTTGCTTCTCTGGTTGAGGTTGTTCGAAACCAGTCATTTTCCTTATCGTCCAGATAAAGTCTGACAGCATTATATGGGCAGGTGTCTGCTTTCGGACATCCCTGAATACAATAGTCCGGTGCATCTTTTGGAGCATTTTCCTCTTTAAAATAGGATAAGGTGCCAAAAGATTGTACTTTTTTACACTTCTTTCCAATTAACCATTGCAGAATATCCATATCATGGCAGGATTTTTGCAACAGCATACAGGAAGATCTTTTAGAGTTCCCCCAATTTCCTCTGACAAAACTGTGGCTTTGATGTACATTTCCAACACATTCTTCATGATTAACAGAAATAATATCTCCCAGTCTTCCGTCATTGATCAGTTCTTTGATTGTAATAAAAAATGGTGTATATCGAAGTACGTGACAAACAATGACTTTACTTCCCATTTGTTCCGCATAATCTGCAATTTTATTGCATTCCTCCGGGTCCGGGGATACTGGTTTTTCCAATAAAATGTCATATTGCAAAGAAATTGCTTTCAGTGTCGGTTCCAGATGTTGTTTGTCCATCGTTGAAATAACAGCAACATCCGCGATCTTTCCAAGATCAAGTAATGGCTTCCAATCTTCAAAGCACAGATCATCGGCTATCTGATGTTTTTTCTGGATATTATTTCTACGGCTCTCGATGGGTTCTGCAACTGCAATAACTTTGAATTTGTCACTCATCTGAGCCATAATATCGGTATATGTTTCACCCCTGTTTCCTGCACCGATCAAAATTACTTTTAAAACTTTGTCCATGTTCATTCTCCTTCTTATTTACAGGACTCTTTGTTAGTGTTATTATACACATATAAAAAGAGCAAATCTATGCAATAAAAGTCCAAAAATATGTAATTTTAGATCAGGAATGGGGAGGAGCTGTATGTTGATCAAAAATGAATTTCCGGCAATTCCGATTATCGAACAAATTCATATAACCAGTATGCATTCTTTGTTTAAAATTCATTATGAGTGTGGTTTTGAATTTCCAGGTGAGACGCACGATTTCTGGGAATGCTTGTATATTTTAGACGGGGAGCTCTGCGTTTCTGCTGACGAACGTATCTATAATATGTCGCAGGGTGAACTTATTTTTCACAAACCATTAGAGTTTCATAAATTTATCGTGAACAATCCGAAAGGAGCTACCGTGCTTACTTTTTCTTTTTCGGCAGGTGGTCCATTAACTTTTTGGCTTCGCAATAAAGTGTTTAAACTTTCTCAGGAGCAGACACAAATTATAGATTCTTTACTTGTATATATGCAGAATAAAGTTGATTTAATTAATATAGAAACAGAAAAAATAGAGTATTATTATTTACATCCTTTTTCCAGATTTCCATATTATTCTCAAATTATTGTAAGTTACCTTTGCCAATTATTTTTGAGTCTCGCGGAGCAGGGAACATTATCCTCTGTTTCTTCTGTTCCGGATGCGATCACGTTTCGTAATGCGATCAATTTTTTAAATACGAATCTCGACTGCCAGCCAACGGTAAGTGAAATTGCAGAATACTGTAATATCAGTGACGCCAGTTTGAAAAGAATATTTGATAAATATGCAGGGATAAGCGTGCACAAATATTTGTTAAAGTTAAAAATTAATGTAGCAAAAAAATTATTGCAGGATGGTGGGCAGGTATCTGTTGTTGCAGAGAATCTTGGATTTGCCAGTCAAAGTTATTTTTCAAAAGCATTTAAGAGAGAAACTGGTTTTACTCCATCTGATTTTGCTAAAAATTCCCAGACATAGTTGACTCTCGTATGTCTGGGAATTTCATAGTCAGAATTAGTTACAGTCCGAATTCTTTAAATAAATTCTGCTGATAGTCATGGTCTTTGGCCGCCTTTATGATATCCTCCATTCGGTCAGCCTTGGACAGTGCAATAATCAGAGCGTTGATGCGTTTTTCTGTTGCTTTGGTGCTTTCTTTTTTTGTAATTTCTACGGCTGATTCTACCTCTGCATTGATTTTTTCCTGTACCTGTTTTTTTACTTCCGCATCAATCTCATCTTTCATCAATTCCCGCAGTGCATCACACATTCCTTTTACCTCCTCAAACTTCTGTTTGTTGGCCCGCACGATCAATTCCATGACGGAGCGATACAGTGCGTTTGCTTGTTTTTGAAATGAATAAGATATTTCACGTCATTTTTATGAAATAAAATGAATGTTAGAAAAAATATGCTTTATATTAGTCTAACATATTTTAAGGAAAATCACCATATCTCAAAAATCACATATATTAGTCATATAATGTCTGAAACGGAAGTGTGGATCTATGAATAAAAAATTACCGTATTACATGGCGTATCCTCTGCCTCTTCAGTATGATGATGAGCGCAAAGAGCGTAGAGATTATGAGTACATGAAGAGTCTTTATCCGGATGTGGCAAAACGGCTGCTCCCGTATATAGAGGAAGAATGTGACAGGATGGAATATGACAACAGCATGATGTATGATGAATATCCTGACCGTCTGCAGCTGCATCTGATGTGCAAAAGAGTCTGTGAAAATGTAAGAAAACATGAAAAAATTTTCTATGGAACAGAATATGAAGGACTTCTGTCGCAGGCAGAAGAAAACAGTGTCATGAAGATGGAAGAGGCAGAGCGGATGCAGGAGCCGGAATCTGAATGGGAACCTGAATTTATGCAGGTGCAGGAACAGAATCGGCGGGAACCGGAAAGAAGACGTATGCCAAACTGGCTTCAGAATCTGATTGAAGTTATGCTGTATCATGAACTATATAAAAGAAGAAGTGATCATCGCAGGTCTCGCCACAGAATTTACTAATTGCAGATTTTGTGCTATGATAAAAACGATGTAGACACGAAGATTTTGGGATAAAAGTTAACATGATTATGGAAAAATAAGGGTGAAAATACGTATGAAGAATCTGATTTTTATAGGAATGCCGGCAGTTGGAAAGAGTACGGTCGGAGTGGTTGTCGCAAAACGGCTGGGAATGGAATTTATCGATACAGATTTATTGATTCAGAAGCAGGAGGGACGTCTGCTCAGAGAGATTATAGCAGATGTGGGGGAAGATGGATTTCTTGCCATTGAGAATCAGGTGAATTGTCAGGTGAATGCCGAGCGCGCCGTAATCTCTCCGGGAGGAAGTGTCGTATACTGCGAAGAGGCGATGAAACATTTTAAAGAAATAGGAACAGTCGTATATTTGAAGGCTTCTTATCGCACAATAAAAGAGAGGATCCGCAGTCCGAAAAAGCGGGGAGTCGTACTCAGAGAAGGGCAGACTTTCCGGGATTTGTATGAAGAACGGACAAAACTTTTTGAACAATATGCAGACCTTACGATATGCGAGGACGGCTGTCAGATTGAGGAAACGATCGATGCAGTTTTGACGCAGATCGAGGCGCTGGAGAAAAAATGATTTTACAAATTGAAATTTTATGGTATAATAACTAATCGTATTATAGGGTAAAAAGGCGAATTATCGTTTCTTTTTGCTTTTATAAGGCGGGAGTAATGAAATTTAACAAGGGACTACGATAGAATTATCGATAATCGAGGTGCAATATGGAGCAGTATATTATTAAAGGCGGCAATCCGCTGGTAGGGGAAGTTGAAATCGGCGGAGCTAAAAATGCGGCACTGGCTATTCTCGCGGCAGCGATCATGACAGACGAGACCGTTCTGATTGACAATCTGCCGGATGTAAATGATATCAATGTGTTGCTGGAGGCGATTCAGGGAATCGGAGCAATGGTTCAGAGAGTTGACAGACACACAGTTAAGATTAACGGAAGCGCAATTACAGACTTTAATATAGAATATGATTATATCAAGAAGATCAGAGCATCTTACTATCTTTTGGGTGCGATGCTCGGAAAGTACAAGAGAGCAGAAGTGGCTCTGCCGGGCGGATGCAATATCGGAAGCAGACCGATCGATCAGCATCTGAAGGGATTCCGCGCATTGGGTGCGGATGTGGATATTGAGCACGGCAAGATCGTGGCAGAAGCAGAGCATCTGAGAGGAACACATCTGTATTTTGATGTGGTCTCTGTAGGAGCAACGATCAATGTGATGATGGCAGCAGCCATGGCGGACGGTCTTACGATCATGGAGAACGTTGCCAAGGAGCCTCATGTCGTAGATGTTGCGAACTTCTTAAACAGCATGGGAGCGAACATCCGCGGTGCCGGAACAGATGTGATCAAGATCCGTGGAGTCAAGAGCCTTCATAAGACAGAATATTCCATCATTCCGGATCAGATTGAAGCAGGTACTTTTATGTTTGCTGCAGCAGCGACAAAGGGAGATGTGACGGTATTAAATGTCATTCCGAAACATCTGGATGCGACAATCTCCAAGCTTGTGGACATCGGATGTGAAGTAGAAGAGTTTGATGATGCGGTAAGAGTGGTGGCGAAGAACCGCTTGAGAAGCACACAGGTGAAGACATTGCCGTATCCGGGATATCCGACAGACATGCAGCCGCAGATCGGGGTAGTGCTTGCGCTCGCGCAGGGTACAAGTACGATCACAGAGAGTATTTTTGAGAACAGATTTAAGTATCTGGATGAGCTGGCAAGAATGGGTGCAGTGATCAAAGTAGAGGGCAACTCTGCAACCATCGAAGGTGTAGAGAAGTTTTCCGGAGCGAGAGTCAGTGCGCCGGATTTAAGAGCAGGTGCGGCGCTTTGTATCGCAGGGCTTGCGACAGACGGAATCACTATTGTGGATGATATCGTCTATATCCAGAGAGGATACGAGAGATTTGAAGAAAAGCTGCGCGGTCTTGGCGGAATCATTGAAAAGGTTTCTGATGAGAAAGAGATTCAGAAATTTAAGCTGAAAGTAGGCTGATATATAACGGGGGAGTGAAGATGCAGGACGGTGAGTTCTGCATCTTTTGATAAATCACAGGGAGGTTCAAAAGAGAAAATGAGCAGTGAACGATACGATGAAGCGGTAAGGGAACAGAAGAAAGCAGAGCGCAAAAAGCAGGTGCAAAAGCAGGTTATGATCCTTGTGATCGCTCTGGTGGTGATCGCAGTTGCAGCTGCGGCAGTGTTTTTCACGATAAAAGGTAAGAAAAGCGAGCCAAAAGATACAACGAAGGCATCGAGCAGCGGACTTGCCGGTGCGATCAGTGCAAGCTATGAGACATTTGCTTCTGAGGCAGATCCGGATGCGTCTGCGGAAGACGTAAAAAAAGAAGCAGAGGACTTTGCAGCATGGATCCAGAAGACATATCCGGATGAATCTTCCGGGAAGCTTCAAAAAACCATGAAATCAGGAAAAGTATCCGCAGAGGATTTTTATAGCAGCTATGGAAAGACGCTGCATGTGCTGTCTGATGAGTATAAAGGGTACTTAAAAGATGATGAGACAGCAGCTGCAAATCATATCTATCAGAAAGACGGCGCGAAGGACGGACAGGCGGAGATCGCGATAGCAGGGAACCTGACACTGACAGAAGAAGGTTATACACTGGGCAAATACGATGAGACTGGAGATTTAAGCCAGATGCTCTCAGAGCAGATTTTAAGTGCGATGACAGGAGCGGATGCACTCTTTTTGAATCAGGAATTCAGCATCAGCAGTAAAGGGGAGGCATTATCAGGAAAGACTTCGATCCTGCATGCCAATGCAGAACGTATGAATATATTGGAAGCATTGGGAGCAGATGTTGTGTCTCTTGGAAATGAGCATGCGGCAGGTTATGGACAAGATGCCTTAAAAGAGAACATGGAGCTGTTAAAAAATGCAGGAATGGCATATGTAGGAGCAGGAACAGATGCCGCAGATGCTGCGCAGCCGGTGTATTTGATCATCAATGGAATCAAGATTGGATTTACATCAGCTTCCGGCATGGAAGATTCTTATGATATGGCGGCAGGTGACGGCAAAGCGGGGATTTTAGAATATACAGAGGCAGAGCAGTATACAAAAGTAATCCAGGAGGCTGCCACAAAGTGCGATTATCTGATTGTGTATGATCATGAAGGAAAAGGGGATGCCAATGGTGTGGAATCCTACCAGAAAGAGCATGCAGCTGCATTTTTGCAGGCAGGAGCGGATATCGTGATTGGCGGACACTCTGATCGTCTGCAGGGAATTGAGTATATCGATGGAAAACCGGTTGTGTACAGCATAGGATCTGTGCTGACAGACGGAACAAGCAGATATTCGGCAGTATTAAAGCTCAACATCACATCAGAAGGGTTAAAAGAGATGTCGCTCGTTCCGGGAATCCAGACAGAAGATATGACAGAATATCTGGATTCTACAGAGACACAGAAGAAGATGTATGATGCAGTTGCAGCTCTGTGCCCGAATGCATCGATTGATGAAAATGGAGTCGTTACAGAGAAAAAATAGAATTCCATATTGACATTTCTGGTAATACGGTGTAGAGTTCTATTGTCACAAAAATGAATATGAAAACTTTCTCTTATTCAGAGCAGTGGAGGTACAAAGGACCTGTGAAGCTGCGGCAACCCCGTCAAGGAAGGTGCCGACCTGAGCGAGCAATCGAACAATAAGAGGATTGTTTTGCTAAAGAACAGTCCGCTTTTTGGCGGGCTGTTTTTTAATTAGAAGAGATGCAGTCCGAAAAGAGAGAAAGAAACAAAGAAGGAGGAACAAAATGGAAAAATTATTATTTACATCGGAATCTGTTACAGAGGGACATCCGGATAAGATCTGTGATGCGATTTCAGATGCGATCCTGGACGCTTTGATGGAGCAGGATCCGATGAGCCGTGTTGCATGTGAGACTTGCGTGACAACCGGTATGGTCATGGTCATGGGAGAGATTACAACAAAAGCATATGTAGATATTCCGAAAATTGTAAGAGATACAGTGCGTGAGATCGGATACACAAGAGGAAAGTTCGGATTTGATGCAGATACATGCAGCGTGCTGACAACGATCGATGAGCAGTCGGCAGATATTGCGCTTGGAGTGGACAAGGCGCTGGAAGCAAAAGAAAATAAAATGTCCGATAATGAACTGGAAGCAATCGGAGCAGGAGATCAGGGTATGATGTTTGGATATGCATCCAACGAAACAGCAGAATTTATGCCGTATCCGATCGCAATGGCACACAAACTTGCCCTTCAGCTGACAAAAGTGCGCAAGGACGGAACGCTCTCTTACCTGCGTCCGGACGGAAAGACACAGGTAACAGTAGAGTATGATGAGAATGGAACTCCGAAACGTCTGGATGCAGTGGTACTTTCTACACAGCATGATCCGGATGTGACACAGGAACAGATCCACGCAGATATCAAGAAATATGTATTTGACGAGATCATCCCGGCTGAGATGGTAGATGAACATACAAAATTCTTCATCAATCCGACAGGCCGTTTTGTGATCGGCGGACCACACGGAGACAGCGGTCTGACCGGAAGAAAGATTATTGTAGATACTTACGGCGGAATGGCACGTCACGGCGGCGGGGCATTCTCCGGAAAAGACTGTACAAAGGTAGACCGTTCTGCGGCATATGCAGCACGTTATGCAGCAAAGAACATTGTGGCAGCAGGACTGGCTGACAAGTGCGAAATTCAGCTTTCTTATGCGATCGGTGTTGCTCAGCCGACTTCCATTATGGTAGATACATTCGGAACAGGAAAAGTATCCGAAGAAAAACTGGTGGAGATCGTGCGTGAGAACTTTGATCTTCGTCCGGCAGGAATCATCAAAATGCTGGATTTAAGACGTCCGATCTACAAACAGACTTCTTCTTACGGACACTTTGGAAGAAACGATCTGAATCTTCCGTGGGAAAAACTGGACAAAGCAGAAGTATTGAAAAAATATTTATAACAGTAGACGGAATGCCTCTTTTGGTTTATAGTAATACGAAAGAGGTGCGGAAAATAAAAAAGAAGGACAGGGACCTGCACCAGGGACTGTCCTCTTTTCTGTATTAGAGCATGCAGGATGGGAGGCGATGAAGATGAAATTAAAAACCAAGCTGATTCTTGCGTTTATGATCGTGATGATTCTGCCTACATTGTTTACAACTGTAGCGATGACGGCATTTGCGCCAAAAGCGGTGAATGATATTCAGGAATTATATCTGATCATTGTATTTTGCACGGCATCAGCTCTGATCTTCTGGATTTACAGGACGGTTTCACTGCCGCTTGCAAAACTGCAGGCAGCGGCCCGCAATATCAAAGAGGGCAATCTGGATTTTGAAATTAAGAATGAGACCAATGATGAAATCGGACAGCTCTGTCAGGATTTTGAAGAGATGCGTTTGAGACTGAAGGCAAACGCAGAAGAAAAGGTGGCATACGATAAAGAGAACAAAGAATTGATCAGTAATATTTCCCATGATCTGAAGACACCGATCACGGCTATCAAAGGTTATGTGGAAGGAATTATGGATGGAGTTGCAGACACTCCGGAGAAGATGGACAGATATATCAAGACCATCTACAATAAGGCGAATGAAATGGATCTTCTGATCAATGAACTGACATTCTATTCCAAGATCGATACGAACCGTATTCCGTATAATTTTACGACGATTTCAGCAAAGCAGTATTTTGGTGACTGTGCAGAGGATTTGTTTATGGAACTGGAGGCAAAGGGCGTACAGTTTCGGTATAGAAATTATCTGGAGACAGATTCTAAGGTGATTGTGGATCCGGAGCAGCTTCGAAGAGTGATCAGCAATATTGTAGGGAATTCTGTAAAATATATGGATAAGTCAGATCCTTCCATTACCATGGATTTAAAGGATGTAGGAGATTTTGTTCAGATTGAACTGGGAGACAACGGAAAAGGGATTGCGGCGAAAGATCTTCCGAATATATTTGACCGGTTTTACCGGACAGATGCGTCACGGAATTCTTCCAAAGGCGGAAGCGGGATCGGGCTTTCGATCGTGAAAAAAATTGTAGAAGAGCATGGCGGAAAGATCTGGGCTACCAGTGAAGAGGGCGTCGGGACAACCATGTACTTTGTAATCAGAAAATATCAGGAGGTACCAATGAATGAGTAAACGAATATTGATTGTAGAAGATGAGGAAAGTATTGCAGATTTAGAACGGGACTATCTGGAGTTGAGCGGATTTCAGGTAGAAGTGGCAAATGACGGAGAGACAGGGCTTAACAAGGCAATGAAAGAGGAGTTTGATCTGATCATTCTGGATCTGATGCTTCCGGGAGTGGATGGGTTTGAAATCTGCCGTGAAGTGCGGAGTCAGAAAAATACACCGATCATTATGGTATCTGCAAAGAAGGATGACATTGACAAGATCCGTGGTCTCGGACTGGGAGCAGACGATTATATGACAAAGCCATTCAGCCCGAGTGAGCTGGTGGCAAGAGTGAAGGCGCATTTGTCCCGTTATGAGCGTCTGATCGGAAGCAATGTAGAAGAAAATGATGTGATCGAGATCCGTGGTCTGAAGATCGATACGACAGCGAGAAGGGTGTGGGTGAATGGAGAAGAACGTTCCTTTACGACAAAAGAATTTGATCTTTTAACGTTCCTTGCAGGACATCCGAATCATGTATATACAAAAGAAGAGTTGTTCCGGGAAATCTGGGATATGGAATCCGTAGGAGACATTGCGACTGTGACGGTGCATATTAAAAAGATCCGTGAAAAAATCGAGTATGATACATCTCATCCGCAATATATTGAGACAATATGGGGGGTAGGATACCGGTTTAAGGTATAAAATAGAGATGAAGACAGACTGGCATAATTTGTACAACAAAATTCAGGAAAAAAGAAAAAAAGTAACATTCAGCACCATGCAGATCATTGCATTTGGTTTTTTGGGAGTGATTTTTCTTGGCAGTATTCTGCTGTATCTTCCCATTAGCAATCAGGAGCCGATCGCATATCTGGATGCGCTGTTTGTATCCGTGTCTGCAGTGTGTGTAACCGGCCTGGTGACGGTCGTTCCGGCAGTACAGTTTACAGTATTTGGCAAGATCATACTACTTTTGCTGATCCAGATCGGAGGGCTGGGCGTGATCGCATGTACCATGGCAGTATTTCTGGCAATCCGCAAAAAGATTACGATGAAAAGCAGAGTCATGATCCAGCAGACGTATAATTTAGAGACGTTGAGCGGGCTAGTACGTTTTATTATCCGTATTTTGAAAGGGACAGTTCTCGTAGAGGGAATCGGAGCTGTGTTATTTTCATTTTATTTTGTGCCTGAGTATGGATTTATCAGGGGACTGGCATATGGGGTCTTCCATTCTGTGTCCGCATTCTGTAATGCAGGAATTGATATATTGGGCACCACCAGCTTTATGGAATATGTTAAGTCACCGCTGATCAGTCTGACGACCATGTTTTTGATCGTAGCAGGGGGTCTTGGCTTTACAGTATGGCATGATGTGCGAATGAACCTGCAGGATGTGGCAGGACAGAAACGCCCCTTAAAACGCTTGTTTACGAGATTGCATCTTCAGTCCAAGATGGTGATCGTCATGACAGCGGGATTGATCATGATAGGAACGCTGGGATATTTTCTGCTGGAGTATCACAATGATGCAACCATCGGAAAGCTTGGATTTGGTGAAAAGCTTCTGGCATCCGGATTTCAGTCCGTGACGACGAGAACAGCTGGATTTGCTACAGTTTCTCAGGCAGAACTGACTTCGGCATCCAAGTTGTTTGGATGTATTCTGATGTTTATCGGAGGTTCTCCGGGAGGTACGGCGGGCGGTATCAAGACGACGACAATGGCCATCTTGCTGCTCACCTGTGCTGCAGTGATCCGGGGAAGAAAATCAACGGAGTGTTTCGGAAGAAGGCTTGCAGAATCCAATGTACGTTCCGGGATTGCGATTGTATTTCTTACATTTGCAATCTGGCTGACAGGTCTGTTCGGACTTGCTGTTTTAGAGCCTGATGAGCGGTTTATCGACTTGATGTACGAGGCGACCTCCGCGATCGGAACGGTGGGACTTTCCGCAGATCTGACGCCGTCGCTGACAAGAGGCAGTCATGTGATCCTGATGATCCTCATGTATGTGGGGCGAATCGGGCCGATCACCATGGCGCTGGTATTTGCCGGAAGAGAAGATATGCAGGCAAAATTCAGAGATTTGCCGGAAAAACGGATTATGTTAGGATAGAAGAGGAAAAAAGACATGAAAAGACAATTTGCAGTGTTTGGATTGGGAAGTTTCGGGCGGAGTGTTGCCCTGACACTGGAAAATCTGGGATGCGATGTAGTGGTAGTAGATAAATCATATGAAAAGATCCAGGAGATTTCAGATATGGTCTCTTATGCGATGCGGGCGGATGTGTCAGATCCCGATGCACTTCATGCACTGGGGGGAAGAAATCTGGACGGAGCAGTTGTTGCGGTCTCTGAAAATCTGGAAGCGAGCATTATGGCCACGATCATCTCCAAAGAGATGGGAATCCCGTATGTGCTGGCAAAGGCGAAAGATGAGCTGCAGGGCGCGATTCTCGAAAAGGTGGGGGCAGATGCCATTGCCTATCCGGAGTGTGACATGGGAGAACGAGTTGCAAAAAGCCTGATGTCTACTGCGTTTACGGACTGGATCGAGCTGTCGTCCGAATACAGTATGGCAGAGGTGGCAATTCCGGGAAAATGGGTAGGCAAAAGCCTCAGTGAATTAAAAATCCGGGAACAGTACGGAATCAATGCAGTCGGAATCATTCAGGGAGAGAAGGTGGAGGTTACCCTGGATCCCTATGCACCGCTTCCGAAAGATGCAATCCTGATTTTGATCGGAGCAACCGCTGTTCTGGAAAAATTTCATACATGGAAGTAGGAAAGATGATCACAAGTACAAGTAATCAAAGAATCAAAGAATTATCTCAAATACAGAAAAAAAGCAAGGTGCGGAGCCGCGAGGGAGTTTTCGTTGCGGAAGGGATCCGCATGGTGAGGGAAACGCCTTATGAGCGTCTTGTCAGCCTGTATTTTTCGGAGAGTTTTGAAAAAAAATATGGAAATGAAGTATTGGATGCAATTTCCGGGGGAGATTTAAAAATCCGGGAGCAGATTCGGAGAAAGACGGAGATTTTGTCTGATGCGGTATTTTCTTATGTGTCTGATACTAAGACACCGCAGGGAGTTCTGGCAGTGGTGCGTCAGATGGAGTATACACTGGAGCAGATGACAGATGGAGTTATCCCGCATCTGATGATCTTAGATAACCTGCAGGATCCGGGCAATCTGGGAACAATCTTTCGGACAGCGGAGGCTGCCGGAGTGACAGGTATCATCATGAGCCGGGACTGTGTGGATATTTATAATCCGAAGACGATCCGCTCGACAATGGGGGCGCTTTACCGGATGCCGTTTGTATATGTGGAGAATCTGAGAGAAATGATCCATACATTAAAAGAAAAAAACATCAAAAGCTATGCGGCACATCTGGATGGAAAGAACACCTATGATAAAGAAGATTACAGGCAGGGAACGGCTTTCCTGATCGGGAATGAGGGAAACGGACTCAGAGAAGAGATTGCACAGTGTGCGGATACCTGGATCCGGATTCCGATGTGCGGACAGGTGGAGTCGTTGAACGCAGCAGTGGCAGCGACAGTTCTGATGTTTGAAGTCAGCAGGCAGAGGAGAGGATAAACCATTTTCAGAAATTGACAGGGGTGATAGTATGGAACCATTGTTAGATCTGACAAAAGAATATGGTCTGGTGTTGGATGGCGGCGGAGCAAGAGGGGCCTATCAGATCGGTGCATGGACAGCGCTTGAGGAAGCAGGCGTGAATGTCTGTGCGGTGGCAGGGACTTCTGTAGGAGCATTAAACGGTGCTCTGATCTGCATGGACAGTGTGGAGAATGCACAGAAGGTCTGGGCAGAGATGAAGTTTTCCAGAGTCATGGATGTGGATGATGAGTGGATGCAGCATCTGTTTAGCAAAGATGGAAAATTAAAAGAAGTACTCTCTGAACTCTGGAAAAAACTCTCGGATGGAGGTGTGGATGTTACCCCGCTTCGCAATCTGATTCACGAAATGGTGGATGAAGAAAAAATCCGGCATTCGGGAAAGGAGTTCTGTCTTCTGACATTTTCTGTGACGGATATGAAAGAGATGGATCTTTCGCTGGAAGATATTCCCGAAGGCGCTCTGGAAGATTTTTTGCTTGCCAGTGCGTATCTGCTTGGATTTAAAAATGAAAAACTGCAGGGAAAGCGTTATATTGACGGAGGCGTGATCAACAATGTTCCGTTGAACTCTCTGTTAAACCGCGGGTATAAGGATATTATCACCATCCGGATCCATGGACCGGGAAGAGAGCCCCGGGCAAATATCCCGGAAGACGGGGAGGTTCATGAGATCAGCCCGAGAGTGCGGCTGGGAAGTATTCTGGAATTTGACAGCAAAAGGAGCCGGCAGAATCTAAAGATCGGGTATTATGATGCAAAACGGATGCTCTATGGTCTGGAAGGATTTATGTATTATCTGGAGCAGACCCATGAGGAGACGTGGTATGAGGACAGATTGTGTGAGATTCCGGATCTGGAGAAAGCCGAGATGGCATTTGTACTGAAACTTCCCATCGGGTGTTCTGCCAAAGAGCTGTATCTGGCAATGCTGGAAGCAAGCGCCAAGCTGCTTCGCATTCCAAAATATCAGATCTATACGGTGGATCAGCTCCGTGACCTGGTACAGACACATTATGAGAAACTGGAAGATCAGATACATCTTCCGAGATTTACACACACATTGATTCAGATAGAAAGGAACAGAACTATGAACTTAAAAGGAAGAAATTTTTTGACACTCAAAGATTTTACACCGGAAGAGATCACATATCTTCTGGATCTGGCAGCAGATCTGAAAGAGAAGAAGAAAAACGGCGAGCCGGTTGATTTCTACAGGGGCAAAAATATTGCACTGATTTTTGAGAAGACCAGTACAAGAACACGCTGTGCATTTGAAGTTGCGGCACATGATCTGGGCATGGGTTCTACCTATCTGGATCCGACCGGTTCTCAGATCGGAAAGAAGGAAAGTATCGAGGATACTGCAAGAGTACTGGGAAGAATGTATGATGGAATCGAGTACCGCGGATATGGACAGGAGATTGTGGAGGAACTTGCAAAATATGCAGGGGTTCCGGTATGGAACGGTCTGACCAATGAATATCATCCGACGCAGATGTTGGCAGATATGCTCACGATCCGTGAGAATTTCGGTACTTTAAAAGGTCTGAAACTGGTGTACATGGGTGATGCAAGATACAATATGGGAAATTCTCTGATGATCGTCTGCGCGAAGCTGGGACTGGATTTTGTGGCTTGTACAACAGAAAAGTATTTCCCGAATGAGGAACTGGTAGAGACATGCCGCGGATATGCAAAAGAGTCAGGAGCAACGATCACACTGACAGAGAATGTAGAAGAAGGAACAAAGGATGCGGATGTTATCTATACCGATGTCTGGGTATCTATGGGAGAGCCGGATGAAGTCTGGGAAGAGAGAATCCGTGAATTGTCTCCATATAAAGTGACAAAAGAAGTGATGGCAAATGCAAAAGAGTCTGCGATCTTTTTACACTGCCTGCCGGCATTCCATGATCTGAAGACAAAGATCGGAAAAGAGATGGGAGAACGGTTTGGCATTACAGATATGGAAGTGACGGATGAAGTATTTGAATCCGCACAGTCCAAAGTATTTGATGAAGCAGAAAACCGGATGCATACGATCAAAGCTGTGATGGCAGCGACACTGGGAGAGATGTAATTGAAAGCGGAAATTTTAAAAATGCTGCGGGAGAGTCAGGACTATGTTTCCGGGCAGCAGATCTGTGAGCGGTTCCAGGTATCCAGAACTGCAGTCTGGAAGGTGATCAAACAACTGAAAGAGGAAGGGTATGAAGTGGAAGCGGTACGCAACAGAGGGTATCGTCTCTCTTCTCTTCCGGATATTCTCTCCCGGGAGGAGATCGTCAGTCAGATAGATACTGTCTGGGCAGGGCAAAACGTGTATTATTTTACAGAAACAGATTCCACCAATATTCAGGCGAAAAGAATGGGAGATCAGGGGGCGCCTCACGGAACTCTGGCAGCAGCAGGACAGCAGACTGCCGGAAAAGGCAGAAGAGGAAGAACCTGGGAGTCTCCGGCGGATCAGAATATTTATATGTCACTTCTTTTGCGTCCGGAGATCGCACCGGTCAAAGCACCCATGTTGACTCTGGTTATGGCATATGCGGCTGCAATGGCGCTTCGGGAATGTACGGGTCTGGATGTACAGATTAAGTGGCCCAATGATCTGGTTATCAACGGGAAAAAAATCTGCGGAATCCTGACGGAAATGAGCACAGAGATTGATTATATCAATTATGTTGTCATTGGAATCGGGATCAATACTAATATTGAACAATTTCCGGAAGAACTAAAGCAGACTGCCACATCACTTCGGATTGAAGCAGGACACAGTATCAGACGCAGTCCACTCATTGCAGCAATTATGCGGTGGTTTGAAAAAGCATATGCCGAATTCATGAAAACGGAAGATCTTTCGGGAATCCAAAAAGCATACAATGAATTGCTTGTGAATTGCGGACGTGAGGTCCGGGTTCTGGAGCCAAAGGGAGAATGGCAGGCAGAAGCTCTTGGAATCAATAACGGTGGTGAGCTGCTTGTAAGAAAAGCGGATGGAAGTGAAACAGCGGTCTATGCGGGAGAAGTTTCCGTGCGCGGTATTTACGGATATGTTTAGTCATATAAGAAAGGAAACTGAAAATGGAAGAAGAAATTGTGCTTTGTGCGGCGAACTCTTATGAGCAGAAATACTATCTGAATCCCGAGTTTGAAATGCTGCCTGAAAGTATCAAGCAGGAATTGAATATTATGTGTGTACTCTACACAGAAGATGTAGGCGGGATCTTGATGGTTTTCTATGATGAGGATGGAAATCTGGAGTTTCGGGTAGATCACGAGGAGAATGATTTTTCGTTTGATGAGATCGGCAGTGTTTTGAAGATCAAACAGCTGCAGCAGACAAAACAGGAGCTGTTCGAGTCACTGGAATTGTTTTATAAGGTGTTTTATCTGGGAGAAGAGGTTGATCTGGAAGAAGAGTAGAGTACAGATCCTGAGAAAAGAAACGAGAGAAAGAGTTAGAGTGTGAAAATGAAACAGTTGAAAATAGGAAATGTTTTACTGGAAAATTCTTATGTACTCGGACCTATGGCAGGCGTAACAGACCTGCCATTTCGCTTGCTTTGCAAGGAGCAGGGAGCGGGTCTTCTGTGTATGGAGATGGTCAGTGCAAAAGGTATTTTCTATAATAATAAGAATACGGAAAGTCTGCTTCAGATTCATCCCGAGGAAGTGCCGGTATCGCTGCAGTTTTTTGGTTCAGATCCGAAGATCGTCAGCGAGATGGCGAAACGGGTCGAGGAACGTCCGTTTTCCATTCTGGATATCAACATGGGATGTCCGGTGCCAAAGGTCGTGCGAAACGGAGAAGGGTCTGCACTGATGAAGAATCCGAAGCTGGTATACGAACTGGTCAGTGCGACGGTAAAAGCAATCAAAAAGCCGGTTACCGTTAAGATCCGGAAAGGGTTCGATGATGAACATATCAATGCGGTGGAAATCGCGAAGATCATTGAAGAAGCAGGTGCGGCAGCAGTAGCCGTACACGGAAGAACAAGAGAACAGTATTATTCCGGAAAAGCGGACTGGGAGATCATCCGTCAGGTAAAAGAGGCAGTTTCCATCCCGGTGATCGGAAACGGAGATGTGACTTCCGGGGAAAAAGCAATCGCCATGCGTGAGCAGACCGGGTGTGACGGGGTGATGATCGCCAGAGGTGCTCAGGGGAATCCATGGATCTTTTCGGAGCTTTTAGAATATGAAAGAACAGGACGGCTTCCTGACAGACCGGATGTGGAAGAAATCAAGCAGACAATGCTTCGGCATGCCAGACTCCAGATCGAGTATAAAGGTGATTTTACAGGAATCCGGGAGATGCGAAAACATGTGGCATGGTATACAAAAGGACTGCATGGGGCAGCCCGTCTGCGGGATCAGATCAATCAGGTTGAGAGCTATGCAGAACTGGAAAATCTCTTGACATCGTTATAACGATTGAGTATAATATTGAAATTGTGAAATATACTTGAATTAGAGATATGGACAGGCAGAAATGTCCTGTAAATACAGGAAAAAGCCGAAGATAAAGTTTTAAATAAAAGAGCAAGATCAGGAAAGAAAGGAAGCAGACAGGTATGGCAGAGGCAAAGAAGAGATTACTTACTTATGCAGGATTGAAAGCGCTGGAGGATGAACTGGAAAATCTGAAAGTTGTAAAACGTAAAGAAGTGGCAGGAAAGATCAAAGAAGCCAGAGAGCAGGGAGACCTTTCAGAGAACGCAGAATACGATGCGGCAAAAGATGAGCAGAGAGATATCGAAGCCCGTATCGAAGAGCTGGAAGGCATTTTGAAAAACGCAGAAGTTGTAGTAGAGGATGAAGTTGATTTAGACAAGATCAATGTAGGATGTAAAGTAAAAGTATTTGACATCACATTTGACGAAGAGATGGAATTCAACATTGTAGGTTCTACAGAGGTGAACAGCCTGGAAGGAAAGATTTCCAATGAGTCGCCGGTTGGTCAGGCTCTGATGGGTAAAAAAGTCGGAGAGACTGTAGATGTAGAAACACAGGCAGGAGTGATCCAGTACAAAGTACTTGATATCAGCCGTTCTATGTAGTAGAAACCAGACCCCTTTATTACAAGGGGTCTTAATTCGCATTTAGGGAACACATAAAAGTGTACCGGATGCCCGAAAAGGAAGGAGAAAATATCGTGTCCGAACAGCAGAAAAAAGCACAGCAGGAACCAGATTTAAATCAGTTGAGAAAAGTTCGCCGCGAAAAACTGGCGGATTTACAGGCAAACGGAAAAGATCCGTTTGTGATCACAAAATATGACCAGACACATCACAGTCTGGAGATCAAAGAGAATTTTGAAGAGCTTGCAGGAAAAGAAGTTTCTATCGCAGGGCGTATGATGTCCAAACGTGTGATGGGAAAAGCATCTTTCTGCAATGTACAGGATTTGCAGGGAAATATTCAGTCTTACGTTGCAAGAGACAGCATCAGAGAAGAAGCTTACAAAGAGTTTAAGAAGATGGATGTCGGCGATGTGATCGGAATCACAGGAGAAGTGTTTGAGACAAAGACAGGAGAAAAATCCATCCACGCTTCTTCCGTGACATTGCTCTCCAAGAGTCTTCAGATTCTGCCGGAGAAGTTCCACGGACTGACAAATACAGATATCCGCTACCGTCAGAGATACGTGGATCTGATCATGAATCCGGATGTAAAACAGACATTTATCAACCGCTCTAAGATTTTAAGCGCGATCAGAAGATATCTGGACGGACAGGGATTCCTGGAAGTAGAGACACCGATGCTCGTATCCAATGCAGGAGGAGCAGCGGCAAGACCATTCGAGACACACTTCAACGCACTGGATGAAGATTTCAAACTCCGCATTTCTCTTGAGCTGTACTTAAAGAGACTGATTGTCGGAGGAATGGAGCGCGTATACGAGATCGGACGTGTATTCCGTAACGAAGGTCTTGACACAAGACACAATCCGGAATTTACGTTGATGGAGCTGTATCAGGCATACACAGACTATAACGGAATGATGGACCTGACAGAGAATCTGTACCGTCATGTTGCACAGGAAGTACTTGGAACCACTGTGATTGAGTATAATGGTGTGCAGATGGATTTAGGAAAACCGTTTGAGAGAATCACAATGGTGGATGCAGTGAAGAAATATGCAGGTGTGGACTGGAATGAAGTGGAGACACTGGAACAGGCAAGAGAGCTTGCAAAAGAGCATCATGTAGAGTTTGAAGAGCGTCACAAAAAAGGAGACATCCTTGCACTCTTCTTCGAAGAATTTGCAGAGGAGCACCTGATCCAGCCTACATTTGTAATGGATCATCCGATCGAGATTTCTCCGCTGACAAAGAAAAAACCGGAGAATCCGGAATATACAGAGCGTTTCGAGTTCTTTATGAACGGATGGGAGATGGCGAACGCATACTCTGAGCTGAACGATCCGATCGATCAGAGAGAACGTTTCAAAGCACAGGAAGAGCTGCTTGCGCAGGGAGACGATGAAGCGAATACAACAGATGAAGACTTCCTGAACGCGCTGGAGATCGGTATGCCTCCTACAGGCGGTATCGGATTCGGAATCGACAGAATGTGTATGCTGTTGACAAACAGTGCAGCGATCAGAGATGTGCTGCTGTTCCCGACAATGAAGTCCTTAGATGGTGTAAATAAGAAAAATGATGTAAATAATACAGCTTCTGAAGCACCTGAAAAAAATGTAAAAACTGAGTCTGAAAAGATTGATTTTTCTAAGGTAAAGGTAGAGCCTTTATTTGAAGAATTTGTTGATTTTGATACATTCAGCAAGTCAGATTTCCGTGCAGTAAAGGTTAAAGAGTGTGTTGCAGTACCGAAGTCAAAGAAACTGTTACAGTTTACTCTTGATGACGGAACAGGCACAGACAGAACCATTTTAAGCGGTATTCATAGCTTTTATGAGCCGGAAGAACTGGTTGGAAAGACTCTTATTGCTATCACAAATCTTCCACCGAGAGCTATGATGGGCATTGACTCTTGCGGTATGCTCCTCAGTGCTATTCATGAAGAAGAAGGCGAAGAAAAGCTTCATCTTCTGATGGTTGATGACAGAATTCCGGCAGGTGCCAAGCTCTATTAAGATGATGTAAAGATGTACCGTTTCACCAAATAGACGGGACGTACTTCATTTGATAAAAAACTGAAAAAACAGCGATTTACATCAAACTTACATCAATTGATGCAGAAATCGGTGCAAACAAGAGAAAATCGCATAATTAGTGCAATGAGTGGGCAATTCCAATTGGGATTGCCCATTTTTAAAACAAACAAAAATACATATCGAAATTTACAGGAGGAATATATATGGTTGGAAGAATTTATCATGTAGGACTAACGGTTTCTGATTTGGAACGCTCAATTGCATTCTACAGAGATGTCCTTGGGCTTGAGTTTCAAGGAGAGATTTTTATGGAAGGCGAAGAAACAGATAAAATGTTTCGTAGAGTAAATTGCAAAGCAAGGGTCGCTTATTTGAATGGCTCCAAGGCTGTTGAAGCACCGCCAGTTGAGCTGATTCAGTTTGTAAACAACGAAGTAAAGAAAGTTCCCTCTGATTTGTTTACAACATCCATCTCGGAAGTATGTTTCTACACAGATGATATTGATTCTGCTTACAAACATCTCGTAGATAATAATGTGGAGTGCTTGTCTGAACCGCAGTATTTCGATTTTAGAGCAGATGGATTTGGGGAAAGTAGAGCTTTTTATTTTAGAGACCCGGATGGAATCATTCTTGAGATGATGCAACCGTTATAAAAGGACACTAAATCGGGAGTTATAAAGGAGAAACACTATGGGATTATTTGGTAAAAGCAAAAAAGAGCGAGAAAAAGAGTATATGAACAGATTAGATGTTCCATTATGTTTAAAAGAAGACTTTGAATTGATTATTGATGATGTATTTACAATTATGGGGGTTGGAACAGTTGCCACAGGAAACATATCAACAGGAATGTGTAGAGAAGGAGAAAATGCGTGTGTTTATAAAACAAATGGAGGTGTATTAGAGACTATAATTACTACCATCGATATACATACAAAAGAACGAAAATCAAATGGTTGTGGATATAAAACAGAGCATGTTGGACTTGGGTTAAGAGGAGTTTCTAAGGAACAATTAGAAAAAGGAGATAGAGTGATTGTAAAGAATGCCAATATGTATGGAATGTAATTACAAATTTACTTTTGTCAACTTGCCCTTTGAGAGGAAAAATCCTTTTCTCAAAGGGCTTTTTCTATTTATACGGATATTCGCAAACTACAAGATAAAGCCAAAACTTCATATACTCTAAGCACAAGGAGGTTGAGGTTTGGCTATGAATAACAGTTTAGCAGAAGTACGACCGGAACTTGTTTCGGAGTGGTCGGAGAAGAATTTACCGCTTAAACCTGATGAGATTACTTTCGGTTCAAATAAAAAAGTATGGTGGAGAGGTGCTTGCGGTCATGAATGGCAGACAAGCGTTAAGGCTCGTTCCAATGGAGAGAAATGTCCGATATGTTCCGGTGCGAGAGTGATTGCAGGTATTAACGATTTGGCGACATTAGAGCCGCTACTGGCAAAGCAGTGGTCGAAAAAGAATAAGATAAAACCGACAGAGGTTTCTATTGGTTCTCATAAGAAAGTGATTTGGAAATGTGAGAAAGGACACGAGTGGGAAGCAGCCGTTAAGAGCAGAACAATAAATAAAACAGGTTGCCCGTATTGCTCCCATAATAAAGTGTTGGCAGGATTTAATGACCTTGCAACGCTTCTGCCGGATATAGCTACCGAGTGGTCGGACAGAAATTATCCGTTACTTCCAACTCAGGTTACGGTCTTTGCAAATCGTAAGGCTTGGTGGAAGTGTAAGGATTGTGGCAGAGAGTGGAACACTCTTATTTCTACCCGTTCTGGTGGGAGCAAATGCCCGTATTGCAGTGGGTACATATTCCTGAAAGGGTTTAACGATTTGCAGACAACACACTCTGAAATTGCTTCTGAGTGGTCGGAGAAGAACTTACCATTGAAGCCTGATGAAGTAAATGCAAAGTCGAGGAAAAATGTCTGGTGGAGGTGTAGTAAATGCGGTAATGAGTGGAAGTCAGTTATCAATGCCCGTGTGAAAGGTACGGTATGCCCCGTTTGTGCGGAGAGAGAAGTCCTTGCCGGATATAATGATTTGGCGACAACGGACAGTCAGCTTCTCAGTGAATGGGATTATGAAAAGAATAAATGGAAGCCGACAGAAGTATCACGAACTTCAGCAAAGAGAGCGTGGTGGAAATGCAGGCACGGTCATTCGTGGAGTATGAAGATAAATGAAAGAACGATATTGAAGAAAGGCTGTCGAATTTGTGTGCAGGAGTATTTGTCATTGTTTCCTGCTTTGGCTGTCAGCTATTATTCTAATAAGAAAGGCTTGAAATCAGAACTTGGCTCTGACCGATTGCTTGGAGTTCCGCTTGAAACATACATACCTTCAGAAAAGTTGGCTATTGAGTCAGGAAGTGCCGATGAGAATATAGAAATAATGAAAACATATATGTGTAAGCAACGAGGGATAAGGCTGATTAAGCTGCCGATGAAAGGCACAGAACTGGATTATGCCAATAATTTAAAGAAAGCTTTTCAGAGCGTACATATATTTATTTCTTCTGATACAGAGGAAGATGTGGAGATAATCAAAAATACATTTGAAAGATGGAGGGAGAGCCAATGAGAGAGAAAACCTATCATCTATACCTAAATGAAGAAGAACGAAGCAGAGTGATACAATCGCTCATTGAACTGAAAAACAATTTAGCAGCTCAGGGACGATACACCGATGCAGTAGATGATGCCCTCTGCAAAGTGCTTGAAGCAAAGAAAAAGAAATTGAAAATTGAATACATTTAGAACGTGTTTTGCCGTCTGTTTCTTAACCGGAGCAGGCGGCTTTTTTTATTTCAAAAATTTTTTCAAAAAAATTTTCGGAAAAGCGGAGATTTTGGGTGTGCATTTCATACCCCTTTGTCCAAATGAGTGAAGGGGTTCATTCCGGATAGCAAAAACGGAAGCCTTTTCGCTTGAAAATTGAATAAGTCATTCACTAAGACTTTATTTCTGATGATAGCCACTTTAGCAGGTACGCCGTGATTTCTGTATTTCAGAATAGCGAGAACTCCGGCTATGAGTATCAGGTTGCCCCTGATATGGTGATGACAGTCAGAATGATAATGATACTTCTCTACGGAGCTGGCGGAGTACCCGGCAGAGGTTAGAATCCTATGATACAGATAAGCAGTCTGTTCCTTAGTGACTTCCCATAAGCATTTTGCTTGGCAAGGGGTGTTGAGAACAAATATTGCTATGACCGATTAGGAAATGAGTCGGTCAGGTACATAGCCATAATGCGGTGGCTATGAATTTTCAGAAAGGAGGGCAAAAAGAAGTGTCAAACTGCAAAACGATTTCCGTATGTAACCAGAAAGGCGGAGTCGGAAAAACCACCACAACAGTTAATCTTGGAGTCGGGCTTGCAATGCAGGGCAAGAAAGTATTGCTTATTGACGCAGACCCGCAGGGAGATTTAACGACTTGTCTTGGTTGGCAGGATACAGACGGCTTGGGTATCACGCTTGCAACGAAACTCACAGATGTAATCAATGAAACGATGACAGACCCTATGGTTGGTATCCTGCACCACGAAGAAGGTGTTGACCTTGTTCCGGCAAACCTTGAGCTTTCAGCAATGGAATTTAACCTTGTGAACGTAATGAGCAGAGAAACTACACTCAAGAATTATCTGAGTCAAGTGAAGAACAGATATGATTATGTAATTATAGACTGCATGCCTTCACTTGGTATGGTTACTCTCAATGCTTTATCGGCGGCAGACAGTGTTATCATTCCGGTTCAGGCTCAGTATTTGCCTGCAAAGGGTATGACACAGCTTGTGCAGACCATTTCAAAAGTAAAGAAGTATATCAATCCGGATATTAAGATAGACGGTATGCTTCTTACTTTGGTGGATAGCCGAACAAACCTTGCAAAGAGTACGGTGGAAGCACTCAGGGCAAACTTTGGTAATCAGATAAGAATGTATCGAACACAAATCCCGATTGCCGTAAAAGCCGCTGAAACTTCTTCTAAAGGCAAAAGCATTTATGCTTATGAGCCAAATAGCACAGTGTCTAAGGCATACGCTGAATTTACAAAGGAGGTGTTAGCCGATGGCAGGAAGAAAGAGCGACTTCACTCTCACGAAGCTCGATGATTTATTTACCACGCAGGCACAGCGAGATGAAGAACAGCTTTCAAAAATCCGAGATATTCCATTGGAGCTGATTGATGATTTTCCCGACCACCCGTTTAAGGTCAGGGACGATGAAGATATGATGCAGCTTGTGGAGAGTGTTAAGGAAAGAGGGGTTATTACTCCGGCAACGGTAAGGCAGAAAGAGGACGGCAGATATGAACTTGTTTCAGGACACAGACGAAAGCGAGCTTGTGAACTGGCAGGATTTGAAACCCTGAGAAGTGAGATTGTAGACCTGAACAGAGATGAAGCGACCATTTTAATGGTAGAGAGTAATTTTCAGAGGTCAGAGATATTGCCAAGTGAAAAAGCCTTTGCCTATAAAATGCGTTTGGAAGCAATGAAAAGGCAAGCAGGCAGACCGAGCAAAGAAAATGCATCCCCAGTGGGGATTGATTTACGAGGAAAGCAAAGTCTTGATTTAATGAGCGAGGAATGTGGCGACAGTAGAAATCAGATACACCGTTATGTCCGCCTGACAAACCTTGTTCCCGAGCTGCTTGAATTTGTTGATGAGGGGCGTATTAAAATGCGTCCTGCCGTAGAACTTTCTTACCTTGATGAAGATTGCCAGCGTGATGTGGTTGACGAAATCGACCTGAATGACGCAACCCCGTCACACGACCAGACAATCCGTATGCGAAAGTTATTCAACGAGGGCAACCTTACAACAGAAGCAATCCACGCTGTTATGTCTGAGGAAAAGCCGAACCAAAAGGAAAAAATCGTGTTGAGGGGCGATAGAGTAAGACAGCTTATCCCGAAAAACATTCCCGTCAGTCAGACAGAGGATTTTGTCTGCAAAGCATTGGAGTATTACAACAAGTTTTTGCGTAACCGTGCAGAACGTGACAGCAGATAGCCTGTTTTACAGTTCCCCTTTCTCACACTCTAACCCCTTAGTTATATTTTTACCTACCGAAAATGATATATACTATCTCACTTGAATATAACTATCTCAAAGTATATGTCTATCTCTAAGGGGCAATCGCACAGTATGAACGGACGGGAGGTGTATGGTAAAATGAAAAATTAACGAAAAATCCGCATTTGTTTTTCGGCAGGTAAATCTTGTCGTAAAAGAAAATCCACAAAGGCACATCGTAGAGATACGGTGTGTTTTTCAATTTTTACAGGAGGAAACGCAATGATAAAGTCAAAATTCAAAAGAGTCACGTCGCTTTTTTTGGCGACCCTTATGTGTGTGACCACTTTTGCAGGCATTGGCTCGACAACAGCATATGCTGCTTCGGGAGAAAAAGCCGATGTTTATATGGTCGATTTCCCTCGTGATGGCGATGCTAATTACGATGGGGTATGGGGACACAGCAATTTGACCTTGAAAAATGGTTGGCATACCGGACGTTCCAATTTTACCAATCTTAAGGCTATTGGCTCATATTCAGGCAATGTTGCTTATTGTATTGAGCCGGGAATTTCGCTCAAGGTCGGTCAGACAATGAATAAGTATGACGAAAATTATTTTAATAACCTTGCAGCCAATGGGGTTATTTCCGGAGATGAAATCCGTCTTTTTGTTGGTCGTATTTTACAGTATGGCTACCGTGGGACAATCTCGACATCTTGGAGGTCACAGAATGAAGCGGCAGCAAACAGCATTGCACAGGCTTATGCCACACAGCTTCTTATCTGGGAAACTGTTATCGGAGAGCGTGATGCGAACTTCAATCATGTAGCAGCCAGTGGTTGCAGCAATGTGAAAGATGTCATCAATGCAAAGCATCCGCTTCGCAATAAGATTTTCAGTTATTACAACAGTATGGTGCAGAGTGTACAGAACCATGCGACCATACCGAGCTTTTGTAATAAATCATCCGGTTCGGCAAAGACAATAGAGCTTGAGTGGAACGGAAGTAAGTACACAACTACTCTAACAGACTCCAATAATGTGCTGTCCAAATATAATTTCAAGGCAAGTATCAGTGGAGTGAGCTTTTCAGTGAATGGTAACAAACTTACTGTTTCTATGGATACTGCACCGAGTAAGGAATTTACCATTACCGCAACGAAGAAAAATGCAGTCCGCAGAGGTGTGGTTGTATGGTCAGAGGGCAAACACGGTCAGAACTCCAGTGTGCAGGATGTTGTCAGCTATGCTCAGGAAGTAAGCGACAGTATCAACGGTTATGTGAAGATGAAAGTCAGCTATGGTTCTTGTCAGATTGTAAAGACCAGTGAGGACGGAAAAGTTGACGGTATTAACTTCACGATTACTGGAAACGGTATCAATCAGACAGTTACAACAGCCAATGGCGGTAAGTTCCAGATTGATAATCTTATGCCGGGTATCTATACCGTAACCGAGCAGGCATACGATAAGTACGAGCCGCAGGAAACACATAGAGTTACTGTTGTGGCAGGGCAGGTTGCAAAGGTCACTTTCAATAACAAATTGAAGCGTGGCGACCTTCAGGTAGTGAAGTCCTCAGAAGATAACCTTGTTGAAGGTGTGAAGTTCCATCTTTACGGTACTTCTCTTTCCGGTGATACTGTTGACCAGTATGCAGTTACAGACAATAACGGTGTGGCAACTTTTAAAGATGTGCTTATCAGTGGTTCTGAACCATATACCCTTGAAGAAGTAGACACGGCTATCCGTTATGTTGTGCCAAAAAATCAGACTGCACCAGTGAAGTGGAAAGAAGTAACCACAAGAAACTTCAACAATATTTTGAAGAAGTTTACTGTAACAGTAACAAAGAGCGACGCTGAGAAAGGCGAAGCACAGGGCAATGCCAAACTTTCGGGAGCAGTTTACGGTATCTATAAGGGCGAAACGCTTGTAGATAAGTATGTTACTGATGAAAACGGTCAGTTCACTACTAAAGAATATGTTTGTGATACCGACTGGACAATCCGAGAAATTACACCGAGTGAAGGCTATCTCCTTGATAAGACCATTCACAAGGTAGGTGCAGACCCGAAACTTTATGAGGTGGAACACAATCTTACTTCCAATGATGTAACCGAGCAGGTAATCAAAGGCAATGTGGCTATCATTAAACACACTGATGATGGAGAAACAAAGATTGAAACACCTGAAAAGGGTGCTTCCTTTGAGATTTACCTGAAATCTGCCGGAAGCTATGACGCAGCCAATAAAGACGAGAGAGATACTATCGTATGCGATGAATATGGCTTCGGTCAGACAAAAGATGTGCCGTATGGTATTTATACCGTACACCAGACTTCCGGTTGGGAAGGCAGAGAGATGATGGACGATTTTGATGTGTTCATTTCACAGAACGCACAGACCTATCGTTATCTTATCAATAACCGTAACTTTGAGAGCTTTGTCAATGTAGTCAAGGTGGACGCAGAAAGCGGAAAGAGTATTCCGTATGCAGGAGCAGGATTTAAGATTTACGACCCACAGGGCAATCAGGTCAAAATGACCTTTACTTATCCGACACCGACCACGATTGATGTGTTCTATACCGACGCAAATGGTTCTCTTGTAACACCTGAGAAATTAGATTACGGCAAGGGATATTCCATCGTAGAGGTACAAGCTCCATACGGATATGTACTTGATGATACTCCGGTATATTTTGATATTACCGAAGAAAATTCCACAGAGGAAGGCGGCGTAACTGTTGTGAAAGTCAATAAGCCGAATATGGCACAGAAAGGTACTATCACGGTTGAAAAGACCGGAGAAGTATTTAGTGGTGTCAATGTAAGTGGTTCTGAGGACAGTGATGTTATTTATCAGCCTGTTTATGAAGTGGCAGGACTTGATGGTGCAGTTTATGAAGTCCGTGCTGCGGAAGATATTAGTACACCGGACGGTACACTCCGCTATTCAAAGGGCGAAGTGGTAGATACTATCACAACAAGCTCCGATGGATTTGTTAAGAGCAAAGAACTTTATCTCGGAAAATACGAGGTCAAGGAAATTACCGCACCTTACGGAATGGTAGTCAGTGGAGAAACACATACGGTTGAGCTTACTTATGCAGGTCAGAATATCTCTGTTACCGAAACTTCCACATCATTCTATAACGAAAGACAGAAAGTTCAGGTAAGCCTTGCAAAAGCCATTGAAAAGGATAAGACATTTGGTATTGGCGACAACGGAGAAATCAAAAATATCAGCTTTGGTCTTTATGCCGCAGAAGATATTGTATCTGCAAGCGGTACCGTTATTCCGGCTGATGGACTGATTGAGATTGTCAGCGTAAATGAAAATGGAACTGCTGTTATGAAGTCAGACCTTCCGTTTGGCAAATACTATGTCAAAGAGATTGCAACCGATGAGCATTATATTCTCTCTGATACGAAGTATCCGGTTGTATTTGAATACGCAGGTCAGGATACCGCAACGGTTGAAATCAAAGTGAATGACGGAAAAGAAATCAAGAATGAACTTATCTATGGTTCTGTATCAGGTAAGAAGATTGACGAGAATGGAGAAGCACTTGAGGGTGCTGTTATCGGTATCTTCAAAGCCGAAGAAACAGAATTTACAAAGGATACTGCACTTATGACGACTACCTCTGCAAAAGACGGTAGTTTTTCTTTTGCAAAAGTTCCTTATGGCAAATGGATTGTAAGAGAAATCGAGCAGCCAAAGGGATTTGTTCTTGATGAAAAAGCGTATGAGGTCAATATCAGCAAAGCCGAGCAGGTAGTTGAAATTGAGATTGTCAATGAGTATGTTCACGGCAATATCAGACTCACGAAGGTGGACGCTGAATATCCAGATAACAAACTTACGGGTGCAACCTTTGAGGTATATAAGGACACCAATGAGAACGGAAAGATTGATGATGGCGATGAACTTATCGGAAATCTTGAAGAAACCGAAACCGGAATTTATGAGATGAAAGAGCTGCTTTACGGAAAATATATTGTCCGTGAAACAAAAGCACCAGAGGGCTTCCTGCTTGATAAGGGAGAATACTCTGTTTTCATTGAGAAAGACGAAACAACTTATTCCGTTGAGAATAAGGCTGGTGTTGGATTTATCAATGAATCTATGCGTGGAACACTGAAAATCGTCAAGACATCTTCAGATGGTAAGGTTAAAGGTTTTGCGTTCAGAGTAACCGGAGCAAACGGTTATGATATGACATTTGAAACAGATAAGAACGGCGAAATTGTGATTGAGGGACTTCGTATTGGCGAATATACCGTATCCGAAGTGGCAAACAATGCCTCTGCCGCATATATCACACCTGCCGACCAGAATGTTACTATCAAACTTGATGAAACAGCCGTTGTAAAAATGCACAATGAGTTGAGGGATACTCCAAAGACAGGAGATGATACCAATATGAAACTTTGGTATGTCCTTGCCGGACTTTCTGCTGTCGGTATCGCTGTAACTTCTGTTGTTGCACACAAAAAGAAGAAAAAGGAGGGTAACGAGTAATGGAAGCAAAGACAATTATCGCTATCGCATTAGTCGCCGTTATTGTCGGCGGCTTTATCTTTCTTCAGGTTAAAAACCGTAAGAAGTAAGTAACAAGCGAACATTAACCAGTCGGGGCAGAGCGTAAAAAACTCTGTCCCTTTATTTTTGGGAGGAACATTATGAAACAACAGAAAACGGTGGAGAGCCGAGTGCTTGAAATCTTAAAGGAATGCCCGATGTCGAGGTATGATGATATGCTTCTCATTCTGCATTATTACAATCGGTACGGATATATACCTGCCGGAAATCTTCCGCTTGAGGATATTGTATTTAATTACCGAGCATACGGACTTCCTTGTTTTGAAACCATACGCAGGGCAAGGCAGAGAGTACAGTCTCTTTTTCCTGAGTATTCACGTAATCCGCAGAAAGAAGAACAGAGCGGCAGTATTTCTATTGTAATCAACATTAGCTAAGGAGGTATTTTCGTGAAAGACAAAGCAACTTTTCAGAATAAGGTCAAGGTGCTGAATAAACTCTTTGACTCCGGTTGTGATACGGAGAAAAAGTTGCAGCAGCTTGATATGGAAGCAATCCTGAAAATCCCGAATATCACGATTCCTGATATGGGTGTGATTATGGAGCTTCAGAAGAATACAAAGTCCGGTAAACTCTTTTCGTATTTGGGCGGCGGTTCTGATGAAGCAACAAAAATGAGAGGTAAGGAAAATGAAGCAACAGGAGAATAGAGCAGAGCCGCAGGAAAAGCAAATTCGATTTATAGACAGTCATTACAATTTGAAATTCTATATTCCCGATGGTGGAAAAATCAGAATTACTTTTCGTGATGGACACACAGCAGACAGAGTGTGCAAGTATATTGATGACTACCATTTGTATGTCGGAAATTGCTGCTATCATATATGCGAGTTTGCTGAAAAAATGGAGCTTAATGGAAGTAAAGTTGAACCTATCAATCAATCCGAACCGTCAAAAAACAAGACCAGAAACAGAGAAAAACAGCGATAAGGAGGTGCAAGAGTAATGGCAAGAAAATATGACCTTATTTCTGAGCTTTACAACCGCACCTGCAAAACGGTTGTGTCAAATCCTCAGAACTGGCAGGCATTCTTAGCTTCAGCTTGCCGAAATTATAAGTTACGCTATGACGAACAGCTTCTTGTATATGCACAGCGACCCGATGCAACAGCGGTTCTTGAGATAGAGCAGTGGAACAAAATTTTTGGCAGATGGGTCAACCGAGGTGCTAGAGGTATTGCTGTTTTTGCTGATGAAAACCGTTCACGGCAAAGACTGACACATTACTTTGACATTTCAGATACTCACGAAAGCAGATATTCAAGAACAGTCCCGATTTGGGATATGCGTCAGGAATACGAAGCTGATGTGATTGAGACATTGGAAAGCACTTTCGGAGAGATTGAGAATAAGAGCAGTCTTGCCGAAGCAATTATGGGAGCAGCAAGAAATGCGGCAGAGGATAATATCCCTGATTATCTGCAAGACCTTTACTATGCAACCGAGGGCAGTTCCTTTGAGGAAGTGGAAGAGGATATTGTGGCTTTCATTTATAAAAATGTCGTGACAAATAGTGTGGCATATATGATGATGTCAAGGCTTGGCGTTGATACGGACGGTTATTTTGAACTTGATGATTTCAGAGATGTTACTAACTTCAATACGCAGGAAACACTCAATGCACTTGGATTTGCTACCAGTGATATTGCAGAAATGGGATTAACGGAAATATCTAAAACAATTACTGCACTCAACCGTCAAAATCGCATAATTGTCGGTCAGGACAGAAATGAATACAATAAGGTTGAAAATAACGACGAAAGGAGTTTGGACAATGAACGAACTGACCTACACGATGGTGGGCGATTACAGCCTTCCGAACCTGAAACTTCCACAGCAGCCGGAAGTGACGCTGGGCAGGTACGCTCAGATGAGGAGAGAGTTTCTGAAGGAACATCACAGAGTCCTTTACTACAATCTCCTGACGAGGGGCGAACTGACACAGCACTTGGCGGAAGTGGAACAGAGAGCCAGCAAGATGGAGGAAACAATCCTGAGCCAGATGGCACAGAAAGAGGGAGTGACCGAACAGATGAAAGCGGAGGATATGATGAAATGGGTTCGTCTGATGAACTCTCTTCGCAGTTCGGCACAGGAAATCGTGAAAGCGGAAGTGATATTCGCTTAGAGTATTACGACAGAACGCACGAGGATAAAAGCCTTCCGTTCTTTGGACGTGATGAAGTAATCAATGAAATTCTCAGAACGACACCACATTTGTCGGCTAGTCTGGAAGAAATCAAAGATTATTATGAACGTAATCCTGATAACAAAGACCGCACAGAGTATATAAAGAGTATTTTCAATAATGATTATACTGAGCTTACTTTAGAGGACGGCAGGACAGTAGGGTACAAGACCTTTGAAAACGTCCTGCATTTGTGGGAGGGCAAATACGACAGCAGAACCGCACAGAGCTTTTATGATTGGGCTGTTATTGCCCGACACTTTGAAGCTATGCGATTACTGGGAGAATTAAGTGACAGCATAAAACCATTACCGTCAATGGACGGTCAGATGACATTCATATTAGACGGTCGGGCAGAGGAAAAGAAAACCTCTGCCTTTACTTTTTCTCAGGAGATTATCGACGCTATTCTTGCGAATGGAAGCGGATTTTCTGAGGGAAAAATGCGTATTTATGAGCAGTTTGAAAAAAGTCTTTCTGCAAAAGAAAATGCCGCCTTCTTGAAAAATGAATATGGTTGGGGCGGTTCTTATCCCGTCATAATCGGGGCAGGCATTGATGAGAGCCACGATGGAAAAGGTATTACGATTACGAAAGGCATCGGTAAAGAAAATCCACATATCACACTTTCGTGGTCGCAGGTGGAGAAGCGTATCGGGGAACTTATCCGAATGGACAGATACTTAAATCCAAAGGAAAAAGAACGCTATCCTCAGTGGCTTGAAAGTCAAGAGGAACACAGAGCCAAAATCGAGGAAACGAAAAGAAATCGTGAGATACTTTCTAATGCACCACCGGAGCAAGAGGTCGAACCAACCGAAAAAGAACCTGAAGAAGCAGAACAGCTACAAGATGTGCAGTATGAATATCATCTTGGCGATAAGGTGTATATCGGTGCTTCTGAGTACGAAATCTTATCTGTTGATGATGAGAGAGTAATGCTCTATGACTATGATATGCCACTGTTCAATAAGGAATTTTCACGCACAGAGTTTGACAGAAAAGTGCGTGAGAATCCGATGAATGAGCATTTGATTGTAAAGGAAGAACCTGCCGAAGAAAGAAATGAAAAAGAGCCTGAGCCGGTAGTTCCCGCTTGGGAGCAGAAGAAAAAAGTCAAAGGTTTTGACTTGCACCCTGATGTGTCTATGGCAGAACGTCACACCTTTAATCTCAGAGAAAATGAGGTTGAAACAGTTGGTAAAAAGGAACGCTTCCGCAGAAATATTATGGCGATACAGCTTCTTAAAAAATGTCAGGAAGAAAACAGATTTGCCACTCCTGAAGAACAGATTATCTTATCAAAGTATGTCGGTTGGGGTGGGCTTTCAGAAGCCTTTGATGAAAATAATTCAGCGTGGGCAACGGAATATCTGGAACTTTCTTCGGTATTAACACCGGAGGAATATGCTTCGGCAAGAGAAAGCACATTGACTGCGTTCTACACGCCGCCTGAAGTTATCACAGCCATTTATAAGGCAATGGAGCAGATGGGCTTTAAGGAAGGCAACTTGTTAGAGCCGTCCTGCGGTATCGGTAATTTCATCGGTATGCTACCGGACGCAATGCAAGACAGTAAGATTTACGGTGTGGAACTTGATACGATTTCCGCAGGGATTGCACAGCAGCTTTATCAGAAAACAACCATTGCGGCACAAGGATTTGAAGAAACCAATCTGCCGGACAGCTTCTTTGATGGAGTGGTTGGCAATGTGCCTTTTGGAGATTTTAAGGTGTTAGATAAAAGGTACGACAAGCATAAGTTCCTGATACACGATTACTTTTTTGCCAAGTCCCTTGATAAGTTAAGACCCGGCGGTGTGATGGCTCTTGTAACGAGCAAAGGCACAATGGATAAGGAAACTTTAGCAGTACGAAAGTATATTGCACAGAGAGCAGAGCTTCTTGGAGCAATTCGATTGCCGAATAATACCTTTAAGGGTAATGCAGGAACGGAAGTCGTTTCGGATATTCTTATCCTGCAAAAGCGTGACAGACTGATAGATATTGAGCCGGATTGGGTTCATCTTGATACCGATGAGAACGGAATTAAGATGAACTCTTATTTTGTGCAGCACCCCGAAATGATACTTGGAGAAATGAAGATGGTATCGGGGCGTTTCGGTATGGAAGCAACTTGTGTGCCGTATGAAAATGCAGACCTTGCAGCACAGCTTGATGAAGCAGTAGCAAACATTCACGGAGAAATCACGGAATATGAAGTCGAGGAAGAACTGGAGGAGGAAGATAATTCTATTCCGGCAGACCCGACAGTGAGAAACTTTTCCTATACGGTGGTGGACGATAAAATCTATTATCGTGAAAATTCCCGTATGACTCCGGTGGAAGTGTCGGCAACCGCAGAGAACCGAATTAAGGGTATGATTGCTATTAGAAATTCCGTCAGAACGCTGATTGAATTGCAGACAGAAGATTACCCTGACAGCGAAATCAAAGCGGAGCAGGAGCGATTAAACAGACTTTATGATACCTTTTCAGGTAAGTACGGACTCATTAACAGCCGTGCAAATACTTCTGCTTTCTCGCAGGACAGTTCATTCTCTTTGCTTTCCGCATTGGAGATAATCGGAGAGGACGGAGAACTGGAGCGTAAGGCTGATATGTTTTCTAAGAGGACAATTAAGCCGCATACTCCGGTTACTTCTGTTGATACGGCAAGCGAAGCATTGGCAGTATCTCTTGGAGAAAAAGCCACGATTGATATGGACTATATGATGGAGCTTTCCGGTAAATCGGAGAATGAAATCTTTGAGGACTTAAAGGGTGTTATCTTCTTAAATCCGCTTTATGAGTATGGAAATTCTTACGAACCGAAGTATCTGATGGCTGATGAATACCTTTCGGGTAATGTCAGGGAAAAGCTGAGGATTGCAAAGAACTCGGCAGAACTCTATCCGGAAGATTATAAGGTCAATTTAGAAGCACTTCAAAAGGTGCAGCCGAAAGACCTGACTGCAAGTGAAATTTCCGTGCGACTTGGTGCAACTTGGCTGTCACCGGACGATGTGCAGGAGTTTATCTTTCATTTGCTTGAAACACCACGCTATGCACAGTGGAATATCAAAGTTCACTTCTCTCCATTTACGAGTGAGTGGAATATTGAGGGCAAATCCTATGACAAAGGAAATGTAAGGGCATATAACACTTACGGAACTTCCCGCATCAATGCCTATAAGATTATTGAGGAAACGCTGAACTTAAAAGATGTGCGTATCTTTGATTATATCGAAGATGATGAGGGAAAGAAAAAAGCTGTCCTGAATAAAAAGGAAACAGCGATTGCTCAGTCGAAGCAGGAAATGATTAAGCAGGAATTTCAGGACTGGATATGGTCTGACCCTGAACGAAGGGAAAGGCTTTGCAAATCCTACAATGAGAAATTCAATAGCGTCAGACCTCGTGAGTATGATGGGAGTCATATCATCTTCAATGGTATGAACCCTGAAATTGAACTCAGGGAACATCAGAAAAATGCGGTTGCCCATATCCTTTACGGAGGAAATACGCTTCTTGCACACGCAGTCGGAGCAGGAAAAACTTTTGAAATGGTAGCGGCAGCACAGGAGTCGAAAAGGCTTGGGCTTTGTAACAAGTCACTGTTTGTTGTACCAAATCACTTGACCGAACAATGGGCGGCTGAGTATTTGCAACTCTATCCGGCGGCGAATATCCTTGTCGCAACAAAGAAAGATTTTGAAACCAAGAACCGTAAAAAGTTCTGCGGCAGGATTGCAACCGGAGATTATGACGCAGTTATCATCGGACACTCACAGTTTGAGAAAATCCCGATGTCCATTGAAAGACAGAGGGCAATCTTAGAACAGCAGCTTGAGGAGATAACCGGAGGAATTGCGGAACTCAAGCGAAACCGAGGGGAAAACTTCTCCATAAAGCAGCTTGAAAAGTCAAAGAAATCTATCAGGCAGAAACTTGATAAACTCAATGACCAGACGAAAAAAGATGATGTTGTAACCTTTGAGGAACTTGGTGTAGACAGGCTTTTTGTTGATGAAAGCCATTATTACAAGAACCTTTATCTTTATACAAAAATGCGTAATGTGGGCGGTATCGCACAGACGGAAGCACAGAAATCTTCCGACCTCTTTATGAAGTGCCGTTACCTTGACGAGATTACCGGAGGGCGAGGAACCGTGTTCGCAACGGGTACACCTATCTCAAACAGTATGGTGGAACTTTATACGATACAGCGATATTTGCAGTACAGCACGCTTGTGAAAAATGGGTTGCAGCACTTTGATGCCTGGGCTTCCACTTTCGGAGAAACCATTACGGCAGTGGAACTTACACCGGAAGGAACAGGATACAGAGCAAAGACAAGGTTCGCAAAATTCTATAACTTGCCTGAACTAATGGCGATGTTCAAGGAGATAGCGGACATTAAGACAGCGGATATGTTGAACCTGCCAGTACCGGAAGCAAAGTACCATAACATTGCAGTAAAGCCGTCAGAAATGCAGAAAGAAATGGTTGCTTCTCTTGCAGAGAGAGCCGAGCAGGTGCGTGGCGGCGGTGTGGATTCAAGCGTAGATAATATGCTGAAAATCACGAATGACGGAAGGAAACTGGCTCTTGACCAGCGTATGCTAAACGATATGCTGCCTGATTTTGAGGGCAGTAAAATCAATGCCTGCGTCGATAACATCTATCGGATATGGAAAGAAAATGCCGACAAGAAATCAGCACAGCTTGTGTTTTGTGACCTTTCCACGCCGAAGAATGATGGCACATTTTCCGTCTATAACGACATCAGAAAGAAGCTGATTGAGAGAGGTATTCCTGAAAGTGAAGTGAAGTTCATACACGAAGCCGACACGGATATGAAGAAAAAAGAACTGTTCCAAAAGACCCGCAAGGGAGAAGTCAGAGTGCTTCTCGGCTCTACTCAGAAGATGGGAGCAGGAACGAATGTGCAGGATAAACTTATCGCACTTCACGACGTGGATTGTCCGTGGCGACCTTCAGATTTGGAGCAGCGTTCCGGTAGAATTGTCCGTCAGGGCAATGAAAATCCGCAGGTAGATATTTACCGTTATGTAACAGAGCAGACCTTTGATGCATACCTCTATCAGCTTGTGGAAGGTAAGCAGAAGTTCGCAAGTCAGATTATGACGAGCAAATCTCCGGTCAGGTCGGCAGAGGATATTGATGAAACAGCACTGTCCTATGCGGAGATAAAAATGCTTGCAACAGGCAATCCGTATATCAAAGAAAAGATGGACTTAGACATTCAGGTACAGAAGCTAAAGATGTTAAAATCCAATTTTTTATCGGAGAAATATGGACTGGAGGATAAGGTCATCAAGTTCTACCCACAACAGATTGCTTACTTAAAATCCCGTGTAGAGGGACTTACAAAAGATGTTGAAACAGCAAAATTACACCCGAAACCGATAGACGAGCAGCCGCTTGGAATGATGGTGTCGGGTGTTTCTTATTCCGAAAAAGCCGAAGCAGGTCAGGCAATCATCAATACCTGCAAGTCAATGAACAGTCCTGATGCGATACCACTTGGCGAGTACCGTGGCTTTCAAATGGAACTGTATTTTGATACGGTGCAGCGTAATTATGTTGTGAAATTAAAAGGCGAAACGAGCAGAGATGTACCGCTTGGCGATGATTCTCACGGTAATATCGTGAGAATAGATAACGGCATAGAACGCTTTGAGGAAGCACTTGCTGATACGAAAAACAGCCTTGAAAATACGGAGAAGCAGTTTGAAACAGCGAAGCAGGAAATCGAAAAGCCGTTTGCAAAGGAGGAAGAATTGAGGGCAAAAAATGACCGACTTGATGAGCTGAATATCCTGCTCAATATGGATAAAAAGGAAAATGAGATTGTCGGCGGAGAGCCTGATGAGGGCGAAGCAGTCGGCGGCAGAAAGGAAAAATCGTATGAGAGATAAACAGGAAGGCGGTGGTCGATATGCCATTTATCGCACCTGAGTTAATCATTCAGGCGAAGCAGATGGACTTATTAACCTACCTGAGAAATTATGAACCGTATGAGCTGGTTAAGTTTTCAGGTAACACCTATTGCACCAGAACCCACGATAGTTTGAAGATTTCAAACGGGAAATGGATATGGTGGTCGAGAGGTATCGGTGGCAGGAGTGCTTTGGATTATCTGATTAAGGTTAAAGGTTACAGCTTCCTTGAAGCGGTGGAAACCATTATCGGACACACAGCGATTCAGGCTCCGGTCTATGAAAAGCCACAGCCAAAAGAGGAAAATAAACCACTTCTTCTCCCTGAAAAATGTGCTTCCAACAGAGTGATTACAGAGTATCTTTTCGGGAGAGGAATAGATTTTGAAATCATCAATTACTGTATCTCTAATGACCTTATCTTTGAGAGCCTGCCGTATCACAATGTTGTATTTGTAGGCTATGACGAGAAGAAAGAACCGAAATATGCAGCCTACCGTTCCACGAATAAGCGTAGGATTATGGGCGATTGCAGTGGCAGTAAAAAAGATTATTCTTTTCGGCTTGGTAAGGAAAACTTGGAGGAAGTACACCTCTTTGAGTGTGCCATTGACTTGTTATCTTATGCCACGCTTGCGAAGCTGAACGGGCAGGATTGGAAAGAAATGAGCTTTGTTTCGCTGTCCGGGGTGTATTCTCCGGCAAAGAAAATTGAGGACAGTAAAGTGCCGATTGCACTGGAAAAGTATCTTGGCAGTAACCCATCTGTCAGGAAAATCCGTATCCATTTTGACAATGATATAGCGGGCAGAAAGGCAGCACAGACCTTAAAAACTATTCTGCCGGATAAGTATGAAATCGTTGATGAGCCACCAAAAGCAGGTAAGGACTTCAACGATTTTCTTTGTATGCGAATGGGAATTTACAATAAAAAAACACACGAAAGGAATGAAGAACGATGAATGATTCTAAGATTAAAGTTCTCTTGGTAGAACCGGAAAAGTACCCGAAGGAAATTGTAATCGACGACAGTCTGGAAGCAATGCAGGAGGTTGTCGGCGGGGATATTGAGGAATATATGCCCTATGACGATGACGTTGCAATCATCTGTAATGAGGAAGGAAAGATGAGAGGACTTCCGCTTAACCGTGCAGTTTATATGCAGGACAATGATAAGAAAGAGATGGTAGATATTATCTGCGGCAAGTTCTTTATCTGTTATGCACCGCCTGAGAGTGAGAGTTTTCAGAGTTTGCCGGACGATATGATGAAGAAGTATAAGGAACAGTTCAAGTATCCTGAACGCTTTTCTAAGGAAGTGGGCGGCAATATCGTGGCTGAACCTTTTAAGCCGAAATCAAAGGATTATGAGAGATAGTAGCCTGAGAACGGGGCAACCCGGAGGAGATGTTTATTCTTAGCGAGCAGACCATTTGGATAAACACAGTTTCCCAAACGGTAAAAGGCTCGTTAGGGGTTGCCCCTAATACCCCGTGAGAAAGGAGAACTTGATTTGAGAGAGTTATTACTTATCGCCGCCGGGACACTGCTCGGCAGTTGTCTTGGCGTTACGATGATGTGCTTATTCCAGATTAACAAAGATTGCAGAGTAAAGAGAAAGGAAGATACCGATTATGAGAAAGAGAAACATTCAGAAGATTGTACGCTTTAACCGCAAGGAAGCACAGGACTTGGCAGCAAAGGCAAAGAAGGCTTGTCTTTCCGAAGCAGGACTTATCCGTTTACTTATCAGAGGTTACGAACCGAAAGAGAAACCCGATGACCGTTTCTATGATGTGATGAGGGAACTTTCCTCTATCGGTAATAACATCAATCAGCTTGCTGCCAAAGCGAATACACTTGGTTTCATTGACGCACCTATGCTGAAGAATGAAGCTGCAAAGTGGAATAAGTTCCAGTCAGAGATTGAGAGGACATATCTTCGTCCAAATCAGAGCGAAATGAAATGGCAGTAACAAAGTTGTGGTCAGTAACAGAAAGGCTTGGTCAGGTCATTGACTATGCAACCAATCCCGAAAAGACTTCTGCAAATATCAAAAGGGAGTTTTCACCGGAACAGTATCAGGCTCTTGCTGATGTTATTGCTTATGCAAAGGACGAAGAAAAAACAGAGCGAGAATTTTATGTTGAGGGTATCAACTGTAATGTGGCGATTGCCCGTGACCAATTCATAACGGTTAAGGAGCAGTACCAAAAGACAGACGGTATCCAAGCCTATCACGGATATTTGAGTTTCAAGGAAACAGATATATCTCCTGAGATGGCACAGAAAATCGGAATGGAATTTGCAAATGAAGTGTGGGGTAAAAGATTTCAGGTCGTTGTGACAACACACCTGAACACAAAGCACCTGCATTGCCATTTTGTCATCAACTCTATTTCTTTTGTCGATGGCAAACATTTGTGGGGAGAGGAAAAAGCGTGGTTCAAATTCCGAAAAGTTGCAGACAGAATTTGTGAGAAGTACGGACTTTACTATGACCCGAATCCGAACCGCAGTAAGCAGTCGGATTATCTGACGATGAAAGAAAAGGCAGGTATGCCGACACGCTACTCGGTTGCAAAGGAAGCCATTGATTATGCTATCGACCACAGCAAGACCCTGAAAGAATTTCAGTTTGCTCTCAAGGAAATGGGATATGCCTATAACCTGAGTCCAAGCCGAAAATACTGGACGGTCATTCCAAAGGGATACGATAAGCCGATACGACTGAAAAATCTCGGAGCAGATTATACCAATGACCGGATTGTAGAGCGTATCAAAGAAAATCGTGACAGATGGGCAGAGATTGAGCCGTTCCAGAGGGCGACTTATAAACCACGACAGTACCGGATGCAGACCAGAGGGCAGAAGCTGAAAAAGAAAGGCGGACTTTATGGGCTGTATCTGTATTACTGTTACAGACTCGGTTATCTGCCCAAGTATAAGAAACAGAATAACGCAAGGCTTCATTATCTTTTGAAAGATGATTTGATGAAGCTCGATAAGATTACTGATGAAGTAAGGCTGCTCGGACGAGAAAATATTTCCACGGACGAACAGCTTTTTTTATATAAGACTTCCTTAGAGGAGCAGATGAAAAATCTGATTGCCGGAAGAACACATCTCCGAAAAAAGATAAGAACAAATATTGATGATGGTCAGCTTCAGGCGGCAAAAGATGAAATCGCTTCTATCAATGGAGAATTGAAAAAACTCCGACGGGAAGTAAAACTCTGCGAGGATATTGCGGAGAGGTCAAAGGTTATGGAAGAAAACCTTGAGCATATTGAAACAGAGGAACAAAAACAGCAGAGAAAGGAGAAATCACGCTATGAACAACGGTGGTGACGCAGCAGAGCAGGTCGTCAGGCTTTCGCTTGAAGGATTTGAAGTTGCTGCAAGATTAAGCGGTTCGGCGGCGAAGAATATCGCATTGCTTTTGGTATCGGTTCTGAAGCAGGAACAAAAGACGAAGGGCAAAGCAAGGCTTACCAATATGATTAAGTCAGGCAAGGAGTTGAAAGTCTTTTCCATTCCACAAAAGGATTTGAAGAAGTTTACCGAACAGGCAAAACGCTATGGCGTTCTTTATTGTGTCCTCAGAGATAAGAACACAAAGGGAGAGAACGCTCCGGTAGATATTATCGCAAGAGCAGAGGACGCTTCTAAAATTCAGCGTATCGTTGAAAGATTTGAACTTGGCAAGGTGGATAAGGCTTCGATTGTCAGTGAAGCAGAGAAGGCTATCGCAGACCGTGAAGCGGTTGAGAAAGAAAAGCCGACCAAATCCAAGAGTGAAATCATTATGGAAGAAGCAGTCAGAAATCCAATGCAGAAAGAGGAGCGAGCAAACGCAAACCCCTCAGTCGCCAAAACAGACAAAAGCCCTCTGTCAAGGCAAAACTCAGAGCCGGTAGAAACGCAATCTGATAAGGGTGTTGCAAAGCCAGTGGAAAAGCCATCGGTCAAAGAGAAACTTGACCGTTACAAGGCACAGGCAAAACAGCAAAAAGAAGCAGAGCGTAAAGAGCCGGAGGTTAAGAAAGACGGCAAGAAGCCGCAGCAGAAAAACGGTCAGACGGTACACCGTCAGCCGAAGAAAAAACCCAAAACAAAAGAGAGGTAATTCACTATGACAAATGATTTCAAACCCGCAAAGGCTGGCGGTAATCAGCCGAGATTATCCAAAGAGGAGTATGCAGAAAAGAAGCGAGCAGAAAAAGAAAAGGTCTATCAGATGATTGATGACGCTTCCCGTGAGATTGTGAGTGACCCTGAGAAATTCAAGAGTTTTCTTGATACGCAGAGTCGAATGGACAGATATTCCGCAGCAAATGCTCTCCTTATTTACAGTCAGTATCCGCAGGCGACACAGCTTAAAGATTTTGATGATTGGGGTAAGGACAATGTGAAGATTACCAAAGGGGCAAAGAGTATTTCTATCCTTGAACCAGTGGAATACACAAGAGCAGATGGTTCTCCGGGTATTTCCTACAATGTCAAAAAGGTATTTGATGTTACGCAGACAAATGGAAGGAAAGCTCCGGCAGTATCAGCAAACCGTGACCCGAAAGCACTTATCACGACAATGCTTGATGTATCTCCGGTAGAGGTTGCGGCAACCGATGAACTTCCGTATCCGAACATGGCAGCTTTCTATAATAATGAAAAGCAGACCTTGTATGTGAAGCGTAATGTGGGCGACAGCGTAGCAGTTGCCCAGTGTGTCGCTCAGGAACTCGGACACGCACAGCTTTCTATCAACAGTGAAAGTTACAGCCGCAGGGATATGGGCTTTCAGGCAGTGTGTATCGGATATATGCTTTGCAAGAAGTATGGAGTAGATACACAGAATTTTGCGATTAACCGCATTCCGGAGGGACTGGCTTCCAAAGAGCCGAAAGAAATTCGTGCGGAGCTTTCCAAGACACGAAATGCAATGGCAGAAATTCACAGTCATATCTCTGATGAAATGTTCCGCAAAAAGCAGGAACGTTCAAAGGACTATGAGAGATAACGGAGGGCAGATATGGAAAAAGAAAAACTCTACCACGTTGCTTTGGACGATTACGAACACGGTGTTGTCATTCGCTCCTTAAACGATGAGAAAACAAAGTTGATGGAGGAAGGCAAGTCCGCAGACGCAGTAGACGACCTGCTTGTAAAAGTCGGAAATGCCCCATTGAAAAAGTTCAAAGTGATTGAAAGGAAACGCTCAGATGAAGCGAGATAATGACAGGCAGACTGCCATTATTTTATCCATTGTCGGTATCGTTCCGGTCATATGGCTGGCACTTCTGATTGCACCTTCCATAAGCGGAGGATTGCCGGAGATAGCAGCCAATCTTGCGACACTCTTTGATAATCCATTTTCCATAAAATTATGTGGGGACAGCCTGAAAACTGTCCTCATTTTACTTTTATGCTATGGAATGGGTATCGGGATTTATTTCTCAACAAGAAAGAATTACCGCAGACGAGAAGAACACGGTTCTGCCAAATGGGGCAATGTCAGAGCCATTGATAAAAAGTACCGACAAAAGCCATTGTCAGAAAATAAGCTGATGACTCAGAATGTGTGCATTGGGCTTAATGCCAAGAAACACAGACGAAATCTGAATACACTTGTGTGCGGCGGCTCCGGTGCAGGTAAGACAAGATTTTATGCAAAGCCTAATATTATGAACGCCGCCAGAAACAGCTATGTGATATTAGACCCGAAAGGGGAAATCCTGCGAGATACGGGACATCTTCTTGAGAAGAAAGGTTACGAAGTGCGTGTGCTTGATTTGATTTCAATGGAGAAAAGCCATTGTTACAATCCTTTTGTTTATTTGCAGAATGACAATGATGTGCAGAAGCTCGTAACCAATCTTTTTAAGAGTACCACTCCGAAAGGTTCACAGAGCAATGACCCGTTTTGGGATACGGCAGCGTCAATGCTTCTGCTTGCACTTGTATTTTATCTGCATTATGAAGCACCGCCGGAAGAACAGAATTTTGCAATGGTAATGGAAATGCTCAGAGCCGGGGCGATTGAGGACGAGGACGACCCAAGTCCTTCTCCGCTTGATAATCTGTTTTCAGATTTGATGATAGATAATCCTGACCACATTGCTTTGAAGTATTACCACTCTTATCATTCCGGTTCTTCCAAAACATTAAAATCCATACAGATAACCCTTGCAGCAAGGCTTGAAAAGTTCAACTTGGAGAGTCTTGCTGCTCTTACTTCTGCCGATGAACTGGATTTGCAGTCACTCGGAGAGAAAAAGGTGGCTCTGTTTGCACTGATACCGGATAACGACTCCAGTTTCAACTTCTTGGTATCCATTCTTTACACACAGCTCTTTCAGCAGTTGTTTTATGCAGCCGACCATATCCACGGCGGCTGTTTGCCGATGCCTGTTCATTTTATGATGGACGAATTTGCCAATGTTTCACTGCCAGACGACTTCGACAAGATACTGTCGGTTATGCGTTCCCGTGGGGTATCTGTAAGCATCATCTTACAGAACTTGGCACAGCTTAAAGCCTTGTTTGAAAAACAGTGGGAGAGCATTGTGGGTAACTGCGATGAATTTCTTTACCTTGGTGGAAATGAGCAGTCAACCCATAAATATGTGTCGGAGCTGTTGGGCAAGGAAACCATTGATACCAACACGTTCGGAAAGAGTACCGGAAGAAGCGGTAATTATTCCACCAACTATCAGATTAGCGGCAGAGAGTTACTTACCCCTGATGAGGTGCGTATGCTCGATAATCAGTACGCTATTTTATTCATCCGTGGGGAAAGACCCATTATGGATTTCAAATATGACATTATGAAACACCCGAATGTGGCACTTACCACAGACGGAAAGGCAAGTCCTTATAAGCACGGAGAAGTCACAAAAGATATTGCTTCGATTGCCATTTGGGACATTGACCCTGCAACACTTCCTGAAAAGGAAATGGAAGAAACGAACTGGGAACTTCTTTCCGAGGAGGAGATGGAAGCTCTGTTCATAAACAATCAAACAAATTAAATTTTGGAGGTATTCAACTATGACTATTTTTAAGAAAAAAGCAACTGACATTCAGGAAACAAAGAAACTGCCTATGACCGGAAAGGTTAAGAAAGGCTTCCGTGCTTACTGCACAATGGTCATTGTCGGTGCGTTGGCACTTGGAATGACAACGACTGCATTTGCAGCGAATGACCCGCTTACCGTAGTCAATAATCTGTCCGATTTTATCTTCGGACTTATCCGTGCCATCGGTATGATTTTGCTTGGCTTTGGTATCGTGCAGGTCGGTCTTTCACTCAAATCTCACGACCCTTCTCAGAGAGCCAATGGCTTCCTGACTCTTGCGGGTGGTGTCATTATCACGTTTGCGAAAGAAATCCTTACTCTTATCACAGGCTAAGATAAGAGTTACACAGTTATCGAGGGGTGTGCCAAGTTAAGGTACACCCCTTAATTGTAAGGAGGTGCTTTGAATGAGTGATAACTGGGTAGTTCAAAATCTTGAAAATGCCCTTGAAACTTGGAATGAGAAACTGTCAGAAATATGGACGCTCATCACAACTACACCGCAGAACTTTAAGGGCGGGAATATCTGGAAGGTTATCGTTGACATCAACGGTGCGGTTCAGGCTATCGGGCTTGCCTTGCTTGTATTGTTTTTCGTGATAGGTATGGTAAAGACCTGCGGAAGTTTTACAGATGTGAAGAAACCGGAACACGCTCTGAAACTCTTTGTTCGTTTTGCACTGGCGAAAGGTGTTATCACATACGGAATGGAGCTTATGCTTGCATTATTTAATATCGTGCAAGGTACGATTTCAACCATTATGAATGCTGCCGGATTTGGAACTCCGGAACAGACGACTTTGCCCGCAGAGATGGTAACGACCATAGAGGATTGCGGATTTTTTGAGAGTATCCCTTTGTGGGCGGTAACGCTTATTGGAGGATTATTTATCACGGTGCTGTCGTTTATTCTGATAATGACAGTGTATGGACGATTTTTCAAGTTGTATATGTACACAGCACTTGCACCGATACCGCTTTCCACATTTGCAGGAGAACCGACACAGAATGTCGGCAAGAGTTTTATCAAGAGCTATTGTGCAGTTCTGCTTGAGGGAGCAGTCATTGTACTTGCTTGTATTATTTTCTCCGTATTTGCTTCATCGCCACCAGTAGTGAATCCTGATGCAGCAGCAGTTACGCAGGTGTGGGCATATATCGGGGAATTGGTATTTAATATGCTTGTTCTTGTCGGTGCAGTAAAAATGTCTGACCGTATTATCCGAGAGATGATGGGACTTTAAGGAGAGATTTTGAGATGAACCAAAGAGATTGTAAGAAATGCGTTTACTATGGCGGTAAACGAAAAGGCAAAGTCTTTTGCCTGAATGATAAATGCGTGAGGGAGAAAGACCGAAACCGCAGGAAAGGAAACAGATATGGAAGTAAAAATTAACCGAGAAATCAGAAATTATACAGAGTCAATGTTTTTTGGACTGTCGCTCAGACAGTTCATTTTTTCTGTTCTCGCTTGTGGCGTTGCGATAGGACTGTATTTCTTGCTCAGACCGTATGCTGGCACGGAAACCGTATCGTGGGTGTGCATTTTGGGTGCTGCCCCGTTTGCGGCACTTGGCTTTGTGAAGTACAACGGTATGACCGCAGAAAAAGCAATCTATGCGTGGATAAAATCGGAGTTTTTGATGCCGAAGAAGCTGGTGTTTCACTCCACCAATGTGTATTACGAACTGATGAAGCCAAGCATTGAACAGAAACAAAAAGACCATTTTCGAGAATCTAAAACATAAAATAAGATTTAATCTATTGACAGACAAGTGCTTTCTGAATATACTATAATGATTTAGCATTTGACTAGATGGGCGGCTTGGGAAGAAAGGAGAAATGTTAATATGTATAAGTATGTGGAAGACAAACAGTTTCTGAGCCGTATGCGTTCGTTATGTGGAGAAATAATGCAAGACCTTTGCCATACGCTGAAAGAAGAATATGACATTGGTGCTTCATTCTATCTCGTGGGTAGTGGTGCAAGAAACCTGATATTACAAAATGCTAATCAACCGATTGATTTGGATTATAATCTTGAAATCACAAGAATTGATGATTGGGAAGATTGCAAAGAAATCAAAGAATGTGTCAGAAAGGCTTTCAATATTGTTCTTAGAGAATATGGGTGGAGTGACTGCCAAGATTCTACCTCATCTTTAACAACGGAAAAGCGGCACTTTAATCAGGGAAATAGTACAGAATTTTCAATGGATATTTGTATTGTTTGCGAGGATACAGACGGAAACTATCATCGCCTTATTCACGATAAGAGATGTTTTCCAAACAGATATTTCTGGAATCAAGCACCTAATTCAAGAAACATTAGAGAGAAAGCAAAGTATATCAAAGAAAAAGGAAAATGGACATTAGTTAGAGAGCAGTATCTGAAAATAAAAAAGCAGTATTTGACTTCCAACGACTACAATCATTCCTCTTTCATTTGCTATATTGAAGCAGTCAATAATGTATATAATTCAAGAAAGCACTGGAACTAAATAAAACCAATTTGATGTATCGTCACTATAATCAGTGGCGATATTTTTTTGCCAAAAGGAGGTCATGAGTTTTTATGATTAAGACTCTTACAAACCTGTTTAAGCAGGACAAAGAAAAATTTGTTGTACCGAAAGGTGTGCAGGACGTGATTCCCGTAGTGGCTATCTTTGATGATGGCATTTTCAAAGTGGGAAAGGATAAATATTCAAAGACTTATCGCTTTACGGATATTAACTATGCAGTGGCAAGTCGTGAGGATAAGGAAGCGATGTTCCTTGAATATTCCGAACTTCTGAACTCCCTTGACAGTGGTGCAACGACAAAAATCACAATCAATAATCGTCGGCTCAACAGACTGGATTTTGAGCAGACAATTCTTATTCCGACAACCGGAGATAATCTGGACGAATATCGAGAGGAATACAATAAAATGCTTCTTGATAAGGCAACGGGTGCAAACTCCATTGTTCAGGATAAGTATATTACCATTTCCATCAACAAAAAGAGTGTGGAGGACGCAAGAACTTATTTTGCCCGTGTCGGTGCAGATTTGATTGCTCACTTCGGCAGGCTCGGAAGTAAATGTGTGGAACTGGAAACAGACGAAAGACTTCGTATTTTCCACGACTTCTATCGTGTGGGAGAGGAAAGCTCTTTCCACTTTGATATTAAGGAAACAAGAAAAAAGGGACACGATTTTAAGGACTATATCTGCCCTGACACAATGGAATTTGAAAAGGACTATTTCAAGATGGGAAACCGTTATGGAAGAGTCCTTTTTCTTCGTGAATATGCGTCCTATATCAAGGACAGTATGGTAGCGGAACTTACGGATATGAACAGAAATCTGATGATGTCCATTGATATTGTTCCTGTTCCGACTGATGAAGCAGTAAAGGAAGCAGAAAACCGTCTGCTTGGTGTGGAAACCAATATTACAAACTGGCAGCGTAGGCAGAATGCCAATAATAACTTCTCTGCCACCGTTCCGTATGATATGGAGCAGCAGAAGAAAGAAATGAAAGAGTTCCTCGATGACCTTACGACCCGTGACCAGAGAATGATGTTCGCTGTTATCACAATGGTTATTACGGCAGACAGTAAGGAACAGCTTGAGAATGATACGGAAGCGTTGCTTACCACAGCAAGAAAACATCTTTGCCAGTTTGCAACACTGAGATTTCAGCAGGTAGATGGACTCAATACGGTAATGCCGTTTGGAACAAGAAAGATTGATGCGTTCAGAACACTTACAACAGAGAGCCTTTCGGTATTTATCCCATTCAGGGTGCAGGATATTTTCCACGAGAACGGTATCTATTACGGTCAGAATGTTATCAGCAAAAATATGATTATCGCAGACCGTAAGCAGCTTTTGAATGGTAACTCCTTTATTCTCGGTGTATCCGGTGGTGGTAAGTCGTTTGCAGCAAAGGGAGAAATCATCAATCAGGTGCTTTCTTCGGATGCAGATATTATTATTATTGACCCTGAGCGAGAGTATTCACAGCTTGTCAATGCGATGGGTGGAGAAGTAATCAATATTTCTGCTACTTCTGACAATCACATCAATGCAATGGATATGAATAAGGATTACGGCGACGGTGCAAACCCTGTCATTTTGAAATCTGAGTTTATTATGTCCCTTTGTGAACAGCTTATCGGCGGAACAAATCTCGGAGCGAAGCAGAAGTCTATCATTGACCGTTGTACGGCAAGTGTGTACCGCAGTTATCAGCAGAATGACTATCAGGGACATATACCGACCTTGCAGGATTTCAGGGCAGAACTTTTGCAGCAGGACGAACCGGAAGCAAAGGAACTGGCACTTGCTATTGAGCTTTTTACGCATGGTTCTCTGAACACTTTTGCAAAGCAGACGAATGTGGATACCAATAACCGCCTTATCTGCTATGACATTCTTGACTTGGATAAACAGCTTATGCCGATAGGTATGCTTGTTGTCCTTGACTCTATCCTGAACCGTATCACACAGAACCGTGCAAAGGGTAAGAATACCTTTATCTTCATTGATGAGATTTATCTTCTGTTCCAGCACGAATATTCTGCAAACTTCCTCTTTACCTTGTGGAAGCGTGTGAGAAAATACGGTGCATACGCAAGTGGAATTACCCAGAACGTCGATGACCTTTTGCAGAGCCACACAGCGAGAACAATGCTTGCAAACTCAGAGTTTATCATTATGCTGAATCAGGCTTCCACAGACAGGCTTGAGCTTGCAAAACTTCTGAATATTTCCGACCTTCAGATGTCTTATATCACGAATGTGGAAGCAGGACACGGACTTATCAAGGTGGGAAGTTCACTTGTACCGTTTGCAAACAAATTTCCTAAGAACACGAAACTTTATAAACTGATGACAACCAAACCAGGCGAAGCGTAAGGAGGAATTTAAAATGTCTAAGATTCAATTTCGCAATGCTGCACACAGAGATTTTGTATTGGAAAATCTGGATAAGTGCAAAGTCAACGACTGCTATCACAGAGCATTTTTCTATGTGATGGGCATTTCAGAAGAAACGAGAATGAACATCGGAAAGATGTTTGATTTTAAGAGGGACTGTATCATACCGGAAGGTATGCACGGAGGTTGGCAGACAAGTGGCACAGTCAAAGTCTGCCACCTTGCCTTTAATCTCTGGAATGGATTTACGGAAGAAGGCAGGGAAAACCTCTATACACCGGAGGAACTGTTCTGTTGCGGATATGCACCGTACTTTATGGAGGGTATCAAGTTGAGGTATCCGGAGTATTGCAGAGATTTGACTCCACCTAAGAGAAACGATATGGAAAGGTAAAAGAAAATGAGTAGAAAAATCTATATTATTATTGCGGTGGTGCTTACGATAGTGTTGTCTGTAAGCACCTTCTTTATTATCCGTAATCACATTGACTCTGCCAAGCAGAATGAAGTCTATGATAACCTTGCGGAGATTGTGGAGGACGAGCCGCCAAAGGAAAATGAGGGTGTGACTTTTTTGGAAGATAAGGACTATCTTGCTGAATATCTTGAACTCTATCGGCAGAATGAGGATATGGTGGGTTGGATAAAGGTTGAAGATACCAATATCAATTATCCGGTCGTGCAGCCTGTAAATGAGCCGAATTTTTACCTGAAGCATAAGTTTGATAAAACCTATTCTGCTTATGGCTGTCCGTATGTGCAGGAAAATTGCGATGTGCAGAAACCTTCAGACAACATCATTATTTACGGACACCATATGAATGACGGTTCTATGTTTACCGGACTGATGAAGTACAGAAATAAAAGCTTTTGGGAAGGGCATAAGACCATTTCCTTTGATACACTGACGGACAGACACCAGTATGAAGTGATTGCAGTCTTTAAGACCGTTGTTTATACAAACAGCTCCGACAGCTTTAAGTATTATGAGTTTACGGACGCAGAAAATGCAGCAGAGTTTGATGCGTATGTTGCCAAGTGTAAGGAACTTTCTCTGTATGATACCGGAGTATCGGCAGAGTATGGCGACAAGCTGATTTCTCTTTCTACTTGTGAATATTCAAGAAACAATGGCAGGCTTGTTGTTGTCGCTAAGAGAGTGGATTAAACCCCACTCTCTATTATTTTTCGAGAAAGGAGGAAACCGATGGCTGATATAAAAACAAGAGATACAAGCAAAGGTACAATCAAGACCATAAATAAGGCAGCAGTTGCCACGGAGCGAATGAAGAAAGCCTATGTGATGACGAAAGATAAGGCAGAACATTCCACCAATGCTTCGGAAAATTCCGTAGAGGAATATGCTTCCGATAAAATAGAAGCAGCAACGGATAGGGCTGTTCACGAAACCGCATACCGTGCGGATAAAGTCGGCAGATGGGGTGTGCGTGAAACAAGACAGAATTATCAGAAAGCCAAAACGGGAATTGAGAATTTCAAGACCAAGCGTGCAGAGAAGCAGCTTCAAAAACAATCGGTCAATCCTGTCGGAAAACAGAGTATCCGAACTCTGGAGCATACGGAGAAAACAATTAAGCAGTCTGCAAGGTCAGCAGGAAATACGACAGTCAAGACCGTATCGAAAGGTGCGACCAATACTGTTCAGAGGTCGGTCAAGACTGCTGAACAAACGGCAAAGACTTCTATTAAGACCACAAAGGAAGCCGCCGTTATAGCACAGAAAACAGCAAAAACAACAGCCAAAGCAACACAGAAAGCGGCTCAGACGGCAAAGAAGGCGGCGAAAGCTACAGCAGATACCGTTAAAGCCACAGCGAAAGCTACTGTTGCGACAGTCAAAGCGATTATTGCAGGGACAAAAGCACTTGTAGCAGCAATCGCAGCAGGCGGTTGGATAGCGGTGCTGATTATTATGATTGTCGTGTTGTTTGGTGCTGCCGTAGCAATGTTTGGAGGAGGAAGTGATAGTAATTCCTATACTCCGGTAAGTGCAGAGGTAGAAGCCTATGAACCCATTATACAGAAGTATGCCAAAGAGTACGGCATTCCTGAGTATGTAGAACTTATCAAGGCGGTTATGATGCAGGAAAGCGGCGGCAGAGGACTTGACCCTATGCAGGCAGCAGAGGGAAGTTTTAATACTAAGTATCCGCACGAACCCAATGGAATTAAAGACCCTGAATATTCTATCCAGTGTGGTGTTCAGGAGTTAAAAGCGGCTCTTACCTCAGCAGAGGTGGAAAGTCCGATAGATATGGAACATATCAAACTTGCCCTGCAAGGCTACAACTTCGGTAATGGGTATATTTCTTGGGCAAAAACAAATTACGGTGGATATTCCTATGCCAATGCAGTAGAATTTTCGACAATGCAGGCTTCCAAACTTGGGTGGAGCAGTTATGGAGATACGCAGTATGTCGCTCACGTTCTGAGGTACTATCCGTATGGGCGAGCCTTTACTGCCGGAGGTAATCAAGCGATTGTAGAGGTTGCCTTGACGCAGGTAGGCAATCAGGGAGGACAACCTTACTGGAGTTGGTATGGTTTTGACAGTCGAGTGGAATGGTGTGCCTGCTTCGTATCTTGGTGTGCTGACCAATGTGGATATATTGAAAGCGGACTTGTTCCGAAATTTGCAGGTTGTGTGGACGGTGCAAACTGGTTTAAGTCAAATGGAAAATGGCAAGACCGCACATACGAACCAAGGGTAGGAGATATTATCTTCTTCGATTGGGAGGACGACGGTACAACAGACCACGTTGGTATCGTGGAGAAGTGTGAGAATGGCATTGTTTATACCGTAGAGGGTAACTCAGGCGACGCCTGCAAGCAAAGACAGTACCCAGTCGGAAGCAGCAATATCTATGGATACGGTATTCCGGCATATTAAAAATTCCAGACGGTGTCTGGAAAATCGAAAAGATGGCTGCTCAGTTGAGTAGCCATCGGGTATTACAAAAAGAAATTTTACTGCGTATCTTGAGGTTCCGCTTGATATATTGGCGAATGATCTTGTTAATGCATTGAACTGTGGTACAGATGGGACAGCAGCATAATAATGGAAGAAGAAAGGATGATGCAGATAAGAAGAGAAGTAGGTAGGAATTACGGAGGAGGTTGTTCATAATGTGGGGCAAACCTCCTTTTTCTGTATTTGATAGTGCAAATAGTAGCGAAATAATAGGAAAAATAAGTGTTTTTACAAGGAGAAAAAGATAATGTATTTGAAAAAGGAACAGGCAGTAGCAAAATTAGAAGATTATAAAAGAGAAATGGAATTACAAGAATTATCAGAGAGAACGACTCATAAATATTTGGCAGATATTAGTCAATGGTTGGAAGAAGTACAGGATGATATTATTTCAATGGAAGTTGTAATTTTATATAAAAAGCAGTTATCGAAGCGGTATAAAGCGGCAAGTGTAAATTCAAAAATAATATCTATAAATCGTTATCTGAGATGGTTAGGTTTTACAAAACTAGTAGTATGCACAGAACGAATTCAGACACTTAATGTATTAGACAAAATGATAACAAAAGAAAACTATTTTGCAATGCTGAATTATGCAAAGAGTACGAGAAAAATGAAACTTTATTATATTATGAAAACAATAGCTGGGACCGGATTGCGAGTTGGAGAATTAAAGTATGTAACAGTTTCGGCTATCACAAATGGATATACACAAATTTGGAGCAAAGGTAAGTATAGATATATTTATTTTTCAGAGCGTTTATGTGAGGAGCTGTTGCAGTATTGTAATAATGCAGGAATTGGCGAAGAGATTATTTTTGTTGGAAGGAAAGAAGGCAAAGCTATAACTTCGGCTGCGGTATGGAAAGGATTAAAAAATATTGCAAAAGAGTTAGACATACCGGAGGAAACGGTCTTTCCACATTCCCTTAGACATTTGTTTGCAAAGAATTATATGGAAAAGGTAGGGGATATAACGGAGCTTGCCGATATTCTGGGACATAGTAGATTAGAGACAACTTGGATTTATACAAAAACCTCATCAGCGGAAAAGAGAAAACGATTAGGATTACTTGATTTATGAGTTGATATAATACGACATTATATCGACTTTTCTATTTGTCATGTACACTCATACTACGTGAAACACAACAATCGAAATATGTTTCAGCATTCATTATTTGTAAATGTTTCCAAAAAAGTACAAAGCCTTTTTACTAATTTACTAAAACTTCCCACACCCCAAATGGGGTTCTCACCTTGAAAACTCAATAATACAGGCAATAAAATATTAAATTAGGCTACAATGACACTTTTAGCAAGTGCATTTTGGATATATAATGGCAGTTTTTCTACAAACAAAGTGATGAAATCATTTAGTTGATCTTCAGTTACTTGAAAAACAGCATAGATACTTTCGAACATAGCTTTCAATAAAATCTGATAAGATTCAGAAAAAGTTATATCTGCCAATTCATCTGTAAAGAGAAAAAAGAGTTCTCCGAGAGTTCTTTTATCCTGCTCTTTCCGTTGCTCCAATGCAATCATCATGTAGCGTGCAAATACGATAGCCACATGTGCAGTCAAGGCATCAAAAGAAAGGGAATGGCATTCCCCAATCAGATTCAGGTAGGATTTGCAGGTCTTGAAGAAAACCTCAATCTGCCACCTTTTCCGTATATGCGAATGATCTCTTCTGGTGTAAGACTCATGTCTGTACAGATAAAAGCAATCCAATCTTTCTTCTTGTTCTTATTACGAACACAGACGATACGTGCCGGAATCTTTTGTTCCTTACCAACCATAACGTCGACAGAAAGAAGATACTTACTACGACCTCTGCGTTTTTTACAAATGCCAAAGAGTTTCTGGAGAGAAAGAAGTTCCCCGTTGAATTCATATCGGATCTTGGAACTTTTCTTGATCATGGCAATGGAATCAAGCCCAAGAGATTTAATAGTTATGATATGTGAAGGACTAGAAAACCAACTGTCAAATAGCACATAATCCGCCTTGTGACCTGCTGACTGAGCCTTTTTTATCAGTTCTAACATAGCCTCTGGACCTTTTGTTTGTGCAAGTTTACGTCTTCGACCAGCAAGGGAACGACCATCATACTCTTTTTGAATACCTAGGATATTTTCTTTCTTTGAAGAAGCAAGCAAGGTACTGTTTACAGGAATGAAAGTATTACCATCTGTCCATCCAAGGGACATTAAGCGGTATCCTTTTGTGTATCGCATGGAAATATGGTCAAATACTTTGGAACCAAGCTCTGTTTTTTTACAGCTGGCTCTCTCAAATAAACTGTCATCCACAACAAATGCATTCACACGTTGGGCATCAGTAAGAGGCTCAAGCGTATCAATAACTGCTTTTGAAAGAAGTGTCGTAAATTTCAGCCAGTTCGTCTTTTTACCATTTAAGAATCGGTAAAAGGTGTTTTTTGAAAAGGACTCTTTGAAAGAACCTGTTTTCTGTTGCATGTACATGCTACGATCAGAAAAAACATTACATAGCTTATATTTGAAAATCTGAGTAACCGGAACTCCTTTTTCTTTTTGAGCATTACATTTATGCAATAGTTTTCCAATGTGAAATGTGCTAAAATGTGCTAAAAAATGAAGAAATTGTATAAAAAAGTTCCTGTCCTGCTTGTTCTTGTGGTATAATTGAATTCGGCATAGAAAACCTCCTGGTGTTTTTTGTTTTCGTCAATTCAATTATACCAAGGAAAATTTAGTTAATTAGTCGAAAGGAAGATTTTTATGAAATTATTTTGTTTTCCTCATGCGGGGGGGAGTTCCAGTATCTATCTAAAATGGAATAACGTGATAGAGAATACTTCAAAACTGGAAATCATTCCATTGGAATATAAGGGTCACGGCTATAGAATGGACGAGGACTTTTATAATGATTTTGACGAAATGGTAGGCGATATGTTGAAAAGTGTTTTGGATAAACTTGTTCTGGGTGACCCTTTTATGATTTTCGGACATAGTATGGGGGCGTATGTTGCCTTTAAGATCGCAAATCTCCTTGAAAAAAAACAGATTTATGCAAAGCATCTTTTCTTATCAGGCAGGGCAGCACCTTGTTATTGGACAGGAAACAAAAAGAAGATATCAAATCTGCCAGATGATGAATTTATAAATGAAATGATAAGTTATGGTGGTATCGAGGATGAATATCTTGATAATTCTGAAATACTTGAATTCTTAGTCTGTATATTGAAAAATGATTTCAGAATAATTGAAACTATAAATTCCAATGGAGAATTTTCAGCTGTAAAAACAGATATCAGTGTATTAAACGGATATGATGACAGAGAAATATCGCAGGAACGTGTCGAAAAATGGAATGATTACACAGAGGGCAATTGTACAATAAAGTTTTATAATGGTGGGCATTTCTATATTAATAGTAACTTAAACGAAGTATGTGATTATATATTACAATTCTGCAAATGATGGGAGAATGATTCAAATGGATAAGAAGGCTTACGTAAATGGTGGGGATGTAAAACACATTGATCTACCTGAATTAACACTGGCTGCACAGTTTAATAAAACTGTTTCAGAATTTGGAAATGAAAAGATATATTTTTATGATTCTGACGGAAACACTTCGGAATATACATATGCATCCATAAAAAGTCAGGCATTGAAGATACTTAAAGGTCTTCATAAGTGTGGCATAAAAGAAAAGGATATGATAATTTTTCAGAGTTCTAATTCAGAAGATTTTACTAAGCTTTTCTGGGCATGTATGTATGGTGGTATAATTCCTGTTCTTGCAAATCTGCCTAAGGCGCTTAATGATGAAAAGGCGGCTGATTGCCAGACCGTTTATAATATCTGGAAATTGCTTGATAATACTCAGATAATCGTTAGCGGTGATGTATATGATGATTACAGTTCATTTGCAGATAAATTAAATATTGACAGCTCACTCCTGACTAAAATATCTGATCTTGAAGAAAATGAAGAGAGTATAGATGAGATATATCATACTGATCCTGATGATATTGCCATGATGTTTTTTACATCAGGCAGTACAGGCATGCCTAAGGGCGTTATCCAGACTAATAAAGCTGTACTCACAAGATGCTACGGTGATTCTCAGTTTTTTGAATTAAAAAAAGAAGTTCTTCTTAATTGGATGCCTTTGGAGCACGCAGGAGGTGTGCTTATGGCTCATTTCAGAGGTGTGATATTCGGAAGCACTCAGATTCTTGTAGATACAGGTTATATTCTTTCAAATCCGATTCATTGGCTTGATTTGATAGATAAGTACAGAGTAAACTATTCATGGGCACCTCATTTTGCCTACGTTCTTATTAATGAAGCGTTGGAAAGCTATGAAGGCAACTGGGATCTTTCGTGTGTTACACACCTTCTTGACGGTGGAGAAATGGTACACGCAAAGAGCGGAAAACAGTTCCTTTCAACATTGAAAAAATACGGTATGAATACAGGCGTTATATATCCTGCTTGGGGAATGTGTGAGACCTGTTCAGGTACTATGTATGAAAAAGATTTTGATGAAGACGAATACTCAGGTACTGAGTGTGTTGCAAAGGATATGTCAAACGGCGTGATCGCTTCAGAAGGCGAAGCTTTTGATATTATTACAAGGATAGGAGAACCTATTCCGGGATGCGAGATCAAGGTAGTTGACTATAATAACGAGATTCTGAATGAGTGTGAAATAGGACGTTTCCTGATCCGCGGCGAAGCTGTTACAAAGGGCTATTACAAGAACGATGATGCTAACCAGCAGAGCTTTACTGAGGATGGCTGGTTTATTACAGGCGATCTTGGTTTTATTTATAATGGCAGAATGACTCTTACAGGAAGAGAAAAAGATATCATAATAGTTAACGGTCTGAATTACAATAATGTTGAGATTGAAGCTGTTATTGAGGAAAATACAGAAGTTGAAAAATCTTTCAGTGCAGTATGTTCTGTTATTGATCCTGAAACTCAGAAAGCCCTTATTATCGCTTTTGTTGTACCGAAGAGCGGTATTAAAACAAATAAACTTATATCTGATGTTAAGAATGCTGTAAATGATAAAATAATGCTTAATATTAATTATGTTATACCTGTAACTAAAGAAGATATCCCAAAGACCAATCTCGGTAAAATACAGAGAGCTAAGCTTGGAAAACGTTTTACAAATAAGGAATTTGATGAATTACTTGAAGATGTAAATGTTGAAAATAAAGAAATAGAAGTAATCGAAAAACAGATTTCAGCTGATACTGATATTTCCAGATTAGCTATTTTCAAGGAAAGCAATGTTTCAAAACAGAGAGTTGTGTTTGTTTCGTCAATATTGATCTCTGATAAGCTTTATGAAGGTAGCAGAACTTCTTTTGATTTTAACGTTAACAGTGATATAATTGATGAACTAAAGAAAATAGATGGTGTTAAAAATATTAGAACAGGAACAAGCGATTCGAAATTACTTGTTTTCTTTGAAACAGGATTTGATAATGTAGAATATAATGCTTCAATTGCCAGGTGCATCGAAAAAGTATTGAAGAAAAACTCGGATGGTATCAATGTTAGATATATCCCTTTGACCAATGACGCGATCAATGCAAAAAGTGTAGCTGAGCTTGAGAAGCTTTATCAGCAGGGAGAATTTACTGATATTACTGAAAAAATCGAGTGCTGTATCGGTTCGGACAGAACACTTCCACAGTGGTTCTTTACCGAGGAACTTGAGGAGATTAGCATAGACAGTAATTCTGAAATACCTGATGGAAAATACATTATATTTTGTAATAGAAAAGATGTTATTGAGCGTTTGAATAGTAATGGAACTGTTTATCCGGAGAACAGTATTATTATCACAGAAAATAGTGAATTGCTCAATGACGACAGATATAAAACCGAATACATTGATATCAATGATAAAGCTTCATATGAAAAGATAGTTAACGGAAAATATGATGAAGATTCAGAAGCGGTTATCCTGCATTTATTCGGTCTGGATGATGCTGGTTTCGACGTTAATGAAGCAGAATCAAAAATAGTTTTAAGTATTCAGAATACAATACAGGCATTTGAAAAAAATAATATTAAGATCAATAAATTTGTTGTTATCACAACAGATGCTTTGATGCTCGGAAATAAATGCAATAAAAACTATCTCTATTCTATTGCTGACGGTTACTGTACAGCTGCTGTTGATGAGGGATATAATGTTTCATACATAGATATAGATAAAGCATCAGAAAACAATATCCATAGCATTATCAGAAATGAATTATGTGAAAATACTCTCTATAAAATCATATATAGAAATGGCGGAAGATACAGGGCAGTACTTATAAATGCAGATGTTAATAACATCAGAAATGAAAACGCTGTTGTATATGGCGGACTGTATGCTATAACAGGCGGACTTGGAGGAATTGCTGAAAAGATAGCAGAAATCCTTATTGATAAATTCAATGCCAAAGTATTGCTTTTAGGCAGAAAATCTGTTTCTGAATTAAGCAAGGAAAAAATAGAAATTCTTGAAAAACTTAACAATAATTCAAACGGCAATGTAGAATATTATAGCTGTGATATAACATCTTTCGCAGATTTTGAAAAGATTATTAACGAAGGCACGAAAAAGTATTCTCACGAACTTGATGGCATTATACATTTGGCAGGTACTGTTACCGAAAAAATGATAGCTGTCCAGAATAAGGAGGATATCGATGCTATCTATGCGTCTAAGGTTTACGGAACAAATGTAATTGCGGAATATGTGAAAAAAAATAAGAATACAACATTGGTGCTTACTTCTTCAGCAAGAACTCTATCTCCGGGAATCACTGTTTCCGCATATTGTAGTGCGAGCACGTTTAATGCAAATGTAGCAGGTTATCTCAGAAATCAGTATGATATAGATGCAATATGCTTATCATGGAGCCAGTGGGATGAGATCGGAATGAGCAGGGATATACCGATCAAAAAAGTTTTGCAGGATAAAGGTTTTGATAATATCAGCGGAATACGCGGTCAGAACAGTTTCGTTGCTGCATTACATATGGATGTTACGTATTTATATGTTGGATTGGATCCGTCAAAGTCAGTTATTGATTCATTGTCTAAAGAACACTCTGAAGTTGATACATATACAGTTTATGTTGAATCAGAAGCAATAAACGGTAAAGAGTCACTGTTTGAATCAAGAGTCAATGAATTGCTTGACAAAAAGAACGTAATATTCCATGTACTAAAAATGCTGCCGCTTGATAAAAACGGAAAAGTTGATAAGGTGATTCTCAAAAGCAGAAAAGCTGTTCTTACAGGTGAAGTTGAACTTGTAAAGCCTCGTAATGAGGTCGAAGAGACTATAAGCAACTGTTGGAAGAAGATCTTCAATAATGTTGAATTCGGCGTTACAGACAGCTTTTTTGAACTTGGTGGAGATTCAATCAGAATGATACGTCTTATATCTCTATTAAAGAGCGCTTTCAATATTCAGATCAAAAATCAGGAAATATTTAAGCTTATTACAATAGAGGAACAGGCAAAGTATATCTGTGAGAAAACAGGAAATGTTCCTGAAGTATCAGTTGATAGCAAAGAAACAATTAATAATGAAAATACTGATAACGGCGAAAATAAATCTGTGCCTGAAAATTATGGTATTCTTTCGTCTGCTCAAAAACGTCAATGGTTTTTATATAAACTTGATCCTGAATGCCCTAACTATAATAATACTATCGCACTTAGCGTTGAGGGTATGATAGTTATTCCGTGTATAAAGATGGCTTTGTATCAGCTGATAGAACGTCATGATATATTAAGAACAAAATACTGTGAATATGATCAGGCTTGCTATCAAGTCGTTGATAAAGATGCAATCCTGAATATTGATGAAATTGATCTTAGCAGATTAGCAGCTGAAGAGCTTGAAGCAGAATTAAAAATGCTTTATGCAAAGGAAGCAAATACAGTTATTAAGATTGATGTTGATATCCCGATCAGAGCAAAGATCATAAGATGCTCTGCCAATAAGATAATCCTTCTTATGTCTATTCATCATATAGCATCAGACGGTTGGTCTATGAGGGTATTGCTTCAGGATCTTTCTGAAATATATTCGGATATCATTAAATATGGCAGATCAAGAAAGAGCGAATTAAAGATTCAGTATATGGATTATGCCGAAAAACAGCATGATTTCATGAAGAGCGATGAATACAGAAGACAATTGGCATATTGGAAGGAAGAACTGGTTGACGCTCCTCCTGCTTTAAAGATATTTGATGATGTTATTTCTGAAACATATAACGATAATGAAGGAAAACGTCTCTATTTTGAGATAAATGAGCAGCTTTCAGAGAAAATAAAGCAGCTTTGTTCAAAGAAGAATTGTACTCTTTATATGTTTATGTTAAGTGCATTTGCTGTAATGCTTCAGAGATATTCAAACCAGAATGATATGGTTCTCGGTACATTGATAGCAAACAGAAACAAAGAAGAATTAGAGAGTATGATAGGATTCTTTGTTAATTCACTTCCGTTAAGACTTAATGTTGATCCTGACAGCAAATTCAATGAACTTCTTGAATGTGTAAAGAATAAAACATTAAATATGTATGACAATCAGGATGTTCAGTTTGACGCACTTGTTGATGAGCTTAATATTGGAAGAACTGCCGGAAAGAATCCTTTGTTCCAGATTATTTTTGTTGTTCAAAATGCTCAAATAGAAGAAATGGATGATGAAAACGCTCATTGGGGCATGAAGATACTTGACAGTGAAACTTCAAAATTTGATCTTATTATCCAGATCTTTGAGATTGATGGCAAGCTGTCAGTTAAACTGGAATATAATCTTAATTGCTTTGCTGAAGACAGTATGGAACGTTTCGGCAAGAATTATATTGAAACAATAAACAGCATTGTTAATGAGCCTGATTCTGTTATTGGCGATTTTGATATTGTAAATGAAACTGAACGTGATATGATATTATCAATAAATGATAATAAGACAGATTACGCAAGTGATACGAATATTTATTCGCTTTTCAAAAAAGTTTGTGAAGCTTATACTATGGAGAAGGCTATCTCTATTGGCAATGAAAAAATGAATTACAAGGAGCTTGATGAAAGATCAGGAGCAATCGCTGAGTATCTGAAGAAAAACGGTGTAATGAAGGGCGATATTGTTGCTGTAATGGCTGATAAAACTCCACAGATAATTGTTTCTCTGTTGTCACTTTTAAGGCTTGGCGCAGTATATCTGCCTATTAGCCAAAAATATCCAATTGATTTCATTGAAAAGATAATAAGTGACAGTAAAACAAGATTTCTTCTGTTTCATGGGGAATGTGATATTTCCGCAGATATTCAGAAGATCAATATTGATCTTGCTGACAGCAATACAAGTGCAACTGTAAATGAAGAAGTAGCGCCTGAAGATCCGGCTTATGTTATTTATACCTCAGGAAGTACAGGTGTGCCTAAAGGAGTAACTGTCACACATAGAAATATTATCAGACTAATTGATAATACTAACTTTATTGATATAAAGAAAACGGATATTATCCTTCAAACAGGTTCAATAACTTTTGATGCGTCTACTTTTGAGATTTGGGGGGCATTGCTCAATGGCGCGGAGCTTCATCTTGTATCAGAAGATATCCTTCTTGATTCAGCTGCTCTGAAAAAAGAGATAATAGATTCAAAGGCAAGTATATTATGGGTGAGCGCTCCTCTGTTCCATCAGCTTGTAGATATAGACAGTTCGATCTTTAACAGCGTTCGTGTTCTTTTGGCAGGCGGTGATGTCGTAAAGCCCGAATATACAAACAGAGTATTCCAGAACAATCCGTCAATCACCATTATAAATGGATACGGACCAACAGAAAATACTACATTCTCAACAACTTACAATATAAAAAAGACAGACACAAACACTCTTCCAATTGGTACGCCAATAGCTAATTCTACGGCTTATATTGTAAATTCTCATATGAAGCTTCAGCCAATTGGTGCTGCCGGAGAGCTCGTAGTAGGTGGTGACGGCATATCGATAGGATATCTCAATAATCCAGAACTTACAGCAAAATGCTTCGTGGATGATATATTTACTAAAGAAGGTAAATTATATCATACAGGCGATTTTGCAAGAATGAACCGAGAATGTGTTATCGATTTCCTTGGAAGAATTGACAACCAGGTAAAGATCAGAGGCTTCAGGATAGAGTTGGGTTCGATTGAATGTGCTATAGATGATATTAAAGGCGTAAAAAATTCAATCGTAATTGCGGTAAACGAAAATAACGGAAAAAAGATCGCTGCATATTATGTAAGTGATACAGAACTGGACATAATCGGAGAACTTGAAAAAACTCTTCCGCATTATATGCTTCCTGATTATGTAATAAGGATTGAGCAAATACCGCTTAATAAAAACGGAAAAGTTGATTTCAAACGTTTGCCTAAGCATAATTCGGATGGTATTCGACAACATATCGCAAATAAGGAATTGCCTAAGAACAAATTAGAAGAAGAACTGGTTGATATATGGAAACAGTTATTAAAAATAGATGATCTGGGCGTAACAGATAATTTCTTTAAGCTTGGCGGAGATTCTATCCTTGTAATTCAGCTTACAAATATGATAAAAAAACAGGGATATGATGTATCTACCAAAATGATATTTAAATATCAGACTATAAGAGATATTGTTGAACATTTAAAAAAGAATGAGGGTAAAAGCTTTGGTAAAGAAACTGTAAGAGGAAAAGTTAATCTGAATCCTATACAAACATGGTTCTTTGATCAGAATTTCAAGAATAAGAACTATTGGAATTTGCCTTTGATGTTGAATATTGATAGCGGATATACTGCTGAAATGATCGAAAAATCTTTGAAGGCAGTTATAAAACACCATGATGCTCTGCATAGCAGATTCACATTTGAAAATGGTGTTTATATGCATGAGTATTCCGATGAGATAAATAATGTTGAGTTTACTTTTGTTAACGTTGACGATCTTATTGCTGCTGATAAAATAATAAGGGATTACTGTATTGAAGCACAGAAAAAAATAGATATCACAAATGGCATAATGCTTTCAGCAGTAGCGTTTAAGGACAGCACAAATCAAAAATTATTTATTGCCGTACATCATCTTGTATCAGACGGTATTTCGCTACGTGTAATAGCTGATGATATAAAGAATGTATTAAGAGATGTAAGTAAAGGCAAGGAAGTTGAAATTGAAGATAAAACACTTTCTTTCATGGAATGGAACAGATCAATTGAGAGTTTTTCAGCTTCTGAAAAGATCATGAAGCAGGCTGAGTATTGGCAGAATGTCAATAGATCTATAGATAATAGCTTTATTAATATTGACGGCTTGGAAAATAAAGAAAGCGATTGTCTGACTGTTAGCCGAGAAATTGATGGTGATCGCATTAAAAAGCTTCTGCATGACGGTATAGAAAAACTTGGTGCAGCACCGAATGAATTGTTCCTGACAGCTTTATACTGTACATTCAATCAGAACTTCGGTATTGAAAAAGTTGCTGTAAGGCTTGAAGGTCATGGTCGTGAAGATATTATAAACAGCGAAGATGTTTCGAGAACAGTCGGATGGTTTACAAGTGCATATCCTGTTATCCTGGCTTCTAATGATTCTGATGATCTTGTCGATAATGTACTTTCTATAAAGGATAGTATCAAGAGGATTCCTAACAAGGGAATCGCATACGGTATACTGAAGTATATGCGTAGCGATATTAAACTTGAAAAAGAACCTGTTATATCATTCAATTATCTTGGAGAGTTTGATGATGATATTGAGATCGGTGAGCACAGGTACGGCGAATTCAGAGATGCTGATGCAGAACGTGATATATATATTGATTTTAACCTCATGTTTATAAAGGGAAAATTTGTGGTCTCGATTACTGTTAACAGCAAGCTGAACGAAGATAACAGAATAAGCTCAATTGCTGATATATACGTGGATAATATTAATAAACTCATTGATGTTTGCGACAAACAAAAGGAAAGGATCTACTCACCAAGTGATTTTGATGGATGTAACCTTTCATCAGATGAATTAAAAAATATCATTGATAAGTACGAAAATGTCAAGGATATTTATCCGTTGACCGATTCACAGAAGGGTATGCTGTTCCATTATACAGTTGATCCTGATTCGGAAGATTACTTTGGTCAGATACATTGTCCGTTGAACGGAAAGATCGACAAGGATCTTTTTGAAAGAGCATGGAGAGATGTAGTAAGAAATAATCCTGTTTTATCTACAGTATATGTCTATGAAAATATTGATGAGCCTGTTCAGGTTGTTTGCGATACAGACAAAACAAGTTCATTCAGTGTATGTAAAATAAAAGACGGAATGACTGATAATGAATTCATAGAAAAGTTTTTAAAGGAAGACAGAGAGAAGAATTTTGTGCTCGATCAATTCCCGTTAAGCAGAGTTGTTATTGCCGAGCTTGAAGATCATGATGAATTTATCCTTAGCTTCCCACACATCTCATTGGATGGATGGAGTATATTTATTATCCTCAGGGAACTTATTGAAAATTACTGTAGTCTTGTTACAGAAGGAAAGACATGTCAGTTTGAAAATAAAGGCGATTTAAAGGAATTTATCAATTATCAGCGTAAACTTGATTATACTGAAGCTGAAAAATATTGGAAAGAATATCTTACTGACTTTATTGAAAAAAATGAGATATGGGGAATTGCAGTCGAAAATGATGACATCGGAAGCTTTGTTCAGAAGAATATCAGCCTCAGTAAAAAGGAAACAGATGACCTTAATGAAAAAGCTAAAATAAACGGCGTTACAGTCAATGTATTATTGCAGTGCGCTCTTGCAATGTGTATCACCAAATTTTCAGGAAATAAGGATGTAGTCTTTGGAACTACTGTATCAGGAAGAAACTGTGAACTTGATAATATCAATTCAATAACCGGATTGCTTATAAATACGCTTCCTGTAAGGATCAATCTTGGAAAACATAATGACATTCCAAGTTTGCTTACAAGTATCCAGAATGATATATTTGCAAGAAGAGATCACGAATATGTTTCATTGGCAAAGATTAAGACAATATGTAAGGCTGACAGTAATCACGAGCTTTTTGATATACTTTATATCTTTGAAAACTATCCTGTTGATAAGGTGCTGAAGGAAAATGCTGCCGGTATATCCATGGGTGATTTTTCGAGTCATGAAAGAACAAACTATGCAGTTACAATAGTTGCTGTACCAGGAGAAGAAACACTCATCCGTTTCTCATATATGAATGGTTTGGTAGAGGAAAGTGTTCTCGAAGCATTTATGAGTGATTTCAAGAAGATCCTGCTCAAACTTTGCAGTGCAGAAACTGTTGATAATGCGATAATGGATACTCCTGAATTAATTGATAAGATAGTCAATGAATGGAGCATTAATGCCGATGTTGTTACAGTTTATGAGGATCAGAATGAGATATATGAAGCTGTAAGCAATCCTGATAAGGATGTTCGTATTTTCCTGCTTGATGAGAATCAGGTGCCGGTATCTGTTGGTATTCCCGGTGAGGTTTATCTTGCAGTGAATAATTTCGATTTAATTGAAAGTGACTGGACCGATTGGATGGATGAGAATAAGATCGAAAATCCACTTTCAATAAACGGCGAATTCAAGTATCTGTACAAAACAGGAGATTACGGAATTTGGAACAATAATAAAGCATTACAATTAATTGATTAAGTTTTGCAATAATCACTCCTGAAAATAAAAATACTGTAACTGAATGGGAGCATTTGAAAATGATAAAGATTAAATCTGATATATTAAGAATTGCAGGAAGAAAAATCGACCTCAATAATCTTAATAAAAGAATAACAAATTACCTGAACGGAATAAAAACAGAGATCCTTTTAAAGAAGGATAATAAAGGTAATAAGATAACTGTTCTTTTTGTTGAACAGCAAGATGAAAAGAGTATTTCTCTTTTAGATATGGAAAAAGAGCTGAAAGATGCTGCGGTAATAAAAGAAATAATACCATTGTCAAGATTTCCTTTGGACAATAATGGAGAAACAGATAAAAAAGCATTGGAAGAGCTTCTGGATGATGTTCATGTATTAACTGATTCCGATGATGTTTCTTCTGAGGATATGTGTTTCCTTCATGTTGAGAAATTTCATACAGCTGAACCGATACATATTAAAGATATTATTATTAAGAATGATTCTTCGGAAAAAACTGAAAAAATCATCGAAAATACTGCTTTAGATGCTAAAAAAGCTTATGTTTACGGCGGCGAAATCAAAGATGTGCCTTTTGATGTGAACGATGTTCCTTCAATGCTTTTAAGGGCAGCAGAAAAATATCCTGAAAAAGGTATATATAATATTGATCGGGAAGGAAACGAAACTTTTATATCTTATCCGCATCTTCTGGAAAATTCGAAAAAAGTTCTGAACGGTTTGCGTTCTAAGGGCGTTAAGAAAGGTGAGAAGGTAATACTTCTGATTGATTCAAATGAAAAGTATTATTATGCATTGTGGGGATGCTTCCTTGGTGGAATAATCCCCGCACCAATGACCGCACCAACTAATTTCAATGCGAAATCGAATGATATAAAGGTGCTTAAAAGTGTTTGGGAAACGATTGAAAATCCTGTTGTACTTTCAACGCAGTATCTTATTGATAATCTTACAGAATATTGTAGCGAAATGAATTTTGCTGACGTAGAATCATTGATAAGAGGTAACGATTCTGAATGCGAAACAGAAAATGTTGATTCAATTAGTACCGCTGTATTAATGTTTACATCAGGAAGTACAGGTCGTCCTAAGGGCGTTGTACAGACGCATATAAATATTTCAAATAAAATGCGTGCTGCAGTACAATTTAGTGCATACGAATACAATGATGTGTTCCTGAACTGGCTTTCTATAGAGCATGTTGTTGGTTTGATCGCATTTCACATCATGCCTATCTATCTTGGTGCAAATCAGGTACAGATAGAAACGGACTATATTTTGGAATCGCCTTTGAGATGGATCGATCTAAGTTCAAAGTTCAAAGCAACTATGACATGGGCACCGAACTCATTGTTTGCACTGATAAATGATTCGATAGAGGATGGAAAACAATACAAATGGGATCTTAGTCCTATTAAGAGAGTTATCAATGCTGGTGAATCTGTAAATAATGATACATGCAGAAGATTTTTGAAAAACCTGATGCCGTATAAACTTTCCGCTTTATCTATTAAACCTGAATGGGGAATGTCTGAGACTTGCTGTATGACAATTGCTTCAGATACTTTTGGTGATGGAACTAATGACGGTATACAGATACTTGATAAGAATTATCTTGACAGAGATATTGTACCATGTAGCGAGAGTTTTCAGGATAAGATCACATTTGTTGAATGTGGAAAAATATATCCGGGACTTGAAATGAGAGTAGTAGATAATAACTATAATCTTCTGAATGAAAGTCAGATCGGACGTTTTCAGGTACGCGGAAAAATGGTGCTTCCTGAATATTATAATAATCCTGAAGTCAACAAAGCTTCATTTACGGATGATGGATGGTTTGATACAGGTGACCTTGCCTTTATTAAAGATGAAAATGTTACATTCACAGGAAGAATGAAGGATGTTATCATTATCAATGGTATAAATTATCAGAATGTTGATATCGAGACCTGTGTTGAAGAGATTGAAAACATAGATGTAACATTTACCGCTGCTTGTGCTGTTCAGGATAATGACGATAATACCGATAATGTTGCTGTATTCTATGTTCCGATACAGAGAAGCAAAAAGATCCTTAAACAACAGATAAGCAAAATAAAAGAGCATATTTTCACAACTATGGGTTTAAAGGTGAAGTATGTACTGCCTGTTACAAGAGAGGATATACCTAAAACTAATATCGGTAAAATACAGAGATCACAGCTTGTTATACGTTTTAAAAACGGACAGTTCAGCGATCTTATCAAGGAAATGGATATTCTTCTGGATAACGATGAAGTAATTAAACCATGGTTTTTCAGAAAAAAGCTTGTTAGAAAATCTGGAAGCGGCACTATTGTTACGACTGAAAACAAAAAAGTTATTATTCTTGGAAATAATGATTCTTATGTCGACAGGATCAGTAGTGCTCTGAAAGATACGGGATTAGAATGTTGCATATATAATAATGAGCCGTCGTTAACTGTTGATTATATCGTTGATCTGAGATTTGTAAGCGCCGGTTTGAACGATTATACAAAGCTCACAGATATTTCTAAAGTTATCAACAAGTGTAATACTCCTTCAAGTATTCTTAATTATTATATCATTGCAGGAAACTCCGATGATAACGGATATATTGATGGAATCGTAAAGAGTATCAATCAGGAGGAATCTGAGATCAGGACTACTCTTATTCGTGAGTCATCAGATTCTGTTGATTCTGTATGCAACAGTATTATAAATGAAATCAGAAATTCTTCAAACGAGGAAATAGTAATTTATAACAATAATGAACGATTTGCAGAAAGCCTCGAATGTATTGATATCAGAAATGAATTAAACGATGTTTCAAAGATTGTACACGGAGGCAGATATGTTATAACAGGCGGTTCAGGCGGAATATCATATCTTCTTGCAAAGAAACTTGTAAATGATATCTCATGTGAGATAATACTTGTCGGCAGAACTCCTTATAACGAGATGAATACTGATAAGGTAAAGAGTATAGATGAATTATTAAATCTGAGCGATAAAATCTCTTATATCAATGCTGATGTTTCAACACAGGAAGGCGTTGATTCAATAAAAAATGCTATTGATACTAAATGGGGCGCTGAGTTTGACGGCATCTTTCACCTTGCAGGTGTAGGAACGTTTTCAGATGAATATGACAGCGAGAAACATTTCTTCAAGGATGAAAGTTCTGAAAACTTTAATGAATATTTTGCACCTAAGGTAAATGGTACGTACAATCTTGCAAGTATCATTGATAAAGATAAGCTGTTTGTTGTTTTCGGTTCTATAAACGGATATTTCGGAGGAACAGGATACAGTGCTTATTCAGGTGCAAATAGCTTTATAATTAAATTTATCGATAAGCTTGTTGAGCAGGGATATAATAACTGCTATTGCATGAGCTGGAGCGCATGGAGCGATATCGGTATGTCCAAGAATAATATGTATATAAACGCGATCAGAGAAAAAGGTTATATCCCGCTAATGGGAACACAGGCACTTTATTCTATGTTTGCGGTTCTTCGTACTGATATACATAATGTTTATATCGGTCTTAATTCTGATAACTATAATATCAGAAAAGAGATGTATCAAAAACCGGAGCTTCATATTGATACGGTTCTGTTTTATCGTTCCTATATCGAGGAAACTGCAAAAAAAATAGCAAGTAATCATAATATTGAAAGATGTATATGTGCAAGTGAAGATGCTATTGACGTTAACGGTGTATGGGATAAGAGAAAGCTGCTTAATCTTCTCAAAATGGAAGATGATGAGCTTCTTGAAATCGAAACTGATACTGAAAGAAAATTGACGGAAATATGGACTAAACTTCTTGATGTCAACAATATCGGCAGAAACAGTGATTTCTTCTCAATAGGCGGACATTCACTTATTGCCACAAAACTTAGTGCGGAAATAAAGAATGTATTCAATGTAAAACTGGCTTTGAATGAAGTGTTCCGCAATTCCACTCTTCAGCAGCTCGCTAAAAAGATAGATGATATGCGTAAGAGTAATGAAGGCGAAAATGTTGTGATACCGTCTGAAAAGAAGGAATATTATGAGTTGTCATACGCACAGCAGCGTGTATTTATGATAGAGTTCCTTGAAAAGATAAGAGGTTTGTACAATATTGTTGGTGCTTGGGATATAAACGGAGATATTGATGCCGATATATTTAAAGTTGCGATCAGTTTACTTACTAAAAGGCATCAGATGCTTCGTACTACATTTGAAATGCTTGATGGTTCACCGATACAAAAAGTTCATAAAATGATGAATATACCTATAATCAGTATAAATATGGACGGCTTGCCTGAGTTGCTCCAGAGTCAGAAGGTAGAAGATATTATTCAGGACGAATGTAATCGAATTTTTGACCTTGAAAACGGACCGCTTATGACAGTGACATTGATAAGAAAAAACAAGAATCAAAATGTTCTTATTATCTCACAGCACCATATTATTTCTGACGGATGGTCATTCGGTATTTTTGTAAAAGAACTTGAAGAGATGTATAATTCTATCAAAAATGGCAAGAATATTGAGCTTGATGCAATACCTGTACGTGTCGTAAATTATATTGAATGGAACAATAAAAAGGTCATCGAAAATGAAAACGACAAGAAATACTGGGAGAATAAACTGAAAGATGTTTCTGATGTTTTGCAGTTGCCGTTTGATTTTAAACGTCCTGATATTCAAACTTATGCCGGAGACAATGTAATAATAAATATTGAAGATGCATATAAAGAAAAAATTGATCGTTTCTGTCTTGCACATTCAAGTACGCCGTTTATAACAATGTTTGCTGCTTATTGTATTTTCCTATATAAAATGACCGGACAGAGAAAAACTGTTGTTGGTATCCCTGTTTCAGGAAGAGAAGATGCAGAAACAAAGAATATGATCGGAATGTTTGTAAATTCTCTTGCAATATGCAATAATATTGATACAGATGCAAATGTCAATGACATTATCAATACTATAAAGGATAATATGATGGAAGCTTACGATCATCAGTATTACCCGTTTGACCGCGTTGTTGAAGCAGTAAATCCTGACAGAAATCTTAGCACTACTCCGTTTTTCCAGACAATGTTCAATTACTTGAATGTAAGTTTGAATATGAATCTTGACGGAGTGGATGTGATCGAACATGAAGTAAGCCATAAAATAGCAAAGTATGATCTCTCTGTCAATATACTTGATACCGATAAGAATTTTTCTATATCATTTGAATATAACACAGATCTTTGCAAAAAGGAAACCATAGAGAGATGGGCTGGATATTATATCAATATTTTCAATCAGATTATTTCGGGAACTAATTACAAAATTGCTGATATCGCCCTTCTTACTGAAAATGAAAAGAATGAGATACTTTCGCTAAACAATACTTCTTATGTTCCAAGCAGTAAAAGTATTGATGAATTATTCGCTGAAACTGTCGAAAAATTCGGTGATAATATTGCTGTAAAATATAAAGATGACAGTTTAACATATGCTGAATTGGACAAAAAGTCTGATGAACTAACATGTGAGCTTCTCAGAAATGGTGTTAAGAGAGGTGATAAGGTCGGAATTTATGCTGAGAGAAATACAGAGACGATAGTTGCTGTTCTTGCAATAATCAAATGTGGTGCAGCATATGTTCCTATAAACAAAAAGTATTCAGAAAAGATCGTAAAGCATATGCTTGACGACTGTGCAATAAGTGTTGTTCTTTCTTGCAAAAAAGATGATAAGATACTTGAAAGAAAGAATATATGCTTCTCTACTGATTATACCAATGAGAAATATGAAAGAACAGCTATATGTTCAGATGATGCTTATGTAATTTATACCTCAGGAACAACAGGTATGCCGAAGGGCGTTGTTGTATCTCATAGAAATATAGTAAGACTTGTTTATGATATAGATTGGTTTACTTTTGAAAAGGATGATGTTATATTACAAACAGGTGCACTTTCGTTTGATGCCTCAACATTTGAAATATGGGGCGCACTTCTTAACGGTCTTACATTATGTCTTGTTGACGAAGATTGCATACTCAGCACAAACGAACTTAAAAAGGAGATTGAGAAAAACAAAGTAACCATTATGTGGGTAAGCTCACCGCTGTTCAATCAGCTTGTAGAGTCTGATGCATCTGTATTTAAAGGCTGTAAAAAGCTACTTGTTGGTGGAGATATACTGTCTCCAAAGCATATAAATATGGTTCGTGATATATGTAAAGGTATTGAAATATATAACGGTTATGGTCCGACAGAGAATACAACATTCTCGACAGTATTCAGGATCGACTGCGATTATGAAGAATCGATACCGATAGGTTACCCTATTACTTATTCAACTGCATATATTGTTAATGAATCGGACCAGCTTCAGCCGTATGGCGTAATTGGTGAACTTATTGTCGGCGGATACGGAGTTGCTAAGGGCTATCTTAACCAGAGTGAACTTACAGATAAGAGGTTTGTGGATAATCCGTTCTGCAAAGGAGGAAAAGTATACCGAACAGGCGATTATGTCAGACTTGACAAAAATGGTATTATTCATTTCTGCGGAAGAATTGATAATCAGGTGAAGGTAAGAGGCTTCCGTATAGAGCTTGACGCAATTCAGAATTGTCTTATGAAATGTCCGTTAGTCAAGGATGCACTTGTAAAACTTGAAAACGGAAAGATCATAAATGCATATTTTGTATCGGATCAGGCTGATGTAAAAGATGAGATAATCGAGTATCTTAAACGCAATATTGCAGATTATATGATACCGAGCAAGATAATGCAGATAGATAAAATACCGCTTAATACAAACGGTAAGGTAGATATGGCTGCTCTTGCTGCAATAAAGGAAGCTGAGACGCTGGTAAAACAGGAAGAACCTGAAAGTGAAGAGGAATGCAGAATACTTGATGTGTTCAGAAAAGTTCTTCAGAATCCTTCGTTCGGAATTCGTGATAATTTCTTTGAATTTGGCGGAGATTCTTTGCTTACAATAAGAGTATCATCCGAACTGCGCAAGATAGGATACAATATCGAGCCCAAAATGATTTTCATGTTCCCTGTTGTAAGAGAACTGGCAAATACTCTTGGTTCTGAATATGATAAAACCGATACAGAGCGTAGTCCTGAGGATTATCTTATCAAGATACATGAAGGCGTTGAGGGCAGATCAAATCTTATACTTGCACCTCCTGCTGGCGGAACAATATTAGGTTATATCGAGCTTGCAAGGCATTTCAAAAAGTCGGGAAATGTTTATGGAATACAGGCGCCTGGTCTGTATGAAGATGAGACACCGAAATATCTCAGTTTTGATGAAATGGTAAGCTTTTGTATAGATTCTATATCGTCTACTTTCAGACCGGATGTTGATTATATAGGAGGACATTCTCTTGGAGGTCATTTTGCTTATGCAATGTGCGTTGAGTTGATTAAGCGTGGAATGAAGCCAAAGGGAATACTGATTCTTGATACTCTTCCTGAACTTAATAAGATCAATACGGAAGTTAAAAAGGATATCAGTGAAGAAGAATTCAAGCTGTTCGTTTTAACTATGGGTATAGGAAATATGCTTAATCATGATTTCTCATATCTCAGAGAAATGAGTTACGAAGACGCTAAGGCAGAGCTGTTAAAGATATCTAAGGAAGATGAATATATTGCATCATTCTTTAACGAAAATTACTTGGATAAATACCTGAAAATGCAGTTGCATCATATCTTACTTTCAAGAGATGTTGTTCTTCCGAAGGAGAAACTTGATATCCCAATTAAAATTGTAAGAACTACTGAAAACGAGCAATATGTAAAAGACTTGTTTAATGAATGGCAAGATTATACTAAACATGAAATTGAAATAATCGATATAGAATCTAACCATACGTCTATGATGAAGCTTCCTCACGTAATTAAACTTGCAGAAATAGTAGAAGAATTACTGGAAGATTAAAAATAATGATAACGGAAAGAATCTGATTCTTTCCGTTATATATAAAAAGGATTTGATGCTTGCCAAGAGGAAAAAGAAAAAATCCACATAAATGAGCATAAAGGTCGAAGTATATGATGGCGATGTGGCTAACTCAACTAAATTAAATAAAAAGAGACTGTTTGATTTAGCAGAATGATAAATAATCATCGAGGTAGGCTTGTTTTAACAATTTACCTTTCAGTGCTGGAAAAAAGTTGTCTGATTTGCATTTTTATGCCGGTTTTGATATAATCTATAGGCAGAGGAGCAAGTAGTAAATGATCGGATACACAGAATCAGAACTGAATACTTTCAGCAAAGAACGGCTCATTCAGATACTATTGTCCCAGCAGGAACAGATCAATCGTCTCAATGATAACATGGAACGACTGATTCGAGCAGATTCGGATTATGAACAGCCACCGTTTGGGGCGGAAAACAGAAAAGCTGAATGAGATTGATGGTCAGCATTCATTCTTTGATGAAGTTGAAAATTGTTGTGAACTTGATGTGGATGAGCCGGAGCTTCAGATTGTCATACGTAAGGCACGTCGGAAAAAGAAAAAGGACCAGCGGGAACTTGATCTTGAAGGATTACCGGAGAAAAAGATATCTCATCCGCTCACAGATGAGCAGCTGGATGCGCATTATGGAAGCGGCAACTGGAGGCGTCTGCCAGATGACACGTATGCCAGACTCCGGTTTACACTGGCATCATGGACGGTCGAACGGCACAGCGCTGCTGTTGCTGTAGGGAAGAGCGGAGATCATCAGGATGAGTTTCTACGAGGCGATCCCCCCAATGATCTTCTTCGCAACAGCCTGGTAACACCTTCCCTGGCAGCGGTGATTATGAATGCCAAATATGTGAACTCAATGCTGCTGAATAGGATTGAACAGGAGTTTGAGAGGAACGGCGTATATATATCCCGTCAGACAATGGCTAACTGGACGATCCGATGCACAGAAAAATATTTGCTTCCACTTTATGAATTGCTTCACAAAAAGCTTTTGGAGCTTCTGGTCAATCAGTGCGATGAAACACCGGTACAGGTGGTTAATGATAACGATCCGGATGAACCGAATGATGTAAAAAGCAAAGTCGGGCACAAGAATTATATGTGGGTGCAACGTAGTGGAGAGTTTTACACCGACCGGCCTATCGTTTTGTTTGAATACGAGCGAGTGCGTGGGCATGAGTATCCGGAAGCCTTTTATAAAGGATATCAAGGTGTTTTGATGACGGATGGCCTTCAACAATACCACATGATCGAAAAAACGCTCGAAGATCTCACCAATGCGAATTGCTGGGTACATATGAGAAGGCAATTCGCAGACGCAATCAAGGCAATTAAAGCCATCAAGAATTCACTTGCATACAAGGCACTACTTCGGATTGCGGCAATCTACAAGATAGAAAACACCCTGAAAGATCTAATTACTCAGGAGCGCCTTGATATGCGAAAAAAGTCTGTCAAGCCTCTTGTGGAGGAATTCTTTGCGTGGGTAAAAGCGTGCATAAATGATACCAGTGTTCTTCCAAAAGGAAAGACAGCGGATGGATTTAATTATGCAGTCAATTAGGAAAAATACCTTCGGGTATTTCTCGAAGACAGCGATGTTCCGATCGACAATTCGGTTTCGGAACATGTGCTCAGAACCTTCTGTATCGGGCGAAAAGGCTGGGTGCTGATTAATTTTGTGAAAGGTGCAAAAGCCAGTGCTGTTATCTACAGCCTCACAGAAAATGCAAAACTAAACAAACCGAATCCCTATAGCTATTTGGAATACGTTTTGACAAAAATGCTGGAGGTGATGGCTACAATAAAATCGAATGAAGCAATCAGGGATACAGGGCTTATGGAAAGCCTGATGCCATGGTTGCCGGAATTGCCTCCCATATGCAAATCGAAACACCGCTGAAAAGCGGCGTTCATTTGATGCTGAGCGCATGGTTTTACATTTACCAATATTATAAGGAGATGATTTTATGATTAGTATTGAAAACGTTAATAAAACTTTTAAAAATAAAAAAGGAATATTTGACATTGACCTTAAAGTCGAAGATGGTCATGTTCTTGGATTTATTGGTCCTAATGGAGCAGGTAAATCAACGACGATCAGACATCTTATGGGATTTCTTAAACCGGATTCGGGATGTATGAAAATGAATGGTTTTGACTGTTGGAGTGAATCAGAAAAAATAAAGAATAAAGTTGGATATTTGCCCGGAGAGATAGTATTCCCATTTGGTCTTTCAGCTAAGGATTTTTTGGATATGCAGATTAAAATGCGTAATTACAAGGATGCTTCCATTTCAAAAAGGCTGATAGAAAGATTTAAACTTAATACCTCTATCCCGATAAATAAAATGTCAAAAGGAATGAAACAGAAGCTTGCTATCGTCTGCACATTTATGTGTGATCCTGACATAATAATTCTTGATGAACCAAGTACAGGACTTGATCCGCTTATGCAGAAGGAACTGATATCACTTCTGTGTGAAGAAAAATCAAAAGGCAAAACAATTTTCCTTTCTTCACATATTTTTGAAGAAATCGAAATGATCGCAGATGAGATATGTATTATCAAACAGGGCAGACTCGTTGAGAATCGTAATATGAATGATGTTTACTCTGAAATGAAAAGACATATGTTCATACAGCTTAATGATGATAAGCCTTTGAATATTGATCCGAAAGTACTTGAAAAGACCGGAGATAATAAATACTCAATACTTATTAATGAAAACGAAAATAAAATTATCAGAGAACTTGCTAGACATGAAATTGCTTCAATGAATATCGAACAAATAAGTTTAAGAGATATTTTTCAGAAGTACTATGAGGAGGAAGAATAATATGATCTCAAAAATAATTTGCAAAATATCCTTTAAAATGAATCGTTTGTTTTTTTTATTAGTACTTGCGTGTATAGTCATATCTGAGATATCACTTATTGCAATTTATCCTGCAATAAACAAAAACGGAGGATATTCGGATTTCCTTAAAGAAATGCCTCAGGATATGCTTACCGCTATTGGAATGCAGGGTGATCTTAATAATCTTAATGAATATTTGAATATGAATTTCTATAATTCTATTTATATGTATATTCTTATGGTTTTTGTTGTTGTAATGTCGGCAAGACTTTCAGCAAAGCTTTTAGGTGATACATCACTGGCATATTTTCTTAATTCTTCAATTTCGAGAAAAAAATTTATGAACAGTCAGATATTTGTATTTAATATTGAGCTTTTCCTTATGATGGTTTGTTCCGTAGTGTCAGTTCTGATCGGAAAGTTATTCCTGTCAGAGAGCGTATTTGAGCTTTCGTCATTCCTGAAGATCAATATTGAGCTGTTTGCTCTTTTCATGCTTATTGGTTCATTATGTTTCAGCATAAGCGTTTTCGTAAATAACGAATCTCAGGCTGTAGCTTATTCAGCAACATTTGTAGTATTGCTTTATATTACGGATGTTTTCAGAAAGCTTGTAAAAAGCATGAAAATATTAGATTATTGTACTCTGTTCACTGTTTATGATACGGAAAAAATATGTAATAATACTACTTATTTTGTTGTATCATCTGTTGTAATGATAGTATCAGCTATTTCAATATATGCTGGTTCAATATATTACTTCAACAAGCGTGATCTCTATCTATGATGCACTATCAAGAGTCTCGTTAATAAAAATCTTTGAAGTAGTATTTCTTCCATTATATACTACTTCAGAGGTTTATACAAATCTTGGGATAGAGTTACAAATGGCTTGTTTGCCGTACAGTCTTTTCCGATATTTTGTGAGAAGTTGACTGTATTATATCACGCTTCGATGTTTTTTGCCTCCAGAAATTTATAAAATTAGGTATTTTTTAATTTGCGGTGGAATTTACCATTTCACGGGAATTTACAATTTCAAGTCAGCGTATTATACAGATAGTCTAGATATTTGTATACAAATGTTGTTTTCAGAAGTTTTAAATGAAAGTACTTCTTTTTGTTTGAACTCGGAAATGCGTATGTTTCTCTTATTATTGATTTCCCAATTTAATCTTGAACCCATTTCTGACCTCAACGCTATTGGTATAAAGGCGTATATAGCTTGCGGCGGACATAATAATTCAAGATTAAATTGGTACAACAATAAAAAAGAAATTATCAGTCAGAAAGGAAAAATGTGAATGTCAAATATAGTCTACTGTGCAGTCAATTCAGATCTTATTTCTGATGCCGAACTCAATTATATTTCTTCATTTCTTCCCGATGATCGTTTGAAAAAAGCTGAAGGATATAGTAAGGATATAGACAGAAAAAACTGTATAGCAGCGTATTTTATGCTTTTTTATGGTCTCAATAAAGAATACAGTATGGGATGGATACCTAACATATCTTACAATGCTTACAAGAAGCCGTTTTTTGTCAAGGAAAAGCATATCAAATTCAATCTTTCACATTGTGATAACTCAGTATGCTGCGGCTTTTCAGATAGCAAAATAGGTGTTGACATACAGTCGAAGGTTCATGAAGTTGATTCTATTGTTGATCTTTCAATGTCGCCAAATGAAAAAGATAAGATTATGGGTTCTGAAGAGCCAGACTTATTATTTGCAAGGTATTGGAGTATAAAAGAGGCATATATGAAATGTCTAGGATGTGGTTTGAACGATAAACTGAGCGAACTGGATTTTTCATTATTCCAGAACAGTCATTTTATATATGATAATTTAATATTCAATACAAAATACAGCAGGAATGTTTGGATAACTGTTTGTTCGGCAATAGATATCCGAAAGATCGTTATTGCTGATATACGAGACTACATCTATTCGCAGGATTGGACATCTCTCATATAGGGGCGCTCTTTATTTTTTCCATGAAATGTGTTTATTGTAAAATAAAAATGTAGAACTGCATTTCAATGTTGACATTTACATTCTACCACAAAAACGTTTTTCTTCACTGACATTTATTCTACCACATAGGGCAATTCAGAAGGTTATAGATGCTTCTGGGATTTAAGTGTATAGATGTGGATATGTTTCCACGCACGGATAAAAGGAGAAAAAACGTTATGATAAGTTTCCGACTACGGCAAAAACACAAAAAATGCGGTGGATATGTTCCCCGTTACGAGCGAATCCCTAAAACCTTGTGGTTTGACATTCATAGTGTTTTCACAACCCATGCCGAGACAATCGCGTTAATGTCAAAAAAAATATAACTAAAAATAAACCCTGATAGGTGTTGCAAATTTATTTTGAAAATTAGTAAGTAATTGTTAATTCAAAAGACTAACTATTAAAAGTCAAGCCCAAAATGAGTGGAATGAAAAATAATGCAGGCGATTCAAAGAAAGGTATAGCAAAGCTGACGTCCGTCAGACGTCTAGCTTGGCATATCTAAAGACTTAAGCTGTACGTTTGTAAGGCTGTCTGGATTTCTCCATGGCATAAATCAGCCGAACTAATTTCTTGGCAGCATGAGAAAGTGCAACATTGTAATGCTTTCCCTCGGCTCGCTTTTTAGCAAGGTAAGCGGAAAAGGTTGGGTCCCAATGACAGACATACTTTGTCGCGTTGTAAAGGGCATAACGCAAATAGCGAGAGCCACGCTTTTCCATGTGAGAGTAGGCTCCGGTTAACGAAAGCTGTCCGGATTGATAGATAGACGGTGACATGCCTGCATAGGCGAGGATATTGTCTGGAGAGTCAAAACGTGAGAAATCACCGATTTCAGCAAGGATCATAGCACCCATGCGAACCCCCATGCCGGGGATAGTGGTAATGGGAGACTGAAGTTCATTCATGATCGTCTGAATAGCCGCTTCAATGTCCTCGATCTCTGAATCCAATTCACGGATCAATCGAATCGTATGGAGCAGCTCAAGCGATTTAGCCGGCATAACAGAACCAATCGAATGTTGAGCAGCATCACGAATTTTCGTTGCCATATCTCGCCCATATCGTCCTTTAGAGGCGTCATTCAGGAGATGATTCAAATGCGTCAAATGAGCTCCGGCGATCTGTTTTGCTCCGGGAAATTCAATGAGAAGCGCGTAAACAGAAGACATATGCAGTGTTGGAACCAGTTTTTCCAACTCGGGAAAAAGTATAGTGACTAAACGAGAAACCGACTGTTTCAGTTGTGCTCTTTCACGAACTTTAACAAATCTGTATCTGGTTAGTGACTTTAACTCTTCGTTGTGGTATGCTGTGTTTGTGTAGGACTTGAGGTCCACATTAGACATAAGCATAGTTGCAATAGTTTTAGCATCAACCCGATCAGTCTTGGTTTTACGAAGACTCATACTTTTTCGGAAAAGGTTGGTGTGCAGCGGATTGATAACGTAGGTGGGTAGACCTTGGTTAAGCAGAAATCCGAGAATGTTGTAGCTGTAATGTCCGGTAGCCTCAAGCCCTACTTTTATTTTATCATTTGAATTTGCGCAACTGTGAATCTTGTGCAGCAAGGTATCAAACCCCTCTGCGTTATTGGGAAAGGTGAATGCACCCGCAAGGATTTTTCCTTCCGAATTCAGGATAATGCAATCATGCTTATCCTTGGCAACATCAATACCCACACAAATCATAATGAATACCTCCGATATGTTTATTTGATGCTGGTTCCACAGAACGCTTTACTCTTGTAACCTTGTTCTATATAAACCGTCTGGCGGTATCTAACCGATTAACAATACTGTAAAGGACTGTGGTTGGAGCCTTTCGTGAACCGTCTTGCGGTAGGAGCAAGCAACCAATCCACAGCATCTTCTACAGTGTAGCACATGTCCTTGGAGAGGGACTCTAATAACTACTACTTTATAATAGAAGTCTAACTATATATGGCAGTGAGAAGAGGGAACAGGTGTTGTTGAACTTCTTGACCTGATAGCTACATCGACTAACTTTACCGAGAATGATATTATTGACCGATATAAAAAGATGATTGATTGTTTTATCAATTACTTGCAGAAGAACAGTTTGATTAAATAGTATTTTAGAAAGGTCGGGCTATGGAAACAAAGCCAAGGATTTTATATTTACAAAAGATTTTACTGGAAAGAACCGATGAAGAAAATCCTCTTTCCACAACACAGTTAATCAATATATTGAATGATGAATATGGAATATCTGCACATAGAACGACGGTTACAAAAGATGTTGCTACACTCCAGGAGTTTGGAATGGACATTGTTACTATCCATTCTACTCAGAGCAAATACTTTGTAGCCAGCCGTAAGTTTGAACTGCCGGAGTTGAAACTGCTGATAGACGCAGTTGAGTCATCGAAGTTTATTACAAAGAAGAAAAGCGAAACTTTGATTGAGAAGATACATACGATGACCAGTCCGGGGCAGGTGGCAAAGCTGAAGCGTAATAACTATGTGGTCAATCGAATTAAGCCGGATAATGAGCAGATATATTATATCATCGACGCTATAAATGACGCCATCAATGCAGGCAAACAGATTTCTTTCCAGTATTATGATTATACTGGATTAAAGAAAAAGGTTCTGAAGAACAAGGGCGAAGTGTATAAGTTCAGTCCGTATAAACTTCTCTGGTGTGGGGACTATTATTATGTTCTCGGATATTCTGAGAAGAAAAGCAAGGTTATCAATTTCAGGGTAGACCGTATTGCTTCCAAGCCGGAGATACTGGATAAGGACATTATTCCTATGCCTGATGATTTTGATATTGAGAATTACGCAAAGGAAGTTTTCTTTATGTTCTCAGGCGAAAAACTCCTTGTGGATTTACGATGTGATAACAGCCTGATGAAAACAATGATTGACCGTTTTGGAGAAGATGTGACAACCTTTGCGTATGATATGACTTCATTCAGGGTGCAGACCGAAGTATCAGCCAGTCCTACTTTTTTCGGTTGGGTGTTTGGCTTTAATGGCAAAGTACAGATACTTGCACCGGAAAGTGTGAAAGAACAGTACAGACAGATGATTGCAAAAGCCGATGAGGATATGCAGGAGAGTGAATAATTTGAAAATGAAATCCAAAGGAGCGATGGCTATGGAGAATAAATTAGAAAAAATCGGTCAAAATAGTTTTATGGATAATTTTGTTAAAACCGATGACATCTTAAAGGATATGTGTGGGATTATCGAGTCCTCACAAAAAGCTGCATATCAGGCTGTCAATACATTGCTCGTGCAGAGAAATTGGTTGATTGGTTACAGAATAGCAGAAGAAGAATTAGGTGGAGATGAACGCTCGGAGTATGGGCTAGAGGTAATAAAGAAAATTTCTAAAGAACTGACTCAGCGATATGGAAAAGGATATGATAGAAGTAATTTATATCATTGTCTGAAGTTTTATAAAACCTTTCCTGAAATTGTCGACACGGCGTGTAGACAATTCGGCGTTCTGCTTTCGTGGTCGCATTATAGAACATTATTACAGGTCAAAGACCCTGAAGCTCGTGACTGGTATGAGAAAGAAGCCGCAGAACAGACTTGGAGTGTTCGTACTTTGCAGAGGAACATTTCTTCTCAGTATTATTATCGTATGCTGGGGACTCAGAAAAAAGAGCTTGTAGAAAGTGAAATGAAGGAACTGACTGCACCGTATCAGAATGATAAGTTGGAGTTCATCAAAAATCCGGTAGTTGCGGAGTTCTTAGGATTTTCGCAGAATACAGATTTTACAGAGAGTGACCTTGAGAAAAGTATTCTTTCCAATTTGCAAAAATTCTTGATGGAGCTTGGAAAGGGATATGCTTTTGTGGCAAGGCAACAGCATATTCATACGGAGAAGCAGGACTATTATATAGACCTTGTGTTTTACAATTACATACTGAAATGCTTTGTCCTCATCGACCTGAAAACAGAGAAGATAACACATCAAGATGTAGGACAGATGGATATGTATATCCGTATGTATGATGAATTGAAACGCAGCGAGGGCGATAACCCAACAATCGGTATTGTCCTTTGTTCCGATACAGATGATGATATTGCCCGTTATTCTGTTATGCACGGCAATGAACAATTATTTGCTTCCAAGTACAAATTATACTTACCGACAAAAGAAGAACTGAAAGCGGAGATTGAAACCCAAAAGGCAATGTTTTATCTTCAGCAGCAGGATAACGAAGAAAAGGAAACAGAATAGAATTTGTGCAGACGGTCTGCACAAATTGCAAAATCTAAGGTCATTGAACAAAAAAGCCTTTATGGGCGGAATTTTTCAATGAAAATATTGAAAGATACTGAGGTGTTAGCAAATTGCGACACCTCTTTTCTTTTGCGAAAAACCTACTTGAAATTTTTTTAGTATCAGGTATAATAAAACTATCAAAAGCAAACTGCTTCCGATAGAAAAGAAAGAGAGGTGCAGGTATGAGAAGCAAGAGTCCTGAACTTATGAGTGAGATAAAAAAGTATATCGAGGATTATTACCTGCAAAACAGACAATCCCCATCGACTACAAAGATTGCTGAAGCTGTTGGTATTGCCAGAGGTACAGCATACAAATATTTGGTAGAGATGGCTGAGAAGAATATGATTGAGTACGACGGGCAGGAGATTCGTACCAATGTGACCCGTAAGTACAGTGGCGAACAGACACAGACACCGATTGTAGGTTCTATTCCTTGTGGCAGTCCTCAGTATGAGGAAGAAAATATTGAAGAATATGTATCACTTCCTACTGCTATTTTCGGCAAAGGAGATTTCTTCATATTAAGAGCAAGCGGTCAGTCTATGATTGATGCAGGGATAGATGACGGCGACCTTGTGGTTGTCAAAAAGCAGGTAGAAGCCAACGAGGGCGATATAGTAGTTGCCCTTGTGGATAATCAGAATACATTGAAACGCTACTTCCGAGATGATGAGAATAAGAAAATCATTCTCCATCCGGAAAATAAGAAGATGAAAGACATCATTGTAGATGAGTGCTGCATTCAGGGTGTGGCTTGTCACATCATCAAAGAACTATAACAGAGGACAGACGAATGAGAACACTTGAAGGAATTCGCTATCTAATCAATTTGGATAGTGCGGAAATACAACAGAACTTTGCCGGAGGAGTTGCACCGCCGGACAAGGTGGAGTCGGAGGTGGACACAACTTGAGTATTTATATGTCAAGAGCCGAGTTGGAAGAAATCAGCGAAGGCTTGATAACAGCTTATGCTAATAAGTTTAGCAATCGAGTGATTCAATCCATCGACATAGAACATTTCATTACAGAATTTCTTATGTTACGAATTGAATACGCTTCTTTCGCAGAAGATGATGCAGGCAGGATTGGCTTTCTGGCAGATGGAGCAACACCACTGCTGGTACATCAGGACGGAAAAATTATTCCCTTTGTTTTCCCGAAAGATACCATCGTACTTGATAAATTTCTTCTTGCTGAAAAGGAGCAGGGACGTCGCAGATTTACAATGGCACACGAAGCGTCACATCATATCTTGAGTAAGATGTATGCAATGCCGAGTGAAGGACGCTTTCATGCAGAGTATGACAGTGAGCGTAGTTATTCCAAAGAGGAACTGGCTCAGATGTTTGCGTCTGTTGAGTGGCAGGCAGATACAATGGGAGCTTCGCTTCTTATGCCGAGAAGAATTATTGAAAATGCCTTGGCGAAATATAATCAGTCAAATCCGATAAGAGTTTATGGCGATAATACCATTACTTCAAAGGATAAAGCAGTTATCCGCAGAATGGCAGCTTATATCGGAGTATCTTATACAGCCTTGGTTATCAGATTGAGAGATATGGGGCTATTTGAGTATCACAATATCCTTGAGTACATTTCCAATGAGTTAAATCTAGGAGGTGTTTCACAATGAGGTTACAGACTCAGGTAGAACCTGAAATACAAAAGAGATTGCTTCTGTCAAGAGTAGAAGCAGAAAGTCTGAAAGAGCGTGATATTCTCTGCCCGACTTGCGGGTTCAGGATACAAAGAGTTTTTTCAGACGCAACCGGACATTTGAGTGTGAAGTGTCAGAAATGCAAGAATGTCCACATTTTAAATCTTGCTTACTTCCGCAGAATCCGTAGGAACGGATATGGCAGGAATTGCAGGCGATGAAGATTACAAGTAAATATCGAAACGATTTCTAATCGAGTAAGCGGAGATAAGCAATTTATTTGCTAAACTACCAAGCACCGTACGAAGCCGGATAAGTGAAGAATAGAAGTATTCTTTGCTGTCCAGATTCGACGGTGCTTTTTTTGTTGCTGTTTTATTCGATTATGCTTCGTGCAGTATTAGGTCTTTTCCCTTACTTGGGAAAGGACTTTTATGTTTTATAACGCATGGCAGTGCCAGATAGCTGAGTACCCGTAATCTCCGAATTTTCTATATAAAAAAGCAATTTTAGAAAATTCAAAGGAGATTACGAAAATGACAAACAAACTTACATTAACAGAACAAGAAGAATTATTTGCAAAGGATTGTAAACTGATAAACCTTAAATACGAATATAACGGCTATACCGGAGATGAAAGATGGGCGATTATTACGGAATTATCTGTAAAAGAGCTTTGGGAGAAGTATCCCCTTGTTATAGAAAGATATTCTCCGTTTGTACATCTTTCCATTGCACAGGGAGAGGTAATTGACGATGCAAACCGAAATGAGGACAAGTATGCAAAGAGAAGCAGTCGTACACTTGACTGCTATGGATACGACGATGAAATGTCCTCACAGTTCCATAAAGAACTTGCCATTATGTTTGACGACCCATTTGAAAGAGCAGAGGAAGAAAGGCTTGAACTGGAAAGAGAAGAATTGCGTCAGTGTGAAATCAGGAAAGCAAGGATAGCACTTTCAATGTTGCAGCCACTTCAAAGGGAACGACTTATGAAGAATGTGTGCTGCGGTCTGAGTTCCAGAGCGATTGCAAAGCAGGAGGGTGTATATTACAGCTCCGTAGATAAGTCTATTGCAGCGGCAAAGAAAAACTTTATCAAATTTTATGAAAATCTCTGATTTTGGGTGTGCATTTCAGCACCCTTTGTCCAAATGAGTGAAGGGGTTATTTCATTCCGGATACGAATGACACTTTAAAAATTTGATTCTTGTGAGGTTATGTATATGAAAGAAAAAATGATTTGTCGTGGGGATTTATTCTACTATGACTTTGGAGATAACAGTGGTTCAGTACAAAGCGGAGAGCGTCCGGTGCTTGTCGTTCAGGCAGACGATTATAACCAGAATGCTCCGACGATTATTGTTGCAGCGGTTACAAGTGTAATCAAGAAAAGATATTTGCCATCGCACATTATTCTCGGCGAGGAGTTTGGACTGAAGAAACCGTCAATGGTTCTTCTGGAGCAGATACGGACAGTCAATAGAGAGGATTTGCGTGAATACATAGGTACGGTAGATGACGATAAACTTTTCAGACAGATAAATGCAACTTTGAAAAAGACTTTTGGACTTTGGGTTTACAAGCCGGAGGGGAAAGAAAATATTCGCTGTCTATGCCCGAAGTGTCTGAATGATTACATCCACAATCCAGACTATATTGTAAGGCGACTCGACCCATTTGCAAAGCGAAAAGACAGATGTGATAAGTGCGATGGGGATGGTTGGGATTATGTTGTTACCGACAGATATTCATCAAAGAAAGAAAAGAGGGGAAGCAATGACAGAAAATAAAATCATTATTCCTATCTGGAAGAAGTCCAATCTTACAGTAGAAGAAGCCGCAGCTTATTGTGGTATTGGCTCAAGAAAATTAAGAGAAATGTCCGACTCGGAGTTTTGCCCTTTTGTTCTTTGGAATGGAAGTAAGCGACTGATTAAAAGAAGAAAACTGGACGAATATCTTGATAATGCGTATTCGATATAGCTGATTTGTAAAATGTGCGATGGGTCGGTTCGCATAATAGGCTCATCGCCATTTTTTAATTATCATAAGGGCAGAAAAAAACAAGGAGGTGCTTCCGTAATGGCAGATACAGAAAAGATTATCCGAAAAAAATATGATGTGCCGATATGGCATAAGTCTAATTTGACGATTGATGAAGCAGTTGAATATTCTGGCATAGGTAGAGAAAGACTGAGAAAACTAACAAGCCAAGAAGAATGCCCATTTGTTCTTCATATAGGAAATCGTCGAATGATTAAGAGGAGGATTTTTGATGAATACATTGAAAAACTTACTTTCCTTGAATGATGATGAACGCTTACTTGCCGAAGTAAGAACATATCAGGAAAAACTCATAAGCAATGCTGAAGAACCAATATGGGAAAGAAAGTGGCTGACAATCGAAGAAGCCGCAGCATATTCCGGTATAGGAAGAACGAAGTTGCGTGAGTTGTCTAATCAAGCAGGTTGTCCCTTTGCAATATGGATAGGCAATAAAATCCATATTGTGAGGGAACGACTGGATAAATATATAGATAAGCAGTTTAGAATTTAGGAGGACACAATGGCGACAAAAAGAAAAGATAAATCAAGAGTTGTTCTGAAAACCGGAGAGGTTCAGAGAAAAGATGGTACTTATCAATTTAGCTGGCAGGACAGCCAAATGAAAAGAAGATTTGTTTACGCAAGAACTTTAGATGACCTGAGAGAAAAAGAGAAGCGTATTCAGAAAGATAAATGTGATGGTATTAAGACCGAAGCACGATATACAACCATTGATGAATTATTTGACCTTTGGGCAAATATGAAAAGAGGGCTGAAGAACAATACCTTTGAAAATTACAAATATATGTACAATACTTTTGTGCGACCAGTGATTGGAAGTAAAAGAATATCAACGCTGAAGAAATCGGATATTAAGAAATACTACAATTATCTTGTTGATGAAAGAAATTTGAAGCCTTCAACGATTGATAATATACATACGGTTCTTCATCAGGTTTTACAGATTGCTGTCGATGATGACTTCATCAGAAATAACCCGTCAGATAATGTGTTGAGAGAATTGAAAAAAGCACATTGTTTTCAGTCGGAAAAGCGTAGAGCGTTGACGAAACCGGAGCAGGAGCTATTTCTGAATTTCCTGAAAACCCACCCTGTATATGAACACTGGTATCCGGTCTTTGCAGTAATGATAGGAACTGGACTTCGTGTGGGGGAAGTAACTGGATTGAGATGGTGTGATATTGATATGGAAAGTGGAATGATTGATGTTAATCATACTCTTGTATATTATGACCACAGAACCGAGGGGAGTAAAAGTGGCTGTTATTTCAATGTAAATACAACGAAGACTCCGGCGAGTATGAGGCAGGTTCCAATGCTCGGTTTTGTGAAAGAAGCATTTGAACATGAGAAACAGAAGCAGGAAGATTTAGGACTTCATTGCGAGGTCACGATTGACGGATATACAGATTTTATTTTCATCAATCGTTTTGGTCAGGCACAGCACCAAGCCACACTCAACAAAGCAATCCGAAGAATTATCCGTGATTGCAATGATGAGCAGTTTTTGCACAGTGATGAACCTGATGTGTTACTTCCTCATTTTAGCTGCCACTCGCTTAGACATACATTTACAACAAGAATGTGTGAAGCTGGAGTAAATATAAAGGTCATTCAAGACGCACTCGGACATTCAGATATTTCAACTACACTGAACATCTATGCTGATGTTACAAAAGAAATGAAAGCGGAAGAGTTCAAAGGATTGGATAGCTACTTCAAAGTATAATATTGGACTTCACATACAGAAAGAGAACATACAGAGTGTTGTGTGTTCTTTTTTCTTGTTCTGAAGCAGGAAAAGATAAGGCAGCGTTACTTTGATGTGGATTGACATTGTAAATAAGAGAAGTTATAATTTCTTGTATATGAATATGCTCTTGCATATACTACTATCGCCCTACATCATTTACATCATATTTTACATCATTTGCCCGCAAAGTGACTCAAAGTAGAGCAAAAATATGAAGTATGGGGGATAATTGGAATATGGAGAATTTAATAGTATTAACACCAGCTTGGTCGAGTATGAAAGAACCACAAAAAGGGTCCCGACAATGAAGTCACAGGGGGCTGCGAAGAACGAAGCAAACAATGCAGCACAGGAAACAAAGCCAGTTGAGAAGATTGATTTTTCCAAAGTAAAAGTAGAGCCATTATTCGAAGAAATGGTTGATTTTGATACTTTCAGCAAGTCAGATTTCAGAGCTGTAAAGGTAAAAGCATGTGAAGCAGTTAAGAAATCCAAGAAGCTGTTACAGTTCACTCTGGACGATGGAACAGGCACAGATCGTACCATTTTAAGCGGTATTCACGCTTATTATGAGCCAGAAGAACTGGTTGGAAAAACACTGATCGCTATCACAAACCTGCCACCAAGAGCTATGATGGGAATTGATTCTTGTGGAATGTTACTTAGTGCAATCCATGAGGAAGAGGGCGAAGAAAAACTTCATCTTCTGATGGTTGATAACCATATCCCGGCTGGTGCAAAGCTGTACTAAAATTAAATATTAAATGTCTAAAATCATGATGTCAGACCGCATTTGACAACAATTTGACAACAAAATTTGGGATAATGACGAATCGTTATGAAGCATGACGAATTTCAGGTGAAAGGACACAGGTTTGACAATGAAGTAAGAGCACTTCTTAGAGTTAATCTAAGAGGTGCTTTTTTTCGTCCCTGGAAAGTGATATCCCGGCAGTCAGCTTCTGTAAAACAGTAAATCTAATTTTGGAGGAAAACATCATGGGTAAAAGTTATAAACCAATTACAAGTATGAAGGAAGTACCAGAGCAGCTTAGAAAATTGCGCCGACAATATCTGCGCTATCAACAGGCAGAAATTATTTACAGCATCTCTCATAAGAAGCTTTTGGAGCTTGCCAGTGATGCAGGTGCGATTTACAGAATAGATGGAACAGTACTGATTAACAGGGATATTTTTGATACTTATCTGGAACGATTTCATGAACCGGCGAAAGGAAAAGGCAGGGAGAAAATGACAGATGAGCGGTAATGTATGGATGTTCTCAGATGAGATTGATGATGAAGATCTGGAATTTATGAGCCATGCCTATGTGACCTACAATATGGCATGTGAATATTACAGGCTGGGAATTAAACCCGTTGTCCGTATGGCACATGAAGCCGGGGCAGTCTATAAGATTGGAAAGAAAGTATTAATTCGTAGAAGTATATTTGAAGCGTATCTGCGAGAGCAGAGGAAGATTTGATAGAGGAGAAGAACATGAGTGAACAGAGAAAAATAATACATGATGATAACAATGGATTAGATTATATGCTGGTGGGAGATTATTACATACCGATGTTAACCTTGCCGGAGGAAAACAGACCGATTGGTTACTGGGGAATGCTTCGGAAAGAATATCTGGAAAAACATAAATCGGGGATGTATTCTTATCTTCTGTTGACTGGAAAACTGGACAGTTATCTGGCGGATCTTAACGAACAGGCACAGGAACGGTCTGAGCTGATTGAAGCACAAATGAGAAGTGCTGAAGGCGTAACAGAGAAATTAAAGGCACGGAATCCTATGGAGTGGGTGCGACAGTGTAATAACATCAGGAATCGTGTGCAGGAAATTGTGTTGAGTGAATTGGTATATGTATAGGAGGAGCGTATGAGATACAGGATTGAATATGCAGATGGAAGATGTTGCAATTTCGCAAACAGCAGAAAAGATTTACTGGATTGGTTGAAATTGCTGAAAGATGAACAGATTGTTGATATTCGTAAAATCTATAAAAGCGGTGTTACAGATTCAGTTCTGGATAGTTACCGAAGATATTTAAAACAGTGAAAGGGGTAGGCAGTCATGGTAGTTGTAAAAATTATTATAAGGATTTTGTTATTGCCAGTGCGGATATGCCTGACTTTGATACAACTGATGCTTATGTTCAGCACATGGCTGTCTGCAACTGCATTTCATGTCCTGTCTGGAATTATCTGCATTACAGCAGTCTTAGGATATGGATTCGGGCAGGAAACAGGCACAGAAGTGGGAAGAATGCTTTTGGCAGGTTTTATACTTTATATCCTGCCTGTACTTTCTGGCTGGGCGGTGATGTGGCTGGAAACAATCAAAATCAGATTGATGGGAGATAAAAAAGATGGAATTAACGGAAAATATGGAGGAGTTCCTGAATGATCTGATCGGAAAAAGAATGGAACAGGTTTATCAGGAAAATGATGGAGAGCAGTATGATCCATTCAATGAAGAACTGGAACTGAAAGTGCAAAAGGTAATTCGGAAGTTACCGCAAAAACAGAGAAAAGTTATTTTTGACTATATGACAGAAACCTCAAATAATAACAGTGACCTGAATGAGTTCTATTATCGTATGGGATTGAGAGATGGGCTAAAGCTGAAAGAAACTATCAAAACTATACTGGATACATTGATGGAGTAGGGTACCGGAGAAAGGAAAGGGATTCACAAATGAAAATGACAAAAGAGATTGAAGAATTTATCAATTTGACAATAACGGAACATATGGGAAAATCATATGCAGATTGGAAGTTGAGCCAGTCATCTGTGACAGAACCAGATGAGGTTGAAGAAGCGTACAAAAAAGTGATTGCTACACTTTCGCCGGAGCAGGAAGAAGTCATTACAAAATATTGCGACCAGATATTTAACAGCGGAGCAGAGACAGAGGAATTTTTTTATCGGTTGGGATTAAAAGACGGATTGCATTTAAAAACTGTGGTAAAGAAAGTAATTCGATCATTATCGTAATCAAGTAATTGAAGAAAAAATGGTTCAAATATGCTATAATTCCTATGTGCAGAGATAGAACACTCTAACACAGGTAATATGGCAATATATAATGAATTTGGCTATATCACAATAGATGATGCCAGAATTGATGAAACTTGCAATGCCTACTTCAAATGGAAAGATTTGAACACGTATATTTCTAATAACAGCCATCGGGGCATAAATATGCCTGATGCGATTAGTGAACCAATGGGGTGTTATTGCTTGGGATATTTGTGGAATCGTGGTGATGAAGTAGGAGATGCTACTGATCCAAATACAGGAAGAAAAATTGAATTTAAAGCCACTTCCCGATTTGAAGGAGATTTGTCTTCATTTGGACCGAAATGTGTATTTGATGATTTGGTGTTTCTGAGATTTAAGCTAGATGAAAACTTGCTATATATTTATGACTTGAATATAAATTCAGAAGAATTTGGAAAATATCCAGCAAATAAAACTCAGACAATCCAAGAACAAAAAAATCAGGGAAGACGCCCACATGTAAGTCTTCAGACATTATTTGTGGATGCAAATAATTTAGAGCCAGACATTATTTTTGATATTCGAAGATGTAAGGCTTATAACAGAGTATCAGAATACTACCAAAGATTAATCGGTAAATAATACGAAAGGCAGAGTGTTTTATCTCTGCCTTTTCAAAATGTAATATTGCGGCGCGCCGCGATTTATGATAATATGTACACATTACGAAAGAACAGGAGAAAGATAATGTTTAGTGTAGCTTCATTTTTTGCAGGTGTAGGTGGAATAGATTTAGGATTTGAAGAAACAGGAGAATTTAAAACAGTATATGCGAATGAATTTGATTCATACGCCAGCGAAACGTTTGAAATGAATTATCCAACCGTTAAAGTTGATCAGAGAGATATTCATTTAGTCCCTGTTGAAGATGTTCCCAAAACAGATGTTATTATCGGTGGATTTCCTTGTCAGGCATTTTCTATTGCAGGATATAGACAGGGCTTTGAAGATAAAAAAGGACGTGGAGAACTGTTTTTTGAATTAATGCGAATGGTAGAAGCTAAGAAACCTAGAGTGGCATTATTTGAAAATGTAAAAAATCTAGTCGGACATGATAATGGAAATACCTTTAGAGTAATATGTGAACAGTTAGAACTGCTTGGATATCATTATACATATCAAGTACTAAATGCAATGAATTATGGGAATATGGCGCAAAATAGAGAACGTATTTATATTGTTGCTTTCAGAGATGAAAAAGATTTTAATAAATTTCATTGGCCACTGTCTATTCCATTAACAACAACTGTAAAAGACATTATAGATTTTGACACAAAAGTTGACGATAAGTATTATTATACAGAAGGAAAGTATAAGGGAGATATATACAAGTTATTGGTAGAAGCAACAAAAGATGATGATATCAATCACCCGGCAATATATCAGTGGAGAAGAAAGTATGTTCGACAAAATAAAAGCGGTGTAGTGCCAACACTAACAGCGAATCAAGGAGAAGGGGGACACAATGTTTGCATTGTAAAAACAAAGCAAGGATTAAGAAAGATGACTCCTAGAGAATGTTTTAATACGCAGGGATTTCCAAAGAATTATAAATTACCTAAAAAACAAAGTGATGCTCGATTGTATAAGCAAGCAGGTAATTCAGTATGTGTGCCTGTTATAAATCGAATAGCAGAAAATATTTTAGAAGCTATCAAATAAGTAGAGGTCGGCAATATGGCAGATAATCTGACGGTAGAACAAAGAAAAAAGAATATGCAACATATAAAAAGCAAGGACACTAAAATTGAAATTGCTTTAAGAAAGGCATTATGGAATAAAGGATATAGATATAGGAAAAATTATTGTTTGTTGCCGGGAAAACCAGATATTGTATTAACCAAATATAAAATAGCAATATTTTGTGATAGTGAATTTTTTCATGGAAAAGATTGGGAAATATTGAAGCCTAGATTGCAAAAGACAAAAAATAGTGATTATTGGGTAAATAAAATATCAAGAAATAGAGAAAGAGATGCAGAAATAGATAAACAGTTATTGTTTGAGGGTTGGACAGTTATTAGATTTTGGGGGAAAGACATTATAAAAAAGACAGATGAGTGTGTGAGAGTTGTAGAAGAAACAATCTTTGATTTGAAGATTGGAGATGCAGAAGATCAGTTATGTGAATTAAGTGAGGAGAATGAATGGATACAGAACAAGTGAATGAAATTTTGAGATTATTAAAAATAATTGCTGACAGTTCAACAGCAAATAAAATTGCTGCAATTTCAATGATAGTGTCTGGAATTGCCGTATTAAGCAGTATATATTTCAGTCACCAGACAAGAGTTCAATATATAGAAAGTTTAAGTCCGATGCTTTCATTTGAACTAAGCGAAATAAAAGGTATTTTATTTTTAACTGTTTTAAATGCTGGACAATCATATGCAGAAAAAATCAATCTGTCCTTTAAATCCATAAATAATAATGGGGAAGAGACAGAATTTGATATTGATAAGATTTTTGAATCTGATTTTACTTTATATCCGAATGAGAAAATAACTGGCAGTATAGCAAGATCTGGAGCAAACATTGCGACGGAAACTGCTCCAGCAATTCAACTTGAAGTAACTTATATTAAAGGAAATACCCAAAAGAAAACGGAATATTCAAGGTGGATTTATTTTACGGGGACGATAGATAGTAATGAATTTGTTGAAATGAGTTTAGACAAAATAGATAAAACCTTGAAAGAAATATCAAATTCAAATAATCGCATGGCAAATTATTTTAGCGGAAATTGGTTGCTGACAATGGACGAAATGAATTTGCAACCTCAGAGAAATTTGTATCAGGACATAAAAGATGCTGTAAATAACATAGAACGCCCTGATGAAAATTTACTGGGACGTGATGAAAATTGCAGAATGAAATGATGATTAACCAAAAGGGCATTAACCGTAAAAAAGTTAGTGCCTTTTTAATCAGATAAAAAGATAGATTGTATGATGTGGTCGAGAAAATAACGATTGATTACCGAATAAAAATTTTTTGATGAAACAGGGTGTCCATAGAAAGTTTTGAATTAATATAATTGAGCGACAAGCACTGACTATAACGGTTAGTGCTTTTTTTTGCCTTTTTTCAAAAAGCATCTGACATTGTACACTCTGCCACATGTGATTAGTGGAAAAATAAATTTTTTTAGAAAAGCACCGTCCAAATGCCATCTGAAACTTGCAATTAGTGAAGAAAAATTTCATTTACGCATAAAAAACTTGCAAAAAGGGGTTGGTAAATACCATTTCCAACGCTTTATAGGTGGAGGAATAATTATTTTTTAAAAATCCCCAAAAGCATGTCCGCTTTTGCCTGTCCCAGTACAGAGTATGTGAAGGGACTAATGAAAATAAAAGAAAAAATGATAAAAATGCAAAAAAATATCACGAATTTTTTGCATTCTGCCAAGTCATTTGACTTTAGTAATTAGAGGACGTTTGGGAATGTTCCTTCGTTGAACCTTGACAACCGATAAGTGCACCCTGAAAGCCTACCAGGAGTTCTGCCATGACCTTTCTTTTTCTGGAAGCAAGCGGAATCATAATGACACTCCCGATGATGGGCGGCTGACCAGAGCCTTATGGTCAGTGACCTGTTTATACAGGCAGAGGCAGTCTGAGACGACTGCAGGTGACAGGGAAACGCACGACAGACCACTGCAAAAAAGTAACTGAAAAATGTTTACAGGGCAAAATGCCCGGAAAGGATGTAACGACTATGAATAAAGTGATTTTAATGGGAAGACTGACAAAGAATCCGGAGATCAAGTATGCCGGGAAAGATAATGATATGGCAGTAGCCAGATATACTCTGGCAGTGAACAGAAGATATAAACGTGACGGAGAACAGGAAGCAGATTTTATTTCCTGCGTAACATTTGGCAAGAATGCAGAGTTTGCACAGAAATATCTTTACAAGGGAATGCGGATTGTGATCGGTGGACGCATCAGCACTGGCAGTTATAAGGATAAGGATGGAAAGACGATTTATACCACAGATGTGATTGTGGAAGAACATGAATTTGCTCAGAACAAGGACAGCGGTGCTGGAGCAGATTCATCAGAAATCCCGAAAACAGATAAAGATGGTTTTATGGAAGCGAAGGACGGAGAAATTCCGTTTGACTAATCCAGAATAAAAATTTATCTATTAAAAATGTGGAGGTAGCTAATGGGTGTAAGTTATAACAGATTATGGAAACAGCTCATTGATAAAAATATGAAGCGAATAGAAATGCAACACATCACCGGGATTAGTGCAAATATCCTTGCCCGGATGGGAAAAAATCAATATGTATCAATGGAAACAGTCGAGAAAATTTGTAAGAAAATGGATTGTACTATTGACGAGATGATGGAATTTACAGATTAAAGATAGCAAGCCGGATACGGCATAATTCTCTTAGCAAAGCTAAGAGCGCACTTCTATACAGGCAATTACATCTGCCTGTATCGTGCGACCTGCGGTGCGTTTCCCGATTTTGAAGGATTTCAATCCGGGAATATAGCGAAATCACAGATTTCGGACAAGGGGATAATTTCCCCTTGCGGCACAAGGCCTATCTTGTTGTAACAATTAAAGATTTTTTAGATTACAGAGGTCAGTATTTCCTTATTGTGAAACAACGACCTCCGTTTTTTATATCCAGGAATCGGCATTTATGAGAAGACCGGTTCTTTTTGTTTACAGAAAAAGGAGGACAGGAAAGTGAGCAGAGCAAAAAATCCGAAATATGAATCCATGTCACTGGAAGAATTGAAAGCCAACATGGAAAAAAGCAGAAAGCAATTGGAACATGCGATTCATAATAAAAATCTTCTAGAGCAGAGAAAAAAGCTGGTGGAGCGAAAAGAACGTTCGCATCGTTTAATTGTTAAAGGTGCAGAGTTTGAAAAAGCATTTCCATTATCCAAAGATTTGGAACAGGAAGATGTTCAGAAAGTAATGAGCCAGTTAAAAATCTCTGTCTATAATCGTGGTGTTGTCAGGAATGTAAGTAATGCTGCTGAAAAAATTGGCAGACAGCAGATTTCAGAAGCAGTTGAAAAAACAGAAAAAGGAGATGACAGCTAATGGCACTGTATCATTTTTCAGTAAAGCAGGTGTCCAGAGGAAAAGGTCAGACAGTGGTTAATTCTGCAGCTTATATTTCGGGGCAGAAACTTTATAACGATTACTATGGACAGACACATGATTATACAAAAAAGTCTGGTGTAGTTTTTACAGAAATTTTGACACCAGAGTATGTGCCGGAGCGTCTGACTGATCGGGAGACACTCTGGAACGAGGTGGAGAAGATAGAGAAAGGGAAGAAGGCGCAGTTAGCCTATTCATTCGATATAGCGTTGCAAAATGAACTGACCCTGGATGAAAATATAGAACTGGCGAGAGAATTCTGCCGGGAGCAGTTCGTAGCACGTGGCATGATTGTAGATCTGGCAGTTCATGAAGGAAAATCAAAGAATGAGAATGAACCAGATAATCCACATTTTCATGTACTTGCTCCTATCCGACCTTTTACAGAAGAAGGAAGCTGGGGAAACAAGCAGAAACGGGAATATGTTTTGGATGAAGACGGAAATCGGATTAAAGATGCCAAAGGAAAGGATATATTCAATGCTGTTTCTACTACCGGATGGAATGATCCGGAGCTTTTAAAGGAATGGAGAAGAGCGTGGACAGAGAAGGTGAACGAAAAATTCCGGGAATGTCACATGGCAGCAAGAATTGATCACCGCTCTTACAAAGAGCAGGGAATTGATTTGATTCCGACGATCCATGAAGGGTATGAAGTCCGGGCAATGGAGAAAAAGGGAATTAAAACAGTGATTGGGGAACTGAACCGAGCTATCCGGCAGTTCAACCAGATGTTTATTTCTCTGAAAGAATCTATTCAGTGGATGAAGACAGCGTATGAGGAAATGAAAGCCGAACTGGATCGCAGGCAGAATCCGACACTTCTGGAAAGCTTGCAAGATTATTATGATAAGAAAACGCAGGGCAGACCATCGCTCCCAAATTTCTATGCGGAGATGAAACGGAGAGGGAAGAATCTCTCCAACTTACAGGAGTTTGCAAAATCCATCAATTATCTCCAGACTCATAAGATAGAGACAATGGAAGATCTGCAGGAAAGGATTGATGAACTGAATGGCGTTGTATCAGTCAGTAAAAAAGAAATTTCCGAAAAACGAGAACAGTTAAAGAAACTAGAAAATCTGCAAAAGATGGCAGAAGTAATAAAGACAAACCGGCCATTGATAGACGAGTACAACCATTTCTTTTTCCCGAAGAAACGAGAGAAATACTATCAGCAGCATAAGAAAGAAATCAAATATTATCGCAAATGTGAACGGGAACTGAAACAGCACTTGGATAAAAATGGAAAGGTGCCAACAGCCAGATGGAAACGCGAGAAAGAAGAACTCCGATCTGTGATCGAAGAACTGAAAGCAGATAATAAGCCTTATCAGGACGAACTTGCATTTGTAAAAAAGGTACAGAGTTGTGCAGACATTGCCAGACGTGACCGGGAAATGGCAGAAACAGATACCTCCGGGCGTTCAGAAGAAAAAAGGGAGGAGCAGGTGAAGTTCCCGGCATTTCACGCAGTTCAGACAGAAGAAATTCTTGAAGAAAAAAGTGAAGTAGAGCAACAGTCGGTGAATGAAACGGAGCAGAAATCAGAAAAGAAGACTTCTATTCGGAAACAACTGGCTGAAAAGAAGAAAGAGTGTGAAGAACGTGATGCAAAACAACAGACAGTGAGGAAAAAACGGAACTATGATATGAGTTTATAGAAGTCTGTCAGCAGGACAGGCAGGAAAGGATGATGAAAATGCAGTATACAGAAGAACAGATTGCAAGAGCAAACCAGACCGACCTTGTGTCTTTTCTGAACGCACAAGGGGAACAGTTGATGAAAAGTGGCAGAGAATACCGTTGGAAAAAGCATGACAGTGTAACGATATCCGGAAACCAATGGTATCGGCATAGTCAGAGTAAGGGCGGTTATCCGGTAGACTTTGTGATGGAATTTTATTATGCAACATTCCCGGAAGCAGTGAAAATTCTGATTGGGGAAGAAGGCAAAGGCAGGCAGAAGTCCTGCCCCGCCCCGTCTAAAGACTTCCGATTACCGGAGAAAAATGAGGATAATGAAAAAATCATGAAGTATCTGACAGAAAAAAGAGAGATTGAGAAAACACTGGTGGAAGATTGGATTGACAGAGGTGATATTTACGAAGAAAAGAAGCATCATAATGTTATATTTGTCGGCAGAGATGCAGATGGTATTCCGAGGTATGCACACTGCCGGGGAACTGGTGAAATAAAATATCGAGGAGATATAACAGGTTCTGATAAATCTTATGGATTCAGTTACAGAGGAACGGATAATCAGTTGTTTGTATTTGAAGCAGCCATTGATCTGCTTTCGTTTATCCAGTTATTTCCCAAAGACTGGAAGAAACGCAGTTACCTGAGTCTGGGTGGAGTCTCCAGCGTGGCACTGATGACTTTTCTTTCTGAACGCCCTCAGATTACTTCTGTTTTCCTGTGTCTGGATAATGATCAGGCAGGGAATGAGGCCTGTGAAAAACTGGCAGGAGAAATTTCAGAAGGATACAGTGTAATTCGCCTGAAACCATCTAAAAAAGACTGGAATGAAATTCTCTGTGATAAAAACGCCGACAGAAAGAAAGCAATTGCAGAAACAATCACAATTAAAGTACCAGAAACAGAAGAGCTGGTGCCGATGTTGTGTTATGAAGACATTGAACAGACCAGTGTGGAATGGCTGTGGTTTCCTTATATTCCATTTGGAAAACTGACAATCATTCAGGGAAATCCGGGAGAAGGAAAAACATATTTTGCCATGATGCTGACGGCAGCCTGTACCAACAGAAAATTGTTTCCGAATATGGAAGATATCGAACCATTCAATGTAATCTATCAGACTGCGGAGGATGGCATGGGCGATACCATTAAGCCAAGATTGGTGGAAGCAGGTGCTGATCTAAGCAGGGTTATGGTGATTGATGATTCGGAAGAAGCGTTGACTTTATCCGATGATCGAATTGAAAAGGCAGTCAGGCAGAATCATGTGAGGCTTGTAATCATTGATCCGGTACAGGCGTTTATTGGAGCAGATGTGGATATGAACCGTGCAAATGAAGTGCGTCCGGTTTTCCGAAAACTGGGAATGATTGCGGAGAAGACCGGATGTGCCATTGTGCTGATCGGACATCTGAATAAATCTTCCGGGACGCAGAGCACGTATCGAGGACTTGGTTCTATTGATATTATGGCAGCAGTGCGAAGCTTGATTTTCATTGGAAAAGTAAGAAAAGATCCAACCACAAGGGTATTGATTCATGAAAAAAGTTCTCTTGCACCACCGGGGGAGACAATGGCATTTAAACTGGGAGACGAAGAAGGTTTTCGATGGGTGGGAGCCTATGAGATTTCTGCAGATGAATTGTTAGATGGAAAAGAAGGAAAAGCAACAGAAACAAAGCTGGAGCGAGGTAGAAAGCTAATCAGGGAACTGCTTGCTGATAAAAAAGAAATTTCAATAAGGGAACTAGACGAAAAGGCAAAGGAGCAGGGAATATCCGGGCGAACAATGCGTGATGTGAGAAGCCGGATGAAAAATGAGCTGGAATATCGGGTAAATGAAATGCAGGAGAATAGTATTCGATTAAAAGAGTAATGGTGGCAGAATCATTGGAGCAAGTCCCGATTTTTATAGATACCTTATCTGCCACCTGCCGTCTGCCGGGGCATGAATATTCTGAAGTGTACAGGAAGAAGTAGGAAGAGTTTCAAGAGGTGAAAAATTAAATTGAGAATAATAAAAAACTCTGGTAAAATGAAAATTATCAGTATGTTAAAGTTAAAAAAATGGAGTTTGGAAGGGGCGAAATTAATGGCTGTTTTTTCAATTGATTTACCAGGACGTGTGAAAAATTTTGAACTGCCAAGAACAAAACCATTGATGCCATTATTTGAAACGATAGTTAATTCGATTTACGCAATTGAGGAAAGACAGCAAAATGATGACAAGGTAAATGGCTATATTAATATTGAAATAATACGTGAACCGCAAATGAGGGTTCAGACAGAGGGAATAGACAGTAGCATAAATGATATTACAGGATTTGTAGTAACAGATAATGGAATTGGATTTGATGAGAATAATATGAAATCATTTCTTCAGTCTGATTCTACGTATAGAGCTGAAAAGGGTGGCAAAGGTGTTGGAAGATTCGCTTGGTTAAAAGCATTTAAAGAAGCAGACATAGAAAGTTCGTTTATTGATGCAGGTGAATGGGTTAGAAGAAAATTTTGTTTTACATTGGAGCAAAATGAAATTAATGATTCATTGGAAGATATTGATCCACTAACAGACAATAAAACAATAGTAGCTTTGAAAGAATGTTTGGCTCCATATAAGAAAAATCTTCCTAAAAAAGGAGAAGTTATTGCTACTAAAATAATGCAGCATTGTTTTATTTATTTAATGTCTGCAAAGTGTCCTGTAATAAAAGTGGCGGACGAGGATCAAACGTATAATATTAATGAAATGTTTGATGAACGCATTAAAAAGGAGTCTGAAAAAATCGAATTTAAGATTGGAAATGAAAACTTTTCATTATTGCATACACAGATTGAAGATGCGGCATTTGGGGCAAGCAAACTGTATTTATATGCTAATGATAGAATGGTTCAAGAAGTAAATCTTGAAAAAGAGATTGTAGATTTGGATAAGAATCTGTTTTCTGCAAAAGGGTATTATTATGCAGGAATTTTGTCGGGGAAGTTTTTAGATGAAAATGTAGGAACAAACAGGACTTCTTTTGAGATTTCAGATACAGCGGAAGATGGATCAGAGATAAGTATGGATGATATCATTTCAAATGTTGCAGAAAATGTTCAGATATATTTGGCTGATTATTTATCTGAAGTAAAAGGGAAGAAAGAAGAAAGAGTTCGGTCGTATATAAAAGATGAAGCACCACAGTATGGTCATCTTTTAAAATATATGCGAGAAGATGTTGAAGCAATCAAACCATATCTTCCAGATTGTAAATTGGATGATGAATTGTATAAGATTAAGAGAAAGTTTGATAATCAACTAAAAAAAGACAATCAGGACATTATTAAAACACTAGAGGTTGGAGCAACAAGTTTAGACTCTTATCAGGAAAAATTCCAAAAACAATTTGCTAAAATTAGCGAAGCGAATAAAGCATCTTTAGCAGAATATGTGGCGCATAGGAAAGTTATTCTGGAATTGTTGAAAAAGGGTATTCAGTCGGATGATTTTGGAAAATATAGTAAAGAGGCATACATTCATAACCTTATATATCCTATGCGAAGAACGTCAGATGAAATTGAATATCAGGCTCATAACTTGTGGCTTATAGATGAGAGGTTAGCTTATTGTGAGTATGTGTCATCGGATATTCCATTTGATAATAATCCAAGAGAAGATAGAACAGATGTAATGATATTAGATAAACCGGTTGCTGTTTCAGATGAACCTAATACAGGGCGAGAATATGAAACAATTGTAATTTTGGAATTGAAGAAGCCTATGAGAAATGATTATACGCAAGCGGAAAATCCAATTATACAAATGCTGGGATATGTTGACAAGATTAGTTCTAATGAAATGAAAGATAAAAATGGGAGACTTATAAAAACAGGAACCAATACCCAATTTTATTTATATGCGGTATGTGATATTACATCTAAGTTGAGAAAAATTGCAGAAGATTTTGATTTTATTGAAACGCCAGATAAGCGTGGAATGTATAAATATCACGACAAAAAGCGAGCATATATTGAAATCTTGTCGTTTGACAAAATTATTGATGATGCAGGAAAAAGGAATAGAATACTATTTGAAAAACTTGGTATTTAACACGAAGGGTAGATATGATGTTCATAAACAGTTAAGTCAAACAGAAGACGTTTCAGTAAATTAAAACAGAATATGGAACTAAAACACGAGCAGTTAGTCTATGAAAAATAGGTTAGCTGCTTTTTTCATGCAAAAAAGGAGGTGCCGTGTATGGGGTATGCACGTAGAGATGTAGAGAAAACAAAGAAAATAGCAAAGAAATTTGTACGCTATCAAGAAGGAGCAGAGCTTTATAGCATTGGACTGACAAAGTTTCAGGAACTGGCGAAAGAAGCCAAAGCAGTGTATAAGATTGACAAGGTTGCTCTTGTAAACTGTGAGATTTTTGAAAAGTATCTGGAGACATTTCGGATTGCGTAGGGAACAGAAGAAAATCGTGGAAGGACGAAAAATAGGGATTGACTTCTTGTCATACGAAAATTATAATGTGAATGTGGAGGAATAAGAACAGATATGGCGAAAATAGGAAGACCAAAGTCGGAAAATGTAAAAAAGAAAGTGTTGAGTATCCGGGTGGAAGATTCTATGTATAAGTGTATCTGTGATTATGCCAGGAAACACAAAATGACTGTGACAGAAGTTGTCTTGCAGGGACTGGAAAAAGTATTGAACAGACCTGAATAATATGTAGTCCTTCCTTTATTTGAAGGAGGATTTTATATGGCACAGACAAGAAAAGATCTGCGAGGCAGAGTCTTGCGGAAAGGTGAATCACAGAGACGTTCCGATGAGAGGTATGTATATACTTATACAGATCCACTCGGAAGGCGTAAGTATGTTTATGCACAAGACCTTGTAACGCTTCGGGGAAAAGAAACACAGCTTATGAAAGATCAGATGGACGGTCTGGATATTTACGTTGCAGGGAAGGCGACTGTAAATTTTGTATTTGACCGTTATATGAGTCTCAAAGGCAATCTGAAACCGACAACCAAAAGTAATTATCTTTATATGTATGACCGATTTATCCGGGACACATTTGGAAAACGGAATATAGCGGAGATTAAGTATTCTGACGTAGTGCAGTTCTACAATCACTTGATTGAGAAACAGGAATTGCAGATTAACACACTGGAAACAGTTCATACGTTATTACATCCAACTTTCCAACTGGCTGTGAGGGATGACATTATCAGAAAAAATCCTACGGATGGAGTCATGGCAGAATTAAAGAAAAATTTAGGCATGAAAACCGGTGTGAGACATGCACTGACAATTCCACAGCAGAGAGCATTTATGGAATATATTGCCACACACCCGATTTACTATCACTGGTGGCCGATTTTTACCGTTTTTCTTGGAACGGGGTGTCGTATCGGTGAAGTGTTGGGACTGAGATGGGAAGACATCAATTATGAAAAGCGGATTATCAGCATTAATCATAATCTGACGTATTATCCGGTAGGAGAAGACAGGGCATCAGAAAATCACATTTCAACGCCGAAAACAGAAGCCGGTATGCGTACAATTCCCATGTTGGACACAGTGAAGGATGCTTTTGAAATGATCTGGGAAGAGCAGAAAGAAAATGGCTGGACAGATGCAGAGATTGACGGGATGACAGGCTTTGTTTTCTGTAACCGTTATGGAAATGTAATGAATGCTCAGTCAGTCAATCGGGCAATCAAAAGAATATCTTCTGCCTATAATGCAACGGAAGAAGTAGAAGCAAAGAAAGAGCATCGGGAGCCGGTGCTGTTGCCGAACTTTTCAGCGCACAGTTTAAGACACACATTCTGTACAAGGCTTTGTGAAAGAGAAACCAACCTGAAGGTTATCCAGTCGATCATGGGGCATAAGGATATTCAGACTACTATGGATATCTATGCAGAGGCGACAGAGGAGAAAAAACAGGAAACATTTGAACATTTGGCTGCAACAATGGATGTATTTTAAGAAGGGCTTATGAACCCTTTCATCTGACAACAGAAATAACCAAATGACATCAAATTGACAACAGATATGATTTGACAATGATTCATCATGAATGGTGATGAAGAGAAGACAATTTAATAGAAATAGTACAGCGAAGCATCACGAAGGGTAATGAAGAAAAATCAAAAAAATTCCCGACAATGAAGAGCATGGGAGCTGACAAGAAAGCTTCCAAGACTTCTGAAGCAGCTCCGGTAGAGGCTGAAAAACCGGTTGAAAAGATTGATTTTTCTAAGGTAAAAGTCGAGCCATTGTTTGAAGAAATGGTTGATTTTGATACATTCAGCAAGTCAGATTTCCGTGCAGTAAAGGTTAAAGAGTGTGTTGCAGTACCGAAGTCAAAGAAACTGTTACAGTTTACTCTTGATGACGGAACAGGCACAGACAGAACCATTTTAAGCGGTATTCATAGCTTTTATGAGCCGGAAGAACTGGTTGGAAAGACTCTTATTGCTATCACAAATCTTCCACCGAGAGCTATGATGGGCATTGACTCTTGCGGTATGCTCCTCAGTGCTATTCATGAAGAAGAAGGCGAAGAAAAGCTTCATCTTCTGATGGTTGATGACAGAATTCCGGCAGGTGCCAAGCTCTATTAAGATGATGTAAAGATGTACCGTTTCACCAAATAGACGGGACGTACTTCATTTGATAAAAAACTGAAAAAACAGCGATTTACATCAAACTTACATCAATTGATGCAGAAATCGGTGTAAGCAAGAAAAAATCGCATAATTAGCAGAATGAATGGGCAGTCCTGAAATCGGGATTGCCCATTTTTAGAAGAAAGACGAAAAACTCTTGACCTGCACGCAGCGTATACGCTTATACTATCAACATAAATCATAAGAAGGTGCATCTGATGTTATTAAATGAAATTATAAATGAGGTTGGAATGACAAAGCGTGCAGTTAAGTATTATGAAGAAAAAGGATTGCTGTCAGTGGATAAAGATAACAATGGTTATCGTAACTATACTGCACAAGATGTTGAAACTTTAAAAAAGATTTCAGTATATAGAAAACTTGGTATTAGTATTAAAGACATACAGAGCCTTTTGGAAACTGGCGACAAAAGTATTCTTCTTCGTATTTATCAAGAAAAAGTGCAGGAAAAAGTTTTAAAAGACTCAGAACTTGAAGCTTTGAAGCAATTTATAGATGATGGTGACGCAGACAAAGCAAATGAGGCACTTGATTATCAAACCGTTGAAAATGCAATTGAGTCTTTGCTACCGGGAAAAGAATGGGGAGATTATTTTAAAAGTCATTTCAAACCATTTCTTAATGTAAGGTTGAAGACTCTGGAACAGAAGCAGGCACTACAGAATATATTAGAATATTGCAATGAAACGACATTGAAAGTTCCTTTTATTATGGGAATAGGTGCGAAGATGATAGGTGGGATTGCACAAGAAACCAGAACCGCAGATGAGATGATAGCCTATTATCGTGATATGAGTGAAAGTGAATATGAAAGACTAAAAGAAAAAGTATGGAAAGGTGCTAAAATGAAAAACGGTATAATGAAATACCATCCAGCATTTATTGCACAGAGAAAAATGCAGAAAGAGTTACAAAATAAAGGATATAACGATATATTCATTCCTAATTTAACCTATTGTGCTACTTCAAATAGATTATGTGAAAACCTGTAAAACCGCAAAGAATCCCTACAGATATTAAAAAATAAAATTTTTAGAATATCAATTTTTTGATTTTTCCAAGTTCACAGGTTTCACCGAAAATATTATTCAATGCAATACAGAGATTGTATGCCAGTACTTTATTAACCAGATGGGTACATAACCCCTGAAAGCTTTTGGCTAACACTCTTTCTGCATTTAACTGACCACTCAATTGAGAGAATACGGTTTCTACCCGCCTTCTCAGTTTGAATATTAACTGACGTACGGATTTCGGCCAATTTTCCTTACTGTTGGAACGTTTCAGAGCAAAAAGACAGATATTTTTTTCCTGCATTTCCTGTTTCATGTTTTTTCCAACATAGCCTTTATCCGCTAAAATTGTAACATTAGACCAATGGTCTGCCAGATCACGTAATCCTTCACGATCATCTGTAGATGCCGGTGTGATCTCAAATGATGCAATATATCCTTCTAATGTAATTAATGCATGTACTTTATATCCATAATAGGTTTCTTTTTTTGGAAGGACATTTTCCATAATCGGCACCATGGCCACGAAAGGCTTTACAATATCGTGCACGCCCAAATTTACAGACTGCAAGTGGAAAACTATCGATGATGTAATAGGAACTGACTGGAATTGGGAATACGGAAATCATTTTTTGTCGTAACAATTCTGTTGTCTGCATCAGGGCGCGTCTCGTTCTGTTAAAACGACTTCTGCTGCAAAGCTGCGGAAAAAGATGCCTGTAGTTTCGTTTCACAAAAGAAAACCATGCATTCTCAGAATCAACGCCTGCCAATTCTCCACAGAGACTGATAGTAATGATTTCTGAGTCAGATAATTTTGCATTCAGGATATGCCGTCGTCTGGTAACTTCTGGAGGTGCAAACTGATGATACAATTCGTCAATAATAACGTAAGCGGTTAAAATAAAGTCTTCAAAAGTTGCAATAACAGTGGTATTATTATCTTGGAACTTCAACATAATGATGCCTCCTTTCGTTGTATTCCCTACAAATAGGATAGCACATTTTGTTGAAGTTTCTTTATATTTTATTTTATCTAGCACAACAAGTGAATTTAATGCCTTAATCCAAGTCTGTGATACAAATACATTTATAGGAGCACGTGATAAATTGATGCTTTTGCTTATGTACAACACGGGGGTCAGAGTGTCGGAACTTCTTGAAATTAAAATATCAGATATTCATGGTGCAGACTCTATTAATCATGCAAGTGTGATTATTCATGGTAAAGGCCGAAAACAACGAGAAGTTCCATTATGGAAAACTACTGTAAAATATATAAATAAGTATTTAAAAACCTACCCTGCTGAATGCACCGATTATCTTTTTATAAACAAAAACGGTGATGAATTAACACGTTCTGGTGTGGTGTACGAACACGCATTAATAAACTTGTATCTCAAGTAATAGCTCAAGTTCCAAGCCTATGCGAGAAAACAGTTACACCACATACATTTCGACATTCCGTTGCAATGAATTTATTGATATCGGGTGTTGACATATCGACAATAGCTATATGGTTGGGACATTCAAGTATAGAAACAACACATAAATATATGATTGCCGATATGGAGCTTAAACGTAAAGCTATGGAAAAAGTGGGAAGTGCCGGTAACAGTTCTTATAAATACAAGCCATCTGCAGATATCATGAACTTCTTGAATTCATTATGATAAAAAATTATGTGCTAATAGAAAGTGATCTGCATTATATAAATATGCTTGATTAGACTCTATGAGCACATAACTAAGTTCGGCACATAATTCCGGCCTACTGTTACAGGTCTGATTGAATTCTCGCTTTATTCATATATGAAGATAAAGTGCTGAACAATCTATTCGTGGATTCTGTATTGGCAAGAAAAACTGGGTGATGATTGATTCAATAGCTGGTGCTGATTCCAGTGCTATCATCTATAGCATAGCCGAAACAGCAAAGGCAAACAATCTGAAGCCGTATGATTATTTTGAATATCTTCTGACAGAGATACCGAAACACTTAGATGAAAGTGATCGGAGTTTCTGTGAGAATTTCCTCCCTTGGTCGGATAAGTTACCAGCCAAGTGCAGAAAGTAATTATTAAACAGTGCCGCTCAAACGAGCAGCTGACTTTATGACAGTACCCACTATGAGGCGCTTACGAATGTTGTACGGATCATATCCATATGTTGGTTAGGATACCACCCCAAGATTCAGTATCTGAAATAGTGGGGTATTTAAAGGGGAAAAGTTCACTGATGATATTTGAAAAGCATGCCACTTTAAAATATAAATATGGGAACCGGCATTTTTGGTATTGTGGGTATTATGTAGATACAGTGGGAAAGAATACAGCTGCAATAATAGAGTATATCTACAATTAAGTGAAATTGCGACTTATCATAAAGAGGAAAAAACTCTCGTTTTTATTCTCTATAAAATCATCTCGACAGCTAAAATATTAAAAAAGACAATTGAGTACACAACTTATGAAATGGGTAAGTACGTTTAAGTTTGTTCCATATAGAATAGAACTTTTGCACAATAGTTTTAAAGATTTCCAGGGAAAAAGGAATCATCCCTGCGGTTCCGTATGCCATTTCTCTCCAAGAGAGAATTATGGGGACCAGACGATGATATACATATGAAATGGACCAGAGAGCAGATGAGACCGGAAAGGAAGAGTTACATAAAGAATGGCTGGATGCAATCGGTGTAAAGTATAATATGTGAACGTTATTACTGGCGTATGAACGACGAAAAAGTAAAGATACTTTTAACGTACAAAATCGGCGGCGCAGATTTTGGCAGTTTGGACATATTTGTGGGATATTCCATTTGATAAAAATACCCTTCTTGGAAAGAAAGATTTCGGAACTACAGTCTGGGCAAGCTGCGATAGTATTCTGGGATGCAGCTATGTGGATGATAGACTTGTAGAATTTGTAACGGATTTGATGCGCATTGCAGAATACAGCAAAAATGAGAAATTGGTGATTCTGGGAAAAATAGTGACATTGGTAATGCCCATGGGTTGTCGATGTCGCAAAGAATGTAAGATTATACTATGCTTGGAATCCAATGTGAGGGATTTTTTACTTCTCTATGGTTGTTAGATACAAATGGTTTAGAATTCTCAGGAGCAGTTGAAAAGAACAAAGGCGATGATAATGACACCTGTAATTGACTGATCAACAGTCAGGCGCTTTACAATCTCGATTTTTACAAAGAAAATATCACATATTAGATTTTGATCAGATTATAGAACAGATCTTTGCCCAATGAAGCAAAGTATCCATAGAACGTTTACGTGTCTGTAGGGTAATGTTTAGCAGGGATTGGAAGAGATTCATAACTCTGAAGTGTTCGTATCTCTGATCATACAGAAAAATATGAGAGTATAGCAATATGGTGAACTCCTTGATTTTTACGCCTTGAGCCGTGAGATCAAGTAAAATCGTAAGTTCATGTACATCTGATCTGTGGCGGATGAATCCCTTCTAAGGTTAACCTTGCAAATGTTGTAGGACTCGTTTATAATCATTAAAAACGGCATGGTGGTGATGGGAAATGTTTACAAAAGAAATTATGAATACATTTTCGGAGTTAGATTTTGCGGTATACGACTGTATTATTAATAACAGAGAGCGGGTCAGTAGTATGACGATTAAAGAGCTTGGTAATTTGGCACATGTATCTACAGCGACTGTGTTAAGGTTTTGCAAAAAAAGTGGTGTCAACGGTTATAGTGAGTTCAAAATCAAGTACAAGGAGTATCTGGAAGGAAAAAGGGACGCTTTGAAAGATGACGGGACGACAGAATTACAGAGTTTTTTGAAAACAATAAATTCAGAAGACTTTCAGAGTAGCATTTCGAATGCATATGGATTTCTCCAGAATTCACAATGTACTATATTTATAGGAGTCGGCTCATCAGGAATATTAGGAAAATATGGAGCTAGATTTTTTTCTAATGTGGGACATTTCAGCCTGTTTATCGATGATCCGTGGCTTCCGGTGCTGCAGAAATTGGCAGAGAATACGGTGACAATTGCACTGTCGGAATCCGGATCAACAAGACAGACCGTTTCTATAGCATCGCAGCTTCAGCAGAGAGGCAGTAAATTGATTTCCATTATCAATAATTCTAATTCTGTGCTTGCAAAAATGGCAGATTGCAATATTTCGTATCATATATCCGAGGCATTGGTCAATGAGCGGAATGTAACAACACAGATCCCTGTGCTCTATATTATTGAAACCCTTGCAAAGAAACTGTACAATAGTAGCCGGCAATAAAAAAATACAAAAGGAGACGGGATATGTCGTTTTTCAGCTATGATATGCTAAAAAATTTGAAGCCTGGGGAGTTTGCTGTATATAATTTTATTATCTCGCATATGGAGAAGATTCCGTCTATGAATATTAGGGAACTTGCAGAGATAACGGGGGTCTCTACGACTACGGTTCTGAGATTCTGTGAGAAGGCGGGATGTGAAGGATATACAGAATTTAAGTACAGGATCAAGTGCAGAATGTCAGAACCAGAAGGAAGAAACAATTATGATTCAGCTCCCGCTTTACAGTTTATCAAGAATGCTGAACGGGACGAATTGTTTCAGGATAAGTTAGGAGAGGTGGCTGATCTAATTGCACAGTCAGGGCAGGTGATTTTTTCCGGGGATGGTGAAGGAAGGTCACTTGCACAGTATGGTATATATTTGTTTAACTCTGTGGGAAAAGCAGCGTTTCGATGTGAGAAAGAGAATGGAACGGTCTGTCCCGAAAAAGAGATAAAAAGTATGCTTTTTATCCTTTCGGTTTCGGGAGAAGATGAGGAGATGGTGTCCTTGTTAAACCAGTATAAGGAGTCAGGTGCTTTTGTGATCAGTATAACCAATACAGAGCAATGCTTGATTGCAAAGATGTCAGATATCAACTTTTCTTGTTACATGCCGGAAACATATGGTAAGAATACCGGCTCGGTAAGGGGTTCGCAGCTTCCAGTTATTTATATTCTGGAATCCTTATCTGCTATCATTTCTTTCAGAGAATGAAAAAACTAACAATAGAGACACAAATCATGACCACCCGTCAAACGGGTGGTTTGCTCTAGGGCTATAAACCCTTGTTACTAGGCCAGCGTCTCAAGGCGCTGGCTTTCTCTTTGCGCTATGGGCAGTTTGCTTTCGCATCCGTCCCATAGCCCCGTTCAAGCCATATTGCTCTTGACTCGTTGGTCCCCCCCCTTAAGGGGGATTGGTACTACTTAGCCTCAACCCTTAAAAGGGTCTTCATATTCTTTCACACTTAACTTATCCATTACAATATCATGCTTTTCCTGCTCTTGGATATATTTCTTAATAGTGGCTTCATTTAATCCCACTGTGCTGACATAATATCCTTCTGCCCAGAAATGCCTATTTCCCAATTTATACTTTAAATTCGCATGCCTATCAAATATCATAAGTGCACTTTTTCCTTTCAAATAACCCATAAAGGAAGATACACTTATTTTAGGTGGAATACTCACTAGCATATGATATTTGCACATCCATTTTGTATGTGCGAGTGTATTTTCTTTCTTCGCCATAAATTACCTTTCCTTTCTGCAATATAGCCTGAACAACTTTATTGTAATCGGAAAGGTAATTTTTTTGTACAACTTTCGACGCGCACCCGCATAGCGGGTGGTTCTTTATTTCGTGGAACTACGTTTTTCGGATTAACGAAAAACTCCATCCCACTCAACAGGCTAAAGCCCATAATATAGACAGGCATCTACTATGCCTGTTTTTTTTTATGTAACAAATGATATTTTTTCAAAAATATTACTATTTACCGGAAATCAATTGAAAAGATACGGATATATGGTAAAATTTACGTAATGCATAAGCGCTTATGTGGAAACTGAACATAACCTGATATAGAGCAAGGAGACTAGGTGGGTATGGAATCAAAAAAATTTCCACATGATTTTTTGTGGGGTGGTGCTGTGGCGGCCCATCAACTGGAAGGTGGATATGACAAGGAAGGAAAAGGAATTTCTATTGCGGATGTTATGACAGCAGGAGCGAATGGAAAAGACCGGGAAATTACGAAAGGAATATTGCCTGATCGTTATTATCCGAACCATGAAGCAATTGATTTTTATTCAAGATATAAAGGGGACATTCAGCTGTTTGCCGAGATGGGATTCCGGTGTTTCCGCACATCGATTGCATGGACAAGGGTTTTTCCGAATGGTGATGAATGTGAACCGAATGAAAAAGGTCTTAAATTTTATGATGACCTGTTCGATGAACTTCTGAAATATGGCATTGAACCGGTTATTACACTGAGCCATTTCGAAATGCCTTATTATCTTGTAGAAAAGTACGGTGGCTGGAGAGATCGAAGACTTATTAGATTTTTTGTGAAATTTGCAGAAACTGTAATGAAACGTTATAAAGATAAGGTAAAATACTGGATGACATTTAATGAGATTAATAATCAGTCTAGTGTTCAGAATGCCTGGGGAGGCTGGACCAATTCAGGAATTCTGTACAGAGAAGATGAAGATGTGCAGACGGTATTACAGCAGGCGGTTCATTATCAGATGGTAGCTAGTGCTATTACGGTGAAAATCGGGCATGAGATTAATCCGGATTTTCAGATCGGATGTATGCTTGCTATGGTTCCGTTTTATGCAAGAACATGTAGACCGCAGGATGAGATAGCAGCTCAGATTGCAATGGAACATCGACTGTATTATTATGGTGACCTGCATGTGTTTGGGGAATATCCATCATTCATGAAAGCGTTTCAGAAGGAAAGAGGGATTGTTCTGGATATCACAAAGGAAGATCTGCAATATCTGAAAGAAGGATGCGTTGATTATATTGGTATCAGCTATTATATGAGCAGTACAATCAGCAGTATTGAAACGGATGACAGCATAAAGGTAGCTGAAGGTTTTTACGTTGCCCGAAATCCATATGTCGAGAAAAGCGATTGGAATTGGCAAATTGACCCACAGGGTCTGAGATATTCGCTTAATCTTCTGCATCAAAGATATCATAAGCCAATCTTTGTAGTGGAAAATGGATTTGGAGCTTATGACAAGATGGAAAACGGGGAGATACATGATCAGTACAGAATCAAATATCTTAAGGCGCATATTCTGGAAATGAAAAAAGCAATGGTTTTGGATGGTATTCCGGTTATGGGGTATACGCCTTGGGGATGCATTGATTTGGTAAGTGCAGGATCCGGTGAGATGGAAAAACGATATGGCTTTATCTATGTAGATAAGGATAATCTGGGCAATGGTACATTGGAGAGAAAGAAAAAAGATTCTTTTGCATGGTATAAAAAAGTTATAGAGAGTGACGGAGAAATTTTATAATTAATGATCTCTCGGAATCTTGAGTGATCATGCCAGCAAAACTCTGGCATTGAACTTT
>OBVB01000029.1_pt1 | contig 202276 bp, 161 predicted proteins | sample 1475891 | NCBI WGS metagenome assembly OBVB01 (sample SAMEA2579943, study PRJEB22360) | human gut metagenome | biome: human gut; feature: human-associated habitat; material: faeces | place: Denmark | collected 2008/2010 | reverse complement strand
TCGTAAACTTGGGTAAGATTTTATAGATATTGTTTGGAGAGGACTTAGAATTCACCCTCTGGCTTTCTGATAGTTATTTCTTCATTTTAGCGAGTAGAATGACGTTGTTGCCTTCTTCATCCAGTGAATTTATCAATGTTTGTGCACGTTTCTTTGCCTCTGCCGGAATATCTTTCCGGGTTATTTCTTTTTCCAGTGTTTCTTTTAGCTGGGCAGGTTCCATGTTGGCAACATAATAACCATTGCCGAATGAAGGCCATATCTGCATCTTTTTCGTTCCCAGGAAATCATTGTACAGGCGGAAGTAGCTGCCATGCAGTGTTTTCTTATCTATGATATACTTGGCAGGCTTGCTGCCGCTCCAAGTGTTTTCTGATACTTGTATCGGCACGGAAACGTCTCCGATAAAGTGACGCGGGTATTCGGAATAGCCATGCCAGGGGATTTTCTCCTTGTTCGGATATTCCACGGTGAATCTGGCTTCGAGTCGATTTTGGGCTGCGTTATAGTGGTACAGACTGTCCGTTCGTGGGGCAGGCATGATCACCATTAACATAACGCCGTAATCATTAGTATTATTATCCATAAATACTTCGTTGCTAAAGTCGCGCGGAACGGTCAGATGTCCCGGTGCGATAAAGTTCTTGCGTTTACCTTTGAAATCTTGTGTCCACACGACAGCCGGCCAGCCTTCGAAAGGCAGAGTTGTCAGAGTGACTTCCGACTTTTCCGTATCTACTCTGAATTTGCCTTTGGGCACGCGCATACATAAAGGAATGGGAGGCTGAGGATTGCCTTGTAAATCGAATACGAGCAGCTTGTCACTCTGCCAGGGCAGTATGTAGATACGGTTGTGGGCTTCGTCCAACTGGTCGGCGTATGTGTTTCCATATTCGTTGGGCCCTTGTCCGTAGGCACCGATAGTGGTGATGAATTTGCCGTCGCGGGTAAAAAGTTTGTAGGGAGTCTGTTTGTTATTGCTCACCAGGATGTATTTTTCTCCCACTGTGGTGCGTATCCAGCCTCCTACTAGTGCTTCGTCCCGGTTGTCTAGTTTGACAACTTGAAGTTCTTCTGTCAAATAGCTGAGTGGAATGTCTACTGTGTCTTTCAAAGCCTTTAAATTACATGAGACTAGTGTGCCGGTAGGTGTCGTGACTCGTTTTGCTACAATAGGGGAGAGTGCCAGTGGGTCGGTCTTTGTTTCACTGTTGTATACAAAAGCAACAATTGCAAGTAGACAACTAGCACATAAACTTAAAATAATAATTCTGTTCTTCATACGGTTCTGTATTTGGTTAGTACTGTTTTTCTGATTATCACTGAGGCAAAAGTAGACCGAAGTGAGCAGAAAAACAAAAAAACAGGCGGACAAAAAGGTACGATGTGACTAGATGTATGTTGTTGATTATTAATAATATAATATATATATGCGTTTGTTTTCAGGCGGACAAAGACTTCAACTACCCTGGGGCGACAGCTAAAAAACTTTGAGAAAACTGTCTAAACTTATATTCTCATCAGTAATTCCCAGCTTATCAGTCTTTATCCGATATTTCCGTTTGGTAATGGCAGCTTTGCTCACACAATAGATATCAGATAAATCCTGTATGTTGACATTGATTTTGACGAGGCAGCAGAAGCCGATTTCTTTATCTCCCAACTGCGGATAAGCCTGTCGTAACCGAACGACAAAATTGTCGAACGCATCATTCACTACTGAAGTGACTTCTGCCCATTCTGCATCTGTCACTACTATCTTGTGACTGGTGCCCGGTTCGTCCTGATTGTTGTTGGCATGGAGTGAGGGCAACTTATGGAAGAATGGCATTCTCCGGAAAAGCGCTTCACGGAGTTCAGTCTCTTTATTCCTTAGCCGGATTTCTTTCTCCCGTAGTCCACTTACTTCGGCTTCTTTGTACAGTAACTGGTTTTCCCGCAGCAGTCGCTTCTTTTTCTCTCTCTGATAAAAGAAAAATGCGATGAATCCGATACTCAGCAGAGCTGTAACGATTCCCAGCATCCATAGTTCCCTTTGCTGCTGTTGCAGATGCAGCTGGTATAATTCATTCTGTAATTTGAGTTGGTTGAATTCTCTTTCCCGTATCCCTGTACTGATATTGTTTAGTATATTGTCCCTTATCGTGCTTTCCTTCTGCTTGGTATAAAAGACTTGTTCCGGATATTCTTTTTCATTGATCAGATTGAATAAGCGTGCATTGGCTTCCATGGCAATAAAGCTGGAAGATGAGATTGCGGCTTGCCGATAGTAATATTGGGCGGAGTCAATCTGATTCAAGGCGGCATGGGTTCTTCCGCATAGCAGCAGATAGTGTGGTACTTCATTTCTTCCGCGGCGTTGGCTCGATAATTGTTGAAGATATATGACTGCTTGCCGGAAATCCTTTCTTTGCAGACTGGTGTTCAACAGACTTTCCAGCGCATAATAATTCAAAGACTGGTATTTGGGCGAATCCATAAGTTCTTTCATTAGCTGCAGATAGCTTTGGGTGTATCTGTCATGATCTTGCATTTTGTTTATAATTTGCAGATATAGCTGGCTGGTAGAAAAATAGAAAAGTGTATCTTTCATCTTAAGAGCCAGTTGTCTGCTGCTGTCTGCCATCACCAATGCCTGCGGATAATCCTGCTTTCTGCTGTATGCTGCCCTTCGTAGCCCGTACAGCCTTGTTTTTAGCGTATCATTTAGCTGGTATCCTTTCAGAATTTGTTCGCTCATCAGTAATGTGGAATCGGGCAGATTACGATATAAATAGGAGGCGCTTTGCTCAATGCGTGCCCGTACATACTGGGTTTGCTGCTCGTTTTGTTTATATTGCCGGATGGCGATCTGCAATAATGAATCATCAGGTGTTCCTGTTTTCCACAGAGTTGCCTTGTAGAGCAACAGGTAATAATCTCCCTGATCATTGAGAGGTAATTTGTCGGGTTCTTCTATTTGTTGCAGGTAGAAAAAGATACTGTCGGTTGATACATTCTCCATCTGCATCGCTTTTTCCAGAAGATGAGATGGGGCAGGTTGACAACTACTCAGCATGATAAGCCATCCGATGAGTAGAAATAGGGGGTAATATGGGTTGTCGTGTTTATTCATATACTAGATTCTATCTTGCGAAAATAGTATTTTATATGAGACAAAGACTTTTTCTTTATGGTATTTTATTGATTTACTGTCAAGCGCTTTTATCCCGCCCAGTTTTCTCTGTCTAGATTGCGATAACTGATGGCTTCAGCCAAATGGGAGGGCTGTATCAGTTCCGCACCCTCAAGGTCGGCAACGGTACGTGCCACCTTTAATATACGGTCGTATGCGCGTGCGGAAAGATTGAGGCGTTCCATTGCATTTCGCAGCAGGGAAAGTCCTTTGTCATCCGGCCGAGCGTAAATGGATAATAACTTGCTGCTCATCTGTGCATTGCAGTAGATACCGGGATGATCGGCATAGCGCTGTTCCTGTATACGGCGTGCCTGAATGACTCTGTTCCGAATAACACTGCTTGCTTCTCCCTGTCGCTGATCGGATATCTTGTCGAACGGAACAGGAACAATCTCTATCTGAATATCAATACGGTCCAACAACGGACCGGATATCTTGTTCAGATACTTTTGTACCTGACCAGGACTGCATACACATGCCTTGGTCGGATGATTATAGTATCCGCAAGGGCATGGATTCATGGATGCAATGAGCATCAGATTGGCGGGATAACTGATTGTGCTCTTTATGCGGGAGATGGTAATCTGCCGGTCTTCCAGTGGCTGGCGCAGGACTTCTAATACCCCTCTGTTGAATTCGGGTAATTCGTCCAAAAATAAAACTCCGTTATGCGCCAGGCTTATCTCTCCCGGTTGGGGAAAATTTCCGCCTCCCACCATTGCAACTTGCGATATCGTATGATGGGGATCACGGAATGGCCGTTGGGAAATCAGTGAAGAGCCCCGGTTTAGTTTTCCTGCAACGGAATGTATTTTGGTCGTTTCCAGGCTTTCACCCAGGGAGAGGGGAGGAAGGATGGAAGGTAACCGTTTAGCCATCATTGATTTACCACTGCCGGGAGCGCCGATCATGATGAGATTATGTCCTCCGGCGGCAGCAACTTCCAACGCCCTTTTCACATTCTCCTGTCCTTTTACGTCTGCAAAGTCCAGGTCAAAGGCTGTTTGCTGTTGATAAAACTCTTCCCGCGTGTTGACAACGGTCTGTTCCAGCTCCCGCTCACCATTGAAGAACTGGATAACTTCTTTGATATTACTGACGCCATATACCTTCAGTTGATTGACAACTGCTGCTTCCCGCGCATTCTGTTGAGGAATAATGAGTCCCTCAAAGTTTTCTTCACGGGCTTTGATAGCAATAGGCAGTGCTCCTTTGATAGGCTGAATGCTCCCGTCAAGACTAAGTTCTCCCATCATCAGATAGCGGGATAACTTTTCGGAAGATATGGTTTCGCTGGCACCCAGCAAGCCGATGGCAAGAGGCAAATCATAAGCCGAGCCTTCTTTGCGGATATCGGCCGGTGCCATATTTACAACCAGGTTACTGGTCGGCATTTTATAGCCATTGACTTGCAGTGCGGAGATAATACGTTGGTGACTTTCCTTCACTGCGGAATCCGGAAGACCGACGAGATAGAACATACAGCCACGTGAGCTGTTGACTTCGATTGTGATGAGTGTTGCATCAATCCCTTGAACAGCCGCTCCGAAAACTTTAATTAGCACGTTTGATTACCGTTTATTTCTTCTGTTTGTTTTTCTTTTCTTTTTCTGTCGCTTCCTCAACGATGTTTTCTATTTTCTTTTTCAGCTCTTCTCCCCAAAGGTTCTTAGCTAAAATCTTTCCGTCCGACGAGAGAAGTATGTTGGCAGGTATTTTATAGATAGAATATTGCTTGGCTACTTCAGAATTGAGTCCGCCGAAATCGCATACCTGTTCCCAGTCCAGCGTATCGCGTTTGATGGCGTCTTTCCATTGCTGCTTGTCTACATCCAGTGAGATGCCGAGCATTCCTATATATTTGTTCTTCTTATACTTTTTGTAGATTTCTCTTAGCTCGCTGTTGCTCTGCTTCTGAGAGATGCTGTCGTTCCAGGAAGCCCAAAAGTTGATCAGCAGGCTTTTCTGCTTGAAGGCGTCTGATGAACGGGTAATCTTTTCTCCTTTCGCATTGGGCAGGCTGAAGAAAGGTGCATATTTGCCAATCTCCGATTTTTCTGCCTGAGTGATTGTTTCATTCAAACGTTCGATATACGGTTTGTCCTGTAATACACCTGTCATTACTTCAACTAGCTTTTTAATTTTACTGAAGTCAGGCGTTTCTTTCTGAACGAAGTATTTGTCTAATAAGTAAAGGCTTACATAGGAGGAGTGATGTTGCAGTATGAACTCTTCCGCCATTTCTTCGGCAGTGTTTGCTTTCTCTACAGTTATTCTTTTATCCACTGTTTCTTCGCCGGCTTTTTCTGAAGGATCAGCCGGATCTTCCAGTGCTTTTTGGAAGTCTGTAAACTCCTCATTGTATATATTTCCACTGATAGTCAGGAAATTCAGATTGATCGTATCTCCTTTTATTTTGATCTTGTTACCCTTATCAAGAAAGACAGGATATTCAATCCGGTTCTTGAGTAACAGATAGGCAGAAGTGATCGTATCTACGCTGGTAGTGTAGGAGAACTTATCGTTTTCTACATAAATGGTGTCTATCCGGTCGTACAGTTCGTCCATGCCGTACAAATAAAGTGTATCTGTTCCGAGTCCTTTGATCTCTCCGGTGATGGTTGTCTCATTGGAGCCCTTCTTGCATCCGACCAGACAGATAATGATGAGGATTAAAATACTACTCTTTTTCATTGCTTTGATTTCTTTTCTGCGAAAGTACGGTTTTTTACAGATAAAAAAAAGAATTGCCCGTCATTTGTAATGACGAGCAATTCTCAATATCTAAAATAGAGTGGTAATTCTCTTATTTGATGATGCTCATGAAGTCTGCATTTGTGAAGAACTTAGAGAATTCCAAGTCTGTTGCAGCTTTCTTAGCCAACGCAGGTTCTTTAGCAACAGCGCTCTTCAAGCTGCTGGTTACCATAGAAGAATTGTTAGTTCTAGCACCTAGAACTGCCATCAGGTAGTCTGTGTAAGCATCTGGTTTTTCTACGCCTGCCAGTGTGTTTTTAGCTTTGTTGTAGTCCTTAGCAAGGATCTGAGCCAAAGCAGCACTGTTAGTCTTAGCGTCACCGAATGAGTTAACTGCTCTTTCGTACTGGCCTTGAGCGATGTACAGGTTACCCATAGATTCGCCAAGTTCTTTTGTACCTGCAGCTTTACCGAAGTAAGCTTCAGCAGCAGCTTTGTCACCCTTGATCAAAGAGATCAAACCTAAGTTCATGTTTACTTCAGGAGCAGCGTTTACGCTGGCAGCTTTCTTCAGGTAAGATTCAGCTTTGTCAACGTTACCAGCTTGATAAGCAAGCTTACCAAGGTTGTTGTATGCGCGGTAATCGTTAGGGAACTGTTTTGTTGCCTGAGTATAGATAGCTTCCTGTTTTGCAGGATCGTTAGTCAGTGTAGCAGCATACAGCAATTCTTCGATGTTCAGTTCAGAAGGATTAGAAGAAGCAAGCTTAGTGATTTCTTCGTCAGACTTACCGATGATCTCGTAGTTCAAAGTCAAACGAGAACGACGCAGTTGAGGAAGGATATCGTCAGCCAGGTTCTTGTATACAGAAGAGATGTTCTTGATTTCTTGTTCTCTCTGTGCAGGATCCTGATACATAGATAATACGCGAAGGATCAGTTCTTTATCCTGGATGTTAGATTTAGAAACCAGTTCCTGGAAACCTTCCCAGTCCTGTGCAGTATATTTAGCGTCAACCGGAGCGTCGATCTTAGCTTTCTTCAAGTCTTTGTTCAACATCTTGGTGGTGTTGCTTTCGCGGTTTTCTGCCAGAGTTGTATTCAGGCTTACACCACCATCAGGAGAAGCATAAGCAGAAACTTCGATGTTGCTGATCTTCTTGTTGGCAGCTTCGTTTATGTTAGCAACTTCCTTGTTGAATTCTTTAGCTGTTTTCAACTCGCTTGAACGGATGTTAGCCTGTTGGATCAAGAACATGATGTTAGCATCGTGTTTTTCCTTGATGATACGTTGGAAAGCATCTTCGCCCAGAGCCGGGTTAGCGCTGCCCAATGTGTTATTTACCAATTCAGAAGTAGAGATTACACCATCAGCTACTTTCACAGCGGGGATAACGACTTCCTTTTTACCAACTTTAGCTTTGAATTCAAGCCACAGTTCAGATTTTGCCATTTCAGGAACATAGTCGAAAGATGTTTTCATCGTATAGCTACCACCTACTTTGTAAGAGATAGTCTGATCGTTTCCTTCTACTTTTTCTCCTTGGAACACAGCACTTTGTCCTTTAGCTTCACCGCCATTCCATTTCAAAACCGGAGTAACTTCTACTACAGCTTTTTTCTTGAAATACTTTTCAGGGAATTTACCATTAATGGTAGCAGGAACTTTACCACCTACTGCTTCCAACACTTGTGGAGTAACAGTGAAGTAGTCCGCTGACAGGGGACCCATTTTCTTGCACGAAGAGAAAAGTGCAACAACAATTGCCATGAGTAAAGGCAAGTACAACTTCTTTGTCATTTTAGGTATAAATTAAATGTTTGTAATTGAAATATCGTCATATTTATAACCCCTTTTCAATCCTAATAAAGGAAAAACATCGCAAAGATATTAATTCTTAATATAATTATGTAGTTAGCAGGAGGTTTTTATCATAATTTAATGAAAACCCGACTCTTTTTCTCGCCGATACTTGATATTTCGGGGATGATGCTCGATAATCTCGCTGCGAAGCATGTTTCGGTCGATATGGGTATAAATTTCGGTCGTCGCAATCGATTCGTGGCCGAGCATGCACTGGATGGCCCGTAAATTGGCGCCACCTTCCAGTAAATGAGTGGCAAAGGAGTGTCGGAAAGTGTGCGGACTGATGTTTTTGGTGATACCCGCATTTTGTGCTAATTCTTTTATCATATGAAAGATCATAATCCGGGAAAGTGATTTGCCTCTCCGCTGGCTGACAAACACAAAATCTTCATAGTCTTTTTTAACTTCTATCCGGTTGCGGTCCAAGAAATAAAGTTTGATCTCGTTAATGGCACGGGGGGAAATGGGAACAAGACGTTGCTTGCTTCCTTTGCCTTCTACTTTGATGAAGCCTTCATCAAAATAGAGATCGGATAATTTGAGGCTGACAAGTTCGGATACACGGAGTCCGCAGCTGTATAATGTTTCCAGAATAGCTCTGTTGCGCTGTCCTTCGGCTTTGCTGCGGTCTACGGAGGAGATGATGTTGTCGATCTCTTCTACGGTCAGCACTTCGGGGAGTTTTAATCCTATCTTGGGACCTTCCAGCAGTTCGCTGGGATCAGCCTCCAGATAATCCGCCATAATAAGGAAACGGAAGAAGGACTTGATGCCGGATAAAATGCGTGCCTGAGAACGAGGATGAATGCCGATGTCATGCAATCCCGCAGCGAAACGCTGGAGATCGGACAGGCATACTTCAAGAACATCTATCCCTTCCAGAGTCAGAAAACTCATCAGTTTATCCAGATCGGTCAGATAAGCGTCCAATGTATTGGGGGATAAAGACTTTTCCAGCTTGAGGTACTGCTGGTACTTTCTGATTATCAGTGCTTGTTGCTCCTTCTTCTTGTTTTTTTCGTTGATTTCCATTTCTTTTTTCTACCTTTGTAGCCTGAAATATTGTTCTTTGGATACAAAGGTATTAAAAAAGCAGGACTACGGCGATGAGAATACAAATTATTAATGGCCCGAACATCAATCTGTTGGGCAAACGTGAACCTTCCATATACGGAAGTGTTACATTTGAAGACTATCTGGCTGAGCTTCGTAAAAGATATGCTGATTTGGAGATCGACTATTTTCAATCGAACATTGAGGGAGAAATGATTGACTGCATTCAGCAGGTAGGTTTTGAGGTAGACGGCATCATTCTGAATGCCGGCGCTTATACACATACCTCCATCGCTCTGCAGGATGCCATTCGTTCTGTGACTTCTCCGGTGATCGAGGTACATATTTCTAATGTACATAGCCGTGAGTCTTTCCGGCATGTATCTATGATCGCCTGCGCATGCAAAGGAGTGATCTGTGGCTTCGGGCTGAACTCGTATCGGTTGGCTCTGGAGGCTTTGTTAGGTAATAAATAAGGTATTAATATATTAAATAGGTAAAAAGGCTATGTTACTGAAACAGACAAAAATCGTCGCATCCATTTCGGACAGACGTTGCGATGTGGACTTTATAAAACAGCTGTTTGAAGCTGGGATGAATGTGGTACGTATGAATACGGCTCACGCTAGCCGTGAAGGTTTTGAAGCGTTGATTGCCAATGTACGTTCCGTATCCAACCGGATTGCAATCCTCATGGATACCAAAGGACCGGAAGTACGTACAACTGCCAATGCGGAACCGATTCCATATCAGATAGGTGATAAAGTAAATATTGTCGGCAATCCTGATCAGGAGACGACTCGTGAATGTATCGCTGTTTCGTATCCTAACTTTGTGAACGATTTGAATATCGGAGGTCTGGTTCTGATTGACGATGGTGATCTTGAACTCGAAGTAATCGATAAGACAGCCGATTATCTGCTTTGCGAAGTGAAAAACGATGCAACGTTGGGAAGCCGCAAGAGCGTGAACGTCCCGGGTGTTCGTATCAATCTTCCTTCATTGACAGAGAAAGACCGTAACAATATACTTTACGCGATTGAAAAGGATATCGATTTCATCGCTCACTCTTTCGTGCGCAACCGTCAGGACGTACTTGATATCCGTGAAATTCTGGATGCTCACAATAGTGATATCCGGATTATTGCCAAGATTGAGAATCAGGAAGGGGTGGACAACATCGACGAGATTCTTGAAGTGGCGGACGGCGTGATGGTAGCCCGTGGTGACCTGGGTATCGAAGTGCCGCAGGAACGTATTCCGGGTATCCAGCGTGTGCTGATCCGCAAATGTATCCTGGCAAAGAAACCTGTGATCGTTGCGACTCAGATGCTTCATACTATGATCAACAATCCTCGTCCGACCCGCGCGGAAGTGACCGATATCGCGAATGCAATCTACTATCGTACGGATGCTCTGATGTTGAGCGGTGAGACTGCTTATGGCAAATATCCGGTAGATGCAGTCAAGACAATGACCAAGATCGCGGCCCAGGCTGAAAAAGATAAACTGGAAGAGAATGATATCCGTATCCCGTTGAACGAAAACAGTAACGATGTAACGGCCTTCCTTGCTAAACAGGCAGTGAAAGCTACATCGAAACTGAAGATACGTGCCATCATCACAGACAGCTATAGCGGACGGACCGCCCGTAATCTGGCAGCTTTCCGTGGTAAGTTCCCGGTATTGGCTATCTGCTATAAAGAAAAGACCATGCGTCATCTGGCACTTTCTTATGGAGTGGAAGCAATCTATATGCCGGAGCTGGCCAACGGACAGGAATATTATTTTGCCGCTTTGCGCCGCCTGTTGAAGGAAGGACGTTTGCAGCCGACTGATATGGTAGGATATCTGAGTAGCGGTAAGGCAGGTACACAAACTTCATTCCTCGAAATCAATGTCGTGGAAGATGCGTTGAAACATGCGGGAGAAACTGTATTGCCTAACAACAATCGTTATCTCTAACTGTTACATCTAAAATAAGGTTTTTATGCAGGAGACTGAATCTATTGATGAATATATTTTGCAGCATATCGATGCGGAAAGTGACTATCTGAAAGCACTCTACCGGGATACGCATGTGAAACTGCTTCGTCCCCGTATGGCTTCCGGGCATTTACAGGGGCGGATGCTGAAAATGTTTGTGGAGATGATTCGCCCCCGGCATATACTGGAGATCGGAACGTATAGCGGTTATTCTGCCCTTTGTCTGGCGGAAGGCTTGTCGGAGGGCGGAATGTTGCATACGTTTGAAATTAATGATGAACAAGAGGACTTTACCCGTCCCTGGCTGGAGAATTCTCCTTTTGCGGACAAGATTCGCTTTTATATAGGAGATGCCTTGGAGCTTGTTCCTCATTTGGGCGTTACGTTCGATCTGGCCTTCATTGACGGTGATAAACGTAAATATATCGATTATTACGAGATGGTTTTAAAGCATCTTTCCACAGGTGGGTATATCATTGCCGACAATACATTGTGGGATGGTCATGTGTTGGAACAACCTCGTAGTGCGGATACGCAGACCATTGGCATCAAAGCATTCAATGACGCCCTTGTGACGGACGACCGGGTGGAGAAAGTAATCCTGCCTTTGCGTGATGGGTTAACTATAATAAGAAAAAAGTAAGATAAGGAGTAAATTTATGGAAACAACCAGACAGAATAAGATATCCCGCCTGTTACAGAAGGAGCTGAGCGAGATATTCCTGCTTCAGACAAAGGCAATGCCGGGTATATTAATATCGGTCAGCGCCGTTCGTATCAGTCCTGATATGAGTATTGCGCGCGTGTACCTGAGCGTTTTCCCGTCAGAGAAAGCAGAAGAAATGGTGAAGAATATCAATGAGAACATGAAGTCCATTCGCTTTGAGCTCGGAACCCGTGTGCGTCATCAATTACGGATTATTCCTGAATTGAAGTTCTTCGTGGACGACTCACTGGATTATATTGAGAAGATTGACTCTTTGCTGAAGTGAATTTTCCCTTCTACATAGCCCGGCGTTATCTTTTCTCGAAAAAGAAGCATAATGCTATCAATATTATTTCCGGCATATCAGTATGCGGGGTGGCACTTGCTACGTTGGCACTGGTCTGCACGCTTTCCGTATTCAACGGATTTCAGGATATGGTAGCCAGCTTTTTCACAGCTTTTGATCCTCAGTTGAAGATTACCATCCGTGAGGGAAAAGTCTTCGACGGACAGGATGAAAAAATTCGTGCGGTCTGTGCGCTTCCGGAGGTCTCGGTATCTACAGAGACGCTGGAAGAGAATGCGATGGTGCAATATAAAGACCGTCAGGCTATGGTTGTGTTGAAAGGCGTGGAAGATAACTTTGAGGATTTAACCGAAATAGATAGCATTCTTTACGGAGCCGGCGAGTTTATTCTTCATGATTCGATAGTGAATTATGGGGTGATGGGCGTGGAACTGGTTTCGACTTTGGGTACCGGACTGGCGTTCGTAGATCCTTTGCAGGTGTATCTTCCCAAGCGTAATGCCAAAGTGAATATGGCGAATCCCGGAGCTTCTTTCAATCGCGACTATCTTTATTCACCGGGTGTTGTGTTCGTGGTCAACCAACAGAAGTATGATGAAAGCTATATTCTCACTTCCCTTGATTTCCTTCGTAACTTATTGGACTATACGACAGAGGTTTCCGGCATTGAGTTGAAACTGAAACCGAATGCCAATATATCATCCGTACAGTCTAAAATAGAAAAAATGCTGGGTGATGACTTTGTGGTACAGAACCGTTATCAGCAGCAAGCAGATGTTTTCCGTATCATGGAAATAGAGAAGCTGATCTCTTATCTGTTTCTTACTTTTATTCTGATGATTGCCTGTTTTAATGTGATCGGTTCTCTTTCTATGTTGATTCTGGATAAGAAAGACGATGTCATAACCTTGCGCAGTTTGGGAGCCAGTGATAAACTGATATCCCGTATCTTTTTATTTGAGGGACGGCTCATCTCTCTCTTTGGTGCTATCTCCGGTATTATACTGGGGTTGATATTATGTTTTATTCAGCAGAAGTTTGGCATCATTACCCTTGGCGGAGGTGGTGGAACTTTTGTGGTGGACGCTTATCCGGTAAGCGTCCATGCATGGGATGTAGTGCTTATTTTTATTACTGTTTTAGCAGTGGGATTCCTGTCAGTATGGTATCCAGTGCGTTACTTAAGCAAGCGGCTTCTGTAATTGGCTGAAGAAGAAAAAGGCTATAACCTTTGAATACAGAAGTGTAGGTGCTTTGTAGAGGAGTTTGCTAAAATGGAATAGAGTGTTTCATGTATTTATGTAGAAACTATATAAACAAAAAGCGCAGGCAGGAGACGAACTCCTTTACCTGCGCTTTTCTATTTTTTCTCAGTAAAATGAATTACTTCACTTCCCAAGTATCGTTTGTCATCAGCAACTCCTGGAAATTATGATATTTCTTCTTGCCTTTGACTTCTTCAATCTGTTCTGCTACAGCGTCATTGTAGGTAGGTGCCTCTACTTCACGAATCACACCGAGTGCAATCGGGAAATCGGGGCCTTCCATCAAAGCCAGCTTCAACTGAAGAGTATTGTCCTGGCAATGAGCATCGTGAATCAGAATATCTTTTTCTGTGATGCCATTCTCGCCAAGTTTTACCACTTTCAGTCCGAAACCTTCTTGCATCAGTCCGAACTCTTTGTTTTCACCGAACAACATCGGTTTGCCGTGCTCTAGATAGATTGCATTCTTTGCGCGTCCTTCCTTTGTTGCAACAGAAGCGTGAGTTCCGTCATTGAAGATTACGCAGTTTTGCAGAACTTCCACAACAGATGCACCCTTGTGGTTGGCTGCTGCTTTCAGAACCTCTACAGAAGCGGCACCGTCTACAGCGATACAACGTGCAAAGAAACGTCCGCGTGCACCGAATGCCAGTTCTGCCGGATGGAAAGGGTCTTCTACCGTTCCGTAAGGAGATGATTTGCTGACGAATCCGCGTTCGGAAGTCGGTGAATACTGTCCTTTGGTCAGTCCATAGATACGGTTGTTCAACAGAATCATGTTCAGGTCGATGTTACGACGAACAGCGTGGATGAAGTGGTTACCACCGATAGCCAGACCGTCACCGTCACCGGAAATCTGCCAGATAGTCAAATCCGGATTAGCCACTTTAGCACCCGTTGCAACGGCAGCGGCACGTCCGTGGATGGTATGGAAACCATACGTATTTACATAATAAGGCAGACGGGAAGAGCAACCGATACCGGAAATTACGGCGATATTGTGTGGAGCTACTCCCAGTTCGGTCATTGCCTTGTGCAGTGAGTTCAGGAAAGCGTGGTCACCGCATCCCGGACACCAGCGAGGCTGACCTGATTTATAATCTTGTACGGTATATACTTTATCGCTCATCTCTTATTCCTCCAATAATTTAGTAAATGCATCTATCAATTCTCTCGTAACGAAAGGCTGTCCTTTCACTTGGTTGAACTGGCTGATATTCAGTCCGGGTACTTTCATACGCAGGTAACCGGCAAATTGTCCCAGATTCTGTTCGGCTACTACGATCTTCTTATATTTACGTAATACGTCGGCTGTATTCTTCGGCAGCGGGTTGATGTACTGGAAGTGTGCGAATGCAACCTTCTTTCCATGTTCGCGCATGAAGTCCATAGCCAGACGGAGATGTCCGTAGGTACCGCCCCAGCCTACAATCAGCAAGTCTGCGTCTTCATCGCCCAGCACTTCAAGTTCGGGGATGTAGTCTGCAATCTTGTCCACTTTTGCCTGACGCAGGTGAACCATCTTGTTGTGGTTTTCGGGTTCGGTAGAGATGGCTCCGGTTTCATTACTCTTTTCAAGCCCACCGATACGGTGCATGAAACCTTCTGTTCCCGGAGTCGCCCAGTAGCGTACGCCTGTTTCTTCGTTACGTTGGTACGGAGTCCAGTTGCCTGCCATGTCCGGAGTTACATACGGAGGATTGATGGCAGGGTAGTCATTCAGATCAGGAAGTTTCCATGCGGCAGAGCCGTTGGCTACGAAAGCATCTGTTAGTAATACGACCGGAGTCATGTGTTCCAAAGCAATTTTGGCTGCCATGTAGGCGGCATCGAAACAGTTGGTCGGTGAAGTGGCGGCGATAACCGGCATCGGGCTTTCACCGTTACGACCGTAGAGTGCTTGCAGCAAGTCGGTCTGCTCCGATTTGGTAGGTAGACCCGTAGACGGGCCACCACGCTGTACGTTGACAATCACCAACGGAAGTTCGCCGATAACGGCCAAGTTCATCGCCTCACTTTTCAGGCAGATGCCCGGACCGGAAGTTGTCGTTACTGCCAGCGCACCTGCAAAAGCTGCACCAACGGCAGAAGCACAACCGGCGATTTCGTCTTCGCACTGTACGGTTTTTACTCCCAGTGATTTATGTTTGGCCAGTTCATGCAGAATGTCGGTAGCCGGAGTGATCGGGTACGAACCCAGATATAGTTCCAGACCGGCTTTTTCGGCTGCGGCAATCAGTCCGTAAGACGTTGCCTTGTTACCATTAATATCTGTATAAAGCCCTTTTGATTTCGGGGCTTTGCTTTCAATCTTATAAGTAGAGGTAGAAGCGTGTGTGTTGGCGCCGTAGTTGTAGCCATCGTTCAATACCTTGATATTTGCTTCTGCGATTTCCGGTTTCTTGGCGAACTTCTCGCGCAGCATCTTTTCTGCTGCTGCCAGATTGCGGTTGAACAGCCAGCAAACCAGTCCGAGCGCGAACATATTCTTACAACGGAGAATCGTTTTATTGTCCAGTCCGGAATCTTTCAGACTTTCTTTGCACATAGAAGAGATGGGCACTTCCAGCACTTCTTGTTTAACGCCTAATTCTTCAAAAGGATTGTTGGTCTTAAATTGTGCTTTTTCCAGGTCTCTGGCTTCGAACGAGTCGGAGTCGGTAATGATAAGTCCTTGCGGTTTACAGAATTTGATTTGTGTTTTCAGTGCGGAGGGGTTCATCGCTACTAATACGTGGCAACGGTCTCCTGGAGTGTACACCTGTCCTGCGCCTACGTGGATCTGAAAACCGGAAACACCGGTCAGCGAACCTTGCGGGGCACGGATGTCTGCCGGATAGTCGGGGAATGTACAGATGTCATTTCCTACCGTAGCCGACACGTTCGAGAAGATGTTGCCTGCCAGCTGCATACCATCGCCGGAGTCGCCGGAGAAACGTACTACGACTTCCTCCAATTCTTTAACCATCATTTCGTCTGCCATAACTTTAATTACTATATTTAATTTAAAAACTGATTTTACTTTCAATTTGTGAGCGCAAAGGTCGGAAAGTTAATCGAATTATCAAAATAAATCGAACTTTATTGTCCTATTGACGCCAAATATTTGAAATATCTGAAAGGAACCTGTATTTTTATTCTTGTTAAATCGACAGAAACCGTTATCTTTGCAAGCAAATTTGAAGCGGCCTTGTAGTTCAACGGATAGAATAGAAGTTTCCTAAACTTTAGATAGGGGTTCGATTCCCCTCGGGGCTACTAAGAGAAATCTGCGGGAGGCGGTGTTGTTTTGCTTCATACTGTATTGAGTTTTAAGTATTACAATGGCTTCTTTAAAGATTAACGTCTTATAGCTTCTATTTGTTTTAATAATCAATAGAAAAAAGCCTCTTCCGAATGTTCGGAAGAGGCTTTTTCTATTTCTGGAATTTATTATTCTTCCGTAGCTGCTACCACTACTTTTTTGTTCTTCATCATGTTGTATGCAATCGGAGATGCAATGAACAAGGAAGATAAAGTACCGATAACAACACCGAGAATCATAGCGAATGCGAAGCTGCGGATTGAATCACCACCTAGGATGAAGATACACAGCAATACGATCAACGTACTCAATGAAGTATTGATGGTACGAGCCAGTGTAGTGTTCAGAGAGTCGTTAAACAACTGACGCTTGTCACGTTTCGGATACAAGCCGAAGAACTCACGTACACGGTCGAAGATTACCACCTTATCATTAATAGAGTAGCCGATAGCCGTCAGGATAGCACCGATAAATGTCTGGTCGATTTCCAGTGAGAACGGAACGATACCCCACAGCAATGAGTAAGCACCGATAATCATGATCGTATCACAAGTCAGAGCTACGATAGAACCGATACTGTAAGCGATGTTGCGGAAACGGATCAAGATATACAGACCGATAGCGATCAGAGCCAGAACAACTGACCATACGGCACCTGTCTTGATATCGTCTGCGATACTCGGACCTACTTTCTGTGAACTTACGATACTACCGCCTGTGTGATTGTCACGGTCGATGAAAGTAGCCAATGTGATGTTCTGTGTCAGCAATGGCTTCAGTGTTTCGTATAAGTATGATTCAATCTCAGAGTCTACATTGTTACCTTCGTCTGCGATACGGTAGTTGGTGCTGATACGTACTGTTTTCTTATCTGTACCGATAGCGATCACATTTACATTTACATCTTCACCAAACTTGTCAGCGATCAGTTCACGAACTTGTTCCGGTTCTACCGGATTCTCGAATTGTACCTTGAAGTTACGTCCACCGGTGAAGTCAATACTTTGACTTAAACCACGCAATCCAAACGAACCGATACAAACAAGGATAATAGCGCTTACGATGATCAGTGATTTCTTATTGGTTCCCATGAAGTCGAAACGGGTATTTACCAGCAAGTTTCTGGAAATCTTGGAAGTAAATGTCAGGTTCAGCCATTTGTCTTTATTCATGAAGTGTTCGTAAACCAGACGAGTCATGAACACAGCAGTGAAGAAGGATACAAGGATACCGATAATCAATGTAGTGGCAAAACCACGGATAGGACCTGTACCGAAGTTGAACAGGATGATACCGGTGATGATAGATGTCAGGTTGGAGTCGAAGATAGCAGAGAAGGCATTTGAATAACCGTCAGCCAATGCTTTCTTCACACCCTTGCCGGCACGAAGCTCTTCTTTTGTACGTTCATAGATAAGTACGTTCGCATCTACTGCCATACCGAGTGACAACACCATACCGGCAATACCGGACATGGTCAGTGCCGCCTGGAAGGATGAAAGGATACCCAGCGTGAAGAAGAAGTTCAGGAACAATGCGCAGTTGGCAACCATACCCGGGATGAAGCCATACATGGAACACATATAGATCATCAACAGGATCAAAGCTACAACGAATGAGAAAATACCTGCGTTAATAGATTCCTGACCTAGAGACGGACCTACGATATCTTCCTGTACGATGTGCGCCGGAGCCGGCATCTTACCTGATTTCAATACGTTAGCTAAGTCCTTTGCCTGTTCAGGAGTGAAGTGACCTGTAATCTGTGAACGTCCACCTGTGATTTCAGAGTTCACGTTTGGAGCAGAATATACATAGTTATCAAGAACGATAGCGATAGAACGACCGATGTTCTGTTTGGTCAGCTGTGCCCAACGGCGTGCACCGTCAGAATTCATGGTCATGCTTACAGCCGGTTTGCTGTATTGGTCGAATTCGTCTTTTGCATCTGTTACTACGTCACCTTCCAACGGAGCTTTGCCGTTACGTTCGGTAGACTTGATAGCATACAATTCGAATGTCTGTCCTTTCTTATCAAATTCAGAAGGAGAAACACCCCATTTCAGACGAAGGTCTTTCGGAAGTTCTGACTGGATTTCGGGCATGCTCAGATATCTGTTGATATCGGCAGTATCCTTATAGTTAGCATAGCCGATCACCGGACCCTGACCGCTTGAATTCAACTGAAGAACAGCTAGCAACGGATATTGCTTTTTGATTTCTTCCATATTTGCTCCCGCCTTTTCGTCTTTGGCATCTCCTTTCAGAGTAGCTGCGAGACTGTCGGCAACGCTTACGGCTTTCTTTGCCGGAGTAGCTTCTGCCAGCTTGGCTGCGGGGATTGTGTCTGCAGTTGCGTTAGTGGCTGTAGAATCAGCGGCAGTTTCCTGTGACAGGATAGCACGCAATTTTGAGTCAGCCGACTGCATAGCCGGAAGAATCTCTTTTGCAGTATATGTTTCCCAGAATTCGAGGTTAGCCGAACCTTGAAGAAGTTTTCTCACACGTTCCGGTTCCTTGATACCCGGAAGTTCCACCATGATACGGCCCATCTTATCTTCGAGGCTCTGGATGTTCGGCTGAACAACACCGAAGCGGTCGATACGGGTACGAAGCACGTTGTATGAGTTTTCAACGGCAGCCTTTACTTCTGCTCTCAATACTTTTTCTACTTCGGCATCTGATGATTTCTGGTTAACTTTATCTTTCAACTGTTGTGTTGCGAAGAGTTCGGAAAGTTTTGCGCCCGGAGCAGTTTTCTGGTATTCTCTGACGAACAAGGTAATGATATCGTCCTGGCTGTTGACAGCTTGTTTTGCAGCTTCATTCAGCGCTTTATTGAAGTTTTCATCCGGCTTGTTGTCAGCCAATGCTCTGATAACATCAGGCACAGAAACTTCAAGGATAACATTCATACCACCTTTTAGGTCCAAACCTAAACTGATCTCCATTTCACGACAATCTTTCAGCGTCCAGTTCCACAGCATTACTTTCTCATTGGAGAGAGAGTCAAGGTAGTCTTGTTCTACTTTCGGGTCGCCGTTCGCAATCTCTTTCGCCTTATTAGTGTAATGGCGGGTTACGAAGGAGAAGGAGAGGTAGAACACGCATACCAGCGTGAGTAGTACCGCAAAAACCTTTACAAATCCTTTGTTTTGCATTTTACTTTTAATTTATGATGATTACTTTTTTAATTTAATTTTCAGTTAAATTCTGTCGTATACAAGTCCATTTTGCCGCATACAAGGCTGCAAATATAGTTTTTTTTTCACATTCATATGTAATAAGCCCTCAAATATTTGATGTTTAAGGGCTTTTTTGCCGTTTTATTTCATTCCTCTGTTTTTCAGTAACGGCTCCAGGCTTGGTTCCGCACCGCGGAAATTCTTATAAAGTATCATCGGATCTTCGCTGTCTCCCTTCTCCAATACGTTGTAGCGGAAGAGGTCGGCGGTGTTTTTATCAAAGATCCCATGTTCTTTGAAGGCTTCAAAGGCATCATTGTCAAGTACATTCGCCCAAAGGTAACTGTAGTATCCGGCAGCGTATCCGCCAATGATATGATTGAAGTAAGTGACGCGGTAACGGGGGGCAATTTCGGGGATCAGACCGAGCTCGTCCATGGCTTCTTTTTCGAAAGCAAGCATATCCAGATTCTTTACATCTGTTGTCATGTGAAGGTTCATGTCGAGGATGGCGGCAGCCAGTAACTCGGTGGTCATGAATCCTTGGTTGAACGTTTTCTGTTTCAGAATCTTTTCGATGATTTCATCGGGGATTACTTCTCCCGTCTGATAGTGTTTGGCATACATTTTCAGCACTTCCGGTTCGGTAGCCCAATGTTCGTTGATCTGAGAAGGAAGTTCAACGAAATCGCGTACGACATTGGTGCCGGAGGTCCCTTTGTATTCGCACTTTGTCAGTAAGCCGTGCAGAGCGTGCCCGAATTCGTGGAACAGGGTTTCTACTTCGTCCATAGTCAGCAGGGAAGGGGTGTTTCCGACCGGTTTGGTGAAACTGCATACGTTGCATATCAAGGGGCGGATTGCTCCCTGCTGTTCGCGGTAATTGCTCATCCATGCGCCACCGCTTTTTCCGGAACGCGGGAAATAGTCTACATAGAATATACCCAGTTGGGAGCCGTCAGCGTCTTTTACTTCGAAGACTTCTACATCCGGATGATAGGTCGGGATACCTTCCAGTTTGCTTAGCGTGATACCATATAGTTTGTTGGCGACTGCGAAAGCTCCTTCGCGTACATTCTCTAGTTTGAAGTAAGGTTTGGTGTCTTCTTCGGAGAGGTTGTATTTCTCTTTGCGGAGTTTTTCTGTGTAGTACCACCAGTCCCAGGCTTCCAGTTTCTCTCCTTTGCCTTCTTTGTCCATTAACTGTTGAAGTTCTGCGGCTTCGGCTTTCGCTTTCGGGAGGGCATAGCTCCAAAGGTTGTTCAGCAGACTCATTACGTTGCTGTCATTCTTTGCCATTGTCTCATCCAGTACGAAGTTGGCGTAGTTGTTGAAGCCCAATAACCTTGCTTTTTCCAGACGGAGGGAGACGATCTTGCGGATCGTTTCTTTGTTGTCATTCTTGTCATTGTTATTGCCGCGGTTGATGTATGCTTTGTACATTTTCTCACGGAGAGGGCGGTTCTCAGAGTATTGCAGGAACGGAAGGCGGCTGGCGTTGTGCAGGGTGAACAGCCATTTCCCCGGTTGTCCGGCAGCTTTTGCTTCTTCGGCTGCGCTTTGGCAGAACCATTCGGGCAATCCGGCTAAATCTTCTTTCTTGTCTACGAAAAGCTGGAAAGCATTGTTTTCATTCAATATATTATTGCTGAATGTGATGCCGAGAGTGGAAAGTTCTTTGTTGATTTCACGCAGACGTGCCTGTTTCTCTGCATCCAGATTAGCACCCGAACGGACAAATCCTTTGTATGTTTTGTCCAGCAGACGTTTCTGTTCCGTGGTCAGATTCATGGAATCTTTCTGTTGGTATACAGCGTTTACACGTTTGAAAAGCTCCTGATTCAGGGAGATGTTATCTTCGTGCTCGGAAAGGACCGGTGCCATTTTGATAGAGAGCTCGGTCAGTTCATCGGTTGTTTCCGCATCCGTCATATTGAAGAAAATGGCGCTTACACGGTCCAGAATGGGTGCGCTGTTGTCCAAAGCTACAATCGTATTGTTGAAGGTAGGCACTTCCGGGCTTGCGATAATGGCCTGGATATTTTGATTCTGCTCTTCAATACCTTTCAGAAAGGCGGGTTCGTAATGTTCCAGTTTGATTTTATCGAAGGAAGGAACACCATACTCTGTTTGAAATTCAGTGAAGAAAGGGTTGCTTTCTGTTTTTGTTCCACAGGAGTACATCATACAACTTGCTGCTAAAATGGTTAAAGTTTTTCTAATCATCATGGTATTTATTAAAGTTTTTTCTGTTTTATTGCTTGCCTATATAGCACCAGATCGGGTAATGGTCCGAATCTTTGATCGAACGGTCTACGGTACAGTTATAGGCTTTCTGATTGGGGCTGATCAGAATATTGTCTATCCGGAAATAGAATTTATTCAGATTATAGGAGATGCCCAGTCCCCTGCCGGATTGTGTAAAGGCGTCATCCAGTTGTTGAGTCAGGATACGATGGGTATACGAAATGGAAGCGTCGTTGAAATCGCCACAGGTAATAATAGTCGGGTATTTGCTGTTTGCGATGGCGACGGCTACCGAATCCGCTTGCGAAGAACGGATGGCCGACGCTTCTGCCAGTTTCTTTATTAATTGCCGGAGTCCCGTTTTTACCTTCTTCGCGTTCGGGTCTTTAATCATATCTTCATAAATCACCTTGTCCTCTTTCGTCAGTTTATTGGATTCCAGATGGTTGTTTATGAGGGTGATAGTGTCCTCATTTACTTTCAGGGTGTACTGCATCGAACCGTTGTAAGTGCTTTCATACTTGATGGGACGTGCTGAAAGTATGGGGAATTTGGAGAAACAGGCCAACTGGCTGCCTCCTCTTTCCGGATTGTGAATGGAACGGTAGGGATATGCTTTCAATGCTTTTCTGATGTCTTCGTCTGTCAGATATTTCTTGTTTTTGGTTGAATTGTACTCCTGGAGACAGATTATGTCAGCCTCACTGTCAGCCAGATAGGATAATATCGGATTCTTTCCTTCCTTTTTCTCCAGATTGTTAAATCCCATCACATTGTAAGAGAGGAATTTGATGCTGCCATCCGGTATCGTTTCTACTGTAGAATTGATGGGAATATAGGTTCGTATCTGTGGAATACATACCAGAAAACCGATGACCGGTAATAAGGCATAGCGGTAGCTGATGATTACCCAAAAGAGGGTGAAACAGATGTTGACAGCAAGGAAGATGGGGAAGGCAAGCCCCAGGCAAGAAGCTATCGGGTGTATTTTCGGTTGAAGATACGGGCTATAGGCACTCAGAATCAACATCCCTACAAAGAGTGCGTTGACTGCCAATATCAAATACAGGACAAATTTGCCAATGTGTTCCATTCTTTATCTTTTGCTTGCGTCGAACAAGCTCTTTTTCTCTTCCGTCGTCAGGCTTTCATAACCGGATTTTTTCAGCTTTTCCAGAATGCGGTCTACTTCATCCGATTGTGCTTTCTTACGGGCGTTATAATCGTAATCTTTCTCGCGACTTGTATCGCTTCCATAATGTACTTTCATTTTTGGTTTGCGTTTCCATGTCTTTTTCTGAAACAGGGAAGCGAAGCCGTCAAGGAACCAGTTGATCCAGTAAGTCACGTCTTTGCCTTTGCTCAGACTGGCTGCAAACCAGAGCCCGGCAAGTGCGCCGCCTAAGTGGGCGATGTGTCCTCCGGCATTGTTGGATGTAATAAAGAGCAGGTCCGTTCCGATAACGATCAGTGCGAGATATTTCAAACGGACGGCGCCGAAAAGGAAAAGCTGTACCCGATAGTTCGGTTCTCTGTAGGCGGTGGCAGCTACGATGGCCAGCACGGAAGCGGAAGCCCCGACGAGTGTGGAGAACGGCAATGTCTGGCTGAAATAAGGGAAGATGTTATAGGCTATCATGTAGAACAATCCTCCGCAGATACCTCCCAATACATACAATCCCCGTAAATGCTTTCCCGAAAAGAAATAGAGAAACAAACTTCCGAACCAGTACAGCCAGAGCATGTTGAACAGGATATGCAGGAAGCCTGCATGCATGAACATATAGCTGAGCAATGACCATGGCTGAAGAATAAACCGGTGAAGGGAAGCCGGAAGGGCGAATAAATCGAATATTCCCGTTGCACTCAGGTTGAACAGCTGCAATATGACACTGATTAACGTACCGATAACAAAGATGCCTACGTTAATGTAAATCAGTCGGATGAAAGTGTTTCCTCTTCTGAACGTTTCTTTTAAATCAGTTATAATATGTCCCATTGTTTCTACTTTTTTTTCTCCAATACATAATCAGGATAAATCCGAATATCATACCTCCCAAGTGGGCGAAATGCGCGACATTATCTCCGGGATTATTGGCAAAACCGGCATACAGTTCAATCAAAGCATAACCGAAAACAAAGAATTTAGCTTTGATAGGGAAGGGCAGCGGAAAGATAAATAGCTGGTTGTTGGGGAACAACATACCGAATGCGAGCAAAATGGCATATACAGCTCCCGAAGCGCCCACGGTGGTCAGCATGTTCAAAAACTCTCCCATAGGAATAATCCCCGTTCCTATATCCACTTGTGAATAGTGGCTGTAGTCTACTATATATTTGATGTATTGCACTCCTTCCTGGATGAGTCCTGCACCGATACCACAGGCGATATAATAAAAAAGGAAACGTTTCGGTCCCCAGGTCCGTTCAAGAACAGTTCCAAACATGAAAACGGCAAACATATTGAAAAAAATGTGGCTGAATCCGCCATGCATGAACATATAAGTGATAAGCTGTGCCGGATTGAAGTCACTGGCGAGGAAAAAATGCAATCCTAGATAATTAGTCAGATCGATACCGTATCGTTGGGCGACAAGTGTCCCGAAAAAGACTAGTACATTGATAATTATCAGGTTTTTAGTTACAGTTGGCATAATTTTATATTCTGAATATTTAAGTAATGAACGCAAAAGTACGAATAAATTCTGTTTTAAAGCATGGAAAAGCTTCCCTATTAGCTCTTTTTCAATAATTTGCTGCGTTTTTTTTATGTTTTTATTTGATATGTTGTTTTGTTCATCTATATTTGTAAAGTCGTAATGGGAAATCTTTTGTGTAACATATATATTAATTAATCATTTTACGTATCATGAATAAGTCTGAACTTATTAGTGCAATGGCTGCTGAAGCTCAAATGAGTAAAGCCGATGCGAAGAAAGCTCTTGATGCTTTCATTTCTTCAGTTACTAACGCTATGAAAGCTGGTGACAAGGTAGCTTTGGTTGGTTTTGGAACGTTCTCTGTAAGTGAAAGAGCAGCAAGAACCGGTATTAATCCTTCTACAAAGGCAGCTATTACTATTCCTGCTAAGAAAGTAGCTAAATTTAAAGCTGGTGCTGAATTGTCTGCAGCTGTTGAATAAACATATAGTTGAAAGAAATTAGAAGAGGGAGGCGCGTGCGTCTCCTTTTTTTGTATCTTTGCGCGCAAGAAACAACTTGATTATGAAGATAGAAGATAAACTTGTAGCGTCCGTCATCAACGGACTAAAAGCACTTTACGGTCAGGAAGTCCCTGAGAAGATGGTGCAGTTGCAAAAAACGAAGAAAGAATTTGAAGGACATTTGACGCTGGTGGTGTTCCCTTTTCTGAAAATGTCAAGAAAAGGACCGGAACAGACAGCGCAGGAAATTGGCGAATATCTGAAGGCGAACGAACCAGCTGTAGCTGCTTTCAATGTAATAAAGGGCTTTTTGAATCTGACTATTGCATCGGCTACCTGGATTGAGTTGCTGAATGAGATTCAGTCGGATGAAGAGTACGGTCTGGTGAAAGCTACCGAAACTTCTCCGTTGGTGATGATTGAGTATTCTTCACCGAATACCAACAAGCCGCTTCACTTGGGGCATGTGCGCAACAATCTTTTGGGAAATGCGCTGGCTAACATTGTGGCTGCAAACGGAAATAAAGTAGTAAAGACGAATATAGTAAACGACCGTGGTATCCATATCTGCAAATCCATGCTGGCATGGAAGAAATACGGAAACGGCGAAACTCCTGAAAGCACCGGCAAGAAAGGTGATCATCTGGTAGGCGACTACTATGTGTCTTTCGACAAGCATTATAAAGCGGAACTTGCCGAACTGATGGAAAAAGGCATGACGAAAGAGGAAGCGGAAGCTGCTTCTCCGTTGATGCAGGAAGCCCGCGAAATGCTGGTGAAATGGGAAGCCGGCGATCCGGAAGTACGTGTCCTGTGGGAGATGATGAACAACTGGGTGTATGCCGGATTTGATGAGACTTACCGGAAGATGGGTGTCGGCTTCGATAAGATATATTATGAATCCAATACTTATCTCGAAGGAAAAGAGAAAGTAATGGAGGGACTGGAAAAAGGCTTTTTCTTCAAAAAAGAAGACGGCTCTGTCTGGGCTGACCTGACTGCCGAGGGGCTGGATCATAAGCTGCTTCTTCGTGGCGATGGAACCTCTGTTTATATGACGCAGGATATTGGTACGGCCAAACTTCGTTTCGCTGATTATCCGATTGATAAAATGATTTATGTCGTTGGTAACGAACAGAATTATCACTTCCAGGTACTTTCTATTCTGTTGGATAAACTCGGTTTTGAATGGGGTAAAGGCCTTGTACATTTCTCTTATGGTATGGTAGAATTGCCGGAAGGTAAGATGAAATCTCGTGAAGGAACAGTCGTTGATGCCGATGACCTGATGGAAGAGATGGTATCGACTGCAAAAGAAACTTCGCAGGAACTCGGAAAACTGGATGGTCTGACGCAGGAAGAAGCGGATGATATTGCCCGTATTGTCGGTCTGGGTGCTTTGAAGTACTTTATTCTCAAAGTAGATGCCCGTAAGAATATGACTTTCAATCCGAAAGAGTCTATTGACTTCAATGGTAATACAGGACCGTTCATTCAATATACGTATGCCCGTATTCAGTCTGTGCTTCGTAAAGCGGCTGAGTCTGGAATTGTGATACCTGAACAGATTCCTGCTGGTATCGAGCTGAGCGAGAAGGAAGAAGGATTGATTCAGATGGTTGCTGACTTTGCGGCAGTTGTAAAACAGGCCGGAGAAGACTACAGTCCGTCTATTATCGCGAATTATACCTATGATCTGGTGAAAGAATATAATCAGTTCTACCATGATTTCAGCATTCTGCGTGAAGAGAATGAGGCGGTAAAAGTATTCCGTATTGCTCTGTCTGCCAATGTAGCAAAAGTGGTTCGTTTAGGAATGGGCTTGTTGGGCATTGAGGTACCTTCCAGAATGTAATACCTGCCCTGAGCAAAATATATTTATGTGTTCCGGAACGGGACTGGGATGTTGTTGAATAGAAAAAGACTGTCCGAAAAGGAATTGTACACTATCTTTAAGAAAGGCTTTGGGTAAAGTTAATGATAGGGATTACATACTTTTCAGACAGTCTTTGTATTATTGGGTAATTACTTTCGAATTATCAGGATCTTTCCACCAATATGGATTGGAAGCGCCGAAGCTGGATGCCCAGTCACCAAATTTAGGATACGCTTCCAAAATGCTTGTCGTTTCTACTGGTACGAGAAAATCGGCACTTCGTTTGATTCCTACACTGATACCGCTAATCTGTAGTCCCGTCGGCATATTCTCATTATTTACGTAATATAATCCCTCATCAGGCCTGGATACATCACTGCCTGTACCGAAATAAGAGAAATTCATTTTGTTTGTCGGAGGGAATTTCACAATATGTGCTTCTTTATCACGTCCTGTGCTGGTAGAAATGATGATAAAGGGGTTCATATTAAATTTGCTGTATGTCTTTTCCCAATATTCGTTATTAAAGAAAGGGGTGAATGCCGTTTCTGTAAATCTTTCTTGAACGACATCTATCGTTACTGTAAATGTTTTGTTTATAGCTGCTTTTTGATTGTCAAAAAGGATAATAGTGGGATAATTTTGACCAGGCTCTCGGTCTTGCCCCTCCATGAATTGTGAGACGATTCCGTCGGATTCTACGGTTATTTTCTTTATATCACTATTTGCTATACCTGTGAGCTGGTAACCAAAACCATTCTGCCAGTTTGCACCATCATGTTTAGGCACAAATGTATCTATAACTTTTACGACTTTACTTGTGAGAACGCTCTTATAAATCTCACGCTTATATTCGACAACCATATCATTCATGTCATAATCTCCTTTGGATGCCCAAAAATCTTCAAATGATAATACGCCTTTAAAGGAGTTATAAATCTCTTTGTCGTTAATGGATTTGTCAGGGAGTTCTTCTACACCACCAGTCTCAATGGCTGATCCATCTGAGAAATCAAGATAGAATACGGCATCGCCAAAGTTTCCTTTTCTGGTATTATCTCCTGTCGGTTCAAAGTTGGTTGCATCCTCCATACCAAATGCAACGACTTCTCCTGATTTGTTCTTTAGGGCAATGGTACGGTGTTCTTTGCTCTTATTCAGATCACGAATCGAATAGAAAGTACGTTTATTGTTCAGAACCTCCTTTGTGCTTTGGTTGTAGGAGGACTCAATAAGGAACCATGCTATGCTTACTCCCGCAGGGAACTCGTTCACGAACTTTGTGCCATCCCAATATTTCAGTTCTACTCTGTCGCCGGTATACATACTACCTGCTGTACTGCTGGAATTACACACGGCAGTCGATATGCGCGGATAGGCAATGATCGGTGTAACTTGACTTATATCAGTCGGCTTTTGATCGGTAGGGTAGGTGAAATAACCGACTGTATTTTGCTTGGTACCTGTACTGCTGAGCATAACCAGTCCGATTTCCGTAGGCTTCTTAATATTGATCTCTATATTTACATTATCATCTATATATTCAGGATAATAATCTTCCATCGCTGCACTTCCACCCGGTTTAATAAAAACTTCGCGGATATTATACATGAGCTGCCCATCTATTTCCGTCGGAGTAGAAGAAAGATAAGTAGGACATCCTATCTCATTCCATTCACCTAAAATCTGAAAACCTTCCGGATATTTGTAGCCGCTATTGGTAACCCCTCTACTCGTACCCTTCGCATTTCTCTTACTTTGTATAAAAGCTTTCTGATCAAAAGATACTTTTCCGTTTGTAATTTGTAGTTGAATCGGGCTGACAGTTCCAAGATAGTCTGAATAAAGGTAAAGTTCTGTAAGATAAGACGGAATAGATATGAAATCATTAAAGATTCCTTTTTTATCCGTAGCCCCGCGATAGACAGGCTCTTCTTTTGTCTTGATAATGTTTCCATCCTTATCTTCCGATAGCGGATTTTCGGCATATAACTCAAAAACAACCTGATAATTTAAACCATAGTTTAAATCAACTGTGCAACTAGAGGATGTTGTAAAGCCAAAATATTCATCTGCAGTTTTTTCTTCTGGAGCCTGATATAAGTCCTTTTCCATACAACCGGCTAACGAGAGTGCGCATAGTACCCCCATTGAGAGAGATTTGAAATTGTTTGTTTGCATAACTGTGTTCTGATAATTTGATTGTGACCCGCAAATGTATGTATTTAATATATCAAAACAAAGAGTTTGGAAATAAATCGTTTAAAAAGAAATATATAGCATGGTAAATACAACAAAAGTCCGGTAACCAGTTGATATAGGTTACCGGACTTTGATGTCTCATTGAATGCAAATATTATTTCTTTTTTGCGGTTCGTTTACCTTTGGCAGAAGTGCCAGGACCTTTCTCATCTTGTATTTTGACTAACTCCAGGCAACTCTTCAAACTTAGATCCTGAGGAACAATGTCTTTAGGGATCTTGTAATTATTGCCTTTGTATGCAATGTAAGGTCCGTACCGACCATTCAGAATCTCCAGTTCCGGTTCTTCATCAAACTTCTTGATATGGCGTTCTGCTTCTTTCGCCCGTTTTTCCAGAATCAGCTGCTCTGCTTCTTCCAGAGTAACTTTCATCGGATCAAGTGTTTTCGGCAGTGATACATAGACCTTGTTATGCTGGATGTAAGGTCCGAAGCGGCCTACACCTACACTGACAGTCTTTCCTTCATACTCACCTAAAGTACGTGGTAGCTTAAACAGTTCCAGTGCTTCTTCCAGGGTAATGGTCTCCATGGACTGCCCTTTCTTCATCTGGGCAAAACGAGGCTTCTCTTCATCATCCGCGGCACCGATCTGTACTACAGGACCGAAACGACCGATTTTCACAGAGACAGGCTTGCCTGTTCCCGGTTCTTCTCCCAGCATACGTTCGCCGACTTTATGTTCTGTCTTTATAGATAATGTCTTTTCTACTGCCGGATGGAACTGATCATAGAAAGTCTTCATGATAGAAGTCCATTTAACTTCTCCTTCCGCTATTTCGTCAAATTCCTTTTCTACACTGGCAGTAAAGTTGTAATCCAGAATATCCGGGAAGTATTCGGTAAGGAAGTCATTTACCACAGTTCCTGTATCTGTAGGAAAGAGCTTCGACTTTTCTGCTCCCGTCACTTCATTGTGACTTTCATCTTTAATCTGATTGTCTTTCAGTGTCAGCACATTAAATGTACGCTCTTCACCGTCTTTATTTCCTTTTTCCACATATTCGCGTTGCTGGATAGTAGAAATCGTAGGAGCGTATGTGGACGGACGACCGATGCCCAGCTCTTCCAGTTTGCGTACAAGGCTTGCTTCCGTATAGCGTGGCGGGCGTTGAGTGAAACGTTCAGTGGCAACGATAGGTCCATATTCCAGTTTCTGGCCTTTCTTTAAAGGAGGCAACAGACGGCTTTCGTCTTCCTGTTCATTCTCATCGTCATAAGACTCACGGTATACACGCAGGAAACCATCGAACTTGATAACTTCGCCGATGGCAGTGAATACATCACCGCTTTTGCTTATAGAGATGGTAGCAGTAGTCTTTTCCAGTTCCGCATCCGCCATTTGTGATGCGATGGTGCGCTTCCAGATCAGATCGTACAGTTTCTTTTCCTGTGCCGTGCCCTCTACGGATTGATTTTCCATGTAAGTCGGACGAATGGCTTCGTGCGCTTCCTGTGCTCCCTTCGTCTTTGTTTCGAAGTGGCGCGGATGTACATAGCGTTCGCCCATTATCTGTATGATAGCGTCTTTGCTGCTGGCTGTTGCATATTCCGACAGGTTGACGGAGTCCGTACGCATATAAGTGATAAATCCGGATTCGTACAAGCGTTGTGCGATCATCATCGTTTGTGCTACGGTATATCCCAGTTTGCGTGCCGCTTCCTGTTGCAGGGTGGAAGTTGTGAATGGAGCCGGCGGTGTTTTCTTTACCGGACGGGTGGTTATATCTTCAATCGTAAAAGTCGCTCCCTTACATGCGTCAAGGAATGCTTTTGCTTCTTCTTTCGTCTTGATACGGCGTGACAGTTCCGCTTTCATTTCTACCAGCTTGCCGTCTGTATCGGGAACCAGGAATATGGCAATAACCCGGTAAGCGGCTTCTGATTTGAACGCATGAATTTCGCGTTCACGTTCTACAATCAGGCGGACAGCTACCGACTGTACGCGTCCTGCCGACAGAGATGGTTTAACTTTTCTCCAAAGTACAGGAGACAATTCAAAACCTACAATTCTATCCAGGATTCGTCGTGCCTGCTGTGCATTTACGAGGTTGAGGTCGATATTGCGTGGTTGCTCGATTGCTTTTAAAATAGCACCTTTGGTAATTTCGTGAAATACGATTCGCTTTGTGTTTTCCGGTTTTAGTTTTAATACTTCATACAGATGCCAGGCAATAGCTTCTCCCTCGCGGTCCTCATCGGATGCGAGCCATACGGTTTCTGCCTCTTTAGCTTCTGCTTTCAGCGTGCTGACCAAAGCCTTTTTGTCTGCCGGAATTTCATAATCGGGTTTAAAATTCTTATCTACGTCGATACTGAATTCTTTCTTCTTCAGATCACGTATATGTCCGTAACTAGAAAGGACTTTGAAATCTTTCCCGAGAAATTTTTCAATCGTTTTTGCTTTTGCCGGAGACTCGACAATGACAAGGTTTTTTTGCATAATTCTTTCTTTTATAATGGCTTGTACCATAATATTTCGGGGCAAAAGTAAAAAAAAAGATTCGCCCTACCTTATAATATAAGGAGAAACTAATATTTTTTTGGAAAAAAATAGGTTTTGAGTAAATCTGCATTTCTTTTGTATGTGCAAGTATTATTAAAGAAATGTTCTATAATTAAGGGGAAATTAATATAAAACAGTTTTATTTAAATAGAATTTCCTATATTTACACCTTTGTACAGTATTATGTGGCTATTTATGAGAAAGATTCTATTTAAAATATATCTATTGTTTTTCTTTGTAGGTATTGCACAACCTATATTGAGCCAGTCTCCTTATTATTATTACAAACAACTCGGAATAAAGGAAGGACTCTCACAGTCGAAAGTACAATGTGTTCTGAATGATCATCGGGGGTATCTTTGGATTGGTACGGAATCCGGTTTGAATTGTTATGACCGTGACCATCTGAAGCAATATCTGCATCGGCCGGGAGATGAAAGAACACTGCCTTCCAACAATATCACTTTTATCGCCGAGGACTCTTTATGCAATCTATGGGTAGCTACGATGAACGGCATTTGCCTTTACGACAGAGGGAGTGATAGTTTCAGAACTTTATCGAATAATGGTAAACCGATCTATGTTGCTTCCTATTTATTGGTTGAAGGAGGAATCTTACTGGGAGGATCAGGAGCTATATACAAATATGTCTATGCCACTAATAAGCTGGAACCTTTGTATTATGCGCAAGACCCTGTTTATTACAATCCCTTTTGGCAGATGATACGTTATGATGAAGAGAATATCCTGCTCAATTCACGTTGGCACGGCATATATTCCTTCAATATGAAGACGTATGAAGTGAAGAAAATAGAGTCGTTTACAGAAAATAACTATACCAGTATCTATCTGGACTCCTACAAGCGTCTGTGGGTAAGTGTTTATGGTAACGGACTGTATTGCTATCAGGGAGACCAGTTGATAAAACACTTTACGGCGTCAAATTCTCCTTTGACGTATGATGTCATTCATGATATCATGGAGAGAGATAATCAGCTTTGGGTAGCCACTGATGGTGGTGGAATCAATATAATCTCTTTAGATGATTTCTCATTTACTAATATTCAACAAAAACAGGATGATGTTCATTCCTTTCCAGCCAATACTATATACCGCCTCTATCTGGACCCGGCCAATAATATGTGGGCAGGCAGTATCAGAAGAGGGTTGATTGGTATAAAGAATGTGTATGCCTGTTCTTATCAGAACGTTCCTTTTGGCAATCTGTACGGATTAAGCAACCAGACTATTAATAGTTTCTTTCAGGATAGTGACGGAATAGTCTGGGTGGGAACTGATGGGGGAGGTATCAACCGGTTTGATCCGGTATCGGGTACCTTCAAACATTATCCTGCCACCAAATATGAGAAAGTTGTCTCCATTGTGGAATATACTCCTGACGAACTGTTGTTCTTCTCCTTTAATAAAGGACTCTTTATCTTTCATAAGCAAACGGGGCAGATACGTCCCTTTGTGCTGATTGACAAGGAAATGAATGATCAGACCTGTATCAATGGTTTTTCTGTCAATATCCAGCGGATAACGAAGACTAAAATTCTTTTCAGTGCCCAGCATATTTTTATATATGATATGGTCACCCGTAAGTTTGATATAGTGGCTACTATGGGAGAAGAGTACGAGCGTCATTCTCCACTGATAATAGCTACGAAAGGTGCAAAGACATACCTTTCCGATCTGAAGAATATTTGTGAGTATGATTCTTCGGAAGGGACTTTCCGGACGATTTATCAAGGACAATACACTATCAATGACGCCTCTATGGATCAGGATGGTATTTTTTGGCTGGCTTCTACCGAAGGTTTGGTACGTTATGATCCACGGACAGGGAAGAGTGAACTGATAAATACAAGCCTGTTTCAGGATGTAGCTTCTGTTGTTGCCGATAATCAATATCGAATCTGGATAGGAACGAGACGTCATTTATTTGTTTATTCTTCCCGTACCCATAATTTTACTACCTTGGAGGAAGTAGATGGAGTTTTGCCTAACGAATTCATCTTTCATGCTACTCTTCTGGCCAAAAACGGAGATGTTTTTGTCGGTGGAACTACAGGCATGACGGTGATAAACTCTGCCGTTCATTTTGATACAGATGAGGATTATACGGTCGAACTGCTGGATGTATTATTAAACGGTCTGCCTGTCTCGTTATCCGAAGAGCCGCAGGAAGCGGCTGAAACAATTCAGATTCCCTGGAACTTTTCTTCCCTGCAACTGAAAGTTCTGCTGAATGAAAGCGATGTGTTCCGCAAGAATTTCTTTCGTTTCAATATAGAGGGGCTCGATCAGGAATTGGCGAGTTCCAATTCAAACTCTTTGGTTATCAATTATCTGCCGATAGGGGAGTATACGATTACCGCTTCTTATTATACCCGTGACGGAGGGTGGAGTATGAAACAACCCATTCTGCATGTTGTGGTTACTCCGCCTTGGTGGAAGACCGGTTGGTTCTATGTGGGATTATATATATTGTTGGGAGCAGTGGCTTATAGCATTGTCTACTACTTCTATCGCAAGAAGAAAGCCAAACAGAAGCGGGAGATTATGCGTCTGAAAAATAAGATGTATGAAGAAAAGATTAATTTCCTGACGAACATCAGTCATGAACTTCGCACTCCTCTTACACTGATTTGTGCACCATTGAAGCGTATTATCAATAAGGAGTCGGACAAGCAGGATGTGGAAAAGTTGTTGGTCCCGATCTATAAGCAGGCATACCAGATGAAGAGTATCATCGATATGGTACTCGATGTAAGGAAACTGGAAGAAGGAAAAGATATGCTGCATATATTGCCGCATCTTTTGAATGAGTGGGTGTGCTCTGTGGGAGATAAGTTCATCAATGAGTTTCATGTGAAAGGTATCAGACTCGAATATGAGTTGGACGAACAGATAAAAGAGGTACCATTCGATCAGAATAAGTGCGAGTTCGTTCTTTCCAACTTCCTGATGAATGCGTTGAAGTTTAGCGAATCGGGCACCACTACTACACTGATTACCACCTTGTCACAAGAGAAAGACTGGGTTCGGATCTCTGTCAGGGATGAAGGGATGGGACTGAATATGGTAGACACAGACTCTCTTTTCTCCAGTTTCTATCAGGGGGGACATGAAAAAGGAGGAAGCGGCATCGGATTATCCTATGCGAAGAGTCTCATCACACACCATAAAGGAAGAGTGGGCGCTTCGAATGCAGCGGGAAAAGGGGCAATCTTTTATTTTGAACTACCCTTATTCACGGATACTTGCGGACAGCTGGAACCGGCTTCTGTGGAAGCAGCTACAGGCGTGGAAGTGAATGAACCGGATAGAATCGATTATACCTTCCTGAAAAAATATTCAGTGATGGTGGTAGAAGATACTCCCGAACTGCGAAGTTATCTGAAAGAAACGCTGAGTAATTATTTTGCCCGTGTATATGTTGCCAAGGATGGTAAAGAGGGATTGGAACAGATCAAAGACCGATTGCCGGATATTATCATCAGTGATGTCATGATGCCCCGGATGAATGGGTTTGAACTTTGCCGGGAAGTGAAGACTAATCTGGATATCAGCCATATTCCTTTTGTCTTATTGACCGCCTATCATAATTCTCAGAATATGTATACCGGTTATAAGACTGGAGCGGACGCCTTTTTGCCGAAACCTTTCGAAATAGACGGTTTGCTGGCATTGATTCATAATCAGTTGAGGCAGCGCGAACAGATACGGGCAAGATATAAAGATGATAAGCTCTTGACGCATAAGGAAGTGAGCTTTAGTAATGCGGATGAGACTTTCCTGCTGAAATTGAATACATTGATTGCGGATAATATGAGTAATCCGGAACTGGATGTTGCATTCCTTGCTACTAATATGTGCATCAGCCGTTCGTTGTTATTCAATAAAGTGAAGGCCATCACGGGTATGGGGATTGTAGACTATGTGAATAAGCAGCGCATCGAACAGTCAATCGTGTTGCTTACTACTACTACCATGAACATTACTGAAATCTCCGAAGTGGTCGGATTCTCTTCTTTGCGTTATTTCAGTAAGGTTTTCAAGTCTATTAAAGGAGAGATTCCTTCCGCTTATAGGAAGCAGGATAAGTAAATCGCATTGATAACTTGAACTTAGGAACATATACTAGAAATAAAAAAATAAATATTAGTCTCATACTCTCATTCTATATGAGGTAAATAGCATATAATCAGTGTGATATACAATGAGAGATACTTCTTCTATAAGGTATCTCTCATTGTTTTCTACGCAAAATGCCTTCAATTTAGCTTATCTCTCATCCTTTTTCAAAGCATCTCTCATTCCCTTTCCTTGCGTAAGTAGGTAAACAGACTACCCTTTGAGGGTTAATATCTCATATATCAGTTTCAAATAACAGGTACTTTGTAGCTCGGATACCTTATATCTTTGTTATATCAAGCCTATATACTTCTGTTTTCTTACCGACATCTTCATCGTTCCACCCGGGTGAAACGATCTTGCCACTAGAGTGGAGAGATCTGTTCACTACGGTGATGAGATCAGATCACTCGGGTGGAACGATGAAGATCTCCTATTAAAAATCTGATAACAATAGGTGAAAAGCACAACAGGATAGGGTCTTCTGCATAAGAGAAAGCGGTATATCTCGTCTATTCCATCATTTCTCTGCCTACAACGTTTATGAGCTTTAAGTCATAGTTATCATCGTGGGCATCTTGGAATAATTGCCAGATCATCACGCCGGCATAGTCGTTTTCTTTGATGAACTTACATTTGTTGGCTATGGTAGGGCGGCCGTTATAATAAGTCTTGCCTATATTATCCTTGTCCGCTGCTTCATTTCCAAGATGTTTGAGTATGCCGCTATAGCGGATTCCACGAACGGCATCCACTGCGCCTTGCAGACTTTCCTCCCAGGAATATCCATAAAAAGGAAGTCCTCCCACTATTTTACTTTTGGCTGCACGGCATTGTTCATTCCAGTATTTGAGGTCTTTCACAAAGTCATCGTATGAAGCATGCTGGACCGGTTTGTCGGTAAATGCTCCCCGGTCATAACTCATCAGGTTGATATAGTCGAAGTATTGCTCCCATTCGGTTCCGTAATTAAGCCAGCGGCTGTTGACGGCACAGGTCATCAGCATATTTTTCTCTTTTGCCAGGTATAAACCTCTGGCAAAAACCAATAATGAGGGGAAATTCTTATCCCAGTTGTCATATTCCTCATAATCGATGTCGAAGCCGTCCAGTTTATATTCTTTAGTGAATGCAATAATCTGCTGTATCAGTTCTTTTCTGGCTTTCGGATCATTGATGGCGGTAGTGAATTCTCCCGGACTGTTCTTTGCTAAAGATATCAGAATCTTGACATTATGTTTGTGAGCCGTTTCACGTACACTTTCAATCCTCTTCCGGACAGGTTCGATGTTGAGTGTGCCGTCTGCTTTTACTCTTGCAAAGCTGGCATTGATATGCGTCAGATACTTCCATTCTATTGTAGGAAATAAATTTTCAAACTCCCAGTCGTCAAGCGCAAGGTAGCCGATAACTACTTTCTGGGTGACTTCCGGTTGGGGCTGAGGCTGCGGTTGAGGCACATTGGGCACCTGTGGGTTGTTGGTATTAGAAGAGGGTCCGCAACTAGTGAATAAAATGCTTACAGCCGTTAATAATGCGTATAATAAATGTTTCATGTTTAATAAGTAAAAAAGATTTAATACCCGAAAACAAATAGAGGAATGAAAGTTTTGAATAGTCTCTATACTTCCATTCCTCCTTCTTTAGAAGTTCCTAAAAACCTTGGCTCCTACCTTAAAACCTATTTATCTAACTTGGTTATTTTTACCCAGTCAATTTCCATGATGGCAGGTAAGTTGGCATCATCGATAGGACCTGCCCATGAGCCCGGTCTGTCTCCTCCTAATCCCATGTTCAGGATGAGATAGAATGAAGAATCTTTTGTGAACGGCCATTGCTTCATTTCTGCTTCATTCTCCAGTTTCAGGTTTGAATAAGAGAAAGTCTCCTGTCCATTGACGAAGAAAGTCAGTTTGTCTTCGCTCCATTCTAAAGCGTAGATGTTCCAGTCCTGATAATTGCAAGTTACTTGTGCGGTGTTGGACGGATCTTTGATGTTCAAATCATACGTGTAGTGAGTATGTATCGTATGATGGATCGCGGATTCCTGTTTCACATGTTCCATGATATCGATTTCTCCGCAATTCGGCCATCCGTCATAAATATATTTCTTCGGCATCATCCAGATAGCGGGGAATGCGCCATTGGGGTAACTGGTGATTTTGGCTTTTACTTCCACCCGTCCGAAGGTGAAGTCAAACTTACCTTGCGTTTCGATACCGCCGGCTTTGTATTCATCACCTATTTTTTCGGCTTTCAGTATAAGTCTGCCGTCTTTTACGTAAGCCTGGTCATAACTTTCGGACATTTCGTCGTTCCAGTCGGAGCCTGCTTTCTGGCAGAGTACCCATTTGGTCGGGTCCGGATTGCCGTCCACGTCAAACTCGTCCATGAAGAGAACGTCCTTCATGGTGTCGTCAAACTTGGTCAGTACGATAGTATAGGTCGTTGTTTGATTGTCTTCGGTGGTGACGGTCACTGTCTGCTCTTTTTTCCAGTTGTGTACAAATGTTGCCGGGTCCGGTGAGATGGTGGCTCCATCGCTCATTAGCGTATAGTCTACGCCGGTGATGGTATTGGCATCCTCGATCGTACCGATTTCCACTCTGTGGGTTGTCTGGTCTATCTTCCCATGATAATAGGAAGTCGTATTCGCTGACACATTATTTACTGCTACGGCAAAAGTAGTGAGCGGATATTTCTTTTCCGGAGTGATGTAATTGGTCTCATCATCCGAACAGGCAGCAGTGGAAAATCCGATGATTGCCATGTTCAGTATAAGTAATATTTTTCTTTTCATCATAACTTTTTTGGTTCGTTCATTATTTTACGTTGGTAGTAAAGTACCTGCCAGTTTGTACAGGCAGGTACTTTTTCTTTGTCAATGTTACGTTGGCTATTCGCCCCACTTCAGCGGTTCGATGTATTCCCATTTGCGTAGCGGCAGTGTGCCATCGTTGCAGCGCACCATGATCTGTCCACCTTTCTCAACAAGAATATTTCCTGGTACTTTCCAGTCCTGGGTACCATCGGAGATAGTGGAAATGATAAACTCATCGTTGAGGTACCATTCTACCCTAATCCATGTACCGGTTTCATTTTCTTCTTGCAGGATATTCCATCCCAACTTATTGTCAGCATTCGTATCCAGTGTTTTCACCGTTCCGGCTGCACCGCTAAATACTTTCTGGCTCCATGGAGTAGTGCTGAGGTCACTCTTTCCGCCTGCCACGTGCCAACGGAATTCGGTCCACGGAGTGGCATTAATCATGAAGAACATATTCATGTTGCCGTTGAACGGTCCGATGTAGATATTATATCGTCCAGGCATCAGTTGGCTGCCAAAGTAATAATCTCCGCTCACCTCTCTGTTTTCTTCGTTCACGGTAGTTCTTGATGATTCTGAACTGGCTTGTTTGATTCGTATGGTAGTAGTCACCGGTTCTATTCCTTCTTCATCACTGAGGGAAGAGAGAATGATGGTTCCGTTGCGTACCGAAGAGCTAGTGCTGTATTCTGCTACATTGATAACCAAATCGGCACTTCCATTAAATTCGGTTTGCTCAAATTCATACCATGTTTCGTCTGACGGAATCTCTTTCGTAACTCCCCAGCGTGAATTGGCTACTACGTGAATAGTCAGCTTTCCGCCCACAGCTTCCACTTCATACCACTTGCCGTTTTCGGGCTGTGCGGGTTCAATCTGTACACCATCTTGGGTGATGTTCACTTCCTGTTGTTTGTCACCATTGCGGTCATATAAAGTTACCACTCCGTAACGCATGGCACCGGTATTGGGGGTTGCTTTCAGTTCCACTGTACCGTTTTCCATTCCGGAAGCTCCTTGACTGATGGAAAGCCACTCTTCTCCATCAGTCACCTTGGCTGTCCACTTTTGATTGCTAAGCACACTGAACACTTCGGGCACATTTCCGTTTTTTTCAATCATATCCACTCCTTCGTACTCTAAGTAGGCAGTACCTTTTTGAGTCAGTGTGAATTTTTTACCGGTCCAATAATCGCTCTTGATGTTAATGACCTCAGTACGATCGTCCAAGCTGGTATTTTCCTCACATTTGATGGTTACATCGTATGTCTTTTCCGGGTTATCACCCGTGGCTGGTGAAATGGCATACCAGTCACCTTTGTTTTCTCCGAATATTTCCCATGGATCGGTTGATTTCACCTGGAAAGTGACGCTCAGTTCATCGGTTGTGCCGTCGGCGGGTAGTAGATATGAGTCTTCTACACGGTAGCGCAGGTCGACAGCCTTTTGCTTCTCATCGTCATCACAGCTTTGCAACACAGGAACTGCTGCCAGTAGTGTGAAAAGTCCTAAGAAGGCTATTTTATGTAATTTATCAGATTTCATAAACACTTCAAGTTATTGTTTACACATTTATTCATAAACTTCATAGTCTAACGACTTAAAGACGATGGTACATTCCGGTGAGAATGGACCGCTGAATCCGGAATAGAATATTACGCCTTTATGTCCATCCAAGTCAAAGGCATTGTGTTTCTTACCGGAATAGTATACTTTTCCGTTGATAGAGAATGTTACGTTTACTTTTGTCGCGTCTTCCGGATCAACTTTGGTATCTAACTCAATGGTTTTGATGTCGTTCATGCTTTCTTCCAGCGTAAATTCTTCAGCTGTCCAGTCGTAGTGAAGTTTAAAACTGGATTTTGTTGTTGAATCTTGCGGATAAATTCTGATTTGTATCCAACCTGCACCGTTTGCTGCACCATTCCAGTGCCATGTGTCACCATTCAGGTAAAGGAATCCATCCGTTCCGGCAGGCATATTGACGCTTTCAAAGTTCCAAACGATTTTCCCCTTTCCATAAGAGAAGTTGGGCACATATCTATTTTGCGCATTGCTTCGTATGGTTGCATATCCTGTTTCCGGGTCAATATCTTCGGCTCCGTCTGCCCACATATTTCTAGGCTGTCTCACTTCAACGGGTACACCTTCAAATCCCGGAACATTGCTCTTGGGATAAAGCAACACATGTCCCACTCTTGTAATAAACAAATTGTTGTATCCTGCTTTAAGCGTCAGATTATTACCATCAGCTTCGGCACTTAACCATTCCTTAAATTCGGCAGGAACCTCTACTTTCCACTCTACGCTGGAGTTGATTTCGATGTTTTTCTCTCCGCCCATGCCATTCAGTTGGTTGGTTTTTTCTTCTTCATTCTTGGGCTCGATGATGATACCGTCTTGTGTAATGGTGAATGATTTCTCCTGAAACTCTGTCTTGACAGTGATTTCAGCTGTTCTTACACCTCCTGTGTTTTCTGGTATTGTGATGGTTATGGGAATTTTGTTGCCATCTTCATTACCATCGCCCGAAGCCGGAGAGATTTGTTCTACAAACTGTGTGGAAGGAATTATTTGGAATGGCTTGTTTGACACAATATTGAAAGAGATGGTTCCACCTACTGTCGGCACAATCTGGTCGTAAGGAATTACTACTAAATCTTCTTTCGAAGCCTGCTCGATAGTAACTACCTTGGTGCCTTCAACGCCTTCTGCCTTGATAGTCAGTTTGGCTGTACGTGCTTTCTTTCCTGTATTGTTTTCCATTGTCACCACAATCTCCGACACAAGTGAGCTGGCTGCACTCATCGAAGGAGTCGGCTTGCACCACTGCTGGTCGCTTTCAATCGTCCAGGGAGTGTTGGAGCTGATGTTGAACACTACATTGCTTGGAGAAGTTGCCAAAGCAGTATAAGACTCCAAAGCATCTATCTGGATATTGAGAGGACCTTCCGGCTGTGAGTCGATGTCAAACTCCTGGCATGCTACAAAACTGAATGTGCACAGTGCAAGAATCAGTTGCATTAACGTGTTGCTATATAACTTTTTCATATATCTTTTAAATATTAGATTAGACAATTAATTACCATCCTGTGTTTTGAGGATTTAAGTTTGTATTCTTGTATAGTTCGCTTTGAGGGATCGGATACAGATACATGCAATCTCTCCAGTTACGGGTTTCGTAAAGGTTCTTGTAGAAGTTGAACGTACCGTCCGCCTGCTTCTCGATCTTTACTCCGTATAGTTCCCGCTGGGTAGTATCGGCAATCTTCCATCTCCGTACATCCCAGAAACGATGATCTTCGAAAGCAAACTCTACACGCCATTCATTGTACAGGCGTTCCATGAATTCATCTTTTCCCATGGAAGGAATCAACGGCATATCGGCATTCTTTCTCACTTCATTGATAGCCCACAGAGCAGAATACTTATAAGTCTCATCTGTGTAATTGACATCATTGAAAGCGTTGACCATAGATTCCGCATACGTTAGTAATGTTTCCGCATAGCGGTAAATCACCCAATGATGCTTGCTGACAGCTTCTTTACCCGGTTCAAAGCTGGTAGCTTCCTGAATGTACTTGCGCAGGAAGTATCCTGTCGGTGAACCGCCTTGTGATACGATTCCGTCGTCGGCGCCACCTTTGAAGGTTTCAATGGTGTAGTCTTTAAACGACATTCCGTTGGCAAGAATAGCGCGGTAGAAACGTTTGTCACGATTCTCATAAGGTGATTGCGGGTCAAATGCAGGGTCTTCGCAAACCCATCCTGTGTTTTCTAGGGTTACTTTGTAACCGTTGACTGTCTCGAATGCGTCCACAAGGTTTTGTGATGGGTAATTGCTGTATGGGATAAGACTGGAAGTGCGTGTTCCCGCAGTCATGCGAAGCGGGAGATTAAACATTTCGAAGTCCGAATCATCACCATTGATCCTCATCAGTACAACTTCTTTTGAGTCGAGGTTGTTGGCACTCTCCTGGGGGTCGAGAGAGTAAAGCCCTGTGTTGATAATATCTATTGCTGCTTTGGCAGACTTTTTCCACAATTCGGTATCCATAGAAGGATTATGTAGCTTACTGGCAGCATATAGCAGTGCTTTTGACTTTACTGCCATTGCAAAGCCTTTGGTCACTCTGCCGATTTCTGCTCCCGGTTCGTTTACATAGCTGTCCGGCAAGTTATTGGCAGCGTCGTCGCATTCACTGACAATGAAGCTGATAACTTCGCTGAATGGTGTCTTGCCGATTGTATTGGCTTCCTCTTCAGTCAGTACTTCCAATGGCATGGCGATGTCACCGTAGCGGCGTGCCAGTTCAAAGAAGTAGTGTGCCCGCAGCACTCTGGCTTCGTAAGGGAAATATTTCAGCTGCTTCATCCAGTTTGTATATTGTCCGTCGTGCTCGTAGCGTGTGAAGTCCACTTGGGCAATCTCTGCTATAAAGCTGTTGGCGGCACGTATACCACGATACAGGGTCCATGAATCGTCATAAGTTTTAATAGGCGACCAGTTACCGTTATTGGTATTCTGGATATTATCTGCATAGGCTCCGAATTCGCCGTCATCACTGGCGCAGTCGCGCATGGAATACATATCTTCGGTGAAGAGTCCACCGGAGGTCGCAAACAGTTGGTAGCCTTGCGGCATGTATGAGTATACATGGGTAAGCATTGATTTGCTTGTACCGAAATACTTGTACATGTCTTCTTTTGTCTTCAGGTTGTTCGTTTCATCAAAGTCAAGGTAGTTGCACGAAGCAAAGACCAACGAAGACAAAATGGTTAAGAGTATGTATTTGGTTCTCATAATGTTCATTTGTTACTTTGCATTAAAAATTAAGTTTGATACCTGCCCAATAACTTCTTGTCGACGGATAAGCGATGCCAAGTTGTTCCGGGTCGGCAAAATGGAGATTGTCTAATGAGAACAGATTGGTGCCTTGTACGAATACTTTCAGGTCGGCAAAACGAGTCTGCGATTTCGGGAAAGTATAAGCTACCAATAGGTTACGCAGTTTCAGGAATGAACCGTCACGGTACCACAGTGAGCTGGCGCGATAGTTGTTCAGATTTTCCTGCGTAGTCAGTCTCGGCATGGTTGCATTGGCTTTATTCTCCGGTGTCCAGCTTATTTCTTCATTCAGGAATGTATTCGAGATGTTTCCATTGCTTGCAAGTGGAATGTAAAGCGGACTGTTGAGCAATGAAACAGTGACTCCTGTCATTCCCTGGAAATCAGCAGAAAGTTCAAATCTCTTGTACGAGAAGTTCAGATTGAATCCGAAATAGAAGCGTGGAACAGATGAACCGAACATTTTCACAACGTCTTTTTCGTCGATGCGGTTGTCACCATTCTGATCTTTGTATTTCACGTCACCGGGAGCTACGTTCGAGAAGGTTTGTAGCGGACTGTTGTTGATTTCCTGCTGGCTGTTGAAGAAGCCGATAGCTTCCAGACCGTACATCTGTCCGATACGATTGCCCTTGGTGTACAAGTAGTCGTATTCCTGATATGCCTGATTTACATTGACTACCTCTGTGTTCAGATATGACATGCTTGCGCCAATGCCATAATGGAAATCACCGATCTTATCATTCCAACTCAAAGAAGCATCCAGTCCTTTGTATTTATAGATTCCTTCGTTCACCTGACCTACTGTGATACCGATAATACCGGAAGTAGAATTGGCACCTGACACAAGTATATCCGAACGTTTTTCGTAGAAACCTTCTACTGTTGCATTCAAACGATTATCAAAAGCGGCGAGATCAAATCCGAAAGTCGCTTTCTGTGATTTTTCCGCTACCAGGCCGATAACCGGCAAATCGCCTTCACTGCCACCGGACTGTCCTCCGGCATTCACTCCGAAGTTATAACCGGCACCACCGCTGCCATAAGACTGACGCCATAGTTCGTGGCTCAGATTGCCGTCCCATCCGGACAGACCGTAAGAGGCGCGAATCTTGAAGAGATTGATCGGTGTCACCTTTTCCATAAATGCTTCGTTGGAGACGATCCATGCAGCAGAAACGGCAGGATAGTTCGAGTATTTGTCTCCGTCGGGCAGGTAAGCTGATCCCGAGCGGTTGAATACGGCATTGAGGCTGTAACGGTTGTCGTAAGTATATGTGGCGTTCACCAGCACAGACTGATTCTTCTGAGAGTTGTTTCTGCCGTTTTTGACAACAGACTGCATATCATAAATCAATGCTCCTCCCACCTGGTGTTTGCCAAAAGTGCGGTTATAATCCACTTTTGCCTGGAAATCGCTGCGTAGCATCAGTCTTTCGAAAGGCTGGTTGTGTCCCAGTGTTTCGGAGTCTGTACCATAAATGACGGGAGTTGTTACCAGTGTACCATCACTGGTGATACTTGCGTTGCTGTTCATGTAACGGTACTCTTTACTGGTGGTTTCATTCATTCCTCCGATATTATCGAAAGAGACGGATGCTTCGGCTGCCAGCCCTTTGGTCAACGCACCCAAATCCTGACGGATACTCAGGTCGGCGAGTAGTGTTCCATATACGTTACGGATGTGTCCGTAGTCTTTCAACAGAGCTACCGGATTACCGGTTCCGTACACAGAGCTACCTCCATAAATACCATTCTCATAACGAATGGGGAATGCAGCGGATGGAATGCCATAGATTCTGTTGAAGATAGCGCTGCGTCCATAGCGGGTACCTCTGAATTCTTTCAGTCTGCCCACGATACCGGCTTTCAGCAATGTGCTTTCCGTCACTTTTACGTCCAGATTGGTACGCACGGTCAGACGTGTGTCTGTAGGTGTAGTGTCGAAACGTGTATCTTCCGTGTTTTTCTTCAACATGGAGCGATCCCGGTAATAGTCTACTACCGTGTAAAAACGGAACTTGTCACTACCTCCGCTGAAAGACATTTTCAGGTTGTGGGTCAATCCTGTGTTGTTCAGCGTTTCATTCCACCAGTCTACATTCGGATAATCATACGGATAGATTCCTGTCCGGAAAGCATCCAGTTCCTGCGCATTGTAGCGTGCAGGCAGACCGTCTCCGCTTAATGCGGTGTTAAGAGCGTTCGCATACGTATAGGCATCTGCGAAGTCCGGAGAACGGAATTGGGTATTGACACCGAAATTATAGTCCACATTTACCTTCAGGCCATTGCTTATTCCGCGTTTAGTCGTGATCAGTACTACTCCGTTCGCACCACGCATACCATAAAGAGCAGCTGCCGCCGCATCTTTCAGAACGTAGCATGATTCGATTTCCATTGAAGTGATGTCACTGATATCACGTGGGAAACCATCAATTAATACTAGCGGGGCATTTCCGTGTATAGAGAGGGTGGATACGTTATCGGCTGACGAGCCTGTACCCTGATATACATTCAGACCTGCCACTTTTCCATACAAAGCTTTGCTGATATCTATGTACGGGGATTTTTCGAATGCGGAAGCATTGACTCCGTTGATAGAGTAACTGCTGGTCCGGGAAGATACGTTCATCTGGTAGCCGATGCTCAGTGTATCTGCCAGCTGCATTTCCGAAGCAGCTTTCGATGTCTGTGCATTCAGGGATACCGAACTTCCCAGGAGCAGAGTGATTAATATATAATTTATTTTATTCATTGTTCAAACGATATTAGTTAACGTGTCATTTACCAGCCCGGGTTTTGGGTCATTCCATATTGCTTGTTGATTTCCTCCTGAGGAATCGGAGCCAGATACCACTTGGTATTCCAGTTGGTAGCCCAGTAATGGTCTCCCAGTTCGATCTTCTCGAAGGTGAACTCAGTCGGATTGTTCAGGTCGTTACCTCTGCTTCTGAGTCCGTACAACTTCTTCTTGAAGTCGCTCTGACGGTCTCTGCGAACGAGGTCGAACCAGCGTACTTCTTCAAATCCTAATTCGAGTGCTCTTTCTCTCAGTACGGCTTCGAGGAACTGATCGTGATTCATCGTCTTGGAAAGTTCCGGCAGACCTACTCTCTTTCGTACATCGTTTACCATTTTGTAAGCCTCGTCGGTAGGGCGTCCGTTGACTTCGTTGAGTACTTCCGCATATCCCAGCATGATTTCCGCCAGACGGGTGTGTGACCATTGTACCGGACCTTCGCGATCGTTGTTTTCCTGTAAGATGTACTTCATGATCAGGAATCCGCTACCGTCTTTGTAGTCGGCATGGTTGATATAAACAGGAGCTGTTGTTCCGTTGCAGTAGGTGTCTCCGGGACAAGCTACATTTTCATACAGACGTGGGTCGCGGGTGGGCACCATTTCGCCTTTTGTAAAGAACGGTTGCTTGGAGGGGGATTTCCAGTCGAAATTTGCCGGAAAATCAGTTCCGTCTTCCCACGGAAACATATCTACATAGTTCAATGTAGGGCCGCTGTAATAACGTTGACCGATAAAGCTGCTGTGAACATCGGAGCTATATCCTTGACGGGTAGAGATTAATATTTCTGTTCCGCCGCGGTTGTAGTAGGCCTGACGATAGGCCAGACGTCTTGCCCGATGCGTCTCTTCCGTAGGTTGAATCAGTTCGTATTCGTGCCGTTTCTGTAATTCTGTGAAAAAGGCTGCGCCTGCTTCTGCGGCATCTTTCCAACGCTGGTCACTGTAATTTCCGTAGCAGGTATATTCGTCTGCTTCCGGATGCCATTTAGTGTTTGAGTTGAAAGTCGGACTGGCTGCCCATTGCAATACCTTGAACTTTAATGCCATCGCTCCTGCCAGGGTCATACGTCCGTCATCTGCTTTCTCGGCTTTCCAGGCCAGATTGGAGTTGATGGCTTCGTTGAGCAATCCTACGATCTTCTCTACCGTTTCGGCAAAAGTGATACGGGGGAAATTCATTGTCTCGTTTACGTCTACATAGTGGTCCAGCCATGTCACACCGCCTACATATCTCAGCATTTCGAAATAGCAGAGGGAGATCAAAACTTTGGCTTCCGCGATCCGTTCACTTTTCTCGCTGGCTGTCATGTCGGGCACTTTCTCTACGTTCTCGATATATAACCAAGCGTAACGGATGGTGGTCCAGTCAGACTTGCTTCCATAACGGTAAGCAGAATTCTTTGGGACGTTGTTGGCACTGAGTGCTCCGTTGTAATAGAGCTTGACAGGCCCATCACTGATATTGTCACGGAAACTGTAACATAAGTCTGTGATTGATTCAAGTATGTTCACACCCAATTTGTAGTCAGAGCCGGTCGGTAGCCCATAAGGTAATCCGGTATATGCTTTGGTCAGCACCTTTTCGGCATTTATTTTCGAAGAGAACATTTCTTCGGTAGTCGCTCCGGAACTCTCAGGCTGGTCGCCCAGAAATTTATCCCCGAAGCTGATTTCAGAACAGGAGGAGGCTATCAGTACGCAACCCAATGCTATTCCGAGTCCTTTTATTATTCTATTCATACAGTCGTTTTTTAGAAGTTAAGATTTAAACCGAAGCTATATACTTTGATCAGCGGATAATCTCCGAATCGGTTAGGATCACTTTCCGGATCAAGATATTTAAGCGGTGAGAAGGTCAGCAGGTTGTAGCCGCTGAAGTTTAATCCGAGTGAGCTGAGGCCCAGTTTCTTCAGGAATTTCTTTCCGGTGATGGTATAACCGAAGCTCAGGCTCTTCAAGCGGAGATAGGAAGCATCCACCAACCAGAGGGTAGAGGGTTCGGAGTTCCAGCTTTCCGATTCTTCTGATGGACGTGGATAAACAGCTCCCAGTTGGTTTTCCGGAGTCCAGCAACCGTCGTAGAAGTAAGTCAGCAAACCACGCTTTCCGGCATTCGTATAAGGGATACGGTATTCGATGTCATACATTCTGTTAACGTTCTTGGAACCCACCCATTGCATGGTGAAATTGAATCCTTTCCAGTCGAATCCCATGTTCATGCCGAAAACGTATTCCGGACGGGTAGCATAACCTGCTACGCTCTTGTCATTACCGTCCACGATGTGGTCTCCGTTGAGGTCGGCGTACATGGCGTCACCCGGATATACCTTCTGATAAGGCTGAGGCAGTTCCGGCTTTAAGGTCAGTTCGCCGTCGGCTCCGGTGATGAAGTCGCTGTACTGATAGAGACGGATGTAGTTGTATACTCCGGTCTGGCGTCCGGTAGAGCCACCGGTCTGGTTCATATAAGAGAATTGCTTGGGCACTTCGTCCATATAGAGGATTTTGTTGCGTGCGAAAGAGACGTTGGCATCCACATTATAGGTGAAATCCTTTCCGATCTTATCGCGCCAGCCGAGAGAAACTTCGTAACCGTGGTTGTCTACCTTACCAATGTTCTGGTTAGGCAGTGCAGTTGCGATGATGCTTGGGGTCGATTCCGGAGAGATCAGAATGCCTGTGCGGTGTTCGATAAAGTAGTCGAAGGTAGCGGACAGGCGGCTGTTGAAGAACTTAAGATCAATACCGTAGTTCTGCTTGTCGGCTGTTTCCCAGGTTACTGCCGGGTTACCCATACGTGAGATGGCTGCTGCCGATTGGGAAATCGGATTGTCCACACCGAAGCTGTAACTGCCCGATGATCCCCATACGGCAGGCATGTACATAAAGCGTGAGTCTACTCCCTTGTCGTTACCTACACGTCCCCAGGATGCTCTGAGTTTTAGGTAGTCTACGATTTTCTGGTTTTCCATAAACTTCTCGGCAGTTGCGATCCATCCGGCAGAGAAGGAAGGGAATACACCGAAACGTGTGCTGCCCGGAGCAAAGTTCTCCGAACCGTTGTAGCCGACGTTTACGTCGAGCAGATATTTACTTTGATAGGCATAAGTAGCACGTCCTACCAATCCTACGTAGTTACGGGGCAGATAAGTGTAGCTGTCCGGATAATAGTTACGCGACTGATTGTAAAGGAACAGACCGGATATTCTGTGGTCGCCGAATGTACGGTCATAGTTGATACGTCCTTCCAGATACCAGTTCTGTCCGCGTCCGCTGCTTTCCGAGTAAGTGAGCGGAGTATCGCTGCCGCTGGGTACATAGATAAGTGATTTATCGTAGTCGGGATCGGTCTGTGACATCGTACCGTTGGTGTCAAAGTATGATTTGTAGTACACAGTCTGCGCTTCGATGGCGCCTCCCGTACGTACTTTTTCCAGTTTGAATTTATTGTCGTAAGCACCTTTCACGGAAACGCTCAGTCCCGGAGTGATAAAGTCCAGTTTCTGTGTGATGTCTAAATCCAGATTCAATGTCGTGTCATACGTTTGATTGTAACCTTGTCCGTAGAATACGAACATACCGTCACGCATCACTTCTCCCAGCGGAACCATATCTTTAGGAATCAGTGTACGTACTCCGTTGATAAATCCCGGTCCGGCAAACGGATGTGACCAGATCTGTGCGATTACCCAGGGGTTTTGGTCTTCTCCTGTACCCGAAACGACGCTGCGCGGTTCCTGTATCTTACCTAAAACACCACCGACACCGAGTTTCATCGAAGTGGTCTTGGTCAGATTGGCATCGATATTGGCGCGGTAGTTATAGCGGTTGTAACGATAGTTATTGTCGTACATTTGTCCGGGAAGTTCTTTCAGAAGTCCGTTCTGATAAGTATAACCTACTGAGATGAAGTATCGTACATTATCGCTACCGCCGGAGATATTTAGGTTGTTCTGGCTTTGAAGATAGATATTATTAAAAATATACTTCTTCCAGTCCATACTGGGATACATGATGGGGTCTGAGCCGGTGCGATAGGCTTCTACCTGTTCCGGAGTGAAGTATAACTTAGGATTCGTAACGTGGTCCATCTCCTGCTTCATATTCCAGAAGCGTGCGAACTCGTAACTTCCGGTCTGCTCTACCAGTGAGATGGGTTGTTGCAGACCCAGTTTGGTGCTGGCGGAAATCTGCGTTTTGCCTGCTTTACCTCTTCGGGTGGTGATCAATACAACGCCATTAGCACCTCTTACTCCGAATACAGCGGTGGAAGAGGCGTCTTTCAATACTGAAATACTTTCGATTTCGTTCGGGTCGATTTGTGAAAACTCACGTTCTATTCCGTCTACTAAAACCAGGGGCTTGGATTGTGAATCATTTAATGAACCGACACCACGTACGTAGATGGCAGCAGCATCTTTACCTGGTTGTCCGGTAGTCTGTACGGAAGATACACCCGGCAATGCTCCTGCGAGGAGGTTCGTGATACTTGTTGCCGGAGATTTGATCAGCTCTTTGTTGTCAATGGAGGAGACGGCACTGGTAAGCATGCGCTTGTCCTGATTACCGTAGGCGATAGCTACAACTTCCACTTCACCGAGGTTCTGTGCATCTTCTTTTAAGGAAACATTGATGATTGTCCTGTCTCCGACCACGATCTCCTGGGTTACATACCCGATAAAGGAAATGTTCAATACGGATTTTTTGTTTGGGGCGACGATCGTAAAGTTACCGTCAAAGTCTGTGATTGTCCCAATGCTCGTGCCTTTCACAGTCACATTAGCTCCGGGAACGCCTTCTTTGAGTGTTTCATCCGTTACTCTACCCTTAATTGTGATACCTTCCGGGGGCAAGGCATACATCAACGGTATGAATAAAAGAAACGTAACAAGAAAGCAGAATCTTAAATTGAGCGCGTTTCTCATACTGTTTAATTTGATAGGTTAATAATATATTTAGTTTATAGTTAGGTCAACCGGGTTGGGGGTGACTTTTATTCTCTTTATTCTCTCTTCAGTTTCTAAATATATCCTTTGCTTATGTGCAATAAGGTTAACTTCATTTATCTTTTAATGATGATGCAAAATTAGGGGTGATGTGAAAAATGGACGTGCAATATTCACCAAATTAGGTGCACAAATAGCTAGAAACACTATCTGTAACAAATGGGTAGACCTTGATACAAAATTATAGACGGAATGGAAAAGGAGGCTTTGTAAGGAACAATAAAAAAGCCCATCCTGTTATGTTGCACATAGGCAATAACAGGATGGGCATCTGATTGGTTCTTCTCTTTGGAGAATATGTCTTGTCTAGAAGCTGAAGCTTAATCCTCCCAGGAAGTTAAGACCTTCTGTAGGATAGCCCAGATAATACTGGTATTTCTTATTGAGGATATTATTAATCCGGGCATACACGGATACTCCTTTGAACACATTATAGCTGGCTCCGGCATGTAGGTCGCTGACTGCTGCGGCTTTAATGCCTTCTACCTTTGTGCGTCCGATATAATCGTAACCGAGATTGATATTCAGTCCTGTGATCGGGCGGAAGTCTGCGCTGAAATTAATTTCGCAGGCGGGTTTCATATACAGGCTGTATTTTTCTTTCGCATCCCAGTTACGGTAAGTTCCAGCAGCGGACAATGCAATGAGGTCTTTGTATTCATAGCTGATCTTCATACCGGCGTAGAAGTTGTTGGTATTGCTGAATTCCAGATTCAGATATTGATGTGCTGTGACCGGAGACGGAGTGTTCTCTCCCTGACCATCACCATCGGGAAGTGAGGGATTGTTGTTGTAATCCATTTCCTCCTGCACCTCAAAGAAATCGTCTTTCAAATCCTGATAACCGCCATACAGATTAATCCATAATCCGGGATAAGGACTCGCTTTAAATCCTATTGCTGCATTCAGCTGTTCGTACGTATCGAGAATAGGGCCTGCCGGCAAGGCATAAGGACAGATCGTTTCCAGTCTGCGGAAATCGTTGACCAGCTTGCCTCCGGTAGCTTGCGCATAGAGTACGTAGCTGTCGGAGAAGATATACTGTGCTATTACATCCGGAGACACGCGGAATGATTTACCGCTGCCGAATGAGATATCCACATTGGCTCCTGCACGCAGATTCCAGCTGTCGCTGCTGAGTTTATAATGCGGATTCAGTGCCAGAGCGGTACGGTTCTCATATACCTGGAGGTCGTCAGCAAGTTTCAGGTCTTTATTGTAGATGAGATTACGCATGTCCAATCCGATGTTGATGCTCTGTTCGTCGCTGATAGCGCCGCTGATCAATCCTTTGGTATGCACTTGTGTTTCTCCGACTTTGTCATTGAAAAAGAAAGTGTTATTGTTCTGACGGTTGTACATCATCAGATTGGTTTCCGCTTCGAACTGTATGGGATAATTTTCATCTGTCGATTTTACTCCCAGATGGAAGTCTCCTGAAGTAAACTTCTGCTTGCCGGGCTGAACCGGAGAAAGGTTGAAATTGCTGAGTCCGAAATTAGCGGCGATGTTGAAATCCACCTTGTTGAACTGGTGGATATAATCGATATTCGCGCGGGTACGGTAATAATAAGCATTCCATTTCGTGTCTGTTTCCGGCATGGTCAGTTTGCCATCCATTCCGTCCATCTGAAAGCGGACGTTCAGTTTGTCCCTGTCCGACAGACGGAACAGGTAATTGGCAAGGAGATCCAGATTACCGTAGTTTCCATATCCGGCGCGTATATATCCGGGCTTGCTGCCGGGCTGCACTTCCGTTCCTACATAGGGACGCATCAGGTCGGCAGGAATGGAGGTAGCCGGGAAGAAAGTAGTGGCATATTCCACTTCCTTTTTGCTGACGGTAGGTTCTTCCACTTTGGGCAGCACATTCACTTTGGAAGCATCCAGAATGTCCGGATTATATTCCTGTTCTACGACGACCGTGCGGTTCATGGTCGTATCTTTCGGCTGAGTATTCTGTGCCTGAAGGTTGAACGGCATCAGAAATGCCAGTGTAAATCCTCCTGCTATATAAAGAGTTCGTTTCATACTTTTCATCTTTACTTGTTTAGTTTCTTTAGTCTGTCTTCAATCATGCTCTCGATATCGTCATTGCCCTGGTAGTTCTGTTGCAGGCTCAGCAGATACTGGCGTGCGTCGAGGTCTTTACCCATAGCGACATATACGTCCGACAGGAGGACAAAGCTGCGTGCCAGCCAATAAGCGTGTGGCGTACTCTGTTCGATGTAGTTGAGCAGCTCTTTTTCTGCCGCTGCATATTCTTTGGCATCGTAAAGTGCTTGGGCAACCTGGTATTTAGCTTCGGCACCATAAGAATTGCGGGTATCCTTGGCCAGTTCGCGGAAATCATCCAATGCTTTCTTGTCCGCTTTCTGATTCTTATAAGCTTTTGCGCGATAATAAAGAGCTTCGTTTTTTAGTTCCGGACTAAGCTTGGCTTCAGCCAGCACCTCGGTTGCTGCATGAATTGTTTCCACATCGTCTCTCAGCAGGAAGGCACAGCGCAGGATGCCGGTTTCGGCAAGCTGGCGGCGTTCTACATTGGTCGCTTTTTCTTTCAGCATCTTGTAGCTTGCCAGAGCTTCCGCCATCTGTTGCTGGTTGAACTGTACTTCCGCACGCATGATCAGCGCTTCTTCTGCGAATGGATTATTCGGATATTCAAGCAATTTTCCGGAGTGGAGGAGCACCATATCATAATTCTTCTGCTCGTTTCCGATCTGGCAGAGATAATAATGTGCATTCAGGCTAAATGCTCCTTCCGGGAAGGTTTGCAGATATTTATTAAGGCTGCTCTTGGCTTCTTCTGTTCTGCCACGTGCATAAATCTTTTCGGCAGCCGCATAAGTAAGCGAATCCTGTTCGCTGGCGTCAAAGCGGATGTGTCCCGGCATCGCATTGGCTAAAGCCGCAAATTCATCGATACGGTTCAAATCTACATAGATAGATTTCATATCGCGCATTGCCAGGCGGGCTTCTTCGCTGCCCGGATACTTCTCAATCACTTGTTTGTACGCATTGATTGCCTGGTCGAAGTTGCCGTTCTGATAATACAGCAAACCGATTTCAGCCGCAGCTTTCCGGCTGACGGGGCTTTCGGGATATTTCTCCAGCAATTCCTTGAAAGAGGTAATAGCCTGACCGTTGTTATCCATCAGTACATAAGAACGTCCTTTCTCGTAAATGGCATTCACAGCATACGGAGAAGAAGGATATTTGCCGACCAGTCTGTTCAGAAGAGTGATTTTGCCGGTATAGTCTTTCTGTAAACCGGATACCAGTGCCAGCTGATAGAAGGAGTAATCGCCGGAAGGAGTATTCATTTGTTCGGCTTGCGAGTAGTAGTGCTTGGCTTCTTCAAAGTTGCGTACATTCAGATGACAGTCTCCGATACGGTTGTAGGCATCTGCAAGCGCTGTTCTGTTTTCGCCTTTTTCCAGTTGGATATACTTTTGGAAGTAATTGCTTGCCTGTGTATAGTCCTTACGATGGAAAGCAATGTATCCTAGGTTGTAGTTGGCGAGCGCATACATTTCATTATTTGGCTGCGTGGTCAGTTGCAGATAAGCGTTGAAATCGCGGGCGGCTTCCATCATCCGGTTGAGTCGGTAGTAAGATTCTCCGCACCAGTAATAAGCGTCCGCCTTTGTTTGGCGGTTGTATTGCCCGATGGCGATGGACTGGTTCAGATATTGGAGAGCCTGTTCGAAATTGGTATTGGCAAATGACTGTGTACCCAGTTGGAAGAGAATCTTTTGTTTGGCTTCCATGATTTGTGCACTCGGCTTGGCAATCCGTTCGATTGACTTTAAAGCAGCTTCGTAGCTGCGGGTATTCATATAAACTTCTACCAGATAGTTGCTTACTTTCTCGGCATACGGAGAAGTCGGGAATTCATTGAGGAATTTTTCAAAAGCAGTAACCGATTCACCGAAAGCGGAGTAGGATGTTTCGTGCAGGCAAAGTGCATAGTTGTAAGCGGCCTGTTCCTTAATCTGCAGGTTGGCATTGGAGGCGGCTGCCTGTTCGAAAGCCATACGTGCCTTGTTTTTTTCTGCCAGTTGCAGGTAAGAGAGTCCCATGTGCAGGTAAGCATTCTGGGTCAGGGCATCGTTGGCGGTCGTCACTTGTCCCAGCATTTCGGCTGCTTTGGAGTAGACTTTTGTCTGGTAATAGGAGAGTCCCAGCATATAAAGTGCATCCCGGCGGGGAGCAGAGTGATCTCTGTCCAGATAGCCGGTGAATGCTTCCACTGCCTGGTGATATTGTCCGAAATGGTAGTAAGCGTCTCCCAGAATGCGGTACATCTCGGCAGCGTGCTCGTTGTTCGGATAGGCCGACAGGTAGTTTTGTGCTACGATCTGCGCCTTATCATAGTTCTTTTTGATAGCATAGATTTCTGCTATGTAGTAAGGTACGAGTTCTTTGTACTTCGGGTCGTCCTGCAAAGGAAGGAAGTCTTTCAACGCTTCATCATAACGCTTCTGAGTGTAGCGGATATAAGCGAGATAGTAACTACAGTCCTTTGCATACTTGGGGCTGCTGGCACGTAACGTTTCGAACCAGATGGCGGCTTCTTTCAGATTATCAGTCTTCATGTAGCAGGTTGCCAGTTGGTAGGTGCGGTCGTCGCGTTCCTCATTTCCCAGCAGATCGAGCCGGGTAGAATTGAAGAGTGCCAGGGCCTCATCATATTTCCCTTCGTAGAAGTAGCAGGAAGCCAGCAGCGAATAGATTCGGTTGGCGTAGGGAGTATCCGGATAACGGTCGAGGTACTTGCGCAGTAACTCGATGCGGTTTTTGTCTTTCAGTTCATAAGCTGAACTGACTAACATATATTCTGCGTCCTGAAGGAGACTTGCTGTTGGCTTTTGCTTTACAAATGCTTTCAATGCAGGTATGGCGGCTGCATAATTTTTTTCCTGGAAAAGCTCTTTCCCTTCTTTATAAAGGTTGACAGGAGAGGTTATCTTTTCGCTTGTCTGTGCGGAGATGGCAATTGGTGCACAACACAACAAGGTGCAGATAATTCGTGATATTCTTTTCTTCATAATCTAGTGTTTTGACAAAAATACGACTATATCTTCCAACGAAAACCCTTTGAAAGTTATTTTATAATCATTTAAATCTTTATGTAAATTATCTCTCATCCATTTTGAATCCGAAATACTTATTCTTTTGGGACTCTTTTTCATCTTCCTGATGAGAGTAATTAAGTCTGATGTTGAATTTCATGTGATTGTTGGTTTATAATTAATGGCGGTTACAAAGATAATACGAATCTTAGTATTTTCCTCATTTAAAACGTTTTCTGATACCCAAAAGTTTAGTGCCCCCTTTAGTTAACTGTGTTGAGCCAGAAACTGTACAAGTCCCCGCCGAATGGAATCCAGCCCGAAATCTTCCGGATGTATATCCGATAATGGCAAAAAGAAAGAATCTGCCACGTCATCCATTGCCGAGAAATGGCTCATGTCTTTTACGGTACAGAGAAAGAACATATCGAGCGTATGAACGGGAAAGCCGGAATAGATATAAATGTTCGGCAGGGAGAACTGATAGGTCGCTTTTTCTACCTTCAATCCTGTTTCTTCCCATACTTCCCTGCCTACTCCTTCTTCTCCTGTTTCGTTCATGTCGATAAATCCTCCGGGAAGGTCGAGTGTCCCTTTGGCCGGTTCTTTGGCACGGCGGCAGACCAGCAGTTCCTTCTTTTCATTCAGAATCAGTGCCACGGTAGCGGAAGACGGATTGAAATAATAAACAAAGCCGCAGTCTGTGCATTTCTTAGACTTCTCGTTGTTCACTTCGAAGTGCGGAGAACCGCATTCGGGACAGTACAGGAATTGGGCAAGAGGATGTTTCATCATAACTGATTTTATATAATAGATTGTTTGCCGACAAAAATATAAAATCTTTTCTTCAGATATGGAATAATGTGATTACAAAATGCTAAATACCCCGTCTTATTAGTATCATTAATAACAATCATATACAAATTAAAAGAATCAGACTATGAATAACAAAATGAATATTCCTTTATCAGGAATTATTCCTCCGTTGGTAACTCCCTTGCTGGACGATGATGTGTTGGATGTGGAAGGTTTGCAAAGATTGATCGAACATCTGATAGCAGGGGGAGTACATGCTCTTTTTGTGTTGGGAACTACCGGTGAATCACAGAGCCTCAGTTATAAATTGAGGGTGGAAATGATTAAAAATACCTGCCGCATAGCGAAAGGACGGTTGCCGGTATTGGTATGTATTTCCGATACTTCGATTGTGGAGAGTGTGAACCTTGCCTGCCTTGCGGCAGATCATGGAGCCGATGCCGTCGTTTCCGCTCCTCCCTACTACTTTGCGACAGGTCAGCCCGAACTGATCGAGTTTTATGAGCATCTGCTGCCTCAGTTGCCGTTACCCTTGTTTCTGTATAATATGCCGACTCATACAAAGGTAAGCTTTGCACCGGCTACGATTCGGCGAATAGCGGAGAATCCCGGCGTGATTGGTTTTAAAGACAGTTCGGCAAATACGGTTTATTTCCAGTCGGTGATGTATGCCATGAAAGATAATCCGGATTTCTCGATGCTGGTGGGACCGGAAGAAATTATGGCAGAATCCGTACTGCTGGGGGCTCATGGCGGCGTAAACGGTGGTGCGAATATGTTCCCCGAATTGTATGTGAGCTTATACAACGCTGCGAAGAATGCAGATATGGAAGAAGTGAGACGTTTGCAGGAAAAAGTAATGCAAATCAGTGCTACGATATATACGGTAGGGCAACATGGGTCCAGTTACCTGAAAGGTCTGAAATGTGCTCTCAGTCTACTCGGAATATGCAGCGATTATGTGGCTGCGCCTTTCCATAAGTTCGAACAACGGGAAAGAGGAAAAATATGGAAAGCGCTTCAAAATCTGGGAGTTGATGTAGTGCTTAGGTAATTAATCAAGAAAAAATGAACGGCTATGTCTATTCTCGACATTATTATCTTTTTATTCTTCACGGGGGGAGTTGTTGTCTTCGGCTGCTCTTTCTTCAACAAGAAACGTTCGTCGGAGGAATTTACTTCGGCAGGACGTTCCCTTCCGGGTTGGGTTGTGGGAATGTCTATTTTCGCAACGTATGTAAGTAGTATCAGTTATCTGGCTTATCCGGGCAAGGCCTATATGTCCGATTGGAATGCTTTTGTATTCAGCTTGTCCATTCCGATAGCCTCGTATTTTGCTGCTAAATACTTTGTACCCTTTTATCGTTCTATCGGAAGCGTATCGGCTTACAGCTTTCTGGAAGAACGCTTTGGACCCTGGGCGCGTGTGTATGCGTCATCGTGTTATCTTTTGACGCAGGTTGCCCGGATGGGTTCTATTCTGTATCTGCTCGCATTGCCTATGAATGCCCTGCTGGGATGGGATATCAAGATGATTATCGCAGTAACCAGCGTTGCCATTATTGCCTATTCAATGTTGGGTGGTCTGAAAGCTGTGATATGGACGGAGGCGATTCAAGGATTTATTCTGATCGGCGGTGCGGTTGTTTGTCTTTGTGTGCTGATGTTTAAGATGCCCGAAGGGCCTGCGCAGGTATTTCAGATAGCCATTACTGACCAGAAATTCAGTTTGGGAAGTTTCGGCAGCAGCTTGACCGAGTCTACTTTTTGGGTATGCCTTATTTACGGTATATTTATCAATCTACAGAATTATGGTATCGATCAGAACTACGTACAGCGTTATCTGACGGCAAAGAGTGATAAACAGGCTAAGTTTTCCGCTCTCTTCGGAGGTTATTTGTTTATTCCGGTTTCTGCGGTGTTCTTTATGATAGGTACGGCATTGTATGCATATTACAAGACGTTTCCGGAACTGCTTCCGGCAGGGGTCGAGGGGGATGCGGTCTTTCCCTATTTTATTGTACATGCGCTTCCGACCGGACTTACCGGATTATTGATCGCCTCCATTTTTGCGGCGGGAATGAGTACGGTGGCTACAAGCATTACAAGTTCGGCTACTATCATTCTGACGGACTATTATGCCCGTTATATAAATAAAAAACCGACAGAAAAACAATCGGTGAGAGCTTTGTATGTTTCGAATGTACTGATCGGAATCATCGGTATTTTCGTAGCGCTGGCATTTCTGAATGTAGAGAGTGCGCTGGATGCCTGGTGGGCTTTGTCCTCCATCTTCAGCGGTGGTATGCTGGGACTCTTCCTGTTGGGGTATATTTCAAAGAAGGCGCGGAATGTTGACGCCGTTTTGGGAGTGATCTGTGGAATTATCGTTGTCGTCTGGATGAGCTTGTCTCCTATCTTCTTTAAGGATGGTTTCATGAGCGAATATGCAAGCCCGTTTCATGCTAACCTGACCATTGTCTTCGGAACCATCGTTATCTTTCTGGCAGGCTTTCTCAGTATGCGTTTGCTGAAAACAAAGAAGTAGAAGAAGGTAGCTTCACTGGCAGGCATATTGGTTTCATCTATTATCCGATAGAATTATTCGATTGGACTTTTTTTGCAAAGGCGGGGTTTCCGCCTTTATCTTTGCATCAGAAACAAGAAACAAAACGATGTTTCTGATGTTATAAGTCAAATCAATTAATAACAATAAAAGCAATAAAGAGTATGGAACCAATTTTAAATTCTCAACTTCCTGAATTCAGTGTTCAGGCTTTTCAAAACGGAGCTTTCAAGACAGTAACCAACAACGACCTGAAAGGTAAATGGGCAATCCTTTTCTTCTACCCTGCCGACTTTACATTTGTATGTCCGACAGAATTGGTAGACATGGCTGACAAATATGCTCAGTTCCAGGAAATGGGTGTGGAAATCTACTCGGTAAGTACTGACTCGCATTTCGTACACAAAGCCTGGCATGATGCTTCCGAAAGTATCCGTAAGATCAAATACCCGATGCTGGCAGACCCGACAGGCGCTTTGAGCCGTGCACTGGGTGTATATATCGAAGAAGAAGGTATGGCTTACCGCGGAACATTCGTCGTAAACCCGGAAGGAAAGATTAAAGTGGTGGAACTGAATGATAACAATATTGGTCGTGACGCCAGCGAATTACTTCGCAAAGTAGAAGCCGCACAGTTTGTGGCTACTCACGACGGAGAAGTTTGCCCGGCTAAATGGAAGAAGGGCGAATCTACTCTGAAGCCAAGCATTGACCTTGTCGGTAAGATTTGATAGATCTTGATAATGTGTGTGAAGGGCCGGTAACGGAGACGCTGCCGGCCCTTCTTTTAAAAGAATGAAAGGAGAAAGAGAGATGTTAGAACCTGCATTAAAAGAACAACTGAAGGGTATTTTTGCCGGACTGGAGGCTGACTTTACCTTTGATATATCCGTATCAGCCAGTCATGAAAGCCGTGCCGAATTGCTGGAATTGCTGAGCGATGTAGCCGAATGTTCCGATCACATCACTTGTATGGTAAATGAAGGAAGCGGACTTAAATTTACGATAGGAAAGAATGGTAAACCTACAGAAATTACTTTCCGTGCTATCCCCAACGGACATGAGTTTACTTCTTTATTACTCGCCATCCTGAATCTGGACGGTAAGGGAAAGAATTTTCCGGATGAGGCTGTCTGCAACCGTGTGAAAGCCTTGAAGGGTCCGATACACTTAGTGACCTATGTCTCACTGACTTGCACCAACTGTCCGGATGTAGTTCAGGCATTGAATGCAATGACCACACTGAATCCTTCCATTACTCATGAAATGGTTGACGGTGCACTGTATCAGGATGAAGTGGATGCCTTGAAGATACAAGGCGTGCCTTCTGTATTTGCCGATGGGAAACTGCTTCATGTAGGTCGTGGCGAATTTGGCGAATTGCTTGCTAAACTGGAAGCGCAATACGGTATTGATGAAACCAAGGTGGAGACGGAAGTGAAGGAATACGATGTTATCGTAGCCGGTGGCGGTCCTGCCGGAGTATCAGCAGCCATCTATTCTGCCCGTAAAGGCTTGCGCGTGGCGATTGTTGCCGAGCGTGTCGGCGGACAGGTGAAAGAGACGGTAGGCATTGAGAATCTGATTTCGGTTCCCGAAACAACAGGAAGCGAACTTGCCGATAATCTGAAAACGCATCTTCTGCGTTATCCTGTTGATTTGTTGGAACAGCGTAAGATAGAAAAGGTAGAACTTGCCGGAAAAGATAAACTGGTGACTACTTCCGTAGGAGAGAAATTCATTGCTCCTGCATTGATTATCGCTACAGGTGCAAGCTGGCGGAAGCTAAATGTTCCCGGCGAGAACGATTATATCGGGCGTGGAGTCGCTTTCTGTCCTCATTGCGACGGTCCTTTCTATAAAGGAAAGCAGGTTGCGGTAGTGGGCGGTGGAAACTCCGGCATCGAGGCAGCCATTGACTTGGCAGGTATCTGTTCTAAAGTCACCGTCTTTGAATTTATGGATGAACTGAAAGCGGATAATGTCCTTCAGGAAAGACTTAAATCTCTGCCGAATGTGGAAGTATTCGTGAGTTCGCAAACGACAGAAGTAATCGGTAATGGCGATAAACTGACAGCCTTGCGCATCAAAGACCGTAAGACGGAAGAAGAACGTTTGGTAGAACTGGACGGAGTATTCGTGCAGATCGGACTTTCCGCCAATAGCAGCGTTTTCCGTGATATTGTGGAAACAAACCGACCGGGTGAAATCGTTATCGATGCGCATTGCCGTACCAATGTGACGGGAATCTATGCAGCCGGAGACGTATCGACCGTACCTTACAAACAGATTATTATTTCTATGGGCGAAGGTGCGAAAGCTGCCCTTTCTGCCTTTGATGACCGCATGCGGGGCATCATCTGATAAAATAGATTATTTATACATTTCCCCTCATGTATAAGTAATGGCCACAGAGATTGTAAAAAGTCTCTTGTGGCTTTTATTTTTTTCTTACCTTTGTGATTCTAATATTTAACCCCCAATGAGAAACATGAAAAAGATATTCTTACTGATTTCCGCGATCTTGTTAATTGTTCCGGTGCAGGCTCAGCATACGTTGAGACTGATGACCTATAACATCAAAAATGCAACAGGTATGGATGGTGTCTGTGACTTCCAGCGTATTGCAAATGTGATTAATAACGCTTCTCCCGATGTGGTAGCCGTGCAGGAAGTAGACAGCGTGACCAATCGGAGTAATCAGAAATATGTATTAGGTGAGATAGCCGAGCGGACACAGATGTATGCCTGCTTTGCTCCGGCTATAGATTATGATGGCGGAAAATACGGAATCGGTCTGCTGTCAAAGAAAGCTCCGGTTCATTTGCAGACTATAGCTCTGCCCGGCAGGGAAGAAGCCCGTGCATTGATCTTAGCGGAGTTTGAAGATTATATTTACTGTTGCACTCATTTATCCCTTACGGAAGAAGACCGGATGAAGTCATTGGAGATTCTGAAAACTTTTGCAGCTTCCTATAAAAAGCCTCTTTTTTTGGCAGGAGACATGAATGCGGAGCCGGAATCGGATTTTATCAAAGAGTTGCAGAAAGAATTTCGGATACTCTCTAATCCCAGACAACACACTTTTCCTGCTCCTGCCCCAAAGGAGACTATCGATTACGTGGCGGCTTTTAAGCAGAATGATAAAGGATTTGCCGTCGTCTCTTCGGAAGTGGTGAATGAACCTGTAGCATCCGATCATCGCCCTATTGTTGTGGAACTGCGCACTGCCGAAAAGGCGGATAAGATATTCCGTACTAAACCCTATTTGCAGAATCCGGTTGGAAATGGAATGACCGTGATGTGGGAAACCACTGTTCCTGCTTATTGTTGGGTAGAATACGGTACGGATACGACTCAATTAAAGCGTGCGCGTACTATTGTTGACGGACAGGTAGTCTGCAATAACAAGTTACATAAAATACGGCTGGATGATTTGCAGCCCGGTCAAAAGTATTATTATCGTGTCTGTTCACAAGAAATGTTGCTTTATCAGGCATATAAGAAAGTTTTCGGAAATACTGCCCGTTCTGCTTTCAGTGAATTTACTCTGCCTGTAACCGGTACGGATTCTTTTACTGCTGTTGTGTTCAATGATCTGCATCAGCATACCCATACCTTCCGGGCTTTGTGCAGGCAAATTCAGGATATTGACTATGATTTTGTTGTTTTCAACGGTGACTGTGTAGACGACCCGGCAAGTCATGATCAGGCAACTGCCTTTATCAGTGAACTGACCGAAGGAGTGCGCGGTGATTGTATCCCGACTTTCTTTATGCGGGGGAATCACGAAATCCGGAACGCTTATTCTATCGGTTTGCGTGACCATTTCGATTATGTAGGTGACAAGACTTATGGCTCTTTCAACTGGGGAGATACCCGTATTGTCATGCTGGACTGTGGAGAAGACAAAACAGACGATCATTGGGTCTATTATGATTTGAATGATTTCACCCAGTTACGTAACGAACAGGTCGGTTTTCTGAAGAAAGAACTGGCTGCCAAAGAATTTAAGAAAGCGAAAAAACGTATCCTCCTGCATCATATCCCTCTTTATGGTAATGATGGAAAGAATCTTTGTACTGAACTATGGACTAAGCTGCTGGAAAAAGCTCCTTTTGATATCTGTCTGAATGCTCATACTCATAAGTATGCTTATCACCCGAAAGGTGAATTGGGGAATCATTTTCCGGTTGTTATAGGTGGAGGATATAAGGTTGAGGGTGCTACCGTGATGATTCTTGAGAAGAAGAAAGAAGAACTCAGAGTCAGGGTGTTGAATGCAAAGGGAGAAACTTTGTTGGATATAACGGTCTGAATAATGTAATGGAATTGAATTTCACCCCAAAAGTTAGATACTAAACTTTTGGGGTGATTTATTTATGTTGATAATACCTATAGTTCCTTTACCTCTTTTTTATTTTAGCTTCCTCCTGAGATGACAATGAATGTCAGGCCCAAAATGAATAATATAAACATGACTCCCAAAAGTCTGTTTGTCGCTTTGGAGCTACCGGTAAATTCTTTCCAGATGAAAACACCCCAAAGAGCAGCAATCATCGGTGCTCCTTGTCCAAGTGCATAGGAAATGGCTGCTCCCGCTTTTCCTGCGGCAATGTAGCTTAATGCCGTACCTAATCCCCAGATGCATCCTCCGAGAATTCCTACCATGTGTGTACTCGCTTTTCCGGTAAAGTATTCCTTGTAAGTGACGGGTAAACCGACGAACGGACGCTTCATCACAAGTGTATTGAAGAGGAAGTTGCTTAGGAAGATTCCGATAGCAAAGATGAAGAATGCAGTATAAGGAGTTGCCATTCCTGCTGTCGGTGATTCAAAGTTGTTCAAATCCATGGCAGCGGCGACAAACCGGTAAAAGAATGACATCAGTATACCGGCAATAGCAGCAAGAATAATTCCCTTTTTGCTATTATTGGTTCCCGCCTTTTGATTCTTACCGGCTGCAAGACCGTTGCAAATGATGGCGATAACAATCAGCACGACTCCTGTGAATAGCCAGAACGGATCTCCTTTGGGAGAGCTGAAATAATTAATGAATACTCCCAATACCAATGCCAGTCCTACTCCCAATGGAAAAGCTACCGCCATTCCGGCAATGGATACTGAGGCGGAAAGGAGAATATTGGAAGCATTGAAAATAACTCCTCCGATAAGTGCACTGGCAATATATGCCGCTTCCACTTGTTGGATGTCTTCCAGAAAACCTCTTCCCGAATTTCCGAAACTTCCTAGTGTGAATACCAGAAGTAGGGCGAACAGCAAGATGCCGATGGTGTAGTCCCAATAATAAAGTTCATAACGCCAATTCTTACTGGCCAGTTTTTGGGTATTTCCCCATGATCCCCAGCATATCATTGTGATAAAGCAGAAGATAATAGCTAAGGTGTAACTATTGACTATATACATAATGATCTTTTTTTTAAGGTTTCAATTTTCTTTTCCTGTCACTTGTCTTATAAGTGCGTTGCGGGTTGCCCGAATATTTTCTTCCCCTTGAATAGTGAGATATTGGTGTTTACCGCTTTCAGAAGGAGAAAAAAGACTTTGTCCGATACTGTCTATGGTGATTGTTCCCTTCTCGGATAAATTGAAATAATTATTGTCCGGTTCTATGGCTTGTATCACGGATGTCAAATCCCATGTTTCTCTGTCATATGGCATTTCCTGATATATTTTATATGATACGCACAGAGGATGTTTATAACTGTCGGCAAAATCATTTAATATACTTTGATGAGGATATCGAATCTTGTTTCCTAGTTCCCATCCGCTGGCAATAATTGGAGTAGGCCATTCTTTGAAAGTAATTTGGGCTGCATTCAGATCATTAACAATGTTCCATTCAGGGAAGTCGAATTCATTACCATAGAGTCCTCCCATGACAGATAGTAATTTTACCTTTTGTGCTACCAAGGCTTTTCCATCCAGCTCGCTGTATTCATCTGCTTCCGAGATAAGCAAACGGGCTAGATTTGTTTCCGGGCCTAAGGCTATAAATACCACAGAATGATCTTCTTGCTCTGCCAGCAATTTACGCAACAGTTTATATCCTTCCGGAATATGATCTTTTAGGCTTCTTTTTGGATGTAATATTTTATTGTTGTCAATAATAGTATCCAGTGTTTGGCGGAGATAATGTCCGTCGTCTGTATTCATCCCATTATAAGCATAACCTAAAGGTATGTCGTATTTGTCGTTGAAACGACAATAAGCGTCAATATATTCCAGTGAATAAGGATTACACTTGCTTATAGTGATACCTAGCAAATCAATTTTTCCTTTTTTCTCATAATTAAGCAGCATTTGCATGGCTAAAACATCATCGATATCATTTCCAACATCCGTGTCGAGTATGACAGGAATTGCAGAAGTAGTCTCTTTCTGTTGTGCACAGGAACAGAATAAAGAGACGGTTATTAGAATGATTGCTATATATTTGAACATATCTTGGGTTTTTATAAGTTATTTCCAATATTCTCAATTGTATTGCTGGTTAATGATTGTTGCGAGGAATAATTTACTTTATAAAGTACGCCTCCTTTAGCATGGAGAGTCTGATTTTCTAAAGTTGCAGTTCCTTCTTTGGTAAATGTGCCATTTACATCATATCTTCCGGAAATGGTTTCTCCAAATTTACCATTCTCTAGTTTGAATTGAGAGTCATTCAAACTATAAATCAGTAAATAATTGTGCATATCTAATACAAAACCTAAAGAAGCATTATTTGTCTGGAATGTGATTTGTGCTCCAGTAGTACATATTAGTTGTTCTAATTTGTCTTTTGGCTGATTATCGTTGATATTAAATGCCGCAAAATTCTCTGGTTTTACTTTGGCAACGTCTATATAAGCTGCCGCCAAGCCTTTTATGAGACTACGAGTAGGAGGTGTAAACTCTTTTTCTTGTAAATCCCATGTATAAATTCCGTGGTCAATTTGGTCCGGTTCGGTGGTGTTGTTGATAAAGAAGTTACTGGTAGCCAAATCGTAAATATCATAGCCTCCTCCTAATGCGAAAGATGTCAAGATAAGACTTGGACTGTTTGCATAACTACCTTTGTTCTCGGCAACCAACGCATAATTTCCAGCAATTGATGCATATGCCATGACTTCATTTTTGAGATGTTTAATATTATCTTTATAAGCATCAACACCAATGAAATCAATGCCTTGAAGATCGAATACATCTTTGGGGCGAGCATTGGTTGCCTCTGGAAATGGGTTAATACCATCACCGTAAATTAGGTTGACACGAGTTACTACTTTGTAAGAACTGTTTTTTACAGCTTTTCCTACAGTATTTAATGCATTTGTGATCATTGTCCAGGCTTTCTCTTTGCTTAGAGGAGTCCCATCCCGATATTTTAAATCTTTTTGGTCGATTCTCCAGCGCATTAAGGCATCAGGTTCATTATGGATCTGAGCTGATATAACGGGGTGCTTGTCTCCATTTTGAGAATCCCAGTATCGGATGTGGTTAAATAAGGCGGTGATGGCTTTGGTTTCTCTCTCCAGTATCCATTCATCATCAAGAATCATGGTGTATTGATAACCATAATAGTTCCAAAAATTTCCTTCATCATTCCGGCTGAGCCTTTTGTTATATTCTTGAAGCACATATTGAGGTATCAGGTAGGAGAATGAATCTCCTACCATATTCGTACTGAACCAAAGTAATTCCATTTTCAAATTATACTTGTTGACGAACTGCAAGATTGAGTTTACGATACTATAATCGTACTTGTTTTCTTTAGGCTCTACCATATTCCATGAAATTGGAATTTGCACACAATTTAGTCCCAGTTCCTGAGCTTTCTTGAAGTAGTTTTCCACTTCATTAATAGTCATCTTGTCACAATTGAGAAGGGCATCAAGGCGTATTTGTGCACCAAGAAACGGAAAAGGTTTACCGTCAACAGAAACATATGTTTTGTTGTTTTCAGTCACTAGTTTACTTACTTCTATTTGAGAAAGTATTGGTTCGACGTATGTTTCATTATTATTGTCAGAACAAGCTGTTGCGAATAATGAAAAGAAAACCAGTGCGTAAGTTAGTATTATCATTCTTTTATACATAATTGGTCTTTGTTAAATTAGTAGATTATTGGATTATTGCGGGGTTCCTCCTCCTGTCATAGGCCAGCCCGGATTCTGATAGATAGGAGAAGAATCCAAATCACCTCCGGATGAAGTAACCAGAAAATGTTCTGCTGCTATCGGATCGAGATAGTGTGCCATATTCCATTTATAGCCGTTGTAAACAATGTTATTGGCTGTGATGTGATAAGGAGCAAGATAAGTACTGAAGCTACGTGGTGAAACATTTTCTCCTTCTTTAAGAATGGAGTTGCCGTTAGAATCTTTATACCAGTCCCAGCCATACATTTCTTGCCATAAATTCATTCCTAGGATATGGTAGGGTTTGGTAATCATCTGGTCCATTGAACGCCATCTATGTAAGTCCATGCTACGTAAACCTTCCGCCATCAACTCACATCTTCGTTCACGGCGGATATTATAACGTGTGGCATCAATAATTTCTCCGCCGGAATATGCCCCCCAATCAGTTTCTGCTTCTTTTGACATATCTGTAAGCCTGATTGTTTTGGTATAGTCCTCATCAATGCCGGCTCTGCGACGAATCGCTTTCCAGTACTTTTCTGCATAGGAGTCGAGTGAACCATGCAATTCATAATAAGCTTCTATATAGTTGAGATAGGCTTCGGCTGTGCGGAATATGATAGAACCGACAATACTTTGAGTGTTATTTGTGTATTTCCCGTCAGGATTCAATCCTTTGCGTAAGGCATAGCCTGTATTGTACTTTTCTGTAACAGAAGAGGCGGTTATATTGGGTCCCCATTCTTCTACTACCCCATGATCTCCTGCCTGAGTATGCAAATTTTTCTGTCCTGGCTTTTTGATGAAGATGTCTGCACGGGTATCCCTGTTTTTAGTGATATGAATGATATTATTATCTCCCCAATAAGATGAGTTTTCATCTGCCCACATCGGGGATGCATAAATAGGTTCTCCATTTTTAAGAATAAAGGCGTCAATCATGCTTTTAGTAGTGCCTACTCCATTGTTGCCGACACATCCGTATTGACAAACTTCATTTGCCACTCCTAATCCTGTGTTGTAGCGCCTCCATAAAAGTACTTCATTGTATTTCTCCATGTCAATATCGCAGAACATACTGAAATAAGGATTTTCAGGTTCCGAAGAAGTTTGTGGGAATACTCTTGTATTGGCAGTTAATATATTATATTTTTCTGCTATGATTTGTGCCGCTTTAATAGCTTCATCAAAGAAGAACTCTGATTCTTTTTCAATACTTCCGGATTTAAATGAGTAATTAGCATTATAATCTTTATTTGCTCCCGGCCATCCCGGTCCATTGGGTACAAAAGCTGTTCCTTTAAAATTCTTCAGCCATGAGCCTTCGTAAAGTGCAACCCTTGACTTGAGAAGGATAGCGCAGTCTTTGCTTAGCCGGTTCTTACCTCCGGAAGGAGCTATGTTTTGCATCATTTCTATAGCTTTGTCCAGATCAGATAAGATAAATCTGGCTACTTCATTTCGGGGGGCTCGTTTGCTGATTTCTATCAGAGCTTCACGTTCATTAGGATAAGTTTTAGTAATAATAGGAAAGTCGCCTAATGATTTTAATCTTTCAAAATACATGAAAGCTCTGAAGAAATACATTTCTCCGATATAGTGTTTGATATTGGTCGTGTTTCCGACAATGGCATTGTCTTCATACGATGGAAGCACATTTTCAAAGAAATAATTGCATCGGTAAATATCAGCGAAATACCATGAGCCTCCTTCTTGTCCTACTTTCCAGTATCCGGGTGCATACATTACGTTAGGTTGCATACCGGCCATATTATCTGTGTTATTGTCAATTTCAAAAGTGCCATATCCATAGGTGCCATGAGTAGGCAGCACTTGATATTGATCAGTAGCAAAAGCTGCAATATTACTTTCTGTTGTCAGATATTCATTTGGAGAAAGTTGATCAAGAGGTTCTTGGTTTAGGAAATCATTGCAACTTGTCAAGAAGAGCACTCCGCTCAATAAGGTTGATATCGTAAGTCTTTTCATAATATCCTGTTTTTAGAATGTGACATTTAATCCAAAAGAGAATGTTCGGGATAGTGGGTAAACGTTTCCGTGTCCCCAACTGCCGCCTTCGATTGATTCGGGATCGAAGAAGTCAATGAGGCTCGTAATGGTGAATAAGTTTTCACCGGATGCGAATATCCTTAGGTTCTGCATTCCCATTTTTTGTACGATGTTGTGTGGCAAGCTATATCCTATCTGCAGATTCTTCAGACGTAGATAAGATGCATCTTGTAAATATTTAGTTTGTGATTGCTGGTTTTTATCGGTGTTGAATAAGGGTCTTGGATAGTAGGAATTCAGATTCGTTCCCAATGGACTGGCTTCGTCATTTCGGAAATAATCATCGTGTCCTTTTAGTGCTGTGGAAAACCAGGGCCCTTGTCTACCGTTTGCCCCCCAGAAGTAGTAACTACCCTGAAAATAATCTCTTTTCAATGTTCCTTGCCAGAACATTCTGATATCGAATCCTTTCCAGTCAGCGGCTAATTCTAGCCCTACATTATATCGGGGTGTGGAGTTACCTATTCTTTTTAAATCACCGTGATCTTGTAAGGTGCGGCTTCCGGCATCAATTTTTCCGTCTTCATTCAAATCTTTATACATAATGTCTCCGGCTTTCCAGTCTTGGCCGAGATTACTTTGTCCACCGTTGACTAATCTGCCGATATGTTCAGCCATTTCCTGGTCAGACTGTGCAATACCTATCGTTTCATATCCCCATATTTCGCCCACGTATTTTCCGGCATAAAATCCATCTATCAGTCCGGAAGGGTTTGAATAACGAGTAATCTTGGTACGACTGTCGGCGAGTGTAAAGCGGGCACTATAATTCAATCCATTATTTAACCGGTCTTTCCACATTAGTTCCAGTTCCCATCCGAATGTTTTAAGATTTGTATTATTGGAACTGGGAACGGCTGTTCCAAGGACTACAGGCAATTTCTCCGAAGGGCCGACCATATCGTCAGTTTTACGAATGTAATAATCAAAAGAGCCGGTTAGCCGATTGTTAAACAGGCCAAAGTCAACTCCGGCATTCCATGTACGGATTTTCTCCCAGGAGAGATTATAGCTGACGAGTGAAGGTGCCCAGGCAATATTGGCTAATGTTCCGTCAATGATCCATGATCCTGTTCCTGTACCGATTGTAGAATAAGTCGGATATAAAGAAGATGTATTTTGGTTACCCAAACTACCATAAGAGGCTCTGACCTTAAATGTGTTGACAACTTTGCTGACAGGCAGGAAGAATTTTTCTCTGGCTATGTTCCAGCCTACTGATGCGGAAGGGAAAAATCCCCAACGACTGTCGCTACGAAATCGTGAGGAACCGTCATAGCGTAGATTTACTTCCAGAAGATATTTTTCCAGGTAATCATAATTCAATCTGCCGAAGAATCCGGCGGTAGCCCATCTGTTGTGTCCACCTGCTACATTCGGAGCAACTTTTTGGTTATTTGAATCCATTCCGGTAGAAGTGTTGATAGTCGGTTTTCCCGGATAAATGACTCCTAGCTTCTCAGCAGCTATATCTTTATAATTATTTTGTTCGGCTTGAAACCCGAAAAGAACTTTCATATTATGTGATTTTGCAAAGGTCTTTGCATAATCTGTATAGAGATTTACATTAAAATAATCGCTGGCATAAGTGCCTTCATGTACTTGGGAATCGTTATTCCATGTATTGCCCTTAGTCTTTCCGTCAACACCTGTCTGATGAACAGTTAAGTAATCCCAGTGTGAATATTGTGTGTTGTATCGATAGCTTAAATCTCCAATCAGTCGCCACCCTTTGATAGGTTCTACCGTTATATTCAGTTGTTGGTAGAGCCAAGTGTTTCGTTCTTGTTTTTCACCTCCGTTTTGCATTTGGAGCACATGGTCGTCATATAGAATACCATTTGGGTCATAGAGAGGTTTGGTAGGCCAACATTGGCGTCCGATTTCGGCAAAAAAACTTTCATTAAGATGTGTCGGCTGTACATAGTCACTTCTGATAAAGCGAGTATTGAATCCGACTGATACTATTTTTGATAATTGTGCGTTGATTTTTGCAGATGCAGTATATCTGTTTGAGTATTCATCTCCGATTCTGAGCTCTCCATCCTGACCTAAATAGTTCGCTGATAAATAGTATTGTATTTTGTCTGTCCCGCCAGTAACGCTGATATTGTGCTCGTGTGCAAAGACATTGTCTTTGAAAAAATAGTCATAATAATCAATATTATCATTTCCTTGTGAATATCCGTCTGCCCATAACGAAGGATTATTGGGCACGGGGATGGTAGAATCGGTAATCTTGCCGGCCATATAGTCTTTGATGCGGTTTATCCTTTCTTCCGAGACCCAGTTGTAAGGTCCCCATCCGGAATTGGCAGCTGCATCATTATAGTATAAGGAGAACGTGTAAGAGTCTAATGAAGAAGGCATGTTGATAGGGCTACTTACACGAAAACTGTTGTTGTAGTTAACTTGCGCTTTACCGGCCTTTCCTTTCTTGGTCGTTACTAAGATTACTCCGAATGGCGCTCTGGAACCATAAATAGAAGAAGCTGCCGCATCTTTCAGAACTGAAATAGATTCTATATCCTGCGGATTAATGGAATAAATATCTCCTTCCATACCATCTATCAAGACTAGGGCACTTCCTGTAGAACCTTCTCCGATAGTTCCGACTCCACGTACATTGATTGATTGTTTCTGATTGAGACCTCCTCCCTGATTGCTATAAATATTCAGACCGGGAACCTGTCCTTGTAATGCCTGGACTGCATTGGATACAGGGATTGCTTCGAAGGCTTTCGAATCAATGACTCCGACAGAACCGGTTAAATTAATCTTCTTTTGGGTACCATAACCTACAACGATCACTTCATCCAATAAATTGTCGTCAACTCCCAGTGTTACGTTTATCATTTTTCTATCACCTACTGTAAACTGGACTGTTTTAAATCCGATGTAACTGAATTCAATAGTTGAACTTGGATCCGCTTTCACTTGGTAGTGTCCGTTAAAGTCAGTGACAGTTCCGGATACTATATTCCCATCTTTTACTTTTATGGAAACTCCCAGTAGAGGTTCTCCATTATTATCTTTTACTGTTCCGGATACATAATTCTGAGCATATGTATTCATTGAACATAAAAGTAGGCAGCCTAGCAGGCAGATAAGCTTATGACTTGAGTTATAAGTTATCAGGTGGACAGCTTTCTTTAAGAGAGTAGAATGTCGATTAGTTTTCATAATCCATTAAATTTAAAAGTTGAATGATAAGGCTAATTCTTTTTCTAACATGAAGTGTTTTACTTCATCGAGAGTAGGAATAGACGGTTGGGCACCGGAACGCGTAACAGCGATAGCTGCTGCGGCATTCGCAAAACTCAATGCATCCCGGTCTATTTCCCTTTGGGCACAAATTACAGCCAATGCTCCACAGAACGTGTCGCCTGCTGCAATAGTATCAATCGCATTTACTTTGTATCCGGGAAGCTGAATGATTTCTTTGTCGTTTTTCATATATACACCTTGACTTCCCAATGTGATCACAGTATTACGTGCACCTGCCTGTAATAAGCTTAGAGCGATTTCTTCAAGATTATTTCCTGTATATTCAATTCCTGAGATGAAGGCTGCTTCCAGTTCATTGACGACTAGTATATCAATGGCTTTCATCAGCTCCTCATCAATCAGGCAGGCGGGTGCGGGATTAAACAATACCTTTTTACCTTTTTGTTTAGCCAGAAGAGCTATTCTTTTAATCGTTTCGTAAGGAATCTCGGCTTGCATAACTATGATATCTGCGTCGTCAATAACCTTTGAAAAATGAATAATTGAACCGGGCAATAAAGAATAGTTAGCTCCGGGAGCTACTGCTATGCAGTTTTCACCACTGTCGGCAACAAAAATGAGCGCAGTCCCTGTGGGTTGATTAACATCATCTATGATATAATCAGTAGTGATACCTTCTTTCTTAAAGTGTTTTTTTAGAATTTCTGCATACATATCATTTCCCAAAGAGGTAATGAACGTTACAGATCCCCCGAGTCTTGCTGCTGCTACAGCCTGATTGGCGCCTTTCCCCCCGAGGGATTGCATGAAACTGGCATCTCCGACTGTTTCGCCAGGCGCCGGGAGATGGTTGACTTGTGCAACCATATCGATGTTTGAACTTCCAATAACTACTACTTTCATTTGAATCAGATTTATGTGTTTAACCTAGGTCTTATCTCGTTTATAGCACAACTTCTCTCTTATAAGGAATCGCACTCTGTGCACCGATTCGCGTGACTGCTATAGCTGCCGCCGCATTGGCAAATTTCACAGATTTAGCGAGCGAATGCCCTTCAGACAGGCAGACGCTGAATGCTCCGCAAAATACATCTCCGGCACCTGTTGTGTCAATCGTCTCTACTTCCTTTGCGGGAATCATGGTATATTCATCTTTCTCTTTTACGTAAGCACCGTCTTTACCTAAAGTAATGACAACATTCTCTATACCTTTCTCTCCGATGGCCTGAGCGGCACGATGAGCGCTTTCTATATTCATCACTTTGATTCCCGATAACATTTCCGCTTCAATGCGGTTGGGGAGTATGGTGTGCACGTTCCTTAAGAATGAGTTGCTCAGGCTGGACGCGGGAGCCGGATTGAGGATTACCTTTTTCCCATATTTGCAAGCAATAGTAGCTGCATATTCCACTGTGTCTATCGGAATCTCAAGTTGCATGAGAATAATATCAGCTTCCTTGATTTTTTCTTCGGCTTTATTGATATCCTCAATAGAAAGCGAACGGCTTGCTCCCGGTGCTACGATAATGCTATTTTCACCGAAAGAATCTACGGAGATAAGTGCAACTCCGGACGGACTTTTCTGGTCGGTAAATATATACTCCGTATTAATTTTCTCTGATCTGTATATTTCCAATGCTTGCAGGCCGAACAAATCATATCCGATTTTGGATATGAAGGTGACTTCAGCTCCCAGTCGGGCGGCTGCAATCGCCTGATTGGCTCCTTTGCCACCGGGATTCATGTAGAAGGTTCCGCCTAGTATGGTTTCTCCGGGAACAGGTAGTCTGTTGGCTTTTACGACCATATCGGTATTGCAACTACCGATGACTACAATTTTGGGTCTATGAATTGATATAGTTTCCATAGTATTAAAAATTAAGACTATGCAAATGAAAGCAATAATCATGCATAGTTTTCTACATTAATAATTGGTTTATATAATCTCAAAAATGATATCTTATATTGGATTTTTCTTGTATAGAGGAGAGAATATAGAGGTAATGTGAAATGAATTTATATAATTACAAAGAGAAAATGGAGATTTGAAAAGAGTGTTTTTATCGTCTGAAATACGAATCAGACACCTTAGTCTTTAACATTCTTTTGCGCTAGTACGTGCTCTGAGGACTTCAGACAGTTTCTCTTTCCGAATTTTGGATTCCATCCACGCCGTAAAGTCAAAGAGGCGTAAAAGCTGACTTTCATATTTATTATTATATAATTCATGAATCTCAGGAGACAACTTTTCCCAAAATGCTTCTCTGTCTTTTTTCAGGATGGGAATATTTCTTTTATTCAGAAACCATAAAATGATACGTTCTGTTTTAAAAGTCTGCTCTTTGGGGGAAGATAGACTTCGGGTGATGGAGCGGGATTCATACTGGATCAGCTCATGCTCCTGCACTTCATAAAAGACGATGAGGCGGACCAGACGAATAGTTCTCATTAAAGGCAGATACTTTATGTTATGGTCTATGATAGCGTTGCTGATATACTTTTTAGCAGTTTTATATTCTTGGTTACCAATGTGTACGAGTGTGGTGTAAAGCAATAATTCACTTTTTCGAATAGGGCTTAACCAGGCTTCTTTATCATAAAGTATTTCCTGGTAGTCTGCCATAAGTTGGGTACATTTCGAAAAATCTCCTTTATCCAGATAGGGAAATAGTTCGTATTGGAAGAGAAGGCAAGTTGCATTTACTTTAAATTCGAGCGAAGTGCTGTCTGATATAAGTTTTCTTAATTTATTGAGGAAGTAGGGGATTTCGTTATAGTTGCTCACAGACCGCAGGCTGCCGAGTACTCCTTCGAGTACAGATAAATAGTATATAGGAGGATTTGACCAGAACTGTTGATTCTGCTCAAATAATGAGTCCAGTTCTTTGTATGAATTTAGGGCAGCTCTGTAATCACCTGCTCCCATCAGGTAATTAGCCTGAAAAAGTTTATGGTTTCGTGTTAATTCAAAATTACCTTCGGAGTCTGAAGAAGCGGCTATATAAAGTTCGTTGACCATAAGGTCATTCATATCCTGTTTTTGCTTTACTGTTCTGATGGAGCCAATATGAGATAAACGATATTTCAATAAGTTGTGTAATGAAGATTGCTCTGTGATTTTCCGAATCTTTTTCAAAGCTTCATTTTGGATGAAGTGTTTGTGAAAAAGCTCCTGTTCTGTCATGTTGGGAAAGTTCAGACGGAGCAGATATTCCAGTTCCAGCTTCAAAGCTATCGTCAGAATTTCGTTGTTCTCATAGAATTGTGCTTGTTCTATTGTATTGGATAATATTTCGAAACACTCTTCAAACAGAGAACGTTCATAAAGCATTCGGGCTTTGCACAAATTATTCAGCAGATCGTAATAGATATCTTTCTTTTTACGCAGGGTGAGTAACGTATCCGTCAGCTTTTCATATAAGTATTGAATGGATACTTCAAATGAGCCATTGGGCTTGCGTCTGTAAAATTCCTCTTTTACAGTATTTCCATTCGGTTGTTTACTCTTTATGACAATATCATAAATCACCAGATAGTCTTTCTCCTCCTTGTCTTTGATAACTTGTAGGGAGAAGTGCTTCTTTTCTGATTTAGATAACGAGTATATCAGGGATATAACGGAATCTACTCTTTTCATAGGGAACTCTTTGCATTAGTATTAGGCTGCAATATTCGGGAATTTTTATGTAAAAAGCAAATTTACCATTCTGTCACTTTGTGTTTTCTGTAGCTCTTTGTTGCGTATATTTGTTGGAAGAGGCAGGGCCTGTTCTGAAAATTGCAGGGAATTCTCATTTCCTCAAATCAGAAAAATATATTATAATGTGATTGAATGTTTTTCTGCCTTGAAAATTGAATGTTTGATAGTTTATCTGAAAATAATATTCATTTTGGATGGTTTTTCATAAGAAAAGCTATACCTTCGATGTACTTTTTAATAATAAAGATGAAATGTTGGATTTAAAGCAACTTACAGCTGAAGTATGCCGCATAGCTACCGAAGCCGGGCATTTTCTGAAAGAAGAGCGGAAAAACTTCCGTCGTGAGCGTGTTATGGAAAAACATGCGCATGATTATGTATCGTATGTGGATAAAGAGTCTGAAGTACGGTTGGTAAAAGCGCTTTCTGCCTTGTTGCCCGAAGCCGGATTTATTACGGAAGAAGGCTCTGCTACTTATCAGGACGAACCTTACTGCTGGGTCATTGATCCATTGGACGGAACTACGAATTATATTCACGATGAGGCTCCTTATTGTGTATGCATCGCTCTGCGCAGTCGTACCGAATTGCTTTTGGGAGTTGTGTATGAAGTTTGCCGGAATGAATGTTTCTATGCCTGGAAAGGAGGAAAGGCTTTCATGAATGGTGGGGAAATTCATGTTTCGGATGTCTGGGATATTAAGAATGCATTTGTGTTTACTGAATTACCTTATAATTATGATCAGTATAAACCGACGGCTCTCCATCTGATTGATAACCTTTATGGAGCCGTGGGAGGCATTCGCATGAACGGTTCGGCTGCGGCTGCAATCTGTTATATAGCTAATGGTCGTTTTGATGCATGGGCCGAAGCGTTTATCGGTAAGTGGGATTATTCGGCGGCTGCCCTGATTGTACAGGAAGCAGGCGGTCGCGTGACTAATTTCTATGGTGACGACCATTTTATAGAAGGTCATCATATTATTGCAACCAATGGATACCTGCATCCTTTATTCTTGAAACTTTTGGCGGAAGTTCCTCCGTTGGATATGTAAGACCGCTGCGATTGTATAAATAGCTACTACTATGAAACACACATTACTTATAAAAGATTGGCTTTATTCTTTTTTGTCCCTTTGGTTTCCCCGTTGCTGCGTCGTTTGTGGCGAATCGTTGGCTAAAGGGGAAGAGTGTATTTGCACCATGTGCAATATAAACCTGCCTCGTACCGATTATCATCTTCGGAAAGACAATCCGGTAGAAAAGCTTTTTTGGGGTAAGTTTCCTCTGGAACGTGCCACTTCTTTTTTCTTTTATCGCAAAGGAAGTGATTTTCGGCAAGTTCTCCACCAACTCAAATATGGAGGACAGAAAGAAATTGGTGCTATTATGGGACGATATATGGCATCCGAATTGCAGGCTTCCGATTTCTTTCATGGAGTTGATGTAATCATTCCCATCCCTTTGCATAAGAAGAAACAGCAGATACGTGGCTACAATCAAAGTGAATGGATATCGCGCGGGATTACGGCCGTAACAGGTATTCCGGTGGATACCGAAGCGATCATACGCCGGAAGAATACGGAAACGCAAACACAAAAGTCAGCTTTAGAACGTTGGGAGAATGTAGATGGAATCTTCGAACTGCATCGTTCGGAGCATTTGGCAGGAAAGCATATATTAATAGTAGATGATGTGTTGACGACCGGAGCAACTACCGTAGCGTGCGCTTCCCGGCTGGCAGAGATTGAAGGAGTACGTATTAGTGTGTTGACGTTGGCTATGGCAGAATAGGGTAGCTTGTCGTCTTTCCGAAGATTCTCCTTATATATAAACTATAATGAATGCTAATACTTACATTATGTTGCTGCTGTTCTACAAATAAGTACTTTCTCTTCATAAATTAATTCGTCCGCCTATGGGCAAACGTAACGTTGCCTATAGGCAAACTTGCGTCCGGCTATAGGCGGACGAAAGAATGCCTATAGCCGGACGAATTAATTCATGTACCCCAAGAACTTATTTTATTCAGATGGGAAGCTTGTTGTTAACCTTTGAATCTTTAAAGTTTTGTAGACTATCAAAAGACAAAAATGTTTTTGTGAATAAAAGCAGGGTATGAGAGTTTCGTTATTCTATCATTCTAGTTTGTTATATTTATAGGAATCTATTTTCGAAGCAGGGGGGAGGACAAGAGTAGAAACAAAAAAGAGGTCTATCTTCCGATACACCTCTTTTTTTGCTCTTCCTCTTGGACTTGAACCAAGGACCCTCTGATTAACAGTCAGATGCTCTAACCGACTGAGCTAAGGAAGAATGTTGCAATCAAGAATTTCAGTTTTGCTCTTCCTCTTGGACTTGAACCAAGGACCCTCTGATTAACAGTCAGATGCTCTAACCGACTGAGCTAAGGAAGAATGTTTTTCTCAATTGCGATGCAAAAGTAGTAGGTTTTTTTGAAATATGCAATATCTTTGCAAAAAAAATATTGAGAATGGACAAAATAATAGGATTGGGCAACGCCCTGATAGACGTACTTGCAACCCTGGATGATGATATACTCTTGGATGAAATGGGACTACCCAAGGGAAGCATGCAACTTATCGATGATGCTAAGCTTCAGCAGATTAATACGAAATTTTCACAAATGAAAACGCATCTCGCAACAGGCGGATCGGCAGGAAATGCCATACTTGGACTCGCTTGTCTGGGTGCCGGAACAGGCTTCATTGGAAAAGTAGGAAATGATCATTATGGCGATTTTTTTCGGAAAAATCTGCAGAAAAATAATATTGAAGACAATTTATTGACCTCCGAACATCTTCCTTCGGGAGTGGCATCCGCTTTTATTTCTCCGGATGGAGAGCGTACTTTTGGTACCTATCTGGGAGCAGCCGCTTCTTTGAAAGCCGAAGATCTGACATTGGAGATGTTCAAAGGATATGCATACCTATTTATAGAAGGATACCTTGTTCAGGATCACGAAATGATTCTTCATGCCATTGAACTGGCTAAAGAGGCCGGTCTGCAAATCTGTCTCGACATGGCAAGTTATAATATCGTGGAAAATGATCTGGAATTTTTCTCCTTATTAATAAATAAGTATGTGGATATCGTTTTTGCAAACGAGGAAGAAGCGAAAGCATTTACCGGCGAAGAACCGGAGGAAGCTCTGAGAGTGATAGCCAAGAAATGCAGCATTGCTATTGTGAAAGTTGGAGCAAACGGATCTTATATCCGTAAAGGTACGGAAGAAATTAAAGTGTCGGCTATTCCTGTAGAAAAAGTTCTGGATACTACCGGCGCAGGCGATTATTTCGCTGCCGGATTTCTGTATGGTCTGACGTGCGGATACTCGCTCGAAAAATGTGCAAAAATTGGTTCTATTCTCTCGGGAAATGTTATTCAGGTGATTGGAACAACAATCTCTCCGGAGCGCTGGGATGAAATTAAGTTAAATATTAACAAGGTTCTGGCGGAATAACCAAGGTTTGAGTTACTTTTACGTCTCATTTTAATGAAAGATATATGAAAAAATTGCTGAATAGGCCGATAGCTCTTGTTTTGGTGGCTGTAATAGCTACTGTAGCTTTCTTTAGTTTTAAGAGTGGAGACGACCGCAATTTCCAGATTGCCAAGAATCTGGATACATTTAATGCGATTGTGAAAGAACTGGATATGTTCTACGTGGATACCATTGATCCGAACAAGACCATTCGCGAAGGAATCGACAATATGCTTTTCTCGCTGGATCCTTATACAGAATATTACCCGGAGGAAGATCAAAGCGAACTGGAACAGATGGTGAAAGGAAGCTTTGGAGGTATCGGTTCTCTTATTACCTATAATACGAAGCTGAAACGTTCCATGATTGCCGAACCGTTCGAAGGAACTCCGGCGGCCAAAGCGGGACTGAAGGCGGGAGATATCCTGATGGAAATAGACGGAAAAGATCTGGCAGGAAAGAATAATTCGGAAGTCAGCCAGATGTTGCGCGGACAGGCGGGTACGAGCTTTAAACTGAAAGTGGAGCGTCCTAATGAGAAAGGTGGACAAACCCCGATGGAGTTTACTATCGTGCGTGAATCTATTCAGACCCCTGCCATCCCATATGCTACCGTGATGGATAATAAGGTGGGATATATCAGCCTGAGCACATTCTCCGGCAACCCTTCCAAGGATTTCAAAAAAGCATTGCTGGATCTGAAGAAACAGGGAGCTACTTCTCTGGTCATCGATCTCCGTAATAACGGTGGCGGTCTGTTGGATGAAGCAGTGGAAATAGCCAATTACTTCCTGCCCCGTGGAAAAGTAATCGTAACAACCAAGGGAAAGACGAAACAGGCAAGCAACACATACAAGACTTTGCGTGAACCGCTGGATCTGGATATTCCGATTGCCGTATTGGTAAACAGTGGTACGGCTTCTGCTTCAGAAATCCTGTCGGGCTCTTTGCAAGACCTTGATCGTGCCGTTATTGTTGGTAACCGTACATTTGGAAAGGGACTTGTACAAGTTCCCCGTTCTTTACCTTATGGAGGAATGATGAAAGTGACTACTTCCAAATATTATATCCCAAGCGGACGTTGTGTGCAGGCGATCGACTATAAGCACCGGAACGAAGATGGAAGTGTGGGAACGATTCCCGACAGTCTGACTAACGTATTCTATACTGCTGCCGGACGTGAAGTACGTGACGGGGGTGGTGTAATGCCTGATATTACTGTCAAGCAGGAAAAACTGCCGAATATCTTGTTCTATCTGGTACGTGATAATCTGATTTTTGACTATGCGACTCAATACTGCTTGAAACACCCTACTGTGGTTGCTCCTGAAAAGTTTGTAGTGACGGATGCTGACTACAATGATTTCAAGGAATTGGTGAAGAAGGCCGATTTTAAATATGACCAGCAAAGTGAGAAGATTCTGAAAACACTGAAAGAGGCTGCTGAATTCGAAGGCTATATGACAGATGCTGCCGAAGAGTTCAAGGCACTGGAAAAGAAATTGAATCATAATCTCGATCGTGACCTGGATTATTTCTCTAAGGATATAAAGAGAATGATTGCTAATGAAATTATCAAGCGTTATTATTTCCAGAGAGGTGGTATTATCGAGCAGCTGAAGGATGATGATGATTTGCAGGAAGCAATAAAGGTATTGAATGATCCTGCGAAGTATAAGGAAATGCTAAGTGCAAAAGTACAGAAGGAAGAAAAGAAGTAACAGCTATCTTCATAAATACAAAAGCGGTGGACATTGTAAAGATGTCCACCGCTTTTGTATATGACGCATATAATTTACCGGTTGGCCAGCGGAAGAGTGAAATAAAAGGTGGTGCCTTCGTCTTCTTTTGAGCATACCCGGATGTGACCACCCATTTTTTCCACCAGCATCTTACAGAGGGTGAGCCCCAGCCCGGTGCCTTGAACGAAGTCGTCTACTTTGCCGAAACGCTGAAAAATGGTAGCGGCTCTTTCGGCAGGAATACCGATGCCGGTATCTCTCACATAGAACTCTACAAAGTTCTCTTTATTGAGGAAACCGAAATGAATCTCCCCTCGCGAGGTAAACTTTACAGCATTGCTGAGCAGGTTGCTTACGATTTGTATCGTCCGGTTCCAGTCTGCGGAAACAAATGTATTGGTGTCTCCACCATCCAGAATCAGTTTTACGTCTGCCTGGGTTTTGTGACCATATTGCTGTTCTAATTGCAAGCAGATATCCAGTATCTTGACCGGCTGAATGTTGAATTTAAGAGAGTCGGCTTCCAGGCTGGATAAATCGAGAATATCATTGAAAAGATTCAGCAGCATATCAGAATTTCTTTCAATGATTTCGGCATACTGATTCTTCTCGTTTTCATTATTTGTGCTGGATATCAGTTTGGAGAATCCTACAATTGCATTAAGCGGCGTACGGATTTCGTGGCTCATGTTTGCCAGGAAAGCCGATTTTAACCGGTCCGCTTCTTCGGCTTTGATACGGGCTGCATCCAGTGCTTTCTCCGTTTTCTTAATTTCGGTGATATCCCAGGAGATACCGATAATATAAGGATGTTCGTTACTGGATGGGACGAGGCGCTTCATGGTAGTTATCGTGCGGATTTCTCCGGAAGCAGCCATATATTCTTCGAAATAGTCCAGTTTCCCTTCTTTTAGCACTCTGATATCGTCAAGGCGGAATCTCTCCATATCCTCCGTCCGTTTGAAGATCTCGAAATCATTTCTGCCGATAGCTTTCTCGATAGGGATACCGGAATAGTCTGCAAAAGTCTTGTTCCAGTATAAGTATCTGAAATCATTTCCGGAGTCTTTGACGAATAGATATACAGGAACATTATTCACTATGGCTTCCATCAATGAATTAAGCCGCATAATTTCATTTTGTTGTTCGGCATTGGTCTGTTCTGTTTCCCAAAGTTGCGAAACATCCCGACACATACATAGCAGATATTCTTTGTCGAGCAGGGAAAGCCAGTGTTCGTAATGATGCGGTACACCGTCCATCATTAAGTCATGCCTGGCGATGGCGCTCTTTCCGGAGCGGAAAACTTGCTCCATATTCTTGCGTATGTTCTTGTACGCATCTTCCGGAAGAATATCTTTTATGTTGGATTGGGTAATGCTGTCTGCTGTAGTACCTTCTACGTGATTGGTTGACGGGGAGGAAACCAGTTCCACGATATTGGCATCGCGGTCGAGCACGGTAAGCATATCGGGCAGATTATCTAATATCCGATTGGAATACCTGTCGCGAAAGCGTTCTTTTCTGCCGGAGACTGATTCGGAGGAAAGCTGCTCTACTTTTTTTTCGAGATTTTGTATAATTTCTAACAGCTCCGCTTTTGTTTTGTTGTTGTAATCCTCCATAGAAGATGAATAATAACTATTTTAGTGTTGTAGAAAATGCATTTTTATGTTGCAAATATAGAATAAAAATTCAAGAAACGGGCGAACTCCCAAGTTATTATAATATAAAAAAGAAGGATAGCTTTTGCCCTACTAATCAGAATGTTCTATCTTTGCACCAATTACATTTTAAATGATTTACAATATGTCTACAGAATTATTCTCTACTCTGCCTTATAAAGTGGCAGATATTACACTTGCTGATTTCGGACGCAAGGAAATCGATTTGGCAGAAAAAGAAATGCCCGGCCTGATGGCTCTACGCGAAAAGTATGGAGAATCCAAACCGTTAAAAGGTGCCCGTATCATGGGATCATTACATATGACCATCCAGACCGCCGTACTGATTGAAACACTGGTTGCATTGGGAGCTGAAGTCCGCTGGTGCTCTTGTAATATATATTCAACGCAGGATCATGCTGCTGCTGCGATTGCTGCTTCCGGTGTTGCGGTATTTGCATGGAAAGGCGAGAATCTTGCCGACTACTGGTGGTGCACATTGCAGGCATTGAACTTCCCCGGCGGAAAAGGTCCGAATGTGATTGTAGACGATGGTGGTGACGCTACCATGATGATTCATGTCGGTTATGATGCCGAGAATGATGCTGCCGTATTGGACAAGGAAGTGCATGCGGAAGATGAAATCGAACTGAATGCCATTCTGAAAAAAGTATTGGCTGAAGATAAGACCCGCTGGCACCGTGTGGCTGAAGAAATGCGCGGTGTATCGGAAGAGACAACGACCGGTGTACACCGTTTGTATCAGATGCAGGAAGAAGGCAAATTGCTGTTCCCGGCATTTAATGTGAACGATTCGGTTACCAAGTCTAAGTTTGATAATCTCTACGGATGTCGTGAGTCACTGGCTGACGGTATCAAGAGAGCGACCGATGTGATGATTGCCGGTAAGGTAGTGGTGGTATGTGGTTACGGTGATGTGGGCAAGGGATGTTCGCATTCAATGCGCTCTTATGGTGCGCGTGTGCTTGTGACGGAAGTCGATCCGATTTGTGCGTTGCAGGCTGCTATGGAAGGTTTCGAAGTCGTAACGATGGAAGATGCCTGCACCGAAGGTAATATCTTCGTGACTACTACGGGGAATATCGATATCATTCGCATTGACCACATGGAGAAAATGAAAGATCAGGCGATCGTATGTAACATCGGTCACTTTGATAATGAAATCCAGGTGGATGCGTTGAAACATTATCCGGGCATCAAATGTGTAAACATCAAGCCGCAGGTAGACCGCTATTATTTCCCGGATGGTCACAGCATTCTTTTGCTGGCTGACGGTCGTCTGGTGAATCTGGGATGTGCGACAGGCCATCCGTCATTCGTGATGAGTAACTCATTTACCAATCAGACGCTGGCCCAGATCGAGTTGTTCAACAAGAAATACGAAGTGAATGTATACCGCTTGCCGAAGCACTTGGATGAAGAAGTGGCTCGCCTGCATCTCGAAAAGATCGGGGTGAAACTGACGAAGCTGACTCCGGAACAGGCCGCTTATATCGGTGTATCGGTAGACGGACCTTATAAGGCTGAACATTATAGATACTAATTTAATTGACAATTGACAGTTGACAAATGACAATGAACAGCTATATGGAACGAGTGATCTGCCGGGCTGTTATTGTTGACCTTCAATTGTCAATTGTCAATTGTCAATTGTCAATTTTATGAAGAAGTTCCTTCCCGACTTAATTGCTATTTTAGCTTTTATCATTCTTTCTTTTGCTTATTTTTTTCCGGCTGATATCGAAGGTCGTATTCTGTTTCAGCACGATACGGTGGCTGGAGTGGGAGCCGGTCAAGAAGCTCAGGAATATCTTGAACGTACAGGAGAACGTACCCGCTGGACAAACTCTCTTTTTGGTGGTATGCCTACCTATCAGATGTCTCCGAGTTATGATTCTACCAAACCGCTGAAGTGGATAGAAAACATCTATCATTTATATCTTCCGCCTTATGTGGTGCTGACTTTCATCATGATGCTCGGGTTTTATATCCTTTTGCGGGCATTCGGGCTGTCTGTCTGGTTATCTGCTTTAGGGGGGATTATTTGGGCCTTCTCCTCCTATTTCTTTATTCTGATATCGGCAGGGCATATCTGGAAATTTGTTACATTGGCTTATATTCCGCCTACGATTGCCGGTATTGTACTGGCTTATCGGAAAAAATATCTGTTGGGAGGGATTGTTACCGCTTTGTTTATCGCGCTTCAGATTCAGTCGAATCATATTCAGATGAGTTACTACTTCATGTTTGTCATCCTGTTTTTTGTAGGAGCTTACTTTGAAGATGCTTATAAGAAGAAGGAATTGCCGCATTTTTTCAAGGCAAGTGCCGTTCTGGCATTGGCTGCGATGATAGGAGTGTGTGCGAACCTCTCCAATCTATACCATACTTATGAGTATAGTAAGGAGACTATGCGCGGAAAGAGTGAACTGAAACAGGAAGGACCTGCTGCCAATCAGACCAGCAGCGGACTGGACCGTAACTATATAACGAACTGGAGTTATGGAATTGGTGAAACGCTTACTTTGCTGGTTCCGAATGTAAAAGGAGGGGCATCGGTTCCGTTATCCAAGAATGAGACTGCCATGGCAAAAGCGAATCCGATGTATAGTAACATCTATTCGCAGCTGACACAGTACTTTGGCGATCAGCCTATGACTTCCGGACCGGTCTATGTGGGAGCTTTTGTTTTGTTTCTGTTTATATTGGGGTGCTTTATTGTTAAAGGACCGCTGAAATGGGCTTTACTGGGAGCTACTATCTTCTCTATTCTACTTTCGTGGGGAAAGAATTTTATGGGACTTACGGACTTTTTTATCGATTATGTACCGATGTATAACAAGTTCCGTGCCGTATCTTCTATCTTAGTTATAGCTGAATTCACGATACCTTTATTAGCGGTCTTTGCCTTAAAAGAAGTGCTGGCTAAACCGGAAATATTAAAGTTGAAAGAAAATCGGACAGGAGTAATTATCACTTTGGTATTGACAGCCGGTGTTTCGCTGATTCTGGCTGTTGCCCCGGGAGTTTTCTTCTCCAGTTATATTCCGGCACAAGAGATGTCCGCTCTGCAGCAGGGACTACCTGCTGAGTATTTATCTCCGATCATTACGAATCTGGCCGAAATGCGCAAGGCAATGCTGACTTCGGATGCATGGCGTAGTTTCTTTATTATAGTAGTAGGATGCTTCTTATTATTCCTTTATCAGCAGAAAAAGTTGAAGGCTTCTTTTACTATGGCAGGTATCGTGCTTCTGTGTCTGATTGATATGTGGACTGTCAATAAGCGCTATTTGAATGATGAACAATTTGTATCGAAGTCAAACCAGACAGGAGCATTCGTTAAAACTCAGACGGATGAGATAATTCTTCAGGATACGGCTTTGAATTATAGGGTGTTGAATTTCGTAGGATTTCCCGGTAATACTTTCAATGAAAATAATACCTCATATTGGCATAAGAGTGTGGGTGGTTATCATGCGGCCAAGTTGCGTCGTTATCAGGAAATGATCGATTATCATATAACTCCGGAAATGAAGGATGCCTATCAGGAAGTTGCCGGCGCAGGCGGTGCGATGGATAGTGTGGACGCTTCCAAATTCCGTGTGCTGAATATGCTGAATACGAAGTACTTTATTTTCCCTGCCGGACAGCAAGGACAGACGGTTCCTGTTGAAAACCCTTATGCGTATGGTAACGCTTGGTTTGTGGATAAGGTGCAGTATGTCAATAATGCAAATGAAGAGATTGATGCGCTGAATGATATTCTTCCAACGGAAACAGCAGTGGTTGATGCGAAATTTAAAGATCAGTTGAAGGGTGTGACGAAAGGTTACAAAGACTCCTTATCTACCATTCGTCTGACCAGCTATGAACCGAATCGCCTGGTATATGAAACTTCTTCTGCTAAAGATGGAGTGGCTGTTTTCTCTGAGATTTATTATCCGGGCTGGCAGGCCAAGATTGACGGACAGCCGGTGGATATTGCCCGTGCTGACTATATCTTGCGTGTGATGAATGTCCCCGCAGGCCAGCATACGATTGAGATGTGGTTTGACCCGCAGAGCTTGCATGTTACGGAAAGCATAGCTTATGCGTCACTGGCTTTATTGCTGATCGGGGTGATGATTCTGATTTGGTTCAGCAAGAAGAAGTTAACAACTCCGAAAAAAAAGGAGGCTGAGAACTCTTAAACTTTTTTCTGATCTTGTACTATATTGTACTCTATATACCTTAAGCGGCTCTCTTCATCCCGAAGAGAGCCGCTTATGCATTCACTAAAAAATTATGAAAAACAAACGCTGTTTTGCTGTTAATTGATTTTATATTCCAAAGTTAAGTGGTTCTTTAAACAGAAGAAAAGGAAATCGACAAAGGGCGAAGATTTGTCTATTAAATATAGTGATATTATAATAATTAAGGTGGATATCAGGACTGAAAAAGGAAAATATGAACATAAACAGTCGATATATGGATAGTCCCATTTTGTCGCAACCCATTAAATTTGTGCCTGAATATAGAGCGATTATTATGAAAAGACTATTGTTCATTTTTACCTTTTTTTGCCTCCTTGCCATTCATGGAGGCGCACAGAATATTCTGACTCTGGAGAACTGCCTTCGTATAGGGATTGAGAACAATCTCTCTTTACAGGGAAAACGAAAAGCGATGCAGAAAAGTAAGTATGGCATTTCGGAGAATCGGGTGAAGCTGTTGCCGCAAATCAATGGCTTTGCCAACTTTAATGATAATATCGATCCGCCTGTCTCAGTAACTGACGGTTCTTCCTATGGAGTACCTTATAATATTACCCGAACGTTGCAATATAGTGCCAATGCCGGGATAGAATTGCAGATGCCACTTTATAATCAGACTCTCTATACTTCGATTTCCATAGCAGAGATTGTGGATGAGATGAGCCGGCTTTCGTATGAAAAGGCACGGGAAGATTTGATCTTGCAGATCAGTAAAATGTACTATCTGGGACAGGTTACTGCGGAACAGATTGCGTTGATAAAAGCCAATATCACCCGATTGGAAGAACTGAGAGATATCACACAGGCTTTCTTTGATAATGGAATGGCAATGGAAGTTGACTTGAAGCGGGTGAATATCAATCTGGAAAATCTGAAAGTACAGTATGACAATGCGCAGGCGATGATGACGCAGCAGCTTAATATGCTGAAGTACATCATGGATTATCCGGCGGAAAAAGAAATCGGCCTGTTGCCGGTCAATACGGATAGTATCGCTACGGTTGCTTTGACCGGGTTGTCGGAAAACCTCTATGAGCTTCAGTTGCTTCAATCACAGGTGCAGCTGGCAGAGCGGCAGAAACGATTGATAAGTAATGGCTATATTCCTTCTCTCAATCTGACGGGAAACTGGAGGTTTGCCGCTTATACTGATGAGGCTTATCATTGGTTTCATTCCGGTCCGTCCAATCATTGGTTCCGTTCTTATGGGGTGGGACTGACTTTGCGTATTCCTATTTTTGATGGTTTGGATAAGAAGTATAAGATCCGGAAAGCAATGATCGATATCGAAACCATGAAACTTTCACGGTTGGATACACGGAAGAATCTGCAAACACAGTATTTGAATGCTGTAAATGACTTGATGAATAACCAGCGGAACTTTAAAAAACAGAAAGACAATTATCTGCTTGCCGAAGAAGTGTATACGGTTACTACCGACCGCTATCGGGAAGGAATCACTTCAATGACTGAAGTTCTGCAGGATGAAATGCGGATGAGCGAGGCACAGAACAACTACATTAGTGCACATTATAATTATCGGGTGACCAACCTGATGTTACTGAAACTAACCGGACAGATCTCATCCTTGTTCAAATAACAGATAACTAATTGAATCATTCATATGGAAACAATGGACAATAATACAATCTCCAGTACGCATCAGGAGAAAGCTAAGAAAATGAGAAAATTACGCCGCTGGCAGATTATAGTAAGTCTGTTTGGAGTTGCTGTGATTGTTTGGGGAGTAATTGAAATTGTTTTTCTCTTTCTGGGCTATAAGCAGACGGAAACCAGCAATGATGCGCAGATAGAGCAATATGTGTCACCTGTCAATCTGCGTGCATCGGGCTATATTAATAAGATTTATTTTACGGAACATCAGCAGGTACGTAAAGGTGATACCTTGCTGGTGCTGGACGACCGCGAATATAAAATCCGGGTGATGGAAGCTGAGGCTGCATTGAAGGATGCGCAGGCAGGCGCCACTGTGATAAATGCTACCTTGCAGACTACACAAACGACTGCATCTGTGTATGATGCGTCTATAGCTGAAATAGAAATCCGGCTAGCAAAACTGGAGAAAGACCGTCAGCGGTATGAAAATTTGGTCAAACGAAATGCGGCGACACCTATCCAGTTGGAACAGATTACAACAGAGTATGAAGCTACCTTTAAGAAGCTGGAAGCAACCAGGCGCCAGCGGGAGGCGGCTCTTTCGGGAGTGAATGAAGTATCTCACCGTCGTGAGAATACGGAAGCTGCCATCCAGCGTGCTACGGCTGCGCTTGAAATGGCACGGCTGAATCTTTCGTATACGGTTGTACTGGCTCCTTGCGATGGCAAGTTAGGCAGACGTTCTCTGGAAGAAGGGCAGTTCATTACAGCAGGGCAATGCATTACATATATTCTGCCCGATACACAAAAATGGATTATTGCTAATTATAAAGAAACGCAGATAGAGAATCTCCGCATCGGGCAGGAGGTGGCTATCACGGTAGATGCTATCAGTAAGAAAGAGTTTACAGGCAAAGTGACTGCTATTTCCGGAGCGACAGGTTCTAAATATTCGTTGGTGCCGACTGACAATTCTGCCGGAAACTTTGTGAAAATACAGCAGCGTATCCCTGTCCGTATTGATTTTACGGATTTATCGAAGGAAGATAATGATAAGCTGGCGGCGGGTATGATGGTAGTAGTAAAAGCTAAACTCTGATAGCCATGCCTTCGTGTCCTAGAAATTATCCTTTTTACAATTGGGTGCCCAAACCGATAGGTATTATTATTCTGCTGTTCTTTTTCCTGCCGATTCTTTCGGTGGGCGGGGTATACTCCGTGAACAGTACCGAGATGATGAGCGGCTTGGGTATTATTTCCGAGCATATTCAGTTTGCCAATTTTGTGACTTCCATCGGTATGGCGGCATTTGCTCCCTTCTTGTATGAACTGGTTTGTATACGACGGGAGAAACTGATGTGTATCGCAGGTTTTGCACTGATGTATGTATTCAGCTATGTATGTGCCAAAACCGACAGTATCTTTTTGCTGGCACTCTGCAGCCTGCTGACAGGGTTCCTGCGTATGGTACTGATGATGGTCAATCTGTTTACGCTGATCAAATATGCTTTTGGCATGGAGGCAACGCGTAATATTACTCCCGGCATGGAACCGAAAGACGCGACGGGATGGAATAAACTGGATATCGAAAAATGTATCAGCCAGCCGGTAGTTTATCTGTTTTTTATGATCCTGGGGCAAATGGGTACGGCGCTAACGGCTTGGCTGGCTTTCGAATACGAATGGAAATATGTATATTATTTTATGATGGGTATTCTGCTGCTGTCCATTCTGATACTGTTCATTACGATGCCTAATCATGGTTTTGCCGGACGTTTCCCTATCAACTTCCGCAAATTCGGCAATGTGACCGCATTTTGCATATCATTGACGTGCATCACTTATGTGCTGGTTTATGGCAAGGTGCTGGATTGGTATGATGATCCATCTATTTGCTGGGCAACGGCGATCAGTATCCTTTTTGCCGGGATTTTTCTTTATATGGATGTTACCCGGCGGTCTTCCTACTTTATTTTGGGGGCGTTGAGGCTGCGTACCATTCGTATGGGGGCTTTGCTTTATTTATTGCTGATGATTATCAATTCCAGCGCAATGTTTGTCAATGTGTATGCAGGAGTCGGGATGCACCTGGATAATTTGCAGAATGCATCGCTGGCAAACTGGTGTATGGTCGGTTATTTTATCGGTGCCTTGATTTCCATTGTATTGGGGTCTAAAGGGGTGCATCTGAAATATCTTTTTGCTCTTGGCTTTTTCTTTCTGGCATTGTCGGCAGGATTCATGTACTTCGAAGTGCAGACAGCCGGACTTTACGAACGAATGAAGTATCCCGTAATTATTCGTACCATCGGAATGATGATTTTATATGCATTGACGGCAGCATATGCCAATCAGCGGATGCCTTTCAAATATCTTTCGACCTGGATTTGCATCATGCTTACCGTCCGTATGGTACTGGGACCGGGTATCGGAGGGGCTATTTATTCAAATGTACTGCAGGAGCGCCAGCAACATTATATTACCCGTTATGCACAAAATGTTGATCTGGTAAACCCCGAAGCTTCTGCTTCGTATACCAATACCGTGCAGGGAATGCAATATCAGGGAAAGAGTGAAACGGAAGCGCATAACATGGCTGCCATGTCCGTCAAGGGGCGGATACAGGTGCAGGCTACGCTCTCTGCTGTGAAAGAAATGGCGGGGTGGACTATTTATGCAGGCATTATTTGTATGATTTTTGTGCTCGTAGTGCCTTATCCCAAACGAAAATTGCTAACTTAGTATCGTTTTTCAATAGTAATTTATCAGTGAGTCAGTGTTATGGATACTCAGCAGGAACGTTTATTACAGCTTGACCGTGATCTGAAAAGCGGGAAGAATATATGCAGTTCGGGAGGTGTGCTCAGTTGTTTTCCATCTTCTTTGAAAGAACCTTTTCTGATGCAGGGGCTTGGTTTGGTTGTCTGCCGGCAAGGTAGTTTTCAGTTTTCTCTTGATAATAAGTGCGCTTCTGCCAAGGCGGGTGAGACCTTATTTATTCATGAGGAATCTTGGTTTCAAGTGCTTCAGGAGACCGAAGATGTGGAAATTTTTATTCTTGCCTATCAGATAGAACCGATACGTGACATTATCGGCAACTCAGTGGTTTCCATGTATATGTATTCGAAACTTACTCCGGAACTCTCTTGTGTATGGAATACCGGAGAGGAAGATGAGATTATGAAGTATATGTCTTTGATAGACAGTGTGCTGGAAATGGAGGAGAGTGCGTTTAGCCTTTATGAACAGAAACTTCTTCTGCTGGCACTGACCTATCGTATTTGTTCGGTCTATAACCGTAAATTGATTAGTGCCGGACAGGAAACAGGCGGGCGGAAAAATGAGATATTTGTCCGTCTCATCCAGTTGATAGAGCAATATTATATGCAGGAAAGGAGTGTGGAATTCTATGCGGATAAACTCTGTCTGTCTCCGAAATACCTTTCGGCTCTTTCCAAAAGCATCTGTGGGTATACGGTGCAGGAACTTGTATTCAAGGCGATTATCCGTAAGTGTATCTCTTTGTTGAAGAATACACAAAAAAATATTCAGGAGATTTCCAATGAATTCGGCTTCCCCAATGCTTCTTATTTTGGCACATTCTTCAAGAAGCAAATGGGGATGTCGCCGCAGCAATATCGAAGGAATCTTTAATCGATATTATTCTTTTTCTCCGTAAGCCAGATCGCCTGCGTCGCCCAGCCCTGGTACAATATAGGAATGTTCATTGATTTCAGGATCGATGGCAGCACACCAGATGGTTGTTTTGTCTTCGGGAAATACGTTCTTGATATGATCGATTGCATGTTGACTGGCAATGATCGAAGCTACGTGAATTTCGGCGGGATGGCCTTTGGTAAGCATGGCCTGATAACTCAGTTCCATACTGCCGCCTGTAGCCAGCATCGGATCGGTGATAATCAGCGTTTTGTCGTCAATACGCGGAGATGCGATATATTCTATATGTATATCAAATTTTAGGGTATCTTTATATTTACGATAGGCGGACACAAATGCATTTTCCGCTCCATCGAAATAGCTTAGGAAGCCTTGGTGAAAAGGAAGACCGGCGCGGAGGATGGTACTGATGACAAGCTGGTTGTCCGGTGTGCTGACGGGAGCAATGCCCAGTGGTGTCCGGATGTTTTTTACTGAGTATCGGAACTCTTTGCTCATTTCGTAAGCCATGATTTCTCCGATCCGTTCAATGTTACGGCGGAAACGCAGGCGGTCATTCTGAACTTCTACATTTCTGATTTCGGATATGTACTGGTTTAGAATCGAATTTGTTTGGCTAAAATCAATTACTTTCATATTATAGTTTAATCATAATTTAATCTCATTTTCATCGTATTGAGAACGTTCTGGCTTGCAAAGTAAACGATAATCTTTCAAATTGCAATATTCAGTTTGCAGATATTGTTAGGAATTTATAAAAGAGATTCAATTAGGGAAAAATTTCTCTAATCCCTTCTTCCTTTTCAAAGAAAGTATTACTTTTGTACCCGGATTTACAAGGAGGCATCCAAAGCTCCTCATGTTCAGGTGAAAAGAGATAATAAAACGAAATACCAATTTTAATTAATTCAAAAAAAATGGCAAATTTAGATTTAAGCAAGTACGGTATCACAGGTGTGACCGAGATTGTGCACAATCCGTCTTATGACGTTTTGTTCGCTGAAGAAACAAAACCAGGTTTGGAAGGTTTTGAAAAAGGCCAGGTAACTAACATGGGCGCTGTAAACGTAATGACTGGCGTTTATACAGGACGTTCTCCTAAAGATAAATTCTTCGTAAAAGACGAAACCAGCGAAAATACAGTATGGTGGACTTCTGAAGAATACAAAAACGACAACAAACCAGTTGACGCTAAATGTTGGGCAGCTGTGAAAGATTTGGCAACTAAAGAACTTTCTAACAAAAGACTGTTCGTAGTTGACGCTTTCTGCGGTGCTAACGAAAACTCTCGCCTGAAACTGCGCTTCATCATGGAAGTGGCATGGCAAGCTCACTTCGTAACAAACATGTTCATCCGTCCGACAGCTGAAGAACTGGCTAACTTCGGTGAACCTGATTTCGTTATCATGAACGCTTCTAAAGCTAAAGTTGAAAACTACAAAGAACTGGGCTTGAACTCAGAAACTGCAGTTGTATTCAACTTGACTGAAAAGATCCAGGTTATCCTGAATACTTGGTACGGTGGTGAAATGAAGAAAGGTATGTTCTCTTACATGAACTACTTATTGCCTTTGAACGGTATGGCATCTATGCACTGCTCTGCTAACACTGATAAAGAAGGCAAGAGCTCAGCTATCTTCTTCGGTCTGTCAGGTACAGGTAAGACTACTTTGTCTACTGACCCGAAACGTTTGTTGATCGGTGATGACGAACACGGATGGGATGACGAAGGTGTATTCAACTTCGAAGGTGGTTGCTACGCTAAAGTTATCAACTTGGATAAAGAAAGCGAACCGGACATCTGGAATGCTATCAAACGTGATGCTTTGTTGGAAAACTGTACAGTTAACGCTGAAGGCGAAATCAACTTCGCTGACAAGTCAGTAACTGAAAACACTCGTGTTTCTTATCCTATCTATCACATCGAAAACATCGTTAAACCGGTGTCTAAAGGTCCTCACGCTAAACAAGTTATCTTCTTGTCAGCTGATGCCTTCGGTGTATTGCCTCCGGTATCTATCCTGAACCCGGAACAAGCTCAGTACTACTTCCTGTCTGGATTTACAGCTAAATTGGCTGGTACAGAACGTGGTATCACTGAACCGACTCCGACATTCTCTGCTTGCTTCGGTGCTGCATTCTTGTCATTGCACCCGACTAAATATGCAGAAGAATTGGTTAAGAAGATGGAAATGACCGGTGCTAAAGCATACTTGGTTAACACAGGATGGAACGGAAGCGGCAAACGTATCTCTATCAAAGATACTCGTGGTATCATCGACGCTATCCTTGACGGTTCTATCGACAAAGCTCCTACTAAGGTTATTCCTTTCTTCGACTTTGTTGTTCCTACAGAACTTCCGGGTGTTGATCCGAAGATCCTTGACCCACGCGACACTTACGAATGTGCTTGCCAATGGGAAGAAAAAGCAAAAGATTTGGCTGGACGTTTCATCAAGAACTTCGCTAAATTTACAGGTAACGAAGCTGGTAAGGCTTTAGTTGCTGCTGGTCCGAAACTCTAAGCCTTTTAGGCAATAGATATGTAATGCAAAATGTGGGCGGTTCCGAAAGGAGCCGCCTTTTTTTGTTTATATGAAGGTGATTTTGTATCTTTGTTAATCTGAATTATGTTCGATAAAACGCTGACAAATACATGATTATTACTTATTTGAAACTCTTTTGTACATTCGCAAAAATCGGCATGTTTACCATTGGCGGAGGATATGCCATGATTCCCTTGATAGAGCGGGAAATAGTCAAGAGAAAATGGATGAGCAAGGAAGAATTTATGGAAATGTTTGCCTTGACTCAATCGTTGCCCGGAGTTTTTGCGGTAAATATATCCATTTTCGTGGGATATAAACTTCATAAGGTCAGCGGAAGTCTGGTTTGTGCGTTGGCGACTATTCTCCCTTCATTCGTCATTATGATGTTGATTGCCATGTTCTTTGCCCGTTTTCAGGACAATGAGGTGATGATTCGTATCTTTAACGGGATACGTCCGGCTGTAGTGGCGCTGATTTTGTTTCCTTGTATATCTGCGGTCAGAGCTTTGCATTTGAAGTATGTGCAACTGATAGCTCCTGTGATTGCCACAATACTGATCTGGCAATTCGGGCTTTCTCCTATTTATGTGGTATTGGCGGGGATTTCCGGTGGATTAGTGTATACTCTGTGGTTGAAAAATAAGATTAAAGATATAAAGGCATGATATATTTACAGTTACTTTGGGTGTATCTGAAGATAGGTACGTTTGGTTTCGGAGGTGGTTATGCGATGCTTTCGTTGATTCAGCATGAAATTGTAGATCTCCACCATTGGCTGACTCCCCAACAATTTACGGATGTGGTGGCAATTTCGCAGATGACTCCGGGGCCGATTGGAATTAATAGTGCTACTTATGTGGGCTATGCAGTGACACACAGTGTATGGGGGGCGGTACTTGCTACCGTAGCGGTGTGTCTGCCCTCTTTTATTCTCGTATTGCTCATTTCCTATTTCTTTGCGAAATGCAAGGATAATAAATACATAAAAGCAGCGATGTCCGGCTTGCTTCCCATGTCAGTGGCATTGATTGCCTCGGCTGCCTTGTTGATGATGAACAGGGAGAATTTTATTGATTATAAAAGTATAGGGATTTTTGCAGGAGCATTCCTTATCACCTGGAAATGGGATTTGCATCCTATTCTGTTGATTTGTCTGGCAGGTCTGGTGGGGGTGATCTTGTATTAAAAAAAACTTTTTATAAAGCTAGAGTCGGCTACTGGATCGTAAAGAAGTTGCTTAATATGCATGAACTGGAAATAGAAAAAGCCCGCTAGATAAAATCCGGCGGGCTTTCTGCATTATCTCGGGCTATTGCTTACGATTTGTTCGCGCGTTTACGCTCGATTTCGTCCAGAATGACTTTGCGCATACGCATTGCTTTCGGAGTTACCTCTACGTATTCATCTTCTTTGATGTATTCCAATGCCTCTTCGAGTGAGAACTGAACAGGCGGAATCAGACGAACTTTGTCATCAGATCCGGAAGCACGCATGTTGGTAAGCTTTTTGGATTTTGTAACGTTGATAACCAGATCGTTGTCATGGGAGTGTTCTCCTACTACCTGGCCTGCATATACTTCGTCCTGCGGGAAGATGAAGAACTTACCGCGATCCTGCAATTTATCGATGGCATAGGCAAAAGCAGTTCCGCTTTCCATTGCGATCATGGAACCATTGGTACGGCGTTCGATTTCTCCCTTGTGCGGCTGATATTCTTTAAAACGGTGTGCCATGATAGCTTCACCGGCAGAAGCAGTCAGTACGTTGGTACGAAGACCGATGATACCACGTGAAGGCATGTCAAATTCAAGGTTGATACGTTCGCCCGTATTTTCCATCTTTACCATTTCACCTTTGCGGCGGGTAACCATATCGATAATCTTGCTTGAATATTCTTCCGGTACGTTGATTGTCAGTTCTTCGATCGGTTCGCACTTGACGCCGTCGATTTCTTTAAAGATAACCTGTGGTTGACCTACCTGCAGTTCGTATCCTTCACGACGCATGGTCTCGATCAATACAGAAAGGTGAAGTACGCCACGGCCGGAAACAATCCATTTGCCGTCTTCCTCACTCTTTCTTACACGGAGTGCCAGATTCTTATCAAGTTCTTTCATCAGACGGTCGTGGATGTGGCGTGAAGTCACGAACTTACCGTCTTTTCCGAAAAACGGAGAGTCATTGATGGCAAATAGCATGCTCATCGTCGGCTCGTCGATAGCGATTGGCGGTAATGCTTCCGGATTTTCGAAATCGCAGACTGTATCTCCGATCTCAAAACCCTCGATACCTACCAATGCACAGATATCTCCTGATGAAACTTCGTTTGTTTTTACACGTCCCAAACCTTCAAATACATGAAGCTCTTTAATTTTAGATTTGAACATATCGCCATTACGTTTTACCAGCGTGATGTTCATTCCTTCTTTCAAGGTACCGCGATGTACGCGACCTACGGCAATACGACCGGTATAAGAAGAATAATCCAGAGAAGTAATTAGCATCTGCGGAGTACCTTCCAGTTGTTCGGGAGCAGGAATATTTTCAATAATACAATCCAGTAGCGGGGTAATGGTATCTGTCGGCTTTTGCCAGTCTGTGCTCATCCAGTTATTTTTGGCGGAACCGTAAATAACGGGGAAGTCCAGTTGGTCTTCTGTTGCGTTGAGGCTGAACATCAGGTCGAAAACCATTTCGTAAACTTCTTCAGGGCGGCAGTTAGGCTTATCTACCTTATTTACTACCACGATTGGTTTCAAACCGATTTCCAGTGCCTTCTGAAGTACGAAACGTGTTTGGGGCATCGGACCTTCGAAAGCGTCGACTAACAGAATGCAGCCATCTGCCATATTCAATACGCGTTCTACTTCACCACCGAAGTCGCTGTGTCCCGGAGTATCAATGATGTTAATTTTAGTACCGTTGTAATTGATGGATACATTTTTAGAAAGGATCGTTATACCACGTTCACGTTCCAGGTCGTTGTTATCCAGGATAAGTTCACCACTATTTTGATTGCTGCGGAATAGATTTCCGGCCAGCAACATCTTGTCAACCAGCGTTGTTTTCCCATGGTCAACATGGGCAATGATTGCAATGTTTCGAATATTTTGCATATAATACCTATTATTTGGCTGCAAAGGTACGAAAATAGGATTAGAAATATGCGCAATGATAGCAATTTTTTCTTGTAAATCGTTGTGTGATATAAAGATAATGCCTATCTTTGCACGCTCAAAAGAATAATTTATCAATTAAAATTCTAAGAATTATGTATTTAGACGCTGCTAAAAAGCAAGAAATCTTCGGAAAGTACGGAAAGTCTAACACTGACACCGGCTCAGCTGAGGCCCAAGTGGCATTGTTTTCCTACCGTATTTCTCACCTGACTGAGCACATGAAGCTCAACAGAAAAGATTATAGTACAGAGAGAGCTTTAACAATGTTGGTAGCTAAACGTCGCCGTTTGCTGAATTACCTGAAGGACAAAGATATCACAAGATATCGTTCTATTGTTAAAGAACTTGGTTTGCGTAAGTAATCTACTTGCCGCGAAAAGATTAAAAACCGTTTCTCACATTGAGAAACGGTTTTTTTATTGGCTTTCAATGAAGGATTAGTATTTTATGCTGTGCACATTGATTGCAGCCGGCTGTCCGTTGTATAGTGCTTCACAACTAATTGTCAGGAATGTAGACGAGTTCGCATTATTACAGCGAATGATGGCTACTCCATTTTCGTCGGTGGTAACTTTAGGGTTCCAATAGATTGTACGGCGGTGGTCATTGCCTTGTCCTTTACTGATATCCGGGTAATAGGGTGAATAAAATTCAATGGGTTGGGAGTAACCTTGGATCTGTGTGTTTCGGATACCACGTGATTGGTACTTCTTTTCCGGGTCCCAATTGTCGATGGTAGTGATATAGCAAATTGCAAATTGATTTCCCGGTTGATTATAGGGAGTTGTGTTGTTCAGATAACTTTTGAGAGCTTTTTCTTCAAAGGGAGAGAGTCTGGAAGTTTCCATGTGATTTTTTAGACTTTCGTCGCTCAGGTGATAAGCGCTGTCGTCATCAATTCCGGCACTTGCTGTCGTGCCGTCGCAAATCATAACAGATTTTATCGCATCGATATTTTTATCTATAAAAAGCTCCCGATCAAATGTTGAGTAAAGAACTCCATTTATGACGCATAGTATATAATGATTCTTGTATTTCATGGTTATAAATGGTGGATCTCCCTTCCACTTAGACTTCACTTGAATATTGGGATTTAATGTGGTCATTAGCCAAGGGAAATAGTCCATGAATTTTCCTTCATCGCGCATTCGATCCAGTTCCTTAGGGATATCATAATAAGCTCTTACAGATTGCTCGAAAGCTAGAATTTTTTTGTATTTCGTACGTTTGGCTTTAATCGTTACCTGATTCAACAAATGAGTGTCGTGTCCCATAATTGAATCTAGATAAAGAGAGTCGGAGAGACTGCTCCACCAACTGAGTCCGCTAATATCTTCCCATTTAGGATGTAGCTCTTCGTAAGCGTATTTGCGTAGTTCGGGTGTAAAGTTACGGAAAAGTGATATGTTTGTTTTCCGGTTCAGCTTTTTTCCTTTATGGCGAGTTTGAATAGCCGCACTCATGGAACCATTGAAGGCATCCATTGGAATGTGGAAGAATCCCAAAGAGTCTGTGACCGTAGTACCTGCTGCTGATATCGTATCTCTCCGGGCAATGACGCTTACAGAGATATCTTTTTGCTCTTTGTTTCTCAGAAAAGATGTTACCTGCCCATGCAGAGTCAGTCTCGTTTCCGGCAGATAGATTGGTATTTCTGGAGTGGCACTGATGGCTTGGCTTATATCATATTTTCTCCATCCGTGAATCATCAACAGATTATCTAATGCCACTCTTCGTCTGGGAGAATTGTTTGCGAAATAATATCCAGGTTGATGAATGTATCCTTTCAGATCTGATGTAAGTAAAAGGTCTGTGTAAATTGTCTGATCGAACCGTTGGAAGTCTGATTTTAAAGCATCCCGGACCGCTACGGAGAAATGTCCTTGTATTGGTTGACCTGTATGGTCTTTCATTGAGATATGATACTCAATTGGTTCAAAAGGATAGTATAATGCATTGGTGGATGTGGCTGTTAATTGTAAAGATGGAGAAGGCATTACATAGCAAAAGCGCTCGCATAACGTTGCCCCATTGCTATTCATTAAAGAGAGTTGTATGACTCCTCTCGGCAATCCCTGAGTGGATAACGGGAGATGATATACTGTTTGATCTTTAAAATCAATGGTCTGATACATGAGCGAACGTCCTTGATGTGATATGAATAAAGCCAGTGTATCTTTGAGACTTGTCGAATTTCTGAGAACTTTGATGACTAATGCTTTTTCTTTAGACGCCACATTTAGCACATATCCATGGGGTAAAGCCTTCGGTAGCTGAAATGAGTATTTTTTATCTTGATAGGTCACTACAGCTTTGGCTTGTTTGTCTGTAGGGGTGTATGTAAAGCATCCCATACCGTCGTGGAGAGTTGTAAATTGTGTAAGTTCTACATCATCTGGCCCATAAACAGTTCCTGAAATGCCTACTGTACCTTCTTCTTTACTTGTCGCTTCGAATGCAACGACTGAAGGCACTCCCTCTACTAATTGTCCACCTTCCGGGAAGAATCGAATCATGAAATCTTTTTCTTTTGAACGCGGACGTTGCTTCATAGATTCATCCATTCGGTAAGTGATGATGCTCCGGTTTTCGTCTACTTCGCTTCTCCGTTTTCTATATACAGGGATCGTACGCGAGAAATATTGCTTTTCACTGAATGCCAACATCCACTTCGTATAGGCCCTAATCTCATAAAAACCGGAGAATAAGGCTTTGGTCAGTATGAATTGCCCTTCTCCTTCTCCATCCCGCAACTGTATGATTTGTCGGTCGCTAGTATTTCCCAGTTGGTCTAATAGTTCTACATAAAGTGGGGTACTGATTGGGCTAGGCTGGTTTTGCTCGGCCGTTACTACGTATGCCTTATACCATATTGTGTCTCCGATGTAGTAACTGGTGTTGTCCAAGTGCAGATAGGCTTTCTCGCGTGGATATGCATCAGCGTAGGCTTGTGAACGGGCAAAGTAAGTTGCGAATATAGAATCCGCAACTTGCTGGCTATGGATTTGCACGGCTATACTTGATAGGAGGCAGAAAATGATGATTATGGAGCGTATTCTCATTGTATTTTGAGTGATCAGTAATTTGAAGGTAGGGGAACGTCGAGTGTTAGCATAACTATACTTGTTGGATTCTCTCTTTACTACTTGTGAATTGATTGTGTGTGTTCATAAGCTATATATTTAGAGGTTTAACAATAACTACTTATGATTTTACAAGAAAAGAAAAAATAATGATAATATGAAAATTCCGAGTTTAATTAGTGTTAATCTCCAGACTATATAATCACTTTATTCATTTTATAGGGGAGTAGGTGAAAAGAGATATATTACTGGAGATATTTTAGGATTATAATTGTGTTCATCTAAAGATTTTGCTATTTTTGCAACCAAATTATTCTAATTTATCACCTTTGCTAACTAAAAAACTTTCAATATGGATACGAGTAAGATTGTTGGAGAGAAAATTAAAGCGCTCCGGGAAGATAAATCAATAAGTATAGAGGAATTGGCACAGCGTTCGGGTTTGGCTATCGAGCAGATCGAACGAATTGAAAATAACATCGATATACCGTCTCTTGCACCGCTGATTAAAATAGCGCGTGTGCTGGGGGTACGTCTGGGCACTTTCCTGGATGATCAGGATGAAATCGGGCCTGTGGTATGCCGTAAAAAAGAGGCTAAAGATGCCATCAGCTTTTCCAATAATGCGATTCATTCACGCAAGCACATGGAATATCATTCATTGTCTAAATCGAAAGCGGATCGTCACATGGAGCCGTTTATCATTGACGTGATGCCGACAGAGGACAGCGACTTTGTGCTTTCTTCGCATGAAGGAGAAGAGTTTATCATGGTTATGGAAGGGGTTATGGAAATCAGCTATGGTAAGAATACCTATTTGCTGGAAGAAGGTGATAGTATTTACTATGACTCCATCGTTCCTCATCATGTACATGCTTACGAAGGGCAGGCTGCTAAAATATTGGCTGTAGTCTACACTCCGATTTAATAAAATCTGATACCAAATATTAAGAATAATCGCATGCAATTATTTGAACGTACTCTTGGGCAATGGCTGGAACATTGGGCTGAAGAGACTCCCGATAAGGAATATATCGTTTATTCCGACCGTAATCTTCGTTTTACATGGAGCCAGCTTAACCAGCGTGTGGATGATATGGCGAAAGGACTGATCGCTGTTGGTGTGGAACGTGGTACTCATGTCGGTATTTGGGCGGCGAACGTGCCCGATTGGCTGACATTGCTGTATGCTTGTGCCAAGATTGGTGCGGTATACGTCACGGTGAATACGAATTATAAGCAGGCCGAGCTGGAGTATCTCTGCCAGAATTCCGATATGCATACACTTTGTATCGTCAATGGTGAAAAGGACAGTGATTTTGTGCAAATGACGTATACGATGCTTCCTGAACTGAAAACCTGCGAACGCGGTCATTTGAAGAGTGAACGCTTTCCGTATATGAAGAATGTGATATACGTCGGTCAGGAGAAACATCGGGGAATGTATAATACTGCGGAAATCTTGCTGCTGGGGAATAATGTGGAAGATGACCGCCTGACTGAACTTAAAAGTAAAGTGGACTGTCATGATGTGGTAAATATGCAATATACATCAGGAACTACCGGTTTCCCGAAAGGAGTGATGCTGACTCATTATAATATTGCCAACAACGGTTTTCTGACCGGCGAACACATGAAGTTTACGGCGGATGACAAACTCTGTTGTTGTGTGCCGCTATTCCATTGTTTTGGAGTGGTGTTGGCTACGATGAACTGTCTGACTCATGGGTGTACACAGGTGATGGTAGAGCGGTTTGATCCGTTGGTCGTGTTGGCTTCCATTCATAAAGAACGCTGTACGGCTCTTTACGGAGTGCCTACGATGTTTATTGCCGAGTTGCATCATCCGATGTTCGACTTGTTTGATATGTCTTGTCTGCGTACCGGTATAATGGCAGGTTCGTTGTGTCCGGTTGAACTGATGAAACAGGTAGAAGAAAAGATGTACATGAAGGTTACCAGTGTATACGGACTGACTGAAGCCGCTCCCGGTATGACCGCTACCCGCATCGATGATTCGTTTGATGTACGTTGTAATACGGTAGGACGCGACTTTGAATTTACAGAAGTCAGAGTGATTGATCCTGAAACCGGCGAAGAATGTCCGGTAGGCGTACAAGGCGAAATGTGCAATCGTGGATATAATACGATGAAAGGGTATTATAAGAATCCGGAAGCTACGGCTGAAGTGATTGATAAAGATAACTTCCTGCATTCGGGCGACTTAGGCATTAAAGATGAGGACGGAAATTACCGGATCACAGGGCGTATCAAGGATATGATTATTCGTGGTGGTGAAAATATCTATCCACGTGAAATCGAAGAATTCCTTTATAAACTTGATGGAGTAAAGGATGTTCAGGTAGCAGGGATTCCCTCTAAGAAATATGGTGAAGCGGTTGGTGCTTTTATCATCTTGCAGGAAGGGGTGGAAATGCATGAGTCGGACGTTCGTGACTTCTGTAAGAATAAGATTTCCCGTTATAAGATACCGAAATATGTCTTTTTTGTGAAGGAGTTCCCGATGACAGGCAGTGGTAAAATTCAGAAATTCAGACTGAAAGATCTTGGATTGCAGCTTTGTAAGGAGCAGGGAATAGAAATTATTTAAATAAAGAATTAAAAAAGAAGAATGAAGAATTAGCTGCGCTGTATGCTGCATAGCAATTCTTCATTCTTCTTTTTTTAGTTCTTCATTCTTAAATGAAATCGTCTCCCAGTTGCATCTGGGCATCATTCACGTATTTGCGGATAGAATGTTCTTCGTCTTTACGGCAGATTAGCAGGACATTGTCCGATTCGGCTATCAGATAGCCTTCCAAGCCATCGATCACGGCGAGCTTTCCTTTGGGGAGTACGATCATATTATCTTTTCCATTATAGATCAAAGAATGACTTTTTAAGGTCACATTGCCTTCCCGGTCTCTTTCTGATAAGTCGTAGAGTGATCCCCATGTGCCCAGGTCAGACCAGCCAAAATCGCCTAAAGATACATATACATTGTCCGCTTTTTCCATGATACCGAAGTCAATGGATACATTGGGACATGCGGGAAAGTTTTCTTCAATGAATGCTTTCTCTTTATCTGTAGCATAGATATTTTTTCCCGGTGCCAGTTTGGATGCTAATTCGGGAAGCAGGATTTCTGCAGCTTTAATAATGGTATTGACGTTCCACATAAATAATCCGGAGTTCCAGTAGAATTCACCGCTTTCTACGAATACTTTGGCTAATTCCAGTTCCGGTTTTTCGGTGAATGTCTTTACTTTGTAGAAGCCATCACCGGTTGGTTCGTCAATTTGTATATAGCCATATCCGGTCTCAGGACGGTTGGGCTTGATGCCTAGTGTCAGTAACTTTTCAGAGTGAGAAACGAATTCCAGTCCTTTAATGATTGCCGCACGGAATTCTTCTTCTTTCAAAATCAGATGATCTGAGGGAGCAACGACGATATTCGCATTCGGGTTTAAAGCGCGGATGTGATAGGCAGCCCATGCGATGCATGGAGCGGTATTTCTTCTTGCGGGTTCCAATAAAATCTGTTTCTCATCCAATTCGGGAAGTTGTTCCTTCACCAGATCGGCGTACATTGCATTGGTGACAATAAGAATATTTTCGGTTGGGATTACCTTTTGAAAGCGGTCGAAGGTCTGTTGTAGGAGTGAACGACCGGTTCCGAAGAAGTCAAGAAATTGTTTGGGCAATGTTTTGCGGCTAAACGGCCAGAAGCGGCTACCGATACCACCACCCATAATCACGCAATAATTATCCATGTTTGTCATGATAGTGACTCTATTTTTAAATGTTTTTGCTAATGTACGGTTTATTCTCTAAATACAGAAGCCTTTGGGACATGTTTTATTATTTTTTGCTCCTTTTTTTTCTCAAACTATTGTGGAATCAAAATATTGTCGTATCTTTGCACCGCAATTGAGAAATCAAGCATGCCCAGATGGCGGAATCGGTAGACGCGCTGGTCTCAAACACCAGTGGATTCACTTCCATCCCGGTTCGACCCCGGGTCTGGGTACAAGAAAGAAAGCTAAGTATTTGATAATCCAATACTTAGCTTTTTCTTTTGCTTGAATTTTCCCCACATTTTCCCCACACGTGCAAAAAATATAGCAGTAAGTCATTATTTCTTTTGGTTGAACGTAGTAAATAAGTTACCTTTGAAAAGAAATAAAGCCTATTAAATAAAAGTAATGGAACAAGGTGTTTGGCAAGAAATAGAACTGTTGTACCAGAAGTTTCAAAAACTTGGTATCAGTGAAGCGGTGGACTATGACAAGTACTACCTTTATTCTCTCATTACCCATTCCACAGCCATAGAAGGCTCAACGTTGACCGAACTTGATACGCAGCTTCTCTTTGACGAGGGAGTAACAGCGAAAGGGAAACCGCTTGTGCATCATCTGATGAATGAAGATTTGAAGCAAGCGTATGAACTTGCCAAAACTGAATCAGGCAGTCTTGTACCTATAACTCCTGCTTTTCTGAAAAGGTTGAATGCAATGTTGATGCGTACTACTGGCAGCGTTCACAGTGTGTTGGGCGGCTCTTTTGATTCTTCTAAAGGAGAGTTCCGTCTATGTGGTGTTACGGCTGGTGTTGGTGGACATTCTTATATGAACTATTTGAAAGTTCCTGCTAAGGTGGATGAACTTTGTGCGATTCTTCAAGAGAAGCAAAAAAAAATGGGAACACTTCGAGAACAATACGAATTGAGCTTTAATGCCCACCTTAATTTAGTAACTATTCATCCGTGGGTGGATGGCAACGGAAGAACGGCTCGATTACTGATGAACTACATCCAATTTTGCTATCACCTTTTTCCGACCAAAATATTTAAAGAAGATAGAGAAGAATATATTCTTTCCCTGCGCCAATGTCAGAATGAAGAAACTAATCAGCCGTTTTTGGACTTTATGGCAAGGCAGTTGAAGAAATCACTTTCTATAGAAATTGAACGATTCAATGTATCACGAAAGAAAGGGTTTAGTTTTATGTTCTGATACTATATAAAACAAGGATTGCTATTTATGAGTTTATGGTAAACTTGCATGTGGGAAAGTTTGAACATCCATAGAAAGTGCCGTACTTGCCTTTCCTCAAAATGAGATGTCCTCCGCATTGAGGACAAACACCTTGATTTATTAGGCGTGAACTTCTGTATTGCCGAGCCTTTGCGTTATGCTTATGCTGTTTTAGTTTCTCTTTATCAGCGATTATGCGATTCTGGTTAATTGTCTGTATTATCCAATTTATGGTCTCCTGATTAAGAACAGCAGTTCTGTATTGTAATATAGCACGTTTTAGATTATATCTGTTTACAACTATGTTATTGTCAGCATGCACTTTTAATTCCGCACTGTTATTGAAAACGATAATTGGAATAAAAAGTATATCCGTTGAACATTTGAGCAAATGATGCAAAAATCTTACATGTCCAGCGTTTTGTTTTATCGGATTGTAAAATTGATGTTTACTTTTATAGATGGTTTGCGTCCAGTATTCACCGTTCTCTCTGCCCAAAATCCAACCTTTATATCCCTTTGTTTCAATTACAAAGACACCATAAGGTGAAACTACAATATGGTCAATTTGTGTTGAATATCCGTTACTTTCGAATAGTAAATCATTAAAAACAACATACTCTTCTGGTAACTCTTGAATCTTGTTATTCACAAGTTTTTCAGAATACTTGCCTTTCCACATTGGCATCTTCAATTTAATAAAGATTACCACTGCAAAAAAGATAACGGTGATGGCAATATGCATATTACTGATTTAATAGATTCTTTTTATCCATCTTTTACTTGATTCAAATCCCCATTGAACATGCCATCTTCTTCCTGTTACTTTATCTAACAAAAGAAATTGATATATATTTTTTGTTGGATATAATTCAAATGTTCCACAGCCTGTACCAAGAGATAGGTCTTCGTTATTAAGGGTTGCAGAACCTTCTTTATCATCATCCAAAGACCATTGTACAATTTCTATTTTCCCTGTCATTGTATCTAATTGCAGAAAATTATATATATTTTCTGTTGGATATAGTTTGTATCTATCAAGTCCATGCATACGAAAATCTATATCTTCTACAATAGCATGTATTTTAATCAAAGTAGAATCATTAACTGTTTTGGTATGTGAAATGGAACTTTCATTTTGTGCAAAAACACATAATGGAATTAAAAATAAATAAAAAATAATCGTAAGTTTCTTCATAGGTAAATCATTTAAGTGATTAAAATTAAGGGTAATAGTATAGCTATTACTGTATTTATTTCTTCCTATTTACATCCCATTTGAAAGTATAAATATAATCTCCGATGGGAATGTTTACAATCAAAATCTTACCTTTTTTCCTTTTAATATTCATATAGCCAATAATAGCTTCATCGGGATAAATAGTTGTGGTTTTTAAATATCCTTGTTCACGTATAGTTCGGTCATTATCCATCATTTGTCCTAATGTAAGCATTTGATTGGTAGATGCGACATTTGCTTGGTATGCTGCATTAGCGTCATAATGATTGGTTATGGTAGTGTAAGCATAACCATTAGAAGAATAAGACGTAGAATAGGATGTTGAATATCCTGCTGTTCCTGCATTAATGCCGGCAGAGATTCCATATAATGCCATAGCCCATGCTTGTGAGCGTTTTATCTTTTTTTGATATTCTTCATTTGTATATACTTCAAGTTTTAAAGTATCATCTTTTTTTGTTAGTAGATTAGAGTGTACGCTATCAGGTTGGAATACAATTGGGGTTTCACTTAAATTCTTGATAAAAATATCCAAGTGATAGTATTTTCCATAATCATCTTTTTCCTCAAAGCATGAAAGACCTACAACAAAATCATTTTTGTTTAAATAAGCCCAAAATTTTCCATCATTATATTCTGTCAGAATAGAATCGTTTTGGGGGTATATGAATGTTTGGGCTTTACATATGGTTGAAAGCAATAAAAATATTACCACGCATATATTCTGTTTCATATCAACTAACTGTTTTAATTATACACCTCCAGCTGCCACAAGGACTTTATAATATCACGAAGCGTGGAACTGTAATGCCACCTCTTTGAATGAAGGTCCTGAGAAAACCTTTGTGTACAGATGTAACAATAGCAGCCCACGCTATAGCGTGAGAACCACTATGCTATTCTTGTACACGTTTGAAAGTTTCTCAGGTTTTCATTCGCAAGAAATAAGCATAACGCTTCTTCTAAATTCTAATATGTCTTGGAAAGAGTAGCCTCAATCCGCTTACAAAGATATGCAATTTTATTGAGGTACAATCAAATACTATCAAGATTACATTCTGAATCCTCTACTTTTTCTTGGTTCTTCTGCTGATTGTCGCAAACCATGCCTTAATTTTTCCCATTGCTCTTTGAACCATTCACCTATCGGCTGCCTGTTTATAGTTAGCACTAATTTGTTTTCATCAACCGAACTCTTCTCTATCTTGAAAATATCGTTCTTGATTTCAAATCTTCGTTTATGTTCTTCGGAATAGATTTTTCCATTGCATCTGATAGCTTCTTTTTTTGCCAAAAGGCTGTTTACCATATCTTTGGTAAATCCGATGGTATAGCATAGTTTTTCCATTCTCAACATTTCTTTGAGTAATGGAAACCAGTTGAACGCTTTTTCAAGAATGGTGTTCAATCGTGATATTTCCTTGTCTTTGGTTTCAAGCTCTTGATTATGTATTCCTTGTAGGTTACGAATCTGCTTGCCGTGCTGTTCCTGCATTTGTTGCATCTTGGCTTTTAATTCATCAATACCCTTGTCACGCTTGGCAATTTCATGACGTAAATTCTCATTGGCTTGTTCCAAATCTTTCAATTTACCGCTGCCGAAAAGAGAACCGACACCGCTTGCTATGGCTGTGGCTGCATCAGTGGCTACACTTTTGAGTTTGTCGGTGCGTATCTCTGCTTTTACCTGTTTGAGTTCCTGCTCGGCAAGGCTTACCTGTTGCTCCTTGTGTCGCTTGGTTTCCTCTATACGTTGCAGTTCGGCTTTCTGTTTCTCAATGATAAAGTCGTTTCGCTCCAAATGCTCCTTACCTGTGACAGCCTTTGACTGCCCACGTTCCATTAGGAGAATATCGGAAGCCAAGGTCTGCATGGTTGCCATATCTTCGTCATTGAGCTTTCGGCTCTTTCCGGTTTCATGGTTCATCCAGTCGAATACGACATGAGCATGATAATTTGGTTTGAACCATCTGTTACCGACTTGGAAGCTCTCTTTGTCTTCCGCTTTCGGCTGACCGTTCAGCCAATGCCCTTCGTCTTTGTGCAGGAAAATTTGTAGCGGAGTGATGCCCCAGCGTCTTTGACACTCTTCACCGAATTTGCGTACATCAGCCAGTGTGGTATCCGGTCTGATGAGCAATACTCCTTCACGGATGGGTGAACATCCCGCCACCTTGATAATTTTTCCATTCTTTCCCTTGCGTTCCCTTTCCTTTTCCTGCATGGCACGTCCGGTCTTTTCCTTGACCATTTGCTTGATATTGTCATAATGAGTTCGCAGTTCGGGAGTGCCGAAGTCGGGATTTATCCACTGTTCGTTGTCGATGGAGAGTTCGGGAACGACATAGATTCTGGATTCCCCGATGTTACGCATATATTCGGCAGTCCTTCGGTTGTGCGCCTCGCTTGATGCGATGTTGCAAGGCTTGATGTGTATGCTTGATTTTGTTGCCATAGCTTCTTTTCTTTGTTTGCAATTTATTATTTTGTTCGCTTTCGCAGAGGGGTTCTTAGGGGTAGCCCATAAGCGGAGATTGCAAAGAGAGGGTCACTCTTTGCTCGGGGTTCTCAGGGGTGAAACGCCCTGAGTGGGTCATTAGGGCAAAGCCCTAATCCCCTCGGGAGAGCCCACAACTACGAAAGCGAAGCGTGTAGTTATAGTGGGCTATAACCGAAAGCCATTCTTCTTTTTCGGTGGCTGGCTGCTCACCCCTTTGACGGACTGGACTTGCCTTTTTCTTTCAACCTGTTTCTGTAAGTGTTCGTTCAAGTCCTTGCATCCGCTGTAAGTCTGAGAAGCGTCACGGATGTATCGGTCTCTGCCGTATTCCTTGCGGATTTGTTGGAGGGCTTCCATGCCTGCACGGTCGTTGTCAAAAAAGCAGTGGATGCGTTCGTAATTGCCCAACGGATAGAGAGCCTTGTTTACATTCGATACGGAGTTCAATACGATGTAGTCCTGTCCGTCCAGCTCCGGATAATTCGGGCAGCTTTCCTGTCTCAATGTCAGAAAGGAGAGATAGTCCATGAACCCCTCGAACACATAACAGGTATTCCTCGCTTTCCCAGACTGTCTGATGTGGGAGATTTCCTTTGGGGCGATGCAGCCCTTGAAATAGCGGTTGCGAACCTCAAACCCACCCGAACCATTGGGAAAGGCGATGGCAAAGTACCGCTTGCCGTTGTGGGTGAAACGGGCTTCACTACATTCTCTTTTCGCCAGTTCTGTATTTATTCCTCTACCTTGCAAGTAGGCAAGCAGGGCAGGAGATGACAGCGGAACAATCTCCAGATGTTGGAAGCTCGGCTCGGAAGAGCTTTGCTTGCCAAAAGAGAAAGATATCGGGCGCACGTGCGGTATCTGCTCCGCTATCCGTTTCAAGATGTAAGGTACATGGTCGGTAGCGTACAGATGTGCAGCCAGTGCAATGATGTTTCCGCCCTTTCCCAAACCGAAATCATACCATTGTTCACGTTCGGTATTCACTTTGAACGATGCTTCACTCTCTTCCCTAAACGGAGATTTGTACCAAAGGTTGATACCTTGTTGTTTTACTGGTGAATAACCCAAGCTGTGCAGGTAGTCGGCTATTCGTATGCTTTTAGCTTCTTCTATTGTCATTTTCTTACAGATTTGTAGGTGAATGAAAAAATGATGATTTGATGAATTTGAAATGTAATACGCTGTTAAACAGAATTATATCGATTCATCTTTTTCTCATCAGATTGCTTGCCAAAAGAAAAATGATGTTTTCTTTTTTCATCAGCAATCGTTGTTGATGAGTGTTTGATGAATACATATCTATCTGTAAGGCAATATGTTACTTCCCTTATTCATCATTTCATCAAAATAATTAGATAGTGGTCAGTTGTTCTTTCGTTACCGTATAAAACCGACCAGTTTTCCTTTTCGGCTCATAGTGGCACTCACGATGGGGGGCGAACTCATAAGCGGTGTAGGATAGCGAATTGTGTGCGGAAGTAAGTTTCCATACTTCCTGCACAACTTTTCTCACTTGATACTTTTCAACCTTGACCTGTGAATAGAGTAGCAAGGTTACAAGGTCGTTCAGGCAGAATGATACGCTTTCCACGTTCATGTTCGACATGATGTCAAGCAACAACTCGGTCATTTCTATTTCCAGTCGGTTGCGGTTGCTTCGGATTATTTTCTGCAAGGCTGCGGTATGTGTCAGTCTTGGGTTGAACCACATACGGCTTTCCTGTGTTGTGGATAGTTCCCTTTGGGTCAGGAAATAAAGAAATGCGGGTATTTCCGCTTTTAGCTTTTGCAGAAAGTTGGTATCATCACTCTGCAACGGCATTATCTTCCGCACCCAGTAGCGTGTTTCTCCTGCGTCTATGAGTATGGGCAGATATTCGTTGTTGGAACATAGCACGAACTTGGCAAAGAAAGCAATCTCCGTTCGGTCTTTGCCTTTGGCTTCCACCTTGTAGGTGAAAGTCGTGCTTAGGTTTTTCAATCGCTCGCTATCTTCCCTGCGGTTGAGTAAGACCTCGTCCACCACGATAAGCAACTTTCCTGCCCAGTCTGAATTGAACTGGCTTCGGAAATCCTCATTGGTGTTGAAAGTCACGTTGTTCTCAAACACGGCTTTCAGGAAGTTTAAGAACGTACTTTTGCCTGTGTTGCGTTCCTCCGAAACAAGCAGAACAATGGGCAGCTTCTGTGTCGGCTGTAAATACAACAGTTGCATATAATCCATACCCAGTTCGTATTGCTCTCCAAAGATGTGCCGCATCAAGGATTGGATATGAGAAAACTCCCCTTGCTGCGGTTTATGTTCTATCGGCTCGTAAAGGTTCAGAAACCCCTCAATCTCCTTTTGGTAGTTCAAATGATTGGGAACTGTGCAAAAGCCGTCATACTTGGGAACGGTGGCAAGATAGTTCTTTCCGTAGTCCTGCCGTAATGTGCTGTTGTTCCATACGACACGTTTCTTTTCATAACCGCCATTGGCACATGGCTGATTGACCACCTTGTACAAAGTTGTTCCTACGCGCATATATTCTTCCTCCTTCATAGACTTAGATTAAAGGGTTATGTCCACCTAAGATTTTCTGAATGTCGGATTGGCGGTATCTGACCTTGTTGCCGACCTTTACAGGCTTTAGGTAGTTTTTCTTAGACCAGTGCCAGAGTGTGGTGTCACAAACATCGCACATTTTTTTCACTTCCTCTTTGGTGAGGTACTTTTCCTTTTTTGCTTCCGCAATAGCTGTAGAAAGTTCATGCTTCGCACGGCTTATTAACTGGTTGGAGAATAAAAGCAAATCTTCTCCTGTTACTTCCAACTTAATGTTGCCGTTGCCGTTTTGGATAATTGCCAATAAGTCTGTCATAGGCTCTTGAAACTGCCGGTTGTAAGACTTCCCGTTTTGGCAGTATTATAAACGAAAAGCCACTACCCCGATTAGGATAGTGGCGCAAATATATAGCGAAAATTAATCGTAAAACAATGATATTCAATTCGTTAAATTCGTAAAATCAAAAAGCGAATTAAACGAATTTCAATTGGATAGATATGCTTTCAATTCTTCGATAGCTTCATGGTCTTCACCAATGTCTTTTATCAGTTTTTTGCTGTTTCCAAGTGGTGAAATGAGATTTCTGTATGCTTTCTGAATACCTCTTTCGTGGACTATTTCTTGTTCTTTGAATTGATTGTGCAGCGCATTTCTGAAAGTCTTGATGGGACACTTCCTCATGAAACGGTATTCTACCAATGCGATAAACAACCGTGCTATATCTGTTTCCGTAGCATGGGTTTTCAATCGTGTGCCAATTCTTTCAATCAGTATGGCATGTCTTTCTATCAGAAGTTCAGACAGTGTGCGTGTGTCGGCTTTGCGTCCTGCGGTCTTCGGTTGTTCTTCTGATAAGGTATCTGTGTCTTCCTCGTCCGTATCTTCATCTTCTTCTATTGCCCATTCCACAAGAGTGTTCTCTTCTATGGCTTTCTGTTGCTTCCTGAAAACTTGCCAGTCCTCTTTACTTCTCATTCCATTGGTGATGCTTTTTCTTATAATGAACTTGACCATGCCGGAAATAAGCCATTTGTACAATTTAGGTATATCCTTTCTTTGGGTCAGTTCCTCTCCCTGTTCCACCATGCATTCATAGCTCCGTCCGTAATACAGCCATGCGAGCATGGCGGGGACAATACTTTTCTTGTTTGGGTTATGAAACTCGTTCACTATTTTCTCGGCAAGGTCTGAATGCAAAAGGATATTTTCCAGTTCTTCAAAGTCGGGTGTTCTGTCATCGCCTATCCTTTTACGTGCGGCTTCCTTGTATTTCGGTGCTAATTTCGTGGCTATCTTGAAAACTTTGAAGAATCCTTTAAACTTCTTGTCGTTCATTTCCTCTACGAAATCGGCGTATTCATCCGGATGGTTGTCAAGCCATTCCTTTATCAGTCTTTTGAAATTATCATATTCTTGTTGTCCCATACAAGTTAATTAGCAATGCAACCTCTATTAACTTTCTCTTGTATGCGTGAGAAATGTATCGACAATTTGAATATTAACATATAGAAACCATAATCGCTTAAAGAAAATAAGCGTTGATCTTCTAATGTGTCTCGGTTTATAAAGCGATTGTCAACATGATAGATTTTATCAAGAAAAACTATTGAATCTTCCATTTGGGAATTTGCAGGAAGAAAGATTATTTGGGTTATTTTTTGTTGTTTGAGATCTGAAATGTGGTTTTCAATTTTGCTACTATTAACACCTTGTTTTTGAAGAACTGAAATATATGTTGTGAGATTTATAATAGGAGCATACATGATTGAAGCAGGAAACATACGAGAATTAGATAAATCCATATCACAAGTGTTTGATAAAATCAAACAGCTTACATTTTTTACACCTCTTTCGATGTTAACTAAATCAATTATAGGCATTTTTTTTAAGCCATCTCCTTGAAAAATGACATTCTTGTCAAGCATAGAAGTGTACATCCTTCCATCTATGTTATAAGGGAAAGATTTGAGTTCTGCCAAAAGGGTCTTGTAATTTTCTTCTGACAAATATTTGGGTAGATATTTTTTTAATTCATCTTCTGTAATCATAGCATATCCCAAAAGTGGTCATTAATGACATTTTGAATTTCTTCATCTATAGGAGTTGCTTCCGTTAACATCTTATTCGCAAAAGAATTGATTATCTCAAAATCTTCATGCTCGGGAATATTAACATGAATGGTCTCTGTTGAGATAGGAATGTCCTTAATGGAATAATTTGTATAAATATTTATTGGATTGACAGGAGTGTTAATAGACGGTATTATAGCATCATTATATGTTTGCCTACTTGATAAAGAAAGCAATTCCGTGTCTGTTAATGTCATACATGATAAGGCAGACATTAATAGGATATTGGTATTTATGTAAGTCGTTAAACTATTCATTTTCAAAAACAGGTTTTAGACTATTTAGGAAGTCTGGTTTTAACAAAGAGAAAAACAACTTTTTTTCGCATTTATGAGCCATATTTATTTCTTGTTCTATATTAGAAGTGAAATAGTTGTCGGAATATTCACGAGACGTATCAATATCAATTAATGAGCCTACCACTTCTATAGAATTAGGATGTGGTTTGTAGTTTGCATTATTTACAAATTGTAGGGTGTTCATAAAATTACCATCTTTGACATCTGTCCGTATCAATAAGTTTTCAGATGTGTATTTTTCTGTCATGGAAAAAGACATCGTAAGACCATTGGTAATATCTCCTTTGAAGAAATTAATATATCTATGTCCTATTCTTGATACACGCTTTATTATTCCAGAACTAATAACCTTGTTGATTATTGAAAATGAATGTTTAGAAAAATCGCTCCAACCTATATATGGCATTTTTGAGCTTATGCTCAAAACATCATATCCTATTTGAATTACAAATCTTTCGTTTTCAATTCTGTATAGGGGCTTAAATTTTAAGTTAGGGTCAACCTCCCTAATTTGTTCTGGGATTTGTAAAATGGGCAAATTAATGACATTTCCTCTATACTCTTCTTTTATGAGATTGTATATGATGCCAAAAACTGCGCTTTTGGTAATAGCTGCTTCAAAACGGAACTCAATTAAAGCGTCTATAAGTGGGCATGCTTCTATTCTTATTGGCAACAATCTATCCATAATACAAATTTTAAATTTATTTTCTTGCAAAGTTAGGAATTTCTTTTATTTGTTTCTTGATTTTATACGCTAAAAAGTTTAAAGTATATTAATCTAATAGTTTCACAAGGTCTTTTTTCATTTCTTCGTCAATATCTCTGTATCGCCTGAAAGCTTTGCTTCCCTCCTTGTGTCCCGATAGTGCGGAAACGAGGTTCGGGTCTTTCACCTTTTTGTAGATATTGCCGATAAAAGTACGCCTTGCCAAATGGCTGCTTGCCACTTCATAAATAGGTCGTTTGACTTCGTTATGAGTCAATGGGTCTAAGATAGTTACGATTCGGTCAACTCCAGCCAATTTGAATATCTTTTTTATGGCATCGTTGTACTTTTGTTCGGATATGAACGGTAACAGTTTCCCTTTATATTCTTTATGGCGTTCAAGGATTTCTTTTGCCTTGTCATTAAGAGGGACACGTACCGTGACCGGATTCCCTTCTTTTGTTTTCTTGGGAATGTATTCTATGGCTTCATTAACCACATTTAGTTTGGTCATACGGTATAGGTCGCTCACTCGACAGCCTATCAGTGTTTGGAATATAAATATATCCCTCTGTATTGCCAGTTGCGGAGTGGCTGATAGGTCGGCATTGAAAATTCTGTCCCTTTCTTCAAGTGTTATATAATAAGGTGTACCGTATGTACATTCTTCTATCGGAAATTTGTCGAAAGGTCTGTTTGTGGTATGCTTGTTGTCGAAGCACCATAGGAAGAACGTGCGTATCCTTGAAAAACAGTCAATCAGTGTATTCTTGCTTCTTGGTTGTGGTGTTCTCTTTTCGGGGATGGTTTCATAAATACTCGGATAAAGTTCATAGTATTGGTATTCGTTCTGAAAGAAATCCCACATATCCCGAAGTGTGTCTGGTGTTACCAAATCCACATCGAGGACAAAGTCTTTTTGTCCTCTCTTTGTTTCCCTTACATAGAGTTCATAACGCAGTAGGGCTCTTTTGACAACTCGGAAATTTTTCTTTCGCACTTCTGATAAAGGGTGCTTGTTTAGAAATTCATCGAATAGTTCTCCGGTGGTAGGTTTGATAACCACTTGCTCTGGCATGAAGTATTTTTCAGGATGGTAGAATTTATCAAGTGTTATTTTTAGCCACTCTTTGTTTATGGTTTCCTTTTCCTGTTGATACACCTTTTCTATATAGGTTTTCAAATGGCGTATCTCTTCGTTTATATGAGTACGCATCTCTTCATTGCAGACTGCTTTTGTTTTTACACATTCATCTTTATCATCCCATAGGTTAGGATTGATAGCCAACTGGGTAGGAGCAACGGAGTCTAATTGCCTGCCGTTTCTAAAGCGTACATAGATTGTAGCCATTGATTCTGTATCATATCGCTTGGCTGCTTTTTTAATGATAAAGGTTACTTTCATGGGCGTACGGGTTAAGTTTCTATTCTGATACAAATATAGATATTTTCCCCACATTTTCCCCACATCTGCTGAATATTTTGCAATTTGATTAACCGAGATTAAAATTTAATCTAATTGTAAATGCTTGAAATATAGTTGGATTGCTGTGTTTTTCTGCGCTTTTCTTTTTACCCGCATTTTCCCCACTTTAATTATTTCAAATGCGGGTCTGGGTACCACGAAAAGCTAAGAATTGAGCAATCAATTACTTAGCTTTTTTGTTATAGGGTATTTCTTTCTAATGTGCACTACCAGAAGGTTTTCGATATTTTCTATAGACTGTGTTATTTGCAGCAAAAATACTAAAAAGGTGCAATTCACTTTTACGATGAATTGCACCTTTTCTTATCTCTCAGTATCATTTATCCCTTGCCTACCTTTATCCAGGTTGCTTTCTTCCATAGCCATTCTAATGGACCCTGGCGATGTGAACGAAGCCACCAGTTACAAAAAAAGTATTGTAAAAAGAATACGCTTACACCAATAAGGATACACGCTGTAATGCCTGTATGCAGATAAAGTCCTAATCCCCAGTTGTAAAACAAGAACCCTCCGATTAAAGATTGTGACAGGTAGTTGGTCAAGCTCATGCGTCCATAAGGTGCAAATTTATGAAGAACATTCTTAAGGGTTGTCAGGTAATAAACCAGTATGATACCTGCAAACATGATTCCTGTAAATGCAATATTTGACAGTGACTTGCATAGAAGGACAGAAGGTACAAGTAGTGCTTCGCGACTTATAAAGTCGGGGAGTATATTTATCAAACCATAAATGGGGAAAAAGGCGGTAACGGCTATGATGAATACTTTAATCCAGATTTTTATATTCTTTTCTGAATAGAGAAACGCGTTGCTACGCCCAATTATCATACCTACCATAAACAGACCGGCGGTTTGAGTAACTCTTCCGTGTAATAGCATCCAACCCATGTTGGCAACATTACCCGTCCATATGGCAGTTTTGCACATTTCGAGGAAAGAACCTTCTTTCTGAGCTGTATTGACTAACTCCCAGTATGGAGCATCAAGATCAGCATTAATAACATAGTCGGGGTTGATGAGTGCATAAATTATTTGTCCCAATTCAATAGGTTGAAGTAGAAGAATGACTGCTATGATCGTGACTGTTCGGGTAGAGAGTCGGCAGACTGCGATCAGTACATAACCAAGCAAGGCGTAGAGTACCAATATTTCACCCGGAAATAAAGCCGAATTAATACAAGCTATAAAAAGAAGTAATACTAACCGCCAGGCAAACCGCCCACGAAAATCTTTTCCTTTAAGTTTTTGTGAATTGTCTTGAATAAAAAAACTAAATCCAAAAAGCAATGCAAAGATGCAGTATGCCTTACCGGAAAAGGTAAAAAATACACTATCCCAAATTACCCTATCCGTAAATATCAGAAAGTTACAGGTCTCTTCCGGAAAGCTATTGAGGCTAAACCGTTCGATAAAATGGATAAGTGTAATTCCCATTACAGCGAACCCACGTAGCACATCAGCTATTTCTATACGATTATTATGGGGTAATGTGTTAGATAAATGCATACTTTTTAGAATTTAAAATGTTAACGTACTTTTTCAGATGCAAATTTAACGCAGCCCTTTTATAGTTTTGGAAAAATACTGTTCAATAAAGAACAAAATATGACTTTTATGTGCTTTGTATGATTGATGATGCTGTTTGTCTTTTATAGTTAGCTTGTTGATAACTTCCTGAATATTAATGTAAATAATGAAATAAAATGCTATGTTGGTCTTATTAAATAGAAACAACTTGTACTGAATACATTTCTAATGAAAGGTATACATGCTATTGTTTTGTTTAATTTGTGAGGGGTTAGTCCAAATTTAATTTTGTAGTGTGGGTTAATAAAGTATAACTGTTCATTGACGATTTGATAATCAGTCTGTTTTACTACTCTTCGAAACATTTCTATTGTACATCGGGTGTATTTGATAGTTAATAACTCTTTGACTGTACTTTCTTGTTCGCTGAATAATTCCAATATCCATTTATACAAAATACGAGGTAGTAAATGTATAAATGGCATATGAGAGATAATCTTACTTCTTGCAATCTGCTGATGTCCGCCGAATGGCATTTGCCAGGCAGGAAAAGCAATGAAGATCATTCCGTTAGGCGATAGATATTTTTTTAAGTTGCGCAGAAATTGCTCCTTGTTGTCGATATGTTCTATTACATCATGTATGAGAATAAGCGGGAAATGTTTCTGTAAATCTTTTAATAAGAAGATATCAGAAGCGATGAAAGTTCCTTTTTGCCTTTTAGTGATGAAGAAGTTTTGTGCCTGTTCAATTCGGGATGCGGCAATATCAATTCCAATGACATCACAACCTAGCTCGGCAAAGGGAAGCAGATTCCCTCCTTCGCCACACCCTACTTCCAATACTTTGTTTGGCAGATTTCCAGTATATTCTTTAATATAAGGAATATAATAATTTCTCGTAGTCTGAGCTTGTTCCTCAAAATAACGTTCACGGTTTGTATGTCGTTTCTGCATCTGATTTGTCTATTGTTTCTAACTGTTCTATAGTTATGATAAACTATCAGCCGGAAGACTGCATGGCAGAATGTTTTTTTACCAAGAGAAACGAATGCCTACAGGAACAGAGAACGTAACCGGATGTTCTTTTCGGATTGTGCGCAATGAACTTCCATCGGGAATATAGTAATTAATGGTTGGCTCTATATAGATGCTGGTGTGAGGTGTAAAGTGGTATTGTACACCTGTACTCGCATTGATTGACCATTGCAAAGGTACATCTAATGACTGGTAACCCAAATTAATGGGGACACTATCTGTGACATGAGAAGTATGCAGAGTTCCTTTTATCGGGATTTCCATTTGTAAACCGGCTGTTGAGTAAAATGAGAATTGTTTATAATTCCCAAAACGGTAGGAAATACGGAGAGGAATACCTATGTAATGGAGCTTCTGGGTTTCCTGAATCCGATATTCCTTTCCTGTGGTGAACTCTGATTTTAAATAAATATATTGTAATCCGGTTTCTATACTCCAGTGGTTATTCAACTTTTTGTTCAATGCTAGTCCGATAGTGATGGGGCTATTATGGTGTTGATGTTCTATAATTCTTCCACTGTTGTTCTTGGCAATTGTCATTAGCGTAAGCGAGTCTCCTAAGGTTCCTTCCTGATTGCGGGTGTTTAAATAGTCATAATATTCTTCCCAAGTATTGACTTGCTGGGGGAGACCGCTTTCCAAACCGTCAGAGTGTGGTGTTGTCATCAACTTGTATAGGTTTTGTGCCAGTTGTGGTCCGACTGACCCTGCCAACATCATTTTCCATTTCCCTATTTTCTTTTTGGGGAGTGAAGTGGATTCTTGGCTTGAATATGAGAATATAATAATTTTCTCTGCATGCTCCCATGTAAAAGATGGTTTGGCAACAGGCTGTTTCTCTACTGAGTCTTTTATTTCAGAAGTGGTAGATAATCCTGTTGCACTTGTGTCTAATGCTAACCGGGGGAGGTTTGCTAAAGTAGTATTAAAAGGGGGTTCTTCTTTGTAGTGAGAGATATGTCCGGAAGAGGTAATGCTCTCATTTTCTTCTTTCTTATCTAATTTCACTTTCCGAATGACATTGTTAGACCAATGATTATCTTTAGTCTCTTTTCTTTTCCAGTATAGATAGTCGTGTATCGTTGGGAAAAAAAATAAAATCACTAGTATAAGAATCAGCCTGTAATCAGAAATCATCTTTTTAAGTAAGACTTTTGCCCTGAATAATTGAGAAGAGGAGGAGTGGGGAGCTATATTCAACAGTTTACCTATTTCCTTGTGAGATAATCCCTCCAATACAGCTAACTTGAAGATTTTGCTGTATCCTTCTGGCAATTTCTCTACCATTTCTGTTATTTTATCATAAGGAATAGAATCAGATGATAGCGAATTGTCAATAGGCTCCTCGTTTTCAGGGATATCAGATAAGGGAATTGCAGAGTTTGTACTCTTTTGGTTGAGATACCTTAATGAAATATTCTTCATAATTATTCCCATCCAGCTTTCCAGTTTTTCGGGAGTACGTAATGTCTTAATCGAAGTGAAAATGACAATGAATCCGTCGTGTAGGAGATCTTGTGCGATTTGTTTATCAGGTATATAATGAAGGCATATTCCCATCATCTTTTTCGAATAGGTTTTATAAAGTAGACTTAATGCCTGCTCATTCCCTTTTTTACATAAATCTACAAGTTCTTTTATATCCATGTGCGTGTATTATTTTAATATGATGAATAGAAAACGAAAAGACTGCATGCTTTTTCGGTTTTTAACATCTTGTTTTTTGCGGATATGAAGAAACTTTTTGTTGATAAATTGAACTTGAATCCATAAAACTTTGACGAACTTTCAATTATTATGCAATCTTTGTGCTCTATACATTTTTTATTTCCCGACAAACTGCTAACTTTATCATCATTATTATAATGACATGTGAATAGTCGGTTGTACCATTATTTAAATCTCGTTTATGGGTAAATACAAATTTATAGAAGAAAGAGTGGAAACAATGTCCTCGTCGGAGCTTAAGATATTCTTGAATATACTGAAGAGCAGATCTAAGGAATTGATGTCAACTCTGGAGTCAGTAAGGGAAATAAAAGATTTGGAGGCTGTTTGTAAATCAACTCAGAAACTAAACAATCGTGTTTCTGAGTTTGACGGAGGATCTTTTCTTATATTAGTGGTTGGACCCGTGAAATCGGGAAAATCTACTTTAGTAAATCTCATAGCACATGCTCACGTCAGCCCCACTCATTTCTTGGAGTGTACGGTGCGTCCGTCCATTATTTCAAAAGGACAGGAGGAATCCATTACCCGTATTTTTTCTGTTGCTGATAAAGCCAGAAAGGTAGAACAGTTTGATTCGGTCATTGATAGCCTGCGCGGATTTGAAAAACTGGAAAACATTTCCGAGATAAGCATTGAAAAGAAAGAATTGAATGATGCTAATCTGGAGGAGTGTGTTTCGTTAGCTTTGGAAGAAAGCGTGATAAATACAGATCATACGCTGGTGACATCCATAACAACTTCCGGTGGGGAGCTTTTGAAAGATAATATATTTCTGGTGGATATGCCCGGGCTGGATGGCGGGTATGCGAATTTGGATAATCCTATTTATGAAACGATCTCTCAAAGGGCAGATTTCGTGATATTTGTGCAAAGTTCAAATTCTGCTATATCGAAGGTTTCCAATCGTTTTCTGAAGTTGCTGCAGGAGAATAATCCGAAAGTTCCGGTTTGTCTTCTACATAATGTGTTTGAAGCGGCTTACTGGCATTCGGAAGAGGAGAAGCAGGCTGTAATTAAGGCACAGGTAGAATTTGCCGAGAATGAAATGGGCAGACGTAACTTCCAGTTGAAGGAGAATATATATAGTTTGAACTTGGGAAAAGTGGCGGATGCTGCCAGCTATGAGGGAATGGAGGATCTTCAGGAAGAAGCTGCGAAATTTCAGAGATTTGAGAAGGATTTGTATGGCAAGGTGATCTCCAATAGTACTGATATACGTCTGAGAAGCGTAATCGGAAGAACGCTGAATCAGTTGGAAAAACTGGATAATTTAGTCGGAGAATCAATTGGCCAACAGGAAGCAATCGATATAGAATATCAGGCTGCGGCAACTTCGTTTGACGAGTTACTCCGTCAGGCGAGTGAACTTAGTTACGATGGGAGCGATTTTAGAAAAATGGTGCAAGTCTATATGGATGATGATTTGAAAGAGTTTACTGAAATCGTTAGGGAGTATTATGATTCCGGATGCAATTCCGCATTTGCCGGTGGAGCGAAGGGGAAAGATGCGACACGCAGCCTTGTTACAAAGTTTATGACTGATTCGTCAGCGGCGATAAAAAGTAAATTCCTTGATTCTCATGAACATAGTCTGGCCCGGCAGTATTTGCGGAAACTCTCTAACTTGAAAGATGATGCGGCTTTTATAGAGAAGATGAATACTTTTCTGAAGCAGAAAGGTTGTGCACCTTTTGACTCAGTGCCGCAAGTGACGGATTTTCCGGTGGTCGATTTTGATTTGCAGGGAGCTTTTGATGTGAAGAATATTAGTAATCCGACTGTTCCGCATATCGGAATACCCAATCCGTTCGGGACTTATTCGACAATGGAAATTCAGAGTTTTCTGAGAAAAGCGATGGAATGTATCACCGGAATCGATCATACGCATACCGGGAAAACGATTAAAGGATATCTTCAGCTGACTGTCGGGAAGAGTATATATAAGGCGGCTAATGACCTTTACGATCAGTATGTGCCTGTACGCAAACAAAGTATCATTGATTTTTTGGAACAACAAAAAACAATGTATCTGAATGCGCTGGTGTCTGATAAAGAAGAATTTGACAGGAAGGATGCGTTGCTTCGGTCAATAAATGCACAAGTTCAGAGTTTTAAGGATTCAATAAGATAAGAATAAGCCAATGAAACGAAATTTATTAATTATCACACTCCTGTTTTTGGGCTCTTTTGTGATTTTATTGTTGGGTAACATCATTATTATTGGTGAGAAAATAGCCTCCTTATCGCAGGTTGCGTGGGCAGAGTATGCTTTTTACACCTTGATTCTGGTTGTATTTTATGCCGTCGTTATACGTCCGGTCGTTCGGGTGCATCGTGCTCCGCAGATTCCGGCTTTATCTATTGATGGGGAGTGGAATATTGCACAACTTGTTGCGTTTGGACATAAACTGGCGGATAACTGCAATTATATACCTAAAGATAAGTCCTGTCCCGAGTTGAGAAAACTGCATCAGCAAAGATTGCGTGAAGATTTGGAACGCTATGCAACGAGTAAGGAAGAACTGGTGCAAATCATAAGCAAAGAGTTGAAATTGCGTATTGAAGGGGGAGAACTGAAAGAAACTTCAGGTCCGCGTATAGAGGATATGTATTCGGTTCGTATCATCGGTATCAATCGTCGTATTATAGAATGGGCAAAATCTGTCTTTATGATTACGGCTATTTCGCAGAATGGAAAGCTGGACACGGTATCCGTGCTTTATATGAATTATAAAATGATAGAGGATGTGATTGTAGCTTCCGGTTTCCGGCCTACGAGGCAACAGTTGTTCCGGCAGTATGTCAATATTCTGGTTACTTCATTAATGACATTTGTTGTATCCGAAGTATTTAAAGATATGGGCTCGGTTGCTCCCTTCGGCTCATTAGCGGATCAATCTTCGGATGCAGCGTCCGATATCGATATTTCCGATGCTTCTGTTGACGCTGCCGATGTTGATTTGGATGACATTGGTGATACCGTTTCGGGAGATACCGGCTTTTTGAGTATTCTGTCTAATGTGAAAATTCCGGGTGTAGTCATCGGTTCGATATGCGATGGTATCGTGAATTCGTTGATGACCTTGCGTATCGGTTATGTGACACGTAACTATCTGATTGATGGAATGAATTCATTAAATGGAATCAAAGCCAAAAGAAAAGCAAAGCGTGTAGCCGTGAAAGAGGCGTTGAAGTCTTTGCCCAAAGTTGTTGTGGTAGGTACTTCTTTCGTGGGAAAGGGGGCTATGAACATTATTCTGAATATTATTGGCGGGAAGAAAGTGAAGGAAACTGATAAAACTTGATTTTCTCTTTCAACCTGTCACCGCCTCCTGAAACTCTTTATTCATCAGTAATGTATGCTGGTGATAGGTCGCAGACCATCTGTCACTGATCTATCACCTGTCACCGTCGGCACACACATATATTTATTCTCTTTTTGCTTTAATCCGTACCACCCGATACACATTACCTCGTTTGGTATGCACAGAAGGCACCCGATTCTTTTGTAATATTCTTCCGAACTGAATAATATTGCAATCGGATACGCGAATCTTGCTATCATGTTGCACCTGCTCCAGAATTTCGATGGCAAGGAATTGTTCGCATTCTTCTCCTTCTGTAGCTGCCCGGAAATACTCATGGAATAATTGTTCTGCAATTGGCATCACCTGGAACTCCTGGTTACTTTCATTCATCACCTTCTCATCTTCCGGATCAAACCAATACCGTTCCCCCTTGTATAGATCATGCATCGCCTGTGCATAGAGCTGTTCGTAATCAATTGGGGAACAATCGATCGGTCCGGTCACATCGACAACGATATAACGGCGGCTACCGGAAGTGTCCGTCAGCAGGTCTTTGTGATTGCTCGTCCCAATGAAGGAGGCGTAACGACGCATCTCTTGCGTAGCCGTACCGTGTGGACGGCGGACATTGACAATCGGTTTCTGAAGAATATGTTTCAAAAAAGCCTGTTGATTCACTCTGTTCTGGTCAAATTCGTCCATATTGATCAGTGCGAACCGATTGAGGGATATCTCGGCATCCCGTTTGTTACTGAAATCAATGCGGTCCGTGTAATATGCCTGCAATTCGGGGGGAAGTAAACTCCGGCAAAAAGTAGACTTCCGGTAAGCTTGCGGACCTATGAGAAGCGGTACGGTGCAATTCGCATATTTCCGGTCTGTCTGCCGCCAATGTGCCACCATATTCAGAAACCAGCGATAGAACAAGTCCGCCCAATGTCGGTTGTTGCAGGGAACCCGGGCTGCTAGTTCGCGAATCCGGTCGTGCCCGTCCCAACGTACATCCAGTCCGAAGAGAAAATCTTCGATCGGATTGAAAATCGGAATCCGGTCGGAGTCCAGATAACGGACCACATCCCTGTCCCAAAGACTGAGTCCTTCCAGCCTTGCGTTCATGGCGATACTGTTTCGAACACGGCTGCTCAGGGGGCGGAAGTAGAAACAAAACGTATTCCGTTCCCGATATTCCGTTACTGTCGTCATTGTATTGTAACGGAATTCGTATCTGCGTTGCATAAATTCTTCCGTTCGCAGCTCCAGTTCCTGTTCTGCCGATAGGGGAGATTTTTTGCCGAAGCCTTTGGCAATGGTGTATACACTCTGTACTGTCTGGCGGATCAGAAACTCTTTTTTCTGCCTATATAAATGAGCGATTGCCCAACGGGCGGTTTCTTCTTCCGGTATGCCTGCCTGGAAGCAATTTTCGGCTAACTGAACCAATAAAGGCTTCAAGTCTTCATCGGATCGGGGATATATCCCCGGCTGAAGTTCGCTTAAAGATTGGCATGCCTTGTTTAAAGCCACTTCGAAGAGCGCAGACAATGTTTCAAGACTGTCATATCCCGGGATCAATCGCTTGAATGGCGATGTTTCCGCCTGTACGGCTTCTTGGTAGGTCGTTTCCGAGGGCATTTCCATTGGCTGGCGCATATACATAATGGTGGAGTCGGGATTGTAATAAAGTTCCGGGTCGTATGTTTGCCGGCAAAATTGCTCTAATGCCGGATTTTTCAATTCAATGGAATAGGAGAGTATCGGCTGGTATAAGCTGACAGCTTTTCTATAGGCATGCGCTTGAAAGATTTCCGCTTCTTCCCGGTTTTTGGGAAGTGATTTGTCCGGTCGTGTGAACCGTACCCATATTTTTACGGAATGTCCGCTGGAACCCATGAAAGCAAGATAAGTCTGCGAAAGCTCTTCCGCTTCCTGCTTCACCCGGTTCACTTCCATCAAGTTTGCCAGATGATTGACTTCTATTTGTATGATTCCGTTGTATGCGGTCATCTGTATGCCGTTGGCCGTTTTGCGAAAAGCTGCAGCCGGGATGACTTTTGCCAATTTCTTGGCGTCGTCCAGCTTGGCGTCCGGTGATGCGTAACGTATGCTTGTCCGTAGATTGCTGATCGGTTGGGCTTTCGTCTCATGCTTCATCGCTTCTATTTGTAGGTTTATGTCCAACGTTCGCATGGTTGGTGTCCCTCCGTTGTCCCGCATCAAAGTAAGTTTCATAATGAATGTGTCTGTAAAATGATCTAATTATTGAATTTGTTATTGTTAATGTCTTTCTTCCGGAAGGCATGTAAAGGTACGCTTTATTATTCGGCTTTACAAATGTTTGTGTTGTACATTTCTTAAAGTTTTTTGTATACCGGTTGGTTCGTTGTCTATTATAGATTTGTGTGTAGTCTATTAATAGAAAAGTTCCTTTCTTCCTATTGCAAAGTTCCTTTCCTCTAATAGTAAAGTTGTTTTTGTTCGCTTACAAACTATAAACGCAAGTTTCAATTATATAAATGAAACCTTTGTTTTTATAAATGAAGCTTGTGTTTATAAAAACAGAGCTTACGTTTGTAGTTTGCAATAGGCAGAAAGGAAGTTATCTATTAGAGTAAAGTAAGTTTAGTTCTAATAGAGTGGAACTTATCTACCAATACTCTAGGTGATAAGTATTAATGTTTTGGATGATACAAGTGGTGATAGGTGATAGATGTGGTGATAGGTTCGGATAACCTGTCATCTTGTCTGCAAGTGCGATGAATAACTGTATGTGGAGTGACGGGTGATAGGTGATAGAGAAAAATGAGAAAATAATCTATCTATTGAAGTTAGTGGTTATAGCCCGAAACTTACTCTGGTGCTTTTTTTGACGTGTATTTCCTGTGTCGGATGACTCTCCATCATTCCGGACTCTATTTGTTGAATTGCCCTTTTGGCTTTATAAGCGAACTTTCCTTTGGGATATTGTCGCAGATATTTCTCATAATCGGTTATGGTCTGACAATTGAGGAACATGCGTTCTTCATCTTTTCTTTTGGCTTTTTTTGTGTCAGGAGCGGGGTAAACTATTTCTACTTTAGGCTTTGGACGTGACCAAGAAGGATGCTTTACTACTATTTCTTCCTTTTTAGGTTGTTCCGGTTCTATAGTATCTACACTTACTGGTGCGATTACTCTATTCTTTTTTATTTCTTTTTTAATGCTGTCTTCTACCAGCATACAAATTTTCTGTTTTACAAACTCTGCATGAGATGAGGCAGGATAACGATTCAGGAAATGTCGGAAATCCTCTGTTGTCCGGCAGGCGTTATATCTGCGCTCTTCCTCAATACTTCCGAAGAATGCGGAAACTCCTTTGATCAGCATGAATAGGAATAATATGCCAATAATAATCCATCCTGCCATGCGTTTGTTTATAGTGGAGAGACGAATTCTTTTTTGTAAACGTGATGGCGCTGGTGGGAGTGGAGGTGTTGAAGCATGTACCGCTGATGGTGAGTGCGGATGATTTACTTCTTGCCTTAGCATAGAGTTAGCATAGTTATAAGCTTGCTGAGCAGTGGGACGATCCCATGTGTTAAGCGAGAGGCATGCATGAAGAAACTGGTCCAGTTGGGGAGAATAGCCGTTATCTAAGGCTGGGATACGTGCACCATTCAGTTGGACACAACCACCCATACCTTCCCATAAAATGTGACCGGTCAGCAATTCGTAAATACTCATGCCTAAAGACCATATGTCGCTGGTACCTGCAATAAATGGTTTCTCAGAAAAGTGTTCCGGTCCCATATAAGCAAGTGTTCCGGAACTTTTTACTTTGTTAGTGCTTTTACGGAATGTATGCTCTAATTTGCGGCTAATGCCGAAGTCGGAAATGATAAATTTACCATCATCACCGATTAGAATATTATCGGGCTTTATATCTTGATGGATGATTGGCGGGTTTTGACTGTGCAAGAACATGAGTCCACATGATACGTCGCGTATGAAATGCCAGATTTGCTTTTCGGACATTTTGCCGATCAAGGTAGCGGAGGAACCATTAGAACAGTAAGGCATTATCAGAAACGGACATCTTTCAAATACATCAAAATGATTAAGATGTAATAAGTTGGGATGATGTAATTTATAGGCAAGTTTGAACTCTTCCCGAAAGTCTTTTATGCCGTTATCATCCAACAGGCCATAAAACTTTATGGCAACTTCTACATCTGCCAATGTGTTTCGGGCTAACCAGACTTCTCCGAAGCTTCCTGTGCCTAATTTTTTCTCCAGCTGATAGTGTTCAGCAAATATGTCACCACTGTTGAACTGCATGTATTTTGTTTGTCAATCTGGTTGAGGAGAGATTGTTGAGGTATCTGTTTCTGTAACAATGACTGTATCCGTCGGAAAAATCTTAGCTTTCCACTTTGCGGATAGCTGTGGGTTTTTATAAAGATAACCTCCCAGTAACAGGGCTAAGACAAAAAGTAATAGAACTATTTTCCGGAATTTATGGTTATTCGGTTTGCTGAATACAGTGTTGTTCAGATTAGCTTTGGGCTCGTCCGTCTCTTTCTGGATAATATGACAAAGTACTATCGTTACATTGTCATATCCGCCGACAGCAAGAGCGGCTTCTATCAGTTGGTCTTTACAGACCACCAAATCATTTTGATTTTCCTCGATGATTTGCATAATCTCTTCGTCGTGGCACAAACCGCATAGACCATCGCTGCAAAGCAGAAAAATGTCATCGTCCTTTAGATTGTAAGAGCGGAAATCGGGATTGGAACGATTGGTCGGATCACCTAAACAACGAGTTATGACATTGTTGTAAGGGTGGTCAAAAGCATTCTCCGGATCCAGTTTTCCTTGATCGACCAAGTCTTGTACGTAGGAGTGGTCCTTGGATAGACGGCAGAATCCCGAATTGGCATTGAAAACATAGCAGCGACTATCACCGCACCAACAAATATAGGCTTTTTCATTTAATATCCAGGCAATGACAATAGTAGTACCCATGCCTTGGGTACTACTATCTTCTTTACTTGCATTGACAATATTTAAATCAGCGGCTTTGACTGTCTTGGTCAAGAATTCTTCAATAGCTTCTTCTGTGACCATCTCATCTTCGAGTGTTACGATGTTTTCCAGCTTTTCTGGCGTAAATGCGTTTTGTACCGTCTCAATGGCAATGGCGGATGCAACCTCTCCGGCGTTAGTACCACCCATTCCGTCGGCTACTACCAGTAAAGTGCCATACTTACCTAAAGGAATGGTTTCGGAAGATTGAGGAATGATCCATTCCGATTGGCTTAAATCCCGGTTTACTACAAAGTTGTCTTCGTTGTTTTTCCTGACTAAACCAACATCAGTGCCTGCCGCTAATTTAATTTTTATCTCAGACATAATTTTTATTTTATATTTCCTATTGGAACTAAACGGTCTTTGCCCTCTATACTACCTACCATGAAGCCGATTACCTGATATGTTCCATTTTCCAGAAGGAATGCTGGAGAACCATAATATCCAGGTTCCGCCACGCGGTTTTGTAATACGATAGTTCGGTATTTTGTATCAGAAATATTAGTGTGGTCGTTGAAGTGTGCCGGAGTTAGATTATGAATGTCAGCATAACCTGCATAGCCTACCATCTGTATTTCAGTTCCTCCATTCATGTTGTTTGCTGCTGTTGTATCAAAAGGAAGACCTTCGCCGAAAGTACCTTTACCTCTAATATATGCCCAGCTATAGGCAGCAGGAGTCACTATACTGACTTGTACATAGTTTCTACGTTTATAAGCTAGCTTTATACCATGCTCTCTTAGTTGTACCCTGATTGACTTTTCCACCTCTATTTCAGTAAATGTGGTGTCATATAATTGGTTTCTGCTAAAGTCTGCATTTGTGAATGTTAAAGGTTTTCCTGTTCCCTTGGTGCTATAAGCACGATAATGTAATATTATGTTACATCCGGCTCCTCTGTATATGGCCAGTAGTCTACGCCATGAATCTTTCCATTCGGTATTAGAGAAAATCCATGGCTCAACGTTTTGTCTGTCTGTAACAAATGTTCCGTCAGATAGCATAAAACCGGTTCCGCAAATAATATCTGATACTTGTATGCCCGGATCGAATTTTGTGCCATTATATTCGATTTCAATATGGTCAACTTTGATTGTATAGATATGATCGTAATAATCTTTCAGATCTCCCGAAGCATTATGATCTTGTTCTTCTACCACATCGGACTCTACATTATCTTGATGAGTCCTCGCCTGTTGAGTTGTCTGTGGCTTATAACTGGCTTCTTCTACTTCTTCTGTTGCATTTTCGGCAGCTATGGTACTTGAAAGATTGTCCAAATCAGATTTTACTTTATAGAAACTGGCATTTACATTGCCTAATTGATTATTTACATTAGCTAGCTGTGACTTTAATGCTTCTGTATTTCCATCGCTAGTTCGTAATTTAGCTTCTAGTTCCCGTTGTTGTGTTTCTAAAGCCGCACGTTCAGTTCCTAGTGAATCCAACTGGTTCTGATACCCTCTTAGTTGAACTTCTTGTTGTTCTGTTTTCTGAGCCAGTAAGTCATTTTTTACCCCCAAACTATAATTCCATGCAGCCAGACCGGCAACAGCCAATACGAAAACAATCCCCATAATAGTTAATGCCGTTTTGTAGGGGCGTAAGGCTTGCTTACGGAAAAGACTCATTCTTTCTGTCAAACCGATACTGGAAGTTAACGCTTGGCGCCCTTGTGGAACTATAAATCCCAAGCGTGGTCCTCCTACAGATAATTGTATCTCATCTCCGGTTTGTAAATAGTAAGAACCATTAATCGGATGTCCGTTTACTAATGTCGGATTGGAGTGTGAGAGATGAATTAGTTTCCAATTTTCACCATCACGTACAATTGCAGCGTGTTTGCGGCTCACTGTTTCGAAACTTTCATCAAAGCGTACTTGGCAGGAGGCATCTCTACCCAGCTCTACTTGATCGACAATGATTTTTTGAGATTCGCCTGCCTGATGATACTTTGATGGAGTCTTATGCTCCAGAATGAAGTAAGTTCTGCCTGAGGCACCCATCAATGCTCCCATACCGGCACCTACTGAGCCGGCTAGGGTACGTTTGTAATTTTGTGTATCCATACTACTTAATATATAGTTAATAGTTTTCAAATCTCATTTTTACGTCTCCAATAGATATGATATCGCCAACCTTTAGCCTGTAACCTTGTTGGGTGACTTGTGCAGAATTGACATAAGTGCCGTTGCTGGACTCCTGCCATACTTTTTGCTCTTTTTGCCATTGTCCGTCCCGAATAATCCAATGGTCACCGGAAGGTGTCGTTTCCAGTGTACAATGATGGCGTGATACATAAGTACTTTGCCGCTCTGTTACAGGCAGCAGATTATCAGGCTCTCTGCCGATAGTAAGTATTCTGCAACCATGTGTGGCAAATTCGCTTAGTTGATAAAGCTTTCCATATTCTTCGCCATGCATGATACGCATGCAAAAACCTTGGACAGTTTGTGGTGGGCAATATCCCCTTTCCATAGGGACCTGTTGGGTCTCCGGCAGATATTTCAAAACTTCCTTGACGGATTGAAAGCGGTTTTTAAAATCGGGATTCAGACACCCTGAAAAAAGTCGATCCCATTCTTTCCCGTTTTTTATCTGTACTAACTTCCGGCGGTTCCAGTCTCCATCTTTTCCTCGTTTTTGGTATAGAGCCAATTCATTATGACTGGTTAATTCACCAAAGGGCAGGCTACCGGTCAAAAGTTGGAAGGCCAATACTCCAAAAGAAAAAATATCTGTAGTAGGTAAAACTGTGGCTTCACCTCGCATACGGTTCACTTGTTCGGGGGGCATATAGACATAAGTTCCGAATATTTGATTGGGCTTGCCGAAAATGTTACGTTCCGTCATACGTTTATTTCTATCGCCCGCTATACCGAAGTCTGTCAGTGCAGCTACTCCATTGCTCTTAAAAAGAACATTCTCCGGTTTTAAGTCACGGTGGACTTTTCCTCTGATGTGTAAAGAATGTAGGCCAAGAAGGATTTGTTGGCAAATCAAAGGGATTTTACTGTTTTGAGAGCCTAAATAGGGTGTCAGATCTCCTCCCGGGCAATACTCCATGACGATATAGGGATTGCCTCCAACCGTACCATAGTCTATAGAACTCACCAAGTATTCACAGTCTATCTGCCCTGTTTTGAATTCCATTTCGAAACGATCTGTCAATGGTTTCCGTATTTCGGGTGGAACCTCCCAAAGTCTTAATAGTTTCAGCGCATAGTCCTTACCTGCGTTGTCCGTAACTCGGTATACTTTACCGAAAGAACCTTCGCCTAATGTTTTGGAAACCCGATAACGGTTATCGATGTATTCTCCTACATTATAATCACATCTATCGACAGATTGGTTGGTCACAATAAATCACTTTCAAATTTAAATCTTCGGTCACCTAATACGATAATATCATCAGGTATGATCTCTATTTTTCTGTTTGCCTGAATAAAGGTTGTTCTTAGTTCACTCCGGTCGAGCAGATACCAATGCCCATCTTCGAAAACTATTTCTGCTTGTTCCTTTGAGGTGATAGTCCGGTTGGATACTTCTGTATTTTCCCGGTTCAAAATGATCGATTTTCCTTCATATTCCATTTTTTCTGAAGGAATGTTCTCATTCTCTTCCGGAATGATGGTTAAAGAACAATGAGGTGTAATATCTTCCGGTTCTGTTTCTGCTATATTTTTTATCTGTCGTCGGATAGTGGGACGATGTACACGGACACCACAATGCGGGCAAAATGAGCAGGTAATATCTATCTCTTTTCCGCATTCCTGACAATTCATTTTATCTTCCGGCAAGAAAGATGTTTTTTCTTCCATTTTTTTATGTTCGTCGTCTGCGGAATTATCGGCTCTTTCCAGAGGTGTCCCACAGCAAGGGCAGCTTGTAAATTCACCTACTATCGGATAACTGCAGTTCGGGCATTCTGTAGCAGGCTGTGTGATAGCAGAATGGGTATCGGGCTCATTCAAAGTGGGGAATACAACAGTTTTTCTGCACTTTTCTCTATTAGGATTTGCATTTAGCACTGTGGGTTTGGGGATGGCTTCTCCATAACCTTCTCTTGACACAAAATCATTTTGATTGTTGGCGTAACCAGTCGAAATACTCAATAGTTGTCCACATTTTAGACAGACCGTTGTATCAGATAGATTGTCCCAACCACAATTCATACATCTCATAAGAACTTATTTTAATTGTTGAACCACTTAAAGTATAAATAAGTCGACGCCTAAGATGACGATTCATGTATAGTCATCTCTAATCATCTTAAAATATACCTCCTTTTTTCTGTGAGAGGATGGCGGAAGAAATTTCTCCTCCTTTCGTCTTTAGTATCAAAGTTCCTTCTTTGGCTTTTTTGGTTTTACCAACTTTTAGAATCAGTTTGTCACTGTCCTTTGCTATGACTTCGCACCAACTTGGAATATTTATTACTTCCCATTCTGTATTCGTCTTTATTGGTAATTCTTTAATTTCGCCTTTGGAACCGAACTCCAATTTGTCCAATGCTATATTGATGAATTCTTTTTGACCACTTTGAACGACCTTGACTGTTTCTTCCATTTTCCCGTTGCTAATGGTAACAGTGGCTTTACGTTCAGAAGTCAGTTGGTTTATTTCACAACTTACAGATAAGTTTTTTCCATGAGGAATCACTTTACACCAGTTTGAATCTGAAGTTGCCGTCCATTCTTCCGGAGCACTATCTACTTTGATGTATTCGGCTTTTGTCGTCTCGTAGCCAAATCTTACAGAATCTGGGGTAATGGCAAGTCTGGTAACTTCGATGACAGGGGCAGGAGTGGACTTGGGAGCCGGTTTGAGTTTCTCCTCGCATTCCTTAATCTTACTTTTGCAATCCTGCTCCAGTTTGCTGTCGCATTTCATTGCTGCTTTAAAGGACTTGATAGCTTCCCTGTATCTTCCTTTTTTCATGCTTGTCTCCCCTTTTTTGTAAATGGCGGCACACTGCCCCCATGTACTTATTGGCATAGCAAGAGCGAAGACTAGAATTAGTAACTTAATGCATTTCTTCATTGTTATTGTTGTCTATGTTTATATATGGTTCTATTTTCTTTGCACGATTTTCGAAAGCCTCAGCTGCTTCTATTTGCTCAAACATTCTCATGGTATCTGCCTTTCCTGTGAACATATGGTATGCAGAATCTAATATAATTTCCACTTGCTTTATTTGATTTTCTGCAAGATCCATGTATCCTTCCTTAGAAATAAAAACTGAATCTTTATAAAGATTTACCTCACGATACTTCTTGATAGCATTTATATAGAAATCTTCAAAAACGGAGTCGTTATTTTGTCTTAAAGTATCAATAGTATATCGGAAAATGTTACCTAGACTTTTGTAATTATCGCCTTCTAGAATGATTGCCGAGCATATGCTATCGTTAGCATTGGTTTTTGAAGCTATTTCTTGTTTTGGCTTTGGTGTAGGCTCTTTCCCACTTGTTGCCAGATAGATGGTAACAATGGTTGCACATATAATTATAATAGCCGCAATAATAATGAGTTTGCGATGCTCTCTTTTAAACAGCGTAGAAACTCTCTTTTTTATATCGGATGATTGCATAACAGGAAATTCTGCATCAGAATGAATGGATGAGGGCTCATGATTATCCTTTAATTCAAATGAAAGATTTTCTTGCCCTTCTGGAGTTTGAATTTCATTTATCTCATCTTTTGATGAAAGATCAGAGGTCGTTTGTTGTGAACTTTGTATATTGAGAGGCACCGAGTTACCATTGATATGCTGGAAGGCATAATCAGCGATTTGTCTGGCAGTAGGTCTGTCCCATGTGTTTAGAGCAAGACATTTATAAACGATCTCCTTAAGCTCTTGTGAATACTCCTCATTATTGATAAGTGGAATATCGGCACCGTTTTTCTGCAACAGACCTCCATGATCACCATAAGGAGGTAACCCCGTTAGCAGTTCGTACATTGTCGCCCCTAATGACCAGATGTCACTTGCCATAATAGGGGTAGGGGATGGACCGAAACGTTCGGGTCCCATGTAAGCTAATGTGCCTCCACTAAGTTCTTGCCCTTGATTTCTACGTAATGTGCTTCTAATTCGTGTACTGATCCCGAAATCGGTTATCATATACCCGTTTTCATCATTAATTAAAATATTATCCGGTTTTATATCTTGATGAATAACAGGAGGAAGCTTTGCATGAAGATAGGCTAGTCCTTCGGCAACATCATGAAGTAGATGCCAACTTTCGGTTTCTGTGATTCGATTATTGTCAGTGAGGTATTTGAATATAGACCCGTTTTTGCAGAAGGGCAGAATCAGATATGGCATTCGCTCCCAACAATCATAGTAAGTAGGATGTAATAAATTGGTATGATTAATATCAAATACTAAAGAAAATTCTTGTGTAAAGAGAGAAATCCCGGCATCGTCAAGCCCCATACCCGGCGCATATATTTTAATGGCTACTTTAACATCTGTGAGTTTATCCAGTGCTAACCAAACTTCTGAAAAACCACCTCTTCCTAATTGTTTGAGTAGTTCGTATCTATCTGCTATAACTTGTCCTGTGTCTAACATAAAGCTTATAGATTAAATGGAAAGATATCTTTTCTTACAGAGGTAGTCTCTCCATGCATAATTTATTAGTTTGTCTTAATTAGTGCTTTTTATTAAGTATGTGAGATTGTCGGTATTAGATAATCACATAACAATATATGCAAAGTAATAAATAAAAAAGTGAATAAAAAAATGGTGAAAAATAGGCGTTGAACTAAAATGCGATAATACGATCTATACTGCAAAATATAATGCTATGCTGTATATTTTTGTTTTATGTTTTGCTGACTGAAACCTAAAATGCTGTTTATATTGTGTTCTAAAACTGTATTAAGTTTGAAATATATAAGTGATTTCTACCAATATCTAGATGTGAAAGTGGTAATCTGTCCGAGAGTATCTGAAATCATATCTTATGTTATATATTAATATAATTTATTGCCCGTTTAAGCACGAATTTCATTCAATTAGTCGTTCGAAACGACCGGATAATCATATTTCTCGGTTATTGTGTTTTTTTTATTTTGTCCGGTTTCTTATCTTTGCTAATAGTAATTAATCTATATACACATTCAAAACATGAAAAAATATCGTATTTTTCTATGTCTGTTTATCATACTGTGTAGTTGTAACGAACAATATAATGAAGACTACATCTCATTTGGAAGCTACTCTTCAATTATGTTCTAAGATATTTATAATAAAATTAACTCATAACAATATTTGTATATGAAACAGCAAATACTAATATCTATTACTCTCATAAAAGATGAAATTGCTCTTTATGAATGGATATTTAGTATAGTCCCTATGCGTTTTCTTATATAAATCGAATACAATTACATTAAAACGGTATGATTGGGGACTACATACACAAACAATGAACATATGAAACGAAATTATTTGCTAACATTCATTCTTGCGCTTGTTATAGCAAGTTGCGGAGGTAGTGATGACGATGAAGCGGAAACATTATTGACTGTGTCTCCTAATACGTTTACACTTTCTTCGGACGGAGATTCACAAGTACTGAAAATCCAAAGTAATACCTCATGGCTTATAACCGGAGCTTCAGGATGGTTGTCTCTATCCAGTTCATCGGGCAAAGGAAATGCTTCTGTGGTATTAACAGCACAAGAGAGTAAAGATATAGATGAACGTAAATGTACACTTATAGTGCAAAGCGAAGGAGGCGAAATTTCTGAACCTGTATCCGTAGTGCAGCAAGGAGTTTCTGTATCTCTATCTGTTGATGTGAAAGAAATTAATCTTGCAGAAGCAGGAAAAGAACAAACATTCAATATCACATGTAATACTTCTTGGAGTATTAGTGGAGTGCCTGAATGGCTGACTGTATCTTCAACAAATGGTGTAGGAAATGCTGCTATTAAAGTATCAGCAAACAGTTTTAATAACTCACCTGCTGATCGGGATGTTACACTTAATATATCCTCGTCAGGTGGCTCTTCTCAATCAGTGAAAATTATTCAGAAAGCCGGCTTGGCAGCAGGAAGTAATGTGACAGCCCAAACGGTTGTTGTGTTGAGCGATTGTTTTGCTACAGACTTTGAGTATGGTAGTAATGTAACATATTTCTATGCTGTGGTGTTTGAAGCTTCATTCATTGAAAGATATACAGATGAAGAAATAATAGATGTTATGAAGACAGATGAAAACCGCTGTACACCTAATGATAATTATGTAATTTCGTTCTATGGTCTGGAGCCTCAAACCAAACACGTTTTGTTCCTCTTAGGATTTAATAAGGACGGTGAACGAGGGGAACTTATAAGGAAAGAAATCACGACGAAGTCTGGAACTAACCAGCCAGAGGCGTATGTAAGCAATGTTACATATACAACTAGTGAATGGTCTTGGTATACAACTATCGGTGCGTATGCCACTAAATATTATCAATGGATTTTAGAATACTCTTCAAATTACTATAACTCTTCAGACGGTTTAGTTGCTTGGTATTTCTCTAAAAATATAAAAGAAAGACCTAATGCTGACTTTGATCCAATTTTACAATCGGGGGGATGGACTCGTGCTAGAACATCTAGTATAACAAAACTTCAAACTGTTACATGGGGAGTTGGACAGAGCGGAGAATTAGGTGGTACTATTAATAACTATCATTGGGAACCTAAGGCCAATGGCGTAATGAGAATAAACGAAAGTAATAGGAATACAGCAAAAGGCATTGCTCATATCGGTATGATTGTAAATGAAAACACCTTGTTTAAAGGAGCAACTATTACTCGTATTCGTTAATTAATAAATAATGTTTTCAGGAACAAGCCTTATAAGATTAAGGCTTGTTCCTCTTTATTTTAGATCTAATAATTATGAAAACGGTTATATACTTACAAACTCTGATTGTTATTCTATCGTTTTTATTCCATTCGTGTAGTAGTGAAGAAGTTGATAAATGCGATAAAGAAATAATAACCTTTCTTCCTGCTGTTAGTGTATCCACGCGTTCGACTATGGAACGAGGATTTGAAGAAGGAGATAAAATTGGAATTTTCCTATTTGATCAGAACAAAGCTGCAAAGTGGAAATATGGTAGCGAATGTTGGGTAAGTAATATTCCCGTTGAATATAATGGAAGTGTTGGCTGGGATTCTGAGATGCAACTGTATTGGCAAAAAGTCCCCTATACACTTATGGGGATAGGATATTATCCCTATGCTAGCAGTACGTTAGATAAAGACTTCACAAACGTTTACTTTCAGCTTCCGAATGATCAAAGTAATCGGAAATTATTAAGACAAAGTGATTTCTTATGGGCTTCTACTACAGATATTATTTATGAGAAGTATAATGGAGGGATTCCTTTATTATTCAATCACTTGTTCAGTAAATTAACTGTTTCATTCATAAATACTACTTCTATCACAAACAGTGATATGAAGAATGGGGTACAAGTGACCAATGTCTATAATAGAGCTATCGTTAATCTAGTTACCGGAGAAGTGAGCTATGAGTCAAGTATATCACCACAGGTTATTCAAATGTATTATGACGAAAATAGGCAAACAGCTGAGGCTATAATCATTCCGCAAAGCGTTCCGGTCGGACAGTGGATTAATTTCAAATATAAAGGTCGTTTTTACCATTATCAATTGCAAGAGCCTCTTATATTAGAAAGTGGAAAGGAGTATAAGATAACAATAGATTTATCAACTGTCCAATAAAATGAATGATATATGAAACGCATTGCTTTATCTGGCTTACGTACCTTAGTAATGCTGCTTGTTCTGGCAGCTTGTTCTACAGAACACGAAGAAGAAAGAATATACTTTGAAATCAGTCAATCTATATCTAATGGATTTCAGTCAACTGATGGAAAACCACAAGATTCAAGTATTTCTTTTAATACAGGAGATATTATCGGAGTATTTTTAACAGAACAAGGTAGTCAGCTCTCTCCTGACAGCTATTTATATAATCAAGCTTGTATTTTTGACGGCAATCAATGGTCACTCGGTAAGCGGTTTTCATTTCCTGCTGAGAATAAAGGTCAGAAAATGAGGATGGTAGCTTATTATCCATTTATACAGCCATTAGAAAACGCTGTTCTGCCATTTGAAGTTGCAACTCTGCAAAATAATGCGAATAAACAGAAAGAAAGCGATTTGTTATTTGCCGAACAGGAATACATTATATCTGAAGCAGCGGTTGATATTCATTTTTCTCACTTAATGTCACAAGTTACATTTCAAGTGGATTATGCCAATGGGATATCAGATGTTTGTTCCAATATATATCTGAAAGCGTGCAACCAATGTTCATTAAATTTGGAAAATGGTGCGGTAAGTACTCATGGAACCGTAACGAGTATTGAAGCTATGAAATTAAAAGAGGAAACCTCTGATAACAGTTCAAGGCGATTTTCACTTTTAATTCCGCCTCAGCATCTTTCTGATGAACAAGCCATAGAATTGAAGGTTAATGAGAGTCCTTTTTTTATAAAACTAGACCAAACTTTTGATTCTAGAGTACATTATATTATGCATCTTACTGTTTTGGGAGACAGGCAGGTTACATTGAATGGCGTTAGTGTAGCTAGCTGGGAAAGCGTCAATGTGACACAAGGCAGCCTTTATTCTCCTGAAACCTATTCGACAGGAGATGTTATTGTATATCAAAAAATGAGGGAAAACCATCCGGTAACTCTGGTTGTAACAGGTGATGGATTTACTACCAATGAATTAGCGCCTAATGGCTTGTTTGAAAGTAGTGCACGTGAAGCTTTAAACTGTTTATTCTCTGTAGAGCCATATAAATCATATCGTGAATATTTCAATGTTTATATCCTTCCTACTGTTTCAGAAGAAACTGGTGCGGGAAATACGGATACGGGAAAAATGAGAAACACCTATTTTAAAACAAGTTGGGGAAACAATTACTCGGACATGCAAGTAAAAGATTATAATGAGATTTTCGATTTCGTGAGTTCTACCTGTCCGGATATCATAGAGAATAAAACGTCTATTGATAAAGTTCCTGTTTTTCTTTTAGTTAATGATTCACGCTATGGAGGTATATGTTGGATATGGAATAACGGATTAAGTTACGCTATTATTCCGCTGACAGAAGGGAATCTTCAATGGTCTGGAAATTCTAGTATTGGTATAAGTACTGGTGACTGGAAAAATGTTTTTGTACATGAAGGCGGAGGACATGGCTTTGGTAAACTATTAGATGAATATCATTATAACGATAGCCCAAACTATACAGCTGAGTCAATAGAAAGCCAGACATGGGAGGTTCCCCTTGGTCTGAACCTTACGACAGATTTTAATAATACTAAGGGTAGCGTCTATTGGAAGCACTTGCTGAATGATTCCCGGTATCCCCGCACAGGCTTTTTCGAAGGAGGGATGGGCTATAAGAGTGGTATCTGGCACTCTGAAATTATAAGTTGTATGGATGATAACCGTCTATATTTCAATACAATATCGCGTCAGCTGATTGTAGAGAGAATTAAAACAATAGCTGGTAAGCCATTTGTAATAGAAGAGTTCTTTGCAAAGGATATAAATTATGATCCGTTGCGAGATTTTAATTCGTTTAAAACTTCGGATCAATATGGTATAAGAGAAAAAGCCAGGCAGGTGCCTCGTACACCGCATCCTCACTTGATGAAATAGTAACTGGATATAATATTATGGGAATATCCACCAGAAGAAAACACAGAAGATATGAATAAGTATAAAGTAGTTATAGTTGATGACGATGAAGTGGCTATTGGGAAGTTGAGTGATGCATTGAAAAAGAATCCACGCTTCTCTATAGAAGGAACTGCGCGAAATGATAAGCAGGGAAAGAAACTTATAGTTAAGATACAACCGGATTTGTTGTTTTTGGATGTGGAAATGTCGGATACAGCAGGTTTAGATTTGTTGCATGGTCTGCGCGACAGTATTTCATGGAATATACGGGTGGTTTTCTATACGGCTTATGAAAAGTATATGATACATGCTATTAGAGAATCGGTGTTCGATTATTTGTTGAAACCATTCAAGGAACAGGAACTGGAGTACATTCTTACACGCTTTATAACACAAGTAGAAGCGGAACAAAAAAGGTCATTGCCAATAGGAGCATCTTTGTATATGGGGCAAACATTCATAGTGTTTACACCGACTAATGATATGCGTGCCTTGCATCCGGCTGAGGTTGTGTTTTTTCGTTATTGTGCCGAACGCAAGCAATGGGAGGTGATACTTAGCACTCAATTGCCAGTGGTGTTACGGCGTGGAATGACTGCTGAACAGATAATCAAATATTCGCCTTGTTTTGTTCAGATACATCAATCATATATTATTAATATCGATTATTTGATGATTATAAAGGATAATAAATGTATGCTTTATCCGCCTTTTGATAACGTGACAGAGTTATTTGTTTCCAGGAAATATAAAAAAGAGTTGCAAGACAGATTCTGCTTGTGAAAGTAGAATGGCGGAATTGAATGCTAATTCATAAATTTTATCCAAAAGAAGGAAAAAGAATAAAATAAACAAGAACTAAAGTTACATCCTATCTATAAAAATACTATATTTATTGCAGCTAGAGAGCACTTTAAGTAATGCTTAAGACAGAAAACGAAAAGTAGTATATATACTATATATTTTCTATTATTAATTACTTAAACACATTTTTTATGGAAGCCAAAAAATCAAAAAAGGCTGCAATTGAGAATCAAAGAGGTTCTTGGTTGTTGATGGGTTTGGTTGTTGCGCTTGCTTTCATGTTCGTATCGTTCGAATGGACACAGCATGATGTAAGAGTTGCGGCAGTATCATCTGATGATGAATCCATCTTTGTAACGGAGCTCGTTCCAATTACATTCCCGGAAGAAAAACTGGAACCGCCTCCTCCACCGGAAATCAAGCAATCCGAATGGATCGAAATAGTAGATGATACCGAAGAGGTGACGGATAACGTTTCAGTAGTGCCGGACAATGTGAATGAACCTTACAAGGTTGTTTGGATACCGCCGGTTGTGGAAACAGAAGAAGTGGTGGAAGACGTTATTCACGTAAGTGTTGAAGTCATGCCCGAATTTCCCGGTGGTTCAGCTGAATTGCTGAAATATTTGAGTACTCATATCAAATATCCGACAATGTCTCAGGAGATGGGCTCACAAGGACGTGTAATTGTTCAGTTTGTCGTAGACAAAGACGGATCGATTACTAGTCCGACAGTTGTACGAGGGGTAGATGCTTATTTGGATAAAGAAGCTATCCGTGTGATAAGTGGAATGCCTAAGTGGAAGCCTGGAGTGCAGAACGGTAAGAAAGTTCGAGTAAAATATACTGTACCTGTAGTATTCAGACTGCAGTAGTTACTTGAAATAAATGATTAAAAGGGTCGGTCCACCGCGGGAGCCGGCCCTTTTTTCAATAAAATAATATATCTTTGCGTCACGAACAAAAAAATGAAAGACTGGTTTATGAATCTTCTGTATTACCTAAAAAGACCTTTTATCTGGCTCTCCCGTTTCCGCTACCGTTGTGGATATGGTGTGCACTCTCCTTTTGCTTTCAGTCTGATCACGGACGTGATTTATGAGAAGATGCCTTATTATGCATACGACCTGCTGAAGGTGGAACAGAAAAAGCGAATCACAACACAGGGGTGGGAGAAAGGAATACCAAGAATCAACCGTCTGTTGTTCCGCCTGGTGAATAAAGTGCAACCGGCCACTATCATAGAAGTAGGACAGCCTTCGGCAGCCTCCTTATATTTACAATCAGCCAAACCTTCTGCCGGGTATCTTTTTGCTTCCGACTTATCAGAGCTCTTTTTAGATGCCGGTACTCCGGTAGACTTTCTGTATCTGAATGACTATCGGAATCCGGCTTTGCTGGAAGAAGTTTTTAACATCTGTTCCCGTCGGACTACTCCGAATAGTTTGTTTGTCGTTCATGGGATCTGCCATTCAAAGGCAATGAAAAATCTTTGGAAACAGTTACAGAATGATGAGCGGGTGGGAATCACTTTTGACTTGTATGATGTAGGTTTGCTTTTTTTTGATACAACAAAGATTAAACAGCACTATATCGTCAACTTCTGATCACCTTTATACGTTAATCTTATATATAGTAATGATGAAAAATAGACGTTTATGAAAAAAAGCCTTGTATATACAAAGACCGGTGACAAAGGAACTACCAGTCTTGTCGGCGGAAGCCGCGTTCCGAAGACCCATATTCGTTTGGAAGCATACGGAACAATTGACGAACTTAATTCCCATCTGGGATGGCTGAATACGTATTTGCTGGATGAGGCAGACCGGGATTTTATCCTGAGTATACAGCATAAGCTATTCTCTATCGGTTCACATCTGGCAACTGATCAGGAAAAAACACAACTGAAAGCCGCCAGTATCCTTACTCCGGAAAATGTGGAACGCATCGAACGTGAGATTGATAAGCTGGACGAACAGCTGCCCGAACTTTGTGCCTTTATCATACCCGGAGGCAGCCGTGGAGCGGCTGTTTGTCATGTGTGCCGTACGATTTGCCGGAGAGCCGAACGTCGCATTCTGACTCTGTCCGAAACTTGTACAATTTCTCCTGAAGTGTTAGCTTTTGTCAACAGATTATCAGATTATTTGTTTGTTTTATCCCGAAAAATTAATTTTGATGAACAAAATAGTGAAATATTCTGGGATAATAGTTGGAAATGATAGATTTTATTATACTTTTGCCGAAAAATAGAAAATAAGTATTCACTTTTTAATACTCAAGATTATGTATTGGACATTGGAATTAGCATCGAAACTGGAAGATGCTCCCTGGCCGGCAACCAAGGACGAATTGATTGATTACGCTATGCGTTCGGGTGCTCCTCTTGAAGTGATAGAGAATCTGCAAGAGATGGAAGATGAAGGCGAAATCTATGAGAGTATCGAAGATATTTGGCCGGATTATCCTAGTAAAGAAGATTTCTTTTTTAACGAGGAAGAGTATTGATTTAGAAAAAGAAACCGAACATATAAAAATACCCGATAACTTTCACACAGTTATCGGGTATTTTTTATTCTCATGCAATATTAAAAGACCGGCATCTGCCAGATGAATCCTACCGAAATCCGGTTAGTACTGTAATTCTCTTGTCCCAGCACTTTGGCACGGGAGGTGAAGTCATAAGAACGTCCTACATAGGTCACGAAGAAATGCAGGTTAGTTTCCATCGGATAAAATTCGATGCCTGCCAGATATCCCCAAGAGGTGCGGTAATTTCCTTTTTCTATCCCTTCGGAGGCTTTGGTCACAGAAGCCGTTTCATACATTCCTTTCACAAAGGCATTCCATTTCGGAAGAAAACGATAGTTGCACTTGGCTACTACGGATAAATAACCTGTATCAAACGCATTGTGTCCGCCCGGGCGACCGACGATACTTGTGATAATCCCTTTACGGTCAATCTCTTCTTTTGAGTACATGAAGTCGACGAAGGCGTTCCACTTTCCGAGATTCAGTTCATTTCCTACGGCATAGTAATACATATTATGATCTTTGGCTTCGTTCATCACAGAGGCCGACCAGCGGGTTTTAAATACATTATTAAAGTTGCCAATCCAGTTTAAGGTATAGACCAGCGGCATTTTTCCGGATTTCAGATCGGGGAGATTACCCTCCGCATCCTCTGTGATTCCGTAAGTGTTGTCGAAAGAACTATTGCGGCTGTTCAATATCTGCAGATTAAGTTGCTGATCGGGAGTAATGTTATAACTTGCATTCAGACCGGTCAGGAAGTTACTCATATAATCGATCATATCACTGTATTGATAGACATCAATCGGGTTGAGGTCGAACTCGAAGCCGCCATAGTTGGCACTTTGTTTACCGGCAAACAGGTTGAACTTATCGTTGAGCTTGATACCGATGCCTGCCCAGTCGATGGAGGTCGGGAGGTTGTCTATCATATTGTTTCCGTCGTTCGAACGGTTGAGACGCTGGCGGTAACGGTAAGAAAGCCAGTTGTTGATATTTCCTTTCGCTTCGATGCGGAGCTGGTGCATATTGAAGTCACCTTCCTGAAATCCATTCTGGAAATGGGCGTCAAAACTCCCCTGCATATTCAGGTATAAGTTGAACTTATTCGTTTTCTTTTTTACGTCTGTCAGTTCCTCGAAAAGAGGAGTGTTGGGGGAGAACTTTTGGGCATACACTACCTGTATGCTACCCGCAAGGAGTAGCATAAACATTAATTTTTTCATAAGTCGGTCCGGTTTTTAGTATTCGTTAAAGTATTCCTGAATTTGTTTCCAGTCCGTGGTTTTGGTCAACGCAAGCATCAATAGTACACGTGACTTTTGCGGATTCAATTCCTGAGAGGCTACAAACTGATACTTGGCGTCGTCCACTTCCGCATCGAGGGTGGTAGGACCAGTCGGTACGCGGGAAGAACGAACGACTACAATGCCTTTTCTGCGGGCGTCTATCAATGACGGAAATATGTTTTTATGAATATTACCGTTTCCGACTCCTGCATGGATGATTCCTTTGTATCCGTTGTTGAGCAACGGAGTCATCATATCGGCTTCGATATTGGAATAGCTGTATACGATGCCGACTTTGGGCAATGAAGTCAGTTTGGTGACATCAAATACGGATTGGGTGGTATGTTTCTTCAGTGTGATCTGATTGTAGCATACTTTACCGTTCAGTACATATCCCAATGCACCGGAGTTGGGAGCCTGGAAAGTCTGTACATCGACCGTGTTCATTTTGACTACGCTTTCTGCACCCAGAATCAGACCGTTCATGGCAACCAGTACACCTTTGTCTTTTGATTCTTTAGCTGCAGCGGTAACTACGGCATTATAAAGATTCAACGGACCGTCGGCACTTAATGCTGTAGACGGGCGCATGGCACCTACCAATACAACAGGCTTGTCACTTTTGACAGTCAGATTCAGAAAGTAAGCAGTTTCTTCCATCGTATCCGTTCCATGAGTGATCACAATTCCGTCGATATCCGGTCGTTTCAATAACTCGTTGATTTTCTTGGCAAGTGTCAGCCAGACTTCGTCATTCATGTCCTGTGAACCGATTCTCACAATCTGTTCGCCGGTTACATTGGCGATATCTTTGATTTCGGGGACTGCATCCAGCAATGCACCGATAGCAACTTGTCCTGCCGTATAGCTGGTGCCCGTAGCCGAGCTTCCTGTTCCGGCAATGGTTCCTCCGGTAGCAAGGATGTGGATATTCGGTTTTGCGGCAAATGCCATTGTTGCGGATAATAGTAGTGTTACTACTACCAGGCCTAATTTCTTAATTTGTTTCATAACTGAAATGAGTTTAGGTTAATAATATATTAGAATATTTGAATAAAGAGCAGTCCTAAAGCAATAGCGACTACGGTAGATACCAGTCCGGGCATCATAAACGAATGATTCAACACATATTTACCGATTTTTGTTGTCCCGGTGCGGTCGAAATTAATGGCGGCTACGACAGTCGGGTAATTCGGGATAAAGAAATATCCGTTCACTGCGGGGAATAAGGCAATCAGCATATACGGAGAAATACCTAATGCGATGCCTAGCGGCATCAATGCCCGTACCGTGGCTGCCTGGCTATATAACAGGATAGACATGACGAACAGCGCAATACCGAACAGCCATGGCATCTGCCGTACAATTCCTTCGATGGAGAGAGTGAGCTGTGCCATATTGCCTTGAAGGAAAGTATCACCCATCCATGCAATACCGAAGATAGCGATAACAGCCTGCATCCCGGCAGGGAATACAGAACCCTGCGTTGCTTTGATTCCATCCGTCTTGGTTACTATAAGAATGATAGCGGCTGCCGATAACATTACGATCTCGATAATGGAGGACATACCGAGCGTGACGATTTCTCCATCGATCAGGAAACTGGGGCGCATACCTTCAAAAGAGCCGAAAAGGACGATAAAAGCAGTTGCCAATATAAAGATGAGTACGGAAAGCATGGCGGAACGTTTGTTCTTGACATCTTTAATCTCTATCTTCTTGTCATTGAAAAGACCTTCTTTCAAGCGTTTCTGATATTCGGGATCTTCTATCAGTTCCTTGCCGACCTTCATGGAGAACAAAGCACCGACCAATACTCCGATGATAGTGGCGGGAATCGTAATTTTAAGAATGTCGAATAATGTAATGTCGAAACCTGCCAGTAACCCGAGCAAAGCTACCGTAGCGGCAGAGATGGGACTGGCTGTGATAGCCTGTTGCGACGCAATCACAGCAATACCGAGCGGACGTTCCGGACGAATCTTTGTTTCGGTAGCTACCTCGGCAATCACGGGCAATACGGAATAAGCCACATGCCCGGTTCCGGCAATAAAGGTGAACAGGTAAGTCACCAATGGGCTGAGCAGTGTGACGTGCGAAGGATTTTTGCGTAGCAAATGTTCTGCCAGTTTTACCATATAGTCCAGCCCGCCGGCTGCTTGCATACAGGAGGCAGCGGAAATGACGGCGGCAATCATCAACATAACGTCGATAGGTGGTGCGGTGGGTTGTAAACCAAAAACGAACGTGAGTATTCCCAATCCTACTCCTCCCATGACACCGAGTCCGATGCCTCCCAAACGTGCGCCAATAATAATGGCTGTCAGAACAAATGCTAATTGTAATATCATTGGTTGTTGTTTTATAAGTTCCTAACAAAGATAAAGGATTTATCTTCGTTTTTTCTCTGTTTCTAAGATAAACAACAAAAAAGTTATTGAATAGTTTTTGCATATTTATTAAAACAATAACATCTCTGGCTGGTTATTATATCAACTAACGAATGTGTTATTGTTATAAAACAACCGATATGGAACAGAAATTATCAAAAAAAACTCGTACAGAGAGCGACTTGATAGGTAGTCGTGAAGTGCCGGAAAGTGCATTGTATGGAGTACAGACACTCCGTGGTATTGAAAACTTTCGCATCAGCAAGTTTCATTTGAATGAGTACCCCCTGTTTATTCAGGCATTGGCCATCACTAAAATGGGAGCTGCCGTTGCCAACCGTGAACTGGAGTTACTGACCGAGGAACAGACGGATGCCATACTGAAGGCTTGTAAAGAAATACTGGAAGGAAAACATCATGACCAGTTCCCTGTAGATATGATTCAGGGAGGAGCTGGAACCACCACCAACATGAATGCCAATGAAGTGATTGCCAACCGTGCACTGGAACTGATGGGACACGCACGCGGAGAGTATCAATACTGCTCGCCCAACGATCACGTCAACCGTTCGCAATCTACCAATGACGCGTATCCTACAGCCATTCACATTGGTCTGTATTATACCCATCTTAAATTGGTGAAACACTTTGCAACACTGATCGAGGCTTTCCGAAAGAAAGGAGCGGAGTTTGCACACATCATCAAGATGGGACGTACCCAACTGGAAGATGCCGTACCGATGACACTCGGACAAACCTTTAATGGATTCGCAAGTATTCTGGAACATGAACTGAAGAATCTTGATTTTGCCGCACAGGATTTTCTGACGGTCAACATGGGGGCGACAGCCATTGGAACCGGAATTACCGCTGAACCGGAATATGCAGAAAAGTGTATTGCTGCCCTGCGCAAGATCACCGGACTGGATATCAAACTGGCAGATGACCTGATAGGCGCTACTTCTGATACTTCCTGTATGGTAGGGTATTCTTCGGCCATGCGGCGTGTAGCTGTCAAGATGAATAAGATATGTAATGATCTGAGGCTATTGGCTTCCGGTCCTCGTTGCGGACTGGGAGAAATCAATCTGCCTGCCATGCAGCCGGGCTCTTCCATTATGCCGGGAAAGGTGAATCCTGTCATTCCGGAAGTCATGAATCAGGTCTCTTATAAAGTGATAGGAAACGACCTTTGTGTGGCTATGAGTGGAGAGGCTGCACAGATGGAACTGAATGCGATGGAACCTGTCATGGCACAATGCTGTTTTGAATCTGCGGATTTGTTGATGAACGGTTTTGATACATTGCGTACCTTATGTATTGATGGTATTACAGCCAATGAAGAAAAATGCCGTCGGGATGTACACAACAGTATCGGAGTAGTGACCGCACTGAATCCCGTAATTGGCTATAAACATTCTACAAAGATAGCAAAGGAAGCTCTGGAAACGGGCAAAGGAGTGTATGAACTGGTGCTGGAACATAACATTCTTTCCAAAGAAGACCTGGATACGATCTTGAAACCGGAGAATATGATTAAACCGGTGAAGCTGGATATTCATCCGAATCATTGATTCATAAGAATAAAATGAGAGGTCAGCCTGAATCAACGGGCTGACCTCTGTGTTTTGTATCATTAGTGTAGCTATAGATCAACAGTTTGATGGAAACTCTGTCCGAAACGGTTGGTCGCTGTGATTGTAATCTTCTTTACCTTGTCCGATGATGGGCGTACACGGAAAAGATGCAGCGTATGATAGCCTGTTCCTTTTCCTTTCTTCATGGTGATGAAATCCTGATCTTCGTCATCAAAAGCTTCCAGCACGCCTTTCTTTTCTATTCCGTCCTCATCGTATTGGATAGTCCAGGCAGGGTCATAATCCCATAAATTAACCACCAGATATTCCGGCTGCGACTGGAACTCTCCCGGTCTGTATACACGAAACTGATAGTCGAGCGGACGCCCCGTAGCTTTATATTGCCATGAGATATCATCCCCTTGTACATTCACCAACAGGTATCCGTTAGGAGCTCCGCAACGATTCACATCGCCTGCCCACCAGGCACCGCAGGCTGCGCCAATGTTATGCTCATAAATATCGGGAGTGACCATGCGGTTTTCGTAGAAATGCGTATGTCCGGAGAATATATGTACCTTATATCCTTTTAATATCTCAAAAAGTTGGGCGGCATTACGGGCATTGCCTGCACCCTTGTGAGAACGGTTGGCAACAGGAGCATGTACGTTCAGCAATACCAGCGAACCGGGTTGTACATAGCTAAGGTCTTTTTTCAGCCACTCAAGTTGTGCGGGGGTGAAGTTCTCTTCGTATTTCTTCTGCCCATGATAGTCGATGTCTTTCATGGAAATGATATGTGCTTTCCCTGCATTGAAAGAGTAGTCTGTTGGTCCGAAGTGATCGCCGAAGGCATATTCGCCCCATTCATCCGGATTTTGCGAGTTGCTTAGTGCGGCGTATTTCAGATCGAAGTCGTGATTTCCGATGGTGTGATACATCGTCAGTCCCAGTCCGGAGATCGCATCTTTGTAGGGTGCAAACAGTTGCATCGCATCTCCTACGATATCGCCTAACACCATACCGTATACCTCTTTTCCGTTGAGCGTGCGTAAAGTCGCTTCCAGATCGGACACTGTTTCTGCGCGGAAGCGTTCCAGTTGTTTCTGGTTTTTCACTTGCGGGTCCGAGATGGCAATGAACGTGAAGTCGTTGTCCGCAGCTGTTCTTTTCTCTAGTTGGAAGTCGTGCCGATTCGTCTTCTTTGATTGGTCCAGCGAAGCGTAATATCCGGTAGGAAGCGCATTCCGGACTATCGGTTTATAATCTGCCGGTACGGACAAATATACAAACTTCGACTGGGTGAAATCCGAAGGGAGATAATAGCAGCCCTTTTCATCTGTTTGGGTGAAGTGGACTCCGTCATTTACCACTACCCCGGCGATGGGATTCTTTTCCGTATCGGTCACAATTCCTTTCACTGTCATTCCTTTTTTGGAAGGAATGTTGGCTGCATAGCTGCAAGCTATCGAGATGGATAGCATCAGCAGGCAGGAAGATAAACATCTAACTTGTTTCATCTGTTCTTTTTAATGGGTTATTTAATTCAATTAGATATGCAAAGAGAAGGGATTGAGGTGAAATGCGAATGACAAAGAGATTACATCTCTATATCTTCTCGTTTTTGTCGAAAATTTAGTAATTTAGACTCGTCGGGAATTATTGCTAATTCATCCGGTAAAATGGTTATTGATAGTCTGCCTGAAAGGGGCGACCTTTGCAGTGTCAATGAAAGACGTTAATAAGATGATTTCTAACTAACTAAAGATATATGGATATGAATGCATTTGATGTTATTATTATCGGTTTCGGCAAAGGCGGGAAGACCCTTGCGGCAGAGTTCGCGAAACGTGGACAAAAAGTGGCTGTTGTAGAACGTTCTGATAAAATGTACGGAGGTACGTGTATCAATATCGGCTGTATCCCGACTAAGACACTGGTACATCAGGCGAAGATAGCTTCCGGCATGAAAGGACTTACATTCCTCGAAAAGAGCGAATTTTACCGGAATGCTGTTTCTGTGAAAGACTCGGTTACGGGTGCGCTGCGAAATAAAAACTATCATAATTTGGCTGATAACCCTCATGTGACCGTTTACACCGGATTCGGCTCTTTTGTATCTTCGGATACGGTATCTGTCCGCACTGCGGCGGAAGAGTTACTGTTGACAGCTAAGCAAATCATTATTAATACAGGAGCGGAAACGGTCATTCCATCCATTGACGGCATAGCGGACAATCCTTTTGTTTATACCAGCACTTCCATTATGGAACTCACGGATCTTCCGCGTCATCTTGTGATTGTCGGTGGTGGTTATATCGGACTGGAATTTGCATCCATGTATGCTTCCTTCGGCTCTCAGGTGACAGTACTTGAAAGCTATCCGGAATTGATTGCGCGCGAAGATCGTGACATTGCTGCCAGCGTAAAGGAAACATTGGAGAAGAAAGGCATTGTTTTCCGGATGAACGCCAAGGTGCAGTCCGTAAACCATACATCAGAAAAAGCAATTGTTGCTTTCACGGACTCGCAAATGAACGAGGCATTTGAATTGGAAGCCGATGCCGTGCTGTTGGCTACAGGACGCAGACCAAATACGCAAGGTCTTCATTTGGAAGCTGCCGGAGTAGAGGTGGATGCACGTGGAGCCATCATCGTAGATGAATATCTGAAAACAACGAATCCCGCTATCCGTGCGGTGGGTGATGTGAAAGGTGGTTTGCAGTTTACGTATATCTCATTGGATGACTATCGGATTATCAGAGAAGACTTATTCGGAGACGCGGAGCGGAAGACAAGCGACCGTAATCCGGTCAGCTATTCTGTATTTATTGACCCGCCTTTGGCTCGCATCGGTCTGAATGAAGAGGAAGCACGCAAGCAGGACCTCGATATTATCGTGAAGAAATTGCCCGTTATGTCAATACCGAGAGCTAAGACTTTGGGAGAAACAGACGGGCTGTTAAAGGCGATTATTGACAAGAAGACAGGACTGATTTTGGGATGTATGCTGTTTGCACCCGATTCAAGCGAGGTGATAAATACTGTTGCACTCGCTATGAAGACAGGGCAGGACTATACTTTTCTTCGCGACTTCATTTTTACTCACCCCAGCATGAGCGAAGCATTAAATAATTTGTTTGCGTAGTAGCATTTTTCCATATACTCGTAAAAAAATAAAATAAATAAAGGAAACAAATTGATCATGTCTGTTTTTTAGTATATTCGTGAAAAGTAGTATATACATACAAAGCAAAACTAAAAGAATACAAATTAAAAACAGCGATTATGAAAAACAAACCTTTTGAGAATTTTGACTTTATAGACTTCTGGGATGATGATGAATATGCTATGAATGAATATATTGGCGCACCTCCTACAGAAGAGATGATAGAAGAAACAGAACGTGAACTGGGATACAAACTCCCCGAATCTTATATTTGGCTGATGAAGCAGCATAACGGTGGAATACCTTTCAATGTTTGTTTTCCTTGCGACGAACCTACCAGTTGGGCGGACGACCATGTGGCTATCACTGGCATTATGGGAGTCGATAAGGATAAGATTTATTCTCTTTGCGGACAGCTCGGCAGCCGTTTCATGATTGAAGAATGGGGGTATCCGGACATTGGAGTGGCTATCTGCGACTGTCCTTCTGTGGGACATGATATGATTTTCCTTGATTATCGGGAGTGTGGTCCGCAGGGCGAACCGAAAGTCGTTCATGTCGATCAGGAAGATGATTATTATGTTACTTTCCTTGCCGATAACTTTGAAGAATTTATTCGGGGACTTGTCAACGAAGAAGTCTTTGATACGTCGGAAGAAGATGAAAGTATGGAGCTGGAAAAAGTTCGGAACGCAGCTTTCTCACCGCTCTTGTCCGATTTGTGCGCAAAGTGTGATCATCCCGTGGATACGGAGCGATGGATTCGGAAGATATCGGAAGAGATAGTAACCGATAAAGGATTCTTTGCGCTTCATGCCGACGAACGTTCTTATCTGCTTTACGACATCCAGTTGTGGCTTTACACCAACGTTTATCCCGATACGACGGAAGAAGATTACCTGTCTGCTTATAAAAAGATAATAGCGCTGGACGGTGAGTTCAGTACGGGAGGATATGCTTCGGACTTTGTTACCGATTGGCTGACACGACGCAAGGAGAGCGGTATGGTTACGTGTAATGACGGTATTCTTTCGATGGCAGCGGGAACTAAGGAGGCCTTGCTGGCAAATCGGGAGTTGATTTCGAACAAAGAGCAATAATTTGTGTTTATTTATTATAAATATATATCTTTGTCCCGAATTATAAACACGTAGATTTATGAAAAAGATTTTTGGTGCTTTAATGATTGCCGTATGTATCGGTATGGCGATGCCTGCCCAGGCACAATTACATTTTGGTGTAAAGGGTGGTTTAAACTTGTCTAAAGCAAGCTTTTCTGATGTGAAAGAAAACTTTAAAAAGGATAATTTTACAGGTTTCTTTATCGGTCCGATGGCGGAATTCAATATTCCGGTTGTGGGATTAGGAGTCGATGCGTCTTTGCTTTTTGCTCAAAGAGGTATAAAAATCTCTGATGGAGGTGAAGAAGCTACTGTCAAGCAGAATGGCTTGGATATTCCGGTCAATTTGAAATATAACATCGGTCTGGGAAGTCTGGTAGGTCTTTATGTGGCTGCCGGTCCTGATTTTTACTTTGATTTTGCCGGTAATAAGACAATAGACGGAGTAAAAACCGATAAAAAGAAAGCTGAAGTCGGTATCAATGTCGGTGCAGGTGTGAAGTTGCTGAATCATCTGCAAGTAGGAGCTAATTATAATATTCCGTTGGGCAAGACTGCCAGCTTTGAAGACATTGAAGGCTCATACAAAACCAAGACTTGGCAAGTATCCGTTGCTTATATTTTCTAAGCCATCCGTTACATTCAATCATACAAAGAAAGAGCTTCCGATAAAGGAGGCTCTTTTTTTATTCAAGGTATTTTGTTTAAGGTACTGGTCTGTAAACCTGAATCTATTTTATCAGATTCCGGTGTGCAGACTATTTTTCTTATCAGTGTTCCCTCTTCCTCTTTTAAATCCCCATTTTTTTATTGTACTTTTGTGCTTGCAATGAAAAAGTATGTAGATGTCATATTACCATTACCGCTTCCGAAGTACTTTACCTATTCCCTGCCGGATGAATGTGCGGAAGAGGTTGAGATTGGATGCCGTGTGATAGTTCCTTTCGGACGGAAGAAATTTTATACAGCTATCGTTCGTAATGTTCATTATTGTGCTCCGACGGAGTATGAGGTGAAGGATATATCTGCATTGCTGGATGCTTCTCCTATTTTATTGTCCACTCAATTTAAGTTTTGGGAGTGGCTGGCGGATTACTATCTCTGTACACAAGGAGACGTTTATAAAGCGGCACTTCCTTCTGGTTTGAAGTTGGAGAGTGAAACGATTGTAGAATATAATCCCGATTTTGAGGCGGATGCACCATTATCGGAAAGAGAGCAGCGTATTCTTGATTTGCTTTCAGTAGATTCTCAGCAATGTGTCACGAAACTGGAGAAGGAGAGTGGCATGAAAAATATCCTCACAGTCATCAAATCTCTGCTGGATAAAGAAGCCATCTTTGTGAAAGAGGAATTGCGCCGTACTTACAAGCCGAAAACAGAGGCGAGAGTACGATTAGCCGGTTCTGCTGATGAAAAGCGGCTTCATATCTTATTTGATATCCTGTCCCGTGCTCCGAAGCAGTTGGCGTTGCTGATGAAATATGTCGAGTGTTCGGGAATCCTTGGAAGAGAAACACCGAAAGAAGTTTCGAAAAAAGAGCTGTTGCAACGTGCAGGGGTGTCTCCTTCTATTCTGAATGGCTTGGTGGAGAAAAAGATATTTGAGATTTACTTTCATGAAGTCGGCCGGCTGAATCAGGAAATGAAGGAGGTCGTAGAGTTGAATGCCTTGAACGAGTTTCAGCAGCGGGCGCACGATGAGATCGTGCAATCCTTTCAGGAAAAAAATGTCTGCCTGCTTCATGGAGTTACATCCAGTGGAAAGACAGAAGTATACATTCATCTGATAGAAGAAACGATTCGTCAAGGGAAACAAGTATTGTATCTCTTGCCTGAAATAGCATTAACCACTCAAATCACAGAGCGCCTGCAACGGGTATTCGGTTCTCGTTTGGGGATTTATCATTCCAAGTTTCCGGATGCCGAGAGGGTAGAGATATGGCGGAAGCAACTGGGAGATAAAGGATATGATATCATCCTTGGAGTCCGTTCTTCCGTATTTCTTCCTTTCCGTGATCTGGGCCTGGTGATTGTAGATGAAGAGCATGAGAACACCTATAAGCAACGGGACCCTGCTCCTCGCTATCATGCACGGAATGCGGCTATTGTACTGGCTGCCATGTATGGAGCAAAAACGCTTCTCGGCACTGCTACCCCCTCCATAGAAACATGGCAGAACGCAAGGAATGGAAAATATGGATTTGTACAACTGAAAGAACGATATAAAGAAATTCAGCTGCCGGAGATTATTCCGGTGGATATCAAAGAACTGCATCGCAAGAGGCGGATGGTCGGACAGTTCTCGCCGTTACTGATACAATATATGAAAGAAGCACTGGAACAGAAAGAACAAGTCATTCTCTTCCAGAACCGTCGCGGATTTGCACCGATGATAGAATGCCGTACTTGCGGCTGGGTACCGAAATGTAAGAACTGCGATGTGAGTCTGACTTATCATAAAGGTATCAACCAACTGACCTGCCATTATTGCGGCTATACCTATCAACTGCCGAAGTTCTGTCCCGCCTGTGAAGGAACAGAACTGGTCAATCGTGGCTTTGGTACGGAAAAGATTGAAGATGACATCAAAGTCCTTTTCCCGGAAGCGGCTGTTGCCCGAATGGATTTAGACACTACCCGTACCCGCGCTGCCTACGAGAAGATTATCGCCGATTTTGAGCAGGGAAAGACGGACATACTGATCGGTACGCAAATGGTATCGAAAGGTCTGGACTTTGACCACGTAAGTATAGTGGGCATCTTGAACGCGGACACCATGCTCAATTATCCGGATTTCCGTTCTTACGAACGTGCTTTCCAACTGATGGCACAAGTAGCAGGACGAGCCGGGCGTAAAAATAAACGCGGGCGGGTGGTACTGCAAACGAAAAGCATTGATCACCCCATTATCCATCAGGTTATCGGTAATAACTATGAAGAAATGGTAGACGGTCAACTCGCTGAACGACAAATGTTTCATTATCCCCCTTACTATCGGTTGGTGTATGTCTATCTGAAAAACCATAATGAAGCATTGCTGGACCAGATGGCTGCGGTCATGGCAGAGAAACTAAGAACTGTGTTCGGAAACCGGGTATTGGGGCCGGACAAACCTCCCGTTGCTCGTATCCAGACATTATTCATCAAAAAGATAGTGTTGAAGATCGAACAGAATGCCCCGATGGGACGTGCGCGGGAATTGCTACAACGTATCCAGAAAGAGATGCTGGAAGATGAGCGCTATAAATCCTTGATTGTCTATTATGATGTAGACCCGATGTAGCACTTGATACAGACCTAATATTTTCCTTATAATAACCTTTATAAATTAACTAACCATGAAACGACTTACGATTTATTGCTTAACATGTCTTATTGGTGTGAGTCCTCTTTTTGCCCAGCAAGGAGTGACGCAGTGTGGAACCCCTACGGGGCAACCGAAATTTCCAATTGAAACTTATCAGGAACTGCCCGATCCTTCTTCCCCCTCTGATAAAGACTGGGCAGCAGTTACCATCCCTCAGATTTCCTGGGGAACAATTGACACCCGCTATGCGAAGCATCGGCTTCCCCAGCTGAAAAAGCAGCAGCTTACCACTTTAAAAGGCTGGCGTGGCGAACGTGTAAACGCGCAGGCTGTTGTCTGGACCGGCACTGAGGTGAAAGATCTGAACTTCAGCTTTACCGATTTTAGAGATAAAAAAGGAAATAGTCTTTCGGATGAGGCGTTTAAAGCCGGTTTCATCCGTTATGTAATGACCGATGAACTGAATAAAGATGGCAGAGGCGCGTGCGGTCACCGTCAAGCAGTGGATTACGATTCGTTGTTGGTAGCCGACCCGATTGATACGAACTTGAAATCAATGTCTGTTCCGGCACGTACCGTTCAGCCTATCTGGGTGCAATGCTGGATTCCTCAATCGGCTACTCCCGGAAGCTACAAGGGTGCTTTGCTGGTAAAAGACGGTTCCCGTCTGTTGCAGCAGCTTAATCTCGAAATCCTCGTTTCTTCCCGTGAACTTCCTGCACCGTCCGAATGGGCTTATCATCTGGATTTGTGGCAGAGCCCGTTTGCCGTAGCCCGTTATTATCAGGTTCCCTTGTGGAGCCAGGAGCATCTGGACGCTATGCGCCCGCTGATGAAAATGCTGGCAGATGCCGGTCAAAAGATTATCACAGCCACTTTGACACATAAACCCTGGAACGGTCAGACTGAAGATTATTTCGAGACGATGGTTACATGGATGAAACGTGCCGACGGTACTTGGGCTTTCGACTATACGGTTTTTGATCGCTGGGTAGAGTTTATGATGAGTGTCGGTATCGATCAGCAGATTAACTGTTACTCTATGGTTCCCTGGGAATTATCTTTCCAGTATTTTGATCAGGCAACAAATTCATTGAAGTTTGTAAAGACAGCACCGGGAGAACCTGCTTATGAAGAAATGTGGGTTGCGATGCTTACTTCTTTTTCCAAGCATCTGAGAGAAAAAGGATGGTTTGATATTTGTGCGATTGCGATGGATGAGCGTCCGATGGATGTAATGCAGAAAACGTTGAAAGTAATCCGTAAGGCAGATCCGGAGTTTAAAGTTTCACTGGCCGGTAATTATCATGCTGAGATAGAGCCGGACTTGTACGATTATTGCATTGTTATCGGACAGAACTTCCCGGAAGAAGTGCGTCTCCGCCGTGCGGCCGAGAATAAACGTACCACCTATTATACTTGTTGTACGGAAGCACATCCCAATACATTCACTTTTTCCGACCCTGCTGAGGCTGCATGGGTGAGTTTCTATTCTTCGAAGAAGCATCTGGACGGCTATCTGCGTTGGGCATACAATAGTTGGCCTTTGGAGCCGTTGCTCGATTCACGTTTCCGCACGTGGGCGGCTGGAGATACTTATCTTGTGTATCCGGGAGCCCGTAGCTGTATCCGTTTCGAACGTCTGATCGAAGGTATTCAGGCACATGAGAAAATAACGATTCTTCGTCAGGAATTTGAGAAGAAGGGAAATAAAGCCGGATTAAAGAAGATAGAGAAAATGCTGGCCCCGTTCAATTTGGGTAATATGCCGGAAATACCGGCAGCCGTTACCGTAAACCGGGCCAATCAGATACTTAATTCGTTTTGATAATAGAAACGAATGAAGCCTGTCAATTATTAAACGTAAATTATGAAGAAAATATTATTTGTCTGCCTCGGAAATATCTGCCGTAGCTCTACGGCGGAAGGAGTAATGCTTCACCTGATCAAAGAAGCCGGACTGGAAAAAGAATTTGTGATTGATTCCGCCGGAATCCTGTCTTATCATCAAGGCGAATTGCCGGATAGCCGGATGCGTGCACACGCTGCCCGTCGGGGCTATCAACTGGTTCATCGCTCCCGTCCGGTGCGGACAGAGGACTTTTATAATTTTGATCTGATTATTGGCATGGACGACCGTAACATAGATGATCTGAAAGAAAAAGCTCCTTCTACGGAAGAGTGGAAAAAGATTCATCGTATGACGGAGTACTGTACCCGCATTCCCGCCGACCATGTCCCCGACCCCTACTATGGAGGGGCCGAAGGATTTGAATATGTGCTGGATGTACTCGAAGACGCTTGCGCTGGTCTGCTTACTTCTTTAACTCAGGATAACTGATCCGTGTGTGATAAGCGATCTTCAGTTTTTCTTTGAATACCGTCTTGATGGTCGCAATGTCCTTGAAAGTGATAGGGCATTCTTTGAAATAACCTTCAGCAACTTGGGAGTCTATGATTTTGTCGACCAGGTTGCTGATAGTTTCTTCCGTATATTCCGGCAGACTGCGTGACGCTGCTTCAACAGCATCCGCCATCATCAGAATAGCTGTCTCCTTTGAGAAAGGATTAGGACCCGGATAGGTGAACAGTTCTTCATTCGGTTCCTCGTCGGGGTGCTCGTTCTTCCATGAGATATAGAAGAACTTCGTTTTTCCCCGTCCATGATGGGTGCTGATAAAGTCTTTGATTACTTTCGGCAGATTATGCTTGTCCGCCAGTTTTAATCCGTCTGTCACATGACTGATCACGACCTGGGCACTTTGCTCGTAATTCAGATTCTTATGAGGATTGACGCCTCCCGACTGATTTTCCGTAAAGAAAGCGGGATTCTCCATCTTGCCGATATCATGATACAAAGCTCCGGTACGTACTAATTGACTTTTCGCTCCGATACGGATCGCTGCTTCTGCCGCCAGATTGGCTACCTGCATAGAGTGCTGGAAAGTTCCGGGCACGGTTTCGGACATCTGCCGGAGAAGATCACTGTTGATATTGGAAAGTTCGACCAAAGTCACATTAGAGGTAAAGCCGAACGTCTTTTCCAGCAGAAACAGCAACGGATATGTAAACAGCAGCAGAATACCATTAATAAAGAAATAGGTATACATCCGTGCATTCAGCTTAGAGAAGTCATTGGCAAGTCCATTCTCGGTCATTAGCTCGAATGCGAAGTAAATAGCCGCGTAAGTCAGTATCACCAATAAGGCCGTGCGGAAGAGCTGTGACCTCTGCGAAAGTTCCCTTAAACTGAAAATGGCAACTAATCCGGCAGCCAACTGCGTCAGAATGAACTCATGCGGAAAACGCAGGGATATAGAGCAGATTAATATCGTAATGACATGCGTTAGGAAGGCAGTTCGTGAATCGAGGAAAACCCGTATGATAATGGGCAGCATCGCGTACGGAATCATATATACATTAAATATATTATGTGATACCATGAAAGCTGTTACTACACTATAAAATACAATCAGTGTAAACAGTAACGACAGGCTGCCTTTGCGCTCATAATAATCTTTTCGGAACAGGTCGAGATAGAGCATAAAGCAAAGCATCAGCATACCGACAAACAAAATCTGCCCGCCAAGAATCAAGCGGCTCTGATCAATGGATTCACTTCGCTTGATAGACTCTTTGCGTAATGATTCCAGAATATTGTACGTTTCCGGGCTGATGATTTCTCCACGGTCTATAATTTTCTGTCCGCTGACGACTAATCCGTTGGCCCAGGAATAGTTGTTCAGCATTTCCTCTTTGGCGGTCTGTGTCCGTTGCTGGTCGAATGTGAGATTGGGTGTGATATATTCGTTTAAAGAACATTGTCTCAGAATCTCACGGTTGAAGTGGGTCGTATCTGCGGAAAGCAAGTACTCATAAGCTTTTTTGACCGTATATATATGATCGGTAGGCTTGGAGTTGGCGAGTTTATCGTCGATGATCATGATTGCCGAAGTACTGTCCTTGTGGAGTTCTTGTATGTTTTCTGTCGAAACGATGCCCTCTCCGTATATTTCTTTTAATGTCCGTTCGATGTATCGCAGATAATCTACGGTAGGAAGTATACCTTTCAGGTGAGTATGGTAATTCTCTTTCAGCTTGGCGATTGCGTCTTTCTCTACTTGTTTGTCAAGCAGATAATAAGGTTGGAAGGAAGCCAGCAAACTATCCTGTTCCCGGTTCACCACTGCGTCGTCTTTATAGATTGGAAAGTCAAAAGTGGCTATCAGCTGCCCGTACTTCCAGGGCTTGTTTATGTCAAACTGATAGTTGAATTTTCCGTCACGTGGCAGGAAATAGACAATCAGTGTCACTGTCGCTACAAACAGCAATGATTTATATAATATATCTCTTCTTGAGAACCTCTTTTTCTTCTTCATATGTTCCATACGCATTGAAATTTTTGCGAAAAGTACAAAAAAAAACAATAGTGTGGAAAAAAAGGTTTAATTTTGCCACGATTTACCTATACTAACCCAAATTATGGCAGAAAGAAAAGTAAGAGTTCGTTTTGCTCCGAGTCCTACGGGAGCATTGCACATCGGTGGTGTGCGTACAGCTTTGTATAATTATCTATTTGCGCGTCAACACGGCGGAGACCTCATTTTCCGTATTGAAGATACTGACTCCAACCGGTTCGTGCCGGGAGCGGAAGAGTATATACTTGAGTCATTCAAGTGGTTGGGTATCCACTTTGACGAAGGAGTGAGCTTCGGTGGAGAACACGGCCCGTACCGTCAGTCCGAACGTCGCGAAATCTATAAGAAATACGTGCAGATTTTGTTGGATAATGACAAGGCATACATCGCTTTTGATACTCCCGAGGAACTGGACGCTAAGCGTGCGGAAATTGCTAACTTCCAATATGATGCATCGACCCGCGGGATGATGCGTAATTCTCTGACAATGTCGAAAGAAGAAGTGGACGCATTGATTGCTGAAGGAAAGCAATATGTGGTTCGCTTTAAGATCGAGCCGAACGAGGATGTTCACGTGAATGACTTGATTCGTGGCGAAGTCGTTATTAATTCATCTATTCTGGATGACAAGGTGCTTTATAAGTCGGCTGACGAACTGCCTACTTATCATCTCGCAAACATTGTGGATGACCATTTGATGGAAGTGTCTCATGTAATCCGTGGCGAAGAATGGTTGCCTTCGGCACCGTTGCACGTACTTTTGTACCGTGCATTCGGCTGGGAAGACACGATGCCGGAATTTGCCCACTTGCCTTTGCTGCTGAAGCCGGAAGGAAACGGTAAACTAAGCAAGCGTGACGGCGACCGTTTGGGATTCCCTGTATTCCCGTTGGAATGGTGTCCGGAATCGGGAGAAGTGTCTTCCGGATATCGTGAATCGGGTTATTTGCCCGAAGCGGTGATTAACTTCCTGGCTTTGTTGGGATGGAATCCGGGCAACGATCAGGAAGTGATGTCTATGGACGAGATGATAAAACTGTTCGACATTCATCGTTGCAGCAAGTCCGGAGCTAAATTCGACTATAAAAAAGGTATTTGGTTCAATCATCAGTATATCCAGCTTAAACCGAATGAAGAAATTGCCGAACTGTTTTTGCCTGTGCTGAAAGAGCATGGGGTAGAGGCTCCTTTCGAGAAGGTCGTTACGGTAGTCGGCATGATGAAAGACCGTGCAAGTTTTATCAAGGAACTGTGGGATGTTTGTAGCTTCTTCTTTGTGGCTCCTGCTGAATATGACGAAAAGACAGTGAAGAAACGCTGGAAAGAAGACTCGGCAAAATGTATGACTGAGTTGGCGGAAGTAATTGCCGGCATCGAGGATTTCAGCATTGAAGGTCAGGAGAAAATAGTGATGGACTGGATTGCTGAAAAAGGTTACCATACAGGTAATATAATGAATGCTTTCCGTCTGACACTGGTGGGCGAAGGAAAAGGTCCGCATATGTTCGATATTTCCTGGGTGTTGGGCAAGGAAGAGACATTGGCTCGTATGAAGCGCGCCGTAGAGGTACTTAAATAATTAGGATTTGTAAATTATGCTTTACAATCTGGCAATAGTTATTTATGACCTTTTGGTTCATTTTGCTGCTCCGTTCAGCCGTAAGCCCCGAAAAATGATGAAAGGGCATTGGGTGGTGTATGAACTTCTACGACAGCAAGTGGAGAAAGGGGAGCAGTATATTTGGTTTCACGCTGCTTCGCTTGGCGAGTTTGAACAAGGGCGTCCATTAATAGAAATGATCAGGGAAAAATATCCCGATTATAAGATATTGCTTACATTTTTCTCTCCGTCCGGTTACGAAGTGCGCAAGCATTACCGGGGAGCGGACATTGTCTGCTATCTGCCGTTTGATAAACCGCGGAATGTGAAGAAGTTCCTGGATATCGCAACCCCGTGCATGGCATTCTTTATCAAGTACGAATTTTGGAAGAATTACCTGGATGAGCTTCATAAGCGTCGCATCCCGGTGTATAGTGTTTCTTCCATTTTCCGTCGCGATCAGATATTCTTTAAATGGTATGGTGGGACTTATCGCAATGTGCTGAAGGATTTCGATCATTTGTTTGTGCAGAATGAGGCTTCCAAACGCTATTTGTCGAAGATTGGCATTAGTCGTGTGACAGTGGTGGGAGATACCCGTTTCGACCGTGTGTTGCAGATTCGGGAAGAGGCCAAAGATCTCCCATTGGTGAAAATGTTTAAAGGAGACAATGCCTTTACGTTTGTAGCCGGCAGTTCTTGGGGACCGGATGAAGATTTATTTCTGGAGTACTTCAACACCCATCCGGAAATGAAGTTGATCATCGCTCCGCATGTGATTGATGAAAATCATCTGGTGGAGATTATCAGTAAACTGAAACGTCCTTATGTACGCTATACTCGTGCTGACGAAAAGAATGTACTGAAAGTTGATTGCTTGATTATCGATTGCTTCGGACTGTTATCTTCTATTTACCGCTATGGAGAAGTGGCTTATATCGGAGGTGGTTTTGGCGTCGGTATTCATAATACGCTGGAAGCTGCTGTATATGGCATCCCTGTTATCTTCGGACCGAAATATCAGAAGTTTATGGAAGCAATCCGGTTGCTCGAAGCTAAAGGCGCATACTCAATTAAAGACTATCACGAGTTGAAAACCTTGCTGGACCGTTTTCAGGCAGATGACGTTTTCATGCGTGAGACTGGTGCGAATGCCGGTTATTATGTGACCAGTAATGCCGGAGCTACGGAGAAGATCATGCACATGATTAACTTTTAGAGACGGATAAGGTTGGGCGTCGCCTGAAAAACAGGTAAGCCCTATCATTTCGCTCTGCTGTTCTGAGCTTGTCGTCTCGTTTTTCTTAAAGAAGAGAGATTCGTCAATGAACTCAGAATATAACAGAATAAGATAAGAATAAGGAGATGTGTCAGAACTCCCCTTTTAACGAATTCATCTTTGCCACAACTATCTGTAGCGAAGATGAATTTTAATTTATAAAGGTTTCGATACACCCGCTTACCAGTACATCTTTTGAAAATGTTGGTATTCTATTTGTTTATTTCCTGTTTTAGTAACTCTTCCAGTTCTTTTCGTGTCACATGGGTGAATCGTTTCACTATATTTCCTTGCTTATCTATCACCAAATACATGGGCAAACCTTTCATCTGAAAATGTTTCCAAAGATAACCCCATTGCTTTTCGTTTAACCAATAATGTTCACCGACAATGTCTTGTATGAGTATTTTCCAAGTCTTTTCGATGGAACTGGGGCCAGTTAGGTAGACAAAAGCTACGTTTTCGCCTAATTCTTTTTTAATAGGTTCATATTCTTTAATCGTCCTTCGGCAGCCACCGCACCAGGTAGCCCAAAAGTCAATGAATTGTACTTTTCCTTTATGGCGGTCGACGAGAGCAGACAGTAATTCTTCTTCTGATACTTTAGGTGCTTCGCAGACAGAGTATTTCTTTGTTGTCGCTTTTGCGCGTGGTTGCATCTGTCGGTTCATGTCTTGAATGATTCCTAAGAAAATCGGGTTTGTAATTTCCGTTGCCATAGCTTCTTGTTGAGTGGTTAGTGGTTTTAAATTATATAGGCTGGAGCGCATATAGATTGCCCGTATATAATCGACCATTAAACAAGTGCTGTCTTGCATGATATGGCTCAGATACTCCTTCGCTTTGGTGAATAGTTTCTGACTGAATTCATTATATTCTTTGGGGTATTTTGCAATAAGCGAGATCAGCTCGCTGCCTTGTTGGAAGGGGATACCTGTTTTGAGAGCTGTCTCGTATTGGCGAATAAGCGCTTGTTCCTCCTTTGTAAGCGCTGCTTTTGATAGTAAATACTTCTCAAATTTTAAAGGATCATGATGTAGCTCATAGAGTTCTCCTGAGATCACGTTGCGGTAATTGTAGCAATAGAGCGCTAAGGGATGATTGACAGGGAAATTCTTTAGGAAATCATAGAAATTGGCAGGAAAATCAAAATTGGCAAAGGCTGTACTGGCTTGTTCACGCGTGATGTTTTCCTTCTTCTGATAAGCCGTTTGCAGACAATAACGGGTTGCATTCAGATTCTCTATGCAATCGAACGCACATGAGAGATTGGCAAGTGTGCGGGTATCTTCACTAAATTGCATTTTTGTGTTGTTGTGTGCCACGCACTGTTTGTATTGGTCGATGCAGCGTTTCTTAAATTCATTGGCGCTGATGCCTGCAATAGAATCCAGTATGTCGCCATTTCTATAAACCGGAGCTATTCTTGTAATCAATTCTGGCTGGCACCATTCATTATTGATGGTAGCATATTGTCCGCTGAATACAAATTGTTTTCCTTGCGGATTGCTTAGATTGACCGCTACATTAGTTTCTTTATCGGGACTTAGCAGAATGACTATATCGGCTTTCCCTATCGTCATCCGTACTTGTGTGTTATGATAGAGAGGAATATTGATTTTGAAGCTTCCGTCTGCTTCGATAGTCGGGAAGAGGGTTTCGGCTGCCCCCATCACAATATTAGGAGCTCCGATTTTGAGGTCCGGATGATCATCAGGGCTATAATTAGCTATTGTGCCGCTTAGTATGGCTTTTCCTTTTTGATATTCGGGACTCCGTAATTGTGCTTGTACTATGTTGAATAGCAGAGACAAGAAAAGGAAGGTAAACAGTCTGTTCATAATAGTTCTTTGATTGCATTTATAATTTCTTTATCTGTATTCTCTGTGCTATATCCTCTGATTATTTTTCGTATGATTCGTTTCTGGTCCAGTATGAAAAAGAAGGGTGCAGCACCACCTGTCTGGTATTGTTTGATAACTTCGTTCGTGGCATTTAGAATCGTATAATTCAAATCTTTCCGCTTGGCGTAGTTTCGGATGGCGGATGCATTGTGGCTCCAGGATTCTATAGCAATGAGATCAAACTCCTCGTTGCTGAATAACTCTTTTAACTTTTTCAGAAAAGGTACAGCTGCCTGGCAGGCGCCACAGCCAATGCCGGTGAAATTGATTAGTATGACTTTGCTTTTGCAGTTGGCAAGTGATAGAGACTGTCCATCTATATTTTCTAATATCCATCCCGGAGCTTTTTTGCCTGTGAGTCCGGATGTGGATGGCGAGTCTCCGCTTTTCTTGTGGAGATCGCTGTATTTAACTGTTTCATAATCTTTGGGGAAATAATCATTGATGTTAAAGTCTCTGATGTTGAGCTTGTTAATCTGAAGGTTGGAACAAGTTGAAACGGAAATATCATGTGACATTTCCCTTCGCTCCTTAAAAGGTAAATTATCCGATTTATTAATCCATAATTCATAAATAGAAGTCGTATTGCCGATATCGAATGGGGGAAGAGGCATGTGGAAGGCTTTTCCAAAGAATTCAACCTGTTGTTCCTCATTGATTGTTAGTTTGAAATAGTAATCATTACCCTCGTCATTCAGTTCTATGGTGATATTATCATCAGTGGTAAGCGCATACTTGATGATGTTCTTTGCGAAATTGAAGAATGGAGGTCTTACTAGCCTGAAAGGGAGTGGTTTGAATATGAAGTCATCAATTACTAACTTTTTATTATCGTGATAGGCTTCTACTCTTACGTTGCCATCATAACAAAAGTTTAGCTTTGTAGTATCCTTGGCATCCAGTGAAACATAGCTTGCGCCGATGGTTGAATCTATGGGGTGATTATATTCTTTGATGAATCCATGTAGAATGGATAATGCGGTGGAGTCCCCGGGTTGCCAGCTTTCGTTAGCAACATAATATGTTGCGGATTCAATTTTCTCTAGATTGGCAAATACCTTTTTTAAATAGTCTCTCTCTCTGTTTTGAGCATTGACTGCCGGCATTGTTGCAAAAAGGAGAGTAATAAGCAGTAGTTTTGTTTTCATGATTGATCGTGGAGTAGTATGTTTTCTATAGTTAGATGTTTTTATTCTGTTTGATTACAAATCTACGAATAATTCGTAAATTAGAGGCAGGCAATTGGTTAAATAAAACAAATGAATACATGAACTCCTTCATGGATATTAGCTGATCCAATACGCTCCTTTGCTAATTTTTCAAAGATCAGAGATGCATTGAATATAGTACCCTGAAAACACATGAACTTACTAATGATCTGGAACCTGATATTTATATTATTCATGTGAATCAGTAGTTGAATGTTGTTCATTTCTTTGCGGTTTTGAACTAAATGATAGTCAATAGTATCTTAAATGGGCTGTCTAAAAAGTCAATAGTATCTTAACTCTCCTCCTTCTGGAAGGAGGAGTACCCGTAGGGGGAGGTGGTAGGTGAATACATAATCCTATCATTTACAAAGAAATAGGAACAAACATTATCTCTCCTACCACCTCGGTCTTCGACCACTCCTCCTTCCCGAAGGAGGAGATTCGAGATAGAATCGACTTTTTAGTCACCCCCAATGGAGATACTACTGTTTGATTCATTCCTTTGCAATTTTGAATCAACTACTGATTCACATTATTTATACCATTGGGAATACATCAGGTAATTGTGAGCGATTTTTTGGTTTAGCTCCTTTGCTTGCTCCGGGTCTACCTTCTTAATAAATTTAGCCGGTACCCCTCCCCAAATGCTTCCGGGCTCGATTACTGTATTGCTTAATACCAAAGAACCAGCGGCAACGATGGCTCCTTCGCCTACTACGGCATGATCCAATATGGTAGACCCCATCCCGATAAGTGCATAATCTTTGACGGTTGCTCCGTGAATCGTCACATTATGTCCTACGGAAACATGATCACCAATTTCGATGGTTGACTTCTCATATAAAGTATGTAGCACGCTTCCATCCTGAATATTGACTCCATTGCCTATCCGTATGGAATTAACGTCACCGCGCAATACGGTACAAAACCAGATGCTACAGTCATTTCCTATTTTTACATCTCCTATGATAGTTGCATTGTCTGCGAGAAAACAGTTCTCTCCAATTTCGGGGGTAAAGCCCCGCACTGATTTGATTAAAGCCATAAAATATATTGTTTCTAATGATGTTTTTATTGAATATGATTGGGGATTGTCTGACACCCGGGTCTCGTACCGTCTGACACCCGGGTCTCAAGCAGCCTGACACCCGGGTGTCGGTATGCTCAACACCCGGGTGTCAGACAAAAGCTGTTTTAAATAGCTTTTGTTGCTTCTAGCAGCCACTTCTTTTCTTCTTCGTTCAGACTTGGAGAAAGTTTTTCGTAAACATTTCGATGGTAGTCATTGAACCACTTGACTTCCTCTGCCGTCAGCATTTCTTTGATGATGCCTTTTTTGCAGATTGGGCATAGGGTGATCGTCTCAAATTTGAAATATTCTCCGAACATGCCTTCCTTATCTTTGCAGACCAATGTCAGATTCTCGGTGCGTATCCCGTGGCTGCCTGCTTTATAAACACCAGGTTCATTGGATGTAACCATACCGGGTTGCAGCACAATGGGATTTTCGTTCATACGGATACTTTGCGGACCTTCGTGTACGCTCAGAAAATGTCCTACGCCATGTCCGGTACCATGAAGGAAGTTCATGCCATGACTCCAGATTGGCATACGAGCCAATACATCGAGTTGGGCGCCGCGGGTTCCGGCTGGGAATTTAGCCATTGCCAACGCAATATGGCCTTTTAATATTAAGGTATAGTCTGTTTTTTCTTCCTCCGTCAGTTCGCCTAATGCAATAGTACGTGTGATGTCAGTTGTTCCGTCCAGATACTGCGCTCCCGAATCTAACAGCAAGAAACCTTTAGGCTGAAGCGTGACATCACTCTCCTCCGTTGCGGAATAGTGCACGATTGCTCCATGTTCTTTATATCCGGCGATTGTGTCGAAACTTTCTCCCATATACAAAGGTTGGGCTGCTCTGAACTCATGCAGCTTCCGGTCTACGCTCAGTTCGGTTTCTTTGCCCGAAGGCACTGATTGTTCCAGCCATTTGAGGAACTTGACAAGCGCCACGCCATCCCGCTGCATTGCGTGATGGATGCCGACGATCTCCTGCTCATTGCGAATGGCTTTCAGCAATGTCACGGGAGATTCTTCACGAACAATCTTACATACAGGGTTGATAGCCGAATAAATCGCATAGTTCGTTTTCTTTGGATCGATAAGTATGTTTTCTCCTGCAAAAGAATTCAGGAAAGATTCAGCTTCGTCATATTTTCTCAGGCTGACTTGCTGTTCTTGCAAGTATTCATTTACCTCTTGGGTAATCTTCTCCGGCGAAATAAAGTAGACTACTTCATCTTGAGTAACCAGTAGATAACTTACTATAACCGGATTGCAATGCACATCACTTCCTCTCAGATTGAGAGTCCATGCTATTTCGTCCAGACTGGATAAAAATAAAGCATAGATGCCTTTCTTTTTCAGCTCGGCACGAATGGCGGCAACTTTTTCTCCACAACTTTTTCCTGCATATTTAACATCGTAGATGAAAGCCGGAGCATCAGGCATGGATGGACGGTCCTTCCAGATGTTTTTCAGCGGATCGCCAAACAGGTTGACCTGTAACTGGTAGGGGGCAAGATCTTCTTTCATTTGTTCCACCTGTTGTACGGAGAACATTTTCCCATCAATACTCACAGATTCTCCCGGCTTTAGATTCTGACAGAGGAACTTTGTGATACTAGGAGTTTCTGGCAGCATCTCTTTATATAATGTAATGCCGCTGCCTTCCAGTTCCTTTTCCGCTTGCAGGAAATAACGGGAATCTGTCCATAGTCCGGCTTTATCCATTAAGATGACGACTGTTCCGGCGGAACCCGTGAAACCGGAAATCCATTCACGGGACATCCAATAAGGAGCTACATACTCACTCAGGTGAGGATCGGTGCTGGGAATGATGAACGCTTTGATATTGTTAGGGCGGAATGCCATCCGTAGTGCGTGTATACGCTCTTTTATGCTCTGCTTCATACCTTATTATATTATTTATAGACATATTTAAGAGTCTCAAAGGTACTAACTTTTCGCGGTTAATGATTTGTTTATGAATAGTTTTTGAGAAATATTTGCCGAAAGTTTTGTGAATAAAGAAAGTATGTGTAATTTTGCGGCGCAATTTGACTGCGGAATTTTTTAATCATAACATATTAATAGTAACAAAATGATTGTAGTACCTGTAAAAGAAGGCGAAAACATTGAAAAAGCGCTGAAGAAGTTTAAAAGAAAATTTGAGAAAACTGGCATCGTGAAAGAATTAAGAAGCAGACAGCAATTTGATAAACCGTCTGTAACTAAAAGACTTAAGAAAGAACGTGCAGTTTATGTACAACAACTTCAGCAAGTAGAAGATTAATAATTCGTAATTTCCTTTGAATTATTGAATTCTTTTCATACATTCGTTGCACGATTTTAGATGTAGCGATATTATGTTAATTAAATCTTTTCTGGATTACCTCCGGTATGAGCGGAACTATTCCGAAAAAACCGTTCTGGCGTATGGCGAGGATATAAAGCAACTACAGGAGTTTGCTCAGGAAGAGTACGGAAAGTTTGATCCGTTGGAAGTGGAAGGTGAACTGATTCGTGAATGGATTGTTTCATTAATGGATAGGGGATATACTTCAACTTCTGTAAATCGAAAGCTAAGTTCGCTCCGGTCGTTCTATAAGTATCTTTTAAGGCAAGGAGAGGTGATAGTAGATCCGTTACGAAAAATAACAGGACCTAAAAATAAGAAACCGTTACCTGCTTTTCTGAAAGAAAGCGAAATGGACAAGTTGCTGGATGATACGGATTTTGGCGAAGGTTTTAAAGGTTGTCGTGATCGGTTGATTATTGAAGTGTTTTATGCTACAGGCATAAGACTTTCGGAATTGATAGGTCTGGATGATAAGGATGTAGATTTTTCCGCTTCTCTTTTGAAAGTAACCGGGAAAAGAAACAAGCAGCGGCTAATACCGTTCGGTGATGAACTGAAAGAGTTGATGCTTGAATATATTAATGTAAGAAACGAAATGATTCCGGAAAGGTCGGAAGCTTTCTTTGTTAAAGAGGGTGGTGAGCGGCTTTATAAGAATCTGGTCTATAATTTAGTGAAACGGAACCTGTCAAAGGTGGCGACGCTGAAAAAAAGAAGTCCTCACGTGCTGAGGCATACTTTTGCTACCACAATGCTGAATAATGATGCAGAACTGGGTGCGGTAAAAGAACTTTTGGGTCACGAGAGTATTGCAACTACCGAGGTCTATACGCATGCCACATTTGAAGAACTTAAAAAAGTGTATAAACAAGCTCATCCAAGAGCTTAAAAAAAAGGAGGTAAGTATGGATATTAGAATTCAATCAATTCACTTTGATGCGTCAGAGCAATTGCAGGCATTTATTCAGAAGAAAGTGTCTAAGTTGGAAAAATATTACGAAGATATAAAGAAAGTAGAGGTGTCATTAAAGGTAGTTAAGCCGGAAGCTGCTGAAAATAAAGAGGCGGGCATAAAGATTCTTATCCCTAATGGTGAGTTTTATGCAAGTAAAGTGTGTGATACATTCGAGGAAGCAGTTGATTTGGATGTGGAGGCGCTTGAAAAACAACTGGTGAAATACAAGGAAAAACAGCGTAGCAAATAAAAAAATCGCAAATATTTTGCGGGAAAGAAATAAATAACTAAATTTGCAGCCGTTTCGCTCGCGTTAGAACGTGACGGTTGCATTTTTTAGCTAGAACGCCTCTTTAGCTCAGTTGGCCAGAGCACGTGATTTGTAATCTCGGGGTCGTTGGTTCGAATCCGACAAGAGGCTCCAAGGATGAATGAGGATCATCCGGTTTTAGCGAAAGGGATGACGGTAGTCAATTCGGTTCGCGTGGCGGGGGAAGAATTAGAAGAAGAACTGAGAATAAAACATCTATGTTCAGAGTATTGTTCGCTATTTGATTTTAATTCTTTGTTTGAAATATTAAGGGCAAATACCAGAGTGGCCAAATGGGGCAGACTGTAAATCTGCTGTCTTTCGACTTCGGTGGTTCGAATCCATCTTTGCCCACAATCAGAGTGACAACTTTGGCAAGAATGCGGAAGTAGCTCAGTTGATAGAGCATTAGCCTTCCAAGCTGAGGGTCGCGGGTTTGAGCCCCGTCTTCCGCTCTTTTTTTTCTTGCTGTTATAGCTCAGCGGTAGAGCACTTCCTTGGTAAGGAAGAGGTCCCGGGTTCAAGTCCCGGTAACAGCTCATAAAGATGTAAATGCTGATTATTAATCAAATAAATAACAAGTAAAGCTATGGCTAAAGAGAAATTTGAACGTACCAAACCGCACGTAAACATTGGTACAATCGGTCACGTAGACCACGGTAAGACAACGTTGACAGCTGCTATCACTACTGTGTTGGCAAAGAAAGGTCTTTCAGAATTGCGTTCTTTCGATTCTATCGACAACGCTCCTGAAGAAAAAGAAAGAGGTATTACTATCAATACTTCACACGTTGAGTACGAAACAGCTAACCGTCACTACGCACACGTTGACTGTCCGGGACACGCCGACTACGTAAAGAACATGGTAACTGGTGCTGCTCAGATGGACGGTGCTATCATCGTTTGTGCTGCAACTGATGGTCCGATGCCTCAAACTCGCGAACACATCCTGTTGGCTCGTCAGGTAAACGTACCTCGTCTGGTTGTATTCTTGAACAAGTGCGATATGGTAGACGACGAAGAAATGTTGGAACTCGTTGAAATGGAAATGAGAGAACTTCTTTCATTCTATGATTTCGATGGTGACAATACTCCTATCATCCGTGGTTCTGCTCTTGGCGCATTGAATGGTGTTGAAAAATGGGAAGACAAAGTTATGGAACTGATGGATGCAGTTGATACTTGGATTCCATTGCCTCCGCGCGATGTTGATAAACCATTCTTGATGCCGGTTGAAGACGTGTTCTCTATCACAGGTCGTGGTACTGTAGCAACAGGTCGTATCGAATCTGGTATCATCCACGTAGGTGATGAAGTTGAAATCCTTGGTTTAGGTGAAGATAAGAAATCAGTTGTAACTGGTGTTGAAATGTTCCGTAAACTGTTGGATCAGGGTGAAGCTGGTGACAACGTAGGCTTGTTGCTCCGTGGTGTTGACAAGAACGAAATCAAACGTGGTATGGTTCTTTGTAAACCGGGTCAGATTAAACCGCACTCTCGCTTCAAAGCTGAGGTTTATATCCTGAAGAAAGAAGAAGGTGGTCGTCACACTCCGTTCCACAACAAATACCGTCCTCAGTTCTACTTGCGTACTATGGACTGTACAGGTGAAATCACTTTGCCGGAAGGAACAGAAATGGTAATGCCGGGTGATAACGTAACTATCACTGTAGAGTTGATCTACCCAGTAGCATTGAACCCAGGTCTTCGTTTCGCTATCCGCGAAGGTGGACGTACAGTAGGTGCTGGTCAGATTACTGAAATTATCGACTAATACACAATAATTAATCAGTTCCCGGTTTTACTATCGGGAACTGATTATGTACAAACGGGAGTAGCTCAGTTGGTAGAGCACCGGTCTCCAAAACCGGGTGTCGGGAGTTCGAGCCTCTCCTCCCGTGCTAATATTATTGAAATGAAAAAGGTAATAGCTTATATTAAAGAATCTTACGACGAACTTGTACATAAAGTATCGTGGCCTACGTATTCTGAACTTGCTAACAGTGCAGTAGTTGTTTTATATGCTTCCCTGCTTATTGCATTGGTAGTATGGGGTATGGATGTCTGTTTCCAGAACTTCATGGAAAAAATTGTTTATCCACATTAAAAAATTAGGAATTGAAAATGGCTGAGATTGAAAAGAAATGGTACGTTCTGCGTGCTATTAGCGGAAAAGAAGCTAAGGTAAAGGAATATCTTGAAGCTGACCTTAAAAACAGCGACCTTGGTGAATATGTATCTCAGGTATTGATTCCAACTGAAAAAGTGTATCAGGTTCGCAATGGTAAAAAAATTGTGAAAGAGAGAAGTTATCTCCCTGGTTACGTTTTGGTGGAGGCTGCTTTGGTTGGTGAGGTCGCTCATCATCTGCGCAATACTCCGAATGTGATAGGCTTTTTAGGCGGCTCCGAGAAACCGGTGCCTCTCAGACAATCAGAAGTGAATCGTATACTTGGTACAGTAGACGAACTACAGGAAACGGGTGAAGAACTCAATATTCCGTATGTAGTGGGTGAGACTGTGAAAGTTACTTTTGGTCCTTTCAGCGGATTCAGTGGTATCATTGAAGAAGTGAATAGTGAAAAGAAGAAACTAAAGGTCATGGTGAAGATATTCGGGCGCAAAACGCCGCTTGAATTAGGCTTTATGCAAGTGGAAAAAGAATAACGCGGAATTGTTACGCTGTTGTTGTTCTTCGTTTAATGTTTATATATAAATCAATAAAAAAATGGCTAAAGAAGTTGCTGGACTAATCAAGTTACAGATTAAAGGAGGCGCTGCAAATCCATCACCTCCCGTTGGACCTGCTTTGGGTTCTAAGGGTATTAATATCATGGAATTTTGCAAGCAATTCAATGCCAGAACCCAAGACAAGGCAGGTAAGATTTTGCCTGTTATCATTACTTACTACGCAGATAAGTCTTTCGATTTTGTAATCAAGACTCCTCCCGTTGCTATTCAATTGCTTGAAGTAGCTAAGGTAAAGAGTGGTTCTGCTGAGCCTAACCGTAAGAAAGTTGCCGAGCTTACTTGGGAACAGGTTCGTACGATTGCTCAGGACAAAATGGTTGACTTAAACTGTTTTACTGTGGAAGCTGCCATGAGAATGGTTGCAGGTACAGCTAGAAGTATGGGTATCGCTGTAAAAGGGGAGTTCCCGGTTAATAATTAATAAACTTCAATTGTAATGGGTAAACTGACAAAAAATCAAAAGTTAGCTGCAGAAAAAATTGAAGCAGGGAAAGCATACTCACTGAAAGAAGCTGCATCTTTAGTAAAAGAAATTACTTTCACTAAATTTGATGCCTCACTGGATATTGACGTACGTTTAGGTGTAGACCCACGTAAAGCTAACCAGATGGTGAGAGGTGTTGTTTCACTTCCTCATGGTACTGGTAAAGAAGTGCGTGTGTTGGTACTTTGTACACCGGATGCTGAAGCTGCTGCAAAAGAAGCTGGTGCTGACTATGTTGGTCTTGACGAATATATTGAAAAGATCAAAGGTGGATGGACTGATATTGATGTAATCATCACTATGCCATCTATCATGGGTAAAATTGGTGCACTCGGTCGTGTACTCGGTCCTCGTGGATTGATGCCTAACCCGAAGAGTGGTACTGTAACTATGGATGTTGCTAAAGCTGTAAAAGAAGTAAAACAAGGTAAGATTGACTTTAAAGTTGATAAGAGCGGTATCGTTCACACTTCTATCGGTAAGGTATCATTCAGTCCTGATCAGATTCGCGACAACGCGAAAGAGTTCATCTCTACTCTGAACAAACTGAAACCGACCGCAGCAAAGGGTACATATATTAAGAGTATTTATCTTTCTAGTACAATGAGTGCGGGTATCAAAATCGACCCGAAATCAGTGGATGAAATCTAATAAAACAGAGAAATAATGAGAAAGGAAGATAAAAATTCGATTATAGAGCAAATTGCTGCTACAGTAAAGGAATATGGCCACTTCTATTTGGTAGACGTTACAGCGATGAACGCTACTGCTACAAGTGCATTGAGAAGAGATTGTTTCAAGTCTGACATCAAATTGATGGTAGTTAAGAATACATTGCTTCACAAAGCTCTTGAAAGCCTGGAAGAAGACTTTTCTCCTCTTTACGGTTCTTTGAAAGGTACAACTGCTGTTATGTTTTGCAATACTGCAAACGTACCTGCTAAACTGATCAAGGACAAAGCTAAAGACGGAATTCCCGGACTGAAAGCTGCATATGCAGAAGAAAGCTTCTACGTTGGTGCAGACCAATTGGATGCTCTCGTTGCTATCAAGAGTAAGAACGAAGTTATCGCCGATATCGTTGCATTGTTGCAATCTCCGGCCAAGAATGTTATTTCTGCTCTTCAATCAGGTGGTAACACCCTTCACGGAGTTCTCAAAACTCTTGGTGAGAGACCCGAATAATTTTCAAAAAACAACAAAGTATTTAAACAATTAAAATCATACAAAAAATGGCAGATTTGAAAGCTTTTGCAGAACAATTAGTTAACTTGACAGTAAAAGAAGTTAATGAACTTGCAACTATCCTTAAAGAAGAATACGGTATTGAACCTGCTGCTGCAGCTGTAGCTGTTGCTGCTGGTCCTGCAGCTGGTGCTGCTGCCGCAGAAGAAAAAACTTCTTTCGACGTAGTATTGAAGAGCGCTGGTGCAGCTAAACTTCAGGTTGTTAAGGCCGTTAAGGAAGCTTGTGGTCTTGGTTTGAAAGAAGCTAAGGACATGGTAGACGGTGCTCCTAGTGTAGTAAAAGAAGGTTTGGCTAAAGACGAAGCAGAATCATTGAAGAAAACATTGGAAGAAGCTGGAGCTGAAGTTGAACTTAAATAACATTAGCCTGGTAATCAGGTAATTCGGTTAGGAATCCTTCGCAAGAGGATTCTTAACCTTTTTGTGTATATATTTCAAATTAAGTTCTCCAAATTCATTGACAGATGTCTTCAAATACTGTAAATCAAAGAGTTAATTTTGCTTCGACTAAGAATCCGCTTGAATATCCGGATTTCCTGGAAGTACAATTGAAGTCATTCCAAGACTTTCTACAATTAGATACCCCACCTGAAAAGCGTAAGAATGAGGGATTGTATAAAGTATTTGCTGAAAACTTCCCTATTGCCGATACAAGAAACAATTTTGTTCTTGAGTTTCTGGACTATTATATTGATCCGCCGCGTTATACCATTGATGATTGTATAGAGCGTGGGCTTACTTATAGTGTTCCCTTAAAAGCGAAACTTAAGCTTTACTGTACGGACCCCGATCATGAGGATTTTGATACAGTGATTCAGGACGTATTCCTCGGCCCGATTCCTTATATGACTGATAAGGCTACTTTCGTCATTAACGGTGCCGAACGCGTAGTTGTGTCACAGCTTCACCGTTCTCCGGGTGTGTTCTTCGGTCAGAGTGTACATGCCAATGGTACGAAACTTTACTCGGCTCGTATTATTCCGTTTAAAGGTTCGTGGATTGAGTTTGCTACCGACATCAATAATGTGATGTACGCATACATCGACCGTAAGAAGAAATTGCCGGTAACTACTTTGTTACGCGCGATTGGCTTCGAGAACGATAAGGATATTCTTGAGATTTTCAACCTTGCAGAAGATGTTAAGGTAAACAAAACAAATCTGAAGAGAGTTCTGGGTCGTAAGTTAGCTGCACGTGTTTTGAAAACATGGATTGAAGATTTCGTTGATGAAGATACCGGTGAAGTGGTTTCTATCGAACGTAACGAGGTTATTATCGACCGTGAAACCGTACTGGAGGAAGTACATATTGATGAAATTCTGGAATCGGGAGTTCAAAACATCCTTTTGCATAAGGACGAGCCGAATCAATCTGATTTCTCTATTATATATAATACTCTGCAGAAGGACCCGAGTAACTCGGAAAAAGAAGCTGTGTTGTATATCTATCGTCAGTTGCGTAACGCTGATCCGGCCGATGATGCAAGTGCACGTGAAGTTATCAACAACTTGTTCTTCTCAGAAAAACGATATGACCTTGGTGATGTAGGTCGTTACAGAATCAACAAGAAGCTGAATCTGACGACTGATATGGACGTGCGTGTCCTCACGAAGGAAGATATCATTGAAATCATCAAATATCTGATTGAGTTGATTAACTCAAAAGCAGATGTGGATGATATTGACCACTTGAGCAACCGTCGTGTACGTACAGTAGGTGAACAGCTTTCTAACCAGTTTGCTGTTGGTCTGGCTCGTATGTCTCGTACGATTCGTGAACGTATGAACGTTCGTGACAATGAAGTATTTACTCCGATTGATTTGATCAATGCGAAGACTATTTCTTCTGTGATCAATTCTTTCTTTGGAACAAATGCTTTGTCACAGTTCATGGACCAGACGAACCCGTTGGCTGAAATTACGCACAAGCGTCGTATGTCTGCACTGGGGCCTGGTGGTCTTTCTCGTGAACGTGCCGGATTTGAGGTTCGTGACGTTCACTATACACACTACGGTCGTCTTTGTCCGATTGAGACTCCTGAAGGTCCGAATATCGGTTTGATTTCTTCCTTGTGTGTATTCGCTAAAATTAATGAGCTGGGATTCATCGAAACTCCGTACCGTAAGGTGGAAAACGGAAAAGTGGATCTTTCTGATAATGGTCTGGTTTATCTGACTGCTGAAGAAGAAGAAGAAAAGATTATTGCACAGGGTAATGCTCCGTTGAATGATGACGGTACATTTGTCCGCAATAAAGTTAAATCTCGTCAGGATGCTGACTTCCCGGTTGTAGAACCGTCTGAAGTAGATTTGATGGACGTTTCTCCTCAGCAGATTGCATCGATTGCTGCTTCACTGATTCCGTTCCTGGAACATGATGATGCTAACCGTGCATTGATGGGATCAAACATGATGCGCCAGGCAGTTCCTTTATTGAGAAGTGAAGCTCCGATTGTAGGTACAGGTATCGAACGTCAGTTAGTGAGAGACTCTCGCACGCAGATTACTGCAGAAGGCGATGGTGTTGTTGACTTCGTTGATGCTACTACGATCCGTATTTTGTATGACCGTACAGAAGACGAAGAATTTGTAAGCTTCGAGCCTGCTTTGAAAGAATATAGAATTCCGAAGTTCCGTAAGACGAACCAGAACATGACAATTGACTTGCGTCCGATTTGTGACAAAGGTCAGCGCGTGAAGAAGGGTGATATCCTGACTGAAGGTTATTCTACCGAAAAGGGTGAATTAGCTTTGGGTAAAAACCTGTTGGTTGCTTATATGCCATGGAAGGGATATAACTATGAGGATGCTATCGTATTGAACGAACGCGTGGTTCGCGAGGACTTGTTGACTTCTGTTCACGTAGAAGAATACTCTCTGGAAGTTCGTGAAACGAAGCGCGGTATGGAAGAATTGACTTCTGATATTCCGAATGTAAGTGAGGAAGCTACTAAAGACCTGGATGAAAACGGTATCGTAAGAATTGGTGCGCGTATCGAACCGGGTGATATCATGATCGGTAAGATTACTCCGAAAGGTGAATCTGATCCTTCTCCGGAAGAAAAACTACTTCGTGCTATCTTCGGTGATAAGGCAGGTGATGTGAAAGATGCTTCTTTAAAAGCTTCTCCTTCTTTGAAAGGTGTTGTTATTGATAAGAAACTTTTCTCACGTGTAATCAAGAACCGTAGCTCTAAACTGGCGGATAAAGCATTGTTGCCTAAGATTGACGATGAGTTTGAATCAAAGGTTGCAGACTTGAAGCGTATTCTGGTTAAGAAACTGATGACTTTGACTGAAGGCAAGGTTTCTCAGGGTGTGAAAGACTACTTAGGAGCAGAAGTTATTGCTAAGGGATCTAAGTTCAGTGCTTCTGATTTTGATTCACTTGACTTTACTTCTATTCAGCTGAGTAACTGGACTAGTGATGACCATACTAATGGTATGGTTCGTGATCTGGTTATGAACTTTATCAAGAAATACAAAGAGCTGGATGCTGAATTGAAGCGTAAGAAGTTTGCTATCACTATCGGTGATGAACTTCCGGCTGGTATCATTCAGATGGCTAAAGTATATATTGCTAAGAAACGTAAGATTGGTGTAGGTGATAAGATGGCAGGTCGTCACGGTAACAAGGGTATCGTGTCACGTGTTGTGCGTCAGGAAGATATGCCGTTCTTGGCAGATGGTACTCCGGTTGACATTGTACTGAATCCGTTGGGTGTGCCTTCTCGTATGAACATTGGTCAGATTTTTGAAGCTGTATTAGGTCGTGCCGGAAAAACTTTGGGCGTGAAATTTGCAACTCCTATTTTTGACGGTGCTACGATGGACGACTTGGATCAGTGGACAGACAAAGCGGGATTGCCACGTTACTGTAAAACTTATCTTTGTGATGGTGGTACAGGTGAGCAATTTGACCAGGCAGCAACCGTAGGTGTGACTTATATGCTGAAGCTGGGGCACATGGTTGAAGACAAGATGCACGCTCGTTCTATCGGTCCGTACTCATTGATTACTCAGCAACCTCTTGGTGGTAAAGCACAGTTCGGTGGTCAGCGTTTCGGAGAAATGGAGGTTTGGGCACTCGAAGGCTTCGGTGCTGCTCATATCCTGCAGGAAATCTTGACTATTAAGTCTGACGACGTAGTAGGACGTTCTAAGGCTTATGAAGCAATTGTGAAAGGTGAACCGATGCCGCAACCCGGTATTCCGGAATCCTTGAACGTATTGTTACACGAGTTGAGAGGTTTAGGCTTGAGTATCAACCTAGAATAAAATAATGAAAGAATGCAGGATGTCAATAGGCCGATGAAGGTCTGTTGACATTCGCATCTTCTTTAATTTCCAATGATTCAATTATCAAATCTCAATTATATAGAGTATGGCTTTTAGAAAAGAAAATAAGACGAAAAGCAATTTCTCGAAGATCTCAATTGGTCTGGCTTCTCCGGAAGAAATCCTAGAGAATTCGAGTGGTGAAGTTTTGAAGCCTGAAACCATAAATTACCGTACGTACAAACCCGAACGCGATGGTTTGTTCTGCGAGCGCATTTTTGGTCCTATTAAGGATTACGAATGCCATTGCGGTAAATATAAGCGTATCCGTTATAAAGGTATCGTCTGCGACCGTTGTGGTGTAGAAGTTACAGAAAAGAAAGTACGCCGTGAACGTATGGGACATATACAGTTGGTGGTGCCGGTGGCACACATCTGGTATTTCCGTTCGCTTCCAAATAAGATCGGTTATTTGCTCGGACTGCCGACAAAGAAGCTGGATTCGATTATATATTACGAACGTTATGTTGTTATTCAGCCGGGTGTAAAGGCTGAAGATGGCATTGCCGAATATGATTTACTTTCTGAAGAAGAATATCTGGATATTCTGGATACACTTCCGAAGGACAATCAATATCTGGAGGATAATGATCCGAATAAGTTCATCGCTAAGATGGGAGCTGAAGCAATTTATGATTTGCTGGCTCGTTTGGATCTGGATGCTCTGTCTTATGAATTGCGTCACCGTGCAGGCAATGATGCTTCACAGCAACGTAAGAATGAGGCATTGAAACGTCTTCAGGTTGTAGAATCGTTCCGTGCATCACGTGGACGTAACAAGCCGGAATGGATGATTGTACGTATCGTACCGGTTATTCCGCCCGAACTCCGTCCATTGGTTCCATTGGATGGTGGTCGTTTTGCTACTTCCGACTTGAATGACCTTTATCGTCGTGTTATCATTCGTAACAACCGTCTGAAGAGATTGATCGAAATCAAAGCTCCGGAAGTAATCTTGCGTAATGAGAAACGTATGCTTCAGGAATCTGTAGACTCATTGTTCGATAATTCACGTAAATCAAGTGCAGTGAAGACGGATGCTAACCGCCCGTTGAAATCACTGTCTGATAGCTTGAAAGGTAAACAAGGACGTTTCCGTCAGAACTTGCTGGGTAAACGTGTTGACTACTCTGCACGTTCGGTAATTGTCGTTGGTCCGGAACTGAAGATGGGTGAGTGCGGTATTCCTAAATTGATGGCTGCCGAACTTTATAAGCCGTTTATTATCCGTAAGCTCATTGAACGTGGTATCGTTAAGACAGTGAAATCTGCAAAGAAGATTGTAGATCGTAAGGAAGCGGTGATCTGGGATATTCTGGAACACGTAATGAAAGGACATCCTGTACTGTTGAACCGTGCTCCGACATTGCACCGTTTGGGTATCCAGGCATTCCAGCCGAAGATGATCGAAGGTAAAGCTATCCAGTTGCACCCGTTGGCATGTACGGCATTCAACGCCGACTTCGACGGTGACCAGATGGCTGTTCACTTGCCTTTGAGTAACGAAGCAATTCTTGAAGCTCAGATGTTGATGCTTCAGTCACATAATATCCTGAATCCGGCAAATGGTGCGCCTATTACTGTGCCTGCACAGGATATGGTTCTTGGTTTGTATTACATTACCAAGTTGCGTGCCGGTGCTAAGGGAGAAGGACTTACATTCTACGGACCGGAAGAAGCATTAATCGCTTATAATGAAGGTAAGGTAGATATTCATGCTCCGGTAAAGGTGATCGTGAAAGACGTTGATGAAAATGGTAACATTGTTGACGTTATGCGTGAAACTTCTGTAGGACGTGTGATTGTTAATGAAATTGTTCCTCCTGAAGCAGGTTATATCAATACGATTATTTCTAAGAAATCTCTTCGTGATATCATTAGTGATGTAATCAAGGTTTGTGGTGTGGCTAAAGCTGCAGACTTCTTGGATGGAATCAAGAACTTAGGTTACCAAATGGCCTTTAAGGGTGGTTTGTCATTCAACTTGGGTGATATTATTATCCCGAAAGAAAAAGAGACATTGGTACAAAAAGGTTACGACGAAGTTGAACAAGTCGTAAACAACTATAATATGGGTTTCATTACCAACAACGAACGTTATAATCAGGTAATTGATATCTGGACACATGTGAACTCTGAGTTGTCTAACATCTTGATGAAAACTATTTCTTCGGATGACCAAGGATTTAACTCTGTATACATGATGCTGGATTCGGGTGCCCGTGGTTCTAAAGAACAGATTCGTCAGTTGTCCGGTATGCGTGGTTTGATGGCTAAGCCCCAGAAAGCTGGTGCTGAAGGTGGTCAGATTATTGAAAACCCGATCTTGTCAAACTTTAAAGAGGGACTTTCTGTGTTGGAGTACTTTATCTCTACTCACGGTGCCCGTAAAGGTTTGGCGGATACCGCTTTGAAGACTGCCGATGCCGGATATTTGACTCGTCGTCTGGTAGACGTTTCTCACGACGTGATCATCACGGAAGAAGACTGCGGTACACTTCGTGGATTGGTTTGTACAGACTTGAAGAATAACGATGAAGTAATCGCTACCCTGTATGAACGCATCTTAGGTCGTGTTTCTGTACATGATATTATTCATCCTACTACAGGCGAATTGCTTGTTGCCGGTGGTGAAGAAATCACAGAAGAAGTTGCTAAGAAGATTCAGGATTCTCCGATTGAAAGCGTTGAAATCCGTTCTGTATTGACTTGTGAAGCGAAGAAGGGTGTTTGTGCTAAGTGTTACGGACGTAACCTGGCAACAAGCCGCATGGTTCAGAAGGGTGAGGCTGTCGGTGTAATTGCTGCTCAGTCAATCGGTGAGCCGGGTACACAGTTGACATTGCGTACATTCCACGCCGGTGGTACTGCTGCGAATATTGCGGCAAATGCAAGTATTGTGGCTAAGAACAGTGCTCGTCTGGAATTTGAAGAACTTCGTACGGTAGATATCGTAGACGAAATGGGTGAAGCTGCAAAAGTAGTGGTAGGCCGTTTGGCTGAAGTTCGTTTTGTGGACGTAAATACTGGTATCGTTCTTTCTACGCACAATGTACCTTATGGTTCTACATTATATGTATCGGATGGTGATCTGGTTGAAAAGGGTAAGTTAATTGCTAAATGGGACCCGTTCAATGCCGTTATTATAACTGAAGCAACTGGTAAGATTGAATTCGAAGGTGTAATTGAGAATGTTACCTATAAAGTGGAATCGGATGAAGCAACCGGTCTTCGTGAAATCATCATTATTGAATCTAAGGATAAAACGAAAGTTCCTTCGGCTCATATCCTGACAGAAGACGGTGATCTGATTCGTACTTATAACTTACCGGTAGGTGGTCACGTGATTATTGAAAATGGTCAGAAAGTGAAAGCCGGTGAAGTAATCGTGAAGATTCCGCGTGCTGTAGGTAAGGCGGGTGACATCACGGGTGGTCTTCCTCGTGTTACTGAGTTGTTTGAAGCACGTAATCCGTCTAATCCTGCTGTCGTTTCTGAAATTGACGGTGAGGTTACAATGGGTAAGATCAAGCGTGGTAACCGTGAAATCATCGTAACTTCGAAAACAGGTGAAGTGAAGAAGTATCTTGTTGCATTGTCCAAACAGATTCTGGTTCAGGAGAACGACTATGTGCGTGCTGGTACTCCATTATCTGATGGTGCTACTACTCCGGCTGATATCCTGGCAATTAAAGGTCCTACGGCTGTACAGGAATATATTGTGAATGAAGTTCAGGATGTATACCGTCTGCAGGGTGTGAAGATCAATGATAAGCATTTTGAGATTATCGTTCGCCAGATGATGCGTAAGGTTCAGATCGATGAGCCGGGTGATACTCGCTTCTTGGAACAACAGGTAGTGGATAAGCTTGAGTTTATGGAGGAAAACGATCGTATCTGGGGTAAGAAAGTGGTTGTTGATGCAGGTGATTCTCAGAATATGCAGCCGGGACAGATTGTGACTGCCCGTAAGTTGCGTGATGAGAACAGTATGCTGAAGCGCCGTGACTTGAAACCTGTTGAGGTACGTGATGCTGTAGCTGCAACTTCTACTCAGATTCTTCAGGGTATTACGCGTGCTGCACTGCAGACTTCAAGCTTTATGTCAGCTGCATCCTTCCAGGAAACAACGAAGGTGTTGAATGAGGCTGCTATCAATGGCAAGACAGATAAACTTGAAGGAATGAAGGAAAACGTAATTTGCGGTCACTTAATTCCGGCAGGTACAGGTCAGCGTGAATTTGAAAAGATTATCGTTGGTTCAAAAGAAGAGTATGATCGTATCTTGGCGAACAAGAAGACAGTACTTGATTACAATGAAGTAGAATAATACAATTCAATTGACTATATGAAAAAGGAGCGATTGCTGTAGCAGGCAGTTGCTCCTTTTTTTGTTTCTTTTACCTGACTGTATCATTCTTATCTCGATAAAATTTTGTTATTTTGCAAAAAAACATTTTATCTTATTTAATATGGAAGAACAAAATAACAACCAGTTACAGATCGAGTTGAAAGAAGAAGTAGCGCAAGGAACTTATGCGAATCTTGCAATCATTACTCATTCAAGCTCTGAGTTTATTCTAGACTTTGTACGGGTTATGCCAGGAGTGCCGAAAGCAGGAGTGCAATCTCGTATTATAGTAGCTCCAGAACACGCAAAACGCTTGTTGCGGGCATTGGAGGATAACATAGCAAAGTATGAACGTGCTTTTGGACCTATTCGTATTTCTGAAGAGTCACCGATGCCTCCGCTAAGTGTTGTAAAAGGCGAAGCATGAGGTTGATATAAAAACATTAAAAAAGAAAAAAAAGTTGTAGCGCATTGAATATTCAAATATTATTCGTATTTTTGCAGCCCAAAATGTATAGTTACGAAATTAATATAACAATAATATAAATCAAAAAACAATTAAAATGCCTACAATTCAGCAATTAGTAAGAAAAGGACGCGAAGTGCTGGTGGAGAAAAGTAAATCTCCAGCCTTGGATTCATGTCCTCAAAGACGTGGCGTTTGCGTGAGAGTATACACTACTACTCCGAAGAAGCCGAACTCTGCAATGCGTAAAGTAGCTCGTGTACGTTTGACTAACCAAAAAGAGGTTAACTCATACATTCCGGGAGAAGGACACAACTTGCAGGAACACTCAATCGTTTTGGTACGTGGTGGTCGTGTAAAAGACCTTCCGGGTGTGCGTTATCACATTGTACGTGGTACACTTGATACAGCAGGTGTTGCTGGTCGTACTCAAAGACGTTCTAAGTATGGTGCTAAGCGTCCGAAACCAGGACAAGCTGCTGCTCCTGCTAAGGGTAAGAAAAAATAAGGATTAAGACCTAATTAAAATTAAAGTAATAACTTACGTTTTAGTTTGTTGGAAATGCTAAAGGTTGAGTAAATTCTCCGGAGGGAGAGTTGAAGAAGTCAAGAAGTAGACAACCAAGAACAAAAACATTATTTTTCAAACAAATGAGAAAAGCAAAACCAAAAAAACGCGTAATCCTTCCGGATCCCGTTTTTAATGACCAAAAGGTTTCTAAGTTTGTAAACCATTTGATGTATGATGGTAAAAAGAATGCGTCTTATGAAATCTTTTATGCCGCTCTGGAAACAGTGAAAGCAAAACTTCCTAACGAAGAAAAATCAGCTCTCGAAATCTGGAAAAAGGCTTTGGATAATGTAACTCCGCAAGTAGAAGTAAAATCTCGTCGTGTAGGTGGTGCTACCTTCCAGGTTCCTACTGAAATCCGTCCTGATCGTAAAGAATCGGTTTCAATGAAAAACTTGATTCTGTTTGCTCGCAAAAGAGGTGGTAAATCTATGGCAGACAAATTGGCTGCTGAAATCATGGATGCCTTTAACGAACAGGGTGGCGCATACAAACGTAAAGAAGATATGCATAGAATGGCTGAAGCTAACCGTGCATTTGCTCATTTCAGATTCTAATACTATAAGAATATAACCGATTTAGATTAAAAACTTAAAGTAAAGGAATAAGAAAATGGCAAAGACAGATTTACATTTGACTCGTAATATCGGTATCATGGCTCACATTGATGCCGGAAAAACAACAACTTCTGAACGTATCCTGTTCTACACTGGATTGACTCACAAAATTGGTGAGGTACACGATGGTGCTGCAACAATGGACTGGATGGAACAGGAGCAAGAACGTGGTATTACTATTACATCTGCTGCAACAACAACAAGATGGAAATATGCTGGTGATACTTATAAAATCAACTTGATTGATACTCCGGGACACGTTGACTTTACTGCTGAAGTAGAACGTTCGTTACGTATTCTGGATGGTGCTGTGGCTGCTTACTGTGCAGTAGGTGGTGTAGAACCTCAATCAGAAACTGTATGGCGTCAAGCTGATAAGTATAATGTGCCACGTATTGCGTACGTAAACAAAATGGACCGTTCGGGTGCTGACTTCTTTGAGGTTGTACGCCAGATGAAAGCTGTTTTGGGTGCTAATCCTTGTCCAATCGTTGTTCCTATTGGTGCTGAAGAAACCTTCAAAGGTCTGGTAGACTTGATTAAAATGAAAGCTATCTATTGGCATGATGAAACAATGGGAGCTGACTATACAGTTGAAGAAATACCGGCAGATCTCGTTGATGAAGCAAATGAATGGAGAGATAAAATGCTTGAAAAGGTAGCTGAGTTTGACGATGCTTTGATGGAGAAATATTTCGACGATCCTTCTACTATTACAGAAGAAGAAGTGTTGAGAGCCCTCCGCAATGCAACAGTTCAGATGGCAGTTGTACCAATGTTGTGTGGCTCTTCATTTAAGAATAAGGGTGTTCAGACATTGTTGGACTATGTTTGTGCTTTCTTGCCTTCTCCATTGGATACTGAGAATGTGATTGGTACAAATCCGAATACAGGTGCAGAAGAAGATCGTAAACCGAGTGATGATGAGAAAACATCAGCTTTGGCATTTAAGATTGCTACTGACCCTTATGTAGGTCGTTTGACTTTCTTCCGTGTATATTCGGGTAAGATTGAAGCTGGTTCTTATATCTATAATTCTCGCTCTGGTAAGAAAGAACGTGTTTCTCGTCTGTTCCAGATGCATTCAAACAAGCAGAATCCGGTTGAAGTAATCGGTGCTGGTGATATTGGTGCAGGTGTAGGTTTTAAAGATATTCATACTGGTGATACGCTTTGTGATGAAACAGCTCCGATCGTATTAGAGTCTATGGACTTCCCGGAACCGGTAATCGGTATTGCAGTTGAGCCTAAAACTCAGAAAGACATGGATAAATTGTCTAACGGTTTGGCTAAGCTCGCTGAAGAAGATCCGACATTTACAGTTAAGACTGATGAGCAAACTGGACAGACTGTAATCTCTGGTATGGGTGAGTTACACTTGGATATCATTATTGACCGTTTGAAACGTGAATTTAAAGTAGAATGTAACCAAGGTAAACCTCAGGTTAATTATAAAGAAGCTATCACTAAGACAGTTGATCTTCGTGAAGTTTATAAGAAACAGTCTGGTGGTCGTGGTAAGTTTGCAGATATCATCGTTAAGATCGGTCCTGTTGATGAAGATTTCAAAGAAGGCGGATTGCAGTTTATCGATGAAGTGAAGGGCGGTAATATTCCTAAAGAATTTATTCCTTCAGTTCAGAAAGGTTTCACAAGCGCAATGAAGAACGGTGTGTTGGCCGGATATCCGTTGGATTCAATGAAGGTAACTTTGATTGATGGTTCATTCCATCCGGTTGACTCTGACCAGTTGTCTTTCGAAATTTGTGCTATTCAGGCATATAAGAATGCATGTGCTAAAGCAGGTCCGGTATTGATGGAGCCTATCATGAAGCTGGAGGTTGTTACTCCGGAAGAAAACATGGGTGATGTGATCGGTGACTTGAATAAGCGTCGTGGTCAGGTTGAAGGTATGGAATCTAGCCGTTCCGGTGCTCGTATTGTGAAAGCAATGGTGCCACTGGCTGAAATGTTTGGTTATGTAACAGCGTTACGTACTATTACATCTGGTCGCGCAACTTCATCAATGGTATATTCTCATCACGCTCAAGTTTCTAACTCTATTGCTAAGGCAGTATTGGAAGAAGTAAAAGGACGTGCTGATTTACTCTAAAAGAATATCAAAAGCAGCAGGCTAGCGAATGACTCTTAGCCTGCCGCTTTCTCTTATTTATAAATATATTAATTTAAAACCATAATGAGTCAGAAAATTAGAATTAAATTGAAATCTTACGACCACAACTTGGTTGACAAGTCAGCTGAGAAGATTGTAAGAACCGTAAAGGCTACGGGTGCTATTGTTAGTGGTCCAATTCCTCTGCCTACGCACAAGCGTATCTTTACAGTGAACCGCTCGACTTTCGTTAACAAGAAGTCACGTGAACAGTTTGAACTCTCTTCTTATAAGAGATTGATCGACATCTATAGCTCAACTGCTAAGACGGTAGATGCTCTTATGAAGCTTGAGTTGCCGAGTGGTGTGGAAGTAGAAATTAAAGTTTGATAATTAAAAATTAGTGAAATGCCAGGATTATTAGGAAAAAAAATCGGAATGACATCCGTTTTCAGTGCCGATGGTAAGAATGTACCATGCACTGTTATCGAAGCAGGTCCTTGTGTTGTTACTCAGGTTAAAACTGTCGAAAAAGATGGCTATGCAGCTGTTCAGTTGGGTTTCCAGGACAAAAAGGAAAAACATACAACTAAACCGTTGATGGGCCACTTCAAGAGAGCTGGAGTAACACCGAAGAGACACTTGGCCGAGTTCAAAGAATTTGAGACAGAGTTGAATCTGGGTGATACTATTACTGTAGAGATGTTCAATGACGCTACTTTCGTAGACGTTGTCGGAACTTCTAAAGGTAAAGGTTTCCAGGGTGTAGTTAAGAGACATGGTTTCGGTGGTGTAGGCCAAGCTACTCACGGTCAGCACAACCGTGCTCGTAAGCCGGGTTCTATCGGTGCTTGTTCTTATCCAGCTAAAGTATTCAAAGGAATGCGCATGGGCGGACAGCTCGGTGGTGACAGAGTTACTGTTCAAAACTTGCAGGTATTAAAAGTAATCGCGGATCATAACCTTCTTTTGATCAAAGGTTCTATCCCGGGTTGCAAAGGTTCAATCGTAATAATTGAGAAATAATGGAAGTTAACGTATATAACATTAAAGGTGAAGACACTGGGAGAAAGGTTACGTTAAACGAATCTATCTTCGGAATTGAGCCCAACGACCACGCTATCTATTTGGATGTAAAGCAATTTATGGCCAACCAGCGTCAGGGTACTCATAAGTCAAAAGAAAGAAGTGAAATCAGTGGCTCTACTCGTAAGATCGGTCGCCAGAAAGGTGGTGGTGGAGCACGTCGTGGTGATATGAATTCACCGGTACTCGTTGGTGGTGCTCGTGTTTTTGGTCCGAAACCAAGAGACTACTTCTTCAAGTTGAATAAAAAAGTTAAGACATTGGCTCGTAAGTCAGCATTGTCTTATAAAGTTCAGAACAACGCGCTTATTGTTGTTGAAGACTTCGTTTTTGAAGCTCCTAAGACAAAAGATTTCGTTGCTATGACAAAAAATCTTAAAGTTTCCGATAAAAAGCTACTTGTAATTTTACCGGAAGCAAATAAAAACGTATATTTGTCAGCTCGTAACATCGAGGGTGCTAATGTACAGACTATCTCAGGATTAAATACTTACAGAGTATTGAATGCTGGGGTTATTGTGCTTACAGAAAACTCTCTGAAGGCTATTGACAATATCTTAATTTAAAAAGGAGGCTTAAATAATGGGAATTATTATTAAACCGTTGGTAACAGAGAAAATGACTGCAATCACTGATAAGCTGAATCGTTTCGGCTTTGTTGTACGTCCTGATGCTAACAAACTGGAAATTAAGAAGGAAGTTGAAGCTCTTTATAATGTTACTGTAGTTGATGTGAATACAGTGAAGTATGCTGGCAAAAATAAAAGCCGTTATACTAAAGCAGGTATCATCAATGGCCGTACGAATGCATTCAAAAAAGCAATCGTAACATTGAAAGAAGGAGATACTATTGATTTTTATAGTAATATTTAATAAAAATGGCAGTACGTAAATTAAAGCCCACAACACCGGGGCAAAGACATAAAATTATTGGTACTTTCGAAGAAATTACTGCATCAGTACCAGAAAAGTCTCTTGTATATGGTAAGAAATCATCTGGTGGTCGTAACAACGAAGGTAAGATGACTATGCGCTACATTGGTGGCGGTCATAGAAAGGTGATTAGAATTGTTGATTTCAAGAGAAATAAGGACGGTGTTCCAGCAGTAGTTAAAACAATTGAATACGATCCGAATCGTTCGGCTCGTATCGCTCTGTTATTTTACGCTGATGGAGAAAAAAGATATATTATTGCTCCCAATGGATTGCAAGTTGGTGCGACTCTGATGTCGGGTGAAACAGCAGCGCCAGAGATTGGTAATACTCTTCCCCTTCAGAATATTCCGGTTGGTACTGTAATTCACAATATTGAGTTACGTCCGGGACAGGGTGCTGCTCTGGTTAGATCAGCTGGAAACTTTGCTCAGTTAACTTCTCGTGAGGGTAAGTATTGTGTGATTAAATTGCCTTCAGGTGAAGTAAGACAGATTCTTAGCACTTGTAAAGCTACTATCGGTAGTGTTGGTAACTCAGATCATGGATTGGAACGCTCAGGTAAGGCTGGACGCTCTCGTTGGCAAGGTCGTCGTCCTCGTAACCGTGGTGTTGTAATGAACCCGGTTGATCACCCGATGGGTGGTGGTGAAGGACGTTCTTCCGGAGGACATCCAAGATCTCGTAAGGGATTGTACGCTAAGGGACTTAAGACTAGAGCTCCTAAGAAACAATCGTCTAAGTACATTATTGAGAGAAGAAAAAAGTAATCTGATTAATTGAGTAAACTATGAGTCGTTCATTAAAAAAAGGTCCATATATTAACGTAAAGCTTGAAAAGAGAATTTTTGCCATGAATGAATCTGGCAAAAAAGTCGTAGTAAAGACATGGGCCAGAGCTTCAATGATTTCGCCTGATTTTGTAGGCCATACAGTTGCAGTTCACAATGGAAATAAATTTATTCCTGTATATGTTACCGAAAATATGGTAGGACACAAGTTGGGCGAATTTGCTCCAACTCGTACATTCAGAGGACACGCTGGTAACAAGAAAAGATAACAGGAATTATTTGAAATAATAAAGTAATAAATATAATGGGAGCAAGAAAAAAAATATCGGCTGAAAAAAGAAAAGAAGCCCTTAAGACCATGTATTTTGCTAAATTGCAAAATGTTCCTACTTCTCCACGTAAGATGCGCTTAGTCGCTGATATGATTCGTGGTATGGAAGTGAACAGAGCACTTGGTGTTTTGAAATTTTCTTCAAAAGAAGCTGCTGCAAGAGTGGAAAAATTGCTTCGCTCTGCAATTGCTAACTGGGAACAGAAAAACGAACGTAAAGCAGAAAGCGGCGAGTTGTTCGTAACGCAGATTTTTGTTGATGGTGGCGCTACACTCAAAAGAATGAGACCGGCACCGCAGGGTAGAGGTTATAGAATTCGCAAACGTTCAAATCACGTAACATTGTTCGTTGGTGCTAAAAGTAATAACGAAGATCAAAATTAAGGTAGATGGGACAAAAAGTTAATCCAATAAGCAACCGTTTAGGAATTATCAGAGGATGGGATTCTAACTGGTATGGTGGAAATGATTACGGTGATTCTTTGCTGGAAGATAGCAAAATCCGTAAATATCTTAATGCAAGACTTGCAAAAGCAAGTGTATCAAGAATCGTAATTGAACGTACGCTGAAGCTCGTTACTATTACTGTTTGCACTGCTCGCCCGGGTATTATTATCGGTAAAGGTGGCCAAGAAGTTGATAAGTTAAAAGAGGAGTTGAAGAAGGTTACCGACAAAGATATTCAAATCAATATCTTTGAAGTGAAGAGACCGGAACTGGATGCTGTGATTGTTGCTAACAACATCGCTCGTCAGGTTGAAGGTAAAATTGCCTATCGCCGTGCCATCAAAATGGCTATCGCAAACACAATGCGTATGGGTGCTGAAGGTATCAAAATTCAGATTTCAGGACGTTTGAATGGAGCTGAAATGGCCCGTTCTGAAATGTATAAAGAAGGAAGAACTCCGTTGCACACTTTCAGAGCTGATATCGACTACTGTCATGCAGAAGCATTGACTAAAGTAGGTCTTTTAGGTATCAAAGTTTGGATTTGTAGAGGTGAAGTGTTTGGTAAGAAAGAATTAGCTCCGAACTTTACACAAAGCAAAGAAAGTGGTCGTGGAAACAATGGTGGAAACAACGGCGGAAAGAACTTCAAAAGAAAGAAAAATAATCGCTAAACGAATTTGAATTTTAGGAAACTATGTTACAACCGAAAAAGACAAAATTCAGAAGACAACAAAAAGGTCGTCAGAAAGGTAATGCCCAGAGAGGCAACCAGCTGGCCTTTGGTTCTTTTGGCATAAAGGCTTTGGAGACTAAGTGGATTACAGGCCGTCAGATCGAAGCTGCTCGTATTGCAGTAACAAGATATATGCAACGTCAAGGACAGATCTGGATCCGTATATTCCCGGATAAACCAATTACTAGAAAACCTGCCGATGTGCGTATGGGTAAAGGTAAAGGTGCTCCCGAGGGATTTGTGGCTCCTGTAACTCCAGGTAGAATCATTATTGAAGCTGAAGGAGTATCTTACGAAATCGCGAAAGAAGCATTGCGCTTAGCTGCTCAAAAGCTTCCTATTACAACGAAGTTTGTCGTAAGACGTGATTATGATATTCAAAATCAAAATGCGTAAGGTTTATGAAAATTGCAGAAATTAAAGAAATGACTACTAATGATTTAGTAGAAAGAGTAGAGGCAGAAACAGCTAATTATAACCAGATGGTTATCAATCATTCTATTTCTCCTTTGGAAAATCCTGCTCAAATCAAACAATTACGCAGGACTATTGCGCGTATGAAAACAGAATTACGCCAAAGAGAACTTAACAATAAATGATCAGCTTGATGGAAGCAAGAAATTTAAGAAAAGAAAGAACAGGGGTTGTGTTGAGCAATAAGATGGATAAGACCATCACAGTTGCTGCCAAATTTAAGGAAAAACACCCTATATATGGTAAGTTCGTTAGTAAAACGAAGAAGTACCATGCTCATGATGAAAAGAATGAATGCAATATCGGTGATACTGTACGCATCATGGAAACTCGTCCTTTGAGCAAGACTAAAAGATGGAGATTAGTAGAAATAATTGAAAGAGCTAAGTAATTATGATACAAGTAGAATCCAGACTTACAGTATGTGATAACAGTGGAGCTAAAGAAGCTTTGTGTATCCGTGTATTGGGTGGCACAGGTCGTCGTTACGCTTCAGTAGGAGATGTTATTGTAGTTTCCGTAAAGAGTGTTATCCCTTCGAGTGATGTTAAAAAAGGTGCAGTATCAAAGGCTTTGATTGTACGTACGAAGAAAGAAATCCGTCGTCCTGATGGTTCTTATATACGTTTTGATGATAATGCTTGCGTGTTGCTTAATAATGCAGGTGAAATTAGAGGAAGTCGTATTTTCGGTCCTGTAGCAAGAGAACTTCGTGCTACAAACATGAAGGTTGTGTCACTTGCGCCTGAGGTACTTTAATTTTGTAAAAGATTTGAGTAATGAGTAAATTACATATTAAAAAAGGCGATACAGTTTACGTAAATGCTGGCGAAGATAAGGGCAAAACTGGTCGTGTATTGAAGGTTCTTGTTAAAGAAGGACGTGCATTTGTAGAAGGTATCAATATGGTATCTAAAAGCACAAAACCGAATGCTAAGAATCCGCAAGGTGGTATCGTGAAGCAGGAAGCTTCTATCCACATTTCAAACTTGAACCCGGTTGATCCAAAAACTGGTAAAGCAACGCGTATTGGGAGAAGAAAGAGTTCTGAAGGAACTTTAGTGCGTTATTCTAAAAAATCAGGAGAGGAGATTTAGTAATGAGTAATACTGCTAGCCTAAAGAAAGAATATGCAGATCGTATTGCACCTGCATTGAAATCACAATTCCAGTATTCTTCAACGATGCAGGTACCCGTACTTAAGAAGATTGTTATCAATCAAGGTTTAGGTATGGCTGTTGCTGATAAGAAGATTATTGAAGTAGCAATCAATGAAATGACAGCTATCACAGGTCAGAAGGCCGTAGCTACCATTTCTCGTAAAGATATCGCAAACTTTAAGTTACGTAAAAAAATGCCGATTGGCGTTATGGTAACTTTGCGCCGTGAGAGAATGTATGAATTCTTGGAAAAACTAGTTCGTGTAGCTCTTCCTCGTATTCGTGACTTCAAAGGTATCGAAAGTAAGTTTGATGGTAAAGGTAACTATACCCTTGGTATTCAGGAACAAATCATTTTCCCTGAAATAAATATCGATAGTATTACAAGAATTCTCGGAATGAATATTACCTTTGTAACCTCTGCGGAGACAGATGAAGAAGGTTATGCCTTGTTGAAGGAATTCGGTTTACCTTTTAAAAACGCTAAAAAAGATTAATAGAATATGGCAAAGGAATCAATGAAGGCACGTGAAGTAAAGCGTGCTAAATTAGTAGCCAGATACGCCGAGAAAAGAGCCGCTTTGAAACAAATCGTGAGAACAGGTGAACCTGCCGATGCTTTTGAAGCTGCACAGAAATTGCAAGAGTTGCCTAAGAATTCAAATCCAATTCGTATGCACAACCGTTGCAAACTGACTGGTCGTCCAAAAGGTTATATCCGTCAGTTCGGAATTTCAAGAATCCAGTTCCGTGAGATGGCATCTAACGGTCTGATCCCGGGCGTAAAGAAAGCAAGCTGGTAATTATTGTTTAAATATTGTCAGGGAAGTCCTGATTAATTTAATTTATTTTTATATGACTGATCCAATAGCAGATTATTTGACGAGGTTGCGGAACGCAATTGGTGCTAAGCACAGAGTTGTAGAAGTTCCCGCTTCGAACTTGAAAAAAGAAATCACTAAGATTCTTTTTGAAAAAGGCTACATTCTTAATTATAAGTTTGTAGAAGATGGTCCTCAAGGAACTATTAAGGTTGCCTTGAAGTATGATTCTGTTAACAAAGTTAACGCAATCAAAAAGTTAGAAAGAATATCTTCTCCGGGTATGCGTAAGTATACTGGTTACAAAGATATGCCGCGTGTTATTAATGGGCTGGGTATTGCTATAATATCTACTTCCAAAGGTGTAATGACTAACAAAGAAGCTGCTGAACTGAAAATCGGTGGTGAAGTCTTGTGTTACGTATATTAATTTAGGAGGAATAAGCAATGTCAAGAATAGGAAAATTACCCATTAGTATCCCTGCTGGAGTGACAGTCACTCTGAAGGATGATGTGGTTACCGTTAAGGGACCCAAAGGCGAACTTAGCCAATATGTGAATCCTGCTATCAATGTTGCCATTGAAGACGGACACGTGACTTTAACAGAAAACGAAAAAGAAATGATTGATAACCCGAAGCAAAAGCATGCTTTCCACGGTTTGTATCGTTCTTTAGTTCATAACATGGTTGTGGGCGTGTCTGAAGGATATAAAAAGGAACTGGAACTTGCCGGTGTAGGTTACCGTGCTTCTAACCAAGGTAACATCATTGAACTGGCTTTAGGTTATACACACAATATTTTCATTCAATTGCCTGCTGAGGTGAAAGTTGAAACTAAGTCTGAAAGAAATAAGAATCCTCTTATTATATTGGAATCGTGTGACAAACAATTGCTTGGTCAAGTTTGCTCTAAAATACGTTCTTTCCGTAAGCCTGAACCATACAAGGGTAAAGGTATTAAGTTTGTTGGCGAAGTAATTCGTAGAAAGTCTGGTAAATCAGCCGGCGCTAAGTAAATCATATAAAATTAGATTATTATGACAACAAAAATAGAAAGACGAGTTAAGATCAAATATAGAGTACGCAATAAGATTTCAGGTACTGCTGAACGTCCGCGTATGAGTGTATTTAGAAGTAACAAGCAAATTTATGTCCAGATTATCGATGATCTTTCTGGTAAGACACTGGCTGCTGCTTCTTCTTTAGGTATGGCTGAGAAAGTCGCAAAGAAAGAACAAGCTGCTAAAGTTGGTGAAATGATTGCTAAAAAGGCTCAGGAAGCAGGTATAACTACTGTTGTTTTCGACCGTAATGGTTACTTGTATCATGGGAGAGTAAAAGAAGTAGCTGATGCTGCTCGTAACGGTGGACTTAAATTTTAATCATTATGGCAGGAGTTAATAATAGAGTTAAGATTACTAACGATATAGAACTGAAAGATAGATTAGTTGCTATTAATCGTGTTACTAAAGTTACCAAAGGTGGTAGAACTTTTAGTTTCTCTGCAATCGTTGTTGTAGGTAACGAAGAAGGTATTATCGGTTGGGGACTTGGTAAAGCAGGTGAAGTAACAGCTGCTATCGCTAAAGGCGTAGAATCAGCTAAAAAGAACCTGGTGAAAGTACCTGTTTTGAAAGGTACTGTTCCTCATGAACAATCAGCTAAGTTTGGTGGTGCTGAAGTATTCATCAAACCTGCATCTCACGGAACCGGTGTAGTAGCTGGTGGTGCTATGCGTGCTGTATTGGAAAGTGTTGGTATTACTGACGTTTTGGCAAAATCTAAAGGTTCTTCAAATCCGCACAACCTTGTTAAAGCTACAATTGAAGCTTTGAGTGAGATGCGTGATGCAAGAATGATTGCTCAGAACAGAGGTATTAGTGTTGAAAAAGTATTTAGAGGATAAGGAGGAGATATGTCAACTATAAAGATTAAACAAGTTAAAAGTAGAATTGGTGCTCCAGCTGATCAGAAAAGAACTCTTGATGCACTGGGACTTCGCAAACTGAACCGTGTGGTTGAACACGAAAGCACTCCTTCAATTCTTGGAATGGTAGATAAAGTAAAACACTTGGTTGCCATTGTTAAGTAATTATTTGTTGAATAAAAAAACGAATTACAATATGAACTTAAGTAATTTAAAACCTGCAGAAGGATCTACTAAGACAAGAAAGAGAATAGGACGTGGTGCCGGTTCTGGTTTGGGTGGTACTTCTACAAGAGGTCATAAAGGAGCTAAATCAAGATCTGGATACTCTAAGAAAGTTGGCTTTGAAGGTGGTCAGATGCCTCTTCAACGTCGAGTACCTAAATTTGGTTTTAAGAATATCAATCGTGTAGAATATAAGGCTATCAACTTGGATACAATTCAGACGCTTGCAGATGCTAAGAATCTGACAAAAGTTGGTATTAGCGACTTTATTGAAGCAGGATTTATTTCTTCAAATCAATTGGTTAAAGTATTGGGTAACGGAGCTCTGACTAACAAGCTGGAAGTAGAAGCTAACGCATTCTCTAAGAGTGCTGCTGCTGCTATTGAAGCTGCTGGTGGAACTGTAGTAAAACTCTGATTCAATGAGAAAAGCTATTGAAACATTAAAGAATATATGGAAGATTGAGGATCTGAGACAGCGGATCCTCATCACCATATTGTTTGTGGCAATTTACCGTTTCGGATCATATGTCGTATTACCGGGTATTAATCCGGCAATGCTGGCAAAATTGCACGAACAAACAAGTGAAGGCCTTTTAGCCTTGTTAAATATGTTCTCTGGAGGAGCATTTTCTAATGCCTCTATTTTTGCATTAGGAATCATGCCTTATATCTCTGCATCTATCGTTATTCAGCTATTGGGAATCGCTGTGCCGTATTTCCAAAAGTTGCAGCGCGAAGGTGAGAGCGGCAGAAGAAAAATGAATCAATATACTCGTTATCTGACGATTGCTATATTGTTAGTTCAGGCCCCTTCTTATTTGCTCAATCTTAAAATGCAGGCTGGCCCTTCCTTAAATGCTTCATTAGATTGGACTCTGTTTATGGTTACCTCTACCATTATTTTGGCAGCAGGTAGTATGTTTATTTTGTGGCTTGGTGAAAGAATAACTGATAAAGGTATTGGTAACGGTATTTCATTTATCATCCTGATCGGTATTATCGCTCGTTTCCCTGATGCTTTGATACAAGAAGTTGTATCCAGAGTAGCAAATAAGAGTGGTGGTCTGATTATGTTTATAATTGAAGTCGTATTCTTATTGTTAGTGATTGGTGCTGCAATCTTGTTGGTACAAGGTACAAGAAAGATTCCTGTACAATATGCTAAAAGAATCGTAGGTAATAAACAATATGGTGGTGCAAGACAGTATATTCCTTTGAAGGTGAATGCTGCTGGTGTAATGCCTATAATCTTTGCTCAGGCAATCATGTTTATTCCAATTACATTTATCGGTTTTTCCAATAATGTAAATAACGCAGGTGGTTTCTTGCATGCGTTTACAGATCATACAAGTTTCTGGTATAATTTTGTTTTTGCGGTAATGATTATATTATTTACATATTTCTATACTGCAATTACAATCAATCCGACTCAGATGGCTGAGGATATGAAGAGAAATAATGGTTTCATCCCTGGTATCAAACCGGGAAAGAAAACAGCAGAGTATATTGATGATATCATGTCTCGTATTACTTTACCGGGTTCTTTCTTCTTGGCATTGGTTGCTATTATGCCTGCTTTTGCTGGTATATTTGGGGTTCAAGCTGGATTTGCTCAATTCTTCGGCGGTACATCTTTGTTAATTCTTGTAGGTGTTGTTCTTGATACACTGCAACAGGTTGAAAGTCATTTGTTGATGAGACATTATGATGGTCTGTTGAAAACAGGTCGTATTAAGGGACGCGCTGGTGTAGCGGCATATTAATTCTTTAGAATAGAAATGATATTTCTTAAGACAGAAGATGAAATAGAATTGCTCCGTCAGAGTAACCTGCTTGTCGGTAGAACTCTAGCTGAGGTTGCCAAAGTGGTGAAGCCTGGTGTAACTACACGTGAGTTGGATAAAGTTGCTGAAGAATTCATTAGAGATAATGGGGCAACTCCAACTTTTAAAGGATTCCCGAATCAATATGGAGACCCGTTTCCTGCATCCATCTGTACTTCTGTAAATGAGCAGGTAGTACATGGAATCCCGGGGGATATTGTTCTGAAAGACGGCGATATCGTATCTGTGGATTGCGGAACTTATATGAATGGTTTTTGTGGAGATTCTGCTTATACTTTTTGTGTAGGAGAGGTAGACGAAGAAATTCGTACCTTGTTGAAGGTAACTAAAGAAGCGTTATATATCGGTATTCAGAATGCAGTACATGGAAAAAGAATCGGAGATATCGGATATGCTATTCAGCAATATTGTGAGTCTCATTCTTATGGTGTAGTGCGTGAGTTTGTCGGTCACGGCATCGGTAAGGAAATGCACGAAGATCCCCAGGTACCTAATTATGGTAAAAGAGGATATGGTCCTTTGATGAAAAGAGGTCTTTGCATTGCAATTGAGCCGATGATAACGTTGGGAGACAGACAAGTGATTATGGAAGGTGACGGATGGACTGTGAGGACCAGAGATCGTAAATGTGCTGCGCACTTTGAGCATACGGTAGCTGTTGGAGCTGGTGAGGCTGATATTTTGTCTTCATTCAAATTCATAGAAGAAGTTTTAGGAGATAAAGCAATATAATATGGCAAAGCAATCTGCAATAGAACAAGATGGAGTTATAGTTGAAGCATTGTC